>VOFC01006227.1_pt1:0-570000 | contig 2052482 bp, 1610 predicted proteins | sample 5384161 | NCBI WGS metagenome assembly VOFC01 (sample SAMN12384722, study PRJNA508395) | human gut metagenome | isolation source: healthy gut B | host: Homo sapiens
GCCAGTACGGAGAGTTTCACCTTCATGGCAGTATCTACCTTTGAGATGATTCTGATCTGGTTATTATCCACCTTTTTATATTTAAGCGGGAACACTTTGCCGTCTTCCGTCTTGGCATTCACAATCAGTCGCTTGGTATTCTTACCGTGGCGTATCTTGAATGTGGTATCAGGCAGGAGGGTGATTTCCCGTTCGAAGGCACGCTTGTTCTTAGGCAGCGCCTTCTTCGGATCAGCCGCCTGTTCCTTTTCTTCCTGCTTTTTTTTCTTTTTTTCCTGCTTCTTGCGCTGCATCTGTGCCCTGCTCTGGGTGCGGTCAAACTTATCGTTTACCTTCTTCAGGAAAGGCACATGGTTGTAGAGTTTCACCAGGTTGAAGTTTCCGTTCAATGTCAGCTCGCGCTGGGTATTGATGGTATTTCCATACGAGTTGCCCTCCTCATCCTCTGTACCGCGCTCCCAAGAATAGTTGGCATTGTAAGAGGCATCGCTGTTCACCCAGTCGAAGACAGGCAGCAGATTGAGAGGCAACCTATAAGATGCCTGGAAATTCTGACTATAGTCGAGCGGTGCACCCCAGTGGCGGATGCTGGTCCATACGGAGTCCTTCCAGGCATGATACTGGTCGGCATAAAGATCCTTGTTGACCGGTGTATAAGGTTCCTCTATCTGTGCATGGGTAGCACTCTGGAAGTTCATGTGCAGGTTCTTGGTCAGATCCCAGTTGATGGAGAACTCACGGTTCCAAAGGAACTGTTCACTGAAAGTGAGCGGCAACTTGGAGTCTACTCCGGCAGATCCACTCATCAGGGTTTCCATATCGCGCTCCTGCAACTCGTAGTAGTCGCGCGTCATCTCGGTATTGAAGGCTATGTTCTGCGGCAGCCAGTTCAGTCCGAAACGTTTCAGTATGTCGAGCCACTTACTCTTGTTCTTCAGTCCCTTGAATGGTTCCCATGCCTTATAAACCGGGCTCCACGAATAATCCAGGGCTCCTCGCCAGTTGTCCTTGCGCTCATACATCGTCGTTTCACCCGTAGTATACTGATGCTGATGACTGTAGGTGAATGAGAAGTTGGCTGGATCGTATGGCATCGGATGGCGCTTGGTAGCTATACCCACCCGGGCATTCGAGATGGAGAAGTTGGTCTGCGTAATCTTGGTGGCAGCGATATTCTCGATAGAATCGCGCTCGTGCTTAGAGCCGGCAGCATCGAGGGCATCCTTCAACTCCATATCGGTATCCAGCGGATTATACTTAGGAGTGGTCTTCTCCTTGGTAACACTATAATATAAAGGTATGCTCACCTTCGCCTTGTCAGGGAAGAACTTACCCATTTCGAGCGATGTGGTCACACTGTAGGTACCGTAATTATCGGTGGTGCGACTTGCCACGCCATCTTCCAGACCGCCGAATCCCTCGCTGATGTATCTGCCGGTGGCATTTACGCTACCCAGATCGGAGAGTTGTACGTTGAGGTTGGCATTGGCAGCCCAACCACCCGAATTATTATGTTCCTTGAGTCGGAGTTCGTTTATCCATACCTCACCACTCTTGATGTCGGCAGAATTGTTTCTCACACCCAGCATCATGGTCTTCACCTCGCCGAGACTCGGATTACCCACGATGGTAATCTTATTCTGCGGATGTTCTGCATCCATCATGGAATAAGGAGCGAGATAAGAAGCCACACCCTGTGCCTTCGCCTTGTTACGTTTTTTCTTCAATGCCGTAAAGACGCTCAGCGGCACATCGAGCATATTCACCTCAGGCCATACCGCCTTACAGTCGGCTAGCACATAGCGGTTGTAGTTGGAGCGTGGCTCGGTGAGTTTCAGCGGGATTTCATACTCGTAGTAATTGTTCTTATAATCACTACCCAGACGGATGAAGACTGAGAGATCACCATCCTGCAGACGGGTGGTATTCTGCTCCAATGCATTGGCATGGGCAAACATCTGGATGCGCTTGTACTGGCGCAGATCAAGGGTAGAATTCTTATAAACCGCCTTCGCCTCGCCTGTGCTCATATTCTTGACCACCAGACTCAACGCCTGCTCGTTTGCCTCAACCAACTGAGGCTGACTAGGATCCTGTTCGCGCTTGATACCCGGAGGCAAGACATAGTTGACCGGTGTCTTCTCGCCGTTCTCCTCCAGACTCACGCTGCTTGCGTCGAGGGTTCCGCCACTGGCTGCGCCGAGCGGCTGATCATAGGTACGCCACTTGCCCATCACGAGGTCGAAGGTACCGAAACGCAGCACGATAGGTTTCTTGAAACCGGTGAGGAACATACGCATGAAGCGGATGCTGGAGAAATCGTTGATGTTGCCCTGACGGCTCTCAAACTCATCGATAGGTATGCGGAACTGATACCAGGTAACGGTAGACTTGGTATTATCACGCCAGGTCTGGCTGTATTCACGCTTATCTACAATATGATTATTACCCACCACGAGATCTTCCGGACGGATGCTGACACGGTACTGGAAGTATTTCTCATATTCGTTGAGCGTATAATCCTGGTTGATATCCTCGACATCCGGCGTTGACTTATAAGAAGTATCATAGCTCTCAGAACGGCTGTCGCTGTCAGGCGAGTTGCCCTGAGGATTGTTGATATACTTATATCGCTGCAAGATAGGAGCACGCATCTCATCCCAGTCGGAACCGCGGAAATAGTGGTAGTCATCACGTGCCGGATCGGCAAAGATGCTGTCGAACACCGCCTGGTTCACCTTGCCCTGAATCTGGTCGAGATAAGCACTCTTGTAGAATTCCTGCTCCTCGGCATCAGTCAGTCCGTTGAAACCCACATCCTGCAAGGCTCTGCTGCCACTGGTGGTAGCAAAGGCATAGGTCACGGTGCTCTGGGTAGGAATCTTACCCCACTGGGTATAGGTGTAGCTCTTGCTGCCATCTACCGGCATGCCACTCTCATAGAATTTCTTGCCATCGCGGAGGATATCATCGCTCACCTCGCCCAGGTTGATGTAGAAATCGCCACCATAATCGGCAGCATCAGCCTCTTCGCGGGAATAGATGAACGGATCGAGCATCCAGAACTCGATGTATTCGATGTTTGCCTGCTCGAAATCGTTGGTATCCAGTTTACGCATCATTCCGCCCCAGTTGCGCTGCGGATTCTGCAGGGTTCCGTCAGCCTGCAAATCTGTTACATTGAAGTTGTATGATCCCGGCTCACTTGGATAGTAAGCCAGATTGAGTACATTCAGGGTATTGGTAGCGCCCTGATAACTGCTCTGGTCGCGCAATGGGAAGAGCTCCTTGGTATAGACCTCGCGGACATAATGGTTACTCAACTGCTTGAGGTCGCCCTTGATATGTCCCGGAGTGAGCGAACTTCCACGGCGGGTGAACAGCGGATCGATGGTATACCAGGCTAGGCGCGAACGGTGGAAACCGCTGCTCAGACCGGTCTTATCGCTGTAATCGTCCTTGAAATTGAGCGAAGGCACACTGGATATAAACCAGGAGGTAGGAGTCGTTACATCGATGGTGGTCTTCGTACCCTCGAAGTCATCGATATAAGATGCATTGTCCTGTGTGCCACCTGCCTCACCGGCAATGAGCTGGGCAAATTCTCCTGTAAAGGATATCTGCGATGGCTGGGTGAGGTGCAGGAATGGTATCTTGTCAAGCACATTGGTGAGCCACTGACTCTCCTTGCGCCAGTTGAGATTGATGCCCCAAAGGGTGTTCTTCAGCGGTTCGGAGCCCATGGATACCTTGGTGGTAAGCGCCTGTTCGGAGAGGTGCTGGATAGTACCGCTCAACTGGAAGTTCTTGGTAAAATCATACTCCCAGTTCAGTCCGAACATCGTTTTTCGCGTTTGTCCGAAATCGGTATTACTCTCCAGAGAAACGTTGACAGCCGTACCGGCATCAATGATGCTCTGGTTCAGGATGGTCACCTCACCGGCACTGTAATCTACCGAATAGTCGGTGCCCTCTTTCAGGGTGATACCGCCTGCCGTAACGACCACCGAGCCCTGTGGCACATTGTAGGCATCGAGCGAGATGACATTGGCTGCAGAGCCCTTGAACTGTCCCACAATCTGATACTTGTTCTTTTCGGCTATCTGCTTGGCTACGGTCTTCGTACTGTCATAAAGTTCGGTAAAGGCATACTTTTCAGCCTTGTCGGCAGCCACGCCCCGCTTGACCAGATAATCACGCATATAACTGCCGAAAGGCTCTACCTTCGGAATGAACACGCGTCCGTTAGAGATGGTATAGCCTTCTACATAATCGAAATATCCATTACTGTGTGCCTTGTTGTTGTTATCCAGACGGTCGGCGCCTAGCACACGGATGATAGGCTGCTTCTTCACCTGCTGCTCAGGGATATAACTGAGATATACGCCGGTGGTATCGCTCTGGTATTTCACATCCAGGCGGAACTTCTCCTTCTCTACGGTAGAAGCCAGATAATAAACGTTCTTCATCATCAGCCCCCAGTTGCCCTGTCGCGGATTGTTACTGGTATTTTTGAGCGATTTCACGAAGAGTGCCTGCTTGGTATCGCTGAGATCGGATGCAAACTCGCCCACCTGATAGGTAACACCTCCCGATGTATACTCATAGGCTACAGCAAGTACCTGGTCGGTCTGCAGACTGGTTTTCAATGAGATATAACCCAAAGCGGTATTGACCGTATACTCAGAAGAATTGAGCAGACGGGCACTCTCCAGTTTCTCATAATCGGCTCCACCAACCAGTCCGCCTCCATCGAGAGTGGTTGCAGCCTGGTCGATGTCACGGGCAGCAGCATATTGGCTGTTCATCGCAGCATACTCAGTATTCGCCTGGTTAGAAGGCACCTGTCCGCTCGCCGTCCACATCGGGTTGCTCAGTTTCTGGTTCTCGCCCAGGTCGGTCAGGGCTACGATGTTTCGGGTATTGGTGGTATTGCCGGTTTTGTTGGTAACCCACACCTCCACACGGTTGATGGTGATGCCCGTGGTGAGATTAGGAAGTTTCTGCATCCAGGCATCATAATGATTTCTGAAATACTGGGAGAGGAAGAAGTGGCGGTTCTCCTCATAATCGGCTACATTCAACTCGAAAGGAGTGAGCTGTACACCGCCCCTGGTAGATACGCTCTTCGATGCACTTTTCTTCTGCGAAGCCACCATCTGCAGCTTGAGTTTGCCAAACTGCATATCGGTTCTAACACCAAACAGACTGCTGGCGCCTTTGATGAGCGAAGAGTTGGAAGGGAAGGAGACATTGCCCGCCTCAACGAGTTTGATGATTTCATCTTCCTTGCCGTCGTACTTCAGTTTCATGTTCTGTGCATCGAAATCGAAGGTGGCATCGGTGTTGTAATTCAGGTTCATGTTCACCTTATCGCCCACCTTTCCGTTGACGTTGAGATTGATTTTCTCATCAAAATCCATCATCGTCGTCTTTCGGTTTCGGATAGGCAACGAAGGATTGTCGATGCTCTTCTTGTTGATACCGAACTTAAGTTCGGCAGAACCCTGTGTCTTCACTCTGATGCCACCAGGACCGAAGATTTTCTCTGCAGGTCCCAAGTCGAAGTGCATATCTGAGAAATCGAACTTCTCCTTGCCTTTTGCCTGGAAGATTTCATCGTTCTGCTTGCGGAAGTAGCTGTTGCGCTGCTGCTGTTCGGTCCATGCAAGATACTCTTTCGGAGTGAGCATGATAGGAGCCGAAAGCCAGGTTGAGCCCATGCGGTTGCCGATGATATAGCGGTCGAGGGTATCGTTGTAGACTACCTGATATTGCAGATTATCAGGACGTTTCAGGTCGAGCGGACTCTGATAGAGGTCGCTCAGGGAGTAAGGTTGGGTGCGCTGAATCTGCCAGCGGGTATGCAGCAGCGAATCGGGAATGGTATCTTCATCGAGCTGCACGGGCTGGGCTGTGCTGATATGGTTTTTCTTTTTATCGTCCTGAAGTTGAGGCAAAGCTATCGCATAGCCGAAGGTTGCCACCATCAGCCAAGCCAATAGAAAAGATATGAATCTTTGCTTCTGTTTCATCGATAAAAAACTCCTAACTTATTTGATTTGCTTCAATGCCAGTTTCACAACCTGTTCTACCGGGAGATCAGGCTGTGCCTTGAGGATATCTACTACTACCTTGGCAGATGGTGCCGGCGAGAAGCCGAGCATGGTGAGGGCGCTTACCGCCTCATCCTTTACGTCATTGTTCACCATCACCACATTGCCTCCGCTGGCTGGCAGTTCGTCAGCAATGCCGAGACTCACGATTTTATCTTTCAAGTCGATGATGATTCGCTGTGCTGTCTTCAGTCCGATACCCTTCACGGTTTTCAGCACCTTGTCGTTACCAGTAGAGATGATTTCGCAGAGTTCGCGTGGCGAGAGTGAAGAGAGAATCATACGGGCCGTATTTCCGCCTACTCCTGAAACGGTGATGAGGAGGCGGTAGAGTTCACGTTCCTGTTTTGGTAGCAAAGCCGAAAAGGGTGAAAGAGTCATCTCTTCCACCAGCCACCAGCACTTCGTGAACATAGAGTTTCACTTCCTGTTTGCCCTGAATGGCAGTATATGTATTGAGCGATATATTGAGTCCGTAGCCCACCCCCGCAGTCTCAACAATAGCCAGTGCAGGTGTCAGCTCTGTCAGATCGCCATGAATATATTCTATCATTTTCTTTTTCTCCTAATTAAATTAATATATTAATAACGTGCGAAGGGCGGGATTATTGTAATAGAATTCCATAAAATTACGTCCCGACGTAGCATGTCATACGTCCCGACGCAGAGCCAGAGACGTCGGGACGCAGCAAAAGCTACGTCAGGACGTAATTCTAAGCACATCGGGAGGTATCGGAAAGGGAATGTATGATGTTTCGCAACAAAATAACGAAACTGTAAGGCTCTTGCTACAGATACCTTACAAATCTCCGCTTATTCATACCTAAAAACTATGATTTTACTACTTTTTGCAACTTTTATGAGTTAAAATTCTATTAAAACGTCACGTATTTCAAGAAAAAGCTATACTTTTGCAACCGGAAATAGAATGAAGAGCGGAAAACATATCCGTTGGATGACTAAACCGCAACAAATAAAAGAAATTAAAACAACAAAATAAAAGAAATAAGACAATGAAGAAATTTAGAGCAGCCGTAGTAGGATACGGCAACATCGGTAAGTTTACTGTTGAGGCACTCGAAGCAGCTCCTGACTTTGAGATTGCAGGTATTGTACGTCGCCAGGGTGCTAAGGACAAACCAGCTGAGTTGGCAAACTATGAAGTAGTAGATGACATCACCAAGTTGAAGGATGTAGATGTTGCTATTCTCGCAACCACTACCCGCTCTTGCCCAGAGTATGCAGAGAAGATCGTTGCCCTCGGTATCAACACCGTAGACAGCTTCGATATCCACACCAGCATCCTCGACTACCGTACCAAGCAGATGGAGAACTGTAAGAAGGCTGGCAAGGTAAGCGTTATCTCTGCTGGTTGGGATCCAGGTTCTGATTCTATCGTACGTGTTCTGATGGAGAGCCTTGCACCTAAGGGATTGACATACACCAACTTCGGTCCTGGTATGAGTATGGGTCACTCAGTTTGTGTTCGTGGCAAGAAGGGCGTAAAGGAAGCGCTCTCTGTAACCATCCCATTGGGTGAGGGTATCCACCGCCGTATGGTATACGTAGAGTTGGAAGAAGGTGCCAAGCTTGAGGATGTAACAGCCGAAATCAAGGCCGATCCATACTTCGCTCACGATGAGACCCACGTATTTGCCGTAGCATCTGTAGATGATGTAAAGGATATGGGTCATGGTGTGAACCTCGTTCGCAAGGGTGTATCTGGCAAGACCCAGAACCAGCGTTTCGAGTTCAACATGAGCATCAACAACCCAGCCCTCACCGCTCAGGTATTGGTTAACGTGGCTCGTGCTTCATTCCGTCTGCAGCCAGGTTGCTACACCATGCCAGAGATTCCAGTTATCGATATGTTGCCAGGAACCCGTGAGGAAATCGTTGCAACACTCGTGTAAAGACATTGAACTTTGAGGTTTGAACATTGAACTTTATGATAAGTTTAACAGGTTCAGATTCATAGTTTAGCAAATAATAAAGGCTCGCAAGAAGTTTCGATTTCTTGCGAGCCTTTTGAATATACTATATTCCAATTTATTTATGCGTCATGATATCGAGCACCATATCATCGGTAGCTCTCATCGCATCGGCACCAATGCTCGTGAGGTTATGGATGCACTTATCCACATCATCATCTACGATACCCTCGGCAGAGGTGACACACTTGCCTTCCATAGAAAGGAGGGCGGAAAGAAGAGCGGTGCTGACACCTGATGAAATCTTCAGGGCACAACTTGGTTTCGCTCCGTCACAAATCATACCGGTGAGATTGGCTATCATATTCTTGACAGAATTGCAGATGCGGGTATAATCGCCACCCATCAGATAGGTAATGCCGCAACTGCTGCCCGTACTGGCTACCACACAACCGCAAAGAGCTGAAAGCTTGCCTAAGCTCTGCTTGATATAGATGGCAGTCAGATGACTGAGCATCAGGGCACGGATCATTTCCTCCTCGGTATTCTCGTTCTCCAGCGCATAAACCACCACAGGGTTCGTTGCACAAATGCCCTGGTTGCCGCTGCCGCTGTTGCTCATCACCGGAATCATGGCGCCACCCATACGGGCATCGCAGGCTGAAGCGGTGCTGGAGATGATATGCGAGAAAATATTATCACCGAAGATACCATGACTCAACGGACGGTCCATCGTCTTGCCCAGACAGTGGCCATAGTTGCCTTTGATACTCAACTCGGCAGCCTTCATATTATAGTCTCTGGTCTTGAGAATGAAAGAAATCTCATCGAGCGGAGCTGTTGTAGCAAACTCGTAAACCATCGGGAAATTGAGCTGGATGTCGTCATCAGCCTCATCGCCCACAGTACCGCCACGCTTATCGAGCACCACCTCGCCATTACGCTCAACATACACAAAATGGGTATGTGAACCGGAGATAATTGCCGTAGCCTGGTCTTCACCGGCATGACAGATGATTTCGATATAGAGTTTATCCACATCACCCTGCTTCAGTTTGATGTTGATATCCGCATCCTTGATATATTGTTTGCCCTGCTCCAGACTGTCAGGAGTGAGGTCTTTCAACACTTCCAGCTGATATTCAGGCTTTCCGATGAGCGCACCCAGCGATACGGCGATAGGCAAGCCAATCATACCCGTGCCAGGAATGCCGACACCCATCGCATTCTTGAGCATATTAGGACTCAGAAGAACTTCAATACGTTCAGGGCGTTTGCCCAATGTAGTAGCAGCCTTGGCTGTACATAGTGCCACAGCCATCGGTTCGGTACAGCCGATGGCAGGAACCACCTCTTTATTAACGAGCGCAATGATGCGCTCACGCTTACTTTTCTCTAACATAATCTATATAGCTTTTATATAAATAACGTTCTTACCATTATTTCGGGTACAAAAATACAAAAAATAAACCGTATTCTTCTCTTTTCTCGAGAAAAATACGGTTTAAATCTATATTTCTTGATGAATTAGTCTTCCAACTGGAACAGAGGATCATCTGGAGTCAGCATGGTAGGCTTCTGGTCGAATTCCTTCAAGAGCTGCTCAGAAGCATACTTCTTGTTTACTACCAGGCGGAACATGTACTCGTTGAACCAATCGTTGGTCATGATGAAGCAACCGGCAAAACCATTGTCGGCACCCCAACTGTTCTCCACCTTCCATTTTACAGGCTTGCCATTGGCGTCGAGATCTACAGCTGTCAGCGTCATGGCATGAGTAGAACCGCTATCGAAAGTAGCGATGCGGTCAGCCTTGTTCATTGGGAATGAGGTGTTGAAGAGGCTTCCATAGTCGAAGTTGTCGAGTGCCAGATAGCCACGCTTGCGGTCGAGCTGCTTGCCCACATCATAGCTTGAATACATCTTATGACCATCCTTTAGAGAGGCGATGGCGAGCTGGGCAATCTCCTCCATAGGCAAGTTCAGATACTTCCAGTTATGACCATCGTAGGTGTGGCGGTCGTACTCTACCTCGTATGTCTTGTGGTAAGGACGGCGTGGATCGTTCATCACCATCAGGAAGGTACCGTTCAGGTCCTTGCCTACGGTTTCCTCATAGAAACTCTTAGGAGTATACTTCTTCGCCTCGCCAACCTGCTTGCCGTCCTTGTCGCGGAAAGCATAGGTAAATTCCTTTACCGGTTCGCCGAGAGTAAGACTCAGCATGTGATAAACCTGACCGAGCATCTCGTTCTTGCGAGCCTGGATAGCTGCCGACTTCTTGCCCTGAGCCACCATCTTGCGGAGTTCCAGACCATACTCGCGGAGCTTGCTGCTTACGAGACGGCTCATCTTGGAAGTATTGTTGCTTGAGTAAGTCTCAGGCTGGGCACTCATAGGTACGAGACCATACTTGCTTGCCAAATCGGCAACACCACAGAAAGTACCGCCATCATTGAGCGGATTCTTGAAGAAGAACTGCACCTGAGGATCCTCGATGCTCTTCTTGCCAAGGTCGATAACACCCTGAAGCATCAGGTTAGCCTTCTCCAGCTGGTCGTAGAAGAAGAGATAATCCTGTGAATACTCCACCACTCTGCCCTGTTTGTCGTTGAGGGCGAAGTTAGAACGGAGCACATTGAAGCCGCTGAACATCCAGCAGCGGCCGGAACTCTTCTGGTTGTGGATGCTCTGCGCTGGAGTCTCGATGCTGAAATGTGTATCAACAGGAGCCTCGTTGGCATGGTTCTTTACCAAATCATCGATGTTATTAGCAGCAATAGCATTGAAGAGTGCCTTGTTGGCAGCACCGCCATTCTGGCTCTTTGCCATCTGCTGAATCATTGACTCACTGATGCCGCCAACCTTGGTCTGCGCCATCATAGACATGGAAGCCATCATCAAGGCTCCAATCAGCAATACGTTTTTTCTCATAATCTTTTATCTTTATTTGTTTTTTGTGCAAAAATAACACTATTTTGCGTACTTTCCAAACTTTTATGCCGAAAAATGCGGAGTCGCTTACGAATAAAAGCCATTTTCTAAAAACAAGTTAAATTTTTCATAATTAATAAGGAGTTCTGCAAATACATTACTTTTTTTATTATATTTGCAAGCGAAATACTAAGCCAAAATTACGATAGTATCGTATTGGCTACACATTGTATAACAACAAACAACAAGCCTATGATTGGTAAAGTAAAAATCCGACACTTGTTTTTGTTGGCATGGCTTGCCGCCTTGTCAACAAAGGCCCAAGTGTCTTCAGAGAACTACGTGCAGACTACGGAGCGCATCAGCGACACACAGGTCCTCTCCACCACGGAATACTACGACGGCTTGGGAAGACCCTTCGAGATGGTGGAACAAAAGAAGACTCCAGATGGAGCCAACCTGATACATCTCAAAGAATATGATGGACTAGGACGTGATTGGAAGACATGGTTGCCTGTCAAGGACGCCTCCGATTTCCTCAGCATTTCTGCGGCTCGCTCCCAGGGAAATAACCAATACAGGGATAGCCATGCCTTCTCCCTAACAGAATATGATGGAAGCCCACTCAATCGAATAAACACAGTGGAGGGAGTTGGAGCTGAGTGGACTAGCCATCCCGTAAAGAAAGACTATCTCGTAAACACCTCTAAATATCCGTTGAACTGCAAATACTACCGTGTATCCATGCAAGGACAGTTGCAAGACAAGGGGTATTATCCTGAGGGTAGGCTCTACGTTACCAAGACCACTGACGAAAACGGCAATGAGAGCTACGAGTTCAAGAACATCGCGGGCAACGTAATTCTCAAGCGTACCATCTGCTCCATCGATGAGGCAGCCGATACCTATTATATATATGATTACCGTGGAAACCTGGCATTTGTGCTTCCTCCCAATTATCAGGAGGAGCCGTCACTTGACCTCTATGCCTACCAATATAAATATGACGGACAGGGGAATTGCACATGGAAGAAGCTGCCAGGATGCGAGCCGATCTATATGAAGTATGACCTTAGCGGAAGAATGATATTCTTGCAGGACGGGAACCTGAGGAAGAAAGGACTTTGGGAGTTTTATGTCTATGACGAACTTGGACGATTGGCTGTACAAGGCACTACTGCATCTACAAGTGATGTCAGTAAAATCCATGTCTATGCGCTATACACGGGGGCAGGCATTCTGGACGGTTACCAGCTGAATGGCACTACTTTTACCGCCAAGTCCCTGCTCATTACCAATTTCTATGATGACTATACTTTCATAGAGAAGCAAAACGCCTCAGAGCAGAGCATTTTGCATCTGAACGCAGCCCAAGCATTGGACGCTGCGTTTCCTTCCAACAGTTCCCCCAATGCTAAGGGATTCTTGACTGGGAAGAAAGTATATACATCAGATGGTACGAATAGACATGAAATCTCCTCTATGTACTATGGTTTAAAGGGAAGAGTGGTACAAACACATTCCAGCAACTTGCTTGGAGGAAGTGAACATTTCTACACCTCTTATAACTACATAGGTTCCCCTTTGAAAACCAAGCACATTCATAGCGCAAGTGGCAAGAAAGCCATACAGGAATGCTACGAATATGCCTATGATCATGCTGGAAGACAGACAATGGTTAGCTATGCCATCAATGGCTCCGCCAAAAGAGTATTATCAACAACTGAATATGACGATTATGGAAGAATTGCCAAACAGACATTATTGGGCAAAGAGTGCATCAACAACACCTACAACATCCGGAGCTGGAAGACTGAGATAAGTAGCAAGAACTTTACCCAAACGCTTGTCTATAACAAAGCAAATGGCTTTGTTATACCTGGAACCGCACAGTACAATGGCAATATATCAGCCATGAGTTGGAAAACTGGAAACAACATAGAGAAAGGCTACAAGTTCTCCTACAACCGTCAGGACATGCTGACCGATGCCGACTATGAGGAAGGAGAATTCTTATCGGACAACATAGGTCACTATGACGAAAGCCTGTCTTATGACAAGATGGGAAACATCCTGTCATTGATACGCTATGGTTTGAGAGACGACAACAAGTACGGGCTCATTGACAACCTTAGCTATGGCTACAACGGTAATCAACTTACCAAGGTTGATGATACGGTGAGTGGTCCATATCATGCAGGTGCCTTCCACTTTGTGGATGGTACGAAGGAGGCTACGGAGTATAGCTATGATGCCAATGGCAACATGGTGATGGACAAGAACAAGGGGATTAGCTCGATATCATACGACATCAACAACTTGCCACAGAAAATATTATATAATGATGGAAGGAAAGCTAGTTACGTATATGATGCCGAGGGAAACAAGCACTCCGTTCTATATACACTAACGGCAATGACCAACACATTGCCTCAGATGCCAGTCATGCAATCTGCCGATGCAGCATCAGCAAATGCAGTAAATGGGCAAAAGGTAATCAACTATTGCGGAAACATCATTTATGATGGTGATGAGACGATGGTACTGAATGACGGAGGCTATGCCAAGTATGACAAAGGCGGCAACCTTTCTTTCCATTACTATCTCAAAGACCATCTGGGTGACAACCGTGTTGTTGTGAACGAAAGCGGGGTTATCGAGCAAACCAACGATTACTATCCTACAGGTGCGTTGATGGGGAGCAGCACGAATGGCGATGTTCAGAGATATAAATACAACGGTAAGGAACTGGACCGAATGAATGGTTTGGATTGGCATGACTATGGGACAAGAAACTATGATGCGGCTATCGTTATTTGGAACACATTAGATAAGCTAGCAGAAAAAGATTATTCACATGTCCCTTATGTATATTGCGGTAATAATCCTACGCGATATCTTGATATAAAGGGGCTTGAAAAGCTAGACGCTCTATCGCAGAAAGATAGAAATTATAAAAGACTAGAGCCTGAAATAAAAAACTTTAAGGATGATCCAAATGTCATAAACATCTGGGCGCATGGGTATGATAATGGCAATAGTATTATTCTAAACAAAGAAGTAGTTGACAACGCTGAAAAATTTGAAAAATTTCTAGAGTCAAATAGCTTTATATGGAAAACTAGAGAAGGTAATGCACCTATAACAATAGTATTACATAGCTGTTCTGCTTCTAAGTTTGCAAAAGCTATATCAAATAGCAAGAAATTTGACAACGTGATTATTATTGCTCCAACGACTCCAGTTAATGTGCTAACCAAAAAGAATACCAAAAGTTATCTAGGCTCATACCTCGAAAACAACGGAATTTGGAAAAGTTATAAAGCTGGTAGAGAAATCAAATCGATGACATATGGGAAACATGACTACCCTGGCTCTATATACACTAGAATAAAATTTAATTTAATAAAGGAACTATCTAATCATATAAATGTATGGAAAAAATAAAACTTGTATTAGGTATTTTATTGGGATTTGCTCTTTCATTTTTTAATGCTTATTTGCTTAAAAATAGTACAACAAAAACGGATGAGCAATATATTGTTACCAATAGCAGAGATGTATTCATATTGGATTCTGTAGAATTTAAACTTACCTCAGACTCTGTTCTTCTATATGGAAACGAAGATTCATATACAGAACTCTTATATCATTATGGAAGTATTCATAATGGTTCTAAAGAACTCTTATATTATGCATTAATCATGGCAGACAAATATTCTTATCCCGAAGCTTCTTATAATATTTTCGACGCTATTAAAGATTTTAAAAAGAACAACACTTTATTATTGTCTGAAATGATGAGATATTACTTATTGTATGGGGCAAAAAACGGAAGTTCAAGTTCTTGTTTTCAATTAAAGGAATATTACGAAAAAGGAATATTATTCGAAAGAAATCAGAGAAAAGCAAAATTCTATGAGAATAAGATAAACGAAATTTATAAGATAAAATGGACAAAATAAGAAATATGCATAATGTTGCCTTAGGCATCATTATAGGTTTGTTTTTGGGGGGAATTTTTCAAGCACGCCCTAAGTTTGAATGGAATTTGGGAGTAAAGCAACCAGTCAGCCCTCAATGGAATATTAACAAGATAAAATCTGCAATTATTAAAGAGAAGAGCATAAAAGATTATGAATTACTTAAAGAATTATCTGGCGGGCATTTAAAAAAAGAAGACATTTTCTATGGTTTACTTATGAATGAATATCACCCTAACGATACCATTTACAAAGACCTAAGAAATGTCTTGGTTGAAATCTACAATATCCCTCCAAAAGATACCATCACTTTGATGTGGGTTAAAAAGCTTGATGAAATGTACAAAAACAATAAATAAAGAAACAATTAATATTTGGGAATATGGTCCGTAAGAACCATAATAGCAAAAATATTTATAACAAAGAAATCAATTAGAATACAATGGAAGTAATGATATAAAAAAAATAGAATGTCTGACATCAATATCAAATGAAGACGGCACTTATGTCATCGGCTCCCAACGATATTTATATGACAACAATGGCAATATTATCACGGAATACTCGTTAGATACTGAAAGAGCCATAGGTGAAAGCCATAGTAGAAACTCTAAAGGACATTAAACAATGGAAAAGTATATAATTATAACCGAATTTGGAGAGCAGCAAGATATAAGAGTGGGACTAAAATCTTGTAAAAACAAGTACAATCTTCTACTCTGTTGGGCAAAACATCTTTCTTATCCTTATATTGGTATTAAATCCAAGACGAAACTTATCGAAGATATAAAATTTGATTTGCGCGAATTTAAACAATATGTTATGAATGCCAGAAGTTATATGACGAATTTTTATAATGAATCATATCTAGTAAATGGCATCCATATAGAACTGTATGTCGTTAAACGTGAGCAAAATTGCGATTCTTCATTTTTATTTAAAATATTTGTTTTTTATAAGAATTGGGATTTCCTAGTGGAGAAAGAATACAACTCCCCATTTGATGCTTTAGTTGATAGCATAAACATAATACAATGGGATGAATTCTCACAAGAAGAGAAAAATGAGTTTGAAAAGGTTCTAAAATCGACAAGCCATGTAAATTGCGTTATTCGCAATTTAGTATGGAACTTCGAATGTTCCATACTTAGCAACAATTTAAAAGTATATATTGTGAAGTCATGAAAAAGATATTATTTATAGTACTCAGCATCATACTCTCCGCTCCAATATTTGGAGCGGATGGTAATCATCGTGATTACTCCCCAAAGTCACCAGAGGCAGCTGCCTTTGACAGAATATCCACCATTCCTGTGGGCAACTATACTGGCTGCTTGGCTTTCTCTATACCAATCTATACATTGGTGAGCGGCGACCTCAGCCTGCCTATCAGCTTGGACTACCAAGGCAATGCCATACGAGTAGACCAAGAGGCTACTTGGGTTGGATTAAATTGGTTACTGAATGCAGGAGAGGAGCCATCACTACGACAACTTCTGCATGCTCTACACAATATGGAGAATCGTTTCAAAAAGATTGGGATTATTTTGCCAACAAACTGTCCATGACATACATTCCCCTGGATGGTGAGTTTCCACAAATGCGATACAAGATGGATGGATGCCACCCTAATTGGCGAGGTGGCCATGGTAAAAATTGGTTTAAGCAGACGCTAGAGATTGAGGGCAATAAGAACAATGACCTGTCTAGTCAATTGTATCATTTCATCCTAGACAACAAGGCTGGTGAAACTCCCACCTTCCATGCTAATTTCATGGGCAACAGTCTCTCTTATGTATGGGATAGGATGAAGAATGAGTTCTTCATTACGGGCCGTAACCAAAACTTTCAGATTACTGGATCCATCATGTCACCCACCATCATTGATGGAAAAGGAGTAAAATATTCCTTCAATGCAATGGAGGAGAGTAGTCCAGAGGGATATTTGGTTGACCCTGGAATGGTGTATCAGGATTATACGCTATTTCTTACAAAAATAGAGTCTCCCACAGGACATACCATACAACTCAGATATGTTGACAACGGTACAATAACCTCTGTATATAAAATAACAGAAAACTTATACAGCCATGAATATCCAGTAAATGCTATTGGTTCGAGCTATCGTGAAGTCAAGCAAGAAGGTTCAAACCTTCTGGATCGTAGCCTCTCACAATTATATCGGACAAAAGCTCTTCGTCTCTCGGAAATAGAATCCGACGAAGCATTGGTAAAGTTCATCCCATCCAGTGACTTTCGTAAGGATCTGGATGGGAACAGTCGCAAACTGTCAAAGATAGAAATCTATCAAAAGAATGGTTCTCAGAAAAAACTATTGAAGTCCTTTAGTTTCAGCTCCAGTTATTTTTCTAAAGTAACCACTGGAGGCAACACTGTAAAGGATTTATTTGACAATCTAGGCAACTCGTCCATTTACGACGGATGGTTTGCCTCAGATGACTTTATGTATTATAGGCTGCGACTGGACAGTTACAGCGAGGAGGACTCGAATGGCAAACAAGTGGCAAAGTACTCGTTTGGCTATAATAACGGGTTGCCTTGTAAGGCTTCCGCAGCCATTGATTATTGGGGATATTACAATGGGAAGGAAAACTTCAACGGTCGTTACCACACCCTTCTTCCAAAACATTGGGATGAGTTGACTTCAGACGTGGAAGATGGTTTCCCTAAAACGGTATATTTTACAGGTGCAGACCGACGTTTCTATGAAAGCTGTGCCTCTGCGGGAATGCTCTCTTTCATTACTTATCCGACAGGAGGAACTGCAAGTATCACTTATGAAGGGCATCGCTTCTCCAACTATAAGTATTTCGACGCAACAAAGACGACAAGCGGAAAAAGTTTCAAGGATGTGGACATCTACGCCACCAATCAAAGCTACGGAAAGGTTATCGGGGCATCATTAAACGAAAGTACGTTTAATATATCGGGTGAGGGGAAGTACAAGATGACCCTAAGCTACATGATATCCAACCTTGCCGAGCAGCCTTCCTGGCGATATATTCTAAGCAACCCTCTTCTGTTGTATCATTATAGCACCATTTATGACAGAAATGGTCCACATGAGGTGGTTAGTGCTTGTGATGTGCTGAGCGCAGTTCCAAGCGACACAGTGGGGACAAGAAACATAACAATATCAAGGACTTTAACTCTTTTCCCTGGGAAGTACAAACTGCAGATTGCTGGCGGGGCTTCATTAAACATTGGAGTGCGTCCCCAGCAATATTACCAGATAAGAGGCAATATCAAACTAGAAAAATCCACATATACATCCATCGGTGCAGGCATGAGGGTAAAGTCCATATCTGAAAATGATGGGAAAGGAAACTTTACTACGACAAAATATCGATATACCTATCCTGACTTAACTTCCTCAGGACGATTGTCAGTCCCAGCCATCTATGCAAGAAGAAAAATCTTAGTCTACCAAAATGGAAAGTATCAAGATGAAGGATTGAACCAGATAAAACCTGCAACAGCTAAAGAAATTCGCTATGCGGAAGTAAGCGGCAGCAATGCTGTTCCAGATGCGCCTGTGGTCAGCTATGAGAGGGTCACCATCAAACAGGAAAGCAATGGAACGACAAATGGTAAAGAGGTTTTTACTTACAGAAACAGACCTTGGGGCACCAATATGCTTACCTATTGCCGTCAAGTGCCCGACCCGAGAAATGGAATGTTGCTTTCTGATAGCGTGTTTGATTCCAAGGGAAAACTTATCAAGACAACAGATAACAGTTATAAGTGGAGATGTGTTGACTCCCGACTTCTAAGTGCGGTCATCGAGAACATCTACAGCGGGCCAAACGAGGTTACTGGTGGAAATGCTTTGGCGTCAGAAAATGCATATGCTGAAGCCTTAGGAGGAGGGTGCATGCAAATATATCTATATCCATCGGTCCAGTTCGCCTTGGTTTCTTCCAATTCCAGCCAAAAAGAATATCATGGTGATAACTGTGTTACCATAAAAACTAGTACCCAGTACGGACAGACCAACACCTTGGACTCCATCTCGGTCCAGAGTCAGTCTGAGACAGGAACTACCTTCACTACAGAAACATTCTATCCACAGAATGCTCTTTCCCAAGCCAATATGAAGACTTTGGCAGACAAGCACATCACTGAGATTCCCATAGAATGTCTGACATCAATATCAAATGAAGACGGCACTTATGTCATCGACTCACAACGATATTTATATGACAACAATGGCAATATTATCACGGAATACTCGTTAGATACAGAAAGAGCCATAACTAGGAGTTCGTTTAGTCTGTTAAAGGACAACTATGCCTTCTCCTCATTCAAAGCTAACGCTGTGCTTTCTTACAACTCGTCAGGGAAGCCTCGTGTGGTAAAGGAAAACAACTGCGATGTGGTCACCTATATATGGGGGTATTACAGCAACTATCCCATTGCCGTGATAAGAGGTGCGGACTATCCAGCCGTAAGGAATCTCCTTGGAGGCGACTCTGCCGTAAAAGCATTGGAAACAGCAGCCGCGCCAACTATAAGTGCAAGGGATTTACACAACAAATTGTCAAAGTTGGTTGGTTGTAGTGTCGCAACCTTCAGTTTCAGTCCCCAAATAGGGATGGTGGAGATGATTTCTCCGAATGGAGAATCTACGACTTATTCTTATGACGCTTTCTGCAGATTATCTGCCATCAAGGATCATAACGGCATCGTGTCCTCATCATTCAAATACAATTACAAACAATAAGCTTATGATGAATAAAGTTAACTTTCGATACTTGTTTTTGTTGGCATGGTTTACTGCCCTGTCAACAAAGGCCCAAGTGTCTTCAGAGAACTACGTGCAGACTACGGAGCGTATCAGCGACACACAAGTTCTCTCCATAACGGAACAGAACATTTGTAATCATACATATCATATAGGAGACAAGATTGAGCGTCAGCAAGCCACCTTCAAACATTTTGACCAAAAAGGAAAAGGTGCTATTTGGGACTTGACTGACATCAATCTATCTGACAATGTCTCGTGGTTGACAATCACCTCCAATCCCCATGATGAACATGGACTTATAATTAATGGACTCAATACCCGTTATTTTTGTCATCAAAACGACACTGGCACATATTTGGATGGCTATGAGAACAACCAATCGAAAATTAGCTACAAACTAACAGACTTGATTGCTCCGCCTAGTTTTGTACTTAACAGCATGGCAACGGGGTATTTCAATGGATATGCCATATATTCAGAGTCAGTATATTCTCGTATTTATGGAACATATGAATGCCAAGTTGATGGACTCGGTACAATGTTACTTCCATCAGGTGATACGATTACTGGTGTGACAAGGGTACATATCCAGAAACACACAGGACAACAATATCTCAAAAACATTGAGCATGCAAAGGCCTTACGCATGTTGGTTGACAGTGTTAACATCTACACACATGATAGCATCATACAACATCTTGCTGTGGATTCCAACCTGGTAGAAACAAACATATACAGATGGTATGCACAAGGGGAGTCTTATCCAATTTACGAAACCTTAGACTCTCATGTTAAGGGTAACAATATTGGATTTAAAGTAGCTTATTATTACTCTCCACAATCATTGAAAGACAATGAATACGAGAAATCAAGAAATATTTCTCAAAGAGAGAGAGCAAAAGCTACCTCCAATGGCCGTCCCCGTATTTCCAGACATGTATTTTCTAATGGTACATTTATTGATTATTCGGTAAACGTGACTTCCGATGGTAATGTAAATGTTGCCATGTTCTGCTCTTCAAGAGCAAAGATAGATTGTAATATCCATACCATTGACGGAATGATGGTATGCCAACAGAGTTTTAAAGAATCCAGCAAAAAGACATATAACATCTGTCTGCCTTTATCGTCTCATTCACATGGCATCTACATACTCAACATTTCTGTTAACGGACAGCAATTCTCAGAAAAGTTCATCTACAAGTAATCCACTATGAGTAGAAAAATACAAAGATTTATCGGAAAAAGCGAAAATATCACAATAAAAATGTTATTTATTAAAAAAAAGCATTACCTTTGCATGTACAAATAACAAGGAAATATGGACAAAAGTAAGTTTAGTCTATTAAGTAACATCAAATACCCTGAGGATTTGCGCAAACTGAGCATTGACCAGCTGCCACAAGTCTGCAAAGAGTTAAGAGAAGACATTATCGACGAGGTTGCCGTCAACCCCGGTCATTTTGCCTCCTCTCTTGGCGTGGTTGAAATAACCGTAGCCCTACATTATATATACAACACCCCATACGACCGTATTGTATGGGATGTGGGACACCAGGCCTACGGACATAAGATATTAACAGGACGCCGCGAAAACTTCTGTACCAACCGCAAGTTGCACGGCATCCGTCCATTCCCTACACCTTTAGAAAGCGAATATGATACCTTCGCCTGCGGACATGCGAGCAATTCCATCTCCGCAGCACTCGGTATGGCCGTTGCCGCACGCGAAAACGGAGATACCGACAGGCACGTGGTAGCCGTCATTGGCGATGGAGCCATGAGCGGCGGACTGGCTTTCGAGGGACTGAACAACGTATCAAGTACACCTAACGACATGCTCATCATCCTGAACGACAACGATATGAGCATCGACCGGGCTGTGGGCGGTATGGAGAAATATCTCCTGAACCTCGATACCAACGAGACCTACAACCGCCTCCGTTTCAAGGCATCGCAGTGGCTGCACTCCAAAGGCTATCTCAACGAAGACCGCAAGAAGGGCATCCTGCGCCTGAACAATGCACTGAAGTCGGCACTGAGTCATCAGCAGAACATCTTCGAGGGTATGAATATCCGCTACTTCGGACCTTTCGATGGTCATGACGTGAAGGAAGTGGCGAGAGTGCTCAAACAGCTTAAGAACATGAAGGGTCCTAAGCTGCTGCACCTGCATACCACCAAGGGAAAGGGTTACGAACCTGCCGAGAAGAGTGCTACCATCTGGCACGCGCCAGGCAAATTCGATCCGGAAACGGGTGAGAGAATCATTGCCGATACCAGTAACCAGCCTCCTAAATATCAGGATGTTTTCGGTGAGACGCTGCTGGAACTGGCTCTGAAGAACCCGAAGATTGTAGGTGTGACGCCAGCCATGCCTACAGGATGCTCCATGAACATCATGATGAAGGCGATGCCAAACCGTACCTTCGATGTAGGTATTGCCGAGGGGCATGCCGTCACCTTCTCAGGAGGTATGGCGAAAGACGGACTCATCCCATTCTGCAATATCTATAGTTCGTTTGTACAGCGTGCCTACGATAACATCATCCACGACATGGCACTGCTCAACCTGCCGGTTATCATGTGTCTGGACCGTGCCGGACTGGTAGGTGAAGACGGACCAACCCATCATGGTGCCTTCGATATGGCGGCTCTCCGTCCGATTCCGCATCTCACCATCGCATCTCCGATGAACGAGCATGAGTTGCGCAACCTGATGTATTCAGCCCAGTTGCCAGATCATGGCAGCTATGTTATCCGTTATCCTAGAGGCAAGGGGGTGCTCGTAGACTGGCGCAACCCGATGGAGGAAATCAAGACCGGTACCGGCAGAAAGCTGAAAGACGGCACCGATATAGCCGTTCTTACCATCGGTCCTATCGGAAACGATGCCGCTCAGGCTATCGCTGAGGTAGAAACCGAAACCGGAATGAGCATCGCCCACTACGATATGCGATTCCTCAAGCCACTCGATGAAGACATTCTGAAAGAGGTGGGCGAAAAGTTCAGCCGCATCATCACCATCGAAGACGGCGTTCGTATGGGCGGTATGGGCTCAGCCGTACTGGAATGGATGAACGACCATAACTATCAGCCAAAGATGATCCGAATGGGATTGCCAGATGAGTTTGTGGAGCACGGAACCGTGGCACAGCTCAGAGAAATCGTGCATCTCGATAAAGAAGCAATCAAAGAGAAGCAATTAAAAAATGAAAATAATCATAGCTGGCGCATATGCCATAGGTACTCACCTGGCGAGACTCCTGTCACGCAGCAATGAAGAGATTACGCTCATCGATGAAAGCGAAGAGCGCCTGGCAAGCATTGGCTCCGACTGCGACCTGCTCACCATGCTGGGCAAGCCTACCAGTCTTCACATCTTACGCGATGCGGGGGTTGCAGATGCCGACCTCTTCATCGCCGTTACTCCGGTAGAAAGTACCAACATCACAGCTAGCATCCTTGCCAAGAACCTGGGTGCCAAAAGAACGGTGGCCCGCGTGGATAATCCGGAATATATGGATCAGCAGGCTCAGGAATTCTTCAAAGAATTAGGTATCAGCAAACTGATTTATCCGGAGATGCTCGCAGCCGTAGATATCAATAACGGACTGAAAATGAGTTGGGTACGTCAGCGCTGGGATGTGCACGACGGCGCACTCGTCATGCTCGGCATCAAACTGCGCGAAGGATGCGAGATACTGAACGAACCGCTCAAGAACATCAGCGGTCCTAACGACCCTTATCACGTGGTAGCCATCAAGCGAGGCAGTGATACCATCATCCCTGGCGGTAACGACGAGCTGAAACTCTACGACCTCGCCTACTTCATGACCACCCGCAACTACATCCCATATATCCGCAAGATTGTAGGCAAGGAGCACTATGTGGATGTGAAGAACGTGATGATTATGGGTGGCGGACGCACAGCCGTAAGAGCCGTGAAGAAGATGCCGGAATATATGGAATGCAAGATTATCGAGATGAGCGAGGAGCGCTGCGAATATCTCAACGATATTCTCGATGAGAACAAGACGCTCATCATTCATGGTGACGGACGTGACATTCCGCTGCTCGTAGAAGAAGGTATCCGTAGTACTCAAGCCTTCGTGGCACTGACCGGTAACGCCGAAACCAATATCCTGGCCTGTCTTACCGCCAAGAGAATGGGGGTGCGCAAGACGGTGGCTGCCGTAGAAAACGTAGACTACGTGAGCATGGCAGAGAGTCTGGATATCGGTACCATTATCAACAAGAAGATGATTGCCGCCAGCTACATCTACCAGATGATGCTCGATGCCGACGTGATGAACGTGAGATTCCTGATGAGCGCTAACGCCGATGTGGCTGAGTTTATAGCCAAAGAAGGTTCGAAGGTAACCAAGAAACCGGTGAAGGAACTCGGCATGCCTATCGGTGTAACCATCGGTGGACTGGTTCGCGGTGAAGAAGGAATGCTCGTTTCGGGTAATACACAGATAGAACCGGGCGACTCGGTGATGGTTTTCTGCCACAACATCAACATGAAGAAAATTGAGAAATACTTCATATAAGCGCGAAGGAGATAGAGACATACTTCATATATGATAAACAGAAAATTAATATATAAGGTTTTAGGGCAACTGCTTTTCATAGAAGCATTCCTGCTCTTCGTCAGTCTGCTGGTAGCTTTCTATTACCAGCAGGATGACATCTTTGCCTTCATTGTGGCAACACTTACCACCATCGGAGGCGGACTGGTGCTGAAATGGCGAGGACACGGAGCAGATAACTCAATGTCGCGCCGTGATGCCTATCTCGTGGTAACGCTCTCATGGATTGTATTCAGTTTCTTCGGAACCCTCCCCTTCATGATAAGTGGATACATCAACAACTTTACCGATGCCTACTTTGAAACCATGTCGGGATTTACGACAACGGGAGCCACGATATTAGACGATGTAGAATGCTTCCCCCACGGACTGCTTTTCTGGCGTTCGCTCACCCAATGGATAGGCGGTCTGGGAATCGTGTTCTTCACCATCGCCCTGCTGCCATCGCTTGTAGGAGGACAGACCAAGGTGTTTGCTGCCGAGGCTACAGGACCTATCAAGACAAAACTGCATCCCCGGCTTTCCACTTCGGCTAAATGGATATGGAGTATCTATCTGATGCTCACCATTGCCTGCATCGCATCCTACTACGTGGCAGGAATGAATCTCTTCGACAGTTTCAACTATGCGATGACCACTACGGCTACAGGAGGGTTCTCTACACATAACAGTAGTACCTCGTTTTTCCATTCGCCGGCGCTGGAATACATCTGTGCCTTCTTCTGCTTCCTGTCGGGTGTTAATTTCACCCTGCTCTATGCAGCCGTCATCAAATTCAAGATCAAAGATCTGTTCAAGAATTCTGAGTTTAAGTTCTATATGCTCCTCGTTACAGCCTTCACGGCTTTCATCATGGTAGAGCTGATAGCGATGCGCAACTACGATGTGGAACATGCCTTCCGCAGCGCCATCTTCCAGGTGGTATCATTCATCACCACCACGGGATTATTTAACGACGATGCTGCTGTGTGGCCTCACGTTACCTGGGTGGTATTGGCAGCCTGCATGTTCTTCGGAGCCTGCTCGGGCAGTACGAGTGGAGGTTTGAAATGTATCCGTGGCGTGATGCTGGTAAGAATGGTGAAGAATGAATTCCGCCAGATTCTGCATCCTAACGCCGTACTGCCATTGAAGATTGATGGTGTGAACGTACCGATGCAGAAGCGTGTTACGCTGCTTGCCTTCCTCACCACTTATCTCATCATCTGTCTGGTGATATCGTTCACGATGATAGCCATGGGCATCGACAATACTAATGCCATCACCATCACCCTGAGTTGTGTGGGTAATGTGGGACCTACGCTGGGTACGGAAATCGGACCAACCATGTCGTGGAGCGAACTGCCGGATGTGGCAAAATGGTTCTGCTCGCTGATGATGCTCATCGGTCGTCTGGAAATATTCAGTGTGCTGGTTATCTTAACGCCAGCATTCTGGAGAGAGAACTAACATACCCAGAGGGGGAGTTAGAAAATAAAAGAGAAGTTGATATTTGAAGTAAGAAATACGCTTACTAGACTAAGTATATTTCGCACAAAAAGCGTTATATATAATAAGGTATAGGTTCAGCAAGAGCCTTACCCGAGAGTAAGAAACCGTACTTATGAGTACATTTATAAACTAAATACAGGTAAAAATGAAACCATTAAAATTTCAACCGCTATTAAAATCCACCATCTGGGGTGGCAGTAAGATTATCACTTTCAAACATCTCGACGTAAAGCAAGAGAATGTGGGAGAAAGCTGGGAAATCTCTGGAGTACCAGGAAATGAAAGCATCGTAGCCGATGGCGAGATGCAGGGCAAGAGCCTCAACGAGGTTGTTGCAGAACGGAAGGGAAGCTTCCTCGGAGAAGAGAACTACAAGCGTTTCGGCAATGAGTTTCCACTGCTCATCAAGTTTATCGATGCCAACCGCAACCTCTCTATCCAGGTGCATCCTAATGATGAAATTGCCAAGAAGCAAGGTAAGGAACGCGGCAAGACCGAGATGTGGTATGCGCTGCCATGCGAGCCGGATGCCAAGCTCTACAACGGCTTGAAGATGCAGATTACTCCTGAGCAGTACAAGGAGATGGTGGAGAATGATACCATCACTGATGCCCTGGCTCAGTATAACGTGAAGGAAGGTGACTGTTTCTTTATCCCAGCCGGCAGAATCCACACCATTGGAACAGGCTGTTTCGTTGTCGAGATTCAGCAGACCAGCGATGTTACCTATCGCATCTACGACTTCAAGCGCAAGGACAAGGATGGCAACTATCGCCAGCTCCACACCAAGGAAGCTGCCGAGTGCATTGACTACACCGTATTGCCAGACTATCGCCAGCACTACACTCCTGCCAAGAACCAGGGTGTAAGCATGGTGCAGTGCCCTTACTTCACCACAGCCGTTTATGATCTCGATGAGCCAATGACGCTGGATTATTCAGAGTTGGACAGCTTCGTGATTCTGATTGGCTTGAAGGGTGAGGCTAAGATTACCGACAACGAGGGTAACGAGATTACGCTCCAGGGCGGCGAGAGCATCGTAGTTCCTGCCAGCACCAAGACATTGAAGATAGAAGGAACCTTGAAGTTCCTGGAGGTTTTTTAAAGGTAAAAAAGTAAAAGGGTAAAAAGGTAAAAGAGCCTGGCGGGATGTCATCTGCCTGCTTTCTTTTTACCTTTTTACCTTTAAATATCCTTTTTACCTTTCCAAATACTTTTCCACATCCGCCTGTATCTTCTGGAATTCGGGAGAGAACTGGTAGAAGGTGTTCTTCTTCATCATCATCTTCACCTTGCCCAGACTATTCTCATAACATGCCATTTCGGTGCGAGCCTGCTCGGAATGGAGGGCACGGTCGCGGATTTCATTCTCCCTATCGTTGCGCAAAGCATCGCAAACGCTCTGGACGATAGGACTAACTACCAGGTCGAAGAGATGATGACCCTGTATATATAAATAGGTATTGCTCTCGTTTACACCCAGACTGTTGAGGTAAAGAGCCATTTCATCCAACTCATCCTTAAACTTCTTAAAGCGGCGCTCCAGCTGGAACAGCTTTGCCCGCACCTTCTTTCCCAAATAATCTATCGCCCATTTAGGATCCTGGATTCGGACAGAAGGCAACATGATGACCTTATCAAACTCTGCCATATCAAAATGCATCGACATCTTGCGATGACGCACATAGAACAGCATGTGCCATAAGAAGAGGGGCCAGATGGTACGGGAATAGGACTCAAGAAAACGCTCGAAATCGAAGATGCGACGGTCGTTGAGCGTCACCATCACACAGGTTTCGTGCAATCCTCTGGCATAACATTGGAAGTTTTCAATGGCATAGGCATAGGTATGGAAGATGTAAGGATTCTCCAACATCTGCTGGGAAGACTCGGTTGAGCCCTGACGCAGATAATCGTAATCGGCATCTACACAGGCTATCATATCCCTACCTACTCCCTTCAGCATACTGGAGATAGCAGCCTTCTTGCCTCGGTCTAAATGCTGGTTACGGGTAGGCAGCATGATATCAAAATAGCGTTTTTCATTCTCAAACTTTCCCAGTACAGAACGCCAGAAGAAGACATCATCGTAGCTCTCGACGTAAGCCACAATCTTGCGCCGAGCCTTCTTCGAGGTCATCCTGTTGGCTGCCTCGAAGAACTGGGAATTGATATTATCGGTTAAACGTTTAGCCATAAGCTGAAAAAATCAACATTCAACACTTAACATTCAACATTACGAAATCGTAATATCATTCACATCCGTCACCCTATCGGTCCATCCATCCATGACCACAGCAGGACTGTGGGTGGTCATGATGATCTGGATATTCGGATTAAGCTGCAGCACCAGACCGATGAGCAGCTTCTGCCATTCGAAGTGAAGACTGATTTCCGGCTCATCCATAAAGAGGACGTATGACTGGTTGTCCTCCACCAGCACGGTGAGGAGGATGGCAAGAATCTGCTTCTCACCAGCCGAGAGCTGATAAGGCGAGAGCTGCTCGCCTATCTGGTTGAAGCGGATTTCGTTGGCAGTACGGATGATGGTCTTGCCGGTATCCTTGAAAAGATTATCTACCATATCCTGGAACATCTTCTTCGGTTCACTCAGTTTCTGAGCCTTGAAGGCTGCATCCGGTTCGCCACTCTGCAAGACGGCGATGATGCGGTTGCCGATGTTCACCTGGTAATCCAGATACTTGCGCTGCAGCTGGAAGAGCTGCCAGTCGAGTTCGGTAACCAGGGTAAGGTCTATCTTGTTGATCATCTCGGCATTCATCAATGGTCTATCTACCGAGCGGATTACATCATATCTAATCCACTTTGCCTCCTCCGGCTCCACCTTCAGATGCACACCTTTGATCATGTGACTAGGGAATTCACCGCCAGCCGCCAGACCCTTTACCACCTTATTTAATATAGTACTCTTGCCCACGCCGTTTACACCACTCAGGATATTGACACGGCGGTCGAGGTTCCAAAGAATATGTTTGGTACCGCTCCAGAGAGATTCAATCTCTATCTGTTTGATATAATCAGCATATTTCTGCATAAGAATAATCTCCTATCTTTAATAGTCAAGAACGGAAAAAGACTATTGTCTTAACTTCTTAACTCCTTTAAGTTTCAAAAAATATACCGCAAATATAGCAAAATTCCTCGAATTTTTGTACCTTTGCACTCGATTTTATTCAAAAATAGGAAGATTTAAATAGAAATAAGGAAAAAATGGATAACAAACGACCTCTTATCGCCCACCTGTGCCTCTTCTGTTCCGGCGCATTCTGGGGACTGATGGCTCCCGTAGGCAAGGATGCCATGCTTCACGGCATCGACGGCATCGACCTGGTGAGCTTCCGTGTATTGGGTGGTGCCCTCCTCTTCTGGATAGCATCATTCTTCACCAAAAGAGAACATATCCCTACCAAGGACATCATCAAGATGGCAGGTGCCGGCATATTCGGACTGGTATGCAACCAATGCTGCTATACCATCGGTCTGAGTCTCACCTCGCCAAGCAACTCCAGCATCATGACTACTTCGATGCCTATCTTCGCCATGATTCTCTCGTTCCTGATTCTGAAGGAACCTATCACCTGGAAGAAGGCTATCGGTGTGCTGATGGGATGCAGCGGAGCCTGTATCATCATCCTGACGAGTGCTACGGCTGGCAATGCTAAGGTAGGAAATATCTGGGGCGACCTGCTCTGCATCTCGGCACAGCTTTCGTTCGCTCTCTATCTGGCACTCTTCAAGCCGCTGGTTCAGAAGTATTCGCTCTTCACGGTGAACAAGTGGATGTTTACCTGGGCAACCCTCTTCATCTGGCCTTTCACGATAGGACACGTATCGGACATTCCTTTCGCCCAGGTTCCGATGAGCACCTGGTGGGAAACGGGCTACGTCATCTTCTTCGGCACTTTCCTGGGTTACATCTGCATGATGATTGGTCAGAAGACGTTGCGCCCTACCGTGGTGAGTGTATATAATTATGTGCAGCCGCTGGTATCGGTTACCGTAAGTGTTATCGTGGGTCTCGCCGTATTCAAGGGTATGCAGGCGATTGCGGCCATCCTCATCTTCTCCGGTGTATGGCTTGTGGTAAAGAGCAAATCAAAAAATGATATCGACAAGCACGACCACAGTCTGGCTTACGAGAAAAGACATGCTTAAAAGATATAATGTCGATTTATAAAACTGAAACTGTCCCCATCTGAGATAACAGATGAGGACAGTTTTTTATATAAGAAAAGAAGATCAGCAACCGAAGTAAACCATCAGTCCGCCCAATACGATATAAAGTAGGGCGTATGGGATGGCCGAGCGGAGAATCTCTCCATCCTTTCCCTCCATATCGCAGGCTGCAGTAGCAATGGCGATGCTCTGCGGACTGATCATCTTGCCACCCGTGGCTCCCGTGGTATTGGCAGCAACCAGCCAGTTTTCCTGACCACCCTCCATACCAAAGAATGTGCTCTGCCCCGTCATACCCAACTGATTGGCAACATGAGCCTGGAGCTTGGCAAAGAGGATATTCGAAGAGGTATCAGACCCCGTAACGAAGGTTCCGATGGCACCAATCATCGGCGCAACCAGAGGATAGAAATCTCCCGTTACTGCCACCAGTCCTGAGGCGATGGCAGTAATCATTCCCGAATAGTTCATCACACTTGCCAGGGCTATCAGCGAACAGATGGTCACCACCGTCTTACGAAGATTCACCGTGGTACGGGCAAGAATCACCATCAATCTCTTGAGGCTCAATCCCTGAATCAATCCACCAATCGTAGCACCTAGGAAGAGCATCAGTCCTGCATTGGAAATCCAGCCAAACTTAAAGGTGCTGTCGAGCACAGGCAGATGAACCGCACTCACCAGATGACTTTTGAGGAAAGCATTGACCGGAGGACAGAGTGCTCCGGAAACCAGGATAAATATCAATATAAAGAGGTAAACGCTCCATGCCTTCAGGCTTTCGGCAAGCGTAAAGGTTTCCTTATCCTGCACCTTGCTCTTTCTGGCAAATACCTTGGCGTATGCGATGATGGCGATAATGGCTGCCAGCGAACCGATGATGGCTGGAGTCTCCGAACCGAGATAATAGCCGCAGACAAACTGCACTACCACGGAAATCACTCCCACCCAGAGAGCGATGATGAGATTCTTGATAAGATTGTGCTTATCGGTAAGTGTCAGGATGATGAAAGGCAGGATGATAAAGAGAGGTGACAGCTGGATGATGGCGAAGGCTGAAGTCTCGCAAATCTGTGCCGCCGAAGCCGATCCGCTTTCAGCCACCTCGTTACAGAGCGTAGTAACCGGTACACCCACGGCACCAAATCCCGTAGCCACGGTATTACCGATTAAGGAAACCAGAGCCGAGAACATCGGTTTGAAGCCGAGTCCGATGAGGATGGCAGCAGGTATCGCCACCGCTGTTCCGAAGCCCGCCATACCTTCGAGCAGTCCGCCGAATCCCCATACGAGGAGCAGCACGAGCAGTCCTTTATCATCGGTAATCGATGTAAACTGCCTCTTGATCACCTCTATCTGCTTGCTTTCCACGAGGATATTATAGCTGTAGATAGCCATCAGGATGATGATGAGAATCGGGAATACCGCCTTCAGGATGCCTTCCACCACCGCCCATCCCGTCAGGGCGATCACGCTATCCTCCGCATGTTCCGGGGCTATCATGCCTAGCGGCGAAGCTGCGAAGAGAGCAAGCAACACGGTAATTACGAGCGTCAGCAAGGCGCTTTTATGACCTGCCATCTTGAAGCCGAGCATCAGGATGAACAGCAACACGATGGGAATAATAGAAACAATTGATGCCATAAGCCATTCAGTTTTTTAATGTTTTCGATTGCTAAATTTTATGTTTATGACTGCAAAAATAACATTTTTCTTTGAAAAAAGAAAGCATTATTTGAAAAAAATCTCTTCTTAGATGTCCGATTTTTCAATTTCATACGTCTATAGAGTGTAAAGGTTATGAGAACAGAAGAATTCAACCATATTATCCTACCGATGCGCAGCGACCTGAAAGAGTATGCGCTAAGGTTGACTGAGAGTGACGACAATGCCGAAGACCTCGTGCAGGAAGTCATGCTCAGGCTGTGGGACATGCGCCATGACATCAAGGCAGAAGATAACCTCAAGGCTCTAGCCATCACTATCATGCGCAACAAGTTTTATGACCAGTGCCGACATGAGGAGCGGAACTTCACCACCGACAAGGTAATGGAAGTACCCATAGAAGACCGGCGGGCAGAGCAACGGGACGAGGTAAACCTCATCAGACAGATAGTGGCACAGCTTCCGCCCTTGCAGCAGCAGATATTCCGCATGAAGGAGATAGAAGGCTATACTGCCGATGAAATCATGCAGATAACGGGATGCACTGCCGATAATCTCCGAAAGAATCTCTCCAGAGCCCGACTCAAAATCAGAGAGACCTATATGAATATCGTGAAACAAAACAGAACAAAATAAAGAAGGAGGAAAGAATATGAACGATAAAATAAAAAGAATCGATGAATTCAAGGATATCGATGAATTCAAGACGATACAGGACTTGCTCGACAAGTATATGGATGGTGCCACATCCAATGAGGAAGAGGCAACGCTCAGAAAATATTTCGAAGAGCATGGCAATGATATTCCTGAAGAATGGGAATCCTACCGCGCCCTCTTCAGCTATATAGGATTCGAACAGATGAATCTTTCTCAAATTCTAAAAGAAGAAGAGAAGGAGGAGAATTTCGAAAAAAAAGATATCGAGAAGGAAGAACTCCCAAAGAAGGAAGCTTCTCGTAGCAGATGGCTCAAATATTTCGGCACTTCTGTGGCAGCCGCCGCTATCATCGCATTCCTGATTGTGGGCATCCAGAAGATAGCCCAGCCTCAGCCTGAATGTTATGCGGTTATCGATGGAAAGGTTTATACCGACCAGGAGTTCGTTCATAACGAAGCCCTGGATGCCCTGGAAGATGTTTCGGCAGATTCCGAAGATCCATTCAGTGCCCTGGATATGATGAAACAATAAATTCATCTTTTAGATGAAACAATCATTCAAACTATAAAGTATAATATATATAATAAGGTATAGAATATGAAACGATGCAACTTGATAAAACGCTTCTTCATCGGACTGCTTCTTATCGTGGTAGCCTCGATTTCGGCTAATGCCCAGGAGGGGCTGTACGTAAAAAGCATATTCCAACGCTTCGGACACGCCAAGGGATGCAAGATGGTTACGATGCAGAATGCGCAACTCAAAGGTTACAGGCTCAAGATATACAAGAGCCTGGTATATAAGAACCATGCCACGGAAATAGCCCACTATCTGAAGTCCGACCGCAAGGCTGCGAAAAAAATCAGAGAGGTGGTGGAGAATGGCAAGATGGTGAGCGGCTATTACATGATGACACCCTTGAGCAATGGCGACAACCGCTTCATCCTCTTCAGTAACCCGAGTAAAAGCAAGGGAACCGTGATTTATATAGAAGGCGACCTGTCGCCCGAAGATATCATGCAACTCTGCTATTCCAGAAGATAGAAGCAACATCTTCCTACAGGAATCTTCTCAATAAGAATAAGAAACAACATAAAATATTGTATTATGAATATCAAAAACGTAATGATGATGGCTGCTATGATGCCAGCCTTCGCCCTTGCTGAAACCAACAGCAACTGTGCACCAGTCTCTGTAGAGGCTAACGACACCACAATCAGAGTGAACGACCAGAACATCGTCATCAAGCAGGATGGTGAACAGACTTCTGTGAAGATATATAAGATGAACGGCAACGAGATGACCAAGATTTCAGAGACCCAATTCGTAGATGGTCAGGAAGTAGAAAAGGTATTTGTCACCTCGCCTTTCATCCCTCAGACCCTGAGCAAGCGCAAGCGCAGTCTGGAGAGTCATTATCCAACCTTCTTCTTCGGCTGCAGCCAGTTGCCAGGCAGCAGGGGAAGCATGGGAGGCAACAACGAGATGCACAGTCGCGACTCCAAGTCGTGGGAATGGGGCATCACCCTCACCAGTCTCAGCTTCCGCCTTTCCAACGAAATGGCGCTCACCTCCTCTCTTTCCATCGGACAGGTACACCACCATTTCAAGGACAATTATGTATTAAGCACCGAAAACGGGGTATCAGCAATGACTCCGATAGAAGGCGAAACGCTGAAGAAAAGCTATATCAGCTACAATGTGCTCCGCCTGCCTATCATGCTGGAGTGGCAAAAGCGCATAGGATGCCATGATGCATTCCTGGCGTTAGGTCCATCGGTAGAATACCGCTGGCACGAGCATTCCCGCTACTTCATCGGAAAGCACAAACATACTGAAACGGGCGATATCAACCTCAACCCTATCGGCTTGAACCTCGAGGCCCGTGCCGGCTACTCAGGAGTGATGCTCTACGCCCGTGCCGGAGTAACCCCACTGCTCAACAAGACCAAGGCTCCCGAGTGCTACCCGATGACCATCGGCTTAGGATTTAGACTGTAATTTCTCTCAAAAAATCGAAAAAAATGCCCGAATACCACAAACGTGGTAGCAGGAATACTACTCATATGCTATTTCAGAATCCAGAAAATCGCCGTACCTTTGCAGCGTCAATCAGAACAAACAGTCTGATGCCTATCATGACTGGATTTCTGGGCGACAAATTTATATAAATGAATAAGATTGAATATTAACGTAAAATTAAAGAAAGGACATAGATTATGAGTACAGAAAAGAAACTTCGCTTTGAGACACTTCAGTTGCATGTAGGTCAGGAAAATCCAGATCCAGCTACCGACGCTCGTGCGGTACCTATCTACCAGACCACAAGTTATGTGTTCCGCAACTCTCAGCACGCTGCCGATAGATTCGGACTCCGTGACGCAGGTAACATCTATGGTCGCTTGACCAACTCTACTCAGGGTGTATTCGAAGACCGTGTGGCTGCCCTCGAGGGTGGTGTAGCAGGTTTGGCTGTCGCTTCTGGTGCTGCCGCCGTTACCTACGCTCTGCAGAACATCCTTCAGAATGGCGACCACATCGTAGCTGCCGACAATATCTACGGTGGTACTTATAATCTCATCACTCATACATTATCTACACAGGGTGTAAGCTACACCATCGTGGATCCTCGCAACTTCGAGCAGGTAGAGGCTGCCATCCAGGACAATACCAAGGCTCTCTATGCAGAGACCTTCGGAAATCCTAACTCTGATGTAACCGATATCGATAAGCTGGCTGAGATTGCTCATCGCCACAACATCCCATTGATTATCGACAACACCTTCGGCACCCCATACCTCATCCGCCCTATCGAGCACGGAGCAGACATCGTGGTTCACTCTGCTACCAAGTTCATCGGCGGTCACGGTTCATCTCTCGGTGGTGTCATCGTAGATGGCGGTAAGTTCGACTGGAAGGCAAATGCCGACAAGTTCCCTACTCTCGCTAAGCCAGACCCATCTTATCATGGTGCCGTATTCGCAGATGTAGCCGGAGCAGCAGCCTTCGTAACCCGAATCCGTGCGGTCATCCTTCGTGATACCGGTGCAACCATCTCTCCATTCAATGCCTGGATTCTTCTTCAGGGCTTGGAGACATTGAGCCTCCGTGTAGAGCGTCACGTTCAGAATGCATTGAAGGTGGTAGAGTATCTGGAGAACAACCCTAAGGTGGCTAAGGTTAATCACCCAGCCGTTCCTTCTCATCCAGACCATGAACTTTACAAGAAGCTCTTCCCTAACGGCGGTGGTTCTATCTTCACCTTCGATATCAAGGGCGGCGAGAAAGAGGCATGGGAGTTCATCGACCACCTGCGCATCTTCTCTTTGCTGGCTAACGTAGCCGACGTGAAGTCACTGGTTATCCACCCAGCAACAACCACCCACTCTCAGTTGAGCCCAGAGGAATTGGAGGAGCAGCACATCTATCCTTCTACCGTTCGCCTGAGCATCGGTATCGAGAACATCGACGACCTGATTGAGGCACTCGATGAAGCATTTACTTACGTAAAGTAAAAATATTAATGATTTAAATTAGAGTACAGTTATGGCAAAGATATATAAGCAGATTACTGATTTAATCGGTAAGACCCCATTGGTAGAATTGGGTAAGTATTCAGCATCCAAGGGTTTGGAGACTCCTGTGATTGCTAAGGTAGAATTCTTCAATCCTGGCGGAAGCGTAAAGGATCGTATCGCCCTCGCGATGATCGAAGACGCTGAGCAGAAGGGCATTCTGAAACCAGGTGCCACCATCATTGAACCAACCAGCGGTAACACGGGTGTAGGTCTGGCTCTGGTATCAGCCGTAAAGGGCTACCACCTCATCCTCACCATGCCAGAAACCATGAGTGTGGAGCGCAGAAACCTGGTGAAGGCTTACGGCGCTGAAGTGAGATTGACCAGCGGCAAGGACGGAATGCCTGGCGCCATCAAAGCTGCCGAAGAACTCCGCGATTCCATTCCGGGTTCCGTGATTCTGGGACAGTTTACCAACCCAGCCAATCCTACCAAGCACTATGCCACAACTGGACCAGAAATCTGGGCAGATACCGATGGCGAGATTGATATCTTCGTAGCCGGTGTAGGAACAGGCGGAACCATTTCAGGTATCGCCAAGTACCTGAAAGAGCAGAATCCAAACGTGAAGGTGATTGCCGTAGAGCCTGCCACATCGCCTGTATTGAACGGCGGACAGAGCGGTCCTCACAAGATTCAGGGCATCGGTGCCGGTTTCATTCCAGAGACTTACTCTTCAGAATATATCGATGAGGTATTGGATATTCAGAACGATGATGCTATCAAGGCAGGTCGTGACCTGGCTCAGACCGAGGGTCTGCTGGTAGGAATCTCATCAGGTGCCGCCGCCTTTGCAGCCACCGAGATTGCGAAGCGTCCTGAGAATAAGGGCAAGAAGATTGTAGCCCTCTTGCCAGATACCGGCGAGCGTTATTTGAGCACTGTACTCTACGCTTTCGAGGAGTATCCATTGTAATTCACAATCGGATATTTTCTGATGAAAGCAAAATCTATCATAATTTCCCCAACCAGCTTTCCCATAGCAGGTTGGGGATTTTTATTTTTCGGAACTTCATATATATTTGCAAATGCGATACCACCCCAATTCCTTCTGCAACTTGCGAGAATCGAGTATAAATTCCAGCATTTATCATTTAAAAGATTCTAAAAATCAATAAATATCATTACGAGTTCCCATAGTGGGAACTCTCATTTATTTTATTTTTTCTATCTTTGCAAAAGATTACCACTTTGGAGGCGCCACGACAAAAACAGTAATTTGTGAATCTCTACTTCCGAAAGCCAACGGAGGCGGAGAGAGGGGAATTTGTGTCTGAAGCCAAAGAGCGATACCAAACATCTTCTGCTCTGTTCACGGTGACACGATGACACTAGTTTTTCAACTTTTCGCCTCGCACGCGGGCAGGCAGGAACTTTCGGCTTGATTTTTCCTGCCTGCCCGCGCGAGAGTAAATCTTCAGAAATCACTGTCATAAGTGTCACCCTGTCATCCAGAAGCAGGTTACTTCCGAATCAAAAGTCAAAGACTTACGGTGCAAAAGTCAGGCACTTACGACACAAAAGTCAGGGACTTACGCCCCGTAATCCCCTGGCTTACGAACCGCAATCCAATCATAAAGCCCTTAAAAATCAAACAAGCCAGGCATTTAGAAGTGATACCAAGCAAGGCATGTAAAAGGGCTTACAAACACCAGAGCAAAGAGAATCTATGAAAAAGTATGAGCAACTGTGAGCAAGTATGAGCAACTGTGAGTTGCCTCCTCACCGATTTCGTATCTTTGCATTGTGATTCAGAGATACTCAGCGGTTCCAATCAGCAAGCTATAGTAAGGCGTCCCCATAGCAAGCTATCCCCAGGCGGTCCCATCCCGCACACCCATGGCAAAGACCGCTTTGATGTGATTTGATAGCCAACCTGCCAGGTATTAAAAAGAGAGTGGATTTGCGACAACCAGTTCCTACATAAAATAAAGTATAATCTCGGGGAGGAATGAGTTTGAACCAATCGTCAAAGTTTAAAGAATACTAAAAGATTCTCTTTCGCTTGAAAATTTCTTTTAAAATGCCTATATTTGCAATGCCGTTAGTAATGGCGGCAGACATAAAGAGGTAGCAACTACGCTTAGTTCAGACTGAGAATCTGGACAGTTCGCAGTACACAAGAATGACAGTTCTAGTTGTTTGCCCCAATATGTATACTCATATCCATCCCGCTTCTGTGGGATGGGTATCTCTATTTAGTTAATTTTGCAACCGAATTATCAACCCAGTCTGAGTAACATGGATTCATATTCTGGAATCATCATAGAAGAAAGTAGAAGGTCTGAGCAATTTTCAGACTTTACTCCCATACCTTGCAAAGGATTCAACATTCTTTGCAAGGCAAAGCGCTATGGCAGATGGTGGGTGCTCAAAGGCCTGAAGAAGCCATATCGCCAAGACGAAAACTACAAGAACCTGCTGCACAAAGAGTTCGATATCCTCATATCCCTGCAGCATCCCAACATCGTATCAGCCTACAGCATGGAAGAAATACCGGAAATGGGTACCTGTATCGTAATGGAATGGATAGATGGTATCACGCTGGAACACTGGAGCGGCAGCAAGACTGAGGGAGAAGCTATTTTTCTCCAGCTACTTGATGCCGTACACTACATCCACGCCAAGCAGATAGTACACAGAGACTTAAAACCTTCCAATATCATGATTACCCATAACGGAAATCATGTAAAACTCATCGATTTCGGACTTTCAGATACCGATGACTTTGCCATCCTCAAACAGCCTGCCGGCACACCGGGCTACATCTCACCTGAACAGATTGTATCCCAACAGGCAGACATCCGCAACGACATCTTCAGCATCGGTTGTATCCTGGAAAAGATACTTCCAAGCAAACCCTATACTGCCATCATCAAACGATGTAAGGCTCCCATAACCCAGCGATATGCCAATATTGACGAACTCAAAGCCGATTTCATGGCTCGCAGAAACAGCCATCCATCCGGTATCAAGCGTATCGGAATCGCAACTTTGGTCTGTATCATCTTATTAGGTTTCATCAGTTACCCATTACTGCATCAGCCGGAGAGGAGCATAAACACTACCCCTGAACATACCGAAGCCAAGAAGGATACATCCATCCGCCAGCAAACCAAGAAGCCTGCCCCACTTTCCAATGGCCAGAAATCCTTGCAGCCAACAGCTACCGAGCCATTTTCTGCATCACAGGCACAAGCCGCCGAACTCCTATCCGAAGGCAAGAAGACAATCGACAAGATGTGGAAGGAATCCGGCATAGACACCATCCGTTCTGTAGAGAAAAAGAGCGAAGCATTCTATCAGTTTGTAGATAAGAGTAATGAATTCATCACAACGACTTATCCGCAGACATTCTCTAAAGACATCGCCGGCAGCAAGAAAGCAGATATCATCTACGAGCTGTCCTCTTATACCTCTGAGAGATATGTGAAACCCACCTTATCGAGATTTCAATCTTCCAGATAATGCTCCACGATGATGCCGTTCTTCTTACCTATAACGTAAGTAACCGGTTCGTCATCTCCATGTTTCCAGGCATGGAGATAAGCAGGTTCATGGTTGATGAAATGGCGGCACTCGAAGGTATCATCTTTCGACAATCTGGTATTTTCTGATGACACCACCTTGAAACTACCGTTTCCCAGATACCTGATGATGCAGGTTCTGTCGGGCAGCCAGGAAAGTTTGAGCATCTGTCCCTCATAAAGATCATCACAAGATATTTCCTTGCCTATAACCATCTGGCTCTGCTGCTCTCCCGTTCCTTGCGACAATCCAAACTCCTCAAAGTCTGCATAACCCAGAAAATTAGCCAGCACATTCTTGGTAAACTTACTGGCAGAAACCCCTTCGCTCACGTATCCCCAGAATCGTCGCAGCGTAGAAGCACTCACCCTTTGCTGGGTACGCTCCTCCACCTTTTCGCTCAACCAAGCGAAGTCGCGAGGCACAACCATCTTGCGCCCCACCATCTTTTCTATCATTTCACGTAATATCTGTTCCATGCTGCAAAGATACAGAAACAAATCCAACCAACACACAAAAAGCCAATATTTCGACTAAAAACACCTCATATTTTGAACATGGAACGGAATGGAACGCTGAAAAAGCAGAAAAAACACCTATTTTTGCAAAAAAATCAGCTCACAATGAACAACTTTAGAAAAAAAATGGTATATTTGCAGTGCTGTTCTAAACAAGCAGCAGACATGTTAAGGAAACAACCATGCTTGGTTCGTACTGAGAATCTGGACAATTCATTGTACACAAGAACGAAGACAGAAGTTGTTCACCCAATCGTGTATTATTGTATCCATTCCGCTTCGGCGGGATGGGTATCAACATATACCCATTGGTGTGAGCTGATTTTCATTCTTTGTGTACAGGTAGTCCAGAACCTTCAGAACAGAATGAAATTGGTTCGCACCTTTTTTTGTGTCTAAGAATGAAATAACAAACAAGTAAATGATTAGCTTATGAGACAACAACAGAAAGCACCTATTGATTACCAATTGGATTATATGGAACGACTCTTCTACAAGATGAAATTCAAGAAGACCGAAAGCTATGTAATCCATCGTATCTGGGACAAATTGGATGATACTCGCATCCGATTTGAGATACAGCAGCCTATCAAGTTACCAAACGGAAAGACTGTTCTTGCAGATTTGTATTTGCCACAGCTCGGCATCTTCATTGAAGTGAACGAGCCATACCATGAGAGCCAGCAACAAAAACTTGCAGATGAATACCGCAACAAAGCAATCATTGACATTACGAAGGATAAATTATTCGTAATACAATGCGGAATTTCCGACAGAGCTGGTGAATGGAAAACATTAAAGGAGATTCATCAGCAAATAGATGAAATCGTGAGTACTATCAAAAAGAAGATAGCTGAAACTCCAGATTTAAAACCTTGGAATACAAGCGAATGTCTCACCGTTGAATATCACAAGAAGAAAGGTGTTTTCAACCTGAATGACAGTTTACGCACGATAGATGACATCTGCGCTGTCTTTGACACAATGCCGAAGCATCGTGGCTATCTCAGAATGGGAGCAACACCAGTTCCAGGACATGAGAACCTTGACATCTGGTATCCTATCAAAGAGAATAATAAAGGTTGGAAACGAGCGAGAGGATCATGATGATACGATAATTGAATATCACGAAGACGAAGATAAGCGCAAAAAACATGTAGCAGCTGTCATCAAGGACAACCATCAACGCATCACCTTCTTCCGCTCAGAAGATGCATTAGGCATTGTTCTTTATCGCTTTTTAGGAGTCTATCAACTAGACATATCTAAAAGTGAAGAGTTAGGCAAATGCGTTTGGAAAAGAATAAATAAAGAATATATACTAAAGAAATAGAGAAAACCGAAACGCTATAAAGGGAGTAGGTAGAACAATAAATCATACAATTATGGCAAATTACTCAAAACCAGAAATCATCGCCAAGAACCTTCCTTCAGGATCTTATGCAGCAGGATGCCCTTCTCATGGAAATGGAAGTACTTGCTTCTACTTCAATGACATGAAAGGTGGCTGCAAGAAGTGCGAGCGCACAAAGTAAGATTTGCAAAATTATCCAACAGTGGGAGTGTTCCATATTATGGAACACTCTCGCTATCAAAATTGAAATTATGCTGATTAGACAATCAAAGAATTCATATATTCGCTGTACAGAGCGATACGGCTACATAACCAACCAACTCACTCGACAAGACAGAGTCTATAATGACTCTGGAGCAATTTTTCTCAAACAGATTTCCAGAAAGGTCACAAGTATTGAAGAGATTGTAGGGAATCTGGCAACTATATATCCTGATGTTGACCAAAAAGATTTACAACAGGACTTTCTTGATTTTGCACAAGACTTAGAAGCTGCAAAATTCATTGTTATGGGTAATACTTTAGAAGAAGTAGAGCAAAAAGATACGAGCTTCACATATTCTGTAGAAGTTCCGTTCACTGCTACAGATGATTTTTCTCAACCGACAAAAGACAGAGTAAAAGAAAATACGCAAGAGTTTTTCTTGGAAGAAGTACAAGGACGCCCTTTGATTTCTTCCCTGCAATTCGAATTGTCAAGCAGATGCAATGAACGCTGTATCCACTGCTACATTCCTAATGGTAAGAAAAATACAGGATTTGATATGCCATTAGCAAAGGTAAAAGGTATCCTGGATGAATTCGCCGAAATGGGAGGTATCCATGTCACATTGTCTGGTGGAGAAGCTTTCCTCCATAAAGATTTGTTGGAAATATGTAAGTATTGTAGAGAAAAGGACTTAAAGATATCCATTCTGTCAAACTTGATTTCACTGAAGGATGAACAGATACCAGTCTTAAAAGAAGTCAATTTATCCCTCATACAGACTTCATTATATTCCATGAACCCTGAAATACATGACAAGATTACAACTGTAAAAGGTTCATTTGAGAAGACAAAAGCAGCAATCGAGAAACTGGTTGCAGCAGACATTCCTGTTCAGATTTCATGTCCATTAATGAAAGCTAACAAAGATGGTTATGCTGATGTGCTGAAATATGCACAAAAGCTAAAGATTAAGGCCCAAACAGACTACATTATGATGGCCCAAGCAAATCTGGACACATCGAATTTGGCAAATCGCTTGTCTTTAGAGGAAACAGAAAAAGTACTTAGAGACATCTTTGAATATGACTTGGAATATCAAGCCATCACACTTAATTTGAAGCCAAAAGATGAGGAAAGAAAATTTGACAAAGAGCGTTTTCTTAAAGAGCCTGTCTGTGGTGTAGGTTATGACAATTGTTGCATTACAGCAAACGGGGATGTTTATCCTTGTGCAGGATGGCAGGAGTATGTATTGGGAAATGTATACAAACAATCCTTAAAAGAAATTTGGGAAAATAGCGAACGTGTCAAATACTTAAGAAAGATTACAAACGCTTCCTTCCCCAAATGTGCAGATTGCGAAGCTTTCAATTATTGTAACCGCTGTCTGGTCAGAAGTTTCAACGAGTCTAATGGAAACATGTTTGCATTACCAAAGCATTTCTGCGATGTTGCTTTCCTCAACATGCGCTTAGCTAAAGAATATGAGGAGAAAATAATGAAAACAATGTATCAAAGTTAAATATCAAAATATGTTCATAAAACTTTCAGATAATGCTATTTTTCGAAAAACAGCAGAACATGAAGGAATACTTATCAATATGGTGACAAGAGAAAAAGTAACGGTTAATGAAACTGGCTTTTTTTTCTTGTCATATGTTGATGACACCTTGCAAGACTCTGAAGAGATTGTCACAAAGTTATCTCAGCAGATATCAGATGTTAGTACTGACATCATTAGGAATGACTTTATGGAATTCATGACAGCTTTGAAAATGGAGAATATGGTGGAGATGGACGAAAATAAAGATAATATGACGTACTATCCCTTGAAGCATCTACACATAGAAATAACTATGGAATGTAACGAAAGATGCATTCATTGTTATCTTCCCAATAAGCTAAAGTCAAAAGGCGATCAATTATCGTTTTCCGATTTCTGTAAAATTGTAGATGAGTTCGTAACCTTAGGTGGAGATGACATCACACTATCCGGTGGCGAACCTCTCAAACATCCAGACTTCATTAAAATGCTAGATTATTGTAACAGTAAAAATCTAGTTATCAATATTCTTAGCAATTTAACATTAATGAACGATGAGCTAATAGCTAAGTTAAGAGACTACAATATAGGAACAATACAGACATCCATATATTCTCTTAAACCAGCTATACATGACAGCATCACTCTAAAGAAAGATTCTTTAACAAAAACAATAACTGCTTTAGAAAAGCTATACAAGAATGGATTCACATTACAAATAGCATGTCCTGTCTTTACTGAAAATTTCGGAGAAACAGAATCCTTGATCAAATATGCCAAAGAAAAGGATATTCTGCTCAAAATCAACGGAATGTTACTTCCACAGATTGATGGTAATACTGACTTCAAGACAAAATCAACATTGAACCAAAATCAAAAACAGATGTTGTTACGTTCCCTCTTGGAGAATAAAAACCAATATACAAACGAACAACTTTCACGATGCTCAACAAAATCAAACGATTTATGTAAAAATCCTGCATTATACCTAGAGCAACCAGTATGTTCTGCAGGAATAGACAACTGCAGCATATCATCAACAGGACAGGTATACCCATGTACAGAGTGGACAGGATTTAAAATCGGAGATATAAATTTAAATTCGCTAAAAGAAATCTGGGAAAGAAGCGAACAATTGAAACAACTCAGAGCCATTAACAAAAGAAAGAATTACAAGAAATGTCTTTCTTGCGAAGCCCTGGATTATTGCAAAGTGTGCTTAATGCTAAACCAAGCTGAAAATTGCGGGGAAATTCTTCAAATTAGCAAGAACACTTGCAACGAAGCATTCATGACAAAAGGCGTATTAGAAAAAACAAGATAGAATGATTATAGACAATCATGTTCATGTAGGCTGGTATAGAGACGGCTACCATTCACCCAAGGAAATTTGGGAAGCCGAAACCGCAGCAGGAGTAGATGAAATTTGCGTTTCATCTACTTCTACATGCGCAGAACTCTACGACATTGTCATTGAAGAGATGATAGAATTAAAACGCCTGGGAGGAAGTAAGGTGCACCCCATCCTCTGGATTACTCCCCAAATGCTTAAATCAGAAGAAATAGACAAAATGTTCCTATCTGATATAGAATGGCAAGGGATAAAGATTCATCCAGAAGCTCATAACGAATGGAGCTATAATAAAGCATTAACTTCCCGAGCAATTAATATAGCAGTAAAACGAAAGATTCCCTTTATGATTCATACTGGTGAGGATGTTGTAGCGAATGCTATCACATTCGAAAACTATTATGCAGAATATCCTCAATTACAGTTTATATTAGCCCACGGAAAGCCATTTCAGCAAGCCCTCTCCATGCTCAATAAATATAATAACATCACTATTGATTCTGCGTTTATGAAAGCTAAAGATATCAACAAATTCTGCAAAGCTGGATTTCCAGACAAAATCATATTCGGAACAGATGCTCCAATCAATAAATTATTTTACAAGCATTTATCAACACAAGAATATATAAAAAAAAATATTTATCAATTAAGAAAAAACATTTCACCAGCTTTTTCAGAAAGCATATTAAATAAAACCGTTTATTTTTAATATTCAAAGTTATGGAAATAATATTATCTATTATCGGAATAGTTCTCATAGTTTTTGTTTTATTTATAATAACAGGATTATTGGGCTGGGGTATCCATTATCTCGGAGCCATAGTTGGCTTTTTGGCACAAGGTTCATGGGGCTGCATTGGGTGTCTCCTAAAAATCTTAGCAGCTATATTTATATTTCTCGTCCTAATTACATTTTTTTGCTCATTTTTTTGAAATTTTCCCTTCATATTACTATATTATAAAGGTATAACCAAAAAGAAAGAATAAAATGGCAAATAAAATGTCTTTATGTATCATCAAATACACCTATACTCGATATGTAGGGGTGGATATCGAAAAATATACTCGGGGACTATTCGAGTATGTGAAGGAAGAGTTTGGGGAGTTTCAACCACAAATGTCAGAGCCTGGAACTATACCTGATATGCCAGACTATCTGGACATCGTGCTCTGCAAAAAGGACGGAAGTATCTTCTACGAAATGGATATCCAAAGACGTGCCATCAACATCCCGCATGATTGTCAAATGGATGGATTAGTATTGGAAATCTTTATCCAGAACTGCGATGGCACGAGATACAAAAAAAGACATGCATATCCCAAGCCTTGGTGGAACCATAAAGCTAACGGCAAGTCGGACATGAGAAAACTGAAAATTCATAAAACTATCAGCAAAAGGAATCTTAACAATCAAGAAGGCAAAGACTCTGAAGGCATCAGAATACCTGAACTTAGATCTCAGATTCTCAAGTTTCATAAATTCTTAAAATAACCATCCCATGACATACGAAGAATTCAAGCAATTGGCTGAACATCCACAGCATCGGGATGTTCCTGCCATCTTCAAGCTCGAAGTTTTAGAAACAGAAGAGCTGGAGGAGAAAAAGCGTTCACACTATCCGAAATATAAGGTGAACACCTATTGTCCGCAAGCCTTCACCACAACTTTGGAGGAGGCAGAGAGACTGATGCACCATGATGTCCTTTACCGCAAAAAGATGAAGGAGGAAGACGACTATCCGCTGGATACCTTCTGCTATTATATCTCGGAGATTCCAATGGGACTGTTGCACTACGACCGCGAATGTCTTTCTGAAAGAGTGTATGACGGTGAGGGAAAACTGATCGACCGGTCTTACTGCTGTTCGCGTTTCAGCATTTACTATCCCGGAGTCTGCGATTTGCCTGCATACGACCGTCATCCTGACGAGACCTTCCGAGGCAGAAACGCAGAACAGATTAGATTCCAGAAAGGTGACATCGTGGAAGTATATCGTGGCGATGAGGTGAAACTTGCCATCGTTGTCGGAACTCCGCTTACCACCGAATGGATCTGGGAGAGAAACCAGGCTGTCAAGGATAAAAGGGGATTGGATGAACTGCCATACGATGAAACGGATGACAGCTATACCGTGATAGATGGTCCCGGCTACGAATACCACGACCACGTTCCGTCGCTGTATGTCTTCGCCCCTCACTATCATGTGCCGCTCTATCTTCAGAGACGATTCAAGGGGTATTTGGAAAAGGCTGAGAAAAAGCAGAAAGAAGAGGAGGAGAAAGACCGAATCTTCCGCCAAGCTCACGATTGCTGCTTCAGCAACAAGGAACAAATAGAAAAATCTGAAAAGTGCGGCTGTTTCTTCTGCGGCGAAATCTTCTCGCCATCCGAAATCACGGATTACCTCCCTGATGAGCCGCCTACAGCCGAATGTCCCTTCTGTTATACCGACTCCGTAATAGGTGATGCCTCAGGCTTCCCTATCACCAAGGATTTCTTGAAGAAAATGAAGAAGAGATGGTTCTAGGCGATTTTTCAACGTTTTTCACCGACCTGCCCCCTATCTCATGGGGGCAGTATCAGTTTTGAAAACGGACATTAAAATACCATTTATCCAAAGAGATCATTCATCTTTACCTCACTATTCACCCATCCGCTATGCGTGTTCCGCTTCACCCCATACGTCGTGATAAAAGTATGTAGCAAGGCCTTCTTCGTCTTGGTCGCCACGGCAAATGACGACATTCTTTCTCGCAGCCGCTGCTCATAGTTGGCATCTATGACAAACTCGTCCTTGGCATATTTCATCTCACAAATATTGATCGCTCCGTCAGCACGATCTATCAGCATGTCAATCTGACCTCCTCGCCATTCTGCACCAGTAGAATCTACAAAAGGACGGCAGGACCAGGAATAGACATTTGCCAACACGCCTGAAATCCCCAATGCCTTCTTGATCTGTGGGATATGGTGGAAGCAAACCTGCTCAAAAGCATAACCACTCCAGGCTGTTCGGCTTCCCGAATTGCGCATGTTGCTCCAATAGCTTTTGTCCTGCCCACTGTTGTTAGCCACAAAACGGGTGTAAAACAGTGAGTATAAATCGGTCAACTGATAAAGTGCGTCCCGTTCACTTTTTCCTATAGTAGCGTATTTCCTTATAAAATCACATTTCTGCAGATTCTCCAGGATTTCTGACAACTGTCCGCCACTTTTCAGTTTCAACTCATCCATCAATTCCTTACGGGTCATCCCCTTCATTTTTTCAGAAAGCACCTCTACTATCTTGCGATAATGCTTGGAGTCATTAAAGAGGGAACGGAAGAGGAAATCGAATTCTCCACGTAATGGCGAATCCTGCGAGAAAAACAGTCTGTCGATGCACACATCTAACGGCACACCACGCTCCAGCATATCAAGATAATAAGGAATACCACCCAATATCATATACACATCCAATACCTGCTGGCGGGTAAGAGCAAGGCCTTTCAATTCGTTTAAGAACAGCTCTGTCTCGCCCAGAGAGAATGGAGCCAGATAGATCTGCCGGGTAACGCGACCATACAATCCGCCCTTATCGCCTATAAACTTAGCCAACATCCACGTGGTGGAAGAACCACAGACGATAAGTTTCAGTTGAGGGACCATAGAAGCCCATGAATTCCAGAAATAACTGAAAGCTGCGATAAAATTGCTTTTGGGCGTATCCATCCAAGGCAACTCATCAAAGAACAGAACAATCGGTTCCTGCAGAGATAAGCCCGACAGATATTCACGCAAAGCAGCAAAAGCCTCAAACCAGGTTTTCAGCTTGGGCACGGTCTGCTTAGCATACTGCGCCAACGCCATCCGAAACTGCTCCAGCTGTACCGCACGGCTCACTTCATACATACCAATAAAGGAAAAGGCAAACTGGTCGTTGAACATTTTTCGAACCAGAAAAGTCTTTCCTACGCGCCTACGACCATAGATAGCTATCAGTTCTGCCTTGTTGCTTTTACAACGTTCCAGAATGAGTTTCTGCTCATATTCACGTCCTATTATTCCGTTTGCATCCATAACTTTCTGATTTTATTTCATTTATACTAAATTTTATCGGTGCAAAGATAAACAAAAAAAAATGAAATCTGCAAGAATAGTACCGCCCTAACTATCTTTTTTAACATAGTTAGGGCGCACCTATAAACGATAACACCTCCCTAACTACCTATTTTTATATAGTTAGGGCGGTACTATCAGAAAAGAAGCAGGATGGAAGACTGGTCCACCCTGCTATTTTTATTAGAATACCTTTACGAAACGGTCGATATCGATAGAAAGGCCTACCGTGAAGGTGCGACCGGTGGTCATCGCCGAACTCCAATAATAGTTCTTTGGCGTATAACCGAAAAGATTATCTACTGTGAAATTCAGATTGACGGCATCCAGGAATCGCTGCTGAAGCGTGAACTTCCACAACTGATATGCCTGGTCATGCTTCTCGATGTCCGTATCTGGAGAGGACAGGTATCTGCCTGACAGAGCGGCATTGATACGATAGAACGAACAGAGCTGGCGATCGTAGTCGAGACGCCAGGTGGCGGTATGAGGACGAGGCTGGGAGAACTGGGAATCTACGCTTCTGCCACCCACATGGAGATAGCTGTAGTCGAGTTTCACACCTAACCCCATATCCGAACGGTACTGGGCACTGAAGTCGATGCCGCTCACCTCTACTCCATCCTCGTTGCAATAACGCGAAGCCACATCCGGCTGACCGGTTTCCCGGGGTATAATCGGCATAATCCTCGGTAGTGATGCGCTTATCATACTTATTATAATAGCCCATGAGAGTAAGACTATACTGACCGGTCAAGAAGCCTGCATTCTTCACTCTGCCAGTATGCTCCAGCGCCAGGTTGAAGTTGTTGCTCTTCTCCGGCTTCAGATCCGGATTACCGTAAATCATCTGCATACCCGCCATATCAAAGTTCATATACATCTCCTTGAGGGTTGGGGCACGGAATCCACCGGCATAGTTGGCACGGATGGAAAAGCCCTTCCACTTGGTCATCAGAGCCAGACGACCGGTGGTGGCATGCTGGCTGGATGCTGAGAAGTAATCATGGCGAAGACTTGCCACGATGTTCAACCACTGCAAAGGATTGTAATCGAACTGGGCGAAGGCATCGTATGAATTCTGAGTCTTGGAGCCATTGTTGACAAACTGATAGGTGGTGAGATAATCGTTCAGGAAATCAGCACCTGCCGTCAATGTATTCTTGCCGAAGATATGGGAATAGAGGGCACGGACGGTGTTCTGACGTTGGTATAATCGTGATCGTGAGTGCGCTCATTATTCACAAACCGGGCCATGTCATACTGGTCGAAGCCGTATGAAATCTCCAGATTATCATTCTCCGAGAGATTCATCACGGTCTTCAGTCCGGCAGAATAATCCTTATAGTGGTCATCGTAGTTGCCGCGATTGCTGACACGGGCGAAATAGCCGCCACGACCTATCAGCTTCACCTTGTCAGAGAGCTTGTAGGTAAGTCGCTCCTTCACATTGAAGGTCTCGCCACCATAAATATGGAGGATGTTGGACTCTGTATCGAAAGGACTGGTGAGCTGCACCTCATCTGATGTGGTGCGCTGGATGCTGGTCTGCGAATTCCACTTTCCGGCATTGAAACTGAAGCTTCCACCGTGGCGCCACTCCTTGTTGAAGTTGTTGTAGCGGGTATTGACATTGGCAGTCCAAGGCTCGCTGTTTTCACGGGAGATGATGTTGATGACTCCGGCTACGGCATTGGCACCATAGAGCGCCGAAGCTGCACCCTTTACTATCTCGATACGTCCTACATTATCCAAGTTCAGACGACTATAATCTACATTATCCATGGTTTCACCAGCCAATCGCTCGCCATCTACGAGGAAGAGCACGGCGTTTCCGCCGAAACCATTCATATTGAGAGAAGTCTCCTGATTCATGGCATAGCCGAATTCCAGACCCGGCATCTGCTCGGTGAGGAGGTCCTGGACATTGGTAGCATCGGCAATCTTGATATCATTGGCAGTAATCAGACGGGTTACCACAGGAGCATCCTTCAAAGCCTTCGGAGTACGGGTTGCAGTAACTACCACCTGATCGAGGGCAGTAGCATCCGGCTGAAGACGAAGCACATGCTGCTCACCTTTTCTCTCATCCGCTTTCAGTACGAAAGTCTGAGTCTGATAGCCCACAAAGCTCACCTTCACTCTCACCGCTCCATCCTTGCTGTAAGGAATGCAGAAATATCCGTTTTCATCAGTTATTACCCCACCCTTTGAATGCAAAATTTGGACGGTAGCACCCGCCAGCGGTGCGCCCGAATCATCGAGCACTCTACCCACGACATCGCCCTGGGTTTCGGCTTTCAGATTCAGGCACAATCCGCAAAGGATCAGGAATAGTGCGAATATCTTTTGTTTCATCGAGTTATATCAAAACTTATCCTGAAACAATCCTTTTATTTTGTACAAACAAACTTAGCAATCATCGGCATAGGCATCTTGCCATACTGAACAGAATAGTTGACGGTCAGAGTCTTGTCCTTCAAAGTACCCTGCAAGGTAACTGTGTAGTTCTTCTCTGCACCTTTCACGGTAACAGTACCAGCATAATTTTCCTGAGCGAATGCATAAGCACCGTTGGAACCAGAAACCTTTACAGCAGGGAACCACCAGGGCAGGAAGAGCCATCATGCCCTCGCCACAAGCAGGTAAGGTAACCTTGACTGTAGCATCATCAACAGCCTCAATCTTCATAGTAACATGATCGTATGTAGAAGTCTCGCCCATTACAGTCATATCCAAACTTCCGGTATAGGTACCCGCAATTTCCTTTGCCGCAGCTACTGCTACAGGATCATCATCGCTGCTGCAAGAGCTGAATACTACACACATAGAAACCAAAGCCAACATCATGGCCATCATTGTCTTAAACTTTTTCATTTTTCTTTATTTTTCATTTAGTTACAATAATTTTCTGTTTGATGGGATTTGCTATCCCCGTTTATTCATCTTCCGGAACATAGATGATTTCACCATTCTCCAGCTGGTAAGCGATGCCCACCTTCTTTCCCTTGTTGCCAGATTTATTGCTCTGGTCTTCAGAAGGAGTATAGCGATTGATCTTCTGTCCATCCTTGGTAATGATTTCCATATTCTCCTTGCCAGGGTTCTTCACCATCGTGAAGTTATCCTTGCTGAACATTTCCGTCATATTATAGCGCGAAACGAGGGCTACCATCAGGGCGAGGGCAAATACCATCGCCACATCGAAGAGGTTGCTCACTACGCTCATCGGATCATCATCCTCGCCATCATGCGCAAGCCTATTTCTGCGTCTCTGTCTCATAAATTATATATCTTAACTTTTTTACCTTTTTACTTTTTTACCTTTAAAAGCCTTTTTACTTTTCCTCCAAAAGGTCTGCCATAAACTCGAGGTTGCTCATATCCTCGGTATACCAGCGGTTCTTGGTCTGCTTGGTTACGAAACCGATGGCTGCAGAGAACAATCCCACTACGGTAGTAGCGAAAGCCACCTGCATATTGTAAGCCATCGAAGCTATATCACCGGTAGAAAGACCTACCAGGGCTGGACCCATCGGAATCAAGGTACCCATCAGTCCGAGCATCGGACCCATCTTCAGAAGAGTAGATGGAAGAGAAAGATCCTTCTCAACAAACTGGGCATACTGGTCGAGGATACGGTTCACCTGCGCCTTGCTCTGACGGTTGTCCACGAGTTTCTTCATATAGGAAACGATGACAGCCTGCTTGTTCTTCGGCAAGCGATCGCCCAGGGTATCGATGTTATCGAGTGTCAGGGTGTTCATCTGTTCACGAATCTCCGCACCCGTCTTGCGCTTTACAAGATACTGTCCGAAGAAACCTCCGAGGAGCAGCAAGGCTCTGAGGAAGAAGAAAATCAACAAAATAATCACAGGAACCAGCATGCCTGTGGAAATCCAAAACAATACGTCTGAGATGTAATTCATTATACTCTATATTTTTTAATTTGATAATTGTAAACTGCCCATCCTATTGCCATTCCCACGATGACGATGGCGATGACGCCGAAAAGCGAGAGGGCATCGAAACTGTTGAATCCTGCCACGGCTGTCCTGCCATTCACCGTACCGATGATGCCCATCAATCCGAGCAGCACCTCTACCAGGAAGAGCAGTTCCAAGCGGATTGGTCGCTCCGGCAAAAGCCATCTCAAACCGTAGGTGAATACCGGTATCAAGACCAGCAGCACTACGGCAAGCACCCAGGCCACTACCTGGAACGATACGCCGGGAAGCAGGAAGATGGTCATCACCAGAACACTGAACAGCACTGGGAAAACCAGCAAACCCGGGAAGTACTTCAGGAAGATGAAGAACATCCATTTGCGGCGGCTCACATGTTCCGAAGTCTTCAGATCTACGTGATGCACACAGAAAAGCATCGTGAGTGCCACGTCGATACTCAGCAGCACCGCCATATCGAGCATCAGCTTCTGGTCGGCTATCCAGGCCGCAATCTGCGTCTTCGACTGTTCGATGGCAAGTGGCCAGGTCATTCCCACGAAGAAGGCTACGAGCACCGAGATGATCATAATCTCCTTCACTCCGTGGAAGGTCTGCTTCAGCACAAAACTGAAGCAAACCAATATCATCATTACTAAAACTAATGTCTCCATTTCTATTCAACCATATTCTTTCTTCTTCTGCGAATCAGGACAGCCAACAGCACGAAAGCTACGATGACGATGACACCTACAACGATTCCGCTCACCACAGTGGTGGTTTTCTGAGTTTCCTCATTCAGCGTCTCCTTCTTCATCACCATACCCTTGTCGCTGCTGTTCTTCGCAGCCTCAGCATCGCGGATCTGCTCTACATTCTGCTGATATTCCTTGGCAGAAGCAGCATCGGTCTTGCTGGCGATATAGTTGCGGAGCTTGGCATTGTTGCAGACGAAACCGGAGCATGAAGGCTTATACTTGTTCACGGTCTCGGTATGAAGCTTGGCGATGTCCCTGAGCTGCTGAGGAGTAGCCTTCCACATTCCCTTGCGGGCACTCTCCATCATCACGGCGGTCATCTCCATCAGCGCTGCCGGATTCTGCTTGTCAAAGAACTCCTTGGTTCCGAGATGGTACTTGTCCTTGACATATACATTATAGATCTCGTCCCACATCTCCTTGTCGATAGCCTTTGGCTTCATCACATTCCAGCCGTAGGTATTGGTTACGATTTCTGCGAATGTGCTGGCACTGCTGGCTCCACCCTTCATCTTCTCCTTGATATAGGCTGGATTGAAGATGGTGGTTCTGCCCTCGATGCCGATAGCCTCCTTCACCTCCTGCATTCTCATATTGCTATGGTTGCGATAGTCGGCGAGATAAGCATCCGGATCCTTTCCGGTCACGTTGCGCACAGCAAGGTTCATACCTCCCATAAACTCATATACATGGTCGAGACTCAAGGCACCCCAGGTGTTGCTCTGTCGTGGCTGAACCACCACATCGGTACGGGTCAGCGCTGCCTCGAAAGCAGCCTTGCGAAAAGTCTCCCAGTTCTTCTCATCACCGTAGAAGGCACCCATATTGTTCATATAGACCTCGGCAATCTGACTCTCCTTATCCCAGCGGTCGCCTGCGGTTACCATCTCCTGGATACCGGTGCCATAGTTGCCGTTTACGCCACCAAACACTCGATACATACTTACCTCGCGTGCCTCCTTTGGCGACATACCCTTCTCTACGAGCAGTCTTTCGGATTCGGTAACACCGGCTTTCACCAGGTTGTCGTACTTATCACCCTTGGCATTTGCCGCCATCTCTATCGCCTTGTTGATGAGGAAGAGACGGGATGCTGCCAGGTCGCGGAGCTGACCGGAAGTCTGAACCACGACATCGATGCGAGGACGGCCCAACTGCTTGGATGGGATGAGACGCAGATCGGTAACACGACCGAAGGCATCTCTTACCGGTTCTACACCGAGCATATAGAGAATCTGGGCGATGGTAGCACCCTCTGTTTCGATAAACTCGCTACTCCAGAGCGTGTAGCTCACCTTACGAGGATATTCACCCTTATGTCGCTCGCAATACATCTTGATGGTATTGTCGCAAAGTTCCTTCGCCTTCTCCCAGGCATCCTCCGAAGGTGTATTCTCCACATTGATGGAGAAGAGGTTTCTACCGGTAGGCAGGGTGTTCGGATTCACAATCAGATCGCCACCAGGAGATGGAGCTGTAAAGCCGCCATTCAGGGCATTCATCAGAGAAGACATCTCGTTGAGCGGACTCTGACGGAGCGCCTCCGAATACTTGCCTACATTCTGCAAGGCATGCTCTACGGTAGTAATCGCCTGAGCCAGATGAATCTGCTGACGGGTATATTTAGGTGCCTTCGACATCATCATACCCTTATCTTTAGAAGATCTTCCGGTCTGAGATGACTTGCCCTTGCCGGCTTTCGCCATCTTCGCCTCTTCAAATCTTCCTGATACCATTTCTGTCCCTTCTTGATGGCTTCCATCATCTTGTCAGGGAAGCGGCCGGTCTGCTCCATCTTCTCAAAAGCCTCACGACTCATCTGCGGAACCTTCTTCTTGTGAGAAACCTTGGCTGCACGGAGCTCGCTTACCGTACGGTGGTCCACCTTCTTTGGCTTCGTCTCCTTCGCTCCACCTATCTGGTCTGCCATCTGCATCATCATCTGGATAGGATCCGGAGCTGCCTGCATCGCCTCTACCTTGCGAGCCATCTGGAGTTCGGCAGGAGTGATTCCTACATAACGGCAGATGTATTCATCTGAAACCGAGGCGGAACCCAGAAGCTGGGTCACGGTGTTGCGTGCCTTGCTCAGATAGAGACGGTCGAAAAGCTGCTTGTGCTTTCTCCACACCCTCCTGGGCACGGCCTTTCAGCTTATCTACTGCCAACATGCCGTAGGCAATAGGATCTGTAGCCATCGCATAGACACTGGTGCGGATATCATCGTTATCGTATGGCACACCCAGAGTATAGAGCTTGCCGGTAATCTTCTCATTAGCCAACTCTTCCGCATAGTTCTCTACTCGTGCGATTTCATCTGCAGAATAAGGCTTGTTCATCTGCTTGGCATCGAGTCCCAGTTCACGGGCGATTCCCATCTTCACGGTCAGCGCCTTCACCTTGAGCGACTGTTCGGCAGTTGCCTTCTTCTCGTATGACTGGATGGCATCGCTCAACTGCTTATAGGTCTGGCGCAACTCGCTCTCCTTGAAAGGAGGAGTGAGATAGCTCTGGGTCTGGGCATAGGTACGGCGCTTGGCAATCATCGCCTCGCCTACATTGCCGATGGTATATATATAAAGATGTGGAACCACACCAATCAATCGGTCACTCCAGTCGTTGCTGCCGAGCGCCACCTGCTTTCTCGGGGTATATTCCAGCGACCGTGGGTTCCGAAATGGATGAGCGCATCGGCACTGAAACCATAACGTGCCCAGAGATAAGAGGCAACATAGGTGTAAGGAGGTGCCTGGTCGGTGCCATGCACAATCTTGAAGGAGTCGCCTCCCACGCCTGCCATCACCTGTGGAAGCAGGGCCACATTGCCAAACTGCAGTCTTGCCACCGCCAACTTACCGTCATCGGTAGCCATATATTTGCCAGGGAAGGAACCATAGAGCTGTTCATCTCCTTGATCATCTTCTTAGACAAAGCCTTCTGGGTCCATCCGGCAAACTGATGGGCGGTAACCAGGGCAGGATGTCCAGACTGGAGGAACTTGGTATAGGCACCCTCGGCATAGGTTCCGAAGACGGCACCCTGAGCCTGGATCATCTTTGCCAGTTCCTGAGGATTGGCTGGCAACTTGCCTACATTGTACCCTTCATTCTTCAAGCGAACCAGGAGATTGTAGAGCGATGGAACCACTTCCATTCCCGAAGCGGTTAGTGCATTTTGACCAGGACCCTTGAAGTAGAAGATAGCGATACGCTTGCTGCTGTTCTTCTTGTTCTTCAGATTCACATAGCCCAGCACGCTCTCCACGAAACTCTCCATTCTGTCAGGGATGCCGTAAACCTCCTGCAAGCCCTCCTTGTTGATGCGCTGTCCGAAAACCACGTATGGACGAATGGCACCATCTATCTCCGGAGTCACGATGCTCTGCGACATGAAGCCGCCGTTCATTCCCTGCTTGTCGCTCTCCCACTCGGTGGTCAAACGGTTGATATTAAGAGGTGAGAACAGTGGAATATTCTTCTGCTTCATAAACTCTACGAAGTAATCGCCCAGCCTGCCATGCGCCATATTCACAACGGCATTCGCCTGAATACTGTCGGCATGATGACCGGCGATAAAGCTCTGAAGCTTATTGATGCGATACACCATGAATCCCTTCTTTTCGAAAGCTTTTTCCATATCAGGAGCAGCACCCATAAAACCAGTAAGCATGATGGTAGGAGCACCTTCTTATATAAACCGTTCTTTGCCAGGAAGGCATTGTACTCGCGGATGCTGTTGAAGCCCAGTTCATCGCCCTTTTCATCCTTCGGGTCGAAATGAGTCAGGAGATAGTCTGGTCGCTCATTTACACGTTCCGGCTCTGGAGCCATGAACTTCTTACCGTCGATAAACTTACGGATGTAAGCGAGCATACTGTGATAATTCTTCTTACCGCCGTTCTCGATGTACTGCATCAGATAATCGGCATCGAAGTTATCTACTGATACGATATTGTTGGCCGGGTTGGTAGCAGCATGAGTCAGTGTCGGCACCTTGTAGGAAGCCTCTTCCAACTGCTTGCGCTGGTTCTCGTCGATTCGGAGACCCATACCATTCACGATAATCATATCGTAATCATCCAGATGATCGAAATCATCGGTTGTGATTTCACTCAGTTTAATCATCGCATTGTCGTTGGCATGCGAAATCTGTCCCAGCGCAATAGCCTGATAGTTGAGGAAAGCGATGCGGGTAGTACCCACCCAGGCAGAGTAAGCCTTCACCAAACCTCCCAGAACAATCACGGCCAATAAGGCCAGAAAGATGTGTTTATTTTTAATCTTTCTAATTATTCCTAACCTTTTTTTATATCTATTCCTTTTATCGGGGTGCAAAGGTAGAGGGTATTTAGAAATTGCACAATACCGAGAAATTGTGATTTTTCACATTTTTTATACTTAGAAGTTGGTATCAGATTAAACGCATTGATATAGTCAGTACTAATAAATAAGTAGTGTTTTAAGGACTTTTTCTTCCATTTCAGCCCTCAAAGAGGAATTATTCCGAAAATATGCAGAAAGAGCGTAATCACCATTACGGCAATCACGCTCTTTCTACTTATAAACATAAAACATTACGAAGATGAAAGAAAAGCTTAGCAAACCTTCTTCTTGCGCTCACAATAGCGTTCGCATTGGGCACAGATGTCATATCCCAGCATGGCACCCAAGATGAAATCCTCCTCCGGCGTAAGCTGGCACAACGGTTTGGTGATTATCATGCGGATAGCATCCAGACATTCTTTCTTACCAAAGAAGAGATTCAGACGGTCGTTGCCAACCGGCTGGATGATATAATCAATGTTCTGACGCTCTAATCTAGTTATGGCAAAAGACTCATATTTCTTGTTGAAGGTGTAGAGCACCAGGCGGCGCACGCCCTTCTTATATTCATATATATGATTCATCAGAACCTTCAAATCTACTGGTGTTGCGATTTCCTGCTGCATACTATCCGAATTTATCTGTTTTTAAACCAAGAATCAGAGAATTCCATCATTCTCCAATTCTTGAAAAATATTTTTGTAAAATTATAACGCTGGCTTGATGTCCTCGAGCCAGGCATCGATACGCTCCTCTGTCTTGTCGTCCTCGTTCACCTCGTCGAGTGCGAGTCCCAGGAACTTGTCGCCATCAATTGCCTCACTGTCATCATAGGTGTATCCGTCTGTAGAAACACCAGGCAATACGGTAGCACCAGTCTCAACGGCAGCATCATAGAGTTCCTTCATGCCGCCACAGAATGTATCAGGGTAAGACTCGCTGTCGCCACAGCCAAACAGGGCTACGGTCTTGCCAGCCAAGCCGGCACTCTTCAATGTCTTCACGCCATCATACCAGTCGTCCTGCATCTCGCCGGCACCCCAGGTAGAAGTACCGAGAAGAAGATTCTCATGACTTGTGATAGTAGCGTCATCGATGTTAGCTACATCTACAGCTTCCACGCCCAACTTAGAGGCGATGGTTTCGGCAATCGACTGGCATGAGCCAGTAGAAGAGCCATAAATTACGATTGTTGTTTTCATTTGTCTATCTTACTTTTAGTTACATTTATTTTCGGGTGCAAAGATACGCCCTTTTCCCGTAATCTGCAATACCTAAAAATGATGGTTTCGCAGAAATACCTAAATATGGGGATAGATAAAAAGTTTTAGGACGATTCATCCTAAAACTTCTCTAATTTCAAAAGTTTTAGGACGATTCATCCTAAAACTTTCTTAAATATTCTACTTTTAGGATGATTTATCCTAAAAAAATAGTATCTTCGCAGCAAATATATAATCAAAGAGCAATGAAATGATATGAAACGAATAGAAAGAACGGAATATCTCAATAAACTGATCGCTTTCAAAGACAAGTCTCTTATCAAAGTGATAACCGGCATTCGCCGTTGCGGTAAATCCACCATTATGGAGATTTATCGTGACTGGCTTAAGAGGCAAGGTGTCAGTGCCGACCAAATCATCTATCTCAATTTCGAGGATTACGACTTCTATGAGCTTCGTAATCCACATAACTTATACGCTTATATCAAGCCATTAATTCATCAAGACAAGATGACTTATATCTTCTTTGATGAGATACAACATGTGGAAGATTTCCCAGACATCATCAACAGCCTCAACCTGAAGCCAACAGTAGATCTCTATATTACGGGATCGAATGCCTATATGCTGTCAAGCGAAATCGCCACGTTACTATCCGGAAGATATGTGGAAATCGCAATGCTTCCCCTTTCATTCAGAGAGTATGTTGAAGGTATCGGAGGAACCGACAATCTTCCCAAAGCCTATACAGACTACATCACAAGGAGCAGTTTTCCATATACCCTTGAACTGGATACTCCCGCAGAAATCAGCGACTACCTGAATGGCGTATATAACACCATTGTAGTAAAGGATATCATGAGCAGGAAGAAGTTACCCGATGTCATGATGCTGGAAAGCGTTATCCGTTTCACAGCCGACAATATCGGCAACATCCTATCCACCAAGCGCATAGCCGACATCATGACTGCCGATGGAAGGAAAATAGACCAGAAAACCGTAGAACGATATCTGACCGCACTCTGCGAAACCTTCTTCGTATATGAAACCAAAAGATACAACATCAAGGGTAAGCAGCTGCTCAAGACATTGGGTAAATATTATCTAGTAGATGTCGGTTTGAGAAGAATGCTCCTAGGTTCCCGCTCATTCGATGCCGGCCGCATCCTGGAGAACATCGTTTATCTGGAACTACTCCATCGCCAGCAGAAAGTATATATAGGAAAGATGGATAATCTGGAAGTAGATTTTGTAGCGATTGATGAAAACAATATCACGTATTATCAGGTAGCTGCTACCGTTAGAGATGAGACTACCTTAAAACGTGAATTGGCATCTCTGCAGCAGATCAATGACCAATATCCTAAGTATATCCTTACACTTGATGAAGACCCTACTGCCGATTACAACGGTATCAAGAGAATCAATGCCCTAAGATGGCTGATGGGAGAAATAGGATAGCCTATATTTCCTCAGAGTAACACCATAATATATAAGGCACAAAAATGATAATTCTATGAAAGATTTTGCAGCGATAAATTTCGAAACGGCCAACCAGCAGCGTACAAGTGTCTGCTCGGTGGGCATTGTGATAGTGAGGGATGGCGAGATTGACCGTGTCAAGGCTTGTTCTTAACTTTCATTCCCACTCCCTGCTGGGGGCATGCCCCCAGCAGGGAAGCCTTTTCGGCTGCAAAGTTACATAATTTTAAATCTATCTCCAAATTTTATTGCCAATTGTTGAGAAAGTTGTCCCCAATTTGCCAGTGGCATAGTCCATTTCTTACGGATGTTGCGGTAAGCTAAGTACACAAGCTTCTCCAAAGAATTATCCGTAGGAAAGACCCCTTTAGTCTTTGTGACCTTTCTTACCTGTCTGTGATACCCCTCAACCGTATTGGTCGTATAAATGAGTTTACGGATGGCTGGAGTATATTGGAAATACTCTGTCAGACGTTCCCAATTGTCACGCCATGACTTGATGACAATTGGGTACATCTCTCCCCACTTAGACTCTAACAGGTCTAAATTAGCAGCAGCGGAGTCTTTGTTTACTGCACCATATACTGTTCTTAAATCCTTGATAAACTCCTTTTGATGCTTACTGCCAACATACTTGATAGAATTGCGTATCTGATGGACAATACAGAGCTGCACAGAACTCTCAGGAAATACGCTTTGGATGGCATCTGGGAAGCCTTTGAGACCATCAATACAACAAATCAAGATGTCTCGAACACCACGGTTCTGAAGATCCGTAAGAACTTCTAGCCAGAAGTTAGCTCCTTCACTCTTAGACACATACATACCTAACAGTTCTTTTTGGCCTTCCTTGTTGATACCAAGAATGTTGTAAATGGCTCGTGTGACAGCTCTGCCATTCTCATCCTTTACCTTATAATGGATAGCATCAAGCCAGCAAATGGCATATACAGGATCGAGCATGCGAGACTTCCAGGCGGTGATTTCGGGTAATACACGGTCTGTTATAGAGCTGATAGTATCGGCTGATAGAGTTGTGTTGAACTCACGCTCAAAGTAGCTGCTGATATCACGTGTGCTGGTGCCCATGGCGTACATCTCAATAATCTGGTCAGCCATGCCATTGGCAAGAATAGTCTCACGCTTCTTTACGGTCTCAGGTTGGAAAGTTCCGTCTCGGTCACGAGGAGTCTCTATAGTGACCTCACCATATTTTGTTTGAACCTTCTTACTCATCTTACCATTACGACGGTTGCCGGAAGAGCGTTCCTCTTCACTTAAATGAGCATCCATCTCACCTTCGAGAGCTGAGTTGAGAATACGCTCTAACAATGGAGCTAATGCTCCGTCCTTGCCAAATAAGGCTTCACCACTACGCAACTGCTGAGCTGCTTTCTTGTAATCAATTTCTAAGTTGTCCATAATATAAAAACTGTGTTAAACTACTTTTATTGTAGCTTGACACAGTTTAATTTACACTCTCTATCCGCCAACCTCTTTTTCAATTTTGTAAGGCTTCAAATCAGGATATTTCTTTGCAATATCCTCAGCTATGACAGTAGGAATAATGCCTACAGGGATCTCAGAGTATTTGCACTCAACACTCGTCCACTCTCCCTTCTCATTAAACTCCACTTTAGAGCCATCACTGAGCAATACTTCATATTCCCAAAAGCCATTATCTTTCTCCTTTTCCACACGGCTGTATGATGCATCAGCAAAATATTGCTTTACAAACAGCTGTGCCGACATCGGCAATGCTGCATAAAATGTGCTAAGCAGCTATACGCTGTAAGCACGAGAGATCTTTGAAAATCTTGCTAATTAAAGTTCGGTTCGGGGTGTACCCGCTTGCTTTAAAAATTCGTTTCACCAGATAAATGTTGGTCATCAGTGACTTAAATGAAGACATAGAATATTCCATTCCCATCTCCTTCATAGTTACCTTGGCAACATTTAGTGATGTGAACGAAGCATTGAAAGCAAAATCGAGTTTCCACTTATCGCGAGCCTGGCAGTCCATAAGACCAGTATAGCCTTTGGCGTCACGAAAGCAAAATTCGATTGGAGCAACCTGGTTCTATAATAAAGAAGTACTTCTTCACCCGAAAGTGAGGTGTCTGTAGAGAAGAATAGTTTCTTCTTGCCATTCGGCATCTGCCAGATGACAAGTCTAACTTTACACCTGAGTGCCTTGGAATAGGCTATCAAAGTATAAGCTGTTCCTTCTATATCTTTCATCTCCATCTTCTCCATTCGAGTGAGGTCAAGATCTTCTTCATATCAATCTTGCCATCCTTGGTCTTGGGGCGACCACGTTTTCCAGTACGTGGACCAGCATAGACATAAAAGAGACAAGCATTGTCACGAAAGCGGCTTATCAAAGAGAACCCTTCTTTTTTTATCCCATTAACAAATGTACTTGTAGAGAAGTAAGCATCTGCAACTATGAGGGTTGAGAGTTTAAGAAGTTCCTTGCGGTAACGCTTAATGACGCTGATATAGAAATCTACCATAGTCTTGTTTCTAAGACTCAGTTCTTTATTACTTAGCGACTGATGTGCTTTTAACATCATGCAGTCTTTGGCATCAATATCAATGAGGCCAATACCCATGATTTCGAGACCATGTTTAACAGACTGTGCACATCCCGACCAAAAACGACCGATATGTGGAGTCTTCTTGCCAGCTTTGCTGATGTAGCTGGGATCAATGGCAATAGCCCATCTTCCCTGTTTACCAAAGAAGCGCTTGGCAAGTGAGGCATTAAGTTTGAGCCAGTCAATGCTTTTCGACTTTTTAAGCCGAATGCGTTGCGATAGGTTTGCTCAACATGCGAGCCATACCTCCCCATTTGGGTGAAATTTATCTTTCTTGGTATTACCATGAACAAAATTATCACCTCGATGAGTATTTTCTCGAAACTTTTTGTTAACTTTGCAGCCGAATCTTCAACTGCATCTTTAAAGATATCCATATATTGGTCAAGTCCTGTATTCATATAATTTTGCGTTTGTCGTGATTTGCAAAGTTACTGAAAATCAGCGACTTGACCAACTTTTTATAGTTAAGTTTTCATAAGAATTTCTTAATATAAGTTATTGATTTACAGACGATTAAATGTTAATTTAACGCAGTATTGGTTTAAAATTACTATAATATATTCTATAATCTCTTGAATCTAGGTTTGTTATGCAGATTCGTATCTATCGGTTACAAATATAATAGTTTTATTTTAGATAAGAATGATTTCAAACTCAAATTAACTATAATTCAATATTTTTTTATTTTTCCATTTGTTCTACTGCCATAGTTCTTAGTTGTTAGACTTATTCAGGTTACAATAGATATTGCATAGATAGAAATTACAAGGTAGACTTTTAGGTTCGGTTTTTGAAAGTGAATCCTGCTGGCAGTGATGCCGGCAGGATTCTGCGTTATTATGCACTAATGCAGACTGCGCTTACTTAAATTCTTCAATCTACGGGCAAACTCAGGTGCAACCTCTATCCTATAACTCATTAAGCAAATCCTCCGCAGGAATAAAATCTATTTTTCCTTCGCGATGAAGCTTCAATTCCGTAAAGGCCTGATTGATACTAGCAAGGGCTTCTTCCAAATAGCTCTCGTCATTAGAAAGTACGCCCAAGCTATTATAAATATCAGTATTCAATTGCATCACATTCATTATCGAATCCTTTCTTTTAGCGATACATTGCGTAGAATTCCTGCACCTTATCATGGAGCATAGAAGCATGGAGAAGACCATTCCTCCATTCTTCAGGAATATGGCATATTCCAAATTTAGCACCCAGGATAGCTCCTGCTACTGCTGCATTTGTATCCGCATCTCCTCCCGATAAAACAATCTTCAGAATACCCTCTTTATACGAGGTTGCATGCCAATAAGCCCATAGGGCTGCCCCTAAAGTTCTGAGCGTATATCCCATACTCTTTTCATCATCCAGGCACAAAGAATCCAGACCTTCATAATATGCCAAGTCAACAAATGGAACAATTCGTTCATCATATTGTTTGGCAATGCCAATCACCTCTTCATAATCCAATATCCTGTCTTCAAAGACAAGAGCATGTATGATAGAAGAAACGATAACGCAAGAGCCAACACAGCGAGGATCATAATGAGTTAGCTTACAGATATTCTCTGCATTATTAGCCACATTGTCCTTCATAAGTCCTACCACCGAAGTTCTCATGACGGCTCCATTAGCTGCAGCTTTTTTCTTTCCCATCTTCCAGATAATCTCTGCAGCCTTCTGTGGATTCGAAGTATAGTCGCCAAGAGCCATTACATTATAGGTATGCCGACCAATTCCCATGCCTCCGTTCATCATCCATTCCTTAAACCTTCTGGCAATATCAAGAATATCTACCTTTTGACAAGCCACAAAGGAATCTAAGATACACAGCATCATATCGGTATCATCAGTCCAATCGCCTCTTTGCCAACGACGACGATGATCATCCTGCACGATTTGTGAATAGTCCTCTATCCCGTTAGGATAAAAACGATCCACCTCTTGCTTGGACATAAACTCCGTGCTCAGTCCCAAGGCATCTCCTACAGCTTGTCCGAAGATGGTACCGAGGAACCTTTCTTTTATAATTTCATTTTCCATATTTTTCTATTCATACAACCAACCAATCGTAAAGTCATCCATATCTAGCAATAGTGCTGTACCGATTACACAACTCCACATTTTTTATCGACAACACTTATTCCCTTTCATGCTCCTTCAGATACAAATTAAACTCATTAAGAATCTGACGAAGATTATCATCAAGCACATTATTATATACACAACAAGCCAGTTCTTTTGGCATTTCCATCCCTCTTGTAGCAACAGCTATTCCTCCAGCCATACACGCCATAGTATCTGCATCACCACCAAGAGAGATGGCATTACGGATAACAGAAGTATAACTATCTGCTTCGAGATATGAGATGATAGATTCAGGAACACTCGACTGACAACTAACCCTAAATCCATAATCGGGACGTATTTCTGCAAGAGTACGGTGAAGATTGTACCCTTCAAAATGAGCCTCAACGTAATCACATATTTGCTTCTTGCCTTTTCCTTGACGAGCCAGGAAGATACAAGCAGCTATAGCCTGCGCCCCCTTTATCCCTTCAGGATGATTATGGGTTACCTCTGCAGAAATCTTAGCAAGCAGCAAAGCCTCATCTAATGTCTTGGCATAAAATCCACATGGGCTTACTCGCATGGCAGAACCATTGCCATAGCTGTTATACGGTTCCGTTTTTCTACTAATAATCCACCGCAAAAACTTCTTCCCATAGCCAACAAACATATACTTCCGTCCCAATTCTTTCATACACTCCACGAGCTTCTCATGAGTATGTTCAGGATCAATCGTCAGCCATTTTGCAACAGCCAAGGTCATAACCGTATCATCCGTAAAACGAGGCTCTTTATATATATCGAAGTCCCCATGCTTCACTGGATGAAATTCATACGCAGCCCCGAAGCAATCGCCAGCGATAGCTCCAATGATACCAGTTGTAGGAAAGGGCAACTCTGCCCTTTTAGTCTTGTGCTTTCCCATTTTACGTAAAAGCGCACTGCATGAATCCGATAATTTTCCTAGTAATACCATAATTGTAATTTCTTATCTATAAAGCCGTTTATAAGGAGTTGCTTGTAAGCCATCGGCTACCCCATCTTGTATCTTTTCAGAAATTATGGTTCAGGAGAGGTTGTGTATCCATGGACAATCTCTCCTGTCCCCAAAAATATCTATCATTTTAAGAACTCTTTCAGCGTAATAGTTGTTATGCCTAATCCCTTTGCTCTTGCAGCTAACATGTTGTCAGATGTTAGGAGTATAGGGTTCTCCTCAGAATGTTTAAGAGCCACAGATAAAATTTTACAATCAGGATTTCTTCGGTCAAACCCATTTGGAAGAAGAGAAATATTAGCATCTTCCATACAAGAATACTTTTGAGTAAACGCTACAGAAATGTTTTTTGCAGCTTTGCTAAGTATTGTCTTGTCAACACCTTCTTTAATTTTGAGCTTATCTAATTCTTCAAGAACTGTAGATGGTATTATTATTTTATACTTCTTACCAATCTTATTAATGATATCAGGACAATTTACAAAAACATTTGTATCTATAATGTAAATGTTTTCTTTTCCTTCAACTAACTCTGTTCTTTTTCTTTCAAATTTAGATAGGTCAATTTTATCCTTTATCGTTAAAGTAATAGAGCCAGACGAAATAGTTTTGGCCAACGACACATAAGAATCGTTAGAAGCTTTTAACAGATACTTACGTACATCTTCGTTCATATTTTCTTTTAAAAGCAATTTGTCCGCTACAATAATGGTACAATAACGAGCACGAGACGTTGCTACATTAAACAATTCACTTTGTAGGGAATATCTTGTAGATACATTTGGTATAATAAAAAAGCAGTAATCTACAGTAAGACCTTGCACACGATCAACAGTCTCAATCTTTATGTTATCCGGAAGATTTTTTACTGACAAACCTAACACAAACGCTTTCTGCAATGAACGAATTGAATCTTTAAATTTACACAATACTGCAATACTAGCCTTTGACGAAACCTCAAGAATACTTTTTACTTTGGAAAGTATAAAACTGATTGCTATCTCTGGAGATTTCTCGCCAAGAGGAAGTGACAGATATTCTATAACAGGACCACCATCACTTTTCAGCCAACTTATGTTCACGGGAATGGTTTGGTATTCGGACACAGAATTAAGCAAGTTATCATAAAACACACCTGTACATTCTGCCCCTCTTTTTGTCAAACGGAATGTATCCTTCAAAAGAAACGATTTATAATCAGTGCTGTTACAAAGTGTATTGAAACCATTGACAATGTCATTCCAATTATTCCCATTAATTATATCTTCATTCGTTAGTACAATAGGTGAAAGTTGCTTTTGATCACCAACCCATATCACCTTTTTACCCAGTTTAAATGAAACAGCAATCATTGGGTATAAAGCCTGGCTTGCTTCATCCATTATTACATAGTCAAAAACCGATTCTTCAGATGTCCAACCGCTCGACACATAAAAAGATGCAAGAGTCAATTCTCCTTTTATGGGGTTACACTTGTTCTCTTTGACTTTTTTTAGATTAAGTTGTCGAGTCTCATCAATAGTTAAACTCGTTTTAGAAACACATCCTCTTTTTATATAATCATCAAGAGTTTCCTTTGCTGCAAGTTCCATCAATGCTTGATTAGTCAGAGCGGTCACAAGCACACTTTTGTTCTTATCTAAAAGATGTCTGGCAAGATTAGCCATACGATATGTCTTGCCAGTTCCTGGAGGTCCTTGTATAATGAGATGACTAGAATTGTCCAAATACTCTAATAGTAAATTGTTAGAATCCTCGTTGGCCTCAATAGGAGTTGGAGTCCACATATGGGTACCCAACTCAGCATCCAAAACAGGGTCCGTAGATACTGATTCTGTGTATGTTAGCAAATTTTGCAGATATTGAAGAGGAGGATCATTTGGTCCAAAAGCAACGATGACATTTGGGGTTAATAATTCGGCAAATTCGATGGCTATATTTTTAAAACCTACTAAACAAAAGTCATCGTCGTCGGATTTTGAAAGCCAACAACAATAAGCATCAGAAAAATCTTTCTGATATTTCTCTCGAAGTTCCAACCATGAAAAATCTCCCCAATGCCTAAACTTAGACATAGGGTCAATGTAATAAACTGCCGTCCAAAAAGAATTCTTACGAGGCATCTTATCAGACTGGCGGACTTTAAATATCGCAATTCCTTGATCGTTAATCTTTATGAACATTCCCACAAAAACATCCCCACGGTTCTTTAAAACCAAAGCTTTAGTGTTTACGATTTGCTCGTAACCTCTAACTTGGGTTTCTATTTCTGTAGAAAGAAAGTCTTGATATTGTTTTCTATTATATTTCATATCCTTATTTATTTAAATGTCTTTCTCACTGCCAACAGGCTGTGTTCCTTGTTTTTTATTAGTAATTCCAAAAATTGACTTTGCACGGTTTGGAACATTAAAACTTTCAAAATCAAAATGAATCTGTTTAAAGTAATGAAGAATGTCTGAGAATTGGGATATTCTGTCTTCAATATCCAAGTTCTCTGTACTGAACCGAAGAGTTATACAATTTTGATTTCTAATCAAGTCTTCCTTTCCTAATTCTTCATGATACCCATTTCCTCTATAAATCACTAATTTAGCATTAGAATCAGTGAGATAATCCCATTCTTCGGGATTGATAGAAAAAGGTGCTTTGTCTTTTTTAAAACTCTTCAAAACAATAGCTTTGTTTTTCCCTTCTTCATCTGCAATCTCGAAAGTTGAGAAACAATAAGGTTTTCCTTCTTCGTCAACTTCTGCAAAATTTTCCGGGAATTTCCACATTGGTTTAATAGAGAGAAGATATTTTTGTGCCTCAAGTTGGGCTTCTATTTGTTCTTGTTGTGATAAGATGTTAGTATCTGCTTTAGCAAGATGAACAGTCTTATCAGATTTTTTATCATTTGGTATTGCTAATATTTCTGTATTTGATACTTTTATAGTGTTTTTTTTTGCGATGCTAAGTTCTCCGAATCTATCACGATACTTTTTCAATAATTCATCTTTCTCTTGATTTTCTTTCTGTAAATCCAAAATTTGTTTATTCTTTTCATCAATTTCTCTCTTTGACACAGAAACTCTTCCACTCATAAAAAGAGTCTTGTAGTCATCAAGACTTACCCCAAATCGGCCTTTACTTGCAATATCAAAGAATTTGATATTAAGCTCTACATCCTTACTGATATATAACTTAGAACTATCATATATAAAATCATTTTCAGAGAATCGCAATAGAACAGTATTTTCATACAACAATTCCATTGGAATTTTGCCATCAATAAGAAATATTTGAACCCTGCGTTCTTCCTTCCATTTATTATAAATATCAGAGTTCCATTCCTCTGATTTTGAATTTAACTCAGCGAAATTACATCTAGACACAAGATAACGTACCCCTTTATTGCGAATATTTAGTAATAAGTCTTTTTGATTTTCACCAATAAAAGGCTTCTTGTATCCATCTGTAGTAGCAATATATTCAATACTTTTGCGTAATTCTATATCAGATAGTTTTATGGACTCTATATATTTATCTTCCAAAAAAGAACTACGGAACAAAACATAATGACATGAGCCATCTAATACCCCATTTTGAATAAGATATTGTCTCTTTTCGATACTATCAGCCCACTTTTGGATGGAAGGAATAAGTTTTTCTTCATTGAAAAGATAGTCATCAGATAGATTTTTACCTCTAAAGTAGTGTCTTATGCGATAGGTAAAAGGAGATTCCTTTATCGAAATATCATTATTAAAAAGAAAATTCATCATTTCGTTGATAAAAAACTCTGTTTCGTTTTCCAATTTGATACTTATGACCCAACTACTAGTATACCCTTTTATTCCATAATAATAATATACATAAAACAAGTATTGGTATGCATTGCCATTTTTATCGTATACCCATTCACCTGGTGATAATCCCAAAGAATCTTTATCTTCTAAAGCTTTTACTATCCGATACAATGGCATAGGTTCCGCATTAAAGAATTTATTGAGATCTTTTTTTATTTCAAATAGTTCTTTAAATTTATTGATGGAGTCGGATTTATTTTTATATTGTGGCAATAATTTTGCTAAAGACATTCTTACCTTCTTTTTTACCCCATTTTGAGTATACTCACATATGACATCATCAATAATAGAAAATTCTTTAATACACTGATCGTTTAGAAACACTTTAGAAGAAAATACCGAAGGATTACTCAATACAGACAAAGCCAATTGAAGAGTGCGAGACTCGAAAGATATTTTTTTGTATATGGATGTAGAGAACAGATCCAACTTCTTAATACTATTTAAAAAGTACTTTTTAGTTTCAGTATCAGACTCTTCAACTATAGTTAGAAGTTCGTCATTAATGGTGCGATTATCAATAAGATGACGTATAAAAGGTCCTGTACATTGTGGCTTATAAGTTTCGTATAATTCAGAAATCGACACATCTAAATCATCATAATGCTTTCTGATTATCTCATCAAACTCGTCATCTTGACTTATGAGGTATTCTGATAAACATGAATGATTATCAATGTTATTTAACACATATGCAGACAACCATAGAGGATAATTCTTACGATAAGCGACCATTTCTTTTAATGGGGTGAAATCTCCATTCATATTTTTGAATAGAGGTATCTCTTTAAGTTTTGCCACCCCAATTCCGTTGAAATCTTTTAGAGCACAGAATAACGTAAATCTTTCTACAGCATCAAGATTAGAAAAATCACATACTTTAATTGATTGGAACAATTCCTCCTCATCTTGCCCACCAATAAAATCAAATAATGGAAAGTTTTTATCAATTAAATTATCCGAGCATTTGAATCCAAGTTTTGATAATATTTCTTTAATAGGAATGATATGCTCTGTAGTGAAGATATAATTAAAAGAATCTATTTCTTCGTATGATTTGTATTCATCTGCAAATTGGAATAATGGAAGATGTAAAACAAAACGTTTTAATTTGTCTTCATGCGTTTTACAACGTTTGTCCGCAATCCATTTATATAGTACTTGTTTGTCTTCTTCTGAAGCTTCTATATACCATTTGTTGAAATTGGAACTATCCGTGACAGAATCTATAACAATATTAAACTCCAACGCCTCAATCCTTTCAAATATACTTTCTTTTAAAATTTTACTATCAATAATATTAGAAGGTAATTTTTTAGAGGTATTAAGTATTTGACAAAATAGATCTTCACCGATAATTTCGGACAAACCTGTTTTATCGATTATAATTTCTTCTTGAAGTACCATATCCCCTTTATGGTTAAGGATAAACGCTTCTGATTCAAGAGCATTTCTATAAGTAGAATTAAAGTGTTCAGCAAGTCGCTTTGTGTCAGTTGTATCTTCTTCAAAATATTTAGGAACAAGAATGTTTAAAGCATTTCTATCTCGTCTTTCGCTCAATGAAGCACTCCAAGAAACCAATCTCTTTGCAATTTCTTGCATTAGGTAGAAATTCCATGGATTGTCACCTAAGATTCTTTGACGTGGTGGATCAAGAATAAAATTAGCATTGATAAAAAAAGGGAATTTAAAATCTTTCACCAATGTTGGCAAAAAAGCAAACATTGATATTTCGTTGCAGCCTGTATTTGGATTTATAGAACCATCCTCTTGGATTGAAATTGCAAATGAAATTGTCGTAGAATTATTAATAGCTATTTTCTTAGGAATGTTTTCTAATTCTTGACCATATAAGTCAACGAATTTTGCTTCGATAATTTTGCCAGTTTTTTTATCTTCCTCTTCAATTTTTATACGAATATCAATATCCGATTTTTCAAAAGAAGCATTGCTTACCAGTACTTCAAAATCTTTTCTTTTAAAATATTCTATTCGAGTTGAAGCGAATGAGTTTTTGAGGATAATTGTATCACCTTCTATTTCTTTACTAACAGACTTGTTGTTGAAATCTATTCTATTTGTTTTGCGCAAAAACAACATAAATTTAGGGTTATTGATAATTTCGTCAATCGCTAGACGATAGCCATCGTAACCTTCAATGTTATTCTTACCTAACAAAAGTGCTATAGCTACATTTGCTGACATGAAAGCATCTCCTAATTCTGCGGGATATGTATCTATCCAAATAGGTTCTAATTGCCATGGAATATCTGAAACACCTCGAAATCTACTACGTTCGCTATTATATTTTTGTAAGAATAAAGACTTCTGCTCATCGGTTGTCAATCTGTTGACTGAAAAATAAAAAGCATCAAAATCAGTAAATCTTTTATCACTTTTGTCAAATTTGAATTGATAACCACCAGTCTTTATAAAGACCTTACTAGAGTCTGTAAAAACAGATTTAAAGCCAATTCCCTTATATCCTGTTTTATTTTCATTTGCTTTTTTTGTTCCATTAGCTGCGGATGTTATTGCATCAAAATCATCTTTATCAAAACTATAGCCATTATGAGAAACTATTAAATAATCACCATTTGTCTTGACTTTGATGCAAACGCCTTTTTGGGACGCTGCGTCATCTGCATTTTGCACTAATTCAAAAAACATTCTATCCTTTGAAGAGTACATGTTTTTTCCTACTTCTTCCAACAAATGTGCCGTAGCAACATTACCAGCCGGAGAAGTAAATTTTTCAAAAGTCAAATTGACTCCTTCTTTATATGGATTTGGAGTTTCTTCAAATTCAGTCGCAAAGAATTGAAATAATTGATTCCGTTCTATTCGCTTAATTTGAGGAGTTAAACTTAGCGCAATTTTATAGAAATGTCCTTCTTCTATATTAAAGTTTGCATTTGGTACTATAGCACGAAGATTATACCCATATATAGGATCTATCAAAAGCTTTCCTCTTTGATTTTCACTGCATGAGTATAAATTTACTATGAACGTATATTTCCCATATTGCTTCGCTTCACCAATAAAGGTATTAGTATCATGTCCTGCGAACTTTAGAAGTTCATTCAAAGAAAGTTTGTAGAGAGATTCTTCGTAAGGCTTTTCATTTAACAGCTTAGTACTGAAGAATAACTGATGATTTTCGTGTTTTATAAATACAGCTTTAAGCACTTCCCCTTCAAAAACAGAATCTTCTAATCTATCAATTTCATTCCAATTAGTATCCTCTTTGTGTTGATAATTCCTTTCAGCTCACCAAGTCTTATAATTACTTTATTCTTTTTCACTTGGATTACTTCTACTTCAAAGAAGGTGCCTGCTTCAAATTTATGCACAAAATCATCAATTAGAGCATCTTGGTATTCTTTTTCTTTAATCTTTTCTTGTTCTTTTTCAAACGTAAGAATGTCTGACAAAATAATCCCACGAGCTGTAATTTTACTAATTATAACTTCTATATCATCTCCAACATTAATAGTAATGTTTCCATTTTCATCAAAGCAACTTGGCATTAAATAGTTGGGCATAAAACCAAATTGTTTTTGCCACAATGGGAAAAATGAGCAGAAACAACCATTGTCTTGAATCTTATTGATTCGTGTTTTTATTTTTTCTCCAACAGAATATTGCATAATGAATATTTTAAATTGAATAATTTTCTAAATACATTCTTGTCTCCCTAAACGTAATCACAGGCGTTACCTTCTTCAAAGTCTCAGGATTGACAATTTCTTCTATATGCAAGCCAGCCAATAGGTTAGGCTTCACCCACTCGTTGTTCCAGAGTTCCACGTTTTTATCCCCTGCAACGACACGGCACAATCTCATCTTATATGGTGATGTGCCATTTTCCTTGTCTTGCTGATATGTTATATTCTGAAGCCAAAGCTGGTTATAGTCGGAATTGGGTTGATTGCAGAGCTTGGAATAAACGAGATTGATGATAGTACTTTTCTCCTTTTCATCTTTTAAGGAATCTACCATTCTACTAAGCACACGTAAGGCATAATGGCAACAACCTATATTTTCTAAAGCTATTTGGGCACATACTGCCGACATAGCTCGGATGCTGCCTCCTACAAGACGGCGTTGCTTCATGACTTTTTCGGTCTTCTGTTCTTCACCTTCAAGAAGAGGTATAGTTATTATTGTCTCTTCATAAGGTTTAAGCCAATCTATTATACGCTTATCTATATCCGAAAGCATCATCTTAATGGAACCACTATCTTGATATTGGCGAGCGAACATCAAAATGTAGAGCAGATACTTTTCGAAACTATCAAAATCACAACCCTTCTTATTAATTACAGGTGTATTGTAGATATATGCAAGTTTATCGGATTTGATAGCATCAGTAACAATACTCTCGCTAATCTTAGTCTTCTTGCTATTCATGCGGAAGTTCAAACCCTCCAATACGTGTTGAAGTATGTAAGAAATCTTTTCGAGTTCATCCTTGTCGTTGCAGAATATGCGGTAGTCATCACGATAGCGTATTATTTCGTACGAAGAAATGATGCCTTCCCTTTGTATTGCTTCATGTAGCAATAAATCAGAATAGCCAAGAATAATTTCACTTATAAAATCAAATATTGCACATCCCTGAGGGATACCGATGTTGCGCCCTTGCTGAAAAGCGCGAAGATACTTTTGAATATTCTTAGCAATCGGATTTTCTGTTTTCTGCTCATGCTCTGTATCTTTGAATGAGAATGCCCAATCAAATGCTTGCGGATTTACCGAGCCGTAGCAGTTTGTTATGTCTGTAACAAACATATAACGGTATTCGAGAGATAGTTCAATACTCCGTTGTTCCATAGAACTCCACCAATTAAGAATGGTGGTAGATTTATGAAATGATTCCCTATCCTTTGGAATAACAGGTAAAGCACATGATGTAATATGCGGAACCAGGAATCTCTCAAAAAGTTTCGTTATCAATGTCCAAGACTTCTCATTGCATATTTCTCTTACAAGGAAACAGTATAAGAATGGATTCGCCAGAATAATAGGACGAACTGCATATCTACCATCCTTATTGAGTAAGATGTCCAAATTCACTCCAGAAAGATTCTCTGGTGATAACCCCTCCTGTAAACATTCCTCGTATGTTTTATCTCCAACAGCTTCTTTTACATTCTGTAGAAGTTCATCAAACACAAAATACTCAGGGAGTTCAAATCCATGATATTGTTCTGATTTCAAAAAGAAATCCATTGCCTCCTTATGATTAAGGCTAAGTATATTTTTCGTTTTTTCATCCATTGATATTGTAATGAATTAATATTCAACATACAATTTTACGGCATTCTTCGGTATGTAAGCTGTTGCCACAAAGCATTCGTCAAATATTTCAACAACCACCCTCTGTTGTCCTGCAATCCTTGCCACTCTGCCATGAATATCTTTGAATTCACCTTCTGTCACTACGACCTCATCACCCAATTTAAACTTGATAATACCAGTTGTTACAGGAATTATATGCGGATTCTTAATGGATGTGAGTTTGATGAAGTTGCTCATCGCATTATCTCGGATGGTGAGTGGAGGATTGTAATCAGGATTGTCTGGACAATGAATTGTGTGATCAAAGTAATAGCTGAGCAAGGCTCTGCTTTCATTTGCCACAACATTGTTGTCGTGAAGCAAGGTTTCTACTTGTTCTGCTGTAGCATAAACAAAGAGAAATGAGGAGAGTAGAGGCTCTGTAATGATTCTCTTCTTCCCATGCTTCCTTACCTCTTTATATCGCAAAGGAACATAGCATTCCAATCCTTTAGCTTCAATAAATGCTTTTGCCTTGATGATTCGCCCATACGAAACTCGTAGCACGAACCATTGCTTGTTTGCATCAAGCACGTTCTCTACCGACACCCCATCCTTGTTATTTTGGATGGAGGGCGTACAAGAGGTGAGTCCTGCACTTGGACACGATGAGCCTGTGTCAGTAGGTTGCCCATTATACAATGAAGCATCAGCCATAAGAGGCTGATTGGCAGAATCTTCCATTTTCGTTAAAGAATTAGATAAAACCTGTTGGTCTTTACTTTATAGAATTGCCGTTATTTAACTACAAAAATAATAAAATTAAATTAGACCAAAGAAGAATATAAGGAGAAAAGTAGAGAAAACTAAATATTTTAACGTTTGTTTATGGTTCGAATAATAATATCTAATAAAGTCTGCTGGGGCAATGCTGAAACAGATACAGCAATTGCCCCTGTCGTTGTTTCGATTTTTACCGACTTGTTGTTGGGAACACAACTTATAAAACAACGAAACTGGTTTATTTCATTTAACAAGATAACACCAGCAACAACGGCATTTATATCTACGCCCCCTCTTTGCCTATGTCATCAAGAACCTGGGAGTAACATTGCTTGGTTCTGAAAAAGTCATTAAGAATCGCAGCAAGATAGGCTTTTGTGTTTGGAATGTTGTGCATTAGCAAACATTGCAACTTAGACAGAATATAATAAGAATTTTCTTCCTCATACGACATATACAAGACTGTATTATGCACTAAATGATTAGTACGATTAACAGCCTTTTTCATATTCTCTACATCTTGGAGATTCTCCGAATCCACCATATCCCAATGAAGGTCCCAAATTGTAATAAAGGCAGAGTCGTTTGAAGCCTCTATCATAAACTTCTCATTTTGATACGTGAAGTAAATGTCATCATTCTCTATACGAACTTCACAATTAAGCTGCCGGAGCAACTCAAGACACAAGTCTCTAGTACCAATATTCTCATTGCTATCATTAGATGGCGAGATAGAATTAACGATCTCATCCATCTCTTTTTCTGCTCTTTTCTGGCGGATGTAATACATCAAACTTATGCCAATCAATACTGAAATAATTGGTAACATCATAATTATAATCTTTTTAAATTAATACTTTATGAGATGGCAAAGTTAGTGCTTTTTTTGCAAACAGATGTACATACTCGGGAAAAACTTACCTCCACAAGCCTTGTGGAGCCAAAACATTTGTAGCATCTACCACCATTTATTATTTTTGCAGCCAAAATAACAATAAAAATAATAGGAATATGGAAAGACTCTTTTTTTTCGTGATTGCCGTTGCGTTAGCATTCGGCGTTGGTTGCCTGGGAAGAAACAGAAAGATTGGTTTCGGATGGGCTTTTGGTATCTCACTTATCAATGTAGTGATTGGTCTCATTGTCGTATTATGCTCTAAGAAGAAAACGCCAAATGAGCTTGAAAAGAAAAACTAAGTTGAAGATTTGGGGATGGGTATGTATTCTGATTGGAGTAATTGGCTTTATCAGTATCATTATGCGTGGCAACCCAAACCTTGGACCGAGCGTTTGGGTTGCCATAGGAGTTTATTTGTTATACAGGAAGAATACCTAAGAAAATTCACTTCCACTCCACAAGTTTTCTATCCAATGGTATCTTTTTAGGTTCGCCACGATTGCCATCAATGAAATAACTCCCGGCTAGACTTTCATCAAACTGGAGAGTGAAGGCTTGGCGGATACGGGCACATTTCTCATTGATAGAATTAGACAAAGGATTCGTCAGGGCTTCAATGCTCTGGCGAATCTTCTCTTCTGAAAGATAAGCCCTATTGTTGTTCGATTTCTTGCGAATATCCACATAGATATCATATAGCTCTTCCCTATAATCCGACAGACATTTGAAAAGGATTCCCTCCTCATGACGCAAAAAGAGAATATACACCGCCTTTACCAATGGCTCCATCTTGATAGTCATATCATGATAGTCGGGCAGTATGATATCGTAATTCTCCGTGATGACCATTCTACTCAGATTCTTGGGTGGAAAGAGATACTGCTTCAGCACCCAATCGCTTACCCCACCAAGACGCAAGTCCTGTACCTGTCGGTACACCTCCTTCATCTTCTGCCTGATATCATAGCTGAATGTTTCATCTGCCGGAATCGGTGTCGGATCAAATATACTGTATGGAAAATCATCGACAGAGCTGAACATTACATTGCAATCCGGCAACTTATCATACGCAGCCTGCATCAATGGCATAAAATCCTCATCTTCCTCTATAGACAAAGAATAGGAATTGACATAATATATGCCATCCTCCTCATGGTCTAGCTGTAAGATGCTAGGATGTAATTTCTCCTTATTCTTTTCTTCTACCAATTGCGACAACAACAAATCGGAAGGAACAGAGATGTTCAAATCCTCTTTATTCATCGCAGGATAGCTGTAGAGAGCTGTCTTCCTGATATGAGAACCCAGAAATGGGAAATAATTAAAATGAATTGACTTGCTGATAAACAAGTTGTTGATATCCAGGAGATGGTTGATGATGGAAAGGTTCAACTTTTCATCATACCCATTCTCTACAAAGAATACCTCGCCATGTAGGCGTGTTGGGAAGTCGCGAAACTTCAATACCTTTTTTCTTCCAATCTTTCCGGTCATTGCTTACCTATTATTATATGGTTGAGTACAAATTTGTCAATATCAGATCTATCTTCTTCTGCATTTATCGAATAGCTAAACACCGAACATGGCAAAAAGAACAAAAAAGACTCACCCTGAGCGCGCTGTTCTAAAGGGAAGCGGGGGGGAGTATGTTGTTACAAAGGTACAAATGTTATTCGAAACAACAAAACTTTTAGCAAAAAAGTTTCGAAAAAAGTTGTGTGAGGGGACACAATCGTAAAAAGGAGAGCTATTTGCGGAACATGATTCTTCCTACAAAAGGGATGAGGCTAGAAGGAAGTTTAGAAAGAAGTACACAAGCGATAAAGAACCAACAAATATACGCACGTATAAATCTTATTTTCTCGAAAAAAAGTATCAAAGTCTCATTTTTCGGCGCAAAACGAGGTTTATATCTTTAATAAACAGAGCTTTATCACGAATGAGACTTCTCTGAAAATGAAGGGAGAAGTATCATCGAAGTATCATAAATTAGGGAGAAGTATCATGATTTCTTGCTTGCATCGAAAAAAAATGCTTTATGAAGTGATAATAATAGCATTTGCAAGGCAATAAACAGGATGTATTTGCGTTTAGTAAAACAGAATGTTTTATTCTTAATACTTAAGAAACATGGATGAAAAGGAATTACTGAAAAAGGCTTTTGAGTACGGAAACGTACCTAGCAACATCACCTACTGTTTCACCGAACCATGTCCGATGAAAAACAAATGTATCCACTATCTATCTGCACTCTACAAAAACGAGAAGACTGATAGAGGGGATGCCATTTTCCCAAATGCCCTGAAAAACGGGAATTGCAAGTACTTCGCTCCGCTGCGTGTCGTGAAAATGGCATGGGGATTCGACAAACTCTTTGCCGAAATGAAAGTGAAAGACGCTCCTGCTCTGCGCGCCGAAATGAGAGACTACCTCGGCAGTAAAGGACAATACTACCGTTACAAACTGGGACAACTGAAACTCCTGCCGGAACAACAGGCATATATCAAACAGCTCTTCGCCAGATACGGATATAAAGATGTTGAATTCGACCATTTCTCAGAAGAGATTGATTTCACTAAAAGCTAATCTTTTTCTCTGCCCTCCAGATGTTCCAGCCATGACATTTAAGCGGTCCCACAGAGAACACGTGATGGGCTACCGGTGAACACGTGACGGGCTACTGGAGAACAAGTGACGGGCAGCCATTGCCCGTACAACGGGAAACGAGTGCCCAATTTACCAACCGAACTTTGGGCAACACTGATAAGAGTTTATAGTTTATAGTTAACAGTTTATAGTTAATAGTTAACAAACAAACATTCTAATCAATATATTCAATGAAGGTAACAATCGTTCATACAAACAACAAGAAGCAGCTCCTCGTCAGCACCAAGACGATGGAGAAGTTGCTGCAACGTATCGCAAAAGATGACAGCAGACTTACTGTTACCCATTTCCGCGAATACGTGACCTATATGGAAAGCGGCTACGAATATTACAAGGATATGCCAACATGGATGCACATCTACCCCGCTGCTGAATTCGCCAAAGACGAAAACAACAACCTGAAGATGAAGGCGTGCAACGGTATCCTGATGCTGAAATTCGGAAACATTACGGATGTGGACGGCGTGGAGGGCGTGAAGCGCTCGGTTGCCATGCTGCCTTCTACCTTTGCTGCGCTGGAAGGTGCTGATGGTAAGTCGGTTATCGTATTGGTGAAATTCAGCAATGAAGATGATTTGCTGCCTGCTGAGGAGGCGGATGCCGAACGACTGTACCGCATCGCTTACCAGCAGATTTTGCCTGTATATCAGGCGATTGCCAAGGATTCGGTGCTCACAGACGGACCGAAACCTTCTATAGAAGCGGGCGCAAACCTGTCTTTTGAGCCTTCGATGCACAACAGTTTTATGATGACGCTCGATGCGAAACCTTATTTCAACAGTAAGGCGGTAGCAATGAAAATTAACAGCAACATGCACCCTCAGAACCAGGCTTTCAACACGGAAGATAATCAGCAGATGATTCCTGGTTCCGATACTTCGGAAGAAGAAAAGAAAGTTGACAAGAACAGCGTTCGCGAGAATATCATGAGCATGATGCAGCTGCTGAAAAGTAAATATAACTTCAGATATAACACGGTGATGAAATTCGTGGAATACATGCCGAAAGAGAAAGGTTGGTATGGTTTCCAACCCGTAGATCCGAGAGTGCAGAAGCGCATGACGCTGGAGGTGCAGCTTGCCGATATCCGAGTGAGCATCAAGGATGTCAGGAATTTTCTGGAGTCTGATTATATCAAAAATTATAATCCGATAGATGAATATCTCTTCCAATGCTACGACAAATGGGACGGAAAGGACCATATACGTGCCTTGGCTCGTACGGTTCCTACCAACAATCCTTACTGGGCAAACTGGTTCTACACCTGGTTCCTGGGCATGGTTGACCAGTGGCGCGGCTTTACCCATCGCCAGTATGGCAACTCGGTGGCTCCGCTTCTGATTTCCAAGCAGGGTTACAACAAGAGTACTTTCTGTCGCCGGCTGTTACCGCCGGAACTGCAGTGGGGATATAACGATAATCTGATTCTGTCAGAAAAACGTCAGGTTTATCAGGCGATGGCGCAGTTTATGGTCATCAATCTTGATGAGTTCAACCAGATTTCTCCACAGGTGCAGCAGGGATTTCTGAAGAATCTCATCCAGTTGCCTACGCTGAAATACAAGCCTCCGTATGGCAGTCATGTCATGGAATTTCCTCGTCTCGCCTCGTTCATCGCCACGAGCAACATCACGGATATTCTCACCGACCCATCCGGCAACCGAAGATTCATCGGAGTGGAACTGACGGGACCGATTGATGTGAGCGTGCGTCCGAACTATCAGCAACTTTTCGCCCAGGCGCTGACTGCTTTGCACAATGGCGAGAAGAGTTATTTTGATGCAGAACAGGTGAAGTTGATCATGAAGAACAACTGCCAGTTTGAGGTGGCTGAGCCGATAGACCAGTATTTCCAGCTCTATTTTGATTTGATTGAGAATGAGAAAGAGGGTGAATATCTGACTGCCGCCGAGATTTTCGACTATCTGAAAAAGCAGATAGGTTCATCGCTCAAGGTGAACAGTTTGATGGGATTCGGCAGAAAACTGGCGAATATGAGTGAGTTAAAACATAAGAGATTTGCAGATGGGATGAAGTATCTTGTAAAGAAAAAGTGAAATAATGATACTTCTATGATACTTTAATGAGACTTCTCGGCACCAAAACCGAGAAGCCTCATTCTCTTTATCTTATTATCTATCAAGTCTTTAAGTCAATATTTTCAATAGAAAATGAGACTTTGAGACTTTTTTCTCAAAAAAAACTTTTCCACGTAAGAGAAAACTATTATCCTTTAGATAGCATAAAGGAAGGTGCGGATGAACCAGTAGCAAACGATACCTGCAATGTAACCTACGAAAGCAATCCAGGAGATGTGCTTCATATACCAGCCGAAGGTAATCTTCTCCAAGCCCATTACTACCACACCAGCGGCACTACCGATAATCAGCATAGAACCACCGACACCGGCACAGTAGGCGAGCAACTGCCAGAAGACGCCATCCACAGCCATATCACCAGCGGCTGCCACAGGATACATTCCCATACATCCGGCTACCAGAGGCACATTATCAACAATACTTGAAAGCACACCGATGATACCAGTAACCAGGTAGTGGTTGCCATCGAATACGACGTTCAAGCCCTGACCCAAAGCAGTCAATACGCCAATCTCAGCCAGGCAGGATACTGCCATCAGGATACCGAGGAAGAAGAGGATAGTACTCATATCAACACGAGAAAGCAACTTGGTTACTCGCTTCTGAGTGCCCTCGGCATCAGCTCCACGATGCAAACCGCGATAGAAAACTTCGGTAGCAGTCCAGAGAACGCCCAATACCAGAAGGATTCCTACGAATGGAGGCAAGTGGGTGATACTCTTGAAGATAGGAACGAAGATCAAACCGCCTACTCCCAACCAGAACACTGCCTTGCGCTGACCTTCGGTGAAATCGCTGACCGATGCATTCTGCTGGGCAGAAACCTCAGGCATCACGAGTTCGCCCTTCAACATGGTCTGAAGGATGAGGGCTGGAATCACCATGGAAACCACAGACGGGATGAAGATTTCGGCGATAACGCCGGCAGCAGTAATTAATCCCTTGTTCCAGAGCATGATGGTGGTAACATCGCCGATTGGTGAGAAAGCACCACCCGAATTGGCTGCGATGATGACGAGGGATGCATAAACCATGCGGTCCTTGTGGTCGGTGACGAGCTTTCGGAGAATCATGATCATCACGATACTGGTGGTCAGATTGTCGAGGATGGCAGAGAGGAAGAAGGTAAGGATAGCGATACGCCAGAGGAGCGCACGCTTCGACTTGGTCTTCATCACCTTGCGAACCCAGTTGAATCCGCCGTTCTGGTCAACGATTTCCACGATGGTCATTGCACCCATCAGGAAGAAGAGTGTTGTGGCGGTATCGCCCAGATGTTCCTGGATGATTCCGGTCACCTTCTCCACCATTCCAGCAGCACCGCCTGTATAATCAGGATGCATCAACTGGAGATACTGCATTGGATCCATCATGTAGAGGGTCCAACAACCTACCAACATCAACAGGGCTATCGCAGCCTTGTTTACCTTAGTCAAGCTTTCGGTAGCTATGAGTGCATAGCCGAGCACGAAAACGACAATAATAGAAATTGTAAGTGTAGTCATTACTTTTTATTTATTATTAGATATTCTTTTTTCCTTTATGTATGATTTGGTACTCACAATTGCCAAACGGCTGCAAAGATACAAAAAGAAAAGCAATAACCACACGATTCCTTATTATAATTGTATGTAATCGTTTACTTACTTACGGTTTTAACCTAATAATAACAGATTTTCTTTGCGCATCTAACTGATTATTCTTACTTTTGCACATCATTAAGTATTCTTTTTAAAGCATCACCAATATGAATCATCATTATATGAAATATCTGTTTGTGCTTCTCCTCTTCCTCCCAACTTGCCTCATGGCGCAGAACAAGGAAGAGAAGATGCCTGGACATATCACAAAAATACAGAAACTGGAGGATGTGAACGTAACAGGGAACCGTCCTCACTTCATCAGACTCAAGGGATATTATCGCAGTTACCAGACCAACGACTCTGTAATGAAATACTTCAACGACGGCATCGTGGAGTATTACATCAACCTGAAGAATGGAAAGACGGATCTCAATGCCTATTCCAAAAGAAATCTTCACAACAGCCGACTCGTTTCCGAAGACAAAAAGCGAGCATTCATGGTCAGCGACAAAGGAACCTTCCGACCTTGGCCGGAAGAGAAGACACTTATTGAGCAATATCGAAAGAAATATCAGCTGAAAGATTCACTGGGCTCTCAACTCGTCCTGCTCAATCAGCAGACAATAGGCAGTATTCAAACGGACAGCACCCGGAACATATGTCAGATAGAAATCAACCAGCTTCCTACCTACAAGAATCTGACGCACCAGCTTTTCGGTTATACCCAGACAGATATCTATGACCATGTGGTGGAAACCTATCAGATAAGTCCTGAAGATTACTATTCCTTCAAGGACCTGCTCTTCCAGAAATCTGACAACAGCTATCTTTTCTCTCATAAGAAAGACAATCAGCAGCAACTCATCCATGTGATTACCGAATTATATATCACGGAACAGGAGTATGTAGAAAAGAAGCAATCCATCAAACCGGATTCTTCTACTCCCAAAGAATCAGCTGCCGCCATTACCGATTTCTGCATCAGAAACAAGATACCTTCCTTGCCTGAAGCAACAGAGCAGGAGATGCAGCAGTTGACTCCCTATAATCCTGCAAACATGAAAGAGATAAAGGAGTAAGGAAACTATACAAAAAAATCCGAAACAGATAGCTGACAACGCTTCTGTTTCGGATTATCTTTTCGTATTCTTTCTTATTCTTCCTTAAAATCCATGCGGATTCTGATATTTAATAAAGCTAGCAATAATCATGTTCACAGGTTACTTAGCCACCTTGAATACGGCGGCACTAATGCCTGAAGCCTTGATAGCATCGGTCTTCTTGCCTGATTTATATACAACCTTGCCTGTAGAAAGAACAGAAACTGCCTTGCCACCTACAGAGCTGATGTTGAGAGAGGCAGCCTTGGCACCAGGATTCACGACAACAACATACTTCTCATCACCCAAAGTGCGCTCATATACCATCGGATATTCCTGACCCTTCTGGTTCAGGAGCTTCCAATCTCCCTCATTGTCAAGAGCCTTGGCTGAATGACGCAAAGCGGTCAGCTTACGGGTATATGACAACAGAGAATTCTGATCTCCCTGCTGAGCCTCAACGGTCAACTTTCCGTTTTCCGTATCTACAGGGAAGTAAAGCTTATCAGGCGCACTCGTTGAGAAGCCGGCATTCTTGCCCTTGGTCCACTGCATCGGAGTACGGGTACCAGAGCGCTCATTGCTACCCTCCTTGTTAGGGAGATTCATCTGATACTTCATACCAATCTCATCACCATAATAGATAAATGGAACACCTGGCATGGTGAGGAAGAAGGTCATCGCCACCTTCAGCTGGTCTGGCGTGTTGCGGGTACCGATGTTAGGACGCTGGTAATCGTGGTTGGCAGATGGAACAGCGATGTAACCGAGATTCTTGATAGCATTATATGCCTTGGTATAGTTCTCGCTAAATTCCTTAAGCGAACCCTTGCCCTGCTTGTCGAAATAGCAGTTCTGATAGCTCTGCTCCCACTTGCCCCATGGAGTCTTGCGGTCGAAGAACAGAGAGGCATAGCCCTTGAGACCGAAATGGATGTAGAAATCGATGTTGAAGCCGGCAGGAATGGCTTGCTGCGGATTAGCCCACTCTGAAATCAGGACGGTCTCAGGATAGTACTTGTCCTTCCATGCACGCATCTCATTCCAGAGTTTGGAAACCTCCTTCTTGTCGGGGTCGTTCTTGATGAGCGATGACGCCATATCAACACGGAATCCATCCACACCCTTATCAAACCAGAAAGCCATGATGTTACGTATTTCCCTGCGAACAGCCTGTGGTCCAGGCGCATCTACGCTCTGCTCCCAAGGATGATTTGGGTCTGGATGAGCAAAGCCATAATTCAAGGCTGGCTGGCACTCGAAGAAATTCTTCTCATAATACTTGGCACGAGGAGCATTCGCCTCCACATATCTGCCTCGGGTACTAGACTCCGGACTTGCCTCCTGATGACGGGCTTCTATTTCTTTCTTCTCGCTCTCAGGAATATCGTTCATCCAGATATAATAGTCGCTGTAACGCTGGTTTGGATCTTTCTCGGAAGACTCCTTAAACCAGACACACTTGGTACTGGAATGTCCTGCCACCAGGTCGAGACAAACTTTCATGCCACGCTTATGGGCCTCATTGACCAATGTAACCAAATCAGTATTGGTACCGAATCGAGGATCCACCTTGTAGAAATCGATGACATCATAGCCACCATCAAACCATCCCGACTCAAAGATCGGATTGAGCCAGAGGGCGTTCACACCCAGCGACTTGATGTAATCCAACTTGGAAGTGATACCCGGCAGGTCACCAATACCATTGCCATCAGTATCCATATAGGAAGATGGATAAATCTGATAGAAAAGTGCATCACTCAACCAAGCCGGTCCCTTCTTCTGTTCTGCCTGAGCAGAAAGTGTGGTTGCCGCCAAGGCAGCAACCAACAACATTTTATTCATTCTTTTCATGAGCATCATTATTAATTCAAGAATAATTTCTTTCATAACAACTTAAAATCCTGCATTTTATTGCGCAAGAAGGCTAATTGCGAATCCGCCACCTGCAACGGAGTTCAACTTCAAGACAGACTTGCTGGTTACAGTCTTCTTGGTGATGACATAAGCCTGAGGATTTGTCTTGTAGTTGGCATTCTTTGCATCCTGATAGATTGTAGCCACATACTTCTTGCCCTTCTCGAGGAAATCGAGCTTTACGGTAGACTGATGAGCCTTCATGCCCGTAACGCCACCGACAAACCAGTTATCAGAACCCTTTGCCTTGCGGGCAGCGGTGATATACTCCATTGGTTCAGCCTCCAGATAGATAGACTTGTCCCAATCTACAGCCACATCCTTGATAAACTGGAAGGCATCCATGTGCTTCTCGTAATTCTCAGGGAAATCGGCAGCCATCTGCAATGGACTGTACATCGTTACATAAAGTGCCAACTGACCGCAGATGGTAGAGTTGCAATGAGAACCATTGGCGCAATCCATTTCAAAGATACCCGGTGTATAATCCATCGGACCACCCTGCAGACGGGTGAAAGGCAAGATGGCGGTATGTCCCGGTTTGGTACCTCCGAAAGCCTGATATTCAGTACCGCGAGCACTCTCGTTGCCAATCAGGTTAGGATAAGTGCGGCAGAGACCGGTAGGACGCACAGCCTCATGGGCATTTACCATGATGTGATAATCGGCAGCACGGGTTATGGCATGCAGATAGTGGTTGATTTCCAACTGACTGTAGTGATGCTCTCCACGAGGAATGATGTTGCCCACATAACCGCTCTTCACTGCATCGTAGCCATAATCCTTCATCAACTGGTAAGCTCTGTCCATATACTTCTCGTAGTTCATTACAGAAGAGGAGGTCTCATGATGCATGATGAGCTTCACTCCCTTGGAATGCGCATACTCATTGAGTGCCTTGATGTCGAAATCAGGATATGGAGTCAGGAAATCGAATACCTTTTCCTTCATATAGCCACTCCAGTCTTCCCAACCGATGTTCCATCCTTCTATCAGGACTGCATCGAAACCATGGGCTGCAGCAAAGTCGATGTAACGGCGCACATTGGCATTGTTGGCAGAATGCTTGCCCGATGGCTTGGCATGTACATAGTCGGTTCCATCCAACTTCACGGTAGGATAATCATGGGTATAAGCCCACTCACCCTTACCGGAAATCATCTCCCACCATACACCCACGTACTTCACAGGATGAATCCAGGAGGTATCCTTGATCTTGCAAGGCTCATTGAGATTGAGAATCAGGTTGGAAGACAACACCTTGCGGGCATCATCTGTAATGACCATCGTACGCCAAGGGCTCTTGAACGGAGTCTGCATATATCCCTTCATACCCTGTGCATCAGGGGTAAGCCAAGAGGTAAAGGTCATGGTCTTGTCATCCAGGTTCAGATGCATGGCTGGATAATCTACCAGGGCAGCCTCATGCAGGTTGATGTAGATACCATCATCAGTCTTCAACTGGAGTGAGGTCTGTACACCGGTATCTGAAAAGACAGTCTGTGAGAGATTGCTGCTGACAGCAGCATGCAGGGCTGGACGGATGCCCGACAGACGGGTCTTGGTGTATTCATACTCCTGGGTATCGTAATCACCCGGAATCCACCAGGCGGTATGATCGCCCGTCATGGCAAATTCTGTACGCTCTTCCTTGATGGTAAAGTAGTTGAGATTGCCTTTCTGAGGGAACTCATAGCGCAATCCAACTCCATCGTCATAAACACGGAAGCGAACGTTCATATAACTGTCGGTGGAATTCTGCTTCAACTCTACCAGCATATCATTATAATGATTGCGGATAGACTTATTCTCTCCCCAAACAGGAGTCCAGGTCTCATCGAAAGTGGAAGTTTTCTCATTGATGACACTAAAATCAGAAAGCAGATCCTTGCCATCCTTGCCGCCCTTGGCGAGCTGATAACCCAGACGGCTAGGCTTGATGATGGTCTTGCCCTGATAGGTCACACTATAGGTAGGCACAGTGCCATCCAAGGTGAAGTTCACCTTGATTTGTCCGTTAGGAGAAGTGATGTCTCCTGCATCTGCTGAGATGCCAAAAGCCATCAGAAGGCTTGCGAGCAAGAGTTTTTTCATATTATTTTTTTTTTAGTTTATGACTGACTACTTAGTATATCCTGGATTCTGCTTGAGTTTCTTGTTCAAGTTGAGCACGGCATAAGGGATAGGATAAACCATGGTATAGCCCTGCGTATCATCATTGTAATCACCTGCAGAAGCATTGTGGGTCACACCCTTGAAGCGGTCAGCAGTAGGCTCTGTAAAGGTACAGAATCTGATCTGGTCTTGGCGGCGTACTCCCTCCCAAGCCAGTTCCAGCATACGTTCATCCAGAATGTCATTGAGCGTAAGTTCAGTACGAGGTGTAGCAGCAACACGGCCACGAACCTCATTGACAATTGTAAGAGCCTCAGCCTTGTTACCCATACGATACTCAGCCTCAGCCTTCAGGAGCAAGGCATCGGCATAACGCCATATCACCAAGTCGTTGTTGAAGCTATACTGCTGGGTAGTGGACTTGTCAAACTCATACTTCTTCATTCTGGCACCGGAACACTTCATGGCATGAGGGTCATCGGCAGCAGTGAAATCCACCTTTACAGCCAATGGCATATACTCCAGTGGTTTGTCAGTGGCACCGTCCTCTACAGCCTTTCCTGTCTCCTCCATATAATCCTTGTCGGTATAGAAGTTGAGTTTCAGACGAGGGTCAGGGTTAGCCGTTCCATAGCCATATACCAGCATCTGCTGCTTGGAAGAGCAGGCTCCATTCCAGCCCTGGTAACCGATGGCACCACCATGGTTATAATGCAGGGTGCGGACGATGTTGTAATCCTCTATCTTATAGTTGACGCAATCATTCGGGCGAGTCCAGATATTCTCCACGGAATTCTGGTTGGCTACGATGAAGTTGTCGGCATAGCTAGGCTGCAGGCGGTAACCCAAGCTGGCAATCTGATCAGCACAATAGACTGCTGTTTCCCACGCATTGCGAGTTTCACCATCCAAAGTAATGTTTATATTTTTGCCCATTTCAGAAACAGTCTTTCCCTGCTCCTCGCTGGCAGTAGCCTTGCCGCTCTTGTCTGTTCCTACAAAGGCACTGTAGCTGGTTGGAGTGGTATCATCGATGGTATAGACCGGTGCATTGATGGCACACTTAGCCATACACATATATGCCACAGCCTTGGTGATACGGCCATAATATTCACCCTCGTTCTGACTCTTACCGTCTGAAAGATGAGGAATACATTCTGCCAACTCAGAAGTGACAAACTTGAAGACATCAGAGCGGTTGGACTGATTCACCTCGTTAGCACTCACCTGAGAAGAAACAACCAATGGCACCTGTCCGAAGAGATCCATCACATAGTAATAATAGACAGCACGAAGGGCTCTCAATTCATATACATATTCAGCATACTCCGGATGTTCACCCAGGTACTTGTTGAGTCGATCGATAGAAGAATTGGCAAGACCGATGACACGATACAGGTTGTTCCACACATCGTTATACTTGCTTACAGACGACTCAAAGTTGTGGAGGAAGATATTCTGCCAGGTTCCACCATCTACCCAGTCACCCTGACGACCAGGAATCATACTGGCATCAGAAGAGAACTCCTGGAAGGTGTGTACCGAGCCACCATCGCTTCCATACAATCCATTTCCGATGGAAGAATATACGTTAGCCACTGTGTTTACATATACCAGCTTAGGGGTACTGAAAGCCTCCTCCTCAGAAAACTTGCTTCGTGGAGTCTCATCCAGTGAGCAACTAGCCAGTAATATCGATGAAAGAAGCATCGAGCCTATAATATATTGTTTCATAACTGTAATCCTTTATATATTAATAATGTAATTCTTAATTAGAACTTGTTATCTATTCTATGTGAAAACATTTAGAAATTCACTGAGAGCGACAGAGTATAAGTACGGCTCAGAGGATAGATGTTCTTGTCGTCAACACCCAGATTGTCGCCACTGATGGTTGCTGAGTTGATCATTGGAGTCAAGCCCTTGTAACCAGTGAGGGTACAGATATTGTTGACTGACAATGCAAGGTGAATGTTGTTGATGAACTTCCACTTGAGCATATCCTTGGTGAAGGTGTAGCCCAGAGAAGCGTACTCGAAGTTCATATAGTCACCCTTTTCCAGCCAGTAGTCAGAAATCTGAACGTCATGGATTCCCTTGCCGTTATTGAGATGCTGTGCACCGCTCAGGATATTATAGGTTGGGAAATTACTCATATTGTTCAAGGTCATGGATGTGGCATTGTAAATCTTATGACCGAAAGCACCGTTAAACTGCATAGTCAGATCCCAGTTCTTGTACTTGAAGCTCATATCCCAGCCGAGGAAGTACTTAGGAATTGCCTGTCCGCAAACCTTGCGGTCGCCACTGTCACCCGTATCAATGGTACCATTATCATCAAGGTCTTCGATGATATACTGTCCATTCTCATCAATACCTGTGCAGTGAGGCAGATAGAATACACCTACAGGCTGTCCCTCAATGAGATAGGTTACGCCATTATTATGTACCAGACCAGCCGCACCTACGGTGGCAACAGAGATATGCTCGCTCGTTGTCATAGGCTGTCCCTTGTAGGTACCGCTCAACTTCTTCAGCTTGTTCTTCTGATAAGAGAAATTCAAACCGGAATTGAAGGTGAAGTCCTTTGTCTTGATGATGTCACCTCGAACAGCCAGTTCAAATCCCATATTAGTCATGGTACCCATATTGGCCAGCAGACGGTCGTAAGTGAAAGGAGGTACCGGCACGGTATAGGTATAAAGCATATCTGATGTTTCAGAAGTGTACCAGTCGAAGGTTACATTGAGACGCTGCTTGAACATCGACAGGTCGAAACCGGCATCAAATGTCTTCTTTACCTCCCACTTCAGATCAGGGTTGCTGTTAGAGGTAACCGCAAAAGTAGTACTTGTTGCGCCGTTGACGGTAGTTACACCATTAGGCTCCATCAGGGCGAGAGAAGTATAAGGATCGATGGCATCCTGATTACCGGTTACACCATATCCTGCACGAATCTTGAAATTGTCTATCTGCTTGATTTTCTTCATCCAAGGCTCATTGCTGATTACCCATGCCAAGGAAGCAGAAGGGAACCAGCCCCACTTCTGACCATTACCCAACTTAGAAGAACCATCGGTACGAACATTGACGGTAGCGATGTATTTGTCAGCCAGCATATAGTTGACACGAGCCATATAAGAGCTCAGGGTATATTCGGTGTAGTTAGACTGCAGATTACCCCAGCTCACATTGGCAGCAGCCTTCATGTTATTAAACTTGAAGTAGTTGGTATCAAATCCATGTGCTTCCTGTGAGTTCCAGTCGTAGGTGTACTTCTGTCCCTCCATCAGAGCCAAGGCATCAATGTGATGCTTACCGAAATCCTTGGAGAAATTCACCATGACGTTGCCCATATAGTCCTTGCGGTTGGTATTGGCAATATAAGCCCATCCGTTACCGTTCAGCTTACCCATCTGGATATTGTTAGGAATATAGAACTTATTGTCACGGTTCCAATAATTGTATGAACCAAAGGCACTTACAGTGAGTCCGTCGATGATGTTGACCGTTGCCTTGCCATGAACATTGACAGAGGCATCCTTGTAGAAGTCATCAATATCGAGCAATCCCAGTGGATTCCAGACTTCATTGGCAAGCAGATCCTCATCCCATTCGCCCTTGTCGTTTCTTACATTAGGATAAGTAGGGTTATAGGCTGTAGCAGAATAGAACATCTTGTGCATATCATACTGGATATTGCTATTGCGCTGAGAACCGAATATGCCCAGTTCCAGCTTCAGATGTTTGTCGAAGAGATACTGGGTTCCATCCAGCTTTGCTGTAAAATTCTTCATATCAGAATTCTTCAAGGCACCCTGACGGAGAACGAATCCCAGAGAAGCACGAAGACTGGAAGTGTCTGTACCCGAAGAGAAAGAGATGTTATGATTCTGTGTGAGGCCCACATTGCGCTCAATCTCCTCGAGGAAATTGGTATCGCCACCCATATCGGTATAGGTCAGCCCCAAAGACTTGGCAGTCTCACGATATTCTGAAGCCGACATCGGATCCAGATTCTTATAAACTGTATTGACACCAAACTGGCCATTGTAGCTTAGGCTGGAATAGCCCAACTTGCACTTGGCTGTGGTAACAACGATGACACCGGAAGCACCACGTGAACCATACTGGGCAGTCTCAGAAGCATCCTTCAGGATGGTGAGACTCTCAATATCGCCAGGAGCCAGAGAATTGAACATCGTCATATCAGCAAAGACGCCATCGATGATAATCAACGGGTCGTTACCACCTGAAAGAGAAGAGGTTCCACGAACACGGATACTTGGAGAACTGGTAGGGTCGCCGCCAGCCTGAGAAATGATAACACCCGCAACTTTACCCTTCAAGGCCTCGGCAGGACTGGTTACCACACCCTTGTTCATATCTTCTTTCTTGATGCGTTCAACAGCACCCGACACCGTGCGCTTGCTGCCCACAGCATAACCAACGACAACCACCTCATCGAGCACCTCGTCGTTTTCTTTCAGCGAAACATTGATAACATGATTTCCCTTTACAGGAATTTCCTGGGTACGGTAGCCCAGATAAGAGAATACCAGGACGGAACCATCCTTAACATTGTCAAGCTTGTAGTTACCATCCAAGTCGGACACTGCACCATTCTTGGTATCTTTCACCAGAATGCTGGCACCTATGACAGGTTCACCTGTGGCATCTACCACCTGACCCTTAATGGTTGTCTGACCAAGAGCATTAAAAGTAATAAAGCATCCTGCTAACAGCAGACCTACTTTCTTTGAAAGGTTGCTTTTATCCATAATCTATAGGTTTATAACGATTAAAATTGTTTGATGCCGCAAAAATACGTCAAAATTCAATAGGTTGTTGCGATTAGTAGGTTTTTGGTAGATTACCATTATCTACTATCCGACTTATCAGGCTGAATATCAGCAAATTAAAGATTTCTAAAAAAAACACGTTAGTAGATGCGAGATTCTGAAAGTTTTTTATTACTTTTGCAGCAGAATCTTTAAAACATAAGAAACATGAGACATTTTATAACTATCGTACTACTGATACTACTACCACTATGCGCAAAAGCAGACAACAGCCAGCTCTACAAACAGCTGGATGCTGCCCTGGAAAAACGTGCGCATTATGTAGAAGTAAAAGAGAAAAGTCTGAACGACATCAAGCAGGGTGCCAAATATGTAACCAGCAATGAGGACAAGCTCAAGCTTTACGAGCAACTCGCCAATTGATACAAAGCCTACGAGTATGATTCGGCGATGACTTACGTAAAAAAAGGCCTTGTTCTTGCCCAAAAGAGCAACAACATCTTATATTATAAAAGATTCCAACTTAGCCAAACCAGCCTGCTTATCACACGTGGATTCTATGCTGAAGCAAAAAACATCATGCAGAAGATAGAACCCAAGGAAGAAGATCCGCTTGACTATCAGTTTCAATACTATTATACACTTTACGGACTATATAACAACTGGTCAACCTATTGTGAAAACAATGAATTCAGCAAGATTTACGACCAGCAGAAAGTGGAATACCTGAAGAAAACATTAGAACTGTCGCCAAAGAAAGATGCATTCTATTACTACCTGCTGGGAGAGTTTTACTATTACAGCAATCATTCCAACAATAACAAGACCATCCAATACTACAAAAAAGCACTGAGTATGGAAAAGCCTGACAGCCGTCTCCATGCCATGACCGCCTTTGCCCTATCCGAAATATACAAGAAATCCAACAACCAGAAACTGACGGAACATTACCTGCTGGTTGCAGCCATCTCAGACATCACTTCTGCCACAAAAGAAAACGTAGCCCTGCAAGACATCGCACTCTTCATCTACAAACATAAGACCAGAAGTCTGAATAAAGCCCAGGAATACATCAACCTATCCCTGGAAGATACTTATGCATACAACAACCGATTGCGCCGCATTGAGATTTCATCCAAATTGCAGATGATTACCAATGCCTATACAGATGACATCAGAGCCACCAACAGCATGCTCTACATTGCGCTGTCGGTCATTTTCCTGCTCTTGGTCGGAGTGGGACTTAGCAGTCTGTTCATCCGTAAGAAGAACAAACTTCTGAAACAGAAGAAAGACGAAATCACAGCTACATCGGCAAAAATGGAAGTTCTCAACAGCCAGTTGCACCTCATCAACGACGAACTGAAGGACACCAACCAGAAGCGCGAGAGACTGATAAAGGTGTATATTGACCTGTGCTATAAGAACATAGAGAGAAACAGCAAACTGCGCACCTTGGCAGTAAGAAAGATCAAGGCCAACCAGAGTAAGGAGCTGCTGAGCCTCCTTTCTTCCTCAACCAATACAGAGAAAGAGAACAAGGAGTTTCTGACGGAATTTGACAAGGCATTTCTGTCTCTGTACCCAACTTTTATAACCGAGCTGAACAAGCAGCTTACAGAATCGTCACACATCCAGCTGAAAGAGAATGGAGAAATGCCCCCTATCCTCCGTGTGTGCGCCCTGTTAAGATTAGGCATCACCGAAAGTTCAAAGATAGCCGGCATCCTGTCTTATTCGCCACAAACCGTATACAACTACCGTTCCCTGCTCAAGAACAATGCCATCGACAAGGAGCACTTCGAGAAGAATGTGCTCAGACTCTGCATGGTTATCGCAGACTGATGGGAGATTAAGAATACGGCACAAATATCCGAAACAGATAGCTGCCAATGCTTTCTTCCGAAAAAATGGAGCTGATTTGCCAAAGTAACATCTTTGTCGCAGCTTCGTCAATGCCTTTCAACCTCATTGCAACCCCAGTGTAATATAACCACCGTACCTTTGCAACCGTAATCAAACGATATAGGTTATGAATGCTAAAAGGGGAATTATTGTATTAGGATTGCTCTCAGCGGCTAGCATGCCAACGTGGGCGCAACAGATTAAGGGTGTCGTAATCGACCAGAAATCGAAAGAGACACTCATCGGTGCAGTCGTCACTGTGGATGGAACCAACGTGAAGGCTATCACCAACATCGACGGAAACTTCCAGATCGATGGATTGGATAAAGAAAAGAAATATACACTATATATAAATTATGTAGGATATAAGACTCAAAAAATTGACGGGGTTCAGGCGAAGGACGCAGACCAGGTGATTGCGCTGCAACCTGATGAACAGCAGCTGAAGGAGGTGACCGTTACCGCAGTGGAAAGGCGTAATACGGATGCGGCAATGATACAGGTGGTCAAAAACAGTCCCGTCATCGTGAGTAATGTTTCGGCACAGGAAATATCCAGAACTCAGGATACGAATGCGGGTGAGGTGATACGCCGAGTGCCAGGCGTGAGCCTCATCGACGATAAATTCGTGATGGTTCGTGGCTTGTCGCAGCGTTATAACAATGTGTGGGTGAACGGAGGAGCAGTGCCTAGTTCTGAGGCTGATTCCAGGGCATTCTCCTTCGACATCATCCCAAGTTCGCAGATTGACAACCTCACCATCGTGAAGTCGCCAACGGCTGAATATCCCGCAGACTACTCGGGCGGTTTCATCATCGTCAACACCAAGGAGATTCCGGCAGAAAACAGTTTCAACATCGCCGTAGGCGGAAACTGGAATACATCTTCTGCCTTCAAGGACTTTTCTTACTCAAAAGGTTCCGGAACCGATTTTCTAGGGTTCGACAATGGCTTGAGAAACCTGAATGGGGGCATCCATGCTGACTTGAATCCACAGCTCGATGCCAACGGAAAACCGGTGGGCGATTATGCTACTTCGCTCCTGGGCAACGGATTCAATAATAATTGGCTCATCAAGAACAAGAAGCCTTTGGGCGATTTGAAACTGGCAGCCAGCCTAAACCAGCGCTGGATGCTGGGCGGAAGAACACTCGGCATGCTCGCCGCCCTGAACTATACCAACGAATACCGCACCTACGAGAACATGGAGAACAATCTCTATGGCATCTATGATGTGTCAAATGACAAGCCGAACTATCTCCGTCACTCTGTTGACGACCAGTATAATAATAATGTGAGACTCGGAGCGATGCTCAACTTCACCTTCCTTTCCAAGGACGGCAATCACAAGTATCAGCTCAAAAACATCTTCAACCAGTTGGCTACCAGCCGATATACCTGGCGTGATGGCGTGAGCGCCCAGTCGAACCTGGAGCGAAGCGCAGAGTATTACTACCGCAGTCGAACTACATATAACGGTCAGCTTACCGGCAAGCACACCTTCACTAGCGATGCCCTTGACTGGAGCATCGGGTATGCGTATGCCAACCGTCATTTGCCTGACCGTCGTAGATACCTCATCGACGATGCTCTTGAATCGGGCGTTTATGCCCTGAGCACCGGCAACGACATATCCCGCGAGTGGACTCAGCTCGACGAACACATTCTCTCTCTTGGTGTAAATGACAAGCACCACTTCAAGTTTGGCAACTTTGAGCCAGACTTGCAAGTGGGGTGCCTATGGGGAGTATCGGACCCGAGAATACCAGACCCGCAACTTCATCTACAACTGGAATGTCTCAGATAACAACATGCCATCCGACTTCCGCCACAGCGACATCCCAACCCTGCTCTCCAGCGAGGCAAACATGGGTTACGACAAGCTGTATCTTCTGGAGGAAAAGCAGATGCGCAATAACTACCGCGGACACAACACCTTAGGCGCCGGATACCTGGCGTTGTCTCTCCCCTTTGGCAAACTCGGCATCCACGCCGGTGTCCGCTTCGAGCATAATGATATGGAACTCATCTCCAATTCCCGTGACTACGAGAAGAGTGAATCGAGCCGTCATTACAAGACCGATGATGTTTTTCCATCTCTCAATACAACATATAAGATCAACGACCAGCACCAGGTGCGACTTTCGTATGGCCGCAGTATTAACCGCCCAGAATTCCGTGAAGTATCGTCGTCGGTGTATTACGACTTCGACCTTGCCAGCAATGTGCAGGGAAACACTGAGTTGAAGAACTGTTATGTCGATAACCTCGACCTGCGATATGAGTGGTATCCATCCCGTGGAGAGCTCATTTCGCTGGCAGTCTTCTACAAGCACTTCGATTCTCCTATCGAGTGGACCTATACAGTGGCTGGTGGCACTGACTTGATTTACTCTTACAAGAATGCAAAGAGTGCCAACAACTATGGTGTGGAGCTGGATATCAGAAAGAATCTCGGATTCATAGGATTGAAGGATTTCAGTTGGTCGTTTAACGGTGCCCTCATCAAGAGCAAGGTTCAGCTTGAGAAGGGAGCGAAGGAAGAAGACAGACCGATGCAGGGTCAGTCGCCATACCTTATCAACACCGGCATCTTCTATAAGAATGAGCCATTAAAGATGGATATCGCCCTGCTCTACAACCGCATAGGCAAGCGAATCATCGGTGTGGGCAGAAGCGAGGGGAGCACAGGCGATGACTCCAATTCCCGAGTGCCTCACAGCTACGAGATGCCTCGCAACACCATCGATTTCTCGCTGGCTAAGAAATTCGGCGAACATCTGGAACTGAAGCTCAACGTAAGAGATCTTCTTGCTGAAAAGATATATTACAAGCAGTTTGCTGATGTAACGTATAGCGACGGAAGCAAGAAGGAAGTAGAAGAAATAGCAAGATGCTACAAGCCGGGTAGAAACATCGGTTTGCAGGCAATCTATAAATTTTAGAGACTATCCGTAGAATTTCAAGAAAGATAATAATAGATGTTTGTTTAATAAAACAGGAAACAATGATGAACAAGATGTATTTTTTAGGATGCATGGGCATCCTCGCAGCATCTGCCATGTTGAGCAGCTGCAGCAGTGACAATGACGATCCAACTCCTTCTCCAAATCCTGGATCAGAAGTAGTTTACAAGTGGACAACCAATGGCGGCTTGAAGGCTTGCGACCACATCCTCTTCGGAACAGATGACAAGGAAAACGCCAACGGAACACAGATTGGCAACGGCGACCAGGAATTCGTTTTCACAGGCAAGCAGACTTTGAAGAAAGGCACTTATCTCCTCAAGGGATGGGTATATATTGCAGATGGTGCTGAGCTTACCATCGAACCGGGAACGATTATCAAAGGCGACAAGCAAACCAAGGCGGCACTCATCGCAGAGCGTGGCGGCAAGCTCATCGCCAAGGGTACAGCCACAGAGCCTATCGTCTTTACATCTGAAGAGGCTGCCGGCAGCAGAAAGCCTGGCGACTGGGGTGGCATCATTCTCTGCGGCAAGGCTAAGAACAACCAGACTGAGCAGCAGATAGAGGGTGGTCCTCGTACCAAGCATGGTGGCGCAGATGATGCTGACAACTCAGGAGCCTTGAGTTATGTACGCATCGAGTTTGCCGGTTATCCATTCCAGAAGGATAAGGAGATTAATGGTTTGACTCTCGGTTCTGTAGGTTCAGGCACAGAGATTGACCACGTTCAGGTATCTTATTCCAATGATGATTCCTTCGAGTGGTTTGGCGGTACAGTAAACTGCAAGTATCTCGTAGCCTACAAGGGCTGGGATGATGATTTCGATACAGATAACGGTTTCTCAGGAAAGGTGCAGTATGGCCTCTCTGCGCGACAGCAAGATAGCCGACACCTCTCAGAGCAACGGTTTCGAGAGCGACAACTGCGCCGATGGTGCTACCGTAGATCCTCGTACCAAGGCAACCTTCTCTAACATCACCTTTGTAGGTCCTAAGGTATTGGATGATAAGTTCCAGAACACCACAGATTATATTACTGCCGGAGCATACAATCCAAACAACGGTTCAGCTCTCGGCAAGTTCCAGTCAGCCATGCAGATTCGCCGTTCTTCTAACCTAAACTGCATCAACTCAGTGGCCTTAGGCTGGCCTATCGGTTTGATTGTTGATGGTGAGAAGGGTGAAACCGTGAAGGATGCCAAGGATGGCAAGTTCAAGCTTCAGAATGTATATTTCGCAGGTATGGATGCTGTTGGTACTGATGCCAACAAGAAGTATGAGGATTATCTCTACGATGCAGCCAACAAGAAGGATCTCGACAAGAATCAGAAGTCATACAGCAATACCTTCTTCTTCTCAGAGCCAAGCAACAAGTATTTTGACAGTTGGGCTTCATTGGTTGGCGCAGACGGTTATACTCCTATCGCCGGCAGTCCGTTGCTTGGAGCCGCAAGTTTCGCCGGCTGGACAGGTTTCGACACCGTAACCTACATCGGAGCCTTCGATGGCAGCAACAACTGGATGAGCGGTTGGACCAACTTTGACCCTCAGAATGCAAAGTACTAGAAAAAGATTAGTACCGGAACAAGAATTAGAATCGCTAATTTCTATTTTGACTATAAGGCTTTCTTTTATTGGAGCATGGCGCAGTGATTTGCGCCATGCTTTTTTTGTTGGGTTATGGAGGGAAACGTTGATGTCCTGAAACAGGACATCAACCTTCATTTATCTTAATCCATGAACTTTATCATGTCCTGGCGTCTTGGCTTTGCCTCCGGCGATTCGTCAGGATAACCCAGGGCGATGCAGTAGAGCAGCTTATAATTCTTAGAGAATGCCATGCGGTCGAGGTAAGGCTTGGCCGACGGAGAATCCAGTATCCAACGGGCAGAACTGCCCAGGCAGCAGGAACCGATGCCCCTTGACCATGCTGCAAGAATGATGTTCTCGCCAAGCAAACCGCAATCAATCTGCGCCATATCATAAGTAGTATCGTAGGCGATGCAAACCACGCATGGAGCATTCACAAAGATGTTCTTGAAGCCATTGCGCTCTGCTATCTTAGGATTATCCTTTACCACGGCTTGGGTGATTGAATCGATGAGAGCAGGAGAATCTATCACTCTGATTTCGTACGACTGCAGGTTCTGCCCGTTTGGCGCATGGATGCCGCATTTCAGAATCTCGTTCAGGGTATCGCGGCTGATGACGGAATCCTTGTAAGCACGGATGCTTCTGCGACTCATCATCAAATCGGTTACCACACTTGCAGAGTCAACGCTGGTCATTGCCTCCGGCTGTCTGTTCTCATTGCAGGCAGTCAACATCAGTGCAGCTGCCAATCCTAAAAATATCTTCTTCATATTATTCACTGTATGATTAAACTTCATATTATTCATTGTATGATTAAACCTATATTTCAATTAGTATATACCCATGTAGCACTATTAGTATTTATCCATGTAGCGTTATTAGTACATACCGTGCAAAGATAGCAACAAACATTGATATCCAAGAAGATACGTTATGATTTTTAAGAGTTTTTATCGGTCTCTCTGCCATTCTTTTAACAAGTATATATCATAGCCAAACATTTTCCACCTATTTTGCTAGAATTTCCCAAAAACTTCGTATCTTTGCAATGGCTTTATACAAGATAAGCTGTTTATAAAATCATCATACGTAGAATTATGGAAAGAAAAAGTTATTCTATAGATATAAATCGCATTGCACAATATGCCATGTATGCATATTGCATTTTCGCATTGTTTTCGCTGGCATTTTCTGTTTGCAGACAAGCGGGCTTATCCTTCAGAACAAGTCCCATCCTGATTCCAATAAGTCCCATCCTGGTTACCATCAAGCAACTGGTCTTGCAGCTCGCCCCTATAGCTTTATGGGGAATATTCCGCTACACGCTACCGGCAGGCGTAAAATTGCTACGACGCTGCAGCGAGTTGATGGTACTTTACTATGTGCTCTCATTCATCCTGGGCCAATGCTTCAATCTTCATCTCGTAACGATGATGCAGAACGAACAGATAACACCCACGGCAACTATTCTTACCTGGATACAAAGCTCTATGGGATTGATTTCCGTCATCGCCTCCCTGATAGCCGGCTGCCATCTGTACAGCAAGCACAGAGGTAACATGCGCAAACTGGGCTTAGCCCTTGTCCTGGTTTTCATCGCATGGCTGCTATGCTCGAATCTCCTCCCGACGGCAGTGTTTTACCTGGCAGACAACACCCAGCAGACAGCCTTCACCAGCGTGAATATCATCAGTATGATAACAACGACATCGGCATATATATACGCTTACTACATGATGTATCGGGCGATAAACGACTGAAAAAAGTTATAAAAAACTCCGTTTCTGAGTTTTCAAGACATCAGGAACGGAGTTCAAACATTAATCCTCGAACAATTTATGAAATTCAACGGCATCCATAAATTGATAATTTGGATTATTTCCTACATTTCTTCTAAGCCTATTTAAATTGGAAGGAGTTGCAGCTTTCTTTGTCAGCAAAACATAGAAACTGTTATCAAAAGAATAGTTAGAAGTAACCATTGCCTTTGATTCACTAACCTTTTTTGCTATCTCCTTTGAATCCAAATTCCTGGTATTGCTTAGTCGGAATTTTGCATCGGCCAAAAGTAATCTCTTATCATTCACATGCAATAGCATATCTGCAGAAGATTTCTTATCAGCATGATGTTTTTGAGAAATAAATCTTTTGCTGTCCAACAATCAATCTTGATTCCCTGATAATTGCCAATCTTAAATTTCGCCATAGTTCTCTACGTCAATAGTTCGTTAATAATTCAATAATGTGCTAAGCAGCTATACGCTGTAAGCACGAGAGATCTTTGAAAATCTTGCTAATTAAAGTTCGGTTCGGGGTGTACCCGCTTGCTTTAAAAATTCGTTTCACCAGATAAATGTTGGTCATCAGTGACTTAAATGAAGACATAGAATATTCCATTCCCATCTCCTTCATAGTTACCTTGGCAACATTTAGTGATGTGAACGAAGCATTGAAAGCAAAATGAGTTTCCACTTATCGCGAGCCTGGCAGTCCATAAGACCAGTATAGCCTTTGGCGTCACGAAAGCAAAATTCGATCTGAACCTGGTTCTATAATAAAGAAGTACTTCTTCACCCGAAAGTGAGGTGTCTGTAGAGAAGAATAGTTTCTTCTTGCCATTCGGCATCTGCCAGATGACAAGTCTAACTTTACACCTGAGTGCCTTGGAATAGGCTATCAAAGTATAAGCTGTTCCTTCTATATCTTTCATCTCCATCTTCTCCATTCGAGTGAGGTCAAGATTCTTCATATTAATCTTGCCATCCTTGGTCTTGGGGCGACCACGTTTTCCAGTACGTGGACCAGCATAGACATAAAAGAGACAAGCATTGTCACGAAAGCGGCTTATCAAAGAGAACCCTTCTTTATCCCATTAACAAATGTACTTGTAGAGAAGTAAGCATCTGCAACTATGAGGGTTGAGAGTTTAAGAAGTTCCTTGCGGTAACGCTTAATGACGCTGATATAGAAATCTACCATAGTCTTGTTTCTAAGACTCAGTTCTTTATTACTTAGCGACTGATGTGCTTTTAACATCATGCAGTCTTTGGCATCAATATCAATGAGGCCAATACCCATGATTTCGAGACCATGTTTAACAGACTGTGCACATCCCGACCAAAAACGACCGATATGTGGAGTCTTCTTGCCAGCTTTGCTGATGTAGCTGGGATCAATGGCAATAGCCCATCTTCCCTGTTTACCAAAGAAGCGCTTGGCAAGTGAGGCATTAAGTTTGAGCCAGTCAATGCTTTTCGACTTTTTTAAGCCGAATGCGTTGCGATAGGTTTGCTCAACATGCGAGCCATACCTCCCCATTTGGGTGAAATTTATCTTTCTTGGTATTACCATGAACAAAATTATCACCTCGATGAGTATTTTCTCGAAACTTTTTGTTAACTTTGCAGCCGAATCTTCAACTGCATCTTTAAAGATATCCATATATTGGTCAAGTCCTGTATTCATATAATTTTGCGTTTGTCGTGATTTGCAAAGTTACTGAAAATCAGCGACTTGACCAACTTTTTATAGTTAAGTTTTCATAAGAATTTCTTAATATAAGTTATTGATTTACAGACGATTAAATGTTAATTTAACGCAGTATTGCTACGTATTTCTGAAGAGTATCAAAAGACTTGTTGAATGATTCAAATACAGGTTCAATATCACAGCCCAAATTCTTATAGTAGAACGAATCTGTACCTTCACTTTGCTCTGCCAGATAAAAGCGAGTAGTATTCAACAAGCCCTCTTTTTCAGAGATATACCTGATAGCCGATACCATATCGGGATTGTGACTCGTGATGAGTATCTTGGTTCCAAATGTTTTGTTGATGCGGACAAGAAGATGCGCCAACTCAACCACCCATTGTGGATGAAGATTTGTTTCAGGCTCATCAATCTCCAACAAAGTGTTTTCTGTCAGCCACCCGTTTTCTATCAGACGAAGCATATAAACCAGCGGTTTGAATCCCGATGCTATATCTTCAATTCTAATATCCTTACCATTGTTGCTGTGATAAACTAAATCAACAGCATCGAAATTTTCCTTTTCTACAATAGAACCATCTATCATTTTATTAATAGAATGAAGTAATTCCTGTTTGCCGGTAATCTCACTTCCTTTTTCATTTACGTGAACCACTTTATGTGCCAAGGAAGTCATCAGAACCCTATCTGATTGACGAAGAGAAATAGCTGCTGGTGTTCCTATATATATGGCATTATTTAAACTATATATCTTTCCAAGTCTATCAACAAGCAATTCCACTTCATCTTCCTTAAAGCTTATGCTGGCAGGAAAGCCATCCTTTTCCCGATATACAGAAGCGATTTTCTCTTTCAAGTAACTGATGGGACGATTTTTTTTGTTGTTTTCATATTTCTGAAGACATTCAGAAAACAACTGAATGGAATTTCGTTCTATATCCTCATGAACATGATTTTGTTCAGTAATCCCAAAAAGATTAAGCACTCGACGCACCTGCTGAGGATTCTGCTCTTTCTGAAGAAAGTTAACCAGCATGTCATCAAGTGAACCAATCGCTCTTTTATAATAAAAATCGAGCTTCTCCACACCACCATTACTCAATGTTACCATTGTCATTAATGATAAGGTATGGTCAAAAAATCGTTTTTTATCATCATCCAGATAATTTGAGATATCATCCAGCGCAGTAGAATATTTCTCTAATGATTTGATAATCACATCTCTGAAATCAGAGAAAAAGAAACTGTCTAACACAGACAATGTATTGACGATATAATACAACCAACGGGACATAGTGCTTTTTCCACAGCCATTGCTTCCCACGATAACTGTGATACCCTCTATTTCGATATCAGCATGCCCTATAGCATGATAATTGTCTATATTAAATTTATACTTGCTCATTATTCAAACTATTTTAATGCAAAAAAACGATGTTTTTGTGTAACCTCCAAATTTTCATAGCACTTTTTACTGCCAAGGGTTCATAAAAGCCAGATTCCTATCACGAATATAAGTATAAAAGACTTAAAATGAGAGAATTTATTTTGGAAATCTAGATTTTATACCTATTTTTGCACATCAAAAAAGAAAAATAAAGAAAAAGTATGAATATCAAGGAGAATTATCAACAATATGTAAGCCGATACGCTGCTGAGGTGGCTGCCCTGAAGCGTAAGAATACGGGATTTATAACGGGCGAGCTGCTGGCTTTTGGCGGCATCCTCGCCTTCCTGATCTGCTATTTCGCAATAGATGGAGATACGCAGAACTATCTGATGGGGGCGGCGCTGTGCCTGATTGCCTATTTGGGAATCAGACGACTTGACGATAAGAACAAGGAAAAGATAGAGCATCTTTCGGCTTTGCTCAAGGTTTATCAGGACGAAATCAAGGCTTTGGAGGGCGATTTCTCGCCTTTCGAGACGGGCGATTCCTATCAGAATCCGCAGCATCCTTATTCCTTCGACCTCGATGTTTTCGGCAAGAGTTCGCTGTTCAACCGCATCTGCCGAACCATCACATCGGGCGGTTCGGAGGCACTCGCCAGGAATCTTACCCGGGAAACGCCTCTGAGCATGGAGGATATCAAAAGAAGAAGAGATTTGCAGAAGGAATTGGCTGGAGAAGGCGAAAACTGGCGAATGGAATTCCTGGCACTTGGCGAAAAGAACAGAAACCTAACTGCGGATGGCAAAATGGTGAATGGCAAGACGAAGAAGATTGATTCTGCTGCGGTGGCGGATGCGATGCAGAAGGTTTCGAAGATGGAGGTGCCGGCATGGTTTGGATCTCCGGTATCGCTCGTTATCGGATGGCTGCTGATTATCGGAGTCGTTGGTTCCGTAATTTTGTCGATATGCAATATGTTTTCGGTGGATTTCGCCTTGTGGTGGGTGTTGGTTCAATACATGGTGGTGTTCTTCGTCTGCAAGCAGACACTTGACAAAATAGACAGCAATGGCGGCAAGCTTCGCCATCAGCTCATCGCCTATGCCCAGATACTTCAGCTTATCAACAGGCGCAATTTCCATAGCGAATCAGGCAAGGAGATGCAGGATTCCCTGGCAGATGCTCTGCCTTCCTTTGCCCAACTGGAAAAGATATTGAAGGGATATGACAGAAGAGGCAACTTCCTCGGTCTTTTCTTCACCGATGCCTTCATGCTGAGCGATTTCTTCCTGGTTCGCAGTTTCCTGAAATGGAAGAATACCTATATGGTGAAGATGGAGGAATGGATGCATATCATCAGCGAGATGGATGCGATGGTTTCGATGGCGAATTTCAGATATAATCATCCGGAGGCGGAAGAGGCGGAATTTGTTTCTGGAAAGCAGGAAGCAGATACCGAAAGCGATGTTTCTGAAAATGCAAGAATCGGAAGTCCGGAAATCGTGTTCGAGGGAAAGAATCTCTATCATCCTTTCCTGGGTGCCAAGGCGGTGAAGAACGATTTCACCATCAAGGACGACAACTATTATATCATCACCGGAGCCAACATGGCGGGAAAGAGTACCTTCCTGCGTTCGCTGGGCGTGAACTATATCCTAGCAATGGCGGGTATGCCGGTGTTTGCGGATCAGCTGAAGATTTCACGTTTCAGATTGTTCTCGAGTATGAGAACCACCGATGATTTGACGCACGGCATCTCTTACTTTAATGCTGAGCTGATAAGACTGGAAGAGCTGCTGAAGTTCTGCAGGGAAAGTGCTGAGGGAAAGTGCTGCAAGGAAAGTGGAGAAGACAATAAGGAGCCACTCCGAACGCTGATTATTCTGGATGAGATTCTGAAGGGAACGAATTCATTGGATAAGCTGAATGGTTCGAGAAAGTTCCTCGAAGCCATCGCCAAACAGCCGGTGAGCGGCATCATCGCTACCCACGATCTGGAACTCTCCAAGATGGAGAATGATGCATCAGGAAAATTCCATAACTATTGTTTCGAGATAGATTTAGGCACAGATGTTACCTATACTTATAAGATACAGAAGGGCGTGGCAAGAAACCAGAATGCCACCTTCTTACTGAATAAGATTCTGGAGAAATATTAGAATAAAAAGAGAAACTCCCGATAATTTGATCAGTTTCAAATTATCGGGAGTTTTCCTTTTAAATTAAACATTATAACTCCACGCTATCCAGGCGGAATTTGAGCAAGCCGGCTGGTACCTTTACCATTACCTCTTCACCTGCCTTCTTACCCAGAAGGGCCTTGGCGATAGGCGACTTGATGGAAATCTTGCCACTATGGAGATCTGCCTCGTGAGGATTTACTATGGTATAATTCATGCTGCACTTGTTGGCGAGATTGGTAATCTTAATCTTGCTCAACAAGCCAACGGTATCGCTTTTCAGGCGAGACTTGTCGATGACACGGGCATTCTCCAAGACCTTCTGTTTGAAGCTGATGCGGCTCAACAGCTTGCCCTGCTCACGCTTGGCTGCATGATACTCGAAATTCTCGCTGAGGTCGCCCTTATCGCGGGCCTCAGCTATCGCATCGCGAACGGCTGGCAACTCTACGTTAACCATGTGTTGAAGTTCGGCCACGAGCTCATCGTAACCTTCCTGAGACATATATTCCATTTTCTCTGATAATCTTAATGAATGATGTTTGTAATTTTCGGGGTGCAAAGTTACTAGTAATTCATGAAAACACCAAACATTTTTGATAAAAAGTAAATAAAAAAAGAGAAGATGTGCAGCCATGACAGACAACACATCTTCTCCTTGAATATATCATTATCCCCAAACTTCCTCGGAAATCTCTCTCACCAGATCTATCTTTGCCCATTGCTCAGCATCGGTCAGTTTATTACCAATCTCGCAAGAGGCGAAACCGCATTGAGGACTGAGACTGAGCCGATCGAGGGGGATATATCTGGCTGCTTCTCGGATGCGGGCGATAACCGTAGCCTTATCCTCCAACACCGGAGATTTGGAGGTTACCAGACCCAGAACCACCTTCTTGCCATCTGCCACATACTTCAACGGCTCGAAACCACCCGAACGCTCATCGTCATACTCCAGATAGAAGGTATCTACATCTTCATGAGCAAAGAGATAAGGAGCTACGGCATCGTAGGCACCCTTGGTGGCATAGCAGGAATGATAATTGCCACGGCATACGTGGGTGTTGATGGTCAACCCCTCAGGTTTGCCCTCGATGGCAAGATTGTTCACCTTCAGATATTGCAGGGCTTCCTGCTCAAGGGTGAAACCTGTGCCCACCTTAGCCGTCCAGTAATCGCTATCCACAATCATTCCCCAGGTGCAGTCATCCAGCTGGACGGTACGGCAACCGGCTGCATAAATCTCCTGGAAGAAGGTGCGGTAAGCCTGGGCAATATCCTCAATCAGTTGGGTGGTGTTAGGATAGAACTTACGGGTATTCTCGGCATTCTTGCCACGGAACAGTTCGGCAAGGAACTGAGCCGGAGCAGGAACCGTCTGCTTTGCCTCGAAGATATATTCGCCATTGGCATCCAACTCCTCAAACTGCTTCACAAACAGGAAATCCCTGATAAAAGGATGATTCTCGCCGGTAATCTTGCCGGTCAGTTGGATAGAACCCTTGGTTGTCTCCTCGCCATGAAACTGGTAGCCATGCTCCAGTTCGATATGCTCCACGCCATTGAATCCCCACATAAAGTCAAGATGCCAATAGCTGCGGCGGAACTCGCCATCAGTGATATAAGGCAGGCGATGCGCCTTCTGTTGACTGATGACCTCAGTAATCAGCCGGTCTTCTACGGCGCGAAGGTCGGTGGCAGAAATCTTGCCATCAGCAAACTTAGATCTCGCTTCCTTCAACTCTGCAGGGCGCAAATAGCTGCCCACTGCCTCAAAATGTATATTTCTTACGTTGCTCATATTTTTATCTCCTTATTATTATTTTGATGTGAATGACTTTTTATCCTGTCATTACCGATGAATGACGCTTTGCATCCGGAATTGCGGGTGCAAAGGTAAGAAGAAGAATTTTATTTGCCAAATATTCTCCGTAATTCAGAAAAATATACTATCTTTGCAGCGAATTAAGCAAATCAGCAGAATATTATTCTGTAAGAATCAGTAAAAACAGAAATAAAGAAACAATGACAACAGAAGAAAAACTTGATGAAACAGACATCAGAATACTGAAGTTACTGCAGCAGAACTCCCGACTCACCGTAAAGGAACTTGCTGCAAGAGTACACCTCTCCCCTTCTCCAACCTTCGAGCGGCAGAAGCGGCTGGAACGCGAGGGATACATCCAGCGATATGGAGCCATCGTAGACCATCACAAGTTGGGGCACAACGTAATCGTGCTCTGCAATATCCGGCTCAAGCAGCATACCCATGACCTGATTCAGCAATTCATGGATACCGTGCAGGCCATCGACCAGATAACGGAGTGCTACAACACCACCGGCGATTATGACTTCCAGATCAAGGTATATGCCCGGGATATGAAAGCCTATCAGGACTTCATGCTCAACACCCTGGGAAACATCGACTGCATAGGAAGTCTGCACAGCATCATCGTGATTGGAGAAATCAAGGATTCGCATTATATACCCGTAGCAAAATAAGGAGAAACGTGATGAAAGCAAAAAATATATTGATGATATGCCTGTTTATTTCCGGACTTTTCTGCCTCCCATCCAAGGCACAGCAGCCTGGAGAAAACGTCAGTTCTCAAACCATCAGAAAACTGGGCGAGAAGCATTTCTTCTCCATCTCCACTATTCCTGATGATATCTTCCGCCTGATGCAGGGCAAGACATACAAGAAGAACTGTACCGTGGCAAGAAGCGAACTGAGATACATAAGATGCCTGCACGTAGACAAGGACGGTAGAAACATCGTAGGAGAGATGGTGGTGAACAGGGCGATAGCCACAGATGTGCTCGACATTCTGAAAAAGCTCTACGAGGCGAAATATCCGATAGAACGGATGAGACTCATTGACTACTGGAATGCCGACGACGAAAGGGCGATGAGAGCCAACAACTCCTCCAGTTTCAACTTCCGCTTCATCTCGCATACCCATACGGTATCGAAGCACGGAAGGGGACTGGCCGTAGACATCAACACCCTCTACAATCCTTACCACAAACGGCTGAAGAACGGCAAGGAAGTGGTGGAACCTGCCACCGCCCGCCCCTATCTGGACCGCAGCAAGAACCACGCTTATATGATAAAGAAAGGCGACCTCTGCTACCGGCTTTTCAAGGCAAAAGGATTCCGATGGGGAGGTGACTGGAAACACAGCAAGGATTACCAGCACTTCGAAAAATAGAAATGCAGGAAAGAACAGCCAGCAAGGAAAGGACATAAAAAAAGACTATGCCTATGTTACATCATTTCTTTAGTAACTATGGCATAGCCTTTTATTATCCTAACGATCTTTTTTATATGTAATACAAATTTAATTCACCTACTACAGCCTTTTTATAATACATTGTAACTAGCTGTACCAGACAGAATTATATTCTCTACGTTCATCGTCCTCATTATAGAGGTTCTCATATTCAAGGTTCATAGCCTCGAATGATTCCAGTGTCTGTTTCATGATAACTCCTCCTCTATTTATTAAGTTCAACTTTTAATATGGCAAAATTACTAAAAAAAACAGATTTCTGATGTCAATATTTCAGAAAACTTTTGTATTTTTGCACCATCTCTGCACATCAGGGGCAAAAAGTGCAAAAAACAGCTCTGTTCAAGAGCCATGCAAGATAAAAAACAAGAAACAAGATGAAGATATTACATACTTTACGACTCGACAGAATGAAGTGGCGCCACTGGGTACTGCTGCTGTTGCTCATCCTCGTCACCCTTACCAAGATGATTCCGCTCTGGGGAGTTATCTACACCTACCATGTTTATCCCGTTATCGGCAGCCTTCTTTCGCCCATCTCAGGCATCTTTCCCTTTGCCGTGGGCGATATTTTCATTGCTCTCAGCATCGCCTGGGTCGTCCTCTATCCTATCTACGAGATGGGATTACGGAAGAAACTCGCCCGTCGGTTTATCTTTCTTGCTGCAAAGAGCGGCGGCTATCCGAAGAAAAAGGCGGTTTTCGGGAGGGTAATTGAATATCTGCTGTGGATATATGTATGGTTTTATGCAGCTTGGGGACTGAACTATTCGCAGCCTGTTATCTATTATAGAGTTAGCATGCAGCCTGCTGAGGTTTCGGAAGAGAAGTTCCGGAAATTTGCCTACCAGTATGCCGACAGCCTCAACCTTTTGAGTGAAGAACAGAGAGGGAAGAGTGAAAAATTCAATTGTATTGTGGATGATAAACTGAAGAATCGGGTGCGGGATGCGGTTCTGAAGGAATATAACAAGATAGGCTATCGGGAGGGCATCAATCCGCCTTTCAACCAGCATCCACATGCCAAGACGATGGTGTTTTCGCCCATCAGTTCGATGTCGGGTGTAACCGGCAGCATGGGACCATTCTTCTGCGAATTTACGCTGAACGGCGATATTCTTGCACACGATTATCCTGCTACCTATGCCCATGAGTTTGCTCATTTCCTGGGTATTGCCAACGAAGGAGAGGCGAATTTCTACAGTTATCTCGTCTGTACGGCATCACAGGATAAGGCGGTGAAATTCAGCGGATATTACCACATTCTGCCCCATGTATTATATAATGTATTCGACATCCTCGGCGAAAAGGAAGGTGAGAAATATCTGAAACATATCCGTCCTGAGATAATCAGGCTGCTGAAAAGCGACCGCCAATACTGGCAGGGCAAAAGATGCAAGGCACTGGATGCTGCCCAGGATTTCTTCTTCGAACTCTATCTGAGAGGCAACCATGTAGAAGGCGGCAGAAAGAGCTATGCCGGTGTCATCGGTCTGATTCTGGCTTGGAAGGACAAGCAGGAAAAATCTCTTATGAAAAGATGATAGAAATAACTACATGAGAAAGAAAAGACGATTGGCGCGCGCTCTTGCACCAATCGTCGTTCGCATATATTTGAATATAGAAAGTAATCTTTTTTCCTTGTATAAGAGGACTAATATATTATTACGCTAAACCTATTCTGTTTTTTACTTCTGCTGTGCAGGTCTCTGCATTCTTGGTCCTGGTCTTCCATCCTTACCCTTTCCCTTGCGAGAACCTCTCTGGGCAAAGCGCTTCATCATCTGTCGCTCCAGTTCGTAAACACGCTGAATCTGCTGCTGGCTCAGGAACTGCGAATACTTCTTGTAGTATTTCTGACGGATATTGAGAATCTTTTCGCTCATCTCAAAACGCTGCTTGATTTCCTGTTCGGTTTGAGCATCCGTTTTCATTTCGCCCTTCTTGTGATGAGGGCGAGGACCTAAAGCCCATACCTCTTTCTGATAATCAGTATAGGTCTCGATAAACTTAGCGTTGGTCTTTTCATCAAGCCCCAAATTCCGAGAGATGTACTGAGCCTGCTTTTCTGCCAACTGTTCACGACTGAGGCGCTGCTTCTGGTTAGGCGCCTGTGCACATACATTTGTAGTAACCGTCATCATGGCGATGACCATCATTAAAATACCAAAAAATCGTTTCATAACTCTATCATTTTAAATTATTATTGAATCCGTTTAATTGTTGAGGAACACATCCTCCTGATATACAGAGAGAAGATAAGCCTGATCGGCAGAAGACAGCTGAGCGAAAGCCTTATCTACCTCCTGTATTCCGTTATTCACCTGTGAAGGCTGGGAAGAAGAGGCTGAGAAATCGATGTTGAGTACCAGGAGTACTGCCACCGATGCAGCCACAGCTATTGCAGCCGTCCAAATCACCTTCCTCAGAGATCGTTTCTTCGGCTGTATCCTGACAGGTGCCAGTTTGTCATTCTTCACCTGCTCCAGGATATTGGCTTCCATCTCCTTGAAGAATCCTTCTGGCGTAGAATAAGGCATCCGCTTACCCACCTTACCGAAGTCAAACTTCCCGGTTTTGTTGAAATCAAAATTTGTATCCATATTCTTTTCCATTTTGAATAACCATTTAAAAACTCACAGAACTCTCACTTAATCGTTCGAATTCATGTACTTGATAATTTTCTCCTTGGCAACATGATAGCTTGCCTTGATACTGGCTGGCGTGGAATCAGCGACCTTCGCTATTTCGTCGAACCCGAGTTCATCGTAATATCTCATATTGAATGCCAGCTGCTGCTTAGGCGGAAGCGAGAGAATCGCTTTCTGCAGTTTTACTGCCACCTTATCATCGAAGTCGATATAATTATCTGCTGGGATGAGACTGACGCCCGTTGAATCTGATTCCAGAGAAACTTCTTCCTGTTTCCGTTTGCTGATGAGCCGCAGGGCCTCGTTGGTAGCGATGCGGTAAATCCAACTTCTCAGTGAGCAGTCGCCCCGATATTGATTGAACGAGCGATAGATTCTCACAAAAGTTTCCTGCGAAGCATCCTGTGCATCATCATGCGAAACCACCAATCGGCGTATATGCCAGTAAACCGGTTCCTGATACTTCATCATCAGCATTCTGAATCCGTTCTCCGGACACTCCTTCAGCGTATCCACTATGCCTTTGTCATTTACACTCATATTCGTTTATTTTCATGAACGTTACGATTATATGACCTTAAGAAAAGGGAAGTAAAAAGCGGGATGCATTTTTTTCGATACCTGCTTAATTTTTCCTCCTTTTTTCTTTTTTAATATCATAGAGAAGAGAAAAAAGGAGCTATTTCTCCGCTTTCTCAAAGAAAAAGTATATATTTGCAAACGGATTTAGAATATCGAATCGATATGAAGAAAGAAAAGAATTTTTCAGAAACTGATTTTCACCGACAACCAGTTTGAGCACGATCTTTACCAGACGATAGAAGACATCGGCAATTTCTATTATGGCAGAGACAGCAAGAACAGCATCATTCTGAAGATGCTCTATATAGAGGGATTCCGGGGCGAGGACGTAGCCGCTCAGTTGGGCATATCCCATTCTGCCGTTACCCAGCGTTGTCAGAAGATGATGCACGATGTAGTGATTCCTTATTTCAAGAGATACTTCGATGCATCGGAATACGGAAGCTATCTGTCGTTCGGCGACAAAGACGCATGTATCGAAAGTGCTCCGAAGATGTCGATGCCGAGAATGATGTCCGAATGCAAGTGCTGCGAGGAATCGGCAGATAAAGGCAATAACATATTTAATAATAAGAAGAATATGGAAGATATGAAGAAGGGAAGAATCACTCCTAGCTGGATTGATTCATTGAAGGAGAACGAGATTTTTGTGTTTGGCAGCAATCTGGCTGGCATGCATGGTGGTGGAGCTGCCCGCATTGCCCGCCTGCATTTCGGTGCCGTCATGGGCAAGGGTGTAGGCTTGCAAGGCCAGAGTTATGCCATCCATACGATGCAGGGCGGCGTGGAAACCATCCGTCCATACGTGGATAGATTCATCGCCTATGCCAAGCGACATCCCGAGAAGCATTTCCTGGTAACCCCAATAGGTTGCGGCATCGCCGGTTTCGAAGCCGAAGACATCGCCCCATTGTTCGAGAAGGCAAAGGAGATGAAGAACATCAGCCTGCCGGAGAGTTTCTGGGAGGTGATAGAATAAAGTTATAGAGAATTAGTAGCTTATGTTAGGAGCAATAATAGGAGATATTGCTGGCTCAAAATATGAGTTCAACAATACGTTTGATTATGATTTCGAGATGTTCGGCGAGGGATGCGACTTCACCGATGATACCATTTGTACGGTGGCGATAGCCGATGCGATACTGAACGGACGAAGCTATCAGGAAAGCCTGCTGGATTGGTGCCGCCGCTATCCTTCCCCGAAAGGAGCGTATGGCGGAAGATTCGCGGGGTGGATTCGTTCTCTTGATCCGCAGCCATATAATAGTTTTGGCAATGGTTCGGCAATGCGAGTATCGCCGGTGGCTTGGCTATTCGATGACCTGTCGCAGGTTTTGGAAGAGGCAGAGAAAACGGCTCTTCCTACCCATAACCATCCCGAAGGAATCAAGGGAGCCAAAGCCGTGGCTCATGCCATCTGGCATTTCCGCAAGAGCAGATTCTCAGAAGAATCTAAGGAGTGTGTAGATAAGAATTCTAAAGAATCTGATGATAAGGCAATGAAAGCCTTCAAGGATATCGCCCGCAGCTATTACGAGGATTTCGAAACACGAGATTATCCGAAAGGCAAATTCGATGAAACCTGCATGGATGCCGTGCCATTATCCTTCTATCTCCTCTCGCAAGCCTCATCCTTCGAGGATGCCATCCGCCTAGCCATATCTCATGGCGGCGATAGCGATACCATCGGAGCCATCGTTGGCTCCATCGCCGAAGCACGATTCGGTATTCCGCAAGAAATGAAAGAGAAGACAATCTCTTTTCTTCCGGATGATATGAGAGAAATATCGGCTAGAATATAGTGTTACCACTAGGCTCAGCAAAGCTGCGGACTGCAGTCAGCAGACCTGCCGACTAGGCTCGGCAGACCTGCTGAGCCTAGTGGCAACTGCTGAGAAGGTATCTTCTGGAACCCGAGGAGTAATGTCTTTCAACTCACGAAGACGCTTGCATCAACCTATTGAGTTGACTCCTTTATCCCATCGAGCCGACTCCGTCATCCAGTAGAACCAACTCATTCTACTAAATCAATCCTATCTACAACCTTCTCCAGGCAGTTAATCATTATGATACTGCTTATCAGAAATCGTGGTCACAATAGCACTCAGCTTCTGCATTTTCTCCCCATTTATTTCTTGCACATAAAATTTTTTTTCGAAAAAACTTTTTTCGTGTGCGTATAAACTCGACGCTAAATCTAAAAAGAATCTGATATGATACCTTATAGATACCCCAAAAATTACGTCCCGATGTAGACTTTACTACATGGCGACGTAATCTTTCCTACGTCCCGACGCAGAGATTCCTACATCGCCATGTAATTTCAAGGACAACGGGAAAAGAAAGATGTATTGAAACAATTTGCTGGCAAATGCGAAATAAAGCCCAAATAATTTGGTGTTATCGAAGAAAAACTATAACTTTGCCACCAATAGAATTTATCAAACAATATAATTTATGACAAACCATGATTTTTGGATGTCCATCAGTGACATAATCAATGAAGGATTTACATCTGAAGGTCTAGCAAAATTAGATGATTATGCAGAACAATTCAGTACTGGAAAGATCTTATATAAACGATTTTCACCGTCAGAACAGTATGGGTGCTGTGAAGGAGGTAGAATCCATGTTATTGCATCCTTATTCGCGGGAGCAGAAGTTGGCACAGATCAACTCACTGCGCCAGAACAACAGAATCAAAAAGTAAGCTGAAAAGCAGTATGAAAAACACGCAACATACTGCTTTTCTCTATCCTTAGTTTATTTTAATATTTATCTTTTCGTAAATGTAAGCGTTCTGTATCACCCTCATCCATTAAGCATACAGTACAAATCATCGTATTACCTTTGATAGAAACAATCTTAAAGCGCTTGCAAGTTTGCCAATCTGTTTCATCCCCTGAAGAATAGGAATCCTTAATAATCAAAATGTTGGCATTCAATTCATATTTAGTAATTCCTGAATAAGATTTCCAAGTCCCTGCATCATAATCATACCAAATGCAACCACCATTAGCATTGAGAGAAAATCTAAATTTATCATCACTTTCAGGACTTTTATCTACAGTGATATGGCTTTCATCCTCATCATCAGCCCAATACCACCCCTTAATATGCGTAAGTTCCCATGTACCAACGATGTTGGTCTTAATATCACCAGTAGCCGGAGTGTCGTCATCATCCGAAGATGAACAAGCGGTGACAGTCTTTTTACTACCTTATCATCGAAAAAGTGTATAATTTACTTGTTTTTATCATCGAAAAAGTGTATCTTTGCAACAGAAATATTTAAATTCCAGTTAGTTATGAAAAGAAAGATATACAAGCAACTTCTGAAATGGAAAGAAAGCAAGGACAGAAAGCCCTTGATGTTACTAGGTGCCAGACAAGTGGGTAAGACTTGGATCATGCAGCACTTTGGAAAAAAGGAATACAAAAACGTAGCATATAAGATGCCGGCATTGTATATAAGGTGAGCCGCATCAAGGAACCTAAAATGCCGCTTAAATTTTATGAAGATAGGGATGCCTTTAAACTGTTCTTATTAGATTGTGGTCTCCTGGCATGCATGACAGATGCCTCAGCAGGCCAGATGCTGATAGGCGACAATGCATTCACTGAGTTCAAAGGTGCATTTACAGAACAGTATGTGCTACAGCAACTGTTGGCCGTGGGATTAAAGCCCTATTACTGGAGCAATACCAAGACTCCTTCGGAGATTGATTTCATCATTCAAGATAGCCAAAGGGTTATACCAGTAGAAGTGAAGGCAGAGGAAAACGTACGTGCGCGTTCCCTGGCACAATTCATCAAAGACAACCCAGGGTTGAAAGGGTTACGTATCTCCATGAAAGGATATGTAGACCAAGAATGGATGGAGAACATCCCTATCATAGCCATTGGCACATATTTTGAGAAATGATATGTAAAGGATTATGCGGCTTTTCTGTCCGAGAGGAACAAACTTAAGATTGTTCTATCAGTTAGCACGGACTGAAAAGCCGTTCGAAAGAATTGCAGAACATACTCAAAGAGAATAGCGGCAAGGCTGATAGTATATACAAGGAAATATCATACAAGTTATTATATATTATACATTATAAATAAGGAGATAAGAAGATGAAAGAAGTATTGATAGTAAGCATCGGCAGCTTCTTCGGAGGCGGCATGAGATATTGGATTTCAAAGTTGGTGCAATCCTGCACGGTGATTGCCTTTCCGTTCGGAACGATGGCGGTGAATGTGGCGGGATGCCTCATCATCGGGGTTCCTCTCGGGATTGAACTGGCGGGAAGGGGGATGGATGTCGCCATCTGCCAAACTGCTGCTCACCACGGGATTCTGCGGAGGATTCACTACCTTCTCTACCTTTATGAACGAGGGAGCAGGACTGATGAAAGAAGAGAATTACCTCTATATGATGCTCTATCTCTTCGGAAGTCTGGCGCTGGGACTTATCGCCGTTCTCGCCGGACATTATCTGGCGAAAATTATCGCATAAAAGACTTCGGAGAACAGAAAGAAGAAGAGTCCGGATTATCACATAAAATACTGAAGATAGTATTCCATCAAATGAAGAAATGATGAAAATACTATCTTTTTTATTATTTTATATTTCCAAAATGCCTTAATTACGAAATTTATTCGTAAATTTGCAGAAATAATCTGCATTCGACAATTTGAAAGCAAGCTTTCATCATGCTCGTTTGCTTAATTTTTGCACCAATGAATACATTAGATACAAACAACATAAAATGGAGCGAGAATGTAATTATCGCTGATGCCGACTATATCGACCGAGTGGCTTTCGACCTGATAGTCAACTTCGAACGAATGATTAACCGTCGCATCCAACCAGCCGATATGGCACAATGGGCAGTCTGCATTGCCCTTGACGGAGGTCTGAGAGAGGGCGAGCACGAGACACAGGTTGTGCTTATCCACGACAAGCAGTCGATGGCGATGAAGAACTTCCGCCCTGCCAACTATGAGAAGGATCTGAACGCTCAGGCTTTCAAGGATGATAAGCTCGGAGAATTCATCATCTCTTCTTATCCTACAGAGGAGAAGATGGTAGGCAAGGATGACTTCCTCGTAGATGTGGCACGCACCGTATGCAACGCCAAGGAGGTGAAGCGAGTGATGGTAATCCCAAATTCTGAGGATGGAGATGCTTACGACCGACTCCGCGAGATACTCCGTAAGGTAGATGACGACGACAAACGCATCACCCTCTTTGCCATGCAGCCCATGCCAGGCGGCAACTTCAGACAGGAGATTCTCGGTTATTCGCTCATGAATGCCCTGGGGATTTCGGCAAATGAAATAAAATAAACTTTAAAATAATAAACATAAAAAAATAAAATTATAAATGAGTAGAGTACTTATGATTGGCGCAGGTGGCGTGGCTACCGTGGCTGCCTTCAAGATCGTCCAGAACCAGGACGTTTTCACCGAGTTTATGATTGCTAGCCGTCGCAAGGAAAAATGCGATAAGCTGGTTAAGGATATCCATGCCAAGGGCTACAAGATGGATATTCAGACAGCTGAGGTGGATGCCGACGACGTTGAGCAGTTGAAGGCTCTCTTCAATAGCTACAAGCCTGAGCTTGTCATCAACCTAGCTTTGCCTTATCAGGATCTCACTATCATGGATGCCTGTCTGGCTTGCGGTTGCAACTATATGGATACCGCTAACTATGAGCCTAAGGACGAGGCTCACTTCGAGTACTCATGGCAGTGGGCATACAAGGATAAGTTCGAACAGGCTGGTCTCTGCGCTATCCTCGGCTGCGGTTTCGACCCAGGTGTATCAGGCATCTTCACCGCTTATGCAGCCAAGCATCACTTCGATGAGATTGAGGTGCTCGACATCGTGGATTGCAACGCCGGTAACCATCACAAGGCTTTCGCAACCAACTTCAACCCAGAAATCAATATCCGCGAGATTACCCAGAAGGGACTCTGGTATAAGGATGGCGAATGGATTGAAACCGATCCATTGTCAATCCACAAGCCGCTCACCTACCCTAACATCGGCCCTCGCGAGAGCTATCTGATGCACCACGAGGAGTTGGAGAGCCTGGTGAAGAACTACCCTACCATCAAGGAGGCACGCTTCTGGATGACCTTCGGTCAGCAGTATCTCACCTACCTCGACTGCATCCAGAACCTCGGCATGAGCCGCATCGACGAAATCGAATACGAGGCTCCATTGGCAGACGGTTCAGGCAAGACAGCCAAGGTAAAGATTGTTCCTCTGCAGTTCCTCAAGGCCGTATTGCCTAACCCACAGGATCTCGGCGAGAACTATGACGGCGAAACATCTATCGGTTGCCGCATCCGTGGCAAGAAAGACGGCAAGGAGCGCACCTATTACGTATATAACAACTGCAAGCACCAGGAGGCTTACAACGAAACCGGTATGCAGGGCGTAAGCTACACCACCGGTGTGCCAGCCATGATTGGTGCCATGATGTTCCTCAAGGGCATCTGGAAGAAACCAGGCGTTTGGAACGTAGAGGAGTTCGATCCAGATCCATTCATGGAGCAGCTCAACAAGCAGGGATTGCCATGGCACGAGGTGTTTGATGGCGATTTGGAAATCGACTAAACTTTAAACTAAATAAGATATGGCAAAAGAAATGCAAGAGGGAAAATTGAATCCCAATGAAGGCAAACTGAAAGCTCTTCAGGCAGCCATGGCTAAGATAGAAAAGGACTTCGGTAAGGGCTCTATCATGAAACTCGGAGATGAGCACGTTGAGAACATCGAAGTTATCCCTACAGGCAGTATCGCTCTCGACAATGCACTGGGCGTAGGCGGTTATCCTAAGGGACGTATCATCGAGATTTACGGTCCGGAATCTTCTGGTAAGACAACATTGGCTATCCATGCCATCGCAGAGGCGCAGAAGGCTGGCGGTATCGCTGCTTTCATTGATGCAGAGCACGCTTTCGACCGTTTCTATGCGGCTAAATTGGGCGTTGATGTTGATAACTTGTGGATTTCACAACCAGATAATGGTGAGCAGGCGTTGCAGATTGCAGACCAGCTGATCAGTTCTGCTGCTGTAGACATCGTAGTTGTTGACTCTGTAGCAGCCTTGACTCCTAAGAAGGAAATCGAAGGCGATATGGGTGACAATGTGGTAGGTCTTCAGGCTCGATTGATGAGTCAGGCTCTCCGCAAGCTCACTTCTACCATCAGCAAGACCAACACTACCTGCATCTTCATCAACCAGTTGCGCGAGAAGATTGGTGTAATGTTCGGTAACCCAGAGACAACCACCGGTGGTAATGCTCTGAAGTTCTATGCATCAGTGCGTTTGGATATCCGCAAGGCAACAGCCATCAAGGACGGCGATGAGGTAGTAGGTAATCTGGTTCGCGTAAAGGTTGTAAAGAACAAGGTGGCTCCTCCTTTCCGCAAGGCAGAGTTCGACATCATGTTTGGCGAAGGCATCAGCCGTGCCGGCGAGGTATTCGGTCTGGCTGTAGCCAACGATATCATCGAAAAGAGCGGCAGCTGGTATAGCTATGGCGGTTCTAAACTCGGACAGGGTGCCGATGCCTGCAAGGCATTGCTCAAGGATAACCCTGAACTTCTCGATGAACTGGAAGCTAAGGTTCGCGAAGCACTTGCTGCTAAGGAACAGAAATAAAGCCAGATAAGGTTTCACACCTTATTATATATAGGAGCTTTATCTGAAAAGAAAGATTTCTCAATCATATTACAGGAATCAAGATAGGGAGAATGCGACATTTTATCGCCTCCCATATCTTGATTCCTTTTATTTTGTCAGCATTATCTGACACCTTGTCAGCCACTTTAAATTTTACAATCCCTTGGCACATGCTTTGTTATGACGGAAAGCGTGAACGCTGAATAGAGAGGTTCCCGACAGATGCATATCTTCGGCAGACTTCCATTAGCCAGCAGTTCATGAGATAAATAACATATTAATAACGATAAAAATAAAAAAAAGATATAATTATGGGAAAAGTAATTGGAATTGACTTGGGTACCACAAACAGTTGTGTTGCCGTTTTCGAAGGTAGCGAACCAGTTGTAATCGCTAACAGTGAAGGTAAGCGTACTACTCCATCAGTAGTAGGTTTCGTTAAGGATGGTGACCGCAAGGTAGGTGATCCTGCTAAGCGTCAGGCCATCACAAACCCTAAGAACACAGTATATTCTATCAAGCGTTTCATGGGTGAGACATACACTCAGAGCCAGAAAGAGGCTGAGGCAATGCCTTACACAGTAGTAAACGAGGGTGGTTATCCACGTGTTGAAATCGAGGGTCGCAAGTATACTCCACAGGAGATTTCTGCAATGGTTCTCCAGAAGATGAAGAAGACTGCAGAGGATTATCTCGGACAGGAGGTTACAGATGCTGTAATCACAGTTCCTGCTTACTTCTCTGACTCACAGCGTCAGGCTACAAAGGAGGCTGGTCAGATTGCAGGTTTGAACGTTCAGCGTATCGTAAATGAGCCTACAGCCGCAGCTTTGGCTTACGGTGTTGACAAGGCTAACAAGGATATGAAGATTGCCGTATTCGACTTGGGTGGTGGTACATTCGATATCTCTATTCTGGAGTTCGGTGGCGGCGTATTCGAGGTACTTTCTACCAATGGTGATACTCACCTGGGTGGTGATGACTTCGACCAGGTAATCATCAACTGGTTGGCTGATGGCTTCAAGGCTGAAGAAGGCGTAGATCTCCGCAAGGACCCTATGGCTATGCAGCGTTTGAAGGAGGCTGCTGAGAAGGCTAAGATTGAGTTGTCAAGCTCTACATCTACCGAAATCAACTTGCCATACATCACAGCCGTTGACGGTATGCCAAAGCACTTGGTTAAGACTTTGACCCGTGCACAGTTCGAGCAGTTGGCTCACAACCTGATTCAGGCTTGCTGGTACCTTGCCAGAATGCCGTTCGTGATGCTAAGCTCTCTACATCAGATATCGACGAGGTTATCCTGGTTGGTGGTTCAAGCCGTATCCCAGCCGTTCAGACACTCGTTAAGAACTACTTCGGCAAGGAGCCTTCTAAGGGTGTTAACCCAGATGAGGTTGTTGCAGTAGGTGCAGCTATCCAGGGGTGCCATTCTGAACAAGGAAGAGGGTGTTGGTGACATCGTATTGCTCGACGTTACTCCATTGACTCTCGGTATCGAGACTATGGGTGGTGTGATGACTAAGCTCATCGATGCCAACACAACCATTCCGTGCAAGAAGAGCGAGGTCTTCTCTACGGCTGCCGACAACCAGACGGAGGTGACCATCCACGTCCTGCAGGGTGAGCGTCCGATGGCGGCTCAGAACAAGAGCATCGGCCAGTTCAACCTCACCGGCATTGCCCCGGCTCGCCGTGGTGTGCCTCAGATCGAGGTGACGTTTGATATCGATGCCAACGGTATATTGAACGTATCAGCTAAGGACAAGGCTACGGGCAAGGAGCAGAGCATCCGCATCGAGGCTTCAAGCGGTCTGAGCGATGATGAGATCAAGCGCATGAAGGCTGAGGCTGAGCAGAACGCTGCTGCTGATAAGGCTGAGCGCGAGAAGATTGACAAGATGAACCAGGCTGACAGCATGATCTTCACCACCGAGAACTTCCTGAAGGATAACGGTGATAAGATTCCAGCTGACAAGAAGCCAGGTATCGAGCAGGCTTTGCAGCAGTTGAAGGATGCTCACAAGGCAGGTGATGCTGCAGCTATCGATTCAGCTATCAACAACTTGAACACCGTCATGCAGGCTGCTTCTCAGCAGATGTATCAGGGCGGCCAGCAGGCAGGTCCTCAGGGTGCTCAGGGTGGTCAGCAAGCACAGGGCGGAAATGATGGCGCTCAGGACGTACAAGACGCTGACTTCGAAGAAGTTAAGTAATACAGATTAATATTATAATAAAGGCGTACAATGCTCAGAAATGAGTTTTGTACGCCTTTTTTGTTTCATTATGTTTTTTTATATCCCAATAGTTTGCTAATTCGCTGAAAATTATGTATATTTGCAAATTAAGGGAGAAAAACATTCCCGAAAGAGATAGACAGTTTAGGGTAAATATAAAAGAAAGGAGAACGAGATATGGCAAAGAAGAGACCACAGGTAGCGCTGGTTTATGATTTCGACGGCACACTGTCGCCGGGCAATATGCAGGAGTTTGGATTCATACAGGCTACAGGCAAGACAAAAGACGAGTTCTGGGAGAAAAACAGAAAGTTTGCAGAGGGTAAGGATGCCAACGGCATTTTGACCTATATGTATCTGATGCTCGACGAAGCCAAGAAGAACAATATCTCGCTCACCCGGGAATCTTTTCAGAAATTCGGCAAGGATGTAGAACTGTTCCGCGGCGTAAAACAATGGTTTTCGCTCGTGAATGAATATGGCAACAGTATCGGACTGGACGTAAAGCACTACATCAACTCCTCGGGACTGAAGGAGATGATAGAGGGCACACCTATCGCCCAGGAATTTGAGAACATCTACGCCTGCTCCTTTCTCTACAATAAGAAGGGAATCGCCTATTGGCCAGCCGTAGCCGTAGACTATACTACCAAGACGCAATTCCTCTTCAAAATCAACAAGGGTATCAAACAGGTGAGCGACAACAGAAGAGTGAATCAGTATATCCCCGACGAAAAGCGACCTATCCCTTTCCCCCGAATGATATATTTCGGAGATGGAGAAACCGATGTGCCTTGCATGAAGATGGTAAAGGAACATGGCGGCCACTCGATTGCGGTATATGATAACGAGGATAAACAGAAGACTGCCTGCCAGCTTGTCAAGGAGGGACGGGTAAACTTCATGTGCTCTGCCAACTACAGCAAAGGAAGCGTGATGAATATCATCGTAAAGAGGATATTGGATAAAATCAAAGCCGACTTTGAATTCGACCGCCTGATAGAACTGAACCAGAAGAAGGCATGGAAGTAATTTAAAGGTAAAAGAGTAAAAAGGTAAAAGGGTAAAAAGGGCAAGAAAGTAAAGGGAGAAAGGGATTCTTTTGTGAATTCCTTGAAACTTTTCTTGGTTTTGTCGAGGATTATGCTTAATTTTGCACGCAAAAATAATAATATCAAATCATATTAATGGGAAGAAACAAATACTCAGCAGGAGAAATCAAGGAAATCGGCAAGTTGCTGCGACTCAAGAACGCAGGCAACCGTTTACAACAGAAAATGATACGCCACGACCTTCGTGTGGATTATGAATTTAATATCTCTGACTTCAATGAGCCTGGCAAGGCTTTCGGAGAAGAGGAGTTGCAGGCAGCCATCAAGCGTGGCGCCATTCAGATTCTCGACGATGCCACCATAGAGGGCAATGAAGGCAAAACGTGCCCGAGATAAGGCTCGCGACGAGGCAGAGAGACAGAAAGAAGCCGTAGCCAGCGGTGAACAGACCGACTGGCAGGAGGCTATGAAGGAGTGGAATGAGTATTACGAAAAGTAAAATGGTAAAAAAGTAAAAAGAACATACTGATTACGACATATACTGATTACGACATATACCGATTAAAAAAATATACTGATTATAAATTATTATGGCTAAAGTATTGATAAAGACATCAGAGGGCGACATCAAGGTGCGCCTCTACGACGAGACACCTCAGCATCGTGACAACTTCTTGAAGTTGGCAAAGGAGGGATATTTCGATGGCACTCTCTTCCATCGTGTCATCAAGGATTTTATGATTCAAGGCGGCGATCCAGACAGCAAAGGCGCTCCTAAAGGCAAGATGCTGGGCACAGGTGGTCCTGACTATACCATCCCTGCCGAGTTCGTTTATCCACAACTTTTCCACAAGCGTGGAGCCTTGAGCGCAGCCCGTTTGGGAGATGAGGTAAACCCAGAACGAGAGAGCAGCGGTAGCCAGTTTTATATTGTATGGGGAAAGACCTACAAGCAGAATGAACTGAAGCAGATGGAAAAGCAGATGGGCATGCAGATGGAGCAGAACATCTTCAACCAGCTTGCCAAGGAGCATCATGATGAAATTATGAACTTCCGCCGCAACCGCGACCGTGAAGGCCTGATGAAACTCCAGGATGAACTGGTGGATGAAACCAAGAAGCGCTGCAAGGAGCAGGGCTATCCTAAGTTTACCGAAGAGCAGCAGAAGGCTTACACTGAAGTAGGCGGAACACCTTTCCTCGATAACCAATACACCGTTTTCGGTGAAGTGGAGGAAGGACTTGACATCGTAGAAAAGATTCAGAACTGCGAAACATTGCGTGGCGATCGCCCAAAAGAGGATGTTTCTATGCAGATTTCAGTCATCGAGGAATAAGAAATCTCCATAACGCTCCGCCGGACAGTAAATCCGGCGGAACGCCTAATAAAAACCTAAACAAATATTATATAAGTACTAACAACTATTCATTCGTATTATACAAAAAGACAAATCAATATGGAAAAAATGAAAAGCAAAATGGTAAAGAGTATCATGATGCTCTTAGCATTGGCTAGTTCTAACTACAGCTATGTACAGCAAGCTACCATCACAGTAAGCAACCCTACAGCTGCTCAGCGCACTGAACTTATCTCCCTCAGCATGAGCGAGATAAAGGCGAAACTGGGTAATGCTACACCTAAGAAAGGCGAAGCTTACATCGTAAAGAACAAGAAAGGGCAGCAAATCGGTTCTCAGATTACTTATGACGGTAATCTCCTGATTGATGCCAGCGTACGTCCGCATGGCTCTGCCACCTATTATGTAAGCATCGGCAAGCCTTATCCACAGAAAGTTTGGGCTACAGGTGCGCTCTACAAGATGCGCAAAGACGATCTTGCCTGGGAAAACGACCGTTGTGCATATCGCGTTTACGGTCCGGCTCTCCAGCGCAGTGGAGAACGTTCTTTCGGTACCGATATCTGGGTTAAGAACACACCGGATAACGTGGTTTACGACCGATACATCAAGGATGTGGTAGACGGAAATGCCAAGGGCGACAAGATTGACGCCAAGGCAAGGGCACTTGAGAAACTGGCTAAAAACGAAAAGAATAAGGCGAAAGCTGCAAAACTCACAGAACAGGCTAAGGCTCTGTGGGCAGAATCGCATGAACTGGATATCAACACCTCCTTCCATCTGGATCATGGAAACGGACTTGACCCGTATCGTGTAGGTGCTACCCTCGGTTTGGGCGCTCCTAGTCTGATGGTTGGCAAGAATCAGGTATTGCCTTACTGCTATAAGGATTATAAGATTCTGGACAATGGTCCTCTCCGCTTTACCGTAGAATTGACTTACAATCCATCTACCGTAGGCGATATGAAGAATGTGGTAGAACACCGTATCATCTCGCTCGACAAGGGCAGCAACTTCAACAAGATGACCGTATGGTACGACGGACTGACTACCCCTACCGATTTTGCTACCGGTTTCCCAATCCATGAAGAGGATACCGAAACCAAGACTTTCGCAAAGGATTATGTAAGTTATGCCGACCCAACAGACAATATCGAAGTAAACAACTCACAGGTTTACGTAGGCGTTCTCTTCCCTTATGGTGTTGACAACACCTACTACCAGCTCTTCGATAAGAAGCACGATGGTGCTACCGGTCATGCGCTCGGCTTGAAACGCGGCTTGAAAAATGGAGAAAAATACAGCTACTATTTTGGTGCAGCCTGGAGTAAATATGATGTGAGAAGCTATACAGAATGGCAGATACGCATCAAAGACTACCTCGATGCACTAAGAAACCCACTTAAAGTTTCCTCTAATTAGAGGAAACTTTTTTATTCCGCCTTCGTCATTCTATCCGCAATATACATACCTGCCAGGATGCAGCAGGCACCTGCTAGGAAGTAAGGAGTTATCTTTTCGTCTAATACCAGAGAGGCGAAAATCATTGTGGTGATAGGATTGAAATAAACCCAGTTGGTAGCTTTCACGGCACCCAACTTAGAGATACACCAGTTCCAGGTAAGGAAACATATCATGGATGCCAAACAGCCCAGGAACAAGAGATTACCCACCACCTGAGGCTTCATAAACACATCCCATGACGGCCACCCAGGAATGATAAGATAATAAGGCAAGATAGTAAGCACACCATAAAAGAATACCTTGCGGGTAATAAAAGCTGCGCCATAATCGCCCGATACCGATTTCATCAGGAGCGAATAGACAGCCCAGCTCATACATGCCGTAAAAGCCAAGGCATCACCTACAGGCGACAGATGCAGCACGAATCTGCCATTCAGCACCACGATAATCATACCTACAAAAGCAAGCAGAGAGCCCAACAGCTGTATCATGTTGATATGCGAAGAATGGCGATAAACCAGACGTACCAGCAAGGTAGCAAAGAGCGGACAGGAGCATACGATGAGCGAAGTATTGGTTGTTGTGGTATAATTCATCGCCTCGTTCTCGCTCAGGAAATAGAGTGAACCGCCCGTAATACCCAGCATCGCCATTTTAAACTCATCTTTCCAGCTATCAGCAAACATCCGCTTATGATTCACCATCAGCATCATCATGTATGCGATACTGAAACGGAGCGTAAAGATCTGTGCTGGCGAAAGTCCGTTCAGCATCAGCATCTTGGTAGATACAAAGGTGGTTCCCCAGATGGCTACGGTGACAAAAGCCACAAGATGATATAATAAATTACTATTATTCTGTTTCATTCTATTTTCCTGATTTTTGAAATTCAACTGCAAAATTATAACTTTTATTCGAAATGAGCAAATTGTAAGCAAGAAAAGCAGAAAAAGACAATAAAAAGCGAAATTGGAACAAAAGAAAAATGCGTTAAGAAGAGTTACATCAGCATTTTTCAGTGTTCACACTCTGCCACTTTTCATTCGCACCACAACACATTTATTTCCCTAACTACCAGCGGTTTATAAAAATCCCATTTTTACACTCATCCACTTTTCACTTATCACCCGTCATTTTTTCATTATTTATTTAGTAATTTTGCAGATGAATGAGCATATACGCCTAAACGCACAAAAAAAACGTGAGAGGCGGTGTGCATAACAAACAACTGCAAGAATAAACAAAAACATAATAAATATTCATTACTTATGAAACAGTTCATTTTATCATGTGTCTTGTCTGTGGCAGCCATCGCGCCATCACAGGCACAGCAGGCAAACAGACAATTGCCTGTCTATCTCGACCAGACCAAGCCGGTAGAGCAGCGCATCGATGATGCCATCTCCCGCATGACGCTGGCAGAGAAGATACGCATCATCCATGCTCAGAGCAAGTTTTCATCAGCCGGTGTACCACGCTTGGGATTTCCTGACTTCTGGACAGATGACGGTCCTCACGGAGTGCGTCCTGACGTATTGTGGGACGAATGGGAGCAGGCTGGTCAGACCAACGACTCCTGCGTTGCCTTCCCTGCCCTCACCTGCCTGGCAGCATCCTGGAACCCACAGATGAGCAGAATCTATGGAGAATCATTAGGCGAAGAAGCCCTGTATCGCGGCAAGAACATGATTCTGGGTCCTGGCGTCAACATCTATCGCACGCCTCTCAACGGCCGAAACTTCGAGTATATGGGCGAAGATCCGTTCCTGGCAAGCATCATGGTGGTGCCTTATATCCAAGGATTACAGTCTAAGGGAGTATCAGCCTGCGTAAAGCATTACTGCCTCAATAACGAGGAGGAATACCGTCATCAGGTAAACGTCATCGTGAGCGACCGTGCCCTCCATGAAATCTATCTCCCAGCCTTCAAGGCTGCTGTAGAGAAAGGAAAGACTTGGGGAATCATGGGAGCATACAATCTCTACAAGAACGAACACAACTGCCACAACCAGTGGACTCTGAACAAGATTCTGAAGGGCGACTGGAAATATGACGGCGTAGTGGTAAGCGACTGGGGCGGTGCCCACGACCTGGAGCAGTCTGTAAAGAACGGGCTGGATATGGAGTTCGGCACCTGGACAGACGGTCTTACGATGGGCGCTACCAATGCCTACGACAACTATTATCTCTCCATGCCTTACATGAAGGCCATACAGGAAGGAAAGTTCACCCAGAAGGAGCTGGACGACAAGGTGCGCCGCGTATTGCGCCTCTTCTATCGCACCACGATGAATCCGAACCGCCCTCATGGTTTCCTCTGTTCAGATAGCCATTATGCAGCTGCCAGACAGATTGCTGAGGAAGGCATCGTATTGCTCCAGAACAGGAACAATGTGCTCCCTATCAACACCCAGAAGGCTAAGCGCGTGCTGGTAGTGGGCGAGAATGCCATCAAGATGATGACCGTAGGCGGAGGCTCTTCTTCGCTCAAGGTACAGCGCGAGATTTCGCCTCTCGATGGCCTGAAGACGCGCTTGGGCAAGGACGGCATCGAGGTAGATTATGCCCGCGGATATGTGGGCGATATAACGGGCAACTACAATGGCGTTACAACCGGCCAGAACCTGGAAGACAAGCGCACCGAGGCTGAACTGATAGCCGAAGCCGTAGAGAAAGCCAAGACTGCCGACTATGTCATCATGTTTGGTGGTCTGAACAAGAGCGATTTCCAGGACTGTGAGGGTCACGACCGCAAGCATTATGAGTTGCCATACCATCAGGATAAGCTGATCGAGGCTTTGGCTAAGGCAAACAGAAACTTCGTTTATGTCAACATCTCGGGCAATGCGGTAGCTATGCCTTGGAAGGCTAAGGTTGCCGGCATCGTACAGGGCTGGTTCATCGGTTCGGAGAGCGGCGAAGCCCTGGCAAGCATCCTTACAGGCGATGCCAACCCTAGCGGCAAGTTGCCGTTTACATGGGTCAACTCGCTGAAGGAAGTAGGTGCTCATGCACTCAATACCTATCCGGGAACCTGGCGTCAGGAAGGTGGAGCCAGCACGAAGGGCAACATCATTGATGAGGAATATAAGGAAGGCATCTATGTAGGTTACCGCTGGACCGATAAGGAGCGCATCAAGCCTACCTTTGCATTCGGTCACGGTTTGAGCTACACCCAGTTTGCCATCTCTAATCTCCGCAGCGACAAGATGCAGATGAAGCAGGACGGCACAATCACCTTTACCGTAAACGTAAAGAATACAGGTAAGCGTGCCGGAGCCGAGACGGTTCAGCTCTACATCCACGATGTCAAGTCATCAGTAGACCGTCCTCAGAAGGAGCTGAAGGGATTCCAGAAGGTTTATCTCCAGCCAGGTGAGAGCAAGGATATCAGCATCACCATCAGCAAAGAGGCCCTCAGTTTCTACGATGAGGCATCTTCATCCTGGAAGGCTGAAACCGGAAAGTTTGAGGCTCTTGTTGGTAATGCAGCCGATAACCTGAAGCTCAAGAAAGCCTTCGAGCTCTTTTAAAAGAATGATTCGATTCTGAGAAATTGAACGGAGGGAAGAAATAAATATAACGCATAAAAGTTTGACGTCGTAAAACGCGACGTCAAACTTTTATTGTATTCCCCTACTTTTCATCCTATCGACAAACTCGTAGAAACGGGGATACACAAACATCAATATTTTGATTATCAGATGACTACCCATATGTCGTGAAACACGACACATGGGTATCTGAAGTTTTTACTCATTTCTAAAACAATTAACATACTGATTATCGGACAGTTAACACACATGACGCTGTAAAACACAGCGTATGGGTACCCCGAAGCATTTACTCCTAAGCTTTCGCAAGTTTTCGTCACACGCCTTGCTGATTGCCATTATACCCAGGGTGCTGCCCTGGGCTAGGAGCTTCTGCCCTTTCAGGGCGTGCTGCTTACAAAAAAAACTTGACATATCATTTCAAGTAACAAGATTTCAGATAATCTTCGGGGAAAAGGAACAAAGCGTTAAAAGCGTGACAGTTGTGACAGTTGTGACAGTTTTCAGCGGAGGGGTACATGCATTTCCCCTACTTTCAATCTGTAAGTATTATATATATACTTATATATTTATATATAAATATAAATATATAAGTAACTTCTAAATAGAGGAAAAGGGAGGGGTACCCCTGAAAACTGTCACAACTGTCACAACTGTCACACTGTAACGCTTAGGTCTACCTGATGAAACCCAATACGTCCATCAGCAAACCTATCTTCTCTTCCGGTAAAACTTATTGATATCTGCTCGCCTACTCATAGTTTCTCTCCTGCTAAAACTATGAGTAGGCTTTATTGGCTCGGAAAAATACGAGTGTTAAATTCGTTTAACAGAACTCTGCGGCGCGTTTTTTGGCAGTAACAGAAATATGTTGTACCTTTGCAGCACATTTCACCCATCACGCCCAGAAAGGCTTATTTCATGCCAATCTGCTTCACACGCTGCTCGAACTCTTCCCTGTCACAGATGGCACTATTCTTGATTTTGGCGCGATAATTATAGATAGTGTTCACAGAATAGTGAAGGAACTCGGCAATCTTAGAACTGTCCTCGATGCCCAGACGGATAAGGGCAAAGATACGGAGGGTGGTAGAAAGACGGCTGTCATCTTCGAGCACGATACGCTCTTCAGGCCTCAAGAGGGCATTGAACTCCTCAACAAAGTCAGGGAAGAGCTTCAGGAAGGCGGAATCGAAATACTCATACAGCTCGCCCATGTAGGTCTCGCCAGCCTGCATCTGCTCCAGCAACTTGTTGAGTTCTCTTGCCTTCACCAGTTTCACTACTCGCTTGCGCATGGTCTCTATCTTGTCGACATAGATGGCACAAAGGCGCAGGAATCGACCAATATATACTTCCTTCATCTTGTTACTCTCATTGAGTGACTGGTTCATCTCGTTAAGAGAATGGTTCATCTCGTTAAGACGCTCATTTGCCAACTGCAAGGCATGGTTGGTTTCCTTCAGCTTATGATGGGCCGCAGCAATGCGCTTGCGCTGCTTGTTGACATAGTAGAGCAAGAGCATAACCACAAAGAGAAGCAAGGCTGAACACGCTACCATGAGCCGCAGATGCTGGTTGCTCGAAGAAAGCTCTTTCTGATAGCCCTCCTCAATCTGCGTGAGCACAGGCATGATCTGGCGGCTGCGGATAGGCGTATTGAAAACGGTAGCCGACTTCCAGGCAAACTTGATATACTCGTGAGAGCGCTTCTGCTCGCCCGGTTCGGCATTGAGCAGATTGGCGAGTTCCCAGAGCGACCCCTGGTCCATCACAGCCAACTGGACATCGCAGATAGCAGAACGCAAGAGGCAGCTGAGAAACTGCTCTTCATCGCCAAACTGATTGTAGGTCAAGCCGCGATAAAACTGTACAATGGCATACTGATGGGTGCCCGGTTTCGTCATCGACAGCCGCTTATCGCTCAATCGCAAAGCCTCCTTCATATTGCCTGCATCGCGTGCCCTCACCTCCTGCATCTGCAGATAAAGGTCATCATCATGGCTGAATGTGCTGTCTATTGCAGCCTGATAGGCATTACGCTTGCCGGCATAATATTTCTTCAAGGAAGGAACGTTGGAATAATATGCCATCTCGCCATACAGGTGCTGGCAAGCCCAGAGGTAGTTGCGTTTGCCCTCAGCATCAAGATCAGCGATATTGACAGACTTCAGCAGGTCGTACGATTCGGCATAATCGCCCGTGGTAGATTCCTGGAAAGCAAGCAGCGCCTTGGCATTTCCCACCTTCTTTTTATCGCCCATTCTGAAGGCAAGTTCCATACACTGGTTGATGTATTTCAGCGCCATGTCATTCTTGTAGGAGCGGTATTCCTCAAAGAGCGCAAAACAGGCATCATACTTACTGCTTAGCCGCCTGGCGGTCTTCAGTTTCTGCTCCCAATCGCGAATTCGGGCTTCACGTACCTTCACATAATCAGCCGAATGGGCAATGGCGTTGTCCAGACTCTGAAAAAGTTGCTCTATATTATCTGTTGTTTTTGCTGCAAGAGAAAGAGGCATCAAGACAAAGAGCAGGAAGAAGAATGCCTTTCCCCATAATTCATTTACGCGATACATCAACTTGATTCCGTTTAAGATTGATTTATTTTCATGAGGTTTCACGTGCAAAAGTAATAAAAAAATCGGAAACGACAAATCAAATATAGAAGAAATGTAGATATCTTCGCATTTTTCGTCTATACCGCATCCACTTTTTATATATTCTCCATTTTTCTTATCCATCTCATTATCAGATATATTTCTATCTAAAAAAGAAAAAATCATCCACATTTTAACATTCCTATCGCGCATCGTATCATCTTTTTTATTATCTTTGCAAAAGATAAACATAAAAATAACAATTAACATAATAAACAATGAGAACAGCACTTTTATCACTCACATTTCTTTTGGCTGGTACTATGGCAGCACCTGCTTTCGCCCATACCGCAGCCCCTAAGAAAAAAGTAACTGCCACAACCAAGAAAGGCAAGATTCTACCCATGAAGGAGTATATCGACCAACTGATGGCGAAGATGATGCTACAGGAGAAGATAGGTCAGCTGAACCTGATGGTAGCTGGCGACATCACCACCGGCGGCGCACTTGATACTCAGGTAGGCAGCGATATCGCCCAGGGCAACATGGGCGGAGTTTTCAATATCAAAGGGCTCGACAAGATCAAGGCTCTGCAGGAAATCGCCATCAAGAACAGCCGTCTGGGCATCCCGCTGCTCGTAGGTATGGACGTGATTCATGGTTACGAAACGATGTTCCCCATCCCTCTCGCCCTCTCCTGCTCATGGGATACCGAGGCGATGAAGAAGGTAGGCGAAGTATCGGCCAAGGAAGCAAGTGCCGACGGCATCAACTGGACTTTCTCTCCTATGGTAGACATTGCGCTCGATGCCCGCTGGGGACGAATAAGCGAAGGAAATGGCGAGGATCCTTATCTGAGCGGCGTGATGGGAGCAGCGATGACTCAGGGCTACCAGGGCGTGGATATGCGCACAGAAGAGATTCTGAGAGCCAACCGCATCATGGCCTGTCTGAAGCATTTTGCCCTGTACGGAGGCGTTGAGAGCGGTAAGGAATATAACACGGTAGATATGAGCCGCGTGCGCATGATGAACCAGTATCTGCCACCTTACGAGGCAGTGGTGAAGGCTGGCGTAGGCAGCGTGATGTCTTCATTCAATCTCATCGACTACACACCTGCTACAGCCAACAAATGGATGATGACCGATGTCTTGAGAAAGCAGTGGGGATTCAACGGTTTCGTGGTCACCGATTACGCTTCTATCGCCGAGATTCTGCAGCACGGAACGGCAAAAGACATCCAGGAGGCTTCAGAACAGGCGCTGAAGGCGGGTACCGATATGGATATGTGTTCCAACGCCTTCGTAAAGCATCTGGCAAAGAGCATAGCAGAAGGAAAGGTGAGCGAGGAGGATGTGAACATCGCCTGCCGCCGCATCCTGGAAGCGAAATATAAACTGGGCCTGTTCAGCGACCCTTACCGCTACTGCAACACCAAGCGCAGCAAGAGCGAGATTTATACCGCTGAGAACCGTCAGGCAGCCCGCGATGTAGCAGCAGAGACCTTCGTGCTTCTGAAGAACGAAGGCAATATCCTGCCACTGAAGAAGGAAGGAAAGATAGCCCTGATAGGTCCGCTTGCCGACACCCGAAACAACATAGCCGGTACATGGAGCGTGGCACAGGTACCATCTAAATATACCACCATCAAGGAGGCAATGGAGCATGCACTTGCCGGAAAAGCCACCTTATTATATGCCCAGGGAAGCAATATCTGGCGCAATCAGGAACTGCAGCAAAACGGCGAATGCGGCAAGCCAATCTACTGGGGCAACGAGGCTGAGATGAAGGCTGAAGCGCTGAAGATTGCGAAAGAGGCCGACGTGATAGTATGTGCTATGGGCGAAAGTGCCGAGATGAGCGGCGAATGCGGTAGCCGTACCAACCTGGAGATGCCGGACGTACAGCGCGAACTGCTTGCCGAACTCCTGAAGACGGGCAAGTCAGTAGTGCTCCTCAACTTTGCGGGCCGTCCTACGGTTCTTACTTGGGAGAAAGCCCATGTACCAGCCATCATGAATGTATGGTTTGGAGGCTCAGAGATGGGCGATGCACTCTGCGATGTCATCTTTGGCGACAAATCGCCATCGGGTAAGCTCACCACTTCGATGCCTAAGACTACCGGTCAGGAGCCTCTCTACTACAACCATCAGAACACCGGTCGCCCTGTAGCAGACGATAATGAGAAGTTTGCCAAGTTTGCCAGCAACTGTCTGGATGTAAGCAATGGTCCGCTCTATCCTTTCGGTTACGGCTTGAGCTATACCAACTTTTCATACAGCAACTTCCGCCTGAGCAGCCAGGAGGCCGGCATCAGCAATGAGGAGGCTACCGAATGGCAGGATGGCAAGAAGATTACAGCTAGCGTCACCATTAAGAACAACGGCTCCCGCGATGCCGACGAGATTGTGCAGCTCTACATCCGTGACATGGTAGCCAGCATCTCCCGCCCTGTAAAGGAACTGAAAGGTTTCCAGCGCATCCATCTGGCAGTAGGTGAAAGCAAGGAGGTAAGCTTTGATATCACCCCAGATATGCTCAAGTTCTACAACGCAGATCTGAAGCACGTGATAGAACCAGGCGACTTCCAGATTATGATAGGAACCAACAGCAAGGATGTAAAGACAATGAAACTGAGCGTGAAATAAACAAGAAAAATCGCCCTGTAAAGAGCAAAGCATAGCTTGAAAGATGCTTTACTTCTTACAGGGCGATTATCATCTACTGAGCCCACTCCAACAGAAGGCTCAGTAATGGATTCTATCCTTCAGGATTACTTAGTCATCTCGAAACCTACACGCATACCATCGTAATTATTGGCGATAGTACCGAGAGCGCTGAGCGTAGAATTACCCTTGAGGGAACCGATGGTCTTGATGAGGTTGAGCAACTTCTTCTGGTCGAAGAGCAGGCTGATGCCATTGGCAGTCTTCGTAGCATAACCCGACATACTCAAGATTAATCCCTTCATCTGAATGGCGTGAGTCTTCTCATCAAAAGTATAATTGCCCTGCCATGACTTGCCATCTATCTTGGCAGCGAAAGTTCCATCAGTTTTGAAGGTGAAATAGGTGTTTGAACTACTGAAGCCAAACTTGCTGTAATACTCACTCAACTTCTCCTCTACCTTGTTGGCAGCAATCTCACCGCCAGCCTGTGCCAGGAGATTCTCAGAGGTAAAGGCGCATCCCGGCTTGCTGTACTTCCAGGTATGGGCACAGAGATCCTGCTTACTGAAGGTACCTGAACCGATTACATTATTCAGAATGCCATTGATAATACTGCTACCTGCAGAACTGCTGCTGTTAGAGTTTCCGCCCAGTACAGCACCCAAGATACCTGCAACGGCTGAGCCTGCATTGCTGGTTGTTGCAGCAGTTGTTGTTGCAGAAGTTGTAGTTGCTGCTGTAGTGCTAGATGCTGCAGAAGTTGTTTTCTTTGTAGAAGTCTTCTTGGTCGTAGTCTTCTTAGAAGTCTTCTTTGTTGTCTTCTTAGCCGTTTTCTTAACCGGCATCATCTCAGACATTGAGGCATTGAGCGCTGCCTCGTTCATAGCGCTTGCGTTGCTGCCAGCTGTGCATGCGAGCACGAGGGCAGCCAAAAGAAATACCTTTTTCATTGCTTTCTATATATTTATTTTATCACTCTTATTTATATATACCCAATACTTCCTATTGTTCTTTCGGGTGCAAAGTTCGCAAAAAAAATCGGGAATATGATAAGAAAAATCCCTATTTCGCGTATGAATCTCCCTAAAAACTCATCATTTCTACTCTTTTTACGTTATTATAGACGATTGCGATGACAATTCGTTTAAAAGATAATGAAAAAAATCGTTCAGGAAATACCAATTATCATTCTAGGGGGGGAACTGTTCAAACGATTGCACATTTTTTTGACATAAATCAAAAAATAACGAATAAAACACGTATTTTCATGCATTTTGTACCTAGAAATAGGTAGAAAACCCCTATCTTTGCAAGCGGTTAACAAATATCAATAGGTTATGAATGATTTAATTAAGGTAAATTCAGAAAATCAGAATCAGGCAATCGATAGATGCCAACAGATTCTTCAGGATCGCCGCGAGGCTCTTGCCTCTAAGGCAAAGAGAAGAGGTTAATACTCTTCGGAAACATGACGTAAAGGAGGGAAGATGATGCTCTTATACAATATAAAGACGCATCCTTTCTTTTTTAAGAGAGATTTTCGAAACGACTCTTAAATGATGAGTTTCAAAAATTTTGGGAAAAGAAAAAAACGTAAAAATCCCGTTGTCAGCCATCTGGCTTGTACAACGGGATTTTTTCGTTTATTATTCAAGTTTATTATATCAAGTCCGAGATTTTACTTCTCGTTCTTCACTGCCTTCATGATGATCTCGAAGTGATTACCACTCTTCAAGATGACATTCTTCAGGAAGTCTGAAATCTCAGATGCCTTCAGATTCTTCACCATCTCCTTGTAATCGCTATGAGTATCAACACCCATACGCTCGTATGTGCTCAACGCACCAAGCCAATAAACATTGTTTTTTTCGCTAACAGCAGCCTGCTTCAGGAGAATCTCCTTCACCTTCAGAAGGTCTTCTGCATTTGGCTGGGCTACGGTCTCTTCCATACCCTTGAAGAAGTAAGGAATAGCGATATCTGACTTCTCTGGGTTCAACTGAGCCACGGCTGAAATAGAGATGGCAGCCTTGTTATCATAATCGCGAAGCAAACCATAGTTTGCTCCTGCATGATAAGCAGCGCTGAGTTCCTCACGGATAGTACGCAAATACTTCATCTCCAGCAAACGGGCAGAAACATCAGCAAGAACAGAATTCTTCAAGGTGAATGGCGCCTTGGTATACCAGATCTCTGTTGCCTGGTTCTGTGGGTTCTCCATTGCCTTGGTAAAGACATTGCTTACCTTACCATTAGCATAAGGAATCTGCTTGTTCTTCAGCTTGAAGCCATTGTTTGGCAGACTGGCGATATACTGCTCGATGAGTGGGAGGAGAGTCTTCTCATCATAGTTACCTACGAAATAGAAGGTGAAGTCCTTGGCATTGCCGTAGAACTGCTTACCAATCTCCAGGATACGGTCGTAGTTGATATCCTTTATATCGCTTGCCTCTGGCACACGGGCAAGTTTGCTACCCAAATAGAGGGTGCTCTGAACAGAATCCTGATATACGAGGTTTGGGTTGTTGCTCTTGTTGGCAAGAACAGTAGCCACCATACTCTTCATATTGTCGAAGCTCTTCTGGTCCTTGCTTACTGCGGTCATCTTAAGATAGATGAGCTGCATCAGGGTTTCGATGTCCTTAGGAGTAGAATAACCCTTCAAACCATGATTGAAAGGACTCAAGCTGAACGAAACGCCAACCTGCTTACCTGCCAAAGCCTTATCAAGATCATTGCTTGAGAAATCGCCAAGACCACTAGCATCGAGCACATCTGCTGCAAATGCAGCATTCAGGAAGTCTTCCTTGCCGAAAGTAGAATAGCCCACATTGGCTGAAGCTGCGAAAGCAATCTCATTGTCCTTGAAATCGGTCTTCTTCAATACCACCTTAGCGCCATTAGAAAGAGTCAACTCCTTGAAGCCCAACTTCTTGTTCTCAACAGTCTTCTTAATCTTACCAGCCTTAGGAGCCTGAGCGATGAGAGGTTCCTGCTTAACATTATCCACATAAGCCTCGAGCTTCTCAGCACGTACCTGCTTTACGATGGCAGAAAGTTCCTGCTCGGTAGGATAAACGGCACCAGCCTGCTCGCGCATCATAACCAATGATACAAGGTTAGTATCGCTCTGGCAAACCAACTGCTTGGCATAGCTGTTGATAACCTCAAGAGGCAAGTTTGGAACTACCATCTTCCAGATCTGGCTCTCCTCTTCTACTGACGGAATAGGCTCGTTAGAAATGAAGTTATCCACATACTGGGTGGTAAACTGCTCGTTCTTCATCTTATCCTTGTTGGCAAGAGCCTTGTCAACCTGGCTCATGAATTCATCCTTGGCACGCTGATACTCTGTAGCTGTGAAACCGAACTCGTGCATACGCTGTGCCTCGCGGAGAACAGCAGCATAAGCCTCCTTAATCTTTCCTGGCTTAGCTACACCGGTAAGGGTGAAAGCATCCTTTGTGCTTGAAATCAGGTATGAACCATCACCGGCATTTGCCTGGAGATATGGACAGTCTGGCTCCAATGCCTTCTCTGCATAACGGGCAGCAATCATAGAAGAAATCACGTTATCCATGTATCCCTTCAGGAGATAGCTCATATTGCCCTTCAGAGAATCTGGCACAGCATTGTGCTTCATATAAATCTGGAAGAGATCAACCTGCTGCTCCTTATCCTTGTCGATAACATAGATGGCTGAATCATTATCAGATACTTCTACCTTCTCTATCTTAGCGGCATTCTTAGGTACCTTGATACCTGAGAAGAGTTCCTTAATCTTAGCTTCGATATGATTTACATCTACATCACCCACGATGATAATAGCCTGATTGTCTGGACGATACCATTTACGGTAGTAAGCACGGAGAGTTTCTGGCTTACAGCCATCGATAACGCTCATCAAACCGATAGGGAAACGGTAGCCATACTTTTCGCCCTGATAGAGCTTAGGAAGTGAACGCTCTATCATGCGCTGCTGACCTACAATGCGCATACGGTACTCATTGTGCACCACATCACGCTCGCTCTCGATAGCATCTTCAGTAAGACTGATACCATTACTCCAATCCTTGAGGATAAGCATACAGGAGTCTACGGCTGTAGTACGGGCAGTAGGAACATCTGTGAAGTAATAAACAGTCTTCTCTACTGCTGTATAGGCGTTGAGATTACGGCCATACTGTACACCGATGCTCTGCAGATAGTCCTGCAGAGAGTTGCCCTTGAAATGGTCCGGTACCATTGAAGGCAAGGTGCTCCAAGAGGTGAGCCAAACCGCGCTGGTCATCATTCTCATTGATAGAACCCACTTTCTGAGCGATGTAGAAACTGGCCACATTCTCAGGATAACTGTTGTGACGAATGTAGTAAGTCAATCCATTATCAAGACGACCTATCTTCACATTCTTGTCTACCGGAATAGCTGGCATCTGCTGTGCCATCGCTGTACCTGCAGAAAGGAACAGCACAACTGCTGCAAAAATCTTTCTTAGTTTCATCTGATTTTAATTATTTATTAGGGTGTCCAGTTCTCTGTTCTTAAAAACAAGCTGGAAACATCCCTGTTAATTGTTAATATTACGCTCTGATATTTAACGTTTCATGTAACGAAATAGTTCTTTGAAAATTTGTGTATATCGTTGATTTTTAGTATCTTTGTACATCATTACAAATACTTATAATCAATGAAAAAGTTAGATTCAAAACAGCATAAAGAGACCCCTGAGGAAGAGTTAAAGCGTCTTCGTAAAAGAGTTAAGCAACTTGAAGGCAAAGAAGTGAAGAATACAAACACTATCAAAGGTCTTCGGAAAGAACTCAAAAAAAAAAGACGTTCAGAAAATAACTATGACCAACGAACAAAGAGCATTACTCTCGCACCTGTTCCCGGACATAGATTCCCTCTTGTAGTAATTCAACTTTGTGTTCTTATCTATATGCGTACTGGCTGTGGCCTTCGAACTGTAGTGAAGATCTTGGAGGTATTCTCTGAAGTACTTGGTAAGAACTTCGGAAAAAGTCCATGCTACAATATTTATTGGAAAACTGGATAAAGAAGTTGGGACTGTCTGTTTATCAAGATGACCAGCCATGCAAAGGCAAAAAGTTTGCCATGGTTATGGATGAGAGCATCGCTATAAACGGTCAGAAACTACTTTTGGCTCTAGCCATTCCATCAGAGCATCAAGATCGACCTGTCAAACATGAAGATGTGACAGTTTTAAACATGACGGTAGGAGCAAACTTCAAGGGTGAAGATATCGAAAACAAGATAAGCGAAGTCACTATATCTGCAGGTTCAGAACCTCAATATGTGATTAGTGACAATGCCCATAACCTTGTAAGGGGTATCTTGGACTCTGGATATGTGCATTATGCGGACATCAGTCATTCTATGGGTGTGATTCTCAAAAAGGTGTATGAAAAACAGCCTGATTTTGTTGAGCTTACAACACTTTTAGGAAAGAAAAGACTGCAATACCATCTGACAAATAAAGCATATTTGCTACCACCGAACATGAGGACTATTGCTAGATTCATGAATATGTCTGAATGGGTAATCTGGGGCAACTCTATGCTTGCTTGTTACAACAAACTCCCAAAAGAAATGCAGGAAGCGTATGCTTTCATCAACGACTATGAATCTTTGTTGCAAGAACTCATGGATGCGTTGGATGCCATCAGGCATATAGAGCATATCTGTAAAACAAAGGCTTTTCCTGCAAGACGAGTAAGGAGTGCCAGTCATACATAGTTGCTCATGTTATAGGAAATGCTTATCCTCGTCAAGCTCACCTTGGCTTGAAGATGCTGGAGTACTTCCGAAAGGAAGAAGCGCAACTTACTGAGGATATGAATATCTGCATCTCTTCAGACATCATTGAATCTACTTTTGGTATATACAAAAGCAAGAAGTCACCGAACAAGCTGTATGGCATAACTCCTTTTGCTCTAATGATACCATTATATCCAAAAGTCGTGAACGAATCCGTTACTAAAACATTTAATTTCAAAGAGCGCTTAGTGAATGTTAAACTTAAGGACATTGATGCTTGGACTACCGAGCACTTGTCCAAAAACTGGGTGACAGAACGAACCAAAACTCTCAAACAAGTGAGTTAATATTGGAACATAGAACTGGACACCCTAATTATTTATGTATTTATTGTTTTCTATATCATTCTTTCTTTATACCTTATTATATATATATCATGCTACTTAACAAGTTCACCTATATATAACGACAAAACCAGCAACATGGTTACTGTCTGCGATGCAAAATTAAGAAAAATAAAAAAGATTTGCAAACATTTTAGAGAATATCTTCGCGATGTATGCAAATCTTAACCTAAAACTAACATTGGAGGCAGAAAACCAATCCTAACCTACATGAAAACTCTTCATCCATGAACCTCTGAAGAGGCGGATAAGGAAGAGGATTCCCCTGAATGTGAGTTCGATAGCCATCGCTATCCATACTCCCTCCAAGCCATAGCTCTTGGAAAGAGCATAAGCCAGAGTGAGGCGCACCAGCCACATGGTACCGAGATTGATCATCGCCGGTTTTCTGGTATCGCCCGCTCCTACACAAACACAATAGGTCACGATGCTAGCTGCAAAGAATGGTTCAGCAAAAGCCTCGATACGCAAACAGATGGTCCCCATCTCACGGATACTTTCTACCGGAGAAAGAACGCCAATCATCTCAGGAGCAAAGACATACATCACCACTCCCATCACAGCCATCACAGCCATTCCAAGTCCTACTGTCATATAGGCAAAATTCTTGCACAAACCTACTCGCCCTGCTCCATGCGTCTGTCCCACCAGAGTAGTAGCCGCATCACCAATACCATAGCCCGGCATATAGCAAAGACTCTCTGCCGTAATAGCAAAAGAATGGGAAGCAATGGCTATATTGCCAAGAGGTGCCACAATCATGGTACTCACTATCTGCGCCCCGCTCATCAATATGTTCTGTATGGCTATCGGAATGCTGATTTTACAGGCATTATGAACATACGACCTGACCCAACGGAAACGAACATGGTCCTGACGGAGATTCAGTATCTTATTCTTGAAACCTGCAAGATAAAGATTAGGCAGAGAGATGCAGACATAAGCCATCGCCGTTCCTAAGGCAGCCCCCACAACACCCAACTTCAGGATATAGATAAACAGGTAATTGAATATCACATCGCAGATGCAGATCAATACTGCCATCACACTAGGCATATGCATATTGCCCGCAGATTTCAGCATCATTTCGGATATATGATAAAGGAAAACGAATGGAAGTACTAGACCATATATCAGAAAATAGCGAGAGGAATTGGTGGCAATATCGGCACCTCCACCCAGCCAATAAGGCAGATAAGCATGAATGCCGACACAGAGAAGAGAAACAAAAATGCTGAACGCCACACCGCAAATCAGCGCATGACGAAACACCTGACGGGCATTTGCAAAATCATTAGCTCCGATAAAATGAGCTACCTGTACAGAAAAGCCAGTAGCAGCAGCACTGAGCAAGCTACCTATAAGCCAGGTAGTTGACTCTATCAATCCGATACTGGCAGAAGCCTCTGCTCCCAGATGCCCCACCATAGAAGCATCAATGAAGAACATCATCACCGTAGAAATCTGAGCCAGCATAGAAGGTATACTCAACCCTACAATAAGATTGAGTTTCTCGCGCCGATCCATCTCCCTACCCAGGCGAATCGACTCCATCAAATAATCTGTCTTCTTGCTATAAAGCATAAATTAATTTCTCGTATATCGCTCATACAAAAAAATATGTGCATATATCATTTCAAACATATGCACATACTTTTCTCTAAATCTTTATTCTTATTATTTAGTAATCCACTTCTTGCCAGAAGCTCTCTTATAACTCTTGAGCACCATCTCAAAACGGAGCATTGAATAGCCTTGGATTGAAGAATTACCGCTCTCGCCATAAGCCAGCTGGTATGGAATGAACACCTGCCAATGGTCGCCCGGATGCATCTTGAGCAATGCGGTGGTAAAGCCATCGATAAATCCACCGGCCACACTACGGATAGGATTAGCTGTAGCAGCATCAAAAGTACCCGTAAAACTCTGGTCGAAGACGTAACCTTCCTTATAATTATCAGTAGGAATGAAACGGCCACGATAGCTCACCTGTACCGAATCGGTAAGGATTGGAGAAGTTTTCCCCTCTCCCTGCTTCAGAACATGAACGATGATATTATCGCAATCCTTATAAGTAAGGGGCACTAAATTACCATTCTGATCTTTGTTCGGAGTCTGTTTTTCGAACGTCCAGTTCTTATAAACGTACCAGCCGTTAGCTTTGCCCATCTTCCTGGCATAAGCCAATGTATCGGCAAAAGCCTGCTCGTTACGCTCCTTCCAGTTGGCATATTCCGAGACATTATCATCATCTTCGCTACATGATGACAGTGTGATCACTGCCATCATGAGGAAGAAGAAATATTTCAAACTCTTAAGATTCATCTAAATGTATTTGATTAATTAGAAGTTCTTGATTTCCTTGCCAAGCTTCTTCAATACGCTAGTGATGCTTACGCGCTCCTCGATGATGCTGCGAAGATCTGAGATAGCTACGCGCTCCTGCTCCATGGTATCACGATAACGCAGAGTTACCTTATGATCGTTTGGAGTCTCGTGGTCTACGGTGATACAGAATGGAGTACCGATAGCATCCTGACGGCGATAACGCTTACCGATAGAATCCTTAGGATCGCCATAGTGAGTATTGAAGTGGAACTTCAGTTCGTCAACGATTTCGTGTGCCAACTCTGGCAAACCATACTTCTTATCCAATGGGAACACAGCACACTTAACAGGTGCCAAAGCCTCTGGCAAACGCAAAACAACACGTGTCTCGCCATTCTCCAGCTTCTCCTCGCAGTAAGAGTGGCACATTACGCTGAGGAACATACGGTCTACACCGATAGATGTCTCTACATCGTAAGGTACATAGCTCTCGTTCTTCTCTGGATCGAAGTACTTGATAGAACGGCCGCTGTACTTCTCGTGCTGAGAAAGGTCAAAATTGGTACGGCTGTGGATACCCTCTACCTCCTTGAAGCCGAATGGCATCTTAAACTCGATGTCGGTAGCAGCATTGGCATAGTGAGCCAGTTTCTCGTGATCGTGATAACGGTAGTTCTCATTACCCATACCGAGAGCCTCGTGCCAAGCCAGACGAACCTTCTTCCAATATTCAAACCACTTCATCTCAGTACCAGGCTGGCAGAAGAACTGCATCTCCATCTGCTCGAACTCACGCATACGGAATACGAACTGACGGGCTACAACCTCGTTACGGAAAGCCTTACCAATCTGACAGATACCGAATGGCAACTTCATACGGCCGGTCTTCTGAACGCTCAGATAATCTACGAAGATACCCTGAGCTGTCTCAGGACGGAGATATACCTTGCTTGTAGCATCGCTGGCAGCACCCATCTGGGTAGAGAACATCAGGTTGAACTGACGGACATCAGTCCAGTTCTTGGTACCGCTGATAGGGCAGACGATACCCTCATCCTCGATAATCTGCTTCAGCATCTCCAGGTTAGGCCCCTGCATAGCCTCAGTATAGCGGGCATGGAGATCATCAAACTTCTTCTGGTTCTCCAGAACGCGAGGATTAGTTGCACGGAACTGAGCCTCATCAAAGCTATCGCCGAAACGCTTCTTAGCCTTGGCAATCTCCTTGGCAATCTTCTCCTCATACTTAGCCATGTGATCCTCGATGAGCACATCGGCACGATAACGCTTCTTTGAATCGCGGTTATCAATCAATGGGTCATTGAAAGCATCTACGTGTCCAGATGCCTTCCATACTGTAGGGTGCATGAAGATAGCTGCATCGAGACCAACAATGTTCTCGTGCAACAATACCATACTCTGCCACCAGTACTGTTTGATATTGTTTTTGAGCTCAACACCATTCTGACCATAGTCATAAACGGCAGCCAAGCCATCATAAATTTCACTACTTGGGAACACGAAGCCATATTCCTTGCAATGGCTTACAATTTTCTTAAAAACATCTTCCTGTGCCATGATTAAATCTTATTTTTCAAATTTTCGGCAAAGATACTCTTTTTTCTCGAAAAATTGTTGTATTTTTGCCATAAATTAATAAAATAAGTATTAAAAGCTATATATGAGCGACGAAATTAAAGATAAAAACGGTCTTGAAGAGGAAAAATCGCCAAATTTGGTAAATTCTTCTGCAGAATCTGAACAGGATGCTGCAGAAGATGACAACGAGGAGATTTCGACCGAGAAACATTCCGATTATAAGCCGGTGAACCGATTCGATGCTTCTGCTGTACATCACCTCAGCGGAATGTATCAGAACTGGTTCCTCGACTATGCATCGTATGTTATCCTCGAACGTGCCGTTCCTCATATTGAGGATGGTTTGAAACCGGTACAGCGACGCATCCTCCACTCTATGAAGCGCATGGACGACGGAAGATACAACAAGGTTGCCAATATCGTGGGACATACCATGCAGTTTCACCCTCACGGTGATGCGTCTATCGGAGATGCTTTGGTACAGATGGGACAGAAAGACCTGCTCATCGATACGCAGGGTAACTGGGGAAACATTCTTACGGGCGACCGTGCCGCTGCTCCCCGATATATCGAGGCACGCCTCTCTAAGTTTGCTCTCGATGTGGTTTTCAATCCTAAAACCACCGACTGGCAACTCTCTTATGATGGCAGAAACAAGGAGCCTATCACGCTCCCTGCCAAATTCCCGCTGCTCCTGGCACAAGGTGCCGAGGGTATTGCCGTGGGATTGAGCAGTAAGGTTTTGCCACATAATTTCAATGAGATTTGCGATGCTGCCGTCCACTATCTCAAGGGCGAGCCTTTCCAACTCTATCCCGACTTCCCTACAGGCGGTGCCATCGATGTAAGTAAATACAATGATGGACAGCGAGGTGGTGCATTGAAAGTAAGAGCCAAGATAGACAAGCTCGACAACAAGACACTCGTTATCAGCGAGATACCATTCAGCAAGACTACAGGCAGCCTCATCGATTCTATCACCAAAGCGGTAGAAAAGGGTAAGATTAAGGCACGCAAGGTAGATGATGTTACTTCGGCAAATGTTGAGATTCTTGTGCATCTGGCACCAGGAACCTCATCAGATAAAACGATGGATGCACTCTACGCTTTCAGCGATTGCGAAATCAACATCTCGCCCAACTGCTGTGTCATCGAAGACAACAAGCCTGTTTTCCTCACTATCAGCGATGTGTTGCGCCACAGCGTAGACCGCACTATGGGATTGCTGCGCAAGGAACTGATGATCAGAAAGGGTGAATTGGAGGAACAGCTCTTCTTCTCTTCTCTCGAACGGATTTTCATCGAAGAACGCATCTACAAGGAGCGAAAGTTTGAGCAGAGTAAGAGTCAGGATGAGGTTGTTGCCTTCATCGACTCAAAACTCGAGCCATTCAAGGACAAACTCTTTACTGCCGAAGTAGACGGTAAGGGTATGGTAGAATATGCCTTCCATCGGGAAATTACCCGCGAGGACATCCTCAAACTTCTGGAAATCAAGATGCAGCGAATCCTTAAATATAATAAGGATAAGGCAGACGAACTGCTGATGAAAATTAAGGCTGAACTTGCTGAGATTGAGAACGACCTGGCTCACATGACCGATGTTACCATCAACTGGTTTGAATATCTCAAGGGCAAGTATGGAAAGAACCATCCTCGCAAAACAGAAATCAGAAACTTCGATACCATTGAGGTGACTAAGGTGGTAGAGGCTAACCAGAAGCTCTACATCAACCGTCAGGAAGGATTCGTTGGTACAGGGTTGAAGAAGGATGAATTCGTATGCAACTGCTCCGACCTCGATGACATCATCATCTTTTATAAGGATGGTAAGTTTAAAGTCACCAAGGTAGCCGACAAAATATTCGTTGGCAAGAATATCCTCCATGTACAGGTATTCAAGAAGAACGACAAGCGCACCATCTACAACTGTGTTTACCGCGACGGCAAACAAGGCGATTACTTCATCAAGCGATTCAATGTAACCGCCATGACCCGCGACAAGTTGTATGACATCACTCAGGGCACAGCTGGCAGCCGCGTTATCTATTTCACCGCCAACCCGAATGGAGAAGCTGAAATCATCAAGTGTACGATGGAGCCAGACCTGACGAAGAAGCGCCAGAGCATCTTCCTGGAGAAGGATTTCTCAGACATTCTGATCAAGGGGCGTGCTGCCAAAGGTAATCTCCTTACCAAGCGCACCATTCGCCGCATCGGTCTGAAGAGTCACGGCCACAGCACGTTAGGAGGCAGAAAGGTTTGGTTCGACCCAGACGTAAACCGCATCAACTACGATGAGAACGGCCGCTTCCTGGGCGAATTCAATGATGATGATTCTATCTTGGTAGTACTCGACAACGGTGAATTCTACATCACCAATTTCGATGTCAACAACCACTACGAGGACAACATCATCCGCTTAGAGAAATGGGATGAACATAAGATATGGACAGCAATTCTCTACGATGCCGACAATCAGGGATATCCATACATCAAGCGATTCACGATGGATGCCACCAAGCGCCATCAGAATTTCATGGGAGAAAACCCTAACTGCAAGCTCATCTTGCTTACCGATACGGTTTATCCACGCATCAAGGTTACTTATGGCGGTGTGGATGCCATCCGTCCTGCCGAAGAAATCGATGCCGAGCAGTTCATTGCGCAGAAGAGTTTCAAGGCAAAGGGTAAGCGCCTCACGACATGGAAGATTGAAAGTATCGAGGAACTGGAACCAACCCGATTCCCAGAACCTCCTTCTGAGGATAATGATGAGGAACCGGATGGTTCTGACTCAGAGAATGAAGGTGAAAACCTTGATCCAGATGCTGGCAAAAGCGAGCAACAGGTGATTGACGAACTGACTGGTCAGACCAACCTCTTCTCAGAAAAAGATTTCGAAGAAGACCAGAAGGATAAAGACTGGTTATCGAAGCAATAAAAAGCGCTAAGAAAGCGAAAAAGAAAGCGCAAGGAAAGCACCCATCATAAAAAAGGAGCTTAAGCCCAAAAAGCTTAAGCCCTTTTTTATTATCTAGCCATTTGCATTTCGCGCTTTAGCGTTTTGCGTTCAGCAAAAAAGAAGCCAGTCCCCCTCCTGCCCCCGTTCCAGGCGATTCCATCGCCTGTCCCCCAGCAGTCAGTAGCCTTCATTTTTACCTTTTATACCCCGCCAGCTTTTTCAGGCAGTATTCCTTAAAGTCATTCCAGTGGTAATAAGGTGCCACATCGCTCTTGATAGGCAAAGTAGCCTCATCTTCATTCAAAAGCACCTTCACCAGCACATCATTCGCCTTGTTTCTATAAAAAACAAACTGCAAATTCGTAGCCATCGGAGTAATCTTATAATCCCACCATTGAGAAGCAATCTTCTCCAGATCCTTAATCTCTTCGCCATATCCATTCAAATCCAGCAAACAGGTAAGCGGAGTAACCATCGTATCGTGTCCATATCTCAATGTAGCTCCCGGATGCGGCAAGGCGATGCAGCTATCCGCCTTCTGGATGATGTTTCTCAGGAGATTGCGCTGGGAGAACGGCTGCACATTGCCCGTATAAGGCGAGTTGCCGTAAGCCATCTGCCACGAGATGTTGGCATTCAGCCAGTTCTGATACAGTTCCTCCTCCGTAAAGAGGTCATAGAGCGAAACCTTGCCCCTCAGTTCCGTGCCTTGGATTGAGCTTGCCATCTTATAAAGTTTTCTGTTCAGGTCACTCTGGTTGATATTCTGTTTCACCCAGGCAGGGTCGTTGAACAGTTCCTGCATCACACGGCTATAGCTAACGTGCTTCTGTGCAAATTCCTGCTGTGCCACCTTGATACCCACGCTGTTCTTCAAGCTATCCAGGTATCGGTCGTCTTGGTTCATATAATACATATCATGCTCGCTGGCATCATGGAAGATATGAAGTTTCGGATTCATGCGCAGCATCTGCTGCAAACCGTTCTCCATAGAGAGGATACATCGGATTACCAAAGTACTTCGGGCCTCAATATTCGTATTACCGGCAAAAATCTCAGGGAATCGCTCCATCATTCTTCTGGTGATACCCTGATGCTGGAGAGCTCCGAGCGGAGTCAGTTCGCCATCGCGCCCCTTCGCCTCCTCACGAATAATCTTCACCTTAGCCAGCGTTTCCTCGCCCTTAGCTGTCAGTTTGCCCTCCTGCTTCGCTTTGAGCAGAGAGAAATAAGGCACATCATAAGCCTTCTTGCCAATCATATAGCGGGAACCATGCCGGCCATAATGGCTCAGATAGAAAGGCTTATAACCTTTAGGAGCCGCAGTCAACTGCTTCTGCGGACCACGATAAGCTACATAGTTACTACCCGAAAGCGTAATATCCCGCTTGAAATCCTCTTGCGGAGTCTGTGCTGTCAGAGGCATCGCCAATGTAAGAGATGCCAATAATAATAGATTTTTTGTGTTCATTGTTATCATATAATTTTGTTTTGGAAACATGCAATTTCATTTAATTCCAATTCATCAGTTTTCTCAGGAACGGAAGCAATTCTGCTGCCATCTTCCGATGCTGCAACATACTAGGATGCCAGCTGGCGCCATAACCTAAATCTCCTTTCTGGAAACAGAAATCGAAACGGTAAATATTCTTATCAGTTTTATTGGCATCAGCACAGATTCTATCAAGCACAGTTCGCTGCTTGCTACTCTCCTTCTCGCCGAGCATCGGACCTGTCAACATCACAATCTTTGCATGAGGATACTTACTACGTACCGTTTTAAGAAACATGCGATAATTTTTCTCGTAGAGTTGAATATCATAATTCTTGGTAGAAAGATCGTTCGTACCCAGATTGATACAGACTAACTGAGGCTGATACTTGGCAAAATCCCATTTTTCATCATGCTGGTCAAATAAGGTATATTCATATTGCCAAGGCATGTTATCGGCATCACCTGTCTTCGGACCATTATAATTACGATATACACCGATACCACTGCGGGAGATAGAAGTATGCTGAGCCTTCAGACTGTCACTTACAATATTGGCATAAGTAAGCCAATGGTTCTCCGTTTCATCCTCAAAAGGATCAGACATGTTGATACTTTCTACGCCATAACCGCAGGTGATGGAGTTTCCGATAAATTCAATCTTCCGTTCCGCAAGAGCCAGAGCCTCAACGAGCTGGCATCCCTTATCAAGAACGAATCCCCTGAATTCCGGTTTGCGGAACAAGCCTTCTATCACATACATCACCTTAGCATGATGCACCCCCTTTGGCAAAGCCGCAGCCAGGGTAACAACCGAATCGCGTTCGGCATTAAAGCCCACTTTGAAAGGTTCGCAACCATCAATCTGCGCCATGAAATATCCCGATTTCGGGCGACACAGCATTTTCAGAGAAGACCCTTGAAAACTAGCCTCAATCGTAGTTCCCGGATAATTGAAACTGGCTACATCAGGATTCTTAGCAAAGCTCACACGCCCAACATACTGAATCATCGGATGAGAAGCCTTTACGACCTCTCCCACAATAGGAAGAGTAGTTGATTTCTTCACATTTCCAGCCATCATCGTGGAAGAAACCATCAATGTAGCCAGCATCATAACCCATATTTTTTTCATATTCCTGTTATTATAGTTTTTATCTGTCCTTACTGTCCTGCCTTCGTTTTTTTACAAAATAAAAATAGAACAGATATCTGTTTGCAAAATTACCATTATTTCTCGTAAAAAGCAAGTAAAACCATCATTTTTTTCATTTTTATTCTTTTTATTCAAATTATTATTGTATCTTTGCACCCAAGAATGCGCTTGTGGCGAAATTGGTAGACGCGCTAGACTTAGGATCTAGTGGTTTAGGCCGTGTAGGTTCGAGTCCTATCAGGCGCACCAAAGAAAACCCTAACTGCTTGATAATAAGCGGTTAGGATTTTTTGTTTCTAGAAATTGCCAACATTTTGACAACATATTTCAATGCTAATCTATAGTAACAGCCAAAAGCAAGGGCTCATTTTACATTCTTTCACACTATTACATGCTATAACACAAGCGTTTTTTGTTATATCTTGTTAAAGATTACACTATAGGCACATTGTTATAAAAATAAATCACTTACTTTGCATCTAAAGTAATAAATTATGAGTAACGAGATACAATTTCTTCTTTATAATATGCCCAATGCTGATGGCAAAGTACAAGTTGTCATAAAAGACGATATGGTTTGAGCTAAAAGAGCATCAAATTGCTTCATAATCGAAAAAATTCCCCCAAAAGGAGTGAGTTTCTCAGATTTTATTTGTACTTTTGCCATGTCATTCAGAATTTTGTTTGTTTTTATTTTGCAACACTAAGATAAATGAAATTTCTGACATGGCAAAATTCTGAGCAACTTTTTGTTGCTCAGGTGCTTATAAAAAATATCAAATTATAGTGTTGCGGAAATTAGGTTTATGATACATATCTTAATTATTGATGACGAAGACCCTATACGTAACCTGCTGGCTCGAATGGTTGAATTAGAAGGTTACCAGGCCTCGAAAGCCGCAGATTGCCGTTCTGCTTTGAAAATGCTGAATACTCAACGTTTTGAAGTGGTACTTTGTGACGTTTTCCTACCGGATGGAAACGGAGTGAACTTCATTTTCGACATTCACAGAATTCAACCGGATGCAGCTGTTATCTTACTTACCGCGCATGGAAACATTCCAGATGGTGTACAAGCCATTAAAAATGGAGCATTTGATTATATTACTAAAGGAGATGATAACCGTAAGATTATTCCTACCATCAGCCGTGCCATAGAAGAGAGTGAAAAGAAAAAAGGGAAGAATGATGCTCCTCTAACATATTCTTTTCAGTCTATCGTCGGCCAGTCAGAGTGTTTGCAACAAGCAATCAGTCTGGCTCAAAAAGTAGCCAAGACCGATGTCCCGATTTTACTGACCGGAGAGACTGGAACAGGCAAGGAAGTGTTTGCCCATGCCATTCATACAGCCAGCGCCCGATCACAGTATCCTATCGTGGAAATTAACTGTTCGGCTTTCAGTAAGGATTTGTTGGAAAGTGAATTGTTTGGTTACAAGGCTGGCGCCTTTACCGGTGCAGTTAAGGATAAGAAGGGATTATTTGAAATCGCCAATCATGGTACCATATTCTTGGACGAAATTGGAGAGATGGCCTTTGATTTGCAAGCCCGTCTGCTGCGCGTTTTAGAAACAGGAGAATACATCAAAATCGGAGACACGAAGCGAACCCAAGTAGATGTACGCATCATCTCAGCTACTAACCGTCATTTAAAGGAAGAGATAGAGAAAGGAGGATTCCGGGAAGACCTTTTTTACCGTCTGTCAGTCTTTCAAATTCACCTGCCGGCTCTTCGGGAGAGAAAAGAAGACATCGAGAGTTTAGCCCGCATGTTTCTGCAGCGTTATGCTGCTAAGTTCAACAAACACATTGAAGATATAGATCCGGATGCCTTGCTTACCCTTCGGCAGGCAGAATGGAAAGGCAATGTGCGCGAATTGCGCAATGTCATTGAAAGAAGTGTCATCATCTGCGACAACCAGATAACCTTGGAAGACCTTCCCATTGAACTTCAGCATCATCCATGCTCACGCAGTGACGATAAGGGGGATGAGTTTGAATTGGCAGCTATTGAACGAAAGCATATTCTCAAAGTGCTCCAACATACCCATGGAAACAAGACAGAAACAGCTCGTTTACTGAAAATCGGTCTTGCCACTTTATACCGAAAAATAGACTCTTACGGCATTCAATAACATAAAACATCCGGTTTCTTTATCATTTCATTTCAAGAGAGCGACCTTCTCATTCTGAGAGGGCCGCTCTCTTGCTTTATAGTCAGTTGAATTTCTTTTTATAGCTGATACACAGTCTGTTAGTTCTTGATTTATTTTCTTGGCACATCCCTTGCCTATATGATACCATCATGTATAACTCATAATAATTGTAATAAATAAAATGAAAAGAAAATGAATGAAATGATTGGAATCGCCATCTGTGTAGCAAGCGGATTGGCCTGTTTTAAAATGTTTATGAAGTGTATCGATTGGTTCGATAACCTATAAAAAAAGAAAGGTATGTATACAGCATTGTTTATCGTAGGTTTTATCCTGTTCGGCTATCTTGCTTATGTCTTGGTTAAGCCGGAAAAATTCTAAAAAGTAGAAATTATGAATACAGAAATAATAGGTATAGTAGCCCAAGTGGTATTGATGGTTGTTCTCAGCTATCCGCTGGGAAAATACATCGCTCGTGTATATCGAGGAAAAAAGGTTTGGACAGATTTTATGAAGCCGATAGAAGGATGGATTTTCCGTCTTTCGGGCATTCATCCCGATGAAGAAATGAACTGGAAACAATTCTTGAGAGCATTACTCACCGTGAATCTGTTTTGGTTCATTTGGGGTATGGTGTTGCTTACCTTGCAAGGTTGGTTGCCTCTGAATCCGGATGGCAATTTGGCACAAAGTGCTCACCAGGCTTTCAACACCTGCATTTCGTTTATGGTAAACTGCAACGAACAGCACTACAGTGGAGAAAGTAACTTAACCTATTTTACTCAGCTCTTCGTTATTATGCTGTTCCAGTTCCTGACTGCTGCTACCGGTATGGCTGCCATGGCAGGAATTATGAAAGCTTTGGGAGAAAAAACCACACAAACTATCGGCAATTTCTGGAAATTTTTGGTACTTAGCTGTACCCGTATTCTTCTTCCGTTGTCTTTAGTTGTCGGCTTTATTCTAATTACGCAAGGTACTCCCATGGGATTTGACGGAAAAATGGAAGTAACCACCCTGGAAGGTGAAACCCAATATGTATCACAAGGTCCGGCGGCTGCCATTATCCCCATCAAACAGTTGGGTACCAATGGCGGAGGCTATTTCGGTGTTAACTCTTCCCATCCCTTGGAAAATCCGACCTATTTATCCAATATGATAGAATGCTGGTCCATCTTGATTATCCCTATGGCTATGGCTTTTGCATTCGGATTTTATGTGAAACGGAAGAAATTAGGATACAGCATCTATGGAGTTATGCTGGTAGCCTTTCTGATTGGAGCCTGTGTCAATGTATCACAAGAGATGGGAGGTAATCCACGTATTGATGACATGGAAATTGCACAAGAAAATGGCTCTATGGAAGGAAAAGAAATACGTTTGGGGGCTGGTGCCACCGGATTGTGGAGTGTTGCGACCACCGTAACCTCCAATGGGTCTGTCAACGGCATGCATGACTCTACCCTGCCTCTTTCAGGGATGATAGAAATGCTGAACATGCAGATTAATACGTGGTTCGGTGGTGTCGGCGTAGGCTGGATGAATTACTTTACGTTCCTCATCATCGCTGTATTTATCAGCGGGTTGATGGTAGGCCGAACTCCTGAATTCATGGGCCACAAGGTGGAAGCTCGCGAAATGAAAATCGCTTCTATCGTAGCGCTGCTGCATCCGTTTGTCATCCTGGTAGGAACGGCTCTGGCTGCCTATCTGTATGTTCATGCCCCGGCTTTTGTGGCGAGTGAAGGCGGATGGCTCAACAATCCTGGTTCCCATGGATTGGGAGAAATGCTTTATGAGTTTACCTCTTGTGCGGCCAATAACGGATCTGGATTCGAAGGCTTGGGTGACAATACCTGGTTCTGGAATTTTTCCTGTGGCATTGTACTGATCCTGAGCCGTTTCATTCCGATTATCGGCCAGGTAGCTTTGGCCGGACTGCTGGCTCAGAAAAGATACATTCCTGAAAGTGCTGGTACGCTGAAAACCGATACGGTGACCTTTGCTGTCATGACTTTTGCTGTTATCTTTATTGTAGCAGCCTTGTCTTTCTTCCCGGCACAGGCCCTGACCACACTGACGGAACATTTTACTCTCTAATTACAACTGATTAATAGCAAGAAAATATGAATACTAAAAATACAAACAACTCGTTGTTTCAGAAAGACCAGCTGAAAGCCAGTCTCAAACAGTCTTTCGTCAAACTGAATCCACGACTGATGGTGAAAAACCCTATTATGTTCACAGTGGAAATCGCCACCTTTTTCATGCTGCCGGTGACCGTCTATTCAGCGGTAAGCGGTGCACAGGGCTCGGTAATCTATAACTTCAGCGTTTTCGTCATTCTTTTTTTCTGACCTTGCTTTTTGCCAACTTTGCGGAAGCCATCGCCGAAGCACGGGGCAAGGCTCAGGCTGACAGCCTGCGCAAAACTCGTGAGGAAACACCTGCCAAGCGGGTCACAGATGGAAAGCTGGAGTCTGTAAGCAGTTCCCAACTGAAGAAAGGCGATGTCTTTGAGTGTGAAGCAGGGGATGTCATTCCTGCAGACGGTGAAATCATAGAAGGTCTGGCCTCCATCGATGAAAGTGCGATTACGGGAGAATCCGCTCCGGTTATCCGTGAAGCCGGCGGAGATAAAAGTTCGGTAACTGGGGGTACAAAAGTGCTCTCAGATCGGATTCGGGTGGTGGTTACCACACAGCCCGGAGAGAGTTTCCTTGACAAGATGATTGCATTGGTCGAAGGGGCTAGCCGGCAGAAAACGCCGAATGAGATTGCACTGACTATCCTGCTGGCTGTATTCACACTTGTCTTTCTGGTGGTGTGCATTACGCTGAAGCCGATGGCCGACTATTCCGGCACTACCATTACGATAGCCGCTTTCTTGTCTCTCTTTGTCTGTCTGATTCCTACCACCATCGGTGGACTGCTTTCCGCCATCGGAATTGCAGGTATGGACCGCGCACTGCGTGCCAATGTCATCACCAAATCAGGAAAAGCCGTTGAGACAGCAGGAGATGTGGATACACTTTTACTGGACAAGACGGGTACCATCACTATCGGAAACCGTAAGGCTACAGCCTTTCATCCGGTCAAAGAGATTCCTCTGCGCCCTTTTGTGGAAATATGCATGCTCTCTTCCTTAGCCGATGACACTCCGGAAGGTAAATCCATCATCGAATTGGGACGCGAACAAGGCATCCGCATGCATACACTCCAGACGGAAACGAAAGGGGCCCACATAATCCCGTTTACGGCGGAAACCAAATGCTCTGGCGTAGACCTGAAAGACGGTACCCAAATTCGTAAAGGGGCTTTTGATGCCATCCGCAGCCTGACGCAGGCAGCCGGTCATGACTTCCCCCAGGAAACGGAAGATGCTATTCAAAACATATCAGGCAACGGAGGTACTCCTTTGGTGGTCTGTGTCAATCAGAAAGTAGCCGGTGTCATTGAATTGCAGGACATTATCAAACCAGGTATAGAAGAGCGATTTGAACGCTTACGAAAAATGGGTGTCAAAACGGTGATGGTAACGGGAGACAATCCCTTGACGGCACAATACATTGCCAAAAAAGCGGGTGTGGATGACTTCATCGCCGAAGCCAAGCCGGAAGACAAGATGAATTACATCCGTCGGGAACAAGCGGCCGGCAAGCTGGTGGCCATGATGGGTGACGGTACAAACGATGCTCCGGCTTTGGCACAGGCCAACGTAGGAGTAGCCATGAACAGCGGTACACAGGCGGCAAAAGAGGCCGGCAACATGGTTGACCTGGATAATGACCCGACTAAACTAATCGAAATCGTAGAGATAGGAAAGCAGCTGTTGATGACACGAGGTACACTGACCACCTTCTCCATCGCTAACGATGTGGCAAAATACTTTGCTATCATTCCGGCCTTGTTCATGATTTCTGTTCCTCAATTGGGTGCCCTTAACATCATGGGGCTTCACAGTCCCGAAAGTGCCATCCTGTCTGCCGTCATCTTCAATGCGCTCATCATTCCTGCGCTGATACCCCTGGCGCTGAAAGGAGTTGCCTACAAGCCAATCGGTGCCAGTGCTCTGCTTCGTCGAAACCTGCTTATCTATGGGGTAGGCGGTTTAATCGCTCCTTTTGTGGGTATCAAGCTGATTGATCTGCTCGTTGGACTATTTGTCTAACCTATCTTTCATGATAATTTATTCAAATTATTTTAAATTGACTCGTAAAAATATTCATTATGAAGAATCTTATAAAATCAATAAAACTCACTCTTGTTTTTTGTGTGTTTTTGTCCGTATGTTATGTGCTGGTCCTGTGGGCGTATGCCCAGTTCGCCGCGCCGGGTGAGGGTGGCAATGTCGAAACCGTTAGCCTGAACGGAAAAGTAGTGGGGGTAGCCAACGTCGGACAGCGGTTTACCCAAGATATTTATTTTTGGGGACGACCTTCCTGTGCAGGTGACGGTTACGACGGCACCAGCTCGGCCGGCAGCAACAAAGGGGTAACCAATGAAAGCTACCTGAAAGAAGTCGAGGCCCGGATAGACACCTTTTTGCTGCACCATCCGTACCTGAAACGTGCGGAGGTGCCTGCAGAAATGGTAACGGCCAGTGCCTCCGGATTGGATCCTGACATCACACCTGCCTGTGCCTATGTGCAGATAAAACGGGTAGCTACTGCCAGGGGCTTGAGCGAAAAAGAAGTGAAAGCACTGGTGGAAAACCATATCGAAAGACCGCTTTTCGGCGTTTTCGGGCCTTCCAAAATCAATGTATTGAAACTGAATGTTGCTTTAGATGAACATAAGAAAAAAACATTAATCTGTTTGTAATATGTATACTTTTATCAAAAAAAATCTGCTTCTCATAGGAGTAGTGGCTTGTTTATATCCTTTACAAGTTTCTGCACAAGACAAACTATCCGTTCATGCCAAGGCGGATTTCGTTTCTGACTATGTCTGGCGCGGGGCCGATCAGCAGTCCGGTTGTTCGGTACAGCCTTCTCTCACGCTGGGTTATGCTGGTTTTTCCCTCAATGTTTGGGGCAGCCAGTCACTCACCAAATGGGAAGAGGGAGGTTCCAAAGAATGGGACATCAACCTCGGATATACCTACCGGAATTTAACGGCCACCTTGTCCGATTATTGGTGGAGCGGTATCAACCAACCTTATGGCCATTACAAAAACAGCCATTATTTCGAGGCTACATTGGCTTACTGCTTCAGCGATTCTTTTCCGCTGTCCCTTTCATGGAGCACCATGTTTGCCGGGGCAGACAAGAATGAGAAGGGCAATCTGCAGGCATCTACTTACCTTTCGGCCTCCTATCCCTTCCGGCTACCTGCAGACATAGTGCTGACTCCCGCTGTCGGCTTTACTCCCTGGAAAGGAATGTATCACCATAAAGCCGCTTTTACAGACGTATCTCTGAAAGTTTCCAAGGAAGTATCGTTGTCAAACCATTTAGCAATCCCCTTATCTGTTCAAGCTATCGTATCACCGGTATATGACCGAACTTACCTGGTAGCAGGGATCGGCATCGGATTTTAACATGTCCACACCTTGTACTCTTAAGGACTATGGAAAGGAAAGACTTGTTTTCTCAAAATGAAAAGGTTTCTTCTCAGATTGAGAAAACAGTTTGCCTTTTCATTCCTCTTTTATATCTTCATAGCTGCTGATTTTCAAGTGATAATGAAAGATTTCGAACAATGGCACAGTCCTTGTTTCTCATGTAATAAAATTAAAATAAAAGAACAATGGAAGAATGGTATCAAAGCAATAAAGTTTCTTTTCAGAGAAACAGGGGCTGTATGGTCAACTATCGAAATGTTTCATATGCATTAGGCGTGCTTGTACTGGTAGAAGCGGGGTTTTTCGCACTTTGTGCAGGTGTTTCCTTCTACTATCAGGAAGAAGACTATATTCATTTTTTAGAAACGCTGCTTATTAACGTTGTACTTGGTGGACTGCTGCTGTTGGGGGGTAAACGAAATGAAGTATCCATCAATCGACGTGACGGTTATTGTATTGTCAGTCTTTCGTGGATACTGTTTTCGGCACTGGGAATGCTTCCTTTCCTATTTAGTGGATATATTCCATCAATATCCGATGCCTTTTTTGAAACCATGTCAGGGTTCACCACTACCGGTGCCACGATATTGGATCATATCGAAACCCTTCCCCACGGACTGTTGTTCTGGAGAAGTCTGACCCAGTGGATTGGTGGACTTGGCATCGTTCTTTTTACTATTGCACTGCCTCTATTTTCGGGCAGCAGCCAACAGCTCTTCCTGTCAGAGGCAACGGGGAGTTACCCATGACAAGATTCACCCCAAAATCAAAGTGATGGCACGGTGGCTGTGGACAATCTATATCGGACTGACAGCTGTGGAAACTCTTCTGCTTGTAGGGGGTGGTATGAGTGGGTTTGATGCCGTCTGTCACGCCTTTGCTACAACCGCAACCGGTGGCTTCTCTACCAAGCAGGCAAGTGTGGCCTATTGGAATTCGCCCTACATTGAATACGTGATTTCAATTTTTATGATTCTGTCTGGCGTCAATTTCTCTCTTTATTATTTGGCTGCTATGCGTGGTAACTTTCGCCATTTATGGAAAGATGAAGAATTACGCTGGTTTCTGAAGTCCGTCGGAATACTCACTCTGTTCATTACTGGAGCCCTATTCCTGACTGACTACTACGATTTGGAAACGTCCTTCCGTAAAGCCCTGTTTCAAGTAGCTACTGCTCATACTTCCTGCGGATTTACTTCAGATGATTACAACTTATGGCCTCCTTGCACCTGGATGTTGCTGATTTTCGCCATGATTTCAGGCGGATGTACTGGATCTACCAGCGGAGGAGTCAAAAACATGCGGTTGCTTATCATTGCCCGTAACATCCGGAATCAGTTCAAACAGATGCTTCACCCTCGGGCAGTTTTACCGGTACGAGTAAACGGTATCTGTGTCCAAGTACGGACCTCTGCTACGGTATTCACTTTTTTCGGAACTTACTTGATATGTATTTTTATAGGGTGGATATTATTGATGTGCTGTGGAGTGGGACTGACCGAATCCATGAGTACAGTGATATCCGCCATAGGCAATGTGGGTCCCGGACTGGGAGCTTTCGGACCGGCTTTCTCCTGGGCGGCTCTTCCCGATGCAGCCAAATGGATACTTTCTGCGTTGATGCTCATCGGGCGTTTGGAGATTTTCGGTATCTTGCTACTCTTTTATCGGGGATATTGGAAAGACGAATAACGGAATCTGCCTCTTTGAGAAGGATGTAGGGTGATTTCCCTAATCGTCAACTCGGGCAGATTGCAAGAATATCAACAGAAATAAACATAAATATGAAGGATAGAAATGATAGAGAAGAAAACGCACAGCATTTCCTACAGCTGATACGGCGTTCACAGCGGGGTGTATTCAAGGTCTATATCGGCATGATAGCCGGTGTGGGAAAAACTTACCGTATGCTTCAGGAAGCACATGAAATGTTAAACAACGGCATTGATGTGCAAATAGGATATGTCGAGACGCATGGACGTGCTGGAACGGAAGAACAGCTAGCCGGACTGCCGATTATACCACGGAGAAAAATCTATTATAAAGGAAAGGAATTGGAAGAAATGGATTTGGATGCCATCTTGCTGTTACACCCAGAATTGGTAGTGGTAGATGAACTTGCGCACACCAATGTGGAAGGAAGCAGGCATGAAAAACGATGGCAGGATGTCATGGAATTGCTTGAAGCAGGCATCAATGTTATCACTGCAGTCAACATTCAGCATATAGAAAGCCTAAATGAAGAGGTAAAAGGAATTGCCGGCATCGAAGTAAAAGAACGGATTCCTGATAAGGTGCTAGAAGAAGCAGACGAAGTTGTGAATATAGATTTGACAGCGGAAGAACTGATCAATCGTTTGAAAGCTGGAAAAATATACCGAAAAGAAAAAATTCCAACAGCCTTGAACCATTTCTTCAAAACTGAAAACATCCTTCAGCTCAGGGAACTGGCTTTAAAAGAGGTTGCCTTTCGTGTGGAACGGAAAGTGGAGAACGAAATTATCAGCGGAGAGAAAGGTGTACATCGCGAACTTTTTCTGGTATGCATCAGCAGCAATGAAATAACTCCCAAAAGGCTCATTCGCCGCACTGCCAGGTTAGCCTCTCGATATGATACGGATTTTTTGGTTCTTTATGTACAGACCCCTGCCGAACATCCAGACCGCATTCCATTGGCTACCCAGCGCCATCTGCTGAATCACTTCAAACTGGCGGCGGAGCTGGGCGGTGAACTGATACAGCGGGCTTCACCGGATGTCATAGATACTATTCAAACGGTGTGCAAAGAGCGTCAGGTCACGACGCTGTGCATCGGACAACCGGCTTTCACCTATGTCTCGACTTTAGTTCATCTGAAACGATACCGGTCTTTTTTGAGATTTCTCTCGGATGAGAACATAAAATTGGTTATCTTTCCGCAGTAATAAACCTAAACCTCAAATCCGCAACCTATAGGGTTTAGTGGGATTTTGCTTGCAAAGCGACTTGAGGTAATACGCTGGTTTAACCAGAAAAGCATGGTCTAGAATCTCGCTATATTGATAACCAAACACATAGTGCATCTCAATCCCAAGGTGGAATCTATGGTTTGAGCTAAAAGAGCATCAAATTGCTCCATAATCGAAAAATCCCCCAAAAGGAGTGGGTTTCTCAGATTTAATTTGTACTTTTGCCATGTCATTCAGAATTTTGTTTGTTTTTATTTTGCAACACACTGAGATAAGTGAAATTTCTGACATGGCAAAATCCTGGCAACTTTTTGTTGCTCAGGTGCTTATAAAAAATATTAAATGATAGTGTTGCGGAAATTAGGTTAAATAGATTGTTTTATGAATATCAAGACAAAACTGACGTTGAATATCGGTGTGCTGGTAGCCATGATTGTGCTGTTAGTTTCACTCTCTGTCGTCAACTTACAAATTCTGACCGCCACCGAACCGACTAGCCCGGCGGCCGGTCCCGGTCTGCAACGGGCATTGGTATGGGTCTCCATCATCGGAGGTCTCTGCATTGTCTGCGGCCTTTGGATGTTGAAACAGTTGCCGTCCTCCATCAACAAGCCCGTCAAAGAAATTACAGACGGTATCAAGGAAATTGCCAATCACAACTACGAACAGCGGTTGAACCTCGAAAGCAAGGAATTTGAAGAGGTGTCCAAAAACTTCAATCGGATGGCTAAACGACTGGCTGACTACAACTCTAGCACACTGGCTGAAATAAAGGCAGCCAAGAATTATATGGAAACCATCATCAACAGTGTGAAGGAACCCATTATCGGACTGGACAATGCGATGACCATCCTTTTCATTAACGATGAAGCCCTCAGCATCCTCAACCTTCAGCGAGAAGAAGTCTTGCTGAAATCGGCTCAGGAGATAGCCCTGCGAAATGACCTTCTCCGCAGATTGCTCCGGGGATTGCAGGATGCATTCGATGAAAAGAGCACCTCTAAAAACGAGCCGCTTAAAATCTATGCCGACAATAAGGAAAGCTATTTCCAAATGAGGTGCATGAAGACAGGCAGAGAAGGTTCCTCGCAAAAAGAAGGATATGTGATTCTCTTAAAAAACATCACTGAGTTTAAAGAACTGGATTCCGCCAAGACCACCTTCATCTCTACCATCTCTCACGAACTAAAAACACCGATTTCGGCCATTCTGATGAGCCTGCAACTGCTGGAAGACTGCCGAGTGGGCTCTCTGAATGAGGAACAGAAGGAACTGGCTCAAAGCATTCAGGATAACAGCGACCGGTTGCTGAGTATCACCAGTGAATTACTCAACATGACCCAGGTGGAATCCGGTAAGTTACAACTGAAACCGCGCATCACCAAGCCTATCGAGTTGATTGAATATGCCATCAAGGCAAACCGGATACAGGCCGAGAAGTTCAACATTCAGATAGAAGTGCAATATCCGGAAGAGAAGATGGGCAAACTGTTTGTTGATAGTGAAAAGATAGCTTGGGTGCTGACGAACCTACTTTCCAACGCTATCCGGTATTCAGCAGAAAACGGGCGTATTATCATCGGTGCGCGGCAAACAAAGGACAACTGGATAGAAATGTTCGTACGTGATTTTGGAAAAGGCATCGATCCCCGTTATCACCAGAGCATCTTCGAACATTATTTCCGAGTTCCGGGCACCAAGGTACAGGGTAGTGGACTGGGACTATCCATTTCCAAGGACTTTGTCGAAGCGCATGGGGGCACTCTGACCATAGATAGTGAATTGGGGAAAGGCAGCTGCTTTACACTCCGGTTAAAGGCATAAAATCAAGATACAGAACGTGAAAGTTGTTTCCTATTTCCCCTTTTAAAAAGTTAAATTATGGGATACCGATCATCAAATTTTTGCAGTCTAATTATCCCATATGTGCTAATTTACTATATTGTTTGTTTTTATTTTGCAACACTAAGATAAGTGAAATTTCTGACATGAAAAAATCCTGAGCAACTTTTTGTTGCTCAGGTGCTTATAAAAAACATTAAATTATAGTGTTGCGGAAATCAGGGGAATGCAAAATCCAATATTGTCACAACGCTAAGAACTATAGAACCATATGTTCTGAAAGCCCTTATCAAAGAGGACTTACACAGACTTCCTATGAGCAAAATTTCTGAAATAGCAAGTAGAATACCTGATGTTGAAATCAAAGAAATTCGCAAGTTTGTTTATTCTATGGTCGGAACCGAAATAGCGAAGAAAGGCGCTCGTGTAGATTGTAGATACTATTTAATTTGATGGCTAAAAAGAGAGTGTGTCATAAGTCCATGACGCACCCTCATCAACTTAAATTAACGTGACTCATTTTATCCTTCTCCTAAAGCAGAGAGATACCTACATCATCCCTTCCAGTTTTTCCTGTGCCTCGCGCATATCTTTTTCAAAATTCACATGGTCTAGAAGGTATTCCGTTCTGCCTTGAGAAAGAAGAAGATAGAGCTGCGGATTCATGCCCTCTACATACTGGGCGATGGCATACTCTATATCATCACGCTGCGTAGGATTGGTGGAAAATTCAAAAACCCTGAGCTTTTGATGAATAAAGCAATATGCCGACTCTATACAATCTCTGGTGATGCCCCCTGCCAAGAGAGCATCACCATTATTATTATGATTCATTCTGAATATCCTTTTTATTTCACGCCCTTCATCGACAAGGCGATGCGCTTGCGCTTCAAATCTACTTCTGCCACTCTCACCATCACATGTTCATGAAGCTTTACCACCTCAGAAGGATCCTGAATGTAACGGTTTGACATCTGGGATACATGAACCAGACCATCGTTGTGGACACCTATATCTACAAAGGCACCAAACTTGGTAATGTTGGTAACAATGCCCGGCACAACCATGCCCACCTGCAAATCCTCTATCTCCTTGATGCTGGCATCAAACTCAAACTTCTCTACCTCACCACGAGGATCCAAGCCCGGCTTGTCAAGCTCAGCCATGATATCGGTCAAAGTAGGCATACCCACCTCAGCACTCACATATTTCCGGATATCAATCTTCTTCTGCAGCGCCTTGTCTTCTACCAGCTGCTTCACCGTTACGCCCTGATCTTTCGCCATCTGCTCTACCAGCGCATAGCGCTCTGGATGAACGGCACTGTTATCCAAAGGATTCTTAGCGCCTGGAATGCGGAGGAAGCCGGCACACTGCTCGAAGGCCGAAGGACCCAGACGGGGCACCTTCTTCAACTGGGCACGGGAAGCAAAGGCTCCATTCTCGCGGCGATATTCCACGATATTCTTGGCAAGCGTAGGTCCCAAACCGCTCACATAGGTCAGCAGATGCTGCGATGCGGTATTCAGGTTGACACCCACCGAGTTCACACAACTCATTACCACCGTATCCAGACTCTTCTTCAATTGAGTCTGGTCCACATCATGCTGATACTGTCCCACACCGATGCTCTTCGGATCAATCTTCACCAACTCAGCAAGCGGATCCATCAGTCTTCGTCCGATGCTCACAGCACCACGCACGGTAACATCCTCATCCGGGAACTCATCTCTTGCAATCTTCGAAGCCGAATAGATAGAAGCACCATCCTCGCTCACCACATAGATATCTACCGGATGAACGAAATCGATGCTATGCAGCCAGTCGCTGGTTTCGCGACTTGCCGTACCGTTACCTACAGCCATTGCCTCCACCTGATACATCTTTACCATGCGCTGGATGGCAGCCGTAGCCTCGCTCTTCCTGTTACGGGGAGGATGAGGATAGACAATTTCATGATGAATCAGATTGCCCTGCGCATCAAGACAGCAAGTCTTGCAACCATTGGCAAAACCCGGGTCAACCGCCATCACGCGTTTTTGTCCGAGAGGAGCCGCCAACAAAAGCTGGCGCAGGTTTTCGGCGAAGACCACAATAGCCTCCTCATCCGCCTTCTGCTTGCTGAGCGCAGCAAATTCGGTTTCAATGCTAGGCTTCAGCAGTCGCTTGAAGGCATCATCCACCGCTTCCCCCACCAGCGTCTGGCACTCACCGAAACCATGTACATAGTGGCGCTTCAGTTTATCCTGACACTGCTCATCATCAGCCGAGATGCTGACACGCAAGAATCCAGCTGCCTCGCCTCTACGCATAGCCAGCAGTCGGTGCGAAGAACATTTCTTCAATGGTTCTGAGAAATCGAAATAGTCGGAGAAGCGCTGCGCCTCTTCCTCATCCTTCTTCTTGGCTACCACCTTAGAAGTGATGATGGCACCGCGTCTGAACTCACCGCGAATCTGATTGCGACTCTGCTCATTTTCGCTTACGGTTTCAGCGATGATGTCTTTGGCTCCCTGAAGTGCAGCCTCCACATCCTTCACCTTATCGCCCACAAACTTCCTGGCAGCCTGTTCCGGATTGCGCTCACGCTGGAAGAGGAGCAGCTGTGCCAGAGGCTCCAAGCCTGCCTCACGTGCTATCTGTGCACGGGTGCGGCGCTTTGGCTTATAAGGAAGATAGATATCTTCCAGTTCGGTGGCATCCCAGCACTGTTCGATGCGTTTTTTCAGTTCATCCGAGAGTTTTCCCTGTTCCTCGATAGTTTTGAGGATAGTCTCCTTTCTCTTCGCCATCTCAGAGAGTTTCTCGTTAGCCTGTGCGATGGCTCCAATGTTTACCTCATCCATATTACCGGTTTTCTCCTTGCGGTATCGCGAGATAAACGGAATGGTGCAGCCCTCTTCGAGCAGCGCCAGAGTATTTTCTACAGCCTGCTCCTTCAGATTGAGCTGGGCTGCTATCTGCTTTGTAAATTGATTCATTTATGATATTAATAAAAAAAAGATTCAAACTGTTTGTTCATGCAAAGATAGAGAAAAAAGTTGGTTTGCCCAAATATTCCCTCATATTATTTGGCGGTTTCACTAAAAAATCGTAGCTTTGCAGCAGAAATAGCTTTAGATACATTCAGCATGCCTACTTTTCTTGATTTACATCAATAATACGGCTTGTTTTGCAAGAAAAACTGAGAAATAGTTTTGAGTTTCAAGTTATTTCCTATATCTTTGCCGCCGAATTAGAGAGTGCAGGGCATGTCTGGGATGTGCTTTGCTATCATAAATAAAGGGGCTGAAAAGCTACCTGATTAGAGTGATAAAAGAAAGTAATAATTAAAAGAAAAGATTGATCATGAAGAAGATTATGTTGAGCCTTGCTATGGCTCTCGTTTCAGTTTGCGCTAGCGCACAGGTTTACATCGGTGGTACAGCTGGTATTTCCAGCAACAAGATCGGTGATGGTGACAGCAAGACAGCTTACACCTTGATGCCTGAGATTGGTTACCAGTTCAACAACAAGTGGGAAGCTGGTCTCGAGATTGGTATCAAGAAGGGCGAAGTTTGCAAGCTTTCTCCTGTAGGTGAATCTACAACATTCAAAGTTGCTCCTTACGTACGTTACACAGCCGTAGAAACCAAGTTGGTTAACCTCTTCGTTGAGGGTACAATCGGTTACAGCAGCTTCAGCAAGGGCGGTGGCGATTTATACGAGGTAGGCATCAAGCCAGGTTTGGCTGTTAAGCTTTCAGACCACGTAAACTTCATCACAAAGGTAGGTTTCCTCGGTTACAAAGGTTATTCTCCTGACCATGGTGACAACTCATCAACATTCGGACTTAACGTAGATGCGAGCAACATTTCATTTGGTGCTATCTACAAGTTCTAATCTTAGGGTGCTCATTTACTCATAAGCAATAATATCAGGGGCGCAAGCGATTCCTTTCATGGAAACAGCTTGCGCCCCATTTTTTTACCTGCAAGCGAACACGCTTTTACTCTTCACTCTTCACCTTTTCTTCGGAAACCCCTGTGTTTATCGGCATTCCGAGGGGTGAAGAGTTTGCAGCGACTCTTCACCCACTCTTCACCACTCTTCACCGATTCCAAAGACCAACAGGCGCAAATTGCAGCGCAAGCCCGCTAGATGTCCATGAGGAGGGTGTGTCATAAGTCTGGATGTTGGTGCATAACAGTTGACCATCGCATGCACATCACCTGTTGTGCATGCGCATATCAGCTGTTATGCAAGCGCACAACAGCTGTTGTGCGACCGAAGATACAGACTGCCTCAACAACATATCCTAACTCTTTCAACAACATATCCTAACTCTTTCAACAACATATTATAACTCTTCCAACAACATATTCTTACTCTTCCAACAACAAGAAAAGGGTGAATCATAAATTTATGACACATCCTCCGCCGAACCAGCTAAGGTGAAGAGTGGTGAAGAGTGGGTGAAGAGTGCCCAAGAACTCTTCACCCCTCGAAACGCCCATAAACACTGGGGATTCCAAAGGAAAGGTGAAGAGTGAAGAGTATTTCTTTATCCCTTACTTACAACAATAATTCAGGCATTTATGCTGACTGTTCCTATAGAACAGCCAACTGGCGAGCGTACGGCTAGTCAACTGTTCTTCATTCGCCAGTACACTATTTCCGATTAACAGCCAACTTATTCCTCGGCAAAATATTCCGGAATACAGTTTATACTGCAACAATAAATAAGGGGCGTGCTTAAATGAGCACGCCCCCAGACGAGAGATTTTATGTATTCTTTTCACAAAGAATCCTATTAAACATTATGTATATAATTTTATAGGGTGTCCAGTTCTATGTTCCAATATTAACTCACTTGTTTGAGAGTTTTGGTTCGTTCTGTCACCCAGTTTTTGGACAAGTGCTCGGTAGTCCAAGCATCAATGTCCTTAAGTTTAACATTCACTAAGCGCTCTTTGAAATTAAATGTTTTAGTAACGGATTCGTTCACGACTTTTGGATATAATGGTATCATTAGAGCAAAAGGAGTTATGCCATACAGCTTGTTCGGTGACTTCTTGCTTTTGTATATACCAAAAGTAGATTCAATGATGTCTGAAGAGATGCAGATATTCATATCCTCAGTAAGTTGCGCTTCTTCCTTTCGGAAGTACTCCAGCATCTTCAAGCCAAGGTGAGCTTGACGAGGATAAGCATTTCCTATAACATGAGCAACTATGTATGACTGGCACTCCTTACTCGTCTTGCAGGAAAAGCCTTTGTTTTTACAGATATGCTCTATATGCCTGATGGCATCCAACGCATCCATGAGTTCTTGCAACAAAGATTCATAGTCGTTGATGAAAGCATACGCTTCCTGCATTTCTTTTGGGAGTTTGTTGTAACAAGCAAGCATAGAGTTGCCCCAGATTACCCATTCAGACATATTCATGAATCTAGCAATAGTCCTCATGTTCGGTGGTAGCAAATATGCTTTATTTGTCAGATGGTATTGCAGTCTTTTCTTTCCTAAAAGTGTTGTAAGCTCAACAAAATCAGGCTGTTTTTCATACACCTTTTTGAGAATCACACCCATAGAATGACTGATGTCCGCATAATGCACATATCCAGAGTCCAAGATACCCCTTACAAGGTTATGGGCATTGTCACTAATCACATATTGAGGTTCTGAACCTGCAGATATAGTGACTTCGCTTATCTTGTTTTCGATATCTTCACCCTTGAAGTTTGCTCCTACCGTCATGTTTAAAAACTGTCACATCTTCATGTTTGACAGGTCGATCTTGATGCTCTGATGGAATGGCTAGAGCCAAAAGTAGTTTCTGACCGTTTATAGCGATGCTCTCATCCATAACCATGGCAAACTTTTTGCCTTTGCATGGCTGGTCATCTTGATAAACAGACAGTCCCAACTTCTTTATCCAGTTTTCCACCGTATTGTAGCATGGACTTTTTCCGAAGTTCTTACCAAGTACTTCAGAGAATACCTCCAAGATCTTCACTACAGTTCGAAGGCCACAGCCAGTACGCATATAGATAAGAACACAAAGTTGAATTACTACAAGAGGGAATCTATGTCCGGGAACAGGTGCGAGAGTAATGCTCTTTGTTCGTTGGTCATAGTTATTTTCTGAACGTCTTTTTTTTTGAGTTCTTTCCGAAGACCTTTGATAGTGTTTGTATTCTTCACTTCTTTGCCTTCAAGTTGCTTAACTCTTTTACGAAGACGCTTTAACTCTTCCTCAGGGGTCTCTTTATGCTGTTTTGAATCTAACTTTTTCATTGATTATAAGTATTTGTAATGATGTACAAAGATACTAAAAATCAACGATATACACAAATTTTCAAAGAACTATTTCGTTACATGAAACGTTAAATATCAGAGCGTAATATTAACAATTAACAGGGATGTTTCCAGCTTGTTTTTAAGAACAGAGAACTGGACACCCTAATATTTTATTCAAAAAACATTTTTATTTCTTAAGCGTAAATTCAAACTTCAAGCCGCCTTCCTGCTGATTGCTCACACGGATGGTTCCGCCATGCAGGAGAACGGCATTCTTGACGATAGCAAGACCCAAACCGGTGCCACCCATCTTGCGGCTGCGTCCCTTATCTACCCGATAGAAACGCTCAAATAGACGGGAGAGATGCTCGGCAGGAACACCCTGACCGTTATCACTGAAGATGAAATGCCACTTATTGCCCTGCTCCTTGGCACTCAACGTTATCTTACGCCCTTCACCGGCATAGGCTATGGCATTGTCGGTAAGATTGCGGAACACACTATAGAGCAGACTGCGGTTACCCTTCACGATAATATGCTGGTCGGGAAGAAGACTCTCGAAAGTCATCTTGTGCGACTCTCTTTCCAGCGCCGTCTCACGGGCTATTTCACTCACCATCTGCGTAATGTCTACCGCCTCGAAATCTATCATATCCGAACCGTCATCCAACCGGTTCAGGGTAGAGATGTCGCGGAGCAGAGAGGTGAGACGCTCGCTCTGGGCATAACAGCGCTGCAGAAACTGCGACTTCATCTCTTCGTTGATATGCGGATTGTCGAGTATCGTTTCCAGATAACCCTGGATACTTGCCACAGGAGTCTTCAGCTCGTGAGCTATATTCTGGGTAAGCTGCCGCTTCAGTACATTCTGTTCACATCGGGTGGTCTGTATGCGCTTATACATCTTGATGATACGCTCGGCTATCTCGCCCAACTCATCGTTAGGGAACTTGGCGAGATCTTCCACCTCAAGACTCTCGTTGTGATCTGCCTTATAAGCAAAGATGCTCAGTTTGGAGACATTCTTACCCAGACGGTCCGTAAAACGGTAGAGCACGATGGTAAGCAGAATGACGGCTACGATGGCAAACCAGATGAAATGCTGGTCAGCCTGCAGCGATTTTGCCAAATCATTATTGTAAGGTAGTGCCGTACGGATGATGAGCTTGCTTTCCGGAAAATAAGAAGCCACATAGAAATAATCATGCTTCAGGGTTTTAGACTGTCGCTCCACGCTTGAGCCTACCCTGTTTTTCAAGGCCTCTGCTATTTCCTCACGTTTAGCATGGTTGGCAAACTGATCATAGTCGGAACTCATGTTGTCATAAATCACCTTACCGTTCGGGCGCACCAGCGTAACACGAAGGTCCTTGCTTTCATGTTCGCGTACAAAAGCCTTCAACTTCTCATGAGCCACAGTCACATCCCTATTGTGAATGCTATCCTGCAGAATAATTCCTTCACCAGGAGAGAGCGCCAGATCTTCTGCCAACAGTTCATTATAATTTTCCAGCTTGATAGTAAGCGTACCTATTTTATACTGCTTCTCTCGTGCCTGCTGGAACACGATAAAACTGACGGCGAACACAAGGAACACCGCCAGTACACTGAAGTACAACTTCCTACCTACACTATTTAACTTAAACATTTTAATTACGCATCAAAATAATAACCGAATCCCAGACGGGTAACGATGCACTTGGCAAATTTACCAATCTTCTTTCTCATACGGGTGATGTTGACATCCACCGTGCGGTCGAGTACCATCACATCCTTAGGCCATACCCGGTCGATAAGTTCCTGACGTGAGAAGACCTTGCCGCGCTCTTCGAGGAAAAGACGCAGGAGTTCGAACTCGGTCTTGGTGAAAGGGATTGCCTCACCATCGATGCTCACCGTCTTCTTGTCCAGATTCAACTGCAGTCCCTGATAGTTGATGATCTTCGATTCATCAGCATCGCCAGCCTGTTCAGCCGTACGGCGCAAGACGGCACGCACTCTGACCATCACCTCTCGGATAGAGAAAGGTTTCGAGATATAATCATCGGCACCGATATTGAATCCTGTCACCGTATCGTTTTCCGTATCTCGGGCTGTAAGGAAGATAATCGGAACATTGGCTGTCATCGGATTGCCCTTCAACTGCTTAGCCAGCTGGAAACCGCTCATTCCTCCCATCATGACGTCCAGTAGCAGCAGATCGAACGAAGCGATGTCCATCTCCAAAGCCTCTTCTGCCGAATTGGCTGTTTCTACCTCATATCCTTCTGTTTCGAGATTGAATTTCAGAATCTCACACAAGTCTTGCTCATCATCAACAACAAGTATTCTTTTCATATTCTCTTCCATATTTCATGTTATTTAAAATACCGCTGCAAAATTACGACTTTTCTTTCGTAATAAGCGTTACATTCAGTTACAATTTCGTGACATTTAGTTCTTTAGAGAAAAAAAATATAAAAAAACGAGTATTTTGTTACACATTTTAACTTAGTGTTCCAAATTCGCTACATGTTTCTTTGCTAGTTAGAAACAGAAATACTACTTTTGCACCCGATATAACTATAAGTGAGCATATAACACAACTGAAAGAGTATGAAAGATAAAGTAAATGCAATTCCCTTAATCGGTGAAATCATCAAAGAGGAATTAAACAAGCAAGGCAAGACCACAGTATGGCTTGCTGAGCAATTAGGCTGCCATCGTACTAATATATATAAGGTATACGGCAGAGCCACTATAGATACGGGTATGCTTTACCATATCTGTCAGTTGCTGAACATTGATTTGTTTAAGGTTTATTCAGACGCTTTGCGTAAACGCAAGAAAAAGAATCAAGATTTAAACTAAAAATAACTAAAACAATAAGACCTGAGGTTAATCACCCCAGGTCTTATTGTTTTTATGCCAATCGCTTTTCCAGACGCTCGCGGATGGCAGCGATAAAGCCGGCAGAGTTTACAGCCTTAGCCTCAACACCTTCCATCAGGTTTACGAGATCCTTGGTAGCGATACCATCATTCAAAGTATCGAAACATGCAGCCTCCAACTGGTCGCCAAAGTTCTGAAGTTCCTTGATGCCATCCAGTTCGCCACGCTTTCTCAACGCACCGCTCCATGCAAAGATTGTAGCCATCGGGTTGGTAGATGTATCTTCACCCTTCAGGTAGCGATAGTAATGACGGGTCACGGTACCATGAGCTGCCTCATACTCATACTTGCCGTCAGGAGAAACCAATACAGAAGTCATCATTGCCAGAGAACCGAAGGCTGTACTGAGCATATCGCTCATCACATCACCGTCATAGTTCTTGCAAGCCCAGATAAAGCCGCCCTTGCTGCGGATAACACGAGCCACTGCATCATCAATCAATGTATAGAAATACTCGATACCGAGTTCTGCAAACTTCTCTTTATAGTCGCTCTCATATACTTCCTCAAAGATTTTACGGAACTGGGCATCATAAGTCTTAGAGATGGTATCCTTGGTAGCAAACCAGAGATCCTGCTTGGTATCAATGGCAAACTTGAAGCAGCTGTGAGCAAAGCTGCGGATACTCTTATCAGTATTGTGCATGCCCTGGATAACGCCAGCACCATCGAAAGAATGAATCTCTATCTCCTGCTTCTTGCCGCTCTTACCCTCGAACACGAGTTTGGCTGTACCTGGCTCATCAGCACGAAGTTCCACGCTCTTGTATACATCGCCGTAAGCATGACGGGCGATGGTAATAGGCTTCTCCCAGTTCTTTACACAAGGGTGGATGCTTGGGATGGTGATAGGAGCACGGAATACGGTACCGTCCATGATGCTACGGATAGTTCCATTAGGGCTCTTCCACATTTTGTGGAGTTTATACTCGTCCATACGCTGTGCATTAGGAGTGATAGTAGCACACTTCACAGCCACGCCATATTTCTTAGCCGCCTCAGCAGAGTCGATGGTTACCTGGTCATTGGTCTGGTCGCGATAAGGCAGACCGAGATCATAATACTCAGACTTCAAATCAACGAAAGGAAGAATCAGTTCGTCCTTAATCATCTTCCAGAGAATTCTTGTCATCTCATCACCGTCCATCTCTACCAATGGAGTTGTCATCTTAATCTTTTCCATAACACAATATAATGTATAATTAATAATTTACAATGTACAATGATCAGGGCAGCCAAGTGTACCCTTGATATTTTGCCTGCAAAATTAATAAAAATAATCAAGAAAAGAAAGGAAATTAAGAATAATTCTAGCAAAATGATAACAAAAAGCACTTTTTTACGTACTTAAAACATAAAACCTGTATATTTATACCTAAAAAGGCATCAATGAGCCCGAAAACTCAGTGATGCCTCTACTTATTTACTTTTTTACCCTTTTACCTTTTTACCTTTAAATAGTCTTTTTACTTCTCCTCTGGAGCCTTGTCAATCAAGTCCATGAACTGGTCGAGCTTAGGAGTGATGATAATCTGAGTGCGGCGGTTGCGCTGCTTGCCTACCTCTGTATCGTTAGTTGTTACAGGGTTGTACTCACCACGGCCACCAGCAGTAAGACGCTTAGGATTTACACCGAAGTGATCCTGCAAGTACTGAACAACAGAAGCTGCACGGAGAGCAGAGAGGTCCCAGTTGTTGCGGATATTCTTCATCTTGGCACTTGTAGTGCTTACTGGTACGTTATCGGTATTACCCTCTACGAGCACGTCGTAATCCTTGTAGTCTGTGATGATTTTAGCAATCTTGCTCAATGTTTCCTGAGCACGGCTGTTCACCTCATAGCTACCACTCTGATAGAGCATATTGTCAGCCAGAGAGATGTAAACTACACCCTTCAGAACCTGAACATCAACCTCCTTCATCTCTTCCTTGCTCAAAGAGCGGGTCAGGTTGTTGGTAAGAACCATGTTGAGCGAATCGCTCTTGCTCTTTACCTCAACCAGGTGGCGGATATACTGGTTACTCTCGTTGATCTGGTCAACGAGTTTCTCAATGCTCACGTTGTTCTGGCTTGCATTGTTCAAACTCTTGTCAAGCGAGTTCTGCAACTTAGCGTAATCGCTCTTTGCAGTAGCGAGCTGCTCCTGGGCAGCAGCCAGACTAGCCTCTGTAGCTGCCAGTTTTTCCTTGGTAGCCTGATAGTTGCTTGACAATTCCTTATTCTCATTCTGGCAATTCTGAAGATCCTTCTTACTTGCACAGCTTGTAGCCATCAGAGCTACAGCCATCATTGCCATTACCATTAACTTTGTCTGTTTCATATTCTTTCTAATTTAAATTTTCTTGTTATTATTAATTGATTATAGTATATCTTAACGTCGCTTTCTACCTCCTATTATATTAGAGTTCTCCCGGCTTTTATCCGTTATCCGGAAGCTTCTACATTTTAGGGCATTATAGAAACTGATTCACTTCTTTCACTTGCAAAGTTACAGATAAGACTCGAATAAACAATATTTGTCAAATGCATTTAGACATTTTTAACCTCTAAATCTTTATTTATCACCTTTTTAACCAAAAAAGGCAACAGAAAGCACTTTTCTTATAGCTAAACCGCCAAATGTAGCCTTTCAAGGTAAGAATAGCCCAAATCTCAACAAAAAAAACATAAAAAACAGTGTTTTATTTTGTAGTGTCTTGAAATTGCACTATCTTTGCACTCGAAAAGAAATAAATACATTAATAATATAAAAGAAAGCAAGTATGATTCTTTTTTTTAGAACTCCATCTAAGAGTGTGATTGCGACCGAGATTGACCACAAACCATCTCAGGACGAAATCAATGAACTTTGTTGGCTTTATGGTGACGCGACTTTAGAGGACGCCCAGCAGTTGCAGGGCTTCTATGTCGGCCCACGCCGTGAAATGATTACTCCTTGGAGTACGAATGCCGTTGAGATTACTCAGAACATGAGTCTTAACGGCATTTCGCGTATCGAGGAGTACTTCCCTGTAGATAGCGAAAACGCTGAGCACGACCCTATGCTCCAGCGTATGTACAACGGTATCGGACAGGATGTGTTCACCGTGAACCACCAGCCAGAACCTATCAAGTACGTCGATGACCTCGAGAAGTATAACGAGGAAGAGGGTCTTGCCCTCAGCGAGGACGAAATAGCTTATCTCCACAAGCTGGAGAAAGAGAACGGACGCCCTCTCACCGACAGCGAAATCTTCGGTTTCGCACAGATCAACTCAGAGCACTGCCGCCACAAGATCTTCGGCGGCCAGTTTATCATCGACGGTAAGGAGATGGAGTCTTCTCTCTTCAACATGATCAAGAAGACCACCAACGAGAATCCTAACAAGATTCTCTCTGCTTACAAGGACAACGTGGCTTTCTCTCAGGGTCCTGTTATCGAGCAGTTTGCTCCAGCCGATCAGACTACCAGCGATTTCTTCCAGGTGAAGGATATCGAGAGTGTTATCTCTCTGAAGGCTGAGACCCACAACTTCCCTACTACCGTAGAGCCTTTCAATGGTGCTGCTACCGGTACGGGTGGTGAAATCCGCGACCGTATGGGTGGTGGTGTAGGTTCATGGCCTATCGCAGGTACCGCCTGCTACATGACTGCTTATCCTCGCTTGAAGGATGACAACGGCAAGAGCGATGTTGAGCGCGACTGGGAAGACATCATGCCAGTGCGTAAGTGGCTCTATCAGACTCCAGAGCAGATTCTGATCAAGGCTTCCAACGGTGCATCAGACTTCGGTAACAAGTTCGGTCAGCCTCTCATCACCGGTTCTGTGCTTACATTCGAGCACGAGGAGAATGGTGAGAAGTATGCATACGATAAGGTAATCATGCTTGCTGGTGGTGTAGGCTACGGCAAAAAGCGTGACTATAAGAAGGGCGAGCCACAGAAGGGCAACAAGGTGGTCGTAGTAGGTGGTGATAACTATCGCATCGGTCTCGGTGGCGGTTCTGTTTCTTCTGTAGATACAGGCCGTTACAGCAATGGCATCGAGTTGAACGCTGTTCAGCGTGCCAACCCTGAGATGCAGAAGCGTGCCTACAACCTGGTTCGTGCACTCGTTGAGAACGATGAGAACCCAGTAGTCAGCATCCACGACCACGGTTCAGCCGGTCACTTGAACTGTCTCTCTGAGTTGGTAGAAGAGTGCGGTGGCGAAATCGACATGTCTAAGTTGCCTATCGGCGACAAGACTTTGAGCGCCAAGGAAATCATCGCCAACGAGAGCCAGGAGCGCATGGGCTTGCTCATCGACGAGAAGTATATCAGCGAGGTTCAGAAGATTGCCGACCGTGAGCGTGCTCCAATGTACGTGGTTGGTGAGACTACAGGCGATGCTCACTTCAGCTTCAAGCAGGCTGACGGCGTAAAGCCATTCGACCTCGATGTAGCTCAGATGTTCGGTCATACTCCTAAGACTGTGATGGTAGATGAGACCGTAGAGCGTAAATATGAAGATGTAACTTATTCTGCAGATAACCTCGACGAGTACTTGCAGCGTGTTCTCCAGATGGAGGCTGTGGCTTGTAAGGACTGGTTGACCAACAAGGTAGACCGTTCCGTAACAGGTAAGATTGCCCGTCAGCAGGGTCAGGGTCAGATTCAGTTGCCACTCTCAGACTGTGGTGTCGTAGCACTCGACTACCGTGGCGAGAAGGGTATCGTAACAGCAATGGGTCATGCACCTCAGGCTGGTCTTGCCGATCCTAAGGCAGGTTCAGTACTCTCTGTAGCTGAGTCATTGACCAATATCGTATGGGCTCCATTGGCAGATGGCATGGACAGCATCAGCCTCTCAGCCAACTGGATGTGGCCTTGCCGCAGTCAGAAGGGTGAGGATGCCCGTCTGTACGAGGGTGTGAAGGCATTGTCAGACTTCTGCTGCGCCATCCACGTAAACGTACCAACAGGTAAGGACTCTCTCTCTTTGACCCAGCAGTATCCTAACGGCGAGAAGATCATCGCTCCGGGTACCGTTATCGTAAGTGCTGGTGGTGAGGTTTCAGATGTCAAGAAGGTGGTTAGCCCAGTTCTCGTTAACGACAAGAACTCTAGCCTCTACCATATCGACTTCAGTTTCGACGAGCAGCGTCTCGGTGGTTCTGCTTTCGCTCAGAGCCTGGGCAAGGTGGGCAGCGATGTTCCTACCGTCAAGAACCCAGAGTACTTCGTTGACTGCTTCAACGCCGTACAGGAACTCATCAACCGTGGTTGGGTAATGGCTGGTCACGATATCAGCGCCGGTGGTTTGATTACAACTCTCCTCGAAATGACATTCGCCAACGTAGAGGGCGGTATGAAGATCAACCTCCACGACATCGCAGATGCCGACATCATCAAGACTCTCTTCGCAGAGAACCCAGGTGTTGTCATCCAGGTAAGCGATGCTCACAAGGACGAGTTGAAAGCATTCTTCGATGAGAACGGTATCGGTTATGCCAAGATTGGTTATCCAGCTCCTGAGCTCCGCAAGATTATCATCAAGAAGGAAGGCTTCGAGCACGAGTTCGATATCGATGCTTTGCGCGACGACTGGTATAAGACATCTTACCTCCTCGACCGCAAGCAGAGCATGAACGGTATGGCTAAGAAGCGTTACACCAACTATAAGAAGCAGCCTATCGAGATGAACTTCGGTTATGGCTTCAAGGGAACCCTCGCTAGCTACAGCCTCGACGCTAACCGTCGCAAGCCATCTGGCATCAAGGCAGCTATCATCCGTGAGAAGGGTACCAATGGTGAGCGTGAGATGGCATACTCTATGTATCTCGCTGGCTTCGATGTAAAGGATGTGATGATGACCGACTTGATTTCTGGTCGTGAGACTCTGGAGGATGTGAACTTCATCGTATTCTGCGGTGGTTTCTCTAACTCCGATGTTCTCGGTTCTGCCAAGGGTTGGGCTGGCGCATTCCTCTACAATCCTAAGGCTAAAGAGGCACTCGATAAGTTCTATGCCCGTGAGGATACCCTTTCACTCGGTATCTGCAACGGTTGCCAGCTGATGGTTGAGTTGAACCTCATCAATCCTGAGCACAAGCATCGTTCACACCTCTGCCACAACACATCCAAGAAGTTCGAGAGTACATTCCTCGGTTTGACTATTCCTCAGAACGACAGTGTGATGTTCGGTAGCCTGAGCGGTGATAAGCTCGGTATCTGGGTAGCTCACGGCGAGGGCCGTTTCTACTTGCCAGAGCCAGAGGATCACTACAACATCATTGCGAAGTACAACTACGCTGAGTATCCAGGTAATCCTAACGGCAGTGACTACAATGTAGCAGGTATCTGCTCTGCAGATGGTCGCCACTTGGCTATGATGCCACACTTGGAGCGTGCCATCTTCCCATGGCAGAACGCCTGGTATCCAGCTGATCGCCGCAACGACGAGGTTACTCCTTGGATTGAGGCATTTGTCAATGCACGTCAGTGGATTGAAGAAAGAGTAAAATCATAGTTAAAAGTTAATAGTTTATAGTTGAAAGCAAGATTGCCGTAAACTATAAACTATAAATTATAAACTATAATGAAGTATATTTCATTATTTAAGACATTTATGAAGATTGGCATAGTCACCTTTGGTGGTGGCTATGCCATGATTCCTATTATAGAATCCGAAGTCGTCGACAAGCATCATTGGATGACGAAGGAGGAATTCTTGGATGCCATTGCTACTACCCAGGTTTGTCCGGGCGCCTTGGCCATCAACATGAGTTCCCTGCTCGGATATAAGTTGGCAAAGACACCGGGAGCCATCGTCTGCACCCTCGGCGCTTCGTTGCCATCGTTCCTTATTATCTTAGCGATAGCCATGTTTTTCCATCAGTTTGAAGACAACAAGGTTGTTGCTGCCATGTTTGCAGGCATCCGTCCTGCCGTCGTAGCATTGATAGCCGTACCTACATTCTCGCTTGCCAAGAGTGCCGGTATTTCGCTTGTCAACTGCTGGATTCCTATTCTATCCGCCCTTCTGATCTGGCTTTTGGGCGTCAACCCAATCTGGGTGATTATCGCAGCTGCCGTAGGTGGCTACATCTATGGACAGTTTATCCAGCCAACGGAATAAGATTAGTTAAAAGTTTATAGTTAATAGTTTATAGGGGCTACGCCTTATTGTAGGAATGCCCTATTAACTTTACACATTATTATATATATATGATATTTCTTCAGCTTTTCATCGTATTCATTCAGATAGGCATCTTCGGATTCGGAGGAGGCTATTCCATGATATCCCTGATTCAGGGACAGGTTGTTACGCAGTATCATTGGATGACGATGCAAGAGTTTACCGATGTGGTTGCCATCTCTCAGATGACACCGGGACCTATCGGTATCAACACCGCCACCTACTGTGGCTATACAGCTGTCCATAATGCCGGCATGAGTGGCATGATGGCTGTACTCGGAAGTGCCATGGCAACCTTTGCGCTGGTACTCCCATCCTTGGTTTTGATGATTCTTATCAGCAAGATACTGTACAAGTATATGAACACCTCAGCCGTCCAGAGCATCTTCATCGGTCTTCGCCCAGCCATTGTCGGTCTGGTAGGAGCCGCAGCCCTGCTCCTGATGAATGGCGAGAACTTCTCTACGCCAGCCAATCCCTGGCATTTCTACATCTCCATCGCCCTCTTCTTTGCCACCTTTATCGGCGTGAAGGTGATGAAGATCAATCCTATCCGCATGATACTCTACTCGGCTTTTGCCGGACTGGTATTACTATATTAAAACCGATTTTATTTACCAACAATAAACAAAAGGTGGATTTTCATCAGAAAATCCACCTTTTACACTATAATTCGCTTTTTGTCCACCTCTTCTTTGTGTTTTTTGTGTACTTTTGCAACTGTGTATTAATAGCGGCATGAATTCAGACTTAGCTTGATTTCATGCCAACCAACAAGTAAACAAACAAACCTAAGAATAAGAAATGAATAAGAAAAGACAGATTTTACTTTCAGCAGTATTGGCCTCTGCTTTGGCATCCAACGCACAGGTTTCCATCAATGTAGATGCCTCTAACCCAGGTATCAAGGTATCTCCTAACCTCTATGGTATCTTCTTCGAGGATATCAACCATGCTGCAGATGGCGGTCTCTATGCCGAACTCATCAGCAACCGTTCTTTCGAAGACGATGACAAGAATATTCCTACCTGGAAAACTGCCGCTCAGGAAGGTGCAAAAATCAATGCACAACTCATCAATAAGGGTTTGCTCAACAATGCACAGGGCAAGGCACTCCAGCTTACCATCGCTGCCAAGCCTGCAGCTACAGCCTCTCTCATCAATGAGGGTTTCTGGGGAATCAACGCCGTGCAGGGCAGAACCTATAAACTCTCTTTCTGGGCTAAGGGTAGCTACAAGGGCGGATTGAAGGCTCGCCTCACCAACGCCAAGGGCGATAAGGTTTACGCAGAAACCACCCTCAATGCCAAGGTTGGCAAGAAGTGGACCAAATATACGGCTGAGTTGACTGCCAACGGAAACGATGCCAAGGCTCAGTTTGAACTCGTAGCCGACGGAAAGGGTACCATCGTTCTCGATGTGGTAAGCCTCTTCCCTCCTACTTTCAAGAATCGCGAGAATGGCTTGCGCCCTGACCTGGCTCAGCTTCTCTATAACATCCATCCTAAGTTCGTCCGTTTCCCTGGCGGTTGCTACGTAGAGGGACAGGAATCTCCTGAGAATGCTTTCCACTGGGAGAAGACTATCGGTCCTATCGAGGAACGTCCGGGCCATAAGAACGTAAACTGGCGCTACCGTACCAGCGATGGTATGGGATTCGATGAGTATCTGCAGCTTGCCGAGGATCTGAACGCCAAGCCTCTCTATGTTGTAAACGTAGGTTTGTGGCACGGCGGTATGACTCCTGTAGACAGCATCCAGCCTTGGATTGATGAGTGCATGAATGCCCTGGAGTATGCCAACGGTCCTGTTACCTCTAAATATGGTGCGCTCCGTGCTAAGAACGGTCATCCGGAACCATACAATATCGAGTATCTGGAGATTGGTAATGAGAACAACCAGCCGGATCCTGCGGCTCAGAGCGACCATTACTACGAGCGCTTCAAGAAGTTCAAGGATGCGGTTCTGGCAAAATATCCTAAGATGCACCTCATCGGTAACGTGGTGGCTTGGGGCGATGACAATCCTAAGTGGGAAAGCAACGAGAGCGTAGACCTCCTCGACGAGCACTACTACAGAAATCCTGCCTGGTTTGCCGAGAACTTCAACAAGTATGATAACTACGACCGTAAGGGCAGCGAGATTTATGTAGGTGAATATGCCGTAACCCAGGGCTTCGGCAATATGGGTTCGCTCGATGCTGCACTCGGTGAGGCTGTCTATATGATGGGCATCGAGAACAACTCTGACATCGTGACCATGGCATCCTACGCTCCTATCTTCGCCAACCTCAACAACCGTATGTGGGCACCGGATATGATTCAGTATACATCAGACAAGGTATTCGGAACTCCATCTTACTACGTTCAGAACGTGATGGCAAACAACATCGGTACCCGTGTACTGAAGGTGAGCCAGGAGAATCCATACAAATATGAGCAGACCCAGGTGAAGCCAGCTATCTGCCGTGTAGGTATGGGAACATGGGGCACTCAGGTTTCTTTCGAGGACAAGGGCTACAGCGATGAGAACGGAAAGGCGCTGCCGATGACCTTGCAGGAGTTGCCTACCGATATCCGTGGACAGTGGAAGACAGAGGGTAGCCTCATCAAGCAGACCAGCAACGAAGAAAGCTGCATCCGTCTGAACCCAGGCGAGATTACCAGCAACGGCTATATATATAAGGTACGCGCGAAGAAGGATGCCGGAAACGAAGGCTTCCTTATCATCTTTAACTACGTGGATAAGAACAACTACTGCTGGTTGAACCTCGGTGGCTGGAACAATACCCAGCACGGTGTGGAGTCTATCGTGAATGGTGCCAAGAGTCAGATAGCTACTACCCCAGGCAGCATCGAGACCGGCAAGTGGTATGACATCGAGCTGAAAGTTGTAGGCGACAGCATCTTCGCCAAGTTGGATGGCAAGGAAATATTCTCTACCAAGTTGAAGGCAAACACCCTTCCTGGCATCTTCTCTACAGCCACACTTGATGAACAGACGGGCGAGGTAATCCTGAAGATTGCCAACACCAGCACCGAGCACACCACAGCGAAGATTAATCTTCAAGGCAAGGAAATCAAGAATGGCAAGCTCATCCGCCTTTCTGCCAAGAATGGTCTGGAGGAGAACACCATCGACAATCCTACCAATATCTATCCTGTAGAAAACTACGTAACTACAGAGAAGAACGGTGCTACGGTAGAGATTCCAGCCAGCTCGCTGAATATCATCCGTTTGAAATAACAGACTACACAGGGCAGAATGCCCTGGGATCCATATATAGGTAATAACATTTTGAATAGTTGATAAGAAAGTTAGTTAGAAAAGAGAAGGCGGCAACCTGCGTGATGCAGATTGCCGCCTCGTTTTTTATCTGTCGTTTAATTAACCGAAAACATAATTGAAGAGCAGGAAGATGCTCAGGATATACAGCGTAGGATTCAGATCCTTGAACTTGCCCACCATCATCTTGATCAATACATAGCTCAGAATACCAAGGCAGATGCCATCGGCAATACTGTAGCAGAGTACCATCGTAATCATCGTGATAAAGGCAGGGAATGACTCGGAGATATCCTCCAACTCAATCTTCTTGAACGAATCGATCATCAATACACCCACCATTACCAGGGCACCACTGGTGGCTGCGCTCGGAATCAGGAGGAAGATTGGAGCCAGGAAGATGCTCAGGATAAACATCAAACCCACAAAGAAAGATGTCAAGCCCGACTTACCACCCTCGGCAACGCCCGAAGCACTCTCCACATAAGTAGTAATGGTAGAACTACCCAGCAATGCACCGGCTGTAGTACCGATGGCATCACTCATCATCGCCTCCTTCACACCCGGAATCTCGCCCTTCTCATTCTCCTTGATACCCAACTTGGAAACCAATCCCAGAACTGTTCCGATGGTATCGAAGATGTTGACAAGCAACAGCGAGAAAACCACCATGAACATCTTAGGAGTAAAGAAGCCGGTGAAATCGAACTGGCAGAAGATAGGAGCGATGCTGTGAGGGGTAGATACCGGCATCCAGTTGTCAGAGAACTGGGTTACGCCCATCGGAATACCAATCAAGGTAGAGATGATGATGGCGATAAACAGGGAGCCCTTCACTCTTCTCGCCATCAGACAGCCACAGAGCAGGATGCTGATGAGACCCAGGATGCTGACTGGTGTAAACTTGCCGAGCTGCACGAAAGTATCCGCATTGGCAGTAATGATGCCCGCATTCTTCAAACCAATAAAGGCGATAAACATACCGATACCTGCCGAAATGGCGAATCGGAGATTCTTCGGAATACACTCCAATATCTTATCGCGGATATTGAGAAAGGTGATGGCAAGGAAGATGATACCCTCTACGAGCAACACCGCCAAAGCCTGCTGCCAGGTCAAGCCCATAGCCTGACAAAGGGTGAAGGCGAAGAAGGCATTCAGTCCCATACTAGGAGCCTGGGCGAAAGGCAACTTTGCCATGAAAGCCAGCAGGAAGGTGGCGATGGCTGAAGCGATAGCTGTGGCAGTAAAGAGAGCTCCCTTGTCCATACCTGTGGTAGCAAGGATGGTAGGGTTTACTGCCAGGATGTAACACATGGTCAGGAAGGTAGTCATACCAGCAACCAACTCAGTCTTGACCGTAGTAGTCTTTGGGTCGAAACCCAATAAAGCTTTTAATTTGTTCATTTCTTATATTTATCTCTATTTTCTCTTTCCCCCTTTCCACAACCCAATCCCGTTGTTTTTTCGGGGCGAACAAAGGTAAGAAAAAATAATGAGGAAAGCCTTATTTTACATGTTTTTAACTCATCAGAGTGCCTTATTTTACATGTTTCGGGGTATTCAGAACGCCTTATTTTACAAGTTTCAGTATCTTTCAGTCTCTTCTACGCTAAAATACTATGGCATAGAGTGTATCGAAGGCAGGATAACGCATGATAGTAAGTTTCATTTGCCAAAAGCCCGATAGTGGTGCAAAAAGTGCCTAAAAAAAGCAACTTTTGGCACCACTATCGGGACTTTTTTCCGCATTTTCGTTTTCTCATCTTGAATTGTTAAAAAAAATAAGTCATAGTTTTCTCCCCCACAACTCATAGTTTCTTTCATCATAACTCATAGGTTTCTTCCCAGCATCTCATAGGTTTCGGCATCATATCCCAAGGTTTTCAAGCCCAAAAGGACTAAAAAAAACAAACGGACAAATTGAATTTGTCCGGACAAATTGCCCGCATCCTCACAAGATTCTTATTTTCAAGAACTTACAAGCCACCGGACAACGAGCCGGACAAATTCAATTTGTCCGTGTTTTAAAAATCGAGGCTATTCCAGCGTCAGCCACCCATCTTCCGTCCAGTTGACTTTCTTCTGAACCAGGATGCTGGCGCCATTTTTTGGCACGCTGTAACCATGACAGAAGAAGAAATCGCCATCAGGGAAAGAGTAGGCAGAGCAATGGCCCATCGCCTCATATTCTTTCTTATCGCCTTCCAGAATCAGCGTACCACCGCCATTGCGCATGTCCCTACCCTCCTTATCCAGATAAGGACCAGCCACCTTCTTGCTCCTGCCCACGGCAACACGATAGTTGCTCTTGATGCCACGGCAGCAGTAATCCCAGCTCACGAAGAGATAGTAATAACCACCATGTTTCATGATGAAAGGAGCCTCGATGGCATTGGTACCGGCAAACTTAGAAGTAGGATTCGGTTCTGCTGATGCATCGCCTACGGCATGACGGCGGGCGATGGTCTGAGGCTTGGCGCCTTTCTTGACATGCATCGTCTTCTTATCCAACTTGATCATCTGGATACCATCCCAGAAAGAACCCCAGGTAAGCCAAGGGTTCCCCCTTCTCATCAACAATGAAATTCGGGTCGATGGCATTCCAGTTGTCTCTATCGCCCTTGGAGGCGACGAGGCAGCCCTCATCCTTCCATCCATCTTTATCAGATAAGGAAGTATTGCTCAGCAAGCCGATGGCAGAAGTATTCTTGCCAAAGGTGGAACAGGAATAAGCCAGATACCACTTGTTCTTGAAGCGGATAACATCCGGAGCCCAGATATGCGTGGTAAAACCTGGCACACTATCATGCGTCCATGCCGGAATCTCGCTGTTCTTGAGCACGCCCTGAGGAACGATGGTCCAATGCTTGCGATCGGTAGAGGTCATCTGCGTGATGCCATGACCTGTGCAGTAGAGATAGTACTTGCCATTCTCATACGCCATTACGGGGTCGTGGACAAAAGGAGTATCTACAACCAAAGGCTGTTGTGCACGAGACTCAGCTGGCGCTAGCATCATGGCTATCGCCACAATGCCAAAATATTTCATTGCAGTTTGTTTCATCTGTATATCTTCTCTATTTTTTTAACAAAAAAGGGGAGTCATAGCTTCACTGCTTAACTCCCCCAAAGATTCTACTTAGATTCTTTTATACCTTAAAAACTAACTAACATTTATTTTTCTTGCCCCAGAAGCTCTTGCTACCACTGACGCCAGAGTATACGATAGTCAACTTGCGAGGACTAGCCTCCCAGTCAACCTCACGCTGTACCTTGAGCTTGGTAGTACCGATGGTGAGTGTATTAGAAGAAGTATCAAAGTTCCATACCTTCACATTAGGCCAAGCCGTACCACCCGTCATTGAGCCGTCGGCATTGAGTGTAAATTCGGTGCTGACGCGCTGTTTGCCATACTCATAAGCGAGGACGATACCTTCCCAAGTGCCAGCCAGTTTGCTAGCCTTGATAGCCACTTGTGGCACAGCGCCATAACGCTCAGGCATGACAACAGGCCATCCGTTCTCATTCCACTTGATACTGCGCACGCCACCCATCATCAGGGCGTTGCTATAAGCATTTCCACCTACATTCTGTGGGAAACGCTGCTGGGATACATAATACCAGTTGCCCGCGCCATCGTCGAAGACGGCACAGTGGCTGATGCCTACCCAACCATATCCCTGGCTGAACTTATAAGGATGAGTCAAGACGGTAGGATTGTCACCTGCGCCATTGGCTGCATTAGTCACTCTGTTGTTCATCGTCTCGTAAGGACCGTCCACATTCTTGGAACGAAGCACACGGGTGTTGTAAGGAACATCCAAGCCATCGTAAGCCAAGAAGAGATAATAATATCCATCATGGTATACAACCTCAGGAGCCTCAGCTCCCTGCCAACGACTACCGTTGGTACGAGTGAAGATAAGCTTTCCGTAAGGAGCAATCTCATCTGCTGTACCGTATGACTTAGGAAGTTCTTTCAAGGTCTTGCCTGTCTCTGGGTTCAACTGCACGGCAGCGATACCGCTGTGCCAAGAGCCATAGATAAGCCAGTGCTCGCCATTAGGTGTGATGATGAACGAAGGGTCGATGGCATTGAACTTGAAGTAGCCGTCCCAGTCGCTGTTCGATTTGCGAGTCCAGTTCTTACCCTTATCAGAAGAAGAGCAAATCACGAAACCCTTGTCTGTCCACTTGTTGCTGGCTGGGTCCGTAGTCTCTGCCATACCGATGAAGGCACGCTCCGTCCAAGAGCCATCATAGGTAATGCCACCTGTCTTGATGTAGTTGTCCACCACGATGGCATAGTACATACGATAAAGATTATCCTTCACTTTTCTTACGCAAGGAGCCCAATAGCCATATTTTGGGTTGGCGATAGGAGCCAAACCTTGCTCAGCACGAATCTCGTTCAACTTAGCCTTCACCCAAGCAGGAGCCACCTTCATCGTACCACCGAGATATTCCCAGTTTACGAGGTCTTTGCTTCGACGAGCATGGAAGTGTCCATGACCATCGTGGGCATTGCCATAGCTGGCATCAGTCTGATACATATAATAATAGCCGTCGGCTGCCTTCATCACCGATGGGTCGTGCACATTGGCAAGATTCCACTGGCTACGCTTACTCCAGTCGGCTATGGATACATAGTTATCAACATAGGTTGGGCACTTGTAGTTTGCTAAGTCGGCATCCGTTGGATCACTAGGTGTTGGAGTAGGCGTAGGAGTTGGTGTAGGCTTTGGATCGTCAATTGGGTCATCGCCTCCACTGCTACAGCCTACCGCCAAAGTACAAGCGAGCAATAGTACTAAAGTATGAAGTTTCTTCATTGTTTCCTTACGTTTAGTTAGTTTTTATATCCTTTATATTTTCTTTCTAATAAAGGCAGGTCTATGGAAGCCTGTTAGCATCAAGACCTACCTTTATTATTATAGTTTTGCCAAAGATTTCTCTTCGAGGATTATCTGCGGTGAGCACGAGTATAGTGCTTGCGAGCAGAAGATGTAGAATCGAACTTCAAGCAGCTGCTATCTACAGTAAAGTCAACATTGACATCATCAGCCTCTACAGGAATATCCAGATAATACTGTGTAGAAACCTGTCCTGTAGTACCAACCATCACTGCCAAAATATTAACCTTACCATTTTGATTGGCTACATAAACTTGTACTTTGGCACCATTCATACCAGCAAGCCAAGTTGCCCATTCACCCTGAGTTCCTGCATGAGAGATACTAGGAGCACCATCACCACCTACAGCGGCGCCCCATCCCCAGTTGTCAGAACGGAACACACCATACTCACTCAAATCAGCCTTGCGGAGGACTATTACATAATTGTTAAAATTAGCAGCTGCGCCATAATTAGTCAGAGAGAATGCACGAGCTTCACCAGAAGGGACATGAACATCTGCATCAAGGTGAGCACTCCAAAATGGACTAGTGCAATCCTCTGCACCCAAGACTGCAGGGCTAGGGGTTACGAATGTAGCAGCACTCTTCGTTACATTAACATCGAAAGTTGTCTTAACACCATTTTTTGCAGTTACCGTAATAGCTTGCTTACCAACCTTCATAGGTACGTTAGAAAAAGTTAACTTATCAAGAGCAATGTCACGAGTCTTGCCATCCAAATATGTAGCTTGTACTGCCAAGCCTTTTACATCTAAAGCCAAAGTTGCATTTTCTGGCAATGTTATACCAGAAGCTTCATAATATGTATAGTCAAGACGTTTAGGCGCACTTACTATATGGAGAGCTGTGATAGCTGGCACAACTTCGAATGTCTTCTGTGCAACGATAGGAGTAGAAGCATTCTCGCCCTTGAATGTCTTGTTATAGATGACGATGAGGTTCTTGGTGCCAGAAACATCCATATCGTTGATGGGAGAGAAATAAAGTTCCTTGGCAGGAATTACCTTGGTTATACCTTCCTCGAAGGTTACGGTAGCAGATACATTCTCCATTGCCTTCTCTAGGGGTGTATTCTCGTCTACTTCGGCAGGAACATTGTTCAACACCATAGAAACCGGAGCCTTATCCTGGGCAGATGTATAACCGCCGATAGGTTCTACGTTGCTCTGCATGAAATCGATGTAAGAGCCCTCAGGTACCAGGAAGCAACGGATGTTGGTATTGCTCTCGTCTGCATTCAGATTAGCAATCTTAGATGGCTGAATGTAGGTCTTGGTAACAGTACCATTGGTAATCTTCACCATGAAAGTATCTACACGGGAACGGTCAACCGTCAATGTTACCTTACCACCCAACTTATCTACACCCTTGTCTGTATCAGTTTCAAAGGTGAGATTACTCTGCACGCAGCTTCTGTCGATATGGTCACCCCACTCAGAGTTACCGCTTGGCTGGTTATCAAAACGGATAGCACCATACTCGGTATAACCTGTTCCGCCACGATCCACATCATTGGTGATGACGAGGGCAAAGTTCTTATAGGTGTTAGTCGCAGAAGGATTGATGTTCAGATTGAACACGGCATTCCACTTCTGGTTGTCTTGAACCACATAATACTTTGAGAATGAAGTAAAAAAGGCTGAAGAGAAATCAGTATTACCTACAGTATAAACATCCTCATTCATACCTACGAGCACTTCCTCTGTAGATTGGTTAGCTTTTTCGATTGAATCAATCTTTTCAGAGAGCCAATCAGGAGAGTTGACGCTAAACATGTCACTACCCTCACATCCTGTCATCGCTGTCAATGCCATGGCTGCCACACAGAAGACGGATGCTAATTTATTTAGACGTTTCATATTATATCCTATTATAAATATATAAATTGTTATTTTGGTTTTCCTATGGGGCTATCCTTAAGCCCCCCCATAGGAATAGATATTATTAGTTGCCCAAGTTAACTACAGGATGAACAGTCCAACCTCTTCCGAAGAAATCAGATGAGTTATCCGTATTCGTATTAGCTGAGTTACCTGTCAGGTTAGGGTTATCATTCAACAAGCCCTGATAGATAGGCAGGAACTCATGACCTGGTACGTATGTATCGTAAGAGCTCTTCACCTCTGAATCAACACCTACCAAAGAGTAGCTTACTGACTCCTTTGCCTTGTATGGAGAACGACGGAAGGTTCCGTGCTCCTTCAACTGAGCCAAACGACCCTGATCATAGAAGAATCCCCAACGAATCAAATCGAAACCACGACCATACTCGCAACCGAACTCCTTTGGACGCTCTACATTGGCAATCTGCTCGAAGAGCTTATCCTTGGTATCGAAGTCTGAGAGACTCAAATCCTTCAGGTTGGCACGCTCACGAACCTGGTTAATCCAGTCGATAGCCTGCTGTGTAGGACCGTTCACCTCGTTCTCGCACTCTGCAGCACGAAGCAAAACGTCAGAGTAACGCATCATACGGAGGTTGATACCGCAATGAAGACCGGTTGTCACCTTATCATAAAGGTTGGTACGGAAATTGGTCCACTTAGCGATAGGAAGACCACCATAGTTGTTGTTGGTTATGATGGTATCAGAAGCTGTCATCTCGCTCTTGTAAGCTACGTTACCATTCTCAAAACCAACCCAGTCTGTCTCGTATGTACCGATGGTCCAGTAGAGACGTGGATCCAACTTACCAGCTGTGGTACGCTCCTGCTTGAAGAGGTTGTACAACCATGGAGAAGCTGAGAGGTCTGCCCATCCACCGAATCTACCTGGAGCGAAGTTAGACTCTACGGCATGACCCTGTGTAGCATTAGGACTGGTATTACCAGGAGTCCACTCATCATCTACACCCTGTGAACCGTAGTCGAGATACTGGATTTCGAAGAGGCTCTCGGCATTGTTCTCATAAGCAGAACCCTCACGGAAGTTGTCGCCATAGTTGGCCATCAGCTTGTAAGAGCCATACTTCTTGTTCATGATGTCCTTGAGTACAACGAGTGCATCGCTATACTTATGGCGCTGCATCAGAGTGCGGGCATAGTAGCCGGCAGCAGCACCGCAGGTAGCACGACCCTTTGCCCACTCGCCACCCTCATCACGTGATGGGAGGAGAGTCATTGCCTCTGAGAAGTCCTTCTCTACCTGATCGAGCACATCGTCGTAGGTACTGTTCTTGCCATAGAGACCATCCAGAGAAGAATAGTTGGCATAATCAGTTATCAGCGCAGGATTCTGGTAATATCCTGCCAATGTATAGTATGAATAACCGCGGAGGAAGAGAGCCTGTCCCTTGATTCGCTTCATGCTTTCGCTGAGCGAAGCATCATCGCCTGTGGTACGTGAAAGAATGAAGTTACATACATTAATAGTATAGTAAGCCTCACGCCAAGGCCACATGGAGATTTCATCCGTCACAGGGTCGTTCATGTCATCGAATGGCATGTACCATACCTGTGATGAGTTCCATACCTCATCGCCACGTGTCACATCGAGGGTATAACCCACACGTGCCGAAGAACCTTCCATACGAATATGGTTGTATGCTGCAATAACGCACTCCTCCAGATCATCAGCATTGAAACCGAAGGTACCGGTGGTCTGCTGGTTAGGATTGGTAACATCCAACTTGTCCTCGCAAGATGTGGTAGCCATAGCACCGAGGCCAAGGAAGAGAGCTAATGATAATTTATATAGTTTCATATCAAATGTTCTTTTAAATAATAATGAATCTTATTCTTGTCTATTCTCATTATTAGAATGTGAAATGGAGACCGCACATAAACGTTCTGGCACTTGGGAAAGAGCAGAAGTTATAACCTGGGGTAAAGGTACCGCCAGCGTAGTCTACATTATATCCATGATAGCCTGTGAAGGTGTAGAGGTTCTGTGCTGATACATAGAGACGTACACCACTTACATATCCACCAAACCACTTGTCTGGGAAGTTGTAGCCCAACTCTACGTTGGCTATCTTCCAGTAAGCAGCATTCTGAATCTTGCGAGAGCTGAAGAGGTCGTTCCAGCCTAATGTTGCATTGTTGGCTGCATAGGTGCGTGGAACACTAGAGAGGTAGGTAGAACCATCCTCTGACCAGCGGTTGGCATCCAGCATTCCTACTTCCTTGTTGCCATAGCCGTAGCAAGAGTTCAAACTGTTATAGATATCATCTGATACATGATAATTCAAAACTCCGTAGGTTGAGATGTTGAGGTCGAAACCCTTATACTCCATGTGAGTGCTCAAACCGAAGTTCACCTTTGGAAGACCACTGCCCAATACGGTCTGGTCGTAAGCATCGATTACGCCATCTGGTTCTCCGTTAGGACCTGAGATATCCTTGTAGAGACAATCACCAACATTGGCTCCCTGCTGGGTTGCATGTCCATCAAGTTCATCCTGTGTACGGGCGATTCCCTCGTAAATCCAACCATAGAACTTACCAATCTCCTGACCTACGTAAGTAGCGTATGCACCCGTAATGTATGAATTCTTACCGATACCCAGAGAAGTTACTTTATTCTTCAAGGTACTTACGTTGGCGCTGATATCATACTTGAGGGCATGATCGCGGTTGCGGTAGGTAGCGCTGAACTCGAAGCCACTGTTCTCCATAGAGGCAGCGTTCATGGTTACAAAGGTGTTGGATACACCGGTCTGTGCTGGCACAGGAACTGAGTAAAGCAGGTCTTCTGACTTGTTCTTATACCACTCGGCAGTGAACTCCAAACGGTTGTTGAACATTGCCAGGTCGATACCCACGTTGGTGGTCTTCTTCTTCTCCCAGGCGATATCGTTGTTCACGAAGGTAGAAACGGCAGAACCGGTTACAAGACTGTTGCCGAAGCTGTAAGTCATGTTGTTACGGTTCATGCTAGCCATATACTGGTACTCACCAATGTTCTCGTTACCGAGCTCACCATAGCTGGCACGAATCTTGAACATGTTAACGATGTCGCGGCTGATAGGGAAGAACTTCTCCTTATCGAAGCGCCAACCTAAAGATACAGATGGGAAGGTTGCCCAACGGATGTTCTTGCTCAAACGGGAGCTACCGTCACGACGTACTACTGCAGAAAGCAGATACTTCTCATCATAGTTGTAGTTCAAACGACCTACGTATGATGCCAGACTATGCTTATACTCGTATGACTCAGAGTAAGTATTCTTGGCATTCTGAAGCTGGAGGAAGTATGGCTCAGTGAAGTTGATACCCCAACCAGTCAGGAGGTTGGTATTTTCCTCCTCGTATGTCATACCGGCGAGCAGGTTGATGTTGTGCTTGCCAATCTTGCCATCGTATGTGATGGTATTCTCAACCAAGGCGTCGCTGTAGTTGCGTGAGCCCTTGGTAAGGCGCTCATTCTCCTTGGCAAGATATACACGGTTGCTCTGAATCCAGGAAGGAATCCAGGTCTTATCCTTTGCCTCTGTCTTGCTGTAAGAGAGGTTTACATTATAGTGAAGACCATGGTTCTTGCTCTTGATACCTACCATGCCCAACAAATCTACGTCGGCAGAAGCGGTACCTACGAAGCGGTCAACCAAGGTGTTGCGCTGCAGGAGGTTATTAACCAGCAATGGGTTAGAAGCTGAAATATCACCATGTACGCCATCATAGTAAACACCATAACCGTAAGCATCGTAGCGATAACCGTTTGCAGCACCTACCTTGTCATCGAGAACCCATGTTGACTTATCGTAAGCCTTGATGGTTGGCTGCATCAGAAGTGTACCACGGAGCACGTTGGTTACATCACCATACAGACCCTGGACATACTCTGAGGCATTGGAAAGACCCATGTTGTCCTGGTTAGAGTGAGAGTAAACCATGCTGGTACGGAACTTCACGAACTTGGTGTCCATGGTATTGTTCACACGGGCTGTGTAACGCTCGTAGTTAGGACCTGCACCTTCCAAGGTACCCTTCTGGTTATAGTAGTCGAGAGATACATTATAAGTACTGTGAGAGCTACCACCGCTGAGGGCTACGTTGTGGTTCTGTCGGATACCGGTCTTGAATACCTCGTCAAACCAATCTGTGTTGGTTTCGTCCTGGAAATGATACATTCCATCCTCGCCCATCTTGTAACCGCCAGGCAGAGGAGTGTTGGAATTCTTGCAAGCCTGACCCAGATAGTTGCTATACTGGTCAGCGTTCATTACATCATATACATCGCCAGGAATCTGGTCAACACCAAAGTAACCGGAGTAGTTCACCTTCAGAGGCTGGTCTTTCTTACCATTCTTGGTAGTGATAATAACGACACCATTCGCAGCACGGGAACCATAGATGGCACCCGCAGAAGCATCCTTCAGAATCTGGATGGTCTCGATATCATTAGGAGAGAAGTCACGGATAGTGGTACCCATTGGCACACCATCGATGACATAAAGAGGAGCTGTGCTACCGAAAGAACCGATACCACGAATTCTCACACTTGGATCTGCACCAGGCTGACCGTCTGATGTAATCTGCACACCGGCAACCTTACCTTCAAGCATAGTAGAGATGTTAGAGTTTGATACCTTCTTCATCTCCTCAGCATTTACGATAGATACAGAACCGGTAAGGTCTGCCTTTTTCTGTGTACCATAACCCACTACTACAACCTGGTCAAGCACCTGATTGTCGGCAGAGAGTTGGATAGAATCGATAATGGCACGACCGCGCACTGCAATCTCACGCTCCTTGTAGCCAAGATAGCTCACGAAAAGAGTCGCATTAGCCTTTACTCGAATTTCGAAATTACCATCTAAGTCGGTAACTGCACCAGTCTTGGCATCTTTAGTCTTAACTGTTGCACCAATCAGAGGTTCACCCTGATCATCTACAACATGTCCCTTGACCGTGATCACCTGATCTTGTGCAACTGCAGCCATTGCGGGCATTGGGGTGACAAAAGAAGCACCACCAACAGCACCTAGGCATAGCATCATAGAGAATAATTGTTTCCTCATTGCTTATCAATTTTTAGGTTTATACTTTGTTTATTCAATTTTTACAGTTTGTTATTGCTTCGTCCGTTCTCTTTTTAGGTTGCGGATGAAATGATTAATGCTGGCCAAACTATACATCAACCATCATTTTTCAGTGGCAAAAGTACAATTAACCGGATTATATTGGGTGGACAATTGGGTTTTATAGGTGGACAAACCGCATAAACAGTGGATTTTTAAGGATATTACGTGCTTATCCACCAGTTGTGTACCCACACATACAAACCGAGGGGTTACTTGACTTATATCAAGCAACCCCACGGTTTTATTTTGTTTACTTAACAAATTATCACATCCTGGAACATTATTTCTCCGAAGAATTCAAGGAGAACTATGCCATATCTGAACCCTGAGAATCCAACTGATCCTTATATGCAGTCGGCGAGATGCCAAACTGCCTGGTGAAGCAACGGGTGAAATACTTCGGATCGTTGAAGCCTACACGGTAGGCTATCTCCGTGATATTTCGGTTGGAAGTTTTATCAGCCATCATCTTGCGCGAGATGTCGAGACGGTAGTTGCGGATAAACTGGGCTGTTGGCAAGCCTGTCTCCTTGGAGAGATTCTTGCTCAGTACACTGCGGGATATACCCAAGGCATCTGCCAGTTCCTGTACACCAAACTCCGAATTATCGTAATTCTTCTCCATCACATCCATCACTTCTTCCATGAATGGACGCATAGTCTCCTCTACCATCTTCCTGTCAGCCTCAATGCTCTTTTTCTGACTGTCCTGATAACGCTTCTGGTTCTGCAGAATCATCTGGATGCGACTCTGCAGCTTTTCTGGTTCATCACTTTCCTTCATCGCTGCCTCGATAGGACGGTACAGAGCCTCAACTTCCTCTTCGCGCATCTTGTTGAGACGGCGCACATAAGCATATTGGAGCAAGGCAATGATACCTATTATAATAAGAGCAACAAACCACCAGCTCTTCCAGAAATAAGGAGTAATCTGAACTTCTACAGAGATCACCTGCTCCTTGTCGGAATTGATAGATGGGATATATTTCACCTCAAACTTATAGTCTCCAGCTGGCAGAGTGGAATAACGCACACTATGCTGACCAGCCTTGAGTTGAACCCACTCATTCTCGTATCCCTTCATGCGATAAAGGTACACGCCCTGTGTCTCGCATCCATAATTGAGCGCTGAGAAAAAGAGGGTGAACGACTTATCACTCTCATGGATACGCAACTTTCTGGCAATAGAAATGTCTTCTTCCAGATAATCGCTGCCGGCAAAGACAGGCTGGTTATCTACCAGAAGTTCGGTAAAGCACAACTTACCCGTCTGATGCACAGAACGGTTTATGCCCTTTACAGCCATCATACCCGCATCGGTGCCCAGGAATATCTCGCCCTTGGCATTGCGGATGGCACCATTGAAATAGAACTGCGAACTGATCAGACCGTCTTCACGGGAGAAACTGCAGAATGCCTCGGTCTTCGGATTGAAGATAGAGAGTCCGTTATCGGTAGCTATCCACAACATACCCTGGTTGTCCTCTACAATACCCTTCACGGTATTGTTGGCTAATCCATTATTCGTGGTATACGACTTCACTTGAGTCTTTCCGTTTTTATCGCTGGTATAGCAATACAGACCGTAGCCGTTACTGCCCATCCATATCTTTCCATCCTTAGCCTGGCAGAAAGACAATATCTTATCGAAGACTCCACTCTTCGGATTGTCGAGTTTATACTGATGATACGTTACAGCGAAATCGCCCTTGCCATGAGCACGCGACTTGAGGTCGACCTCTACCATTCCCTGCACACAACCCATCAGGAGTTTGCCCTTTCGGGTTATCAGAGAACCAATGCAGCCGCGCACATTCAGGCATCCCCTGAAAGGTTCGATGAGTTGGCGGCGCTTCATATCATAGAAGAAGAGACCATCATTGGTTCCAAGCCACATACCATCATTGATAGGATCGTAAGCCAAAGCACCGGCAAAGTTGAGAAAATGCTGATGCTTAGCATCTATCACCAGAGGAATAATCTTGCCCGGCTGATTGAGATTCATCACAGCAAAGCCCCTTCCCCAGGTACCAATCCAGAGCTGATTGCGGTTATCGGCTGCAAGAACCGAGACGGTATTATGCGGCAAACCGGAATTTGCCACCGTATAATGAACAAAGTTCATGCTGCCTGGAGTCAAGGCATTGAGACCTCCCTCTACTGTTCCTACCCACAGGGTTCCGTCGGCTGCCGCATACATAGCATTGACAGCATTAGGAGAGATACTGCCCGGGTTGGCGGGGTCGTGACGGTAGAATTCCAAATTCAGCTGACGTGGAGCCAACTTGATAACACCACTCGTCTCAGAGCCTACCCATATCTGTCCGTTCTTAGAGAAAAGACTGTTGATAAAGTTGCTGCTCAGCGGATTCACAGCCGTAGCAGTGTTCCAATGTTCTATCTCTCCGGTCTTATCATTGAAGATATCTACGCCACAGAGCGTTCCTACCAGAAGTTTGTCATCTGGAGAAACGGCAAGGCTCGTCACTACTTCGTGCTGGAGCGAATGGTCGGTAGCAGAGCAGTGGAATTCCTGCTTTGCACTATTAAACAATCCGCGATTCGTACCCATCCATATCTTACCATGATAATAAATAAGCGCCCCCCCATACCGACCTTCGAGCGGAGGGAACAGGGATGAGATGTTCTTTGCCACGAGCTGATTGTTCTTCACTGAGAACTCGCTCACCACTCCATTATTGCATAATACAACCGTTCCTCTGCGATAGACATCACAGATTCCGAGGTCGGGAGCATTATAAGGATAGGATGTGGACAAGACGCTGCTCACCTCGCCCTTTTCGTTAAAACCGAAACGGGTAAGCTGGTTGAAAGAAAGCATCCATATATTGCCCTTTGCATCACAATATATTCGGGTGCAAAGGTTCTTGAATACTTTGTTGAGTTGTGCCTCTACCTGGCTGTTCTCACAAGGTGGAACAACAGGCTGCATCGTTTTGAGGTCGAGCACCTGCGGACCTTCTTCAAAAGCTATCCAAAGACGCTTGAACGGATCTTCGCAGACATTACGGCAACTGTTGCTTCGCAGACTGATTCCTACAGACCCCAAACCGAAGTTCATGAAATTGAAACCATCGTAGCGTACCAGTCCACCACCATGCGTACTGATCCATACGAAGCCGTAAGAGTCCTGAAAGATATCATCAGCAAAATTATTCGGCATACCTGCAGCCATATTGAGATAGCTTACATTATAGCGACTAGGCAGTCCACCTTGCGCCCAACTGCTCAAGGTTATGAAGAATGCTGCTATGATGGAAAAAATGTATCTAATCATTTATCTATATAGGTTATGCTTGCAAAAGTACGAAGAATAATCGAAACAAAAGAATAAATACAAGAAAAAAAGTGCCTATCAGTGTAAAATAACACCGTTAGGCACTTTCTTGAGTTTTTTTCTAGAATTCAAGAATCATGCTCTGGCGAGGACGGAGCTTCACGTTCTTGTTGATAAGAACGGTGCGACCGTTTGTAACATCCGTAGCCTTGTCATGAGAACCGATAATCTCTGCATAACGGGAAACATTCAGTTCGTTTGCCTCGTTCTTGCCGTTGATAACCGTCATCACATTCTTACCCTTATACTGGCGGGCAATTACGTAAACACCCTTCTGAGGACAGAACTGAGTCTGCTTGCCCTTGGTAATCACTTCATTGCCCTGACGCCAGTGCAACAGGTTGCTGAGCCAGTTGAACATCTGGTTCTCTGCCTGAGTTCTGCCCTCTGCCGTAAAGGCATTGTGCTTGTCACCAGCCCAACCGCCAGGGAAGTCCTTGCGTACATTGCCATCGGTCACACTCTTGGTACCGTTCATCAGCACCTCTGTACCATAATAGAGCTGAGGAGTGCGGTTGATAGTAAGAAGCAATGACAGCGCCTGCTTCAAAGCCAGGGTATCCTTGCCTTCACCCAGGAAGCGATCGGTATCATGATTCTCGATGAATGCCATTACGCTCTTTGGATTAGGATAGAGATAGTCGTAGCAGAACACATTGTAGAGACGGTTCATGCCGTTCCACCAGTCATCGGTCTCCTCTTTCTTTGCACTGTTGATGCGGTCGAAGAAAGCGAAATCCATAACGGTTGGCAGATAGCTGTTCTTCTCAGAAAGTTTGCTGTCCTTCTGCCAGGCTGCAGTATAGGCAGGTTCGGTTACCCAAGTCTCGCCTACGGTATTGAAGTGAGGATACTCCTCGCCCAGCACCTTCATCCAGTGTGCCATCGCATCGCGGTCGGCATAAGGATAGGTATCCATACGGATGCCGTCGATACCTGCACTCTCTATCCACCACTCGCTGTTCTGAATCAGATACTTGATAACGTGTGGGTTACGCTGGTTGAGGTCAGGCATGGTTGGAACAAACCAGCCATCTACGGTTTCTGTGAGATCAACCTTGCTGGCGTATGGATCGAGTACAGGAGTCAGCTTATAACTGGTCTGCAGATACTTATCGTTCACCTTAGCAGCGCCATCCACCGTACCGATGTTCTTCTGATGCTCAGCAGTCTGATTTTCAGGAGCCAGCCATTCCGGTGTATTGAACCAGTCCTTTGATGGCATATCGGCAACCCAAGGATGTTCGAAACCGCAATGGTTGAAAATCATATCCATCACAATCTTCAAACCTTTCTTGTGAGCCTCATCTATCAGCTGCTTATAATCGGCATTGGTTCCGAAACGTGGGTCTACACGATAATAATTGGTGGTAGCATATCCATGATAACTGCTGTTCTTGCCGTTACTTGGACTGTCGTTCTCCAAAACCGGGGTAAACCACAGAGCGGTTACACCCAACTGGTTAAAATAATCCAAGTGCTGGCGGATTCCCTCCAGGTCGCCACCATGGCGCAAACTAGGCTCTGCACGGTTGCAGGTCTTATCACGCATCGCCTTAAAGGCATCATTCTTCAGATTGCCGTTGGCGAAACGGTCTGGCATCAGCATATAGAGCACATCTTCATTAGAGAAACCGATGCGCTTATCGCCCGCCATCTCACGGTTCTTCAACACATACTTCACCTTCTTCGACTGTTTGCCCTGCTTGAAGTTGAGGGTCATCTCACCAGCCTTTGCTCCATCGAGGTTAAGATAAACCAGGAGATAATTAGGAGAATCAAGGCGGGCGATGCTGTCTACCTTCACACCCGGATAGTCTACCGTTACATCGGCATTCTTGATATCCTTGCCATACACCATCAGCTGGAGTGAAGCATCTTTCATGCCCACATACCAGTCGGTAGGTTCAATGCGGTTCACGTTAACCGCTGCATTCATACTTATTGCGCTACTCATAAGCAATAAAGAAGCTATTATCTTTTTCATATTACACCTTATTATATATATAAACTATTTCTGATAAAGTATCAGGGCTGACTGAGGGGCAACCTCAACATCCTTTCCCGAAACAAAGCCTAAGCCTTCCTCATTGATTATACCATTGCAACAAGCCACGGTATAATTACCCTCAGGAATCTGCATCTTCTTTGCCTCCTTATTGAAGTTATAGATCACGATGATGTTCTTCCAGGCATCAATGCCCTCCAGATTCTTGAGCTGGAAACCTACGAGACAAGTCTGCTGACAAGGCAGGAACTCCAGATGCTGACGTACCTTATCGCCTGTTGAAAGACGGAAGGCTGGATGATTCTTGCGGAGCTGGATCAGACTCTTGTAATACGCAAACGCCTGCGGATACTTCTGCAGATTGGTCCAGGTAAACTGGTTGATGCTGTCAGGAGAATTATAGCTATTGTGTACTCCCTTCTTATCGCGGAGCATCTCTTCGCCGGCAAGGATGAAAGGAACACCCTGTGAAGTGAAGACGCAGGTCTGCGCAAGCTGGTCGATGCGGAGCAACTCGGCAGTACGTATTGCTTCAGGGATATTCTTGTCGGTAAGAGATGCGATGCTTGCCTTCAGACGGTCTACCAGACACATATCGTCATGGCAGCTTACATAACTGATCTGCTCGGTAGGATTGTTGGTCCAAGGCTTCTTGTCATAGTTCACCTTTGTCATATCCACCTGCGGATGGGCGATGCCACCCACAATACCGAACTTCAGACTCTCCTCCTGACCTGTAAGACCAGCCAGGAGCGCTCCCTGATGGTCATCAGAGAAAGGACCACGGAGCGCATCGCGCATATCATCGCTGAAAGCACCGATGCCCTTGAGCTGCTGGGTATTCGCCTTCACCGCCAGTTTCTCGGTAGGATAAGCACAGCTGCCTGCACTCCATCCCTCACCATAAATATAGATGCTGGGATCGATGCGGTTTACCATCTCACGGATAGCCTGCATGGTTTCGATGTCATGAACACCCATCAGATCGAAACGGAAACCATCGATATGATATTCGTCTATCCAGTATTTCACGCTCTCCAGCATAAACTGGCGCATGAGAGGCTTCTCTGAAGCAGTCTCGTTGCCACAGCCTGAACCGTCAGAATACTTACCATCCTTGGTTTTGCGATAATAATAATCAGGATAGGTACGCTGGAAATTGCTGCCATTGATATCGAAAGTATGGTTATATACGGCATCGAAAATCACTCGGATGCCTGCCTTATGCAGCGCCATCACCATCTCTTTGAACTCCTTGATGCGGGTTGCTGGAGAATAAGGGTCGGTAGCGTAACTGCCTTCCGGCACATTATAGTTTTTCGGATCATAACCCCAGTTGAACTGCGGTTTGTCGAGTCGGGTCTCATCTATAGAAGCGAAATCGAATACAGGCTGGAAGTGGATGGCGTTGATGCCCAGATTCTTGAGATATTCGATGGCCTTTGGCTCGGTGAGAGCGAGATATTTGCCCTTATATTTCAAGCCGGATGTAGGAGAAATGGAGAAATCACGCACGTGAAGCTCGTAGACAACGAGATCGGCTGGCGATTTCAGGGCAGGACGCACGTCCTGATCCCATCCAGATGGATCGGTATCATACAAATCTACGATGGCGCCACGGTTTCCGTTCACACCTACTGCTTTGGCAAATGTACCTGGTGTTTCACCCTTGCCTATATCAAAGGTATAGAATTTTCCCTTGAGGTCGCCCTTTACGGTAGCCTCCCAGCATTCATCACCCAACTTCTTCATTTTCAGCGTTTTATAAGCCTTTCCTCCCTGACCTTGCTTATAAAGTCGGAGGGTTACAGAAGACTTTTGGGCTGTTGGAGCATTCAGGATAAACATGGTTTTCTCCTTGGAATACATCATCTCATTGAATGTCTGCTGGGCATTCAATGAAGTTGGTAAAACGGTTGCTGTCAATGCTGCAATTATTAGTTTTTGGATATTCATATTGTTAAGTTATTGGTATACAGGATATTAAAGCGAACTGAGCGAAGAAAACTGTGACAGATTATCTACGCTCATTTTTAGCGTATTTCCGACCAACCGGACAGTTGGACGGAAATACGGAAATTATAAGCTTATTTAGCGAGCAAAGAGATGGCGAAACCACCACCACGTGCTTCGTTAATCTTCAAAACATCCACCTTCTTCACAGTCTTGTGGATGATCTGATAAGATTTAGGGTTCTTCTCGTAGTCAGCAGTCTTGCCGTCCTGATAAATAGCGCAAGCATACTTCTTGCCCTTATCCAGGAAGTCGAGCTTTACTACGGCTGTGCGGGCTGCATCAGTCTTACCGCCTACAAACCAGTTGTCGGTTCCCTTTGCCTTGCGGGCTACGGTGATATACTTGGCTGGCTCTGCCTCCAGATACTTGGAGTCGTCCCAGTCGCAAGCTACGTCGCGGATGAACTGGAAGGCATCATCATACTTCTCATAATGCTCTGGAAGATCGGCAGCCATCTGCAAAGGACTGTACATTACGAGATAGAGAGAAAGCTGACCACAGAGAGTGGTATGAACATAACTCTTATTGTTGCTCCACTCAGAAAGCTTGGTCTCAAAGATACCAGGAGTATAATCCATCGGACCACCCTGCAAACGGGTGAATGGCAACATTACGGTATGATAAGACTTGTTACCACCAAATGCCTCATACTCTGTACCACGTGCACTCTCGTTGCCAACCAGGTTAGGCCAGGTGCGGCAGATACCTGTAGGACGAGTTGCCTCGTGGGCATTTACCATGATATGATGCTTGGCAGCGGTCTCGATGACACGCTGGTAGTGATTGTTCATCAACTGGCTGTAGTGATACTCACCTCTTGGGATGATATCTCCCACATAACCGGTCTTCACGGCATCATAACCATATTTGTTCATCAGGTTGAAGGCATCTTCCATGTGGCGCTCGTAGTTGAGAGCTGCAGAAGATGTCTCGTGGTGCATCATCAGCTTCACGCCCTTAGAGTGAGCATAGTCGTTGAGCATCTTGATATCGAAGTCTGGATATGGAGTCACGAAGTCGAAGACATCGAGCTTCTGGTGACCGAACCAGTCTTCCCAACCTTCGTTCCAGCCTTCTACCAATACTTCCTGCAAACCGTTCTTGGCTGCAAAGTCGATGTAGCGCTTCACTTCCTCGTTGGTTGCACCATGAGTACCGTTAGGCTTGCACTTGCTGTAATCAGTAACACCGAGACGCACAGATGGCAGATCGTTGGTATAGCTCCAGGTCTTGGTACCCACAATCATGTTCCACCATACACCGCAGTACTTGGTAGGATGAATCCAGGATGTATCCTTAATCTTGCAAGGCTCGTTGAGATTCAATGTCAACTTGCATGAAAGCATATCACGGGCATCATCACTTACCATCACGGTACGCCAAGGGGTATTGAATGGAGTCTGGATAAATCCCTTTCTGCCCACGGCATCAGGAGTAAGCCAAGACTCGAAGGTCAATGTTTTCTCGTCCAGATTGAGGTGCATGGTAGGATAATCCAGACAGGCAGCCTCATGGATGTTGATGTAGAGTCCGTCCTTGGTCTTCATCTGGAGAGAGGTCTGAACACCGGTATCAGAGAAGACGGTGGTAGATGAATTGCTCTTGTAAGCTTCACGGTTTTTCGCAATAATTGGGCGAATGCCTGTCAATGGAGTAATGTTGTAATCATACTCCTGTGTATCATAATCACCAGGAATCCAGTAAGCGGTATGATCGCCTGCCATGGCAAACTGGGTATGCTCCTCCTGGATGACGAAATAATTCAGACTTTCCTGCTGTGGGAACTCATAGCGCAAGCCCATACCATAATCATATACACGGAAACGGATGGTGATGTTACGCTTAGAAGCAGCCTGGTTCAGGTTTACCTCCATCTCGTTGTAATGGTTGCGGATGGTAGCGGTCTCGCCCCATACCGGCTTCCAGGTTTCATCGAAAGTCGATGTCTTGCTGCCGGTTTCAGTAAAACCATCCATCAGGCTGGTTTCCTCCATGCCCTTAGAGGCATGTTTATCCTTAGCCAGTTCCAATCCTAAGTGGGATGGCTTACATACAGTCTTTCCCTTATAGCTCATCTCATAGGTAGGCTGTCCCTTTTCGGTCAAAGAGAATGTTACCGAGACGTTGCCGTTAGGCGACTTTACGGTCTGGGCTGCTGCCAACATAGGAAGCAAGAGACCCATCACTAATACATTCAGTTTTTTCATACTGTTCAGTTGTTGTTTATTCTTTTTTTGAATCTTCGTTAGTTTATCTCAATCATTATCTGTTTATTCTTAAGATAGTGCAAAGATACAAAAAACAAAAATACCCTCCACGTTTTGGGAGGGTATTTTTCTGCAAATGAGTGTGCAAACGTTTGCACTATATATAATCATGTTAGTTAGCATCTTCCAGACTGCGAAATCATTTCTGTGATATTCTGCACGAAACGCTTATCTGCAGCCAGTTCCTCTATGTTGAGGTGCATGCGGTAACGCCAGTAATGCTTAGGGTTAGCCGGAATATTGATACGCTCAGCATCGGCATCTGGCAGACGGAGAGCCTCATCGGTAGCCAACCAATCCTGGATGCTCAATATGCAGAGCATGGATGGAGAGGTAAGATGGCGGCTGATGATGTCGCTAGCCAACCAGCCTGGGAGTGGATGAGGTGCTGGTCCCTGACGGTAGAGCATCGTATTGTAATACTCCTGGGTACGCTGGATATTCTCATCCCACCACATGCGCAGAGTAGGCATATCGTGGCTCGAAATGGTACATACCGAGCGGTATGGGTTACGGCTCAGATGTCCGAACTTAACCGATGGATCCTTTGGCATGCTCTGGAGTTCCAGACTCAATATCTTCAACTCGTCCATTACCCAAGGCACACAGTCTGGAACCATACCGAGGTCTTCGGCACAAACTAGCATGCGGGTAGCCTGAACCAGCTTAGGCAACTTTTTCATCGCCTCCTGATACCAGAACTGGTTGTTGCGGCGATAGAAATAGTCGTTGTAAAGGCGGTTAAACGCAGCCTTGTCATTATCATAGAGCGACTCGTAGATAAAGTCGAGCTGGGCTGAGATACGTGGATGGAAGACGCCAGGGTTGGTATGATCGCGTACGAAGAGTACATCGCTGATCAGGGCATACAAGCCATCACGCAGCCAGAGTTCCTTCTCATTTGTTACGTCAGCAAAGAGAGCCTCTACCTTGCGCTGGGTATCTACCTCAGGCTTCATCTGATAACGCTCGTCATCCAGACGGTCGAGATACTTCTCCTTTACCTCGCCGGCACGCTCATGGAACACACGATCCAATACCCAATCGGTAATGAACGAACGGGTAAAACGGTCTTCCTGGAAGTGCAAACCATAGCTTTCAATCTCTTCACGGCTCATGGCAAGCGCCGGTGCAAACTGTCCGAGCAATCCATGTACGCTATGTACCGGAATCTCCCAGATACGGAAGAAGCCCAATACGTGGTCGATGCGGTAAGCATCAAAGTATCTTGCCATGTTCTGGAAACGGCGGTTCCACCACTGGCAGCCATCCTTCAGCATCTCAAACCAGTTATAGGTAGGGAATCCCCAGTTCTGACCATTGGCAGAGAAGTCATCAGGTGGAGCACCCGCCTGACCATTGAGGTTGAAGTATTTAGGTTCCGTCCATACATCGCAACCATTGCGGTTTACGCCGATTGGAATATCACCCTTCAAAATAACGCCCTTAGCCTTGGCATGCTCGTGAGCCTCCTGCATCTGGCGGTCCAGTACGAACTGTACGAAATAGAAGAACGCCACGTTCTTGTAAGCAGCAGTCTTAGGGTCGGCAAGCACCTTGCGCTCAGCCTCATCCCATACCTGATGATCTGGCCACTGGTTGAAATCAGCCGTACCATTCTTATCACGCAGGTATGAATACTGTGCGTAAGGAACCAGCCACAGTTCAGAAGCCTGGAAGAAAGCCTTGTATTCGGCTGTCTTCATCATCTTTTCACCTTCCTGATTGAAGATTTGGCGCAAGTAATTTATCTTGAAATCATTTACTTTCTCGTAATCTATCTTATCCAGTGCGTTCAACTCAGCACGTGTCTTCTCAGCCTCAGCACGAGCCTTGGCATCCTTCAGCTCAGGGAGAGCATGGAGGTCGGCATACTGCGGATGAATAGCGAAGACGCTGATGCAGCTGTATGGATAACTGTCGGTCCATGTATGGGTGATGGTGGTATCATTGATAGGAAGGAGCTGGAGCACCTTCTGACCAGTAGAAGCCACAAAATCAATCATGGTCTTCAGGTCACCGAAGTCACCAATACCGGCACTCTTACGGGTACGCAATGAGAATACAGGCACCTGCGTTCCGGCAAGTTTGCGGTTATACAGAGCGAAGAAAGCCTGGTCGAGTTCATAAGATACCAACTCACCTGCCTTCATCTCCGGCAAATCCACGGTTCTGTTCATGCTGGTTTCCCAGAGAAGATTATTCTTTGCATTTCTGAAAGCAACGAACTTAAACTCCAGATGGCTGCCCTCAAGATGAGTCGCATCAATATCAGCCACCCATTCATTATAAGTATGCTGAGTCATCGGAAGAATCTTCTGCACATCCCAGGCACCCAAAGCTTTATCTGCACCCAATACACCCAGGCGCTCACCATCGCGAAGCTGAGGAACACGGACTATCAGACGCACAATCTTGCTGCCCATTTCCAGCTTCATCTCCTGTGGAGCCTGATGATTGATGCAATCGGTAAAGGCACTGCTGTAGAGGTAAGCATCCTCCGGCATAACCTTCCAGTGGTCGTAAAGGGTATAAACCGCAGCCTTCTTGGCATTTACATCGAGCTGATGCTTAATCATAAGCCATTCGGTCTTGACTGCTCTTCCTTCACGTTCTACACTATAATAATAGGTATACGATTTTTCTGGTGATTCAACACACCAGTCGCATGCCCATCTTTCACCATCTGTTGTCTCGAGAGGAAGTTTCAGTTCACCTTCCTCCGTCTGAATGTTTACGACGATCTGTTCGCCGAACATTGCTTTATATTCAATATTAAACTGTACTGTCATAAGACTCTTAAAGGCTCTTGAAAATGTTATAATTTATGTTTGATGCTACAAAGGTAAGAAAAACGAGCGAAAAACGTATCTGAAATTTGCATATTTTTTCTCACAAATCGTGCAAACGTTTGCACTACCCCTACTCTGTAGAAACAATAATTAATCGTTCATCACATTTTATTCTGATTTCTTATCCTTGATGATACTCACAGACAGTGCACCCGCAATCAGCAGGATACCTGCCACAATCATCATATCGCTCTGATGAGAACCCACCAGACTCAAGACAATTCCACCGCAGATAGCAGCCACAATCTGAGGGATACAGATGGTTCCGTTAAACAGACCGAGATAAGCACCCATGTGACCATATCCCTGCAAAGCATTGGTAACAAAGGTGAAAGGCATCGCCAGCATGGCTGCCCAACCGGCACCAATCATCAGGAACGGAACAAACTGCAGATACTGGTCATGCAGGAAAGGTATCAGGGCAAAACCCACACCACCGATAACCAGACTGACAGCGTATGCCACCTTCGTATTCTTAAACTGAGGGAGAATCACAGCCCAGACTACACTACCTACAGCCTGTACGGCAAAAAGAATGCCCACCCAGTTGCCTGCCTCCTGGAATGCTTCAGAAGCAGGATCGGTCGTATTCCATACGGTTTCAGCGATGGCTCCCGTAGAATAATTCCAGAGATAAAGGAAACCAGCCCAGCAGAAGAACTGAACCAGTCCCACCTTCCAGAAGGTAGATGGCGCCTTGCGGAGCAAAGTAATCCAACCGGCCTTGTCTTCAGAAGCCTCAGCATTAGGATTCTTCACTCTTCCCTCTTCCCTCTTCGCTTCATTATACTCCGCATACTGCTGTGGATTCCACTCCTTCACCTTCATCGTGGTGTAGATAACACAGAGAATCAGGATAGCCGCACCGATATAGAACGACCAGATGACAGAATCAGGAACCACACCCTTCTCAGCATAATTCTTGATACCGAGGAAGGTAAAGAGGAATGGGAAGATATATCCGGCTACAGAACCGGCATTGCAGAGGAAACTCTGGATAGAGTAAGCCTTTGCCTTCTGTTTTTCATTTACCATATCGCCTACCAACATCTTGAACGGCTGCATCGCCATGTTGATGCTCGTATCGAGGAACATCAGCGCTATCAGTCCGAAGAGCATCGCACCGCTCACGGTCAGTCCGAGCGAACCGGCATTCGGGAGCAGGCACATTACCAGGACGGCAATCGTAGCACCCACAAAGAGATAAGGGATGCGGCGACCGAAGCGGCACCACGTCTTATCACTCAACGTGCCCACGATAGGCTGAATCAGGATTCCCATCAGAGGAGGGAGAATCCAGAAATAACTCAAGTTGTGTGGGTCAGCACCCAACGTTGCAAAGATTCGGGAGATGTTGGCGCTCTGTAGGGCGTAGGCAATCTGTACTCCGAAAAATCCGAAGCTCAAGTTCCAGAGCTTCCAGAAACTTAAATCAGGTTTTTGTTTCATCGTTATATTGTTTTTATATTTTTATCTTGTTGTTCCTCTCACCACAAGTCGTGTTCTCACCACTCGCTTCTCCACCTCATCTCTAGGGATGGAGCCTTCCACCTGACCAATCAGGATATTGACAGCTTCCTCGCCTACGGCTACACCTCGCTGCTCAACCGTAGTAAGCATCGGGTCGCACGCCTTGGCACGGTCACCATTGGTGAATCCGCAGATGCTGATTTCTTCAGGCACCTTGAATCCCATGCGCTTGGCGGTATAGAGGATACCGATTGCCGTATCATCATTGATGGCAAAGAAAGCATCCGGACAATCTTCCTCTATCAGAATATCCGGCGTTATTGCTTCGGCACTGGCACGGTCATCGCAGATCTTCACCCAGTCAGGGTTCTCCGTCAAACCATGCTTTACCAGCGCATCATGATAACCGTTATATCGGTTCTTGGAGATTTCCCAGATTCATCGGCGAGCCGTAGAAGGCAATCTTCTTACAGCCCGTATCAATCATGTGGGTAACGGCAGTAAAGGCACCCATATAGTCATCTACCACCACTCGCGAGCAGTTCACGCCCGTACATATTCTATCATAGAAGATGAGCGGCACCCCATTCTGCAGCAGTTTTTCGAAATGGTCATACTGCTTGGTATCCTTCGCCTGTGAAACGATGATGCCACAAACCTTGTTCTGATAGAAGTCTTCACAGATGGCCACCTCCTTATCGTAACGCTCGTTACTCTGCGCCACCATCACACGGTAACCTCTGGCTCTAGCCTCTTCCTCTATACCCGAAAGCACCGACATGAAGTAATAGTGTACCACCTGAGGCACAATAACTCCAATCACCTTCATCGGCTTCACCTTATTATGTCTTAAAGCTTCACCCAGGAAATTAGGAAAGAAGTTATGTTCACGCGCGTATTTCTGAATACGCTCCTTTTGGGCAGTACTGATACGAGAACTGTCCTTCAATGCCCGGCTCACTGTGGCAACACTTACGCCCAGATCGCGAGCAATATCTTTCATTGTTATTGTTTCTTTATCGCCCATTGCTATTAGTTGTGCTGCAAAATTACGAAATATCCTCAATATCAGTTCAAAGTTCTTGACTTAAATCAAGTAATTTCTGTGCAAACGTTTGCACAAAATAAATAACGGAATTAACACAAAATTAGTACAACATTAGAGAAAAGAACTTAATTTTGCACACAGAAACGACAAGTTTATGGGCAAGCGCCCCATTCCTACCTTAATATAATATAAGTAAGATGCCAGAAAGACCCCGAAAATAGCCTGAACGGCATTTTGAGTAGGAACGACAACAACTTAAGCCAAGAAGAAAAGAAGAAAAAGTAGATAAATAAATATAATTCATTAACTTAAAAATCAAGCAAATGATGAAGCAGGTAAAAATTAAATTGCCTCTCAGAGCGTTGACCCTAGCAAGCGGTCTGCTTCTGACGGTGAGTTCCTTTGCGCAGACAAATGCAGTTAAGGGACATGTGAAGGATGCTTCTGGTGAGCCTATCATGGGTGCTACCATTACAGTTAACGGTAAGGCAGTAGGTATTACCGACATGGATGGTAACTTCTCAGTTGATGCAGCGCCAGGTGCCAAGATTACATTCACCTATCTGGGTATGACACCGCAGACAGTGAAGGCATCTAGTAACATGAACATTACCTTGGAAGATGACTCAAAGGCTTTGAATGAAGTCGTTGTCATCGGTTATGGTGTGGCTAAGAAGTCAGACCTGACCGGTTCTGTAACAGCTATCAAACCTGATTCTAAGAATAAGGGTGTGGTTGTTAATGCACAGGATATGCTTACAGGTAAGGTTGCCGGTGTAAACATTACCAGCAACGACGGTACTCCTGGTGGTGGTGCCAAGATTCGTGTTCGTGGCGGTTCTTCTTTGAACGCATCTAACGACCCATTGATCGTTATCGATGGTCTGGCAATGGACAACGATGGTGTTAAGGGTCTTTCTAATCTCCTTTCTGTAGTTAACCCACAGGATATTGAGTCTTTCAGTGTCTTGAAGGATGCTTCTGCAACTGCTATTTATGGTTCCCGCGGTTCTAATGGTGTCATCATCATTACAACCAAGAAGGGTCGCAAGGGTCAGAAACCTACCGTTTCTTACTCTGGTAGCATAACCATCAGCGAGAAGAAGAACACAATTGATGTTCTTAACGCTGACGAGTTCCGTGCAACAGTTGAAAAACTGTATGGAAAAGACAGTGAAGCTTACAGCGCACTGGGTACAGCCAACACCAACTGGCAGGACTTGATTTACCGTACAGCTATCAGCCACGACCACAACATTACAGTTTCTGGTGCAGCAAAGTCACTCCCATACCGTGTTTCTGTAGGTTATACAGACCAGCAGGGTATCGTGAAGACATCTGACTTCAAGCGTGCAACAGCATCTTTGAACTTGAACCCATCATTCTTCCAGGATCACTTGACATTGAACCTGAATGCCAAGGGTATGTATGCTAGAACCTTATATACAGATGGTTCTGTTGTATCAGCAGCTGTAAGAATGGACCCAACTCAGGATCCATACAACTTTACATCTGAATATCACAAGAATCAGCTTAGAGACAAAGATGACAACAGTCTCCTGGACCAGACTCTCAAGAACTATGGTGGCTATTTCCAGTGGTCAAAGAAAGCAGAGTATGGTGACAATACATGGCCTTTCACTTATGACAGCACCACACAGATGCCTAACCCTCTGTCTTTGCTGGATCAGGGCAGTCAGATTGCTCACAGCCGTTCATTCATCGGTAGTGCAGACATCGACTATAAGGTACACGGTTTCGAGGACTTGAGATTGCATGCTACCTTGGGTGCAGATATCTCAAAGGGTCGCCAGAGCCAGTCATTTGCTACATCTTGCACAAACGCATTGTACTATGGCAGCTACGGTGGTGAGGAAATTCTGAAGCGCAACCTCTCTTTGAGTGCTTACGCTCAGTACTACAAGGATTTCAACAAGATTCATCACTTCGACATCATGGCTGGTTATGAGTGGCAGCACTTCTGGCGCAGCAAGAACAATGACTATGTAGGTTATTATCCTGAAACAAATAACGATGCAAGTCTTGCTGGCACAGAGCGTCCTCATACTCCATATAGCGAGAAGAGCGAAAGCTACCTGGTATCTTTCTTCGGACGTGCCAACTACACATTGCTCGACCGTTACTTCCTGACAGCAACCGTCCGTGATGATGGTTCTTCACGTTTCAAGGAGCACTGGGCATGGTTCCCATCATTCGCTTTTGCATGGAAGGCTAACGAAGAAGCATTCCTGAAGAACGCTAACTGGTTGTCTGACTTGAAGCTCCGTCTGGGTTATGGTAAGACTGGTCAGCAGGCTGGTTCTATCGGCGATTATGAGTGGATTCCATCTTATTCTATCAGCACAGGTACAAATGGTTTCTATCCAGTTACTGGTGAGGGTGAGCTTTACAGACCAAATAACTACCGTCCTGACCTGAAGTGGGAAACAACCTCTACCTACAACGTAGGTTTGGACTGGGGTATCCTGGATCAGAGATTGTCTGGTAGCGTAGATTGGTACTACAGAAAGACTACCGATCTGTTGAACTATGCTCCACTTTCTTCTATGGCAGGTTACAAGAACCAGGCATGGCAGAACATCGGTTCCTTGAAGAATACCGGTGTTGAAGCAGCTATTACCTGGCGTGCTATCCAAACCAAGGACTGGTTCTGGACCATGACATACAACTTCACTTACAACAAGAACGAGATTACCGACTTGAATGGTGTATCTGAGAATGGTGCTCCTGTTGTTAATACAAACATCAAGGTAGGTGATGGTTCTGGTGCTTATCTGCAGGCTAACCAGGTGGGTTATGCTATGAACTCATACTATGTTTACCAGCAGGTTTACGACAAGAACGGCAAGCCAATTGAGAACTGCGTAGTTGACCGTAACGGTGACGGTAAGATCAATGAAAGCGATAAGTATCTCTACAAGAGCCCAGCAGCTCCTGTAACCATGGGCTTCTCTTCTCGCTTGGAATACAAGAACTGGGACTTCGGTTTCTCTTTGCGTGCAAGCATCGGCAACTATGTATATAACAATGTTGAGCAGAGCATGAGTAACATGAATACAGGTGAGTGGTTCTCTAACTCTTTGAAGTACTTCTCTAACCGTATGAAGAGTACTGTTGAGAGAAACTGGCAGACCTACGAGATCACTTCTAAGTTGTCTGACTACTATGTGAAGAACGCTTCATTCCTGAAGTGCGACAACATCACATTGGGTTATAGCTTCAACAACCTGTTTAAGTCAAGCGGCTGGCATGGACTTTCAGGTCGTGCATACGCTACTGCATCAAATGTATTCACAATAACCAATTATGACGGTTTGGATCCAGAAGTAGGCGATGGTAACGACAACAACCTCTACCCACGTCCATTCTCTGTAGTAGTTGGTCTTAGCTTGAATTTCTAATAAGAAAGGATTATGAAAAAATATATTAAAAATATTGTTCCAGTAGCAGCACTCCTGCTTACAATGGGAACAGCAACATCATGTGTCGGTGATTTGGACGTTACTCCGATTAACCCAAACATCCAGACAGGCCTTAACATCGATGGTCTTTTCAACAAATGCTACGCTAACTTTGCCCTGGCTGGTAATGGTGGCGCTAATGGTGACTGCGACATTGATGGTATTGACGGTGGAACATCTGGTTTTGTACGCCAGACATTCAATGCAAACGAATTACCAACCGATGAGGCTATCTGCGGTTGGGGTGATGATGGTATAGCCGGCTTCTGCTATAATAGCTACAATGCCTCAAACCCAATGTTGATTGGTTTGTATGCCCGTATCACAACAGGTATTGCTTATTGCAACCAGTATCTTGCAGAAGCAGGAGATCAGGATGCAACCAAGCTTGCAGAGATTCGCTTCCTGAGAGCATACGAATATTTTAGCTTGATGGACGGATGGGGCAACATCCCATTTACACTTCAGCCATTGACCAAGCCTGAAAGATATACCAGAGCACAGGTTTACGAATGGCTTGAGAAGGAGCTTCTTGAAATAGAGCCAAGCCTTTCTGATGCAAAGGCTAAGAAGTCAACAGATGCCGGTTACGGTCGTGTAGATAAGGCTGCATGCTGGTTGCTTCTCTCCCGCCTCTACCTCAATGCAGAGGTTTATACAGGCAAACCTCAGTGGGAGAAGGCTAAGTCATACGCCAAGAAGGTGATGGATTCTTCTTATAAGCTGAACACCAAAAGCGTAAACGGTTGGAGTGCTTACCAGATGCTCTTCATGGGCGATAACGGTGAGACAGATGCAGCTTACGAGGGTATCTTCCCTCTCTTGCAGGATGGTTTGAAGACCACAAGCTGGGGTACTACACTCTTCCTGTTGGCTTCTACCTACGATCAAGATATGCACGCAAATCCAAACAACCCTTCAGCTACCAATGGTACTGACAAGGCTTGGGGTGGTAACCGCGCTCGTCCTGACTTGGTGAAGAAGTTCTTCCCTAATGGTAACGTTCCAAATCTTGAAAGCTACGCTACAGCAAAAGCTGCCGGTGATGACCGTGCTCTCTTCAACGGTGTAAACCGTTCATTGGATAATGATGACGTTTCTACTTTCAAGAGCGGTTTCGGTGTTGCTAAGTTTACCAACTTCAAGACAGACGGTAGCGCAGGTAAAGATGCTACATTCCCTGATGCAGACTTCTTCCTGATGCGTGTAGCAGAGGCATACCTGAACTTTGCAGAGGCTGATGCCCGCATCAATGGTGGTCAGACTACAGAGGAAGGTACCGCAGCTATCTATGCTATCCGCAAACGTGCAAATGCCTCTACTCGTGAAGACAGAGGCTATTCTCTGAACGATATCTGCGATGAATGGAGCCGTGAGTTCTACTTCGAGGGTCGCCGTCGTATGGATCTGATCCGTTCAACCGTTATGGTGGCAATGTCAACTACAACTGGCAGTGGAAGGGCGGCACCAAGGAAGGTCGCAACTTCTCTGAACATTTGAACATCTTTGCTATCCCAACCAATGAGTTGACATCTAACAAGAATCTGATTCAGAATCCTGGATATTAATTTGCAAACATAAAAAGGAATTCATTATGAAAAATATAATTAAATCAGCTCTACTCGTTGTCATGAGTTTATTTCTCATGACAGCTTGTAGCGACGACAATGACTCTAATCCGACTATTCAGTCACCAACAGAGTTCAAGTTGAATACTCCTGCATTGCAGAATACCCCAATCGACCTGGCGAATTCGTCTAAGATTATGTTGACCTGCTCACAGCCTAACTATGGCTATACAGCTAGCGTTCAATATACAGTACAGGTCGCTACAGATGAAAATATGACTGATGCAGTTGAGCTTTCAGAAACCAGCACAAGTGCCAAGGTTGCAATCAATGCATCTTCATTGGCAAGTGCTTTGACCAACATCTTTGTGGAGAAAGGCAAGACAGAGGCTGATTTCCCTATGGACGTAAAAGCTTACTTCCGTTTGAAGGCAAATATTGTGACCAGTAATGGTAATGTTGTAGAAGGAACAGAGATTCTTTCTAATGTGGTTTCACTCAACAAGATTCACCTCTTGTTCTCATTGCCACCTGTCAACTTACCTAGCCATGTACATATAGTAGGTAACTTCTGTGACTGGGATTGGGCAAAGAGCTTCGACATGGTTCAGGTTTATGGTACAGATAATACCTTCTGGCGTCTTGTCTATATCGACGATAGCGGTATCAAGCTCAATACTGTAGCTGAAAGCAATAAGAGCGAAGTTGGTTATGCTGGCATTACAGTTTCCGGCGACTGCAAGGACGATATCATCGACAAGGATGGCAATATCGCTTCTAGCAAACCAGGCTGGTATCTCGTAATCGTAACAACATCTGTTGTAAACCGTGAAATCCACTATGACGTTCAGTTCAACAAGCCAACAATCTGGCTGATTGGCCCTGCAGCTGGCAGCGACGATTTCGCAGAGGAAGCAGAAGGCTGGTCATTCACTGTACCTACAACCATGGACGGAGAATTCGTATCTCCTGCATTCGTAGGTTCAGTTCCTGCTGGTACTGATAAGGGTGTACGTATGTACGTTAAGATTCCAGGACACGACTGGTGGCATTCTGAGTTCGTTGTATTAGACGGTAAGATCAAGTACCGTGCAACAGGCGGCGACCAGGATAGAGTTACAGGTGAAGTAGGTCAGCAGGTTCACCTCAACTTCTCTAAGGGAACTGGTGAAATCAAGTAATAACGATTTAAAATCGAAGTAAAATGAAAAAGTTATCATTATATATCTCTATCGCACTTGCAGGCCTCTTCATGGGGTCCTGCAGCGAAGATTTCAAAGACTGGGCAGATCCTCAGACTAACCCACAGGAAGATGCCATCACAATTCCTGGCTTTACTGCAACAGCAGCTCAGGCCATCGACTTTGCCAGTGTGACTACAGATAGTGTCAACACCTTCTCTTTGAGCAGCGCTGCTCTTCCTGAAGGTTTTACCTTGGGAAATGCTCGCATTGAGCTTACTCCTCAGGGTGTAGAGAATGCAACCAAGACTACAGTTAATTAGGGTGTCCAGTTCTATGTTCCAATATTAACTCACTTGTTTGAGAGTTTTGGTTCGTTCTGTCACCCAGTTTTTGGACAAGTGCTCGGTAGTCCAAGCATCAATGTCCTTAAGTTTAACATTCACTAAGCGCTCTTTGAAATTAAATGTTTTAGTAACGGATTCGTTCACGACTTTTGGATATAATGGTATCATTAGAGCAAAAGGAGTTATGCCATACAGCTTGTTCGGTGACTTCTTGCTTTTGTATATACCAAAAGTAGATTCAATGATGTCTGAAGAGATGCAGATATTCATATCCTCAGTAAGTTGCGCTTCTTCCTTTCGGAAGTACTCCAGCATCTTCAAGCCAAGGTGAGCTTGACGAGGATAAGCATTTCCTATAACATGAGCAACTATGTATGACTGGCACTCCTTACTCGTCTTGCAGGAAAAGCCTTTGTTTTTACAGATATGCTCTATATGCCTGATGGCATCCAACGCATCCATGAGTTCTTGCAACAAAGATTCATAGTCGTTGATGAAAGCATACGCTTCCTGCATTTCTTTTGGGAGTTTGTTGTAACAAGCAAGCATAGAGTTGCCCCAGATTACCCATTCAGACATATTCATGAATCTAGCAATAGTCCTCATGTTCGGTGGTAGCAAATATGCTTTATTTGTCAGATGGTATTGCAGTCTTTTCTTTCCTAAAAGTGTTGTAAGCTCAACAAAATCAGGCTGTTTTTCATACACCTTTTTGAGAATCACACCCATAGAATGACTGATGTCCGCATAATGCACATATCCAGAGTCCAAGATACCCCTTACAAGGTTATGGGCATTGTCACTAATCACATATTGAGGTTCTGAACCTGCAGATATAGTGACTTCGCTTATCTTGTTTTCGATATCTTCACCCTTGAAGTTTGCTCCTACCGTCATGTTTAAAACTGTCACATCTTCATGTTTGACAGGTCGATCTTGATGCTCTGATGGAATGGCTAGAGCCAAAAGTAGTTTCTGACCGTTTATAGCGATGCTCTCATCCATAACCATGGCAAACTTTTTGCCTTTGCATGGCTGGTCATCTTGATAAACAGACAGTCCCAACTTCTTTATCCAGTTTTCCACCGTATTGTAGCATGGACTTTTTTCCGAAGTTCTTACCAAGTACTTCAGAGAATACCTCCAAGATCTTCACTACAGTTCGAAGGCCACAGCCAGTACGCATATAGATAAGAACACAAAGTTGAATTACTACAAGAGGGAATCTATGTCCGGGAACAGGTGCGAGAGTAATGCTCTTTGTTCGTTGGTGATAGTTATTTTCTGAACGTCTTTTTTTTTTGAGTTCTTTCCGAAGACCTTTGATAGTGTTTGTATTCTTCACTTCTTTGCCTTCAAGTTGCTTAACTCTTTTACGAAGACGCTTTAACTCTTCCTCAGGGGTCTCTTTATGCTGTTTTGGATGTACAAAGATACTAAAAATCAACGATATACACAAATTTTCAAAGAACTATTTCGTTACATGAAACGTTAAATATCAGAGCGTAATATTAACAATTAACAGGGATGTTTCCAGCTTGTTTTTAAGAACAGAGAACTGGACACCCTAACAGTTAATACAAGTCTTGATGGTAAGGGTGCAGTAGCTGACCTCGCATCTGTTGTAGAATCAGCTTATGGCAAGCGTCCTACAGCCCGCACTTTTGATGCCCAGGTTTATGTAAATGCTATAAAAGAGGGTCAGGCTGTTCTCATCGATGCAGGCAAGATTAACCTCGTAATGACTCCAAAGGCTCCATTCATCGATGCAGCTTACTACCTCGTAGGTGACATGTTTACTACAGATGACGTAAATGGTTGGAATACTATAAGTGACAAGCAGAAATTCAAACACAGCGATAAGGATGTATATGAAGATCCTATTTTCACTATCACTTTCGAAACAACCAAGGCGGACCAGTATTGGAAGATTATTCCTAAGGCGAACGTTGATGCAGGTAATACCGATGCATCTGCTGCTGGTGTAGTAGGTCCTAAGGTTGACGGCGAAGACAGCATGACTGATTCTTTGACAAATGTTGACGCTAAGGCTGGTAAGATAGCTAAGGCTGGTAAGTACAAGCTCACCCTCAACATGATGGACTACACTTATACCTTCGAGGAGGTTAAATACGATCCATTCATCTACTTCATTGGCGCAACTGACGGTTGGAAGAGCTCTGACCAGAAGCTCGCTCTCGTGGACGAGGCAAAGGGCGTATACACTGGTTATGTATATGTAGCCGATCCTAACGAAGCTGGCCTCCAGTTCAAGTTCCAACGTGTAGCTGGAAGCTGGGACAACGAAATCAATGCTGGTACATTCAACACATTCTCGGATGCTGCAACACCCAACGAAAATGGAAATATCGGCGTGAACGCTGGAGAGGGTGTCTACTACTTCGATGTTAATCTTGGAGAAGGCACCATCAAGGCAACTAAAGTTGAGACCATGGGCATCATAGGTCAATTCAACGGTTGGAGTGGCGACGCAGTCATGACTTGGAATGCTGAAGAGTATTGCTTCGAGGCAACAAAAGTAGGTGTTACTGCCGATGGTTGGAAGTTCCGCGTAAATGGTGGTTGGGACATCAACCTCGGTGGAAGTCTCAACAACCTGACAGCTGGTGGCGACAACATTACAGTAGCAGGCAACACAGTCAAGTTGTATCCAACAAGAAAGACAAATGACAATATCTACTGCACAGTAGAATAAGCATCTGTTTCATCATAATAAAAATAGTATAACCAATAGGCGGCTCTCAATTCCGGGAGCCGCCTATTTTTTTCTTTCTCCCCATCCTTTTCAAGTATTTTTTCCCTAAAACCTTGGAAGTTATGAGGAAAAGTCGTATCTTTGCAGAAGAAAAGCTGCACTCGGCAAATTGAAAGCAAGCTTTCTTTGCGCTCGTTTGCATTTTCTTTGTCCCAAAATCCGTATGCCTTCTGTTAGAAGACCAAATTAAAACATTACTCTATGGATAGTTTGATACAATATAACAATGCTGTCAACGCTATAAAGACAGCCATACTTCAAGGACAATATGAAGCAGCCAAAGGTGTGAACCGCATACAACTTGCTTTATATTTTGCCATCGGAAAATATCTTTCACAACATACCCGCAAAGGAGTATGGGGCGAGGGAGCATTAGCAGCCATCAGCGAACAACTTCGTAAGGAACTACCTGGTCTTCGAGGATTCTCGGAAACTCAAATGAAGGATATGAGACGTTTTTATGAAGCATGGAATATGCTTGACAGCAATTCGGCGGTTGCAACCGCCGAATTGTGCTTTGAGAATTCAGCGGTTGCAACCGCTGAATTACAAAATAGTGAAAATCAGATAGATATATTCCATACTTTATCTATTTCTAATATTCCAGATTTTCCTGTTGAGGACTTCTTTAAAGTACCATTCACACACCACTCTGCCATCATCAGTGGAACAAAAGAAACATTAGCACGCTATTATTATATCCACCGCACTGTAGAGGAACATCTTGCCGTAAAGAAGCTCCGCCAACTTATAAAGGAGGATGCTTACCATAGCCAAGGACGCATGCCTAACAATTTTACCAGGACCATCAACAATTCTAGGGAAGCTCGACGTGCAGTAGAAATGTTCAAGGATGAATATCTACTTGACTTTATCAATGTAGAAGAGATTGGGGAACGCGAAAAAATAGATGTCGACGAACGAGTTGTAGAACAAAGCATCGTTCAGAACATCAAGAATTTCATCATGACCTTTGGCAGAGACTTTGCTTTCATCGGCAACCAATACCATTTGGAAATCTATGGTGTTGAACAATTCCCAGACCTGCTGTTTTTCAATCGAGAATTGAACGCCATGGTTTGCATAGAGCTAAAACTTGGCGAGTTTAAGACCTCTTATCTTGGGCAACTTTTTGGCTATCTCCAAATTCTCGACGACAAGGTGCGTAAGCCACACGAGAATCCGTCTATTGGAATCATTCTTTGCCAATCAGCAAACTACTCTTATGCAGAATATGCTGTTCGAGACTACAGCAAGCCGATGGGAGTTGCTACCTACAAGACGTTGGATGACATGCCTGAAAGGTTACGCAAGGCTTTGCCTGATATGAAGAAAATGATGGACTTGCTAAAAAACAAGGAAGAATAATTATTGTAAAAACAGAAAGTAAAATCATTGTCATCAGGGATACGCAAGTCATCCTTGACAGAGATGTTGCTGAATTATATGGAGTAGAAACCAGAGATATAAACAAAGCGGTTAAAAATAACCCCAAAAAGTTTCCCCCTGGTTATATTATTGAACTGAATAGCAGCGAGAAACAGGAACTGGTGGAAAATTTCCACCGGTTCAATACCCTCAAGCATTCCACTGTTGCACCTCACGCATTTACTGAACAAGGACTTTATATGCTTGCCACAATTCTGAAAGGTGATTTAGCCATCAGTACAACCATTGCCATCATTGATACTTTCACTCAACTTCGCAAATTGGCAAGAACTATAGATAAGGTGAATGAAGATGCAAAGGAGCATGGTATTTTACCAGACAAAGCAACAGAAGGTAAGATACAAGCTGCCATGAACGAAGTCTTCGCAGATAAGCTGCCATTAAAAATGCGCAGATTGACTTTTGGGGTAAATTTAGGAGTGCTGAAATTTTCTATAGAAACCACAAGAGAATCTAAAGAATAAAACAACATAAAAAGGAGGGAAGAATATGAACATGTTTGAACAGATGCCATTCAGCGAGAAGTATCCAGTCTTCCGCAAGTTGGCAGAAATAGGCGACCTCCGCAAGCTCTCCCGAGAGGAACTAGAGCTGTATGACGAGGACATCAAGAATATGCGTGATATATATGCCACCAGAAAGTTTGATGAAAAGAAAGGGATGGAAATAGGTATGGCGAAAGGTATGGAAAAAGAAAGAGAGTGTAAACTAAACTGTGTCAAGCTACAATAAAAGTAGTTTAATACAGTTTTTATATTATGGACAACTTAGAAATTGATTACAAGAAAGCAGCTCAGCAGTTGCGTAGTGGTGAAGCCTTATTTGGCAAGGACGGAGCATTAGCTCCATTGTTAGAGCGTATTCTCAACTCAGCTCTCGAAGGTGAGATGGACGCTCATTTAAGTGAAGAGGAACGCTCTTCCGGCAACCGTCGTAATGGTAAGATGAGTAAGAAGGTTCAAACAAAATATGGTGAGGTCACTATAGAGACTCCTCGTGACCGAGACGGAACTTTCCAACCTGAGACCGTAAAGAAGCGTGAGACTATTCTTGCCAATGGCATGGCTGACCAGATTATTGAGATGTACGCCATGGGCACCAGCACACGTGACATCAGCAGCTACTTTGAGCGTGAGTTCAACACAACTCTATCAGCCGATACTATCAGCTCTATAACAGACCGTGTATTACCCGAAATCACCTCCTGGAAGTCTCGCATGCTCGATCCTGTATATGCCATTTGCTGGCTTGATGCTATCCATTATAAGGTAAAGGATGAGAATGGCAGAGCTGTCACACGAGCCATTTACAACATTCTTGGTATCAACAAGGAAGGCCAAAAAGAACTGTTAGGTATGTATGTGTCTAAGAGTGAAGGAGCTAACTTCTGGCTAGAAGTTCTTACGGATCTTCAGAACCGTGGTGTTCGAGACCTCTTGATTTGTTGTATTGATGGTCTCAAAGGCTTCCCAGATGCCATCCAAAGCGTATTTCCTGAGAGTTCTGTGCAGCTCTGTATTGTCCATCAGATACGCAATTCTATCAAGTATGTTGGCAGTAAGCATCAAAAGGAGATTATCAAGGATTTAAGAAAAAGTATATGGTGCAGTAAACAAAGACTCCGCTGCTGCTAATTTAGACCTGTTAGAGTCTAAGTGGGGAGAGATGTACCCAATGTCATCAAGTCATGGCGTGACAATTGGGAACGTCTGACAGAGTATTTCCAATATACTCCAGCCATCCGTAAACTCATTTATACGACCAATACGGTTGAGGGGTATCACAGACAGGTAAGAAAGGTCACAAAGACTAAAGGGGTCTTTCCTACGGATAATTCTTTGGAGAAGCTTGTGTACTTAGCTTACCGTAACATCCGTAAGAAATGGACTATGCCACTGGCAAATTGGGGACAAATTTCTCAACAATTGGCAATAAAATTTGGAGATAGATTTAAAATTATGTAACTTTGCAGCCGAAAAGGCTTCCCTGCTGGGGGCAGCCCCCAGCAGGGAGTGGGAATAAAAGTTAAGAACAAGCCTTGACACAGTTTAAATTACACCCCCAAAAGAAAAGCTAGCCACAGCTCGCCGCCTCCTATCAATGGGCCTTTCTGATGAGCAAGTAGCAACAGCCACCGAGCTTCCACTAGAGTAAATCCAAAAATTGAAGGAATAAGTAGAGGCTAGCTGGACTTTCGCAAGTTTTGCCCCCACACGCCCTGAAGAGGTAGAAGGCCCTTCAGCCCGTTCTTGAACCGCATGCTAAAGTTCAGTCAACTTATAGTTGAAAATTCAGCAACATCAACCGCCTCATTCAAGTACTTCATTCTGCTACTTCAACCACTTCATTCTGCAACATCAAGTGCTTTATTCAGCCAACGAAATTGCCTCTTCCACCCAGCGAAGTCGAATCCATCACCCAACGAAGTCGTATCTTTAACCCAGCGCAGTCGTATCCTTCAATTCAATGAAACGTATGAACTTGCGCAATGACGTACATGAAGCGAAAGAGGCTCACTTGATGATTACCAGGATGCTTCTGAAACTACGTCCCGACGTATCTGTTACTGCGTCGGGACGTAGCAAATGCTGCATCAGGACGTAATTTTCATTTCCTCAGTTGGCTATGATTCCTCCTCTCACCAGCCATTTTGCAAAGAAGCGGTCGCAGAAATACTCTGCGCCCTTATAGCCATATACCACAAAAGGATTGTTCAATCTTGCCATATCTTGTTATCATTCATTATACAAACGTTCATTGCGCTTTTTACGCAACGCAAATTACGCAATAAAAAACGAGACCGCCAAATGTTTTCTAGTTTTTTAATCATAATTATCTCCTAAAGCTACATATACCTTAATTATATAGAAGAAAAGCACACCGGAATGCAAACGTTTGCACAATTTATTCGCTTGATTTGCATCAATTTTTGAACAAGCTAATGAAATAAATCGTAACTTTGCCAACGTATAACAATACAACTTGCAATTAAACATAAAATAATAATCACAAAATACAATGATAATTATGAAGAAGATATACTTTACACTCCTTGCCGCAATGGCACTCACACTTGGAGCATGCTCTAGCAGCAATGACCCTGATCTTCCTGATCCTGAGCCAACGCCAGCGCCTACCCCAAGTCCAGAACCTGAGCCTGAACCAAGTCTCAATTCGCAAGGCTGGGCTAGCGATTATAGCGGCGTTATGCTGCAAGGATTCTCTTGGGATTCTTATAATGAATCACAATGGAAGGTCTTAGAGAGGCAGGCTAATGAACTGAAAGGTTATATCGACCTTGTTTGGCTTCCACAAAGCGGAAAATGTATGGAGACCACTCAGGTGATGGGTTATATGCCATATTACTATTTTAATCAGAACTCTTCTTTCGGATCTGAGGCTGAGCTCAGAAGTCTGATTACTAAGTTTAAAGCCGCTGGTATAGGTGCTATTGCTGATGTAGTCATCAACCACCGCAATACGGAGGGCTGGTATACATTCCCTGCTGAAACATACAAGGGAGTGACCTACCAGATGCAATCTACAGACATCTGCAAGAATGATGATGGCGGAACTACAGCAACCCAGGCTGCCACAGACGGGGTAAGCCTCAGCCAGAACAATGATGAGGGAACCGACTTTGGAGGTTGCCGTGACATCGACCACAAGAGCGAAAATGTGCAGAAGGTGATCAAAGCGTATCTGAAATATCTGAAGGATGATTTGGGTTACACCGGTTTCCGCTATGATATGGTGAAAGGTTTCGATGGTAGCCATGTTGCCGACTATAATGATGCCACAGGTGTAGAATACTCTGTAGGTGAATACTGGGATGGTAACGACAAAATAGAAAGTTGGATAAACAGAACTAACAAGAAGAGTGCTGCCTTCGACTTCCAGTTCCGTTATAACGTACGCGATGCCGTAAACGGAGCGGCTAACGGAAAGGTAACAACATATTCAGACTGGTCAAAGCTCAACAGTAACGACAATCTTATGCACGATGCCAATTATCGTCGTTATGCGGTTACTTTTGTAGAAAATCATGATACACAGAAACGCTCTGAATCAGAACAGAACGACCCTCTGCGCAAAGATACCATAGCAGCCAATGCCTATATGCTCGCCATGCCAGGCACACCATGTATCTTCCAGCCACACTGGAATGCTTATAAGTCTGAGATAAAGGAGATGATTGCAGCCCGCAAATATGCAGGCATCACTAATATGAGCAATTATGCCAACAAGCAGAGCAAGAAAACTCTTTATGTGAACGAGGTTACTGGTACTAAGCACAAACTTCTTGTGGCTGTAGGTAATGATGCAGCAGGATATGCAGGAGAAACAGGCTATACGAAGATTCTCTCCGGTTATCACTATGCCTATTTCCTCTCTAATGATGCGGAAACCTCTTGGACAAGCATGCCTTCTGGCTCATACGAGGAAGGTTTCAAGACCACACTTACTGCAGTCAGCCAGACAGAGGGAGCCAAATTGGTTTATACCTTGGATGGTTCAAATCCTACTTCGAAGAGCACAACAGTAGAAAGTGGTAAGGAAATCAGCATCAATGGTACTTGTACCTTGAAGGTTGGATTGCTTGTGAATGGTGAAGTTAGAAATATCGCCACTCATCAATATACGATTGAGAAGTTCAAGGCATATAAATTTATGGTTTATGTGAATGCCGATGCTGTGAAATGGAACCCATTATACTGCTATACATGGAAGAAAGCAGCATCTGTTGAGTGGCCTGGTGAAAAGATGACAGAAACAAAGACCATCGGTGGTAAGACATGGTACTACAAGGAAGTCAGCATTGATAATGCAACCGAGTTGGTAAATGTCATATTCAATAATGGCAAAAATAAGCCGCAGACTGTAGATATAACAGGTCTCACCAGTACGGCTTACTTCGAAATCGAAACATCCAAAGAAGGTAAGAACTATAAAGTGAAGGATGTTACTGCAGAATACAACAAATAAGTTCAAAGAATAGTTTCAGTTTTTAGTTTTAAGTTTTTTAGGTTTAAGCTTTAGGTTTATTAAGGTTTATGTTTTTAGGTTTAGGTTTGTTTTAAAGGTAGTTTTAGTACATACAAGGTTACTAGTTAGTTGTTTTAGGTAAGAAAAAAGAGGTATACCCAAGATTCATCTTCGGGATATACCTCTTTTCTTATTTTAATTATCTTTCTTATTCTAATTATCTTTCGCGCTGGTCAGCACCCCACATCAGTTTTTCTCTCAAGGTAGAGAAGTAACGCTGGTTGCGCTGCTTCACAATCTTGATGCTATGAGGAGCCTTGCGGATAATGAGGCGGGTTTCCTCCGTCATACGCTCACTACGTCCATCGATGGCTACCAGATAGTTGTGGCTGCGACTCTCGATATCGAGCGTGATGACTGCCGTATCGTTGATTACGATAGGCCGGATGTTCAGACTGTGAGGAGCCACCGGAGTAAGACAGATGCTGCCACTCTGCGGAATGATGATAGGACCGCCATTAGATAGATTGTATGCCGTAGAACCTGTTGGCGTGGTAACAATCAGACCATCCGCCTGATAAGTAACGAGAAATTCGCCATCAACCTGCGTACGGATGGAAATCATCGAAGCATCATCACGCTTCAGCACGGCGATATCGTTGAGGGCGAACGGATTGCCGGCAAGTATGCCACCTTCTGCCTCCACCTGAATCACCGCATGCTCCTCTATCAGACATTCACCGGCATAAAGACTGTCCAGCGCCGACTCTATCTCGCTTGGCAGCACATCGGCAAGGAAGCCCAACCGGCCCATATTCACACCGATAATAGGCGTACCCTTGGCTCCCACACGGCTCGCTGCCTTCAGGAAGGTACCATCACCACCCATAGAGATGACGTAATCCACATCGAAGTTGTAATCCTCGAACACCCCAGCCGCCTTCACATCGAGATGCTGGTCGCGGGTAAGAAACTCGTAATAAGCATTCTCCACATAAACTTCAGCCTCCTTCTTTTCGAGATAAAGAAGGATTTTCTCTATCGAAGCCGACTTCTTAGCCTGGTATTCATTACCAAATATTGCGAATTTTAAATGTTGCTGTGCCATTTATTTTGTTATTTCAATAATTATTCTTACTTTTGCAAAGGTAATCATATTATTTGAATAACAAGACAAAAAACAAATAAATTATGGCTAAGGTATATGAATTTCTTGCCAATGGCTTCGAGGAAATCGAAGGATTGGCTCCGGTTGACATCCTCCGTAGAGGTGGTGTAGACATCAAGACTGTAAGTGTAACGGGTACTGAATGGGTAGAAACATCGCATGGTGTTACCATCAAGGCTGACCTGAAGTTTGAGGATATTGCCAGCTTTGAAGATGCTGACATGCTGATGATTCCGGGCGGAATGCCAGGCAGTACAAACCTGAACGAGCACGAAGGTGTACGCCAGGCGCTCATCGCCCAGCACAAGGCTGGTAAGCGAATCGGTGCCATCTGCGCAGCCCCAATGGTTCTGGCAAGCACAGGCATCCTCGAAGGAAAGAAGGCTACCTGTTATCCTGGCTTTGAGCAGTATTTCGGCGAGAACACCGAATATACCGCCACCCTCTTCCAGGAAGACGGCAACGTGATTACAGGCGAAGGTCCTGCAGCAACCCTCCCATACGCCTATAAGATATTGAGCTATTTCGTAAGCAAGGAAACCGTAGCTGCCCTGCAGGATGGCATGATGTATGATCATCTCATGAAAAGCAAGTAAGCCCTATAAACTATAAATTATAAACTATTAATTAGTAACAAAGTGGATTACGTAATCATAGTAGCCGGAGGCAAGGGCCTCCGCATGGGAAGTGAGATTCCCAAACAGTTCTTGCCGGTAGCGGGCAAACCTATCCTGATGCGCACCATAGAGCGTTTTCATGAATACGACCCTGCATTGAACATCATCCTGGTTCTGCCGGAGAGTCAACAGGAATACTGGCACCAGCTCTGCGAGGAGCATCATTTCAGCATCAAACACCAGATAGCTAATGGTGGCGACACCCGTTTCCAATCATCTAAGAACGGACTGGCACTCATTCCTGATGATGAAGATGGCGTAGTGGGTATTCACGATGGTGTGCGCCCATTCGTATCTAAGGAAGTGATTGAAGAATGTTTCGAGACGGCTCGCGAAGAATATGCAGCCATCCCTGTATATGCCGTAACCGACACCCTGCGCTATATCGACCAGCACGGAGGCGGAAAGAATGTGCTGCGCAGCGATTACCGCGTGGTGCAGACTCCCCAGACCTTCGACATCGGTCTGGCAAAGCAGGCTTTCAACCAGGAATACAAGGAGCAGTTTACCGATGATGCTTCGGTGGTAGAAAGTCTTGGCTGTCAGGTTGCGATGGTTGATGGTAATCGTGAGAACATCAAGATTACTACCCCATTCGACATCAAGATAGCTGAAGCGTTGCTGGGGTAAAGCGAAACAACAAGACATAAAACAAAAAGCAGGAGATTCCTCACGGAGTCCCCTGCCTATTTTTTATAACTATAATAAACCTATTTTTGATAATCACTAACCTAAAAGTGCAAATCTCTATTTCGGGTCTACCAATAACATCAGTCAAACACCTTTCTCCTTCAGAAGAGTTTATACTGCTACGGCTGCACGTAACTTCAACATGCCACGATGTACCAGGTTGCGTACACTATGATAGTTCATCTGCATGATGTCGCAGATGTCCTCATATTTGCGCTGCTCTATATAATATAAGGTGAACACCTGGCGCTGGCGTGGTGTCAGCTCATCCATCAGGATCTGTACCTTACGAACATTATTGAGCGAACTTTCATCAAGGATATAAGAGTTTTCCACATCTTCTACAGTTGTAGAGATACGGATATCCTCCACCGCAGTCTCCGTCATATAGTTCTTGCGGCGAAACTCATCCAGCAATCTGTTGCGGAGAGAAATGAGCAGGTAAGAGGTTACCTTTGTAACTTGTAAATCCTGGCTTTTAGAGATGAGTTTGATAAACACATCTTGTACACAATCTTTTACAAGTTCTTTGTCTGATGTAATACACAGACCATAATTGAGCAACATTTCCGCGTACATATCATATAAAGACATGAAAGCGTTCTGGTCGCCTTGGCGATAGGCAGCGAGCAACGTCTGTGCTGCTTCCTCTCTTTCTCTGATGTTATTGTAGTTTGTTTTCATCTTAGGTGTACTTTTGTTTGTTGATGGTGCAAAAGTAGCCTAAATGCGGCAAACTCTAAGGAAAAATCAGGTAAATGAATGGGAAAAATTGGTATTCAGTGTATTTTTCCTCCCATTTTAAGGGTACAAATGGCTTTTTATGCGATTTTTCAGTTCTTCTATATCTGTTTCAGACAACAAGTCAGAAATCTCGTCAAGATGAAGAAGAACATATTTTGCCTGCTCTATTTCGGCAGGAAGATACATTTTCTCAAACTTTCGAGAAGATGCCGGCCTCCCAGAGTTGGCATCCGGTTCTACGATAGGAGAACCGAGTACCGACTCCAGAAAGTCGGAATCCAATAAAAGATTTCTTACAGATTCTGTTATTATCATTCTTTTCATCTTCTCTATTTTTATTACATCTTACATATTACTTCACATTCGGACAGGAGCCGCCGGCATCCATCACCGCCTTGCCATTCTCGGGTGCCGAAGCCCCACTGTAAATGACAGCCTTCTCAGGATAAGCCTGACGATACTCGCTCACACTCTTGAAGACATCATCATAGGTAACCTTGCCCGGACGAAGGCGACGCTGATACTGGCGAGGTGCCAGATTCTTGCCTCCTTCAGGAGCATAAAGTCCCTTCTGGGTATAATACCACTGTTCAATATGAATGATGTCAACCACCTTTCTCAACTCCGGATCCTGGAGGATGGCATCTTGCACATCCTTGTTGCACGACAAAGCCACCCAGACATGCTTGCCCGTCTTAGCCTCCCATTCGGCAACGGTCTGCAACCAGAACTTCGTAAAATGATAAGGTCCCGTATATTCCTCGCCAATCGACTGAATCACATTCGGCTGATCAGCAAAGGCATCCAGCATCTTCATGATATACTGCTTATGCAGCTGGCGCATCACCGGATTATCTATATTATAGAAGTATTCAGCCATCCATACACGCTTATCACCTGCAAAAGGAACAGGTTCAGGGAACACCGTACCATTGATATTGTTGACTGGGCGCCATGGACAATCTACCCAATGGGCACCTGCCTCCAGGATATTATGCTGGAAATAGTGCTGGTTGATAACCAGCAAACCATTCTTGGCTCCCTTTTCTGCCAATTCCTTAATGCGGCTGATGTACCACGGGTTCAACTTTGTAAGGTCATACTTACTCAGTCCGTCCCAAGCCGTGCCCTGTCCGCTTCTGGCAAAAGGCTGTTCATAGAACGGAGCCCAGACATCTCCATCACGGCGGCGCACACGTTCGTGGTCGTCACGACGGCGGTCATACCACAAGCCGTAGTTCTGATTAAAGAGCACCACATGCTTATTACGAAGATGAACCACCACACTATCCACACGGGTGGTAGTGCCCTGTCCCTCCATTCCCGGCACAAAACGGGTCACGGCATCGGCAATCTTAGGGAAAGCCGAGTAACGAACACGTCCGTTCCACCAAGGGGTATTCATTCTTGCACCCTTCAACAGCGTATCAGCCACCATGATTTTACCCTCCTTTATCGCGAAGACAGGCTTCCCGGCATGGGCAAGATCCGCCTTTTTCTTAGAACGTTCCTTGATTTTATCCACATCCATAGCCCTAACAGGAGAAACAGAAGCCATGAACCGGGCGCTGTCTGCTATCCACATCTGCATGGTGATGCGAGGTTTGCGCGCCTCTTCCACCATCTTCTGTGCCACATCATAGGTAGGATTATTGCTCACATTGTTGCGTTCTCTCTCCAGCACACGACATTGAGCAGAGACATCCCTACCCAGGCGTTTCTCCAGAAGAGATGCAAAGTGGCTCCATGGTTTGGCATGATTGTTACATTGCTGGAAATCGCCAGAACCGTTAAACTGCGCCCAACAGGCAAACACATGGTTGTTGCTGCCATCAGGAATGCTGTCGGCAAAGATTCCGGCAGCCGTACATTGGTAAGCGAGGCTGTTGGCTGTATTCCATCCGATGCCGTAACCTTCGAGACCGAGATTGCAGAACTTGATGTCATTGCCATCGATATTCACATTATCGAAGAGCAATCCTGTACACCAAGGTCCCACTGCACCACTATAACCCAGCGATTCATAACCATCACATTGTACGAAGGCATTAGGACCCGCTGCACAGAGACCAGCCACAAAATCGTGCATGCCCTGTTCAGAATAGCAACGCTGGAACAGACATTGTTCGCCCATACAGAGAAAGGTGCGACGACGGTAGCCACCGATTTCAGAGACAGGAGCCTGAGAAATGCAATCCTCTACCGTGATACGGGAAGCATCACGCTGGGTTACTACAGCCGAACCAGCCAGATGACGGAAATTCACCATTCTCACCCAACCATCTTTCACCTTATTAATATATACACCCTCCCAGGCATGGTTTTCATCCTTCGGATTGGTAGCATCATATTCAGAATCTATCGTGAGATTTTCTACACCCACATTCTTCAAGCGCCAGTCATTACCGGCGATGCGCTGAACGAAGCATTCCGCATCATCCTGACCGAGCGACATGGATAAAGGAGCATCCAACTGCAATCCTCCCTTTCCATCAGAAACCACACTACGGGTCCAGCGCACATCGATTTCTCCCGGATGCCAGCCCCAATAGCCCAGATCCTTGCCTGCACCAAAGTCAGCACAGCCCATCTTCTGAATCCATTCCTTGGTAGAAGGTCGGACAATCAGGATTTCATCGCCCATCTTGCAGCCGGCAGGCAGTGTCACCTTCCGCTCTCCCAACTTCCAGGGAGCAGACAGTTTCATTGGTTCGCCCAGCATCTGCATCTGCTTTTCGCTTTCCAGATACACCACCGCCACCACGGTCTACACCTTTTTTATATAGCACCGTCTGATTGCGGTCAGTACCTCTCAGCACCACGCCCGAAGTCTGGATGCGAAGCGGCTGTGAGAGTTCGAATACACCCTTACCGAGCAAGACAGCCCCTCGTAGTCCCGTCTTCTTATCCATTTTGCGGGCAGAAACAAAGTCGATGGCTTTCTGTATGCGAGCGCTCTGGTCGCCTTCTTTCCATTTTACGAAGACCACAACGTCCGCATCCGGAATCTCCTTTTCGCTCTGCTGGTAGCCCACGTAGCTAAAATCAAACGCGAAGGGTTGCGCAAAGATTTGCACAACCCCTACTAACGTAAATATCCATATAGAAAATAATCTTTTCATACCTCTTGTTTCATCAGAGTTTTTATAACCTTACGGAAACTGTTTATTTTTTCTTTGCCGCTTCAATACGCTTATACCACCCCTCGCGCTCCGCCTTCAGGTCGTAGCCCCGTTTGGTGAGCCAGTTATTGATGCGTCCTTTGTATTTTCCGAACCAGCCATGTTTAGCCTTGGAATTTTCGGCATCAATGGCAAACTCGCGAGCTTCTTTCAACCAATTGAGAATTTGGAGTTTCTCGTTTTCTTTCAGAGAAGGAATCATCTCCAGATGAGCCTGATAGGTTTTCGGAACGACACCGAAGGTCATACCATCCTTCACCTGCTCTACCTGCTTCTCTGAGAGATAGTTTTCCAGATTGGCAGCAAATTCAAAGTGGTGCTTATAGAGTTCCGCATCACGCTCAGCCTTATTCTTGCCGAACTTCTCATAGATATCGTTCAGCAGGAAATAACGGTTACAGATGATGTGGAGCACATTCTGCTTGCTGCTTTTATCAGTCAGTTGCAGCGCATCCACGATTTTCTGCGAACGGGCGATAATGTTGTTCACATACTTGGCATCACGCCCCACGCTGTCGAGCTGTACCTGTGCTCCTGCTCCCAAAGGAAGCAAGAGCAGACAGGCTGCGCCTAACAACTTATTCCTCAAAAGTTTTTCCATATTCTTGTCATGCATTAAGAAATGAGTCCGGAGAAACAACTCCGGGCATTCATTTCTGATTTACAGGAGTTTTCCCTTCTCAGCCAAAGTATCGTGGTTGTTCTTCATGTCAGTCCAATCCACCTTTTCCTTGGTGCTGATACCATTGATATACTTCTCGATATTGGTATATCCGTCACCAGTGCAATCCTTGTTGGCATCGCTAGGGTCGTTAGGATTCAGGCCGTTGGCAATCTCCCACTCATCAGGCATACCGTCGCCATCTGTATCTACATAAGGCTTCACCTTCTTATATTTAGGGAATCCACCAACCTGGCAGATGTCTGTGATGATACCCAACTTATAGGATTCCTTGTCCAGACGGCGGTACTTAAAACTGCCATCTTCAGCCTTCGACTTGTCAGCCAATCCCCAGAAGTCGCCGTATGGATTCTTCTTAGGCAGTTTCTTTACATAGTAAGCCTGACCGGTACGAACCTCTTCTACGATGCGCTGGTCCACGATATCGCGGGAAGGAATGGTTGCACCCACATTCTCAAGTACCTTATCAAAAGTCTGGTCCTTAGGAATAATGGTCATGTGTGGCATGGCGAATGGTTCGTTAGAACGCATCAGAGCCTTTACATCTGCAGGTATTCCATTTGGAAGATCCTTATCAGCAATCTGAATACCGCCGTTCCAGTTATCCTTGGTTACAGCCTCGTTGCCTTCTACGATATTTCCTTCAGCATAAATACGACCATACTGAGCCCAAGGGAAGAGTTTGTTGCTTCGGCTTTCGCTCTTCACGATACGGTAGCTGATGGCACCCTTCGGAGTAAGAGGTCCTGGCTTATAATAGTTGTTGATGAAGTTGCTCATGGTTGAGAACTCACCACCATCTGCTGTACGATGTACCCAGTTGTAAACGATGTTGTTCACGAAGTTGAACACACCACCCCATCCGATAGAAGGGTTACGGCCTGTATTATCCGCCCAGAGGTTACGCATGAAGGTAGAATTCTCTCCACCGATTGTACTGCCAAAGGCATGGTTCCAAGTATCGAGTGCCTTGGCAGAGATGGTATTCTGGATGGTTACATTCACCGTTGGCACCTTGCGTTTTGGCTTACCGTCGTGCAAATCGAACATATGGCGGTAGAAAGAGATATTCTCATCCAGACCAAACTCGCAAGAGCAGTGGTCAATCATGATGTTACCTACCGGATTACCACCGAAAGAATCCTCACGATACCATACATGGGTATTACCACGGCGGAAACGCATGTGGCGAACGATGACATCATGGGGATCAACCTGGAAAGATTCACCCGAAATCATCACGCCCTCACCAGGAGCTGTCTGTCCGGCGATGGTGATATAAGGAGCACGGACAATGATTGGAGTCTTCAATACAATATTTCCCGATACATTGAAGACAATGATGCGGGCACCACCCTGTTCGCAAGCCCAACGGAAAGAACCAGGACCAGCATCATTGAGATTGGTCACAGTCAGCACCTTGCCGCCACGGCCACCGAAGGTAAACATACCGCCACCCTCAGCACCTGGGAATGCAGGAATCTTAGCCTGGCGCAAATCGTATGGACGGGAAGCCCATGGCACATAAGGACGTCCTGCCATTGCCTCTTGTTTTACAATAGGGAAAGCCACAGCCCAAGCAGAATCAGAATGGGCAGTCCATGCAGCTTGCATAGAATCAATCTTCGCCTGAGCCTCCTTTGTAATAGTAGGATACTGAGCGAAAGTTGCTGCTGGCAAGATAGTCAATGCCATCGCAGCGAAAATCTTCTTACTTCTTTGCATTGTTTTAATATTGTTTGTTCGTTATATCTTAAAGACGCCTTTCCCTTTCTTTTGTCCTCAATGAACATGCGCATTTTTTCGGGAACAGGTGGCGACATTTCATCCGCAGGAACGTCTTACACCTATAATATATAAACGAAAGTTACTTATCTATTATTTTATTGAAACATAAAACAAAAAACATAAAGTTGAAAAATGATGAACAGAAGATGCTTCCCCTTAGTTGCCGCTTCGCTGATGGCGCTTTCAAGCCAGGCGCAGCAAATTGATTTCAATATCGCCAGCAGAAAGGCTGCTGAAGTTACAGCCCTCAATTTCACTCCCGTTGGCGTGAAGCAGGGCAATACATACCAGTTTGCTCTGGGTGGACTGGAGATTACACTCGATACTCCCGTAAAAGACCAGATTATCAAATCCAACTGGTTTAAGCAGGGCATACAGTTGGGCGACCGACTCACCAGCGATGGTATCGTAGTATATCCGTCAAAAGGCGATAATGCCCAGCTCCGCATCACCATCCGAGGTCTGAAACCGGGGCATCACTCTCTCCTTGCCTATCACAACATCGTAGACGGACTTACCGGCAATATTCCTTCTATCCAGGTTTCCAGAGAGAAGGAACAGATAATCACCGTGAAGAAGGGCAAGAAACGTATCCAGCAGAAGAGCATGATGCAGGAGATTCTTGCACAGGATATTAAGCAGACCGTAAGAGAGATGAAGGCATCGCAGAGCGGCCAGTCGTACATTGAATTTGATGTAACCGACGACCAGCCTGTAGTTATCCACTATCAGTTACAAGGTGTGGATAACGCAAACAACACGCTCACCATCAATGGTTTGGTATTCGACAAAGCCAACCCGAAAGCCACCGCTCTCAATCCTTATCCTACCGATGATGATCTTCACGTCAATGCAGAAGGAGGCAAGGTTGTTCTTCGCTGGCAAGCCGGCGAAGGTGCCAAGCAACACCTTATTTATATAGGACAGCGCGCCGACCAGTTGAAGAAGGTTGCCACCACAGAAAAAGCCGCTTTCGAAGTCACCGGTCTCAGCAGCGCCAACGATTATTACTGGCGTGTAGACGAGGTAGATGCCAACGGCAAGGTTTCAGAGGGCGAAGTATGGAACTTCCGTCCACGCCGTCTCGCCTTCCCAGGTGCCGAGGGATATGGAAGATTTGCTATCGGCGGTCGTGGCGGTTCGGTTTATCATGTTACCTCTTTAGAAGATAACCCTGAGAATCCGCAGCCAGGCTCTCTCCGATACGGAATCACAAAGGTTAAGGGACCTCGTACCATCGTCTTCGATGTTGCCGGCATCATCGACCTGAAAGACCGTCTGGTTTGTTCCGATCCATTCATCACGGTAGCCGGACAGACTGCACCCGGCAAGGGAATCCTTCTCCGTGAGCATCCTTTCGGTTTCGGCTCAGAAGGCATCTTCCGCTTCATCCGTCTCCGACTGGGAAAATATCTCGATAAAAACGGCAAGACCATTACCCTCGACGGACTGGGTGCTGCAGGCTGCGACAATACCATCATCGACCACTGTTCGGTAGGCTGGACCATCGACGAGGCTTTCTCCAGCCGCAACGGCAAGAACATCTCTTTCCAGCACAACCTCATCTCCGAAGCACTCAACCAGGCTGGTCATCAGAATTATGTCAACGCCAAGCATGGTTATGCTGCAACCATCGGTGGTAATGTAGGCTCGTTCCACCACAACCTGCTTGCCAACAACGAAGGAAGAAACTGGAGTATGGGTGGCGGACTGGACGGAGCCGGATATTATGCCGGAAAGCTCGATCTCTTTAATAATGTAGTATACAACTGGGGCAACCGTGCCTGCGACGGAGGAGCCCACGAAGTAAACTTTGTTGGCAACTATTACAAGATGGGACCTGCCACCAGCATGAAATATATCCTCAATGCCCAGTTGGAAGGTACCGGCCAGGGAAGTCAGGCTTACTACATGCACGATAATATCCGCCAGAACTATGTGGGCGATATGAAACAGAATGCAGGAGCTGTGGCAGGAAAGCATGGAGAACTGGTCAGCGACAAGGAAGGCGAAACCTACAAATATACCACTTCTCACGGACAGGTAGTCAACTGGAAGGTATTTACCGACAAACCATTCTTCCCATCCTATGCCAAGGTAGAAAGTGCCCGCGCTGCCTTCAAGAACGTATTGAGCGATGTGGGAGCCAACCAGCCTTGCATCGACCAGCACGACCAGCGCATGGTAGAAGAAACCTTGAACGGAACCTATAAATATGTTGGTTCCAAGACCGGCAAGAAAGGACTGATAGATGACAACCTGGATGCCGGCAACGATGCCTGGAAGGAGTTTGAAGCACTCACCGACCGTCGCCCTGCCAACTGGGATACCGACCAGGATGGAATGCCAGACTGGTGGGAGAAGCTGGCTGGTACCAACCCGTCAGCTGCCGACAACAACGAGCTGACCGATGGCGAATATACCCAGTTGGAGCGCTATCTCAACTGGCTTGCAGAGCCTCATTTCGTCACCTCAGCAGGCAATAAGCTGACTATCGACCTGAAGCAGTATTTCGCAGGTTACAACCAGCAGCCAGTCTTCACCCTGGAGAGCAGCACCCAGCCACAGGAAGGCAAGATGAAACTCAATAAGAAGGGAATCCTCACCATCAGCCTCAACAAGAAGGCTGCCGACTGCCTCATCGACATCAAGGTGAAGGCAACCGACAAAGACCAGGTAGCTTCCCTGCAACGTACTTTCCACATCGCTATTACCCGGATACCGACCAGGACGGAATGCCAGACTGGTGGGAGGAAGTAAAAGGCGTAAGTGATGGAAATGCCGATGAAAACGCAGATGGCTACACCAACAATCCTCAGTTTGAATGCGAGGCTAAGGGTGATGCGATGAGCAAGATGAGTCATGATACGGGTGCCAACGAGGGTGAATATATCTTCACCGCCAACGAAGATTGTGGAAAGGCGCTCGTAGATTATACTGTCAAGGTAAGCGATGATGACAACATCAGCACCTATACCCGCACCTTCCATTTCTATCTGACAGATGGTTCTGCAACAGGCATTCAAAACATTCAGACCTCAATCGCAGCCGATAGCTACGAGGTATACAATGCTGCAGGTATCAAGGTAAGAAAAGGCAAGAATCTCGATTCTCTCCCATCAGGTGTTTATATCATCAAGGCATTGAAGGATGGCAAGGTAATCAGTTCGAAGAAAACTTGCATACAATAAGGCAATCTGCACCTTAGAAAGTGCATTTTTCATATAACTCAGCATCCTGAGAGATGCAAAAAAGGGAGCGCAACCATTAGTGATGCGCTCCCTTTTATGATTGTTTCTTTTATCTTAAAATTCTAACCGAATAACGTCAGATTATTTCTGAACGAACTTCTTGCCATTCTCGATAACGAGACCCTTATAAGAAGCATTCACCTGCTGGCCAGCCATATTATAGCGAACAGACTTCTTGGCAGAAGTTGAGGACAAGCCCGCTAGGCGTTCCGGCGGATTTGCAATCCGCCTCAAGCGAAAATGCAAATATAGTTTGGAGATATGAAAAGCCTACGGCTGGGGATTACAAATCCCCAATAAAGAGGTCGAGCCTTTTTTGTCTGCGGATTGCAAATCCGCAGGAACGCCTAGCGGACTCGCGTTACTTATTACGCCTAACGGACTTGCGAGCCTGTATTATGGACTTACGGAACACCCTCTCTTCTTGTTGCTGGAAAACATAGGATATGTTGGTGAGATAGTTAGTATCTCCGGTCGCACAACAGGTGATGTGCATGCGGTGGTCAACTGTTGTGCGCCAACTATTAACCAGACTTAGACATACCCTCCTACAGAAAATATCAGATACAGAAAACGGGGTGCATTCTCTAAAAGAAAACACACCCCGCAACCTTAATATATTATGTTATGACTATATCGTCATTCCTCTCTTGACATTACTCAGCCAATGGGTCGAAGGTACCATTGGCACCACCATTGTTGTAATCACCCCAACCGATAGTCTGAGGCAAAGCCTTGTTGGCGATAGATGCACCAGAAGTGAAGCCTAAGAAGTAATACTTAGGACGGAAGTTCATGTAGAGGAGATTCTTGTTAGAATCGTAACCGTCACCCTTCTGTACCTTCATTACCAAGTTGTCCTTATACCATGTAGACAAGTTCTCGAGCTGAGTATTCAAATCATCCTTACGGAGATCAACACCATCAGGACGCTCAGTACCAGCTTTCAACAATGGGTCAGAATTGAAAGTTGTACCACCTACGCCATACTTATCAGCAACACGATACTGGATATTCTCACGACGCTGACCGTTCAACGCCTTGAAACCAAGCCATGTACAGGTATTGCCACCCCAACCAGTCAATGTCCATGTAGAAGGAGCACCTTCTACCTTGCCAGTACCACCATCGAAGAGCATCCAACGGCGGAGGTCATCGAAACGCTTACCCTCGTAAGCAAACTCAATCTGGCGCTCATAGAGAATCTGAGAGATACAGGTAGCCTGATCATTGTAAGCTGCAGGTGTGATACCATCATCCTCTGAATTAGCAGCTGAATAACCAGCACGCTCACGAATCTGCTTAACATATCCTACAGCCTCATCCAGATGGCCAGCACCTGCTGCAACCTCAGCAAGGTTCAGGAGAACCTCAGCATAACGGAGTTCAATCAACGGAGCAGCAGAATAGAATGGAGCAGCACCCTTGGTATCAAGAGCTACGTACTTATAAAGAGGAGAAGAATTAACATCCAAATCATCACTCTTCTTGCGTACATATACACCCTGACGACTCTTCAACAGGTTGTCTGCACCATAAGATTCACCACTCTCAGGGTTGCCGGCATCATTCATGCTGGTATACCATACATAGTTCCAAAGTACATAGTTGGCACCATCAGAAGGGTTGTTGGCATCACGCTCTGACGCATTACCATCGTAAGCCCAACGGAAGCCTGGGAAAGCGAAGGTACGGTAGAAACGCTTGTCACGATTCAGGAATGGAGTCACGTTATCCAAAGTCTTCTCTGAACGTGCCAACTTGGTATAAGTATCGCAACTTTCAGGAAGCTTACCGTCTGACATCGGGAACATATTAATCAGCATCTGAGAAGCATTCTTACCGCTACCACCTGTATTAGCCGGACGAATCTGACGCTCCCAGTTGTTGTTCTTCTGATTATCGAGACCATCACCTGTTACATTATTATATAAGGTAACGAACACAGCCTCAGGATTATTACCACCATCGGTAAACATCTTGGCAAAGGCAGAACCATTCACATTGTCATTGGCAGTATACAGGTGATAACCACACTTGTTGATACGCTCCAAATCGGACTTCATGGTTTCATAAGCAGTCTTCCAACGGTTTTCATCGTTTGCACGGTTGAAGAGAGGGCTACACCACAAAAGCATCAAACGACCCTTCAATGCCAACGCAGTACCAGTAGTTACACGGCCTTTCTCCGACCATCCCGAGCCATTCTCTGTCTTGGCAGCCAACATATCAGCAGCCTTGTTCAGGTCATCAAGAATAAACTCGTAAGTCTCCTTAGACGTAGCACGAGGAGTAACAGAACTTTCTACAGGATCCTGTGTTTCCTTAACCAGAGGCACACCGCCATACCACTTGAACAAGTTGTAATAGCACCATGCACGGAAGAAATATACCTGACCGAGCAATTCATTCTTCTGTTCCTCAGAAAGAGTGCTGCCGCTGATACCCTGGATTACATCATTGACATTACGGATTCTACCATATACAGATGCCTGGATATTGGACTGGTCGCCCATGAAGAAATCAGGAACCGAATTTGTGGTACTGGTAGAGCTCAGCTCAACCTGTGGGTCTACAAAAGAACTGAGACCACTGTATTCCTCAGTAGACTTACCAGCCTCATCCGCATTACCCATAGAAGGATACTTCCAGGTCAAATCGTTGGTTGTCGGCAAACACCAACTGTAAATATCGTTTACACGACCATCACATCCTTCATAATAGTTGTAGACGTCTTTATTTACATTGTCATAGTTCTTCTTTTCCTCCAGGAAGCTGTCACTACAAGAGCTGAAAGCCAAGGCTGAAACCAAACCAAGACTGAATAATTTTATTGTCGTTTTCATTGTTCTTTTCTTTTTAAAATTATATAAGTATCTCATTAGAATGAGAGATTCACACCCACAGTCCACTTACGGAGGTTAGGATAGCTTCCGTATGATCCCGACATAGGATTCATGAAGTTGTCTGGATATGGATTGTAGAAGTTGATGAGGTTCTGACCGGTAATATTGATACGGCAACTTTTGATGCCGATGCTACCCAACCAGCTCTTTGGCAAAGTATAAGCCAAGGTCAAGCGGTTCAGAGCCACACGTGCTGTACTTACTCTCCAAAAACTAGACGCAACAGCATTCACATCTGTATACTTCAGGTTAGGATAGTAAGCCTCACGGTTCTCCTTTACTACGAGATTACCTGAGCCATCATATACATCCTGATAAGCAAACATATTGTCTGGATTCCAGAATGAAGGCATATTGCAATACTCCAGATTACCAGTTGGCTTCAATGCTGCACCAGGAAGTGTGGTATAACCACCCCAGCTTGCACCAATCTGAGCTATCAGAGAAAGTCCCTTCCAGTCTGCACCCAAATTCATGGTCAAACCATAGAGGTTGCTGCTGCGGTGACCTAACTCTACCTGGTCGTTGTCTACATCTACGACACCATCAGGTCCGGCATAAGTACCTGTCTCAGGATCGTAAGCACCACGAACATCCTTATACATCAACATACCAGGGCGAACCTGGTCTTTGGTCAGACCCATATAAGTAGAGATGTTGTACTTCGTGAAGTATTCCTCAATATCCTGGAAGCTACGGAACATACCGATGCATTGCATACCCCAGAGACCTACGTCTGTACGATGTCCTGGAGTAATCTGACGATAGAGATAATCTGTAACCCAGTCCATATTCAACACCTTGTTATCAGACCAGCCTGTGTTGATACCGATGCGATACTTGAAGTCCTTACCGATTTTATCCTTCCATGTGACAGAGAGCTCACCACCCCATGAATCCATCTCACCGATGTTGGATGCAGCACTCTGTGTACCTACGGTAGAAGGAACAGTCTGCTTGATATTCATCAGCATCTCGCGGTTCTTCTCATAATAGTAATCGAAGGTTACAGCCAGACGGTTGTTGAGGAACTGGGCATCAATACCCACGTTGGTCTTGTAGTCTTTATCCCAATGAACATCTGTATTTACAGCAGAATTGTTCTTGTTGATAGTGATACGGTTGCCAGAATCCTTACCAGTCTCGAATACTGTACCACGGTTAGCATCCTGTGCATAAACCTGCATCCATTGCCATGCCGCTGTATTGTCTCGACCGGTCATACCCCAGGAAGCACGGAGCTTCAGGAAGTCAACTCCCTTCACCTTGTTGCGGAACCAGCTCTCCTCAGAGATTACCCAACCTGCAGAGAAAGCAGGGAAAGTTCCCCAGTAGTTCTTTGGAGCAAACTTGGTTGATGCATCAGAACGAACCAGAGCCTCGAAGAGATACTTGTTGGCGTATGCATAGTTGATACGGCCGATATATGAAAGGGTACCGCTCTCACTACGGGTAAACATAGTAGTCATCTCACCTGTTGCAGAGTTATACTGACCGGTAGTGAAAGGATATGGGGTCAAACGCTTTCCCTGCAAGTACTCACTCTCTGCCTCAGACTTTTCAATAGAGAACAGACCACCCAGATGATGCTGACCGAAATCGCGCTGATACTGGGCTGTGAAGTTCATCTGATAATTATCAGTACGAACCATGGTACGAGCCAGATAGTCACCATTATTGGTTGTCACACCATTGAAGTTAGACGCTGCCAGGTAATCGAAATCTGCATTATCGCCGCTGGTAGGAGTATAAAGGTGGTTACCGCTACCATAACGAGTCAACATCTGATAGAGGGTGAAGTTTGAACCATACTCATTACCCTTATCGGTATTAATACTCTTGGAATAAGAGAAGCGCAACTTCAATCCCTTCAGAATCTTGCTCCAACCGAAATCATAATTAAGGCTTCCGCTGATATTCAGGTTAGAATTCATGTTCTTGCGGTAGTCGCCATTATTCTGCAGAGTAGCAAAGTTATACTGCTGGTTCTGGTTCTTCTGTGTATTACTAGGACCATAAGCCAGGATATCATAGCCATTTACTGATTCTGGCATGTAAGTAGGACGGGTCAGAAGGAGGTTGTAGTCCTTCTCATCGCCAGATCCACCCACCTTTACCAATGGCTTTTCCTTTGTAGCATAGTCACCGCTAACAGTCAGATTAGCACCCAACCACTTGCTTACTTTTACATCGACACCGGCACGGTAGTTCCAACGGTTATAGTTGAGTTTACCGAGGTTACCATCCTGATCGAAGTAAGAGATACCTGCAAAATAGTTCACCTTATCGGTAGCACCACTTACGTTCACGCTGTGCTTCTGAGTCATACCTGTTTCCCAATACTTATCGAGCAAATCATAGTTCAGACTCTTCATTGCCTCCAACTCATCTGCCTGGAAAAGCGCAGTAGTCGCATTAAGAGAAGTATTGGTTGGGTCCTCAGCAGTAACAGCATTGTACAAACGACCATACTGATAAGCATTCAGCATCTTAGGACGAGAAAACTCATCGGTAAAACCGAAAGAACCGCTATAAGAGATGCGAGGTGCACCCATCTTACCCTTCTTGGTAGTAACGAGGATAACACCATTGGCAGCACGGGCACCATAAACGGCAGCAGAAGCATCCTTCAACACAGAGATACTCTCTACCTCTGAGGCATCCAGGTTGTTGAAAGCCTCAGCACCGAGGTTCTGGTAAGTGTTACCTACCTTTACATCGTTAGGATAGATATAACCATCGATAACGAAGAGAGGCTGCTGGGCTGTAGAACCAACTTCGCCCAATGAGTTGGTATCACGGATCATGATACGGGCATTCGCACCAGGACGGCTCTCACCACCACTTACGCTCAAACCATTAACCAGACCGTCCAAAGAAGAAGCCAAGCCACCATTAGCAAGGTCCTGGATTTCATCTGTTGGGATGTTGGCTACAGAACCAGTCAGGTGAGCCTTCTTCTGGGTACCGTAACCTACGACTACCACCTCCTGAAGAGTCTTGTCGTCAGCAACCAGCTTGATAGTACCACCATTGGTAGTAGCATCCCTAAAACCAATATAAGAAACGGTAACCTTGCCACCCTTAGGAACAGACAACTTATAGTTACCATCCATATCGGTAATCACAGCAGTCTTGGTACCGGCAACCTTTACGGTAGCACCGATAACAGGTTCACCGAGGTCATCGAGTACAGTACCCTGCACTACTTTATTTTGAGCCATTGCAGGCACAGCACAGGTAAGTGCCATACCAAAGGCCAATGTCTTTATATATTTACGTTTCATCTTGTTTCGAGATTAGATAGTTTAAATTATTTTCTCCAACGTGGATCACCGATTGTACTTGAAATCGCACCGGTAGCCTTGAAATTAAGCCCGAAGTTAGGCTGGGTGAAGTCGAGTTCCTTCTTGGTCTCTGCCTCAGCAAATCCAGCATCCTCTTCAGTAGCCAGCTTACCCTTATCGGTTCCATCTACTGAACTGCCGACACCCCAGACAGTATTCAGATTCTGGTGATATTCCAATTTACAGTTGCCCTGAATGAACTTCTGCAAACGGAAGCAGTCATAGAAGATGTTGTTATCATAAGTAATCACGTACTTATTGTTGTTAGGAGTATTGTTACCGAACTCCTTCTTGTCATATACACGGATAAAGGTATTATCCATCATGGTGCAAGAACCACCTGCTGTAGGGAAGACACGGTCCAAATCCTTATTGTTGAAACGGAACATACGATTCTTACTATTGCTTTCAATATTGTAGATAGTAGAGTTCTTGATGGTAATGCTCTTGATACCACCATACCAGAACTGACCGCCACTAGGAGCCTTGAAGCCATTAGAAAAGCCGCAGATGATAGCACCATTAGAGTTCTTCTTTCCGTCATTACGCATCTGAACCACGCTGTTCATCACACGTACATCAGCAATACCCCAAGAGCACTGGCCTACAGAGAAGAGTCCGTCGATGACATTCTTGAAGGCACAATCCTGAATGATAATTGGGTCTTGCAGGATATATACATCGGCAGGCTTACCACCATTCTTGCCAGCACCAACGCCCTGAGACTCTGCAGAGCAAGATGCAGGTGGCTCAGGAGACATCTCGATGATACCACCCTTATGAGTTGTGGCAGAGCAGTCGAAATTGATGAACTTCACCTTCAGCTGAGCTGAAGTATAGATGGCAGCACCTTCACCCATAGTAACCAAAGCATGGCTCAGTTTGTTACCACGAAGGGTCATCTTGTTGCCCTTGAAATCAATTGAGTTATTGCAGGTATAAGTACCACCTGCTTCCAACTCGAAAGCCTGCTCATTGTCTGAATCCTGCAACTTTTCTGCAATAAAATCAGAGATGTCAGAACCTGTAGGAATGGTCGTCGCTGGAACCAAAGTACTGTAAGACAAAACTGTTGCCTTATCAGCCTCAGTATTGTTCTTCGCTTCGTTTCCCAAGGTACGTACCTCAATCTTATAATTGGTATCTTCAGCTATCTTGAATTGGAAAGAAGTACCATCAATGGTATCACTCGCCACCTCCTCAGGATTGTCTGGATTATCCACATTATAAGCCTTACACTCGTAACCACCAGCGCCATAGACTACCTTCCATGATACTTGCAACTTATCTGAACCATCAGAAGCAGTAACTGTCTTTGTCGAGAGTTCTGGTGACTCAAGTTTCACTCCAGACACGCCGTCGTCAAACTTCTCTTTGTCATCAAAACCATCAACGGCACACGAACCCAAGAACATCGCTCCTACGGCAGCAAGTGCCAGAGAGAAGAGTCCTTTCCGCGCAATGAAATGATTTTTCTTCATAATTGTCTTTTTTTAGGTTTAACTATATTTTGATTTATTTCTTTACTAACACGATTTATACTTTCCTAATCATAAAAAAGTAGTTTACCAGTTATTCCCCGAAACTGTTACCACTCTTGAAATACCTGTTTTAGGTAAGCGATGTTTCTACCGAAATTATATTTCACGTCTCTTACCCTCTTTACATCACGGCTCCGCTCTACCACCAGCCAGCCGCTCCATTTCATCTTGTCAAGCGTCTTCCTGATTTTCGGAAGATTAATCTCCGGGTCTTCCTGAAGATTTACGCTATCTGTATTGGAAACATGTATCTGGACGATACGCTGGGCGCCCAACTTCCGGAGTTCCTTGCAGATATCACGATGATGATCGGCTGCATCCTGGAAATTGTAGTAGACCTTAATCTGACTGCTGCCTACTTTCTTCAGCAGTTTCTTATCAAACTTAGCTCCCATTCCGGTTCTGATACCGATGGTGATACCCTCCTGCTTTGCCATCTCACCGGCTGTGCGAAGGCGAGAAACCATCTGCTGGTATGCTGCACAGCCTTCCTGCTGCCAGTCTTTTCCGCTACCTCCGAGTGGAAGGAAAGCCACCTTGCTGCCAAAGAGTTTCATCGTCTGGAAACAATCTTTCAAAAGGTCTTGATAATTATCACGAGTCAGGAAACTCTGAGCGAAGAAGCCACTCATCGCCATAGAAGGAACAGCTACGCCATACTGACGGGCTGCTGCCTGAAACTTTTCTGCCTGTTGTGGTTCTCTAAGCTGATTATCAAATAACACGCGTTTACCCAATCCGCCCATGTCAACCTCAACGCCATCTGCTCCTAATTCATGAGCCAGTTTAAACTCGCCCAGCTTCTGACGTTTCAGCATCATCCAGTCGCAAGCAGCTATCCTGTACCTAGGAGTTGCCGCCTGTGAGCATATTGGTAAAGTGTTCAACAACGTAAATAACAGAACCAATATAAACCTACTATGATAAGACAGTTGTTTCATTAGCCTTTTAGGTAAAAATGATTAGTCAACATTTAATTTGTTTGTTTCAATTGCCTAAAAGACGCACATTGGTTCACGCTGTAATCACCTTTTTTGAGATTTTTTATAAAAAACTTTATTTTTTTATTTCACTCTCCTGCTGCTGCGCTACATACTCTCTTGGCGACATGCCATATTTCTTACGGAAGCACTTGCCGAAATAGCCTACATCGGTGAAGCCGCAACAGTAGGCTACATCTGTGATACTCTGGGCGGAATGCTTCAGCAATTCTACGGCATGACTCAGTCTGAAATCCTTCACCATATCGCTTGGCGAACAGCCCATCACAGCCTTCGTCTTCTTGAAGAAGGCTGAACGGCTCATGCCCAATTCCTGTGCCAGCATATCTATCTCGAAATCGGCATTGGTCAGGTTGGCTTCCATAAACCGGCGCACCTTGTCAGCAAACTGCTTATCCTGCTGTTCGGCATTAAACTTGCGCTTATACTCTGCCAGCTGGTTCTGGATGTAGATATTGTTCTTCAGCCGAATCTGATACTTCGCATAGCGGAAAGCATAGTAGCTGGCTACGGATATCAGAATGATGTAGATGAGATAAGCCCACCACGTAGCCCACCAGGGTGGAAGAATGGTGATGGTCAACTCTCTCGTGCTGTGAGAATCAGGATTGGTGGCATCCATTACCTCTACGATAAACTGATAGGTTCCCGACGGCACATTGGTATAGGAAGCCAGACGGTTCTTGCCGGCATAATGCCAGTCATGGTCGTAACCCTTCAGCTGGTAACGGTAGCTGATGCGCTCCGGATTGCAGAAATTCAGGGCAGCAAACTCCAGAGTGAACATCGACTGGGAATGACGCAGGGTGAGACGATCGGTATAAACCATCGATTTCTCCAAGATGGCTGGCTGATTGTAACTGCGGATATCGCGGTTGTTCACCTCTCCACCTATTATATATATAGGATATTGCAGACGGGTGGTATGGATACGTTCCGGCTGATAAGCAAGGATTCCTTCCTTGCACCCCAGCCATATCTCCCCATTCTGGATCAAAGCCGCAGAAGATTCCTCAAGCTGGACATCAGGGAAACCGTCGGAATTGTCGAAATGCTGGATGCGGTCTGATTGATAATCATAGCACGACAAGCCATCGGCATTTACCAGCCAAAGGCGTCCCATCTTATCCTCTAAAATCGAAATGATGACATCATTATGCAAACCTTCCTTTGCTCCCAAAGAAGTAAGGATAGGCAGATGCGTCACTTCATCAAAACCATCCAGACGACTCAGACCTCCACCAAAGGTACACATCCAAACCTGCCTGTTGTTATCCTTGTAAAGTCCGTAGATGTCACTATTGGCACGGGTATTGATATCGGTATTGCGATAAGTCTCGAAGCGCAAGTCGCCTACCGATTTGAAATCTGTCTTGAAAGACATCAGTCCGTCCATCGTTCCTACCCACATTCTCTGATGACTGTCCTCTACCAGGTTGCGGGCATCCATGTAGAGTCCGTAACCGGGATAGTTTTTCATACCATGATATTTATTATAGAAGCGCACCTTTCCGCCCTGTTCCTGCAGCAGATTGAGACCTCCATCCAGCGTAGCCACCCAGATGCGATGGTAGGAATCCTGACAGGTCATATAGACATTGTTGCCGCTGATGGAATAAGGATCCCGGGCATCATGATGGTAATGAGCGATGCGATACCCTATTGGTCTGGAGGCATCGGGAGTCAGTTTTACCAATCCGTCTCCCTTGGTAGAGAGCCAGAGATTCTGCCTGTCATCACACATGGCATGATAAATGCTGCCGATTTGATGATGGGCATAATCGAACACCTGCTTCACCCTGCCCTGCATATCCAACAGATAAACATTCTTGCTGCGGGCACCCACTAGCACATCACCATTCTTCAACTGGCAGATGGCTTTCACTCCACTCTTATCACCATCCGGCAAAGGGATGACACGGAACTGGTTGGGGGTGAAACTGACACGGTAAATGCCATTATCAGCAGAAGTGAGCCACAACAGTCCGTCCTTGTCCAGGTTCATGTTCAAGAAGTGGCTATCTGGCTTATGGTCTTGGAACTTAGGAAGGAAAGCCAGGTTAACGCCTTCCATCGTCTGCGGATCAATATAGATAATTTCGCCAGCACCGGAAAGATAGAAGTAACCATGATGAGAGGTGGCGATGAACTTAGGCTCCACCACCTTACCTACGCCCGAAACCGGATAACGGCGTTCCCATCCGGTCTTCGGATTACGGCACACCAGGGCGGTATGCGACTCATCCAACTGCCACACACATCCGTTCGGGGTATGATAAACAAAATGTTCCTTTGATTTACGGGCGAAATACTGCTGCCACATGCCGAGCGTCCACTTCCTGTTTTTCGCAGTAACAGGAACGGAATAAATCTGATAATCCTTTCCTACATAGTTGGCACGCGAAGCCTTCAGCTGTACCACATCCTGGCGCAACTGATAATTGAACGTATTGATATACTTCCGGGCATCTACCAGCGTCTGGATACGGATGCTTCCATCCTTTAATGTTTCTGCAAGAAGCAGGTTCTTATCTTTGGTGAGCAGGAGAATCTTACCGGTACCATCTGCCTGAATCTTGATGACCTGCAGATTACGGGCATAAGGTTTCAGTTCTTCATAGACATCTTCGAAACGTTCGGTCTGCTTGAAGAAGACGCTGAGTTTCCAGTCGAGCGTCTTGATCCAGAGATTGCCCAGAGCATCTTCTGCCAACCATTCTACCTTACGGGGTGGCTGGTCGGAAGAAGAGATGTAAGCATCATAATAATTGGCAAAACGGGAACCGTCGAAACGGGATAAGCCGAACCAGGTTCCAAACCACAGGAAACTGTCTTCCGACTTCAGAGAACAGTATACGATGTCGTGAGGTAACCCTTCCTTCGTAGAATAATGAGCTACCTGCATATTGTTCTGTGCCATACCCAACAAGGCATAAAGCGAACAGAGAAGTATGGTAAAATATCGTTTCACGTATGCAAAAGTACAAAAAAAGTCTTGAAATCTCCAATAATCTTTCTGTTTTTTGAAGATTTCAAGACGATAACGATTACGTAAAGGGAATCTTCTGCAAAGAACTCTCCGGTTACGCATTATTAATTATTGATACCGAAATCAGCCTGCTGGTCTTCTACCTCTTTCAGCATCTTTGCCTTCTGCTCGGGTGTAAACTCATGAGAAGAAGAAGAAGTGGCAGAAGAAGCATTCTGAACAGATGATGAAGTGGCAGACTTGGCAGTCTTTGTACCCATCATCATGGTTCCCTGATAAGCTACGCTCTCTATCTCCAGGTCGGCAGAAGTAGGAGCATGAGTACCCGGGAACTGAACCTCGGCATGAATCTTAATCTTGCCCGGCTTCATCGTGCTGCGCACCAGGATAGGAGCACTACCCCATTCTACAGCTCTCGGATTGGCATTGATGCTGGCATCGCCAATGATTTCGCCCTCACCCTCCAGGGTAAAGCGGATATTCTCTTTAGCCAGACGGCGAACATGACCGTTATCATCGGTCACTTCGGCTACCACAACCACAAAGTCGCTGCCATCAGCCACCAGCGGTTTGCCCATCTCATCAACATAAAGACGGAGTTTGGTGCTGCGGCGGGAAGGCATGCGCTGGTCGGTACAAACCACCTTGCCATCCTTGTATCCCTCTGCTACCATCACTACCATCTGAGGAGATTTCTTCTTATAACTGTATTCGCGAGCCTCCCAAAAATCCCAGGCATTCTTGAATACCACAGGGGCATTAAAGGCGGCTGCCGTAGGATGAAGAACTGGCAAAGTATAGGTATGAGCACCCTGATAGGTGGTAAGACGAACGCTGTCACAATTAGAGAATACCGTCACATCGGCATCGCTGAACTGGGTCATCTCGTGAGCGATATGCACAAATGGCTGGTCGCTGCGCTGTGACTCAAACATATAATAAGCAGTCTTCTTCTGTCGGAATGCATCATAGATACCGCCCCAGTAAGGATCTGGATGATAGCCGCGCTGATGATCGAAAGGATGCCATTGGCAACCACCGATAAACTGTCCCGGTGTGTGCATCTCCTCTGTTGTCTTTGCCAGAGAATAAGCCTGGGTCAGCATCGGTTTCTCACCCCAGCTGCGGCTGGCACGGTTCAGGTTGTTATGCGCATACCAGTCATCCACATACTCACCAAACTCTCGGGTAAAGACACACTGGCTGATGCCGCTCATATCCATATCCGGCCATCCGTAAACCACATCATAATTTTCCTTGACACCTGCCGAATTCCAGTCGGCAACAGCCACAGGACGGTATGGATAAGGATACTCATCCTTGGTCAACTGCAGCGACTTCAGGGCGAAATCCTTAGGATAGCGGGTCTCATTCAGGATAGGCTCCCACATCAGAACCGAAGGATGGTTGCGGTCACGACGGATGATTTCACGGGTATTCTGGAACACACGCTCGGCAAATTGAGGGTCCTTGTTCCAATACTGCCAGCCCGGTGTAGCCACGATGATGAAGATTCCGAGTTCATCGCAGGCATCCATGAACGACGGGTCCTGAGGATAGTGGGCAGTACGGATGATGTTGAAACCGGCATTCTTCAGACGGAGCACATCTCTCCATTGCTGACTGTTGGGAAGTGCATTGCCCACATAAGCAAAATCCTGATGACGGTTGGCACCGATAAACTGACGGTATTTCTTGCCGTTGAGCCAGAAACCTTCCTTGCCACGGAACTCGAAGCTGCGGATACCTAACTTGGTCTTTCCGCCGTCCAATACCTGCTTACCATCCTTGATGCGGGTAACCACACTATATAAATAAGGTGTCTCCGGCGACCAGAGATGCGGATTCCTGACAGAGAACATCTGTCTGACGGTCTGATGTGCATCGCCAGCTGCCAGGAGCACATTCTGCGAAATGGTCTTGAGCACCTTGCCCGAAGCATCCAGCAGACTCTGCTCCACCTTCACCTTGCGTGCCTTTCCGCCCACATTCTGCTAGTCGACATCAACAAACACCTTCGCCTGCTTCTCTGAAATATTCGAGAAATGAACGAAGATGCCGGCATCACGGCGGTCGGCTTCAATCACGTTGGTGATAGAAATCTCCTTCTTATTGATAAGCCATACATCGCGATAGATACCACCATGATAAGCAAAGTCGAGTGTATACTGCGGTTTGCCAGGAGGATAACTCTTGTCATTAGAGTTGTCAGCCATCACAGCCACCACACACTTATCGCCCTTCTTCAGTCCCTGCTCTTTCAGGTTGACGATAACAGGCAGGTAACCGCCGAAGTGCTCCTTAGCCAGTTTGCCGTTCACATAAATCTTCTGCTTGCCCATTATTGCCTCGAAATAGATTTCAGAGCGATTGCCCGGCACGATAAAGGTTTTGCGATACCAGGCTATACCCTGATAGTTGCGGCAACCCGAAGCCTCAGCAGGTTCCAGTTTCACACTATGAGGGGTAGAAACTACCCCCCAGCTTGTATCATCATAGTCGGCACGTTCTGCGCCCAGCACATCACCCAGATGGAACCGCCAGTTGGGATTGAAATTCCACACCTCGCGTCCCTGGTTGTTGACAGGAAACAAACCCGCCACCGATGTATCATCGTAAGCCGATGCCTTTGCCGAGCCTGCGCCCAGCAAAAGCATCATAGCCATCAATATGTAATATCTCATCTATAAACTATTAACTATAAACTATTAACTATAAACTATTACTTCACTTCCCAATCGTCGGTACGGAAAGAGCTGACAGGCAGACCATCGTGGAAAAGGTCGCCCACAACCCAGTTTTTGAACGCATAGCGCACAGCCACAGGTTTCTTCACGTCCTCACTCTTTACATAAACCTTGTTGCGTGAAATCCAAGCCTGTGCCTTGTGGAATACCTGATCTTCGCCGGCAATCTCGAAGTTGTCGCTCTTAGGACCATTGTTGAAGTAAACCCACTCCTTGCTGCGGTCGAAGCTGACTACAGCGGTATCGCCCTTGAACTCAACACTCTTGTAGACAGCGAAATCAGGCAATCCCTTCTGACCATAAGTATTGGCAAGAGAAAGCAGAGCCAGACGCTCGCCCACCTCCTTCTTCTTACGTGGATGGATGCCATACTCCAGACCGGCATCAAGCAATACAGCCATACGGCAGTTGCTGATGCGCTTCTCTGCCTCCATCTGCTTTTCACGAAGCAGGGCACTGTTGTTTTTCCATTTTATCAGACTATAATCGTAGGGTGCAATCTGACAATAATAGAACGGAAAAATCCCCTGCTTCCATTCCTTGCGCCAACTGTTTACCAGGGTCTGCATCTGGTCGGCATAAGTAGCATAGCGATTGCAGTTATCCTCACCCTGATACCAGATAACACCCTTCATGGTGTAACCGATGAGCGGATGGAGCATACCATTATAGAGAGCCGAAGGACAGCGCTGCTGATATTTCTTCACATCAGCCTCATTCCAAGGTGTATGAAGTTTAGGGAATGCCTTGAGCCAATCGCTCTTGATGAGATTGCCGTTGATCCATGCCTCACAGGCACTACCGCCCCAGGAAGTAACAATCAGACCTACTGGTACACCCAGCGATTGGCGCAACGTCTTACCATAATAATAAGCAGCAGCACTAAACTCACGAACGCTTGCAGCATCAGCTTCCTTCCAGTCGCCAGCCACCGTATCAACAGGATGCAACTGGGCATTGCGCTGAACCGTAAAAAGGCGCAACTGCTGGTCTTTACACAGCATCAGTTCTTCAGGAGTGCCCGCAACAGGCTGTGCCTTGAATCCCTTCATCGGCATCTCCATGTTACTCTGACCCGAACAGATCCAGACCTCACCAATCAGGATATTGTGAAGTTTCAGTTCCTTTCCATCGCTCAGACTCAGTTCATAAGGGCCGCCAGCCTGAGGCGTTTCTATCTTCATCGCCCATTTTCCCTGGGCATCGGCTTGAGTCTTATAGGTCTTGCCGTTCCAGGAAGCACGCACTTTTACCACCTTGTTGGCATCAGCAGTACCCCAGAGGTTGCATTCCGTCTGCTGTTGTAATACCATATTGTCGCCAAAGATCTTTGGCAGTTTCACTTCTGCCTGCGCTGCCAGAGTCATGGCAAGCAGCAGAGCTGAACATAACAGTTTCTTCATTTTATTCAATGTATTCAATGTTAAATGTTAAGTGTTAAATGTTAAATGAGCAGTCTTGCTATGAACTATTAACTATCAACTATTAACTATAAACTATAAACTAATACACGATGTTAATCGTGGAGAGTAATCCGGCAGGCAGAAGCGCCTTGCTCTTGGTGCGATATTTGGCATTGGTCCAGATTCCCTTAAACGGAGCCTTTCCCTCGCCAGCACCCTGCAGCGCATTGTGCCAGGTATTGGCTACAACAATCTGTATTTCGTTGCTGCCATTCTTCAGGTCGCGCTTCGGAACATACACCTCGTAAGGAGCTGTCCAGGCATAACCATATTGCTTGCCGTTGACCAGCACACGTGCCACATCACCAATCTTGCCCAACTGGATTTTGATGAATCCGTCATTAGAAGGAGCCGTCTTCGTTTTCTCGGCTGGAACTTCCATTTTCTCTTCTGCTGAAACCGGAACAGAATCGCCCCATTCAAAAGAAGAGGTAAAGGTTACGTGACCGCTGTAGTACTTCATCTTCTCATCTGCCGACTTCGACCAGTCGAAAGGAAGCGTAACGGTGGTATCTTTGCGGATATCATCGAAATGAACCTTCCACTTATCGGCTACAGCCAGCACAGAAGGATAGTTTTCTGTAAAACCTGCACCTTCTTCTTCAACCAGTTTATGACCTGTCTGACTGATAACCTGCATGTCTTCCTTGTTCGAGAGGATAACGAAAGCGGAACCATAAGCAGGCAGACTCAATTTCACAATCTGGCGGATTTTGGAAGTTCTGGTACGGAAGGTTGCCGTAATCTGGCGTTCCTTATCCTCCTGGTTAGTCAGGAAATAGATGTCCTTTCTGCCTGTTGCCTCCAACACACAGCGGTGAGCATAATCCATATTCTCGGGCAGAACGACATCCGGTTCGATGCCATACTGAGAGAAGTCCTTTGCCTGATAAGGCTTGTCGATGATAATGATGCCTTCCTCGCGCAACTCCTCTATCTTCGCCTTTACCTCGGCAGACAGGGTATTTGCCGGCTGCGGAACCACCAGGATGCGGTAGTCCTGGTTTCCTGGCAACTTGCCCTTCGGACTGTATTCGAAATTCCATTTCAGCAAGGCATCCTTATTCATCGAATCATATTTGTAGCCATGCAGGGCATTGCACCAGTCTTTCAGATCGAGAATATTCGCCGAATGAGTTACTCCCACAGGCGATTCTTCCATCGGAATGCCCACATTAGCCATACGTTTCTGTTCACTAGCCACCCGTTCTGCGCCAAACACACCCGGAAGCATCGGAACGAGTTTATCCGGAGTAAGCGAACGGCTCGGAATCTCTTCGCCTGTAAACACGGCGATGTCTACCACCGGTCTGCCCTGCTGCAGATAATTCTGACACAGGGTGATGTAATCCACAAAACCGCGTGCCTCAGGATACCAGGTATTGTCGCGCTGGAAGAAGAGACCGATGCCATCAAGCGTCATACCAGGCTTGCGGTCCATCCAAGGATTATGGGCAGTTACATGGAAGAAGAGTTTGTTCATGCCAAGCGCCAGATTGCGGTCAAGCATCGGCTTGAGCATGGCTGGTGTCTCATTCCATACACCACGAACCTCGGTGAATCCCTCTGCCTGAACGATGTTCTTATTATAAATATGTGCACCGCTCACGGCATCGAGCATGTCGTTGGGTTTATCGTGAGTAGGCGAATTGAGCCAGTATTCTCCCATTGGATTGTCGGCATACTGATAATGCTGCAGACCATCGGCAGGGAAGGTTGGTGCAATACTCTCGTGAGATACTTCTATATCCTGTTCATGAGCCAGATCGGTAAAGGTCTTGAAGAACTTCTCGTTTACCAGGTCATTGATGGTGAGACGGATATCCTTCAGTACCTGTTCGTATCTGGAAGCCGACTCCATCGGAACACCTGCCATAATCGGGAGGTATGGGATGAGGTCGTAACCGCGGCGTGCCTTGAACTCCTCGGCAAACTGATAGCCCCAGTTCTGACTGCCACACTCCCAGGAGTCGATGTGCAGATACTTCACCACATCGCTGTGCGGACGGTTCAGGAACAATGCATACCAGGAATTGAAAAGTTTCCTGACGGCTGCCGGTGAGAACTTATCCACTTCGAGTCCCTTACCGGTTCCGGCTGTTGCATTGGTCTGTCCTGTTGAGGTATGTCCCATTCGCAACAGGCGCCAGGTGCCCTTAGGCAACTTATTCATCAGGTTGCCGTTCACCATGACACCCATCACCATTCCATTTTCCAGTTTCAAAGGCAGTACATCTGCCATCGCCACGGTCTCGCTCTTAGCTGCCGCATCGGTTTCGATACGCCATACTGGCACGCCGTTTTTTCCCTCATACTGGTTAATCATCGGCTGATTGCTCAAGATGATATTCTCCAGTTTCAGCAGCGGTTTCCATTTAGCTGCATCCAGGTCTTCTGCTCCCGGCTCTGTACCTTCCGGCGTCCATGAGAATCGGAAATAGCGGGCGGTGGTAGTCGGCAAACTAAAGGTATAATCACACATCGTGTTCTGCCAACCCTGACGGAGGCACCAACTGCTTGATATCTATGAAGTTGATGCCGTCATCAGAAGCCTGTACCAGGAGGCGCTGCGACTGGATGTTGTTGCCGTTAGGCACCACACGCATGCTGCGCACCGTGACGGGTTTATGAAACGAATAGATGATAGAGGCAGGTTTCGCTGCCAGATAATAGCCCTTGGCGGTAGAAACAGCCTCGGTATATTCTATCTTCTCCGGTTTGAAGAGTTGGGGTTTCTCCTTGCATCGGATGGCAAAAGCCGCGATGTCCTGATAATATCCACCCTCGCTTCCAGCAGGCTGCAACTTCCCGTCCTTATAACTTTCGGGTTGCCACATCTGCATGCCTTCTATCTTCTTACCGCCACCCACAATGGTATCGGTCCATACCACCTTCTGCATCGATTCGGCAGGAAGGATAGACGGATTGCCTGCCAGGGCGAAACCGTCGCAGATATGAATGCCCATGTCAAGGCCCAGGGAGTCGGCTTGCTGGAAAGAGTAATCCACCATCTCCCAGAACTTAGGTGACAACTGTGCCGCCTCGCCCTGATACTCCAGACGTTCGCTGACACCACGGATTGGCATCAGATAGTACCGCCCAAACCAACATTCTTCATACCGACCAGATCGGCATGAATACCAGCCTTGGAAACGGCGCCATACATCCAGTACCAGAAGGTCCAGGGCTTAGCCTCGTCATTATGAGCCATTGTCGACGCTACCAGAAGCGCCGACAATGCCATCACCGTATATCGTTTTTTCTTATTCATAACAGTTCATAACAGTTCATAACAGTTTAAAGTTAACAGTTCAAAGCTCAAAGTTCAAAGTAAACACAGTCTTACCCTTACCGTTCAGCCATTTTGGCTGGGCTGAAGGTCCGTTGAGGTCGGTGGTATTTACCTTGTTTCTTACTGAAGGTATCACCTTGAAGACTGCCAGACCGGTTTGTGGCAAGGTATAGAGCAGACCATCTCTACCATCACGAGGGGTATAAACGCCCATGTGCTCATCGGCAGTCAGACCAGAGAAGCCGATCTTTCCTTCATCAGTCTTGAACTGCATCCACTTCACGTTGGCAAAGTAGCCTTTAAACTCTGGATAATCCCAGCTTTCGGCTGGAATCGGGTCATTATAGTCGTTCTGCCAATAGCCGTATTGCGGACCCTGTTCGCGGTTCTGCCAAACCCGGTAAGGACCATTGCCCACCCAAGCCTTGCTGCGAACCTTGCTTTCCGGATAGTCGAAAGCCATGCCCATCATATCTACTACGCCACCGAAATTATAATGACAGGTTACAGCCACCGAACCGTCAGAAAGGAACTGCCAGTCTACCTCATCGAGTGAGCCATGCTGATATGTAGCCACCAGCTTTGCCTCCGCTTCCTTCCATTCGAAACCGGCAAAAGCACCCTGGTCAACAAACTCGGTATAGAGTGTCTTTTTCTTCTCAGCCTCTTTGTCATCGTGATTATAGAACTGGTCCAGACTGCGGTCGCTTCTTCTGGCAGCCATGAACCGAGGTCCGTTGCTCAGCGAGATTGCCTTGCTGCCAACCTCAACACCCATCAGTCTGCCATCTTTCTTGGCAAAGCGATAAGTTCTGCCACCCGCCTTCACTTCTACAGCATCAGCCTGGTCAGCATAAGCAGCAGATGAAGCACTTGAAGTACTTGGAGCACTTGAATTTTTCACGCTTCGTTCTTCACTCTTCACTCCCCTGCTCCATATCATGATTTCCTCACCTTCATGGTTCACAGCCTTGATTTCTACCGCATCAGCATTCGCCATCATCGGTATCTTCACCTGGGTTTCCTTGCCCGGAGCTACATCAGGAGAAGAGAGATTGCCCTGCTTCAACACCTTGACCTGAGTGCTGCCCATCGCTGGCATCTGCAACAGACGATAAGAGAAGCGGCAATCCTTCAGATTCACGAAGTTATACTGATTAGATAAGGTGAGTTCACCTTTCTCCACATCATTCCAAGTCAACTGTACCGGGCACCATACCTCTTTAATCGTATAGTAAGAGCCTTCCTTCTCGGCATGAGGACCCACGATACCATCGGCTCCGAAGTTACCCATACAGTCTACATAATTGTTCTTGTCGGTACGCACCACACCCTGGTCCATCAAATCCCAGAGGAATCCGCCGGCACAGCGAGGGTTTGCCATCATCATGTCCCAGTAATCCTTCAGTCCTGCTCCATGTCCGCCGTCATACAGACCATGCAGGAACTCGGTAGGCATAAAGATTTCCTTCTGTCGCATATACTCCTGGGTCTCGCCATAAGAGCGGTAATGCTTGGTTTCAAAGCCGTTGCGGTTAGCCCAAGGATAGAGTACCACGCGTTTCTGCTTATCCCAGAGAGCGAAGTCTGGCTCAAGTTCGTAGTTGAAACCACCCTCGTTACCGTTGCTCCAAAAGATGATGCTAGGATGATTCTCATCACGGGTAATCATCTCCTTCACCAGCTGCTTGCCCACGATGGTAGGATGTGCCCAGTGCCATCCGCTCAACTCACATTCCACATAGAGACCGAGCGAATCGCAAGCCTCCAAGAACTCCGGATCGGCAGGATAATGACTCAATCTCACGGCATTCATGTTCATGCTCTTGATGAGTTTCACATCCTCTATATTCTTCGCCTTGCTCAGCGTTCTACCGGTCTCCGGACGGAAGCTGTGACGGTTCACGCCTTTGAAGATAACTTTCTGACCATTGATATAAACGCCATCGCTGGCACGGTATTCGATGGTGCGGAAGCCGAACTTCTGACGTTCTCTGTGGAGCGTCTTGCCTGCTGCATCCTGGAGTGTGAAGACGGCAGTATAGAGATGCGGAGTCTCGGCAGTCCACTGCTTATGTGCTTTTGCCTGGAAGTCGACATGCGCCTCATCGCTGTTTCTGGCATCAACCACGTTCGATGCCACCACCTTTCCTTTCTCATCCAGAATCTCAGTCTTCACCTTCGCACCCTTGATAGCACGGTTCAGGTAGCAATCTGCCATAAAATGACCATCACCCTTGGCATCAATCGCCACACGGTTGATGTTCTGAGCAGGTTTTGCCACGATAAATACAGGACGGAAGATGCCACCGAAGTTCCAGTAGTCAGCACGGCGCTCCGCCATGTTCACCTGACTGTTGCTGCTTTCCTTGCTCACCTCCACTTCGAGTCTGTTCTTATGTTTTCCGAAGAAGATGCGGTCGCTCACATCATAAGTAAAGCGATAGAAACCGCCCTGATGCAAGCCGTTTCCCGCCTTTCTGCCGTTGATGGTCACCTTGGCATCAGTCATCACGGCTTCGAAGACGAGTTCTATCTGTTTGCCCTCCCACTCCTGTGGCAGCGTAAACTCATATTTATATTTTCCTTTTTCGTCAGCAATACCTTCCGGAGTAGCCTTTCCGTAGAATCGCATGCCATACTGATAGGTACCGAATCCCTGCAGTTCCCAGCAGGAAGGCACACCAATCTTGGTCCACTTGCCGGCATTTCTACCACCTGTGCAGTAGAAGTCCCAGTTCACCATATCATCACATCCATGTCCCGAGAGGTACTGGCGCTGTGTATCAATACTAGCCTGTGCGGCAGCAGTCATCGCCATCGCCCCCAAAGCTATTATTAAAAACGTTTGTTTTAGATACATATTGTTTATTCCGTATTTGTTTATATTCATTTTGTTATTCATCAATAAAGACTCATAAACACAGATTTTGTAACTATTTAGCAAATCGGAAATACGCCTATAAGCTGCGAAAATATATCAAAAATCATCAACTTTCGCAGATTATAGAGCTAATTCAGCCACAGCTTCATCAGTTGGTCATCAATATAGTACGTACCCAACGAAGTAGATACCAGATGATACTCCAGCAATTTCTTGATGGCAGACTGAACGCTGCTGGCAGAGCGTAGATTATGCCGTTTTACAAAAACAGTGGAAGTAATCTGCTTGGCAATGCCATCCTTGGCTATCGCATAGAGCAATTCCTTCTGAGGGAGCGTGAGACGCGACAAGATTTCACTAAACTTACGGTCGTTGTCCAATATCATCATGTGGATGATGGCTTCCGCCATCGCCTTGTCAGCCTTGCCCTTTACATCCGTCTGGTTGAAAGCTTCATGAAACACCTTCTGCATATAATACGTATTTCCTCCGAACGTATCATAGACATCACGCACAGCCTCTTCCTCCACGTCCTTCCCAAACCTGGCAAACAAACTTTTCGCAAATTCCAAATACTTATCGTATGGTATCACCTCCAAGTTCATCATGTCGGCACTATTGTAGAATGGATGCGCCTTTTCGGAGAACATCTTCGTAATGAGATGGCGCTCGCTACCAGAGAATATGAAGTTGGCATTGCTGCACTTCTGCACATAAGTGCGTAAGATTGCTTCCATGTTCTTCTCTGGATAATAGCCAATCTGCTGGAACTCGTCTATCGCCACGATACATTTCTTGTCGGCATGCTCCAAACAGGCAAATATCTCATCCAGGGTATAGAGCGGATTGGAGATATCACCTAGCGAAAGGTTAAAGGTCGGCGTGTTCGAGATGGGGTCATAGCCGAAACACCCATTGATAGATTTCAATGTGCTGACCACCATCTTAAGCATCTTCTGACTGCGATGAGCCGCCTGTTCGAAAACAGCCTTACCTAGTTCGAAGGCAAACTCCTGGATGCTCGAAGTACGGAGTATGTCGATGGAAATGGCGATAAAATCATTCTTGACCATCGGCGAGTCGAGACAAAAGTCGATAAGCTTACTTTTGCCCACACGCCGTGCAGCCATCAACACAATATTTTCACCCGAAGTTACCTTTCGGATGATTTTCTCTGCCTCTACGTCTCTGTCGCAGAAGTACTCTGGCTTAATCTTGCCTGTGATAATAAAAGGATTCTCCATACTCTTTACCTAACTAAATCATTGGTTATGGCGGCAAAGATAATAAGATTTCTCGAATTATGCAAATTAAATTATGCAAATTGCATAATGCAAAACAAATAATTCGAGATAAGCTGCGAAAATATATCAAAAAACATCAACTTTCGCAGATGATAAAACTAAACTTGTCGGAAAAGAACTTTTACGCACCTTTTCCGACAAGTTATTAATTTACCTCAAAACGGCATCCCCAAATACCTGATGCCTCATAGTATTCTCATCTTGAAATGCAGGGTATAACTGCGAGTTTTGTCGATGGCATATTTCTTCAATACACCAGGTCCGCAACTGCTGTTACCCAAGCCCAGAACGGCACAATCGAGACTGAGATAGGTGTAGCGCAGGTTAGGATTACCAGACTGCTTCAGTTCGAAATCGTGCCGGGCGGCATAGAGGTCTGCCACGCTGTATGGCAAGGCTGAGAAACTCAAAGGCGTATCGCCGACTGCGATAACCTGCAGGGCATTCTTACCATTCTTGTTGGTCAGTTCGATGTATGAACAGTCCTCATGGTTGCCGTTGTCCTGCGGACGGGGATAGTGGGTAAACTGATCCTCCACGCTACTCTCGTACCATCCTATCGGACAAGACTGCTTGCGGTCAGGATAATTCTCCCAAGGTCCCCTGCCATACCATTTCACCTGATCGTAAGCCACTCTTGGCAGCTTCATCATCAGGCCCAGTCGAGGAAGTTCAGGCAGATTGCCCTCAAAACTATAGGTAGCCTTCACATCGACGAAGCCGTCCTGCTGAGGAGCTACCTCTAAACGGAGACGGATATTACCGCCAGACTTAGCCGATGCCGAAGAACCAGCCTTATCTGATGCCCCATCCTCACCATAATGATATACATACTCCCCATCCTTCAGCGGGATAGCAGAGAGCGTGCTGTCGAGATGAGTCTTCTTCCAATCCTTCGCTATCCAGTTGCCGAAACTCTTGTCGTTGTCGGTTGGCGCACGGAAGAACTGAGGAATCACGGAAATATTGCGTGCCAGCAACTCGGCAGTTGACAGAGTTGCCAAACGGCGGGAAGACTTGTATCGCTTCATGGCATCCGCAGCCAGTTTCCAGCCAGCTTCATACAAGTTATCGCTGAGGGCTATCTGTTCCCTTCCTACCTCTACTCCCTGCTGGGAAATAACTGAGATATTCAATCGGGAATCCGTATTTTTATACGCTTTGAAATCATGCAAGCTGCATAACTTTGCACTATCACCCGGCTGTACTGAAGGCATTTTCAGCACACTCTCCTGACCGACAACCCCATTTTTCGTCACCTGATACTGGCAACTGAAGCCCTCCAGCGAGAGATGAGAATGATGATTCTTCACCCAGACCTCATCCCCTTTCTGAGTTATCCACACCGGTGCATAAACATGCTTTACCTCCTGATACTTAGCCGATACCGAGCGGTCGGAGAAGACCACGCCGTTCAGACAGAAGGCTTTAAGATTAGGCTTATCACCGAAATCACCGCCATAGAGCACGTGGTTGGTTCCCGGAGCATAGATACCCTGGTCAACCCAGTCCCAGATAAAGCCGCCAGCCATGCGGGGATGACTGTATATCTCCTCCCAATATTCCTTGAAATTACCCAGCGCATTACCCATACAATGGGCATATTCACTGGTAAGCACAGGACGATTATCGTTCTTTCTCATCGCAATATCCAGCAGATGTTCCCATCGGGCATTCTCCGCTCTCTCCTTGTCAGAACCTTCGGGAACGCCCGGATTCAGATACTCAGCCTTTACACGGGGATAGAAACGGCTCAAGACATCCACACAGTCCGGGTCAGTCTCATCAAAGTCCTGCTCGTTCAAGCCCTTCGCTGGCTGATAAGGCGTCTGAGCACCTTCATAATGTACCAGTCTCGTTGGGTCGAAGGTATGAAGCCAGCCTGCCATGGCTGCATGATTGGCACCGAAACCGCTCTCGTTGCCCAGGCTCCAGAAGATGATGCTCGGGTGGTTCTTGTCTCTCTCTGCCATTCTCACGGCTCTGTCCAGAAAGGCGGCATTCCAGTCGGGAGTAGAGGTGAGCGTACCACGGAGTCCGTGGGTCTCGCAATCTGCCTCGTCCATCACATAGATGCCGGCGCTGTCGCACAGCTCATACCAGCGTGAAACATTCGGATAATGACTGGTTCTGACGGCATTCACGTTCGCCTGCTTCATCAGTAGGATATCGCGCTGCATCATCTCCTCGGTCATCACTCGTGCCAACTTCGGATCATGCTCATGCCGGTTCACGCCACGCAGTTTGATAGGTTTTCCGTTCACCATCAACTGTCCGTTTTCTACCGAAACCCATCTGAATCCGATGCGCTGCTGCACCTGTTCCACCACACTTCCCTGCTTGTCGAGAAGTGCCAGTTTCAGGGTATATAAATAAGGTGTCTCAGCAGTCCAGGCATGCGGTTTTTCCACTACTCCCTCCATACGTTCGAATTTTCTTCCACCTCGCTGCGGATACCATTCGTTCATCAGGGCTGCCTTATGATTCAGGTCGAGAATCTCGTCGGCAGAAGCCTGCAGAGAAGCCTCCAGTCTGTCAGTTCCCGGCAGTTTCAGCATCACGCCTTTATCTTCAGCATCCTCCAGCCACGCCATCAGCCGGTAACCTTCTCCCTTCTCGCCTGCTGCCACCGCCAGTTGCGGATTGATCTGCAGAGTGAAATCACAAGGAGAGGATGTAGCGGAAGAGAGCTGCGGCAGGGTGCGAACGGCGAAATCACGGATGCGGACATTCGGTGTGGAATAGAGCCACACATCACGGTGGATGCCACCGAAGCGCCAGAAGTCCTGATCTTCCAGATAACTGCCGTCGCTATACTTGTAAACCTCCACGGCTATCTCGTTCTTGCCAGCCTTCAGATAAGGAGTCACATTAAATTCGCTCGGCTCCATCGAACCCTGCGAATAACCCACCTTCTCGCCGTTCACCCATACATAGAATGCGCTCATCACGCCCTCGAAACGCAGGAAGGTTTGACGGTCCTGGCGGAACAGCAGCGAGTTTGCCTTCAGCTGGAAGGTACGTTTATATTGTCCGGTAGGATTGCGTTCCTCGTAGGTGGTCCAGTCCTTCTTGGGTGTAGTCATCACATAAGGAGGATTGATTTTAAAGGGATAACCTGCTGATATATAGATAGGTGTACCATATCCATTCACCTCCCAGTTGGCTGGTACCGCGAGCGATTTCCAGCCCTTGCAGCTATAGTCAGTACGATAGAAATCCACGATTCGTTCCTCCGGCGTCTTCGTCCATCTGAACTTCCATTCACCGTTGAGCGACATCTGGCTATCTCCCTTCTTTGCCTGATAAGGCATGAATGCAGCCCGTGCCGGTTCCCGGTTGATGGAAAGCACATGCTGGTCTTCCCAGTCATGGTGCTCTGCAGCAGCTGAAGCCTGAGGTGCAAGGATTGGCAAAACCATCCCAGCCATCACGATCATGATTTTCCGTTTGTTCATCATATTATTTATTTTTTAAACAGTTTACCAGTTTATCGTTTTTGTCCATACAATAAAGACGCCCCACCCCATTTTTTGTAACTGAAAAAGAGTACTTTTTAGATTTACCGTCACGCGCACACGTAACAATGTTTTTTCACGAAAAAAGTCTCAAAGTCTCATTTTCCCAGGTAAATATCAGTTTATATATTTGATATCTAACTATTTATAAAAATGATACTTTTCAGAAAAAGCAAGAGAAATCTCATCGAAGTATCATAAAATAGGGAGAAGTATCATAAAAACAGGCAAGCATCATACAAAACAAGCGAAACTGCATACAAAACAAGCGAAATATCGAACGAAATGCATCAATTATGCCCACGTACGTGGTTACTCATACCCACGTACATGGGTACGGATGACCACGTACGTGGGTACGAGTGACCAAAACGAGGGGTATCCATGCCCAAAGCCTTGGGCAACAATGCCCCACATAGTTGGACACAAATGCCCAAAGGCTTAGGCAAGTCTGGGCATATAAAGACAGGCTTCTTTGTTATAATGTTCGCCCTTGAAATACAGTACTCGTGTGAAGAGGTAGTATGACTCCATTGAGGGTGAGCCTACGAGAGTTGAAGTTAGGCAGAATCTCCACGCTGGCTTCATGGCTTCCCTTATACATGGTAATCCAGATTTGGGCAGAAATACCAATACCGGTAACACTCATACTTACTTGTGTAGTCCCTTTCTTGTCCGTTTGAATCTTGTATCCACTTATGTTTCCCTGAACCGTAACTCCACCAATGCCATTAGGTCCGGAGAAGGGAACATTGAAGGCAACCTGCACAACAGCATCATCCTTATTGACGGAGACGAAATTGGTGTTGGAATTAACATAGGCAATCTGCCCATACGGGAAAACTACCTTGTCAGCTTCAAAGGTAAAGGTAGTATCCTTAATTGCATCCAATGCTTCATCCCAATACACACTATCTATCCGGTTTTGCAAGTCACGCTGATCTTTCCAGAGGGCTTTCTGACGTGACTTAAGATCATTGACCAACTGCTCGTTGGCCTTGTTTTTTCCCCATTGATACATATCATCTGACTGGCTTGACTGCGCACAGGCAAAGGCTGACATCAGACAGAAAACAAGTGAAATAAATATTCTTATCATCTTAGATCCTTTCCTATATTAAATTCATAAATTCAAAAAACAATACTGCGTTAAATTAATATTTAATCGCTGACATCAGACAGAAAACAAGTGAAATAAATATTCTTATCATCTTAGATCCTTTCCTATATTAAATTCATAAATTCAAAAAACAATACTGCGTTAAATTAATATTTAATCGTCTGTAAATCAATAACTTATATTAAGAAATGCTTATGAAAACTTAACTATAAAAAGTTGGTCAAGTCGCTGATTTTCAGTAACTTTGCAAATCACGACAAACGCAAAATTATATGAATACAGGACTTGACCAATATATGGATATCTTTAAAGATGCAGTTGAAGATTCGGCTGCAAAGTTAACAAAAAGTTTCGAGAAAATACTCATCGAGGTGATAATTTTGTTCATGGTAATACCAAGAAAGATAAATCTCACCCAAATGGGGGAGGTATGGCTCGCATGTTGAGCAAACCTATCGCAACGCATTCGGCTTAAAAAGTCGAAAAGCATTGACTGGCTCAAACTTAATGTCTCACTTGCCAAGCGCTTCTTTGGTAAACAGGGAAGATGGGCTATTGCCATTGATCCAAGCTACATCAGCAAAGCTGGCAAGAAGACTCCACATATCGGTCGTTTTTGGTCGGGATGTGCACAGTCTGTTAAACATGGTCTCGAAATCATGGGTATTGGCCTCATTGATATTGATGCCAAAGACTGCATGATGTTAAAAGCACACCAGTCGCTAAGTAATAAAGAACTGAGTCTTAGAAACAAGACTATGGTAGATTTCTATATCAGCGTCATTAAGCGTTACCGCAAGGAACTTCTTAAACTCTCAACCCTCATAGTTGCAGATGCTTACTTCTCTACAAGTACATTTGTTAATGGGATAAAGAAAGAAGGGTTCTCTTTGATAAGCCGCTTTCGTGACAATGCTTGTCTCTTTTATGTCTATGCTGGTCCACGTACTGGAAAACGTGGTCGCCCCAAGACCAAGGATGGCAAGATTGATATGAAGAATCTTGACCTCACTCGAATGGAGAAGATGGAGATGAAAGATATAGAAGGAACAGCTTATACTTTGATAGCCTATTCCAAGGCACTCAGGTGTAAAGTTAGACTTGTCATCTGGCAGATGCCGAATGGCAAGAAGAAACTATTCTTCTCTACAGACCCCTCACTTTCGGGTGAAGAAGTACTTCTTTATTATAGAACCAGGTTCCAGATCGAATTTTGCTTTCGTGACGCCAAAGGCTATACTGGCCTTATGGACTGCCAGGCTCGCGATAAGTGGAAACTCGATTTTGCTTTCAATGCTTCGTTCACATCACTAAATGTTGCCAAGGTAACTATGAAGGAGATGGGAATGGAATATTCTATGTCTTCATTCAAGTCACTGATGACCAACATTTATCTGATGAAACGAATTTTTAAAGCAAGCGGGTACACCCCGAACCGAACTTTAATTAGCAAGATTTTCAAAGATCTCTCGTGCTTACAGCGTATAGCTGCTTAGCACATTATTGAATTATTAACGAACTATTGAAAAAAGGGCCGGCCCCTATTATCAGGACTAGCCCCTCAGTTTTAATTATTTTCCCGATGTAATCAATGTCATCTTGAAAGCTGATAGCACTTAAAAAAATATTACTTAACCTCAATGTGCTTAACATCATCTTTCTTCTCCTCCTTGGCAGTCTTAGGAAGTAAGCGTCTCCGCGTTTATACCTTGCATAATTCAAAAAAAGCAGTAACAGCTGATTAAACAAATGCTGTTACTGCTTTTTCCATCGGTCAGGAAGTAAGTCTCTATATTTTTCTAATGGGGTATTGGGTTGCCATTCTACAGTCTTTTCTATTACGTCGCATATGTATTCAAACAGATTAATGCCATTCAGCCTGCATGAGATTGCGATAGAATATAGGATAGCCGCCCGGCTTGCTCCTTCGTGCGAACCAAAGAACATTGAGTTTCTTCTTGATAGTGATATGTACCTCTGGATTCTCTCAATGTAGTTGTTATCGAGAGCCGTATCACCTCTTTTGAAGATGTCACAAATGGCATTATATTCATTAAGGGCATAGCCGACCGCCTGCGCCAAGGTAGACTTGGGCAGCAAATCTTTCCTGGAAGATATTTCCTCCAGTTTCTCCAATAAATCCTGCAAAATGTCCGGTGCATATGACTGCCGATAGGCTAGATGGTCTTCAACGGTCCATCCATTTACCCCAACCTTATGTTTTTTGTCTTCTCGATAAAATCTGTTGAGGATATCTACGACCTCCTGAGCATCCTTGTCTTCCTTGCCGCAGTCGATGAAATCTCTCTTGACATGCTGCAGGCAGGCGATTCTCATAATGTCAGGATAAGCATCCGACTCCAGTTTCCGGTAAGGAGCATATGCATCACTCTGTATGGTACCTTTATAATCAGAGAATATGTTAAGTATGACCTGCTCAGAGCGTGATCCATCCTCATATACGAAGAAGACAAGTCCCAGTTTAGGCGCACTTACAGCCCAGAAGTAGCCTTTCTTCGAACCCTTGTCCGTAGGCTTTGTCTTGGCTAACAGCACTTTATGGTATGTCTCGTCTGCCGAGACATAATCCTGCTGCAACACTACTTGGCAGATAGCCTTATAGAAGTTTTCCAGTACATCGGCACTTCTGGCAATCAGTTTGTTTGCCGTGGCTTTCCTTAACGTAAACCCATTGTCGGCAAAGTATTTGATGATTCGCTCTACCGGCATGGAATGATGTATCGCATCTGCAGGAGTCCTGCTGCAAAGGAAGGTGAATAGGAAGAATTCAACAACAGAGCCGGCGGAGTTTTCCCCGGATACATGATACTTCCATCAGTATAAGTGTTGATGTGATACACGGTCTTGATGAATTTGATGGGTTCCATGCTGTAACGTATACAGGTACGAGTTCCGAAGAGACGCAACGTCTTCAAAAACTCTGCATCCATGACTGGATCTATCGTAACATGCACCTCTTTCATCTCGTAATGCATGTCACGCTTGGCTCCGTTGTTTTTGCGTGCCTTTCTCTTTTCGGCCTGCTCTGTCTTTCTTCTTGTCAAATTCCTCCTGGGTCATCGAGTCTTGTGGATTCTTTTCCTGACGTTCGGACTTCTTGCCTGAAACGAGCTTGCCGAGTGCCTTGTTCTGACGATTCGCTTTGTCAATGGCGATTCCTTTCTGGACGAGTAATTCTTCTAATGACTTTATACGTTCAATGAGTTCGCTGACCTGTGTAGTCAACGAACTCACCGTAGCATTAGCTTGCTGAAGCTGTTCGTTTGCAAGCTGAAGCTGTTCCTTTAAAAGTACTATAATTTCGTCCTTTTTCATAGTGCAAAGGTACGAAAAAATATCGAGATATGCAAGGATTTTTAGATATTTATTTTTCTATCTTGTTGATACACAGTTCATTAAATATAATCTTATGCGCCTATAGATTAAGCCGTTTCCTATATCTCATACTTTTCAGGCAAATTCCGCTCATGATGGCAGATAGCGTCTTGTACGGCATTTTGCATTGTTTGCTTTGGGGATCAAAGAATGGTAATTCAAAGGTTCCTCGCTCCAGTCGCTTCTGATACAGCAAGAAACCGTCGCCATCCCATTTTAGCATTTTTACCTGCTGGCGATTCTTTGAGAAGAAGATGAAGACGGCACCACCGAGTGGCGGCAGCTCCATCTCCGTCCTCACAATCTGGTACAGGCCATTTATGCCCATGTTCATTCGGACATATCGCTGGCAGACGTAATACTGGGTGTTTTCGTTTAATCCAAACATAGCAAGGCCTCCTTCTCGTAAAGTTTCATCAGATGCATGATTGATTTGGCACTACCTTTCTTGATGGTGACTATCGTTCCATTGGGAAAGGTTAAGGTTATGCCGAAAAGATAATTTTCCGGGCAGACGGAATCGGATGGCATTTCCATGGGAAGAAACATCATCCCAGTGTCCTTGGCTATTGCCTCGGAACATTCCTTACGGGCTTCGGTCTGAAGCAGACGAATCTGCTGTTTGGCTAACCTAACAGAATAACCTTTCTCTGACATCCATCTATGCATCGAGCGATGGTTTACATGCCGTTCCTTTAAAAAAGGAATCAAACTGGCTTTTGGATTATGATTCAAATGAATCTGGAAGGCATTCCGTGCCCTCTCATAACGTTCTGTTGCTCTCATAATTGCGTTGCTTTTAAAATTATGGTGCAAAGGTAAGAACTTTTACGATAAAGGGCAAGGTATAAACGCGGAGCCGCTTACTGCTGCCAAAACACAGTAGACACTTTTTTACTTTATAAACTAGAAAAGTAGACACTATCAATTTTATAAGACTGAGATAGTTGACGCTACTACTGATACTAAAATGCCGTACAGGACACTATCGGCCATCATGAGCGGAATTTGCCTAAAAAGCATGAAATATAGAAAGAGGCTTAACTTATAGCTTTACTATGCTATATTTAACGTATTGTATATCAGCAAGATAATAAGAATAAATAACTGAAAACACTTGCATATCTCGATATTTTTTCGTACCTTTGCACTATGAAAAAGGACGAAATTATAGTACTTTTAAAGAAACAGCTTCAGCTTGCAAACGAACAGCTTCAGCAAGCTAATGCTACGGTGAGTTCATTGACTACACAGGTCAACGAACTCATTGAGTTCATTGACTACACAGGTCAACGAAAGTCCGAACGTGAACGTATAAAGTCATTAGAAGAATTACTCGTCCAGAAAGGAATCGCCATTGACAAAGCGAATCGTCAGAACAAGGCACTCGGCAAGCTCGTTTCAGGCAAGAAGTCCGAACGTCAGGAAAAGAATCCACAAGACTCGATGACCCAGGAGGAATTTGACAAGAAGAAAACAGAGCAGGCCGAAAAGAGAAAGGCACGCAAAAACAACGGAGCCAAGCGTGACATGCATTACGAGATGAAAGAGGTGCATGTTACGATAGATCCAGTCATGGATGCAGAGTTTTTGAAGACGTTGCGTCTCTTCGGAACTCGTACCTGTATACGTTACAGCATGGAACCCATCAAATTCATCAAGACCGTGTATCACATCAACACTTATACTGATGGAAGTATCATATATCCGGGGAAAACTCCGCCGGCTCTGTTGTTGAATTCTTCCTATTCACCTTCCTTTGCAGCAGGACTCCTGCAGATGCGATACATCTATTCCATGCCGGTAGAGCGAATCATCAAATACTTTGCCGACAATGGGTTTACGTTAAGGAAAGCCACGGCAAACAAACTGATTGCCAGAAGTGCCGATGTACTGGAAAACTTCTATAAGGCTATCTGCCAAGTAGTGTTGCAGCAGGATTATGTCTCGGCAGACGAGACATACCATAAAGTGCTGTTAGCCAAGACAAAGCCTACGGACAAGGGTTCGAAGAAAGGCTACTTCTGGGCTGTAAGTGCGCCTAAACTGGGACTTGTCTTCTTCGTATATGAGGATGGATCACGCTCTGAGCAGGTCATACTTAACATATTCTCTGATTATAAAGGTACCATGCAGAGTGATGCATATGCTCCTTACCGGAAACTGGAGTCGGATGCTTATCCTGACATTATGAGAATCGCCTGCCTGCAGCATGTCAAGAGAGATTTCATCGACTGCGGCAAGGAAGACAAGGATGCTCAGGAGTCGTAGATATCCTCAACAGATTTTATCGAGAAGACAAAAAACATAAGGTTGGGGTAAATGGATGGACCGTTGAAGACCATCTAGCCTATCGGCAGTCATATGCACCGGACATTTTGCAGGATTTATTGGAGAAACTGGAGGAAATATCTTCCAGGAAGGATTTGCTGCCCAAGTCTACCTTGGCGCAGGCGGTCGGTTATGCCCTTAATGAATATAATGCCATTTGTGACATCTTCAAAAGAGGTGATACGGCTCTCGATAACAACTATATTGAGAGAATCCAGAGGTACATATCACTATCAAGAAGAAACTCAATGTTCTTTGGCTCGCACGAAGGAGCAGGACGTGCGGCTATCCTATATTCCATCGCCATCTCATGCAGACTGAATGGCATTAATCTGTTTGAATACATATGCGACGTAATAGAAAAGACTGCAGAATGGCAACCCAATACTCCATGGGAAATATAGAGACTTACTTCCTGACCGATGGAAAAAGCAGCAACAGCATTAGTTTAATCAGCTGTTACTGCTTTTTTTTGAATTATGCAAGGTATAAACGCGGAGACGCTTACGAGACGCTTACATTTTATGATACTTCGATGATACTTTTTTGTAAAGATATCTGGAAGTCTCATTTTCGCATATCGTTATATACCAACGTCTTACAAAGATATTTCCACCAAATAATGAGACTTTGAGACTTTTTTATCAAAAAAAACTTATTGCGCCGAAAAAAAAATCTGCGCCATCTGCGTCATCTGCGTGAGATTCTTAAGTCACGCAGATTTCGCAAATGGCGCAGATTTCCTTTTATTGCACTTCCAGATAATCAAACGAAACGTTCGGAAGACCGGAGAGGATTATCTGATAGGTACCGGCATTGATCTGAGAATCGGTAGTGGTACCGATGGTCTTGAACTTGTTCGGCGTTTTAGGGAAGGTCATGTCTCTATCCAGCAGGACGATGCCCTTGCTGTCCACTATCTTCAACCTGCCTACCTGCTGCTCACCGGTGGTGTTCTTATAGCGGAAACGCAACATGTATTCGCGGGCCACACCGGGATTGATGGTCCAGGTTGAGGTCTTGCTCTTATAGCGCACAGCCGGGAACACTTCGTTGTCCTGAGGCAACAGTTCCTTCGGATATTTCTCTACCACATCCTTATCCAGGTCAGCCCAGTAAGTCTTGCTCATTCCGCTCGCAGGCTTGCTGCCCTTGAAGGCGGTATTCCACTTCTCAGCATCTCCTATCTCTCCCTTGGCAGCAATGGCGATGGCAGAGATGATAGCCTCTCCCACCTTAACTTCCGGGAAAGAAATGGTCAGCAGACCGCCCTTTACCTTGACATCTACCACCTTCTTGCAGGCTCCCGCAAAGCCAGCCTCAGCCCAAAGGTCGAGGTCATCTACTACCACGGAATCGTTGATAGCTACATCAAAGATGCGCTCGCCATCACAATCGATACCGGTGCCCTCATGCTTGCCCAGCCAAGGCTCGGCAAAATAGAGTTCTACGCGATATTCTCCATCCGGAACAGCAAACTGATAATTCAGCGCATGACGGCCCCAACGGAAATACTGGAAGAGCTTTGCATCAGGAGCCGCAGCATGCTGAGAGGCTGCAGACGATGATTTCAAACCATGAATGCGGGAAGTGATATGTCCCTGACTCGCCGTAAACGGATTCATGCCGAAACGCTCTGCCCAGGAATGAGAATAGACGCTGTCGTCCTGCTCCCACTCGCTGCCATAACTGTCTGTAACGGCATCACCGCCGCAGTTCACTCTATACAGATAGGTATAACCCTCGGCTGGTTTCAGAAGATCTCTGTTGCGGTCGGCAGCTGTAGGCGTAAGCGTATCAGGCTGCACCTTCGTATAATGATTGCGATACCAGTAGAAGCCTTCGGTAGGCTGTTCCCAAGGCGTGAGAAGTCCCTTGTAATTGAACGGTCCCACCTTGTCGATGCGTCGGTAAGCCTCATCTGGCTGCACTCTGCCTGGGTTCTCATGCGATACGAAGAGCCACTGGAAATGGCCGCAGACGCTGTCCTTGGCGCTTTCTGCCAGCATCGCCTTCTTGCTGAGAAGAGATACAAAGGCATCTTCGGTATAGGCTTTTGACAGGGCCTTCGCATCACCGGCATGCAGTTTCTCTGCATCGGAACTGCGGAAACCGAGCGTGCGCCAGGCACCATATTCACCATTCAGCAACTGGTTAGGCTGTTTCAATTCCTGATCATATTTATCGGCTGTTCCGCCGTAGGTTCCGCTCCAGTTCTGAATCACATTCCAGTCGCTTCCCTCTCCTCCATTACAGGTGGTGATGGCGCGCATGGTCTGGGCGGTAGGGTCCATCTCCCGGATAATGGCAGCACACTCCTCGGTGAAATCCTTCGGCATCACACTCTCGTTCTGAATGCCCCAGAGAATGACGCTAGGCGAATTGCGGCGCTCCTTAATCCAGCGGCGCAGCAGACGCTTGAAGTTCTTGCGGAAGGCGGATGTATCATACCAGACATGTGCCGAGAACTGACTCCAGAACAGCATGCCCTGCTCATCCAGCAACTGCTGGTAATAGAGATTATGTGGCTGATGAGCCTCACGGAAGGCATTGAAACCTGCCTGGCGCATCATCTTGACACGGGAAGCTATCTGCTCGTGAGAGAAGGCATGACTCTGACCGAAGAGATGCTCGTAATCGCAGGTTCCGTTGATGAAAACCGGACTGCCGTTGAGATAGAATCTGCCGTCTTTCTTATCCATCTGGGCTGAATCGCCACGGAGCGCAGCCTGTTTCTGTCGGAGTACCGGCCAGGAGATGGAGCGGATGCCGAAAGGGGTAGCCACATCATCGATGGTCTTGCCCTCTCGTTTGATGATGCTGGAAAGGGTATAGAGATAAGGATCCGTGATGCCCCACAGATGGGCATCGCTGACCTTTGCCTGATGACGGACCACCTGGGTCTCGCCTGCCTTCAGGGTAATCTTTCCGGCCCGGCGGAAAGCGGTCTTGCCGCTGCTCAGCGCCAGTTTACTGATTACCTCGATGGTCTGCTCATGGTCGGAATAGTTCTTCACCTCAGTATCTACGAAGACGCTGTCGCATACTTCGTTGTTCCAGACGTGTACTCCAAAAGGCTCTACCCTCACCTCATCGGTTTCGATGAGCGATACCGGACGGAAGATGCCGAAAGGCTGACTGCCCTCCGAGAAGCCCCACTCTGACGAACAGCCACCACAAGGCCAAGGATTATTGGTCTGCATGGCAGGATGTTCTACCTTGATATTCAATGTATTATCGCCCTCACGGAGCGCATCCGAGATATCGAGCATAAAGCTGGTTCTGCCTACCAATTCCTTCGGATAACTCTTGCGGTTCACCTTGACCGTAGCAAAGGTTCCCACACCTTCCAACTGCAGGAAATAGCGTTTTCCGGTCTGTTTATGAACGGAGAAATGCTTCTCGTAGGTGGCGGTACCATGCAGGTTGCCGTGCTTCAGCTGGCGGTAACCGTAATAATCGTCCAGATTGTTGGGCACATTCACCCGGAAGGTTCCCATCTTCTTCGTGATACTATCTTCCGAAGTCTTGCCGAAGCTTACCTGCCAGTCCTGATTCAGACTCATAATCTGTCGCTTTCCCTTCTTTTCTAGTGTCGGGAAAGAAACCTGCGAACGCCCCATCGGCACGCTGGTAGCCACGGCAATGCCTCGCTGTCCGGCATGGTTCACGGCACAATAGAAATGGTAAACCACACCCTGATGCTTCAGCACATAACTCTTATGGGCGAACATATCATCATAAGGTTTGGAAGGATAAATCAGGTCGGCTCCCTCCCAGTCCTGCCAGTTCACCAGGTCCCGGCTCACGGCAAAGGTATTGTAGGCATTGTATTTTCTCTTCGGATTAAAGGCAGAGAAATAGAACATGACATAATAATGCGGGAACTTCACGATCTGTGCATCTCCCGTAATGATGCCAGGAGCCTCATGAAAGAAGACCGGATTGCCTGTCTTCCGCTTGGCTGTGCGGAGAGGCAGACGGCGCCAGGAAGTCATGTTGCTGGAGAGGGCGATACCGATGCGTTCTGCCTTCAACTGGTTGGCAGGGTTGATGCCAGCGGCATTATAGAACATGACGAAAGGTTTGCCCAGCGTCTTGTTCCTATCCCAGTAGACGGTACTTTTATAATGGGTGAGTTTCTCCCACCACTGTGCACTCTTGTCGTTGATAGAGAGAACAGGCGCAGGGGATGTTTCCCAAGGATGAGCCTGGGTGATATCGCCTTTGGTAGAAGCCATACCCATATTGAGAGGCTTGCGGACGGACTCATAGCCCGTACCTTCTCCACCGAAATAGCTCATCCAGTGGCGACCTTTGTATTTTGCCATCTCATAGGATCCGTTCCAGGTCCAGTCTATCAGCGCCGGATATCCTGCACGCTGGTTCATATCCCATCCCTTGTCGGCATAGCAGAGCAGGCGGCCCAGGGTTTTCCATTGCAGCAGGTCATCGCTGGTAGCGAGCCATGTTTCATACCCTCTTCCATCCGTTCCGTCCTTGCCGTTGTATACCACATAGGTCATAAACCACCTGTTTCCTTCGCGATACACCATCGGACAGTCTATCTTGTGGTAGTTGTCCTCAGGTGCAACCACCATACCATATTTATAAGGTGTCTTTACCTCGTCGTATATCTTCTGCATCACGTTCTGGCTGATTTTCTGTGCAAAAGCGGTGATGCAGCCAAAGACAAGAAGAGATAAGAGTACCAGTCTTTTTCTTTCGATCTTCATATTTTTATTTTAGTACATATTAATTTTAAATCTTACAAATACAAAGACGTTTGGAGATAGTTTTTGTAACTAATTACATAAAGTTTATGCTATTTAGAATTATTAACCATAAAAAGTAGGAGATAAACACCTATTATTAGCATTCACCTCCTACTCGAGTATATATTAGTTAAATCTAAAAAAAATTAATAACCAGGATTCTGGTATTCAGCGCCATTATTAATACCATTTGTAAAGGTTGTTGAAATTGGACGAAGAGCATACTCTGGTTTGAAATACCTAGCCAAGTCTGGATGTGTAGCCTGTAGATATGAATTGTCCTTGAACATTCCTGTGCGCTTCAAATCATAGAAGCGGCAGTATTCACCACATAACTCACGACCACGTTCATCCAATACTGTACGAACAGAAGCAGAACCAGTGAGAAGGGTAGCCCCTGCACGTTGGCGAACCTTATTAATATAGCCCATAGCGTTAGCCCCGCCATTTAGATAGATATCAGCCTCTGCTGCAATGAGGTAAATCTCAGCCATGCGTATAATGAATGTAGCATTCAAATTTCCATTACGTTTTTTGCTGGCATTAGCAACATAATAGTTGCTGCTATTATGCTTGTTAAGAGATGGATAGAAGTAGCGGAACATGTTTTCACCTGCGCCACGCTCGGTTATCACATTCTTATTTTCATCATCATATACATCCTTATAATCTACTATTAAGTAGTTGGCTGTAACTTTCTTACTTACTTCCGCTGCATAATCTGCATCCTGAGGCATCACGATTTTGATGGCCAAGTCGCCTGTATTGAGCTTCTTGCCAACAATGGCATCTTCCTTACCAAAGTTGTTCTTTGAACTTTCGTCCCACTCATAATTCCTATTTGCGTTCCACTGAGTAGTGAAAGACTTGTGGAAACGTGGGTCTAGTGTTCCATCCTGCTGTACATATAGATTGAGCAAATACTGAGTTGGCATGAAGATACCTGCCTGACTGCCTTCCCATGTTAGACGGCTAGTCTGATTGTCTTCACGAGCACCAAACTTATTGATATTACAGAGGAACTTCTCATCGTTACGATTCAATTTGAAGTTACCATTACTAGAACCATGTCCATCGCTGCCAGCATACCAGCGATGCTTCCATAGAGCCTCCTTATTTTCTTTATTATTTTTCTCAGCAAAAACCTCCTCATACGTAGGATACATGTAAGCACCATATGTAGAGCCACCCGACTCACAGTCAGTTATCAGCTTTTTAGCTGCATCAAGCGCCTCAGGTATATACTCATCCGTAGCATACTCTTTGGTCTGCAGACAAACTTTTGCCAACATTCCAAGTGCAGCTTTTTTGGTAGGCTGTGTAGTAGTTGCGTCATTGCCTTTATCCAGCCATTCCACAGCAAACTCCAAGTCAGGAATGATAATTTCCTTATAAATCGTTAGAGGTTCTGTACGGGTAGGAGCAAAATTCATAGAGCTAGCCGGTTCTGTAATCATGGTAACCCCACCAAACTGCTCTACAGCATTGAAATAATAGATAGCACGCAAGAATCTAGCTTCTGCAACTTTGACATTTCTTTCAGCCTCAGTTTTAAAAGGGGCTTTATTTGCCAAACTGATAGCCATATTGCAACTGCCAATACCATCATAGAGAGAGTTCCAGATACCATTTGTATAGGTGGTGTTAGGTGCTGCACCTGCGAAGAACCAAAAATACTGAGTATAGGAAGTATTCTGATTTCCTTGATAAGTCCAGAGGTCTGTATCACCTTCTGTCAATTCCATGAAACCATCCGTACCATACAAGAAACGTTCCATACCAAAATAGCACTGATTAAGCAAAGTCTGGTATGACTCAACCGAGTTCGCTGCCATGTTCTCCATGGTAAAACCACCAGGGTTTTCTTCTTCCAAAGAGCACGAAGCTAAAGACATCGCACCAGCAGCGAGGGCTGCAGAGAACAATATATTCTTAAAATTCATCTTTTTCATTTTTCTTAATTGTTTAGAATGTGATATTTATACCAAAAACAAACTGCTTGTAAGTTGGGAAAGTATCCGAGCCACCCATTTCAGGATCTGTACCTTTCAACTTACTGTCCATAGCAAAAATCCAAGGATTATAGGCAGTAAAATAGAAACGGCACTTCTCCATAAGTGCATGCTTAGAGATGCTCTTTGGAAGTGTATAACCCAATGTGATGTTCTTTATCTTGATGAAAGAACCATCATATACATTGATGGCTGTATTGCCAATCGTTTGGTCATCACCACTACCAGGGCGTGGATAATAAGCACCTTGGTTTTCTTCTGTCCAATAGTCTATACCTGAAATTTGATTTGTACCAATTCCAGACTTTGCTGTATATGAACCGAGCATTTTGCTATAGATAGTCTGACCGAAGCGTCCCATTGCATAGATAGTCAAGTCGAAGTCCTTATAGACGAAAGTATTGTTAAGACCAATAATCCAGTTAGGATTCTCATGTCCCAATACCTGACGGTCATCCTGGCTGTACTTATGCACACCTCCGTCACCATTGCCATTTTCGTCAAATTTCTCAATCGTCTCAACCTTTACCCATCCAGGTTTCACGCCATACTTATCAAGTTCTTCCTGTGAAGCATCAGTACCCCAGATACCAGCATACTTGTAATCGTATATAGCATGAATAGGTTTACCCACGAAAAGATTCTCTGAAATCAAGTCACCATTAGGTAAGCTCTCGATCTTTTCCTTGCTCCAAGTTCCTGTCAATGTGGTATTCCATTTAAAGTCCTTGGTAACGATATTACGGCTGTTGATGGTGAACTCCACACCCTTGTTGCTAGTCTTGGCAATATTTTCCCAGCTAGCCAAAGGAGAGCCCCAACCTGTGCTGCCACTTGTTATAGGCATAGTACGCTTGAAGAGCAAACCACGTGTTTTAGTGGTGAAGAAATCCAAACTGCCATCAAGACGTCCTCTGAGTACAGCCATATCTATACCGAAGTTCCAATTATAAGATTTTTCCCATCCCAAAGAAGGACTACCATAGGTACCGGTATATTGAGTGAACGGCACTATGTTGCCATTTATAGTGATGCCGGCAGAAGTGTATTTATAGGCATTTGTTTGTGTTGAATAAGCACCTACGCCACCTGAATTACCTGTAATACCTGCACCCACTCTGAGTTTCAAGTTGTCAAGCCACTTTTCTGAGCTTTTCATGAAACTTTCATCTGACACGCGCCAAGCTAATGCTCCTGCAGGGAATGAATCCCATTTCTTGCCTGGAGAGAAGAATGACACACCGTCCCAGCGATTTGAGAAAGTGAAGAGGTACTTACCTTTATAGGAATAATTAAATCGCAAGGCGTATGACATTTTTTGGGTGGTTGTCAGTCCTGACTCTACACGTTGGCTATTAGCTGCCAACAAACGCCAATACTTCCATATGTCCAAATCCTGGCCACTACCATCTGCATTGGTATATTCATTAGAATTCTTCTGCCAAGAAGTAACGCCTGTAACACCAATGTTATGGTCATTAGCAATGCTGAAGTTGTATGAAAGAATATTCTCCCATGTATAACTATAACTGTCTGAGTTCTGTATCTGTGCGTGTGGCGAACCTGCATATGTAGGTCTGTTGGCATGACACAAATTGCCCCAATAAGTACCTTGGCGGCCATGACCTAACGAACCGTTAAGTTGAGTACGGTAAGACAAACCCTTGAAAGGAGTAATCTCTGCATAACCAATTGCATTGATATAAGTATAACGGTTATTATTGTCATACTGATTCTTGATATAATCGCCCATAGGAGAGTATTGGTTATTGATATACTCAGAGTTATACTCACCAAATTCATCAAAGACATCACCAAGAGGAAAAGCCCTCAATGCTCCTGTGAATGTCTTGTTGTCGCCGCGGTTACGGATGCTATAGTTGAGATTGGTCGACACACCAGCCTTAAACCAGTCAAATACCTTTTGATCGATGTTCAAACGTACAGAATATTTGTTGAGTTTCTCATTAGACAGTAATCCCTGGTCACGGTTATACACCAATGAAGCGTAAACATTTGTCTTGTCAGTTCCACCCTGGATGGAAAGTGAATATTTTTGAGTAGTAGCTTTATTATCCATAGCCTGATCTACCCAGTCTATCCATTTTCCTGCATTATAAGCATCTACATAATCCTGGTTACCACCGAAGAGGTCTGAAACGCTCGCTGGAGCTACGCCATTTTTATATTTATACGCCTCTGTATAATAATTAACCCATTCATCACCAGTCATGCCACTCTTGTACTCAGGAGAACCACTCCAACCATAGTAAGCGTCAAAATTAACCCTTGTCTTAGAACTCTTCGCTCCACGCTTGGTTGTTATAATGATGACACCATTGGCACCTGCTGAACCATAGATAGCGGTAGATGAAGCATCCTTCAATACATCGATGCTCTCTATATCGTTAGGGCTTATGTCATCATAGCTTCCAGGCAGTCCGTCGATAATAAACAAAGGACTGTTATCGCCATAGATAGAACGAGAACCGCGAAGCAAAATATTTACTCCGCCACCAACCTGACCACTGGATTTTGTAATATCAAGACCTGCGATTTTACCTTGCAAAGCCTCCATTACGTTGGAAGTAGGAGCCGCTACAACATCTTCATTCTTTACGGATACTACAGAACCTGTCAAGTCACGTTTTTTCTGTGTACCGTAACCTACAACAACCAACTCCTCAAGACCTATAGCATCAGGCTCCATCTTGATTCCCATATTTTGCTTGGCAGAAATAGTAAAAGTTTTATAACCTGTGTAACTGATTTCCAAGACTGTACCAACAGGTACATTTACAGAAAACTTGCCATCCAGGTCAGTAATGGCACCGACACCACTACCTTTCTTTTTGATGGTTACACCAATCATCGGCTCGCCAAGCTCATCAACAATAGTACCATTGATGGAGTTTGACTGCTGCACTACAGAAAGAGGTGTTTGAATTCCTCCTTGAATTTTACTTGCCATCATAGTTGTTGGAGTCAACAGGATAGTCGAAACCAACATTACCTTAGAGGTAATTCCTGAGATAGCGTCAGGATTTTTCAATTTCTTCATAATTGAGTCTTTTAGGTTTGTTTTTATATTTTAATCTAACTTCATAAATAGTCTGTTCCCAATCATCTGTGCCGTGATGTTAGTATACTACAAACAAATAAGATTATCATAAAGACGAAAAGAATCCAAATATTGTAATCACCTTCATTGAGATTTCTATACGTTATATACACATGTTTCTTGCTCTATTGCCCAGTGTTTCAAGATGATCGCATAGCGTGCTAAAGTTGTTTGATCAACTAATGAACACTAACTATTCGCCAGAGTTAATTAACGCCAAGGGCAGAATATAACTGCCCAAGGTTATCGTTTGATTTAAATAGAACCCACTTTTTCGAGTGGACTCACCTAATAAAAAAAAGGATAGAGCATAATACATGATTTGTGCTATACTCTATCCTTCCAATTATATCATTCTATTTAGTAGAACAGCCAATCAATCGCCTTATCGGCACCTGAGAGGCCGGCATCGCGAGCGGTAATCTTATCGCCCGTAGCACCGAGCACTAGCAGGAAGCCTTTTGGCAGGAGCAGGGTGTGCTTGCCGGCAGCAAACTCGTACTTGTGGATGTTCACCTGTGGCATGCCGTCGATGCGGATGGCGCTGGTGAGCTGTGGCTCTGCCTGACCGTAATCGTTGGCTGTGGCATCGGTCTCCAACTTCGGAGCCTTGGCATATTTCATCTGGTCATCACGTAAATAACCTATCAAGAGCTGCACAGGCTTCTTGGTGGTAAAGATGAGCGAGGTAGATGCGCCACGCTGCTTGCTGCTGTTCATCACGTAAGCATTCATACCTGCCAACTCAGGAGCAAAATCGGTTACTACACTATCCAAATCGTTGAAGAGCTTGGCACCCTTGGCTATTTTCACAGTCTTGAAATTAGCCTCGCCATTGATATTCTCCATCTGGAAAGCACCCGTCTGTTGGGTTGCATCCTTCAAAGGCTTGATATCCTCTGCCTTCATCTTGTAGGTACCCGCAGCCTGAGCCTTGAGCATGGCGATATTCTTCTTCAGATTCGCCAACTCCTGCTCATATTTTGGTAAGAGTTCGCTCCAATGCTTCATGTTGCCGCCATCACCTCCGATAGGGATGCGGCGCTGGGCGGTCTGCATCGAATTGGCATAGAGATAGGTATCCTTGGTGAGATCCACCAGCTGACGGTAATATTCCAGACTCTTTTCGAGTAGCGGAACGGCAGCATCCAATTCCTTGATATCCTTACTCCACTTATAGTTGAGCACGTGCTGAGCTGCCTTCACCTTCCAGCCGAAAGCGTAGGCAAAAGCACGGTAGCAATGCATATCGTTCTGAAGACGGCGGAACTCATCCTGATTGCCGGTTACACGACTCGCTACGGCATCGATGGCAGCCACAGCCTTGTCGCCGTGAGCCTCGGTCTGAGCTACGATATCGAGTGGCAACTCACCCACATGAGGCTGATGCTTCCACTCCTTCTCTACATATTCGATGAGTTTCTCGCCCTCAGGACCGCAACTCTCATAGAAACCAGGATAGATGGTGTACTTATATGGATTCACTAGCTGACTCATGAACATACCCAGGAGCAGCGTCTGGCGGTTGCCCTCGGTAATACCGAAACGGCGGAGGAGCTTAGGCGCAATCTCACCGCTCTCATCGTATGCCTTGCGAATGCTGTCGGCAACAGCGGCATCAGTAGCATAGTAATCGGCAAGCACCTTATCCCAGTAATTACCCTCGGCAGCTACATCGCGACGGCAGTTCCAGGCATATCTTCCCCATGTCTTGTACCACATCCAGTCGCGGTCTAACTGCTTCTCGCGCTTTCCGCCAGGCAATTTATCTGCCGTATAAGGCCAATCCCAGTAACTGGCCTGCGGATAGAGATGCAGGGCATTGGCATGATGAACATCGTGCATCGCCGTTACCGCCTTCTGAACGAACGAAGGAGATGACCAGCGGAATGGTTCGAGATTGGCAAGGATATGCACGTTGCTTATATGGGTAGAACCCAGGGCTGCCAAATCAGTATGAATCTTGGTCCAAGGACCACGAGGCTGATAGGTGGTAAGCGACTCTCCATTATACTTATGCATCGTATAGAGGTTCTTGTAGAGCGGCAGCGCTGCCTCCATCACCATCTTGCAGTCGGTATCGTGGGCACGGAGCAGGACTGGCGGTTCGTCGGTTCTTCCCAAAGCCTTCAGTCCGTCCTTGACACCCGGGATGATGGTCTTGGTCATCCATTCCACATCATCCTCGTAGGTATTCATCGCCTCACCGAGACAGACGAGCAAGCCTACATTGGGATATTTCTCGATGAAGGCAGCTACCGACTTGCGGGTATAATCGCTGATGAGCGGAGTGATAGGACGGTGACGGTCCTGTGTCTTCAAACCATAATGATCAGCAAAAGGCTTGGAGAGGATGATGTTGTAGAACATCTGAATGACGAAGATGCCACGGCGGTCAGCCTCCCTGGTCAGGAACGAGAACATCTCTTCGTTCTTCTTGAAGGTAGCCTCATCCACCTCAAGGGCGAAAGGATAATCCTTCAGTTTGACGAGCGAAGCAAAAGGGTGACCATTCCAGAGATAGAGCGAATTCATCTTGTTGTCTACGAGCATATCGAGATACTGAATCCACTGTTCCTTGTCATAAAACCAAGGGAAATTCTCAGGGGTATAAGGGTATTCGTAAACCTGATGGCCCGGTAGATAAACGGTTTTCTGCAAACCTACACAAGCACCACGGAGCACCATTTCAGGCGCATCCTCCTGCATCAGCGGCACATTGAGAGAACCATGCTGAGCCACGTATTCAGCAATTTCGTTACAGCCGTAGATGACACCCGAGCCATCATTTCCCTGCAACTGGATTTTCTTTCCCTTGCGGGTCCATGAGAAACCTTCCTTCTTCAGTCCGGCAGTATCCTTGGCTTGCGAGAGCGAAATGCGATATTCGCCCTTCTTGCCGTTCACCACAGTAGGGAAGCCCAAACGGTTGAGCTTCTTCTGCAAGTATTCAGCAGCATACTGTTCCCGATTAGAAGCCGTCTTTTCGGTCAGGATATTCACTTTCTTGGCAAAGGATACAGATGGAATCAGCACGAGGGCTGCCATCACAAAAATCTTTTGTACTTTTATCATTGTCTTAGTCTTTGTTTTATAGATAAAGACGCAGTTTCCTTCTTTTTGTAATCAATGAAGGAACTTTCGCTTGGGGAATTTAAAATAATAAAAGGATAGAGTATGATATCTATCCTTTTTATTTACTATTTTCTTATTTTATCTTTTTCAAATCCACTTCCTTATACGCCACTCTCTGGCGACGCCAGGTGTAGATGCAATGCAACTTGCCATCCTTTCCCTCGATGATGCCTGGATAGGAATACTGGTTGATAGGACTGTCCTCCAGGGTGAGGAGATGGCGCCAATGGGTGCCGTCATCGCTGATGGCAAGACTCAATGGCGTGCGAGATCCCTTCTTGGTTCCCGGCAACGTCTCGAAATTGTTGTAGATGAGCACGTGTCTGCCATCCTTCAGGGTAACAGCATCCGTACCGCTCTGGTTGTTCTCGATATCGAGCAGGGTAACCGGAGTCCAGGTATCACCACCGTCGCTACTAAAACTGGTGGCAAGTTTGGCATTATGAGTACGCATCAGAACCTGCAATCTGCCATCCTTCAACTTCAGGATAGATGGCTGGATGCTGTAGATTAATCTCGCCTTTTCTCCCTCCTTGTAGATAGGATGCTCCATATCTACCGTAGCCGAATCTACATCATCGGTACGAGGCTTCAGTTCGGCATCTACCGGACCCACATACTTCCACTTATTGGTCTTCAAATCGAGGATCTCCACATGGAATCGCCAACCATTCTTCTCGGTACTGGAACCGCAGATGAGTCTGCCGTTCACCATTTCCGGCTTGTTCTTGATAGGACCGAGGAAACCGTCTGGCAATGCCTCCGGATCACTCCAAGTCTTACCGCCATCCTTCGACTTCACAAGACAGCCCGTCCAGTCGCCAACGGTAGATCCCACCTTATAGAACAGCCATATTTCGCCATCCGGCATGGTATAGAGCACAGGGTTCCAGCAAGACTTGCGCTTCAGATTGGCAGGCAACTTGATATTGGCTGACTTAGAGCGGAAATCATATTTGTAGCCGGCAGGCACACCGAAACGGCGCAATCCGTCCTTGATAGGTCCCTTATCAGCCGGAGTCGTCTTCTCATCGATGCCCGAAAGACCCGCCTTCTTAGCCTCAGGAGTACCCAGGCGATAAACACCATCGGCAGCCAGGATAGGCTTCTCCCAAGCCTTGGCACCCTTCGGTTTCCGACTTACCCAGATGCAGACATCCGGATTGCGCTCGAATAGGTACCGCCGAAGTAAGCAGCCACCAGGTCACCATTCTTCAACTGGATGATGGTAGAGGCATGAGCCGATGGGAATCCGCTGTAATCATAGAGGAATTCATCCTTCAGGATGGCAGCATCGCGGGTAGGGATTTCTACCGAATAATGATAATCGCCACTACCCACCGTTTCAACCTTGCCATCAGGCAGATAGACATCGGCTGTGGTGTTGCAAGGCACGGTGATATCCCAATCCACATGCTGCAAAGTCTTCTTCCACTGGCTCTTCACTACTCCGTATGGAGTCTCGTAATCTGCTTTTACCGATTCGCAGTTCTGAATACTGAAGGCTGGCTTCAACATGATGTGCTTGTAAGCCACGCTGGCATCAGCCTCAGCCACCTGCTGCACGTTGACACCCTTCTGCTGGATACCTCCCAGATACTGATAGCACCAGGTAAGCAAGTCACCCAGAAGCATCACATGATTGCCCGAATTCATCTTCGGATCAGCCTTGTCGCCATTCCAGAGTTCCCAGATGGTAGTAGCTCCGTTCTCAGCCATATAACCCCAAGACGGATAGGTGCGCTGGGTAGCCAGGAGATAAGCCACATCAGGGAAACCGTTGTCGCTCAAACCGCGAAGGAGCCAGGAGATGCCGATGACACCGCAGTTGACATGTTCCTTGGCATCGATGCAGATGCCCTTCACTACCTGCTTGATGAGTTCGCTGCGCAACTCCAGAGGAGCGATGCCGAAGGAGAGCGCCAGGAGATTGGCGGTAGAGGTATTGTTGCCATAATAGATGCTGTCTGGATAAAGCACATGACCCGGACGTCGGGAAGTTCCTGCCTTGTTGGTGAGGAACTGCCTGTTGAAGGCTTCTATCATCCCGCTTCTGCGGTCAGCCCAAACCTTAGCTTCTTCCTTCAAGCCCTGCAGGTTTGCAAACTGCTCTGCCAGCTGCAAACAGCGGATTGTATAGGCGGTGGCTATCAGCTTGCCATCGGTCTTTCGCTTCGGATCCTGACTGTGAATCAGTTCCAGTTTCTCCGGTGGCACGCACCAGTCGCCGTATTTATCCTTGGTGATGATGCCGTTCTCATCCGTATATTCAGCCAGGATATGGTTGATCCATTTTCTGATGGATGGATAAGAATCGATGATAGGCTGCCTGTTGCCAAACTGATGGTAGAGCATATCACAGGTGAAAGGCAGAGCTGCCGGCCAGGTGACATCATCGGTATAATAATTCCAGAAAGCAGGAGCCACATCCGGGATGTTGCCATCCGAACGCTGGGCATCACAGATATCGTGCATCCACTTGCTGTAGAGTCGCTCGTTGTAAAAAACGAAACTCTCTCCCAGCGAACCCACCGTGCGGTCGCCCAACCAAGGCTGGCGCTCGTTGCGCTGCGGACAGTCTACCGGCATACCCTTGTAATTGCCGTAGATGCCCCACCATGCATTCTTCAACACCTTATTTAATATCGTATCAGAAGTCTCGATATGTCCGATGGTAGCCATCTCATCGCTCACGGTATAAGCGGTGAAATCCTCCTTGCGGGCATTCTTCATACCGGTGATGGCAGCATAGCGGAAACCATGATAGGAGAAGACCGGGCGCCAAGGCTTGCCGTTCTCCTTACCATTGCAGACATAGATATCCTCAGAGAGGGCATTGCGGAAGTTGTCGAGATACAGACTGCCGTCAGCCTGCAGTTTCTCGGCATATTTCACACGGATGGTATCACCCTGCCTGCCACGGATCTGGAAACCGATCCAGCCCGCCATGTTCTGTCCGAAATCTACGATGAGTGTATCGTGGCGATGCTTCAGACTTACCGGATGACCGAATTCCTTCTCAACCATTCCCGTCATCGGCTGCGCCATCAGCGTACCGTCAGGAATGGCACAGCGCTCGGCTTTCTGCCACTGGCTATCGTCGAAACCAGCCTGGGTCCAGCCTTTCAGCGCCTGTTCCCTGCGGGCATCATACTCCTCGCCATCATACTCGTTGTTGCTGCGGATAGGACCATCGAAGCTCAACTTCCATGTATTGTTGGTAGCCCAGGTTTCAGTCTTTCCGTTCTCATACTCCACCTTCACGTTGATGCGGCATTTCGGATAACCGAAAAAAGGCGTCTTGTATGCCTTCTCCTGTCGCATCGGAAACATTCTTCCGTTGCCCAGTTTGATGGCGATGGCATTCTTCTCAGTCAGGAGCGAAGTGACATCGAACGTATTGTAGTAAATAGTCTTGCGGTAATCGGTTGGTGCAGGCTGCAATGCCTGGCTGCCGCCAATACGCTGTCAGTTGACGTAGAACTCATAGACACCGAGTCCGGCAACATAAGCCAGCGCCCGCTTCACCTTACCTTTTGCCGCAAAGTCCTTGCGGATATAGCGTGCTGCTAGTCGGGTATGCATGCCTTTCTGTTCTCCAGGCTGCAGGTCTTCCAAGCCAATCCAGGTACCGCTCCATTTGGTTTCACCGAGCAGTCCGATGGTGAAGAGCTGCGGTTCGGTCCATTCCGATTTTCCTTTATTGGTAGTGATACGCACCTTCCAGTAAGCTTGAGCGCCACTCAGCAGCGCCTTGCCCTGATAAGGAATCCACAGCTGTTCATCGCTGTTGCGTTCACCGCTATCCCATAAATCCGCCTCGTTTCTATCCAGTTTTTCTCTGGAAGAAGCTACAAGAATCTGATAACTCGTCTGCACCACACCCTTCCTGTCAGAAGTAATCTGCCAGGAGAAGCGAGGGGTTGAAGTTCCGATTCCCAAAGGATTCACCCGGTTCTCCGTCCGCATCTTCACCACGTCAACATGACTGGCAGCGGAAAGCGGAAGTGCTGCCGACAGCGATGCCGTCAGCAACACACTCATCAATATATTATTCTTCATTTGAATTCTTCACTCTTCGTTCTTCACTCTTCACTTTATTTACTCATTCAAATCTCTTTTCTTACCAGCCAGACTCTGGTCTTCTATCATCTTCTGGTCTTTCTTCAGATAGTCCTTGCTGGCATCAATGGCGATGAAAACACCATCGCTGATGCCGCGGGTAGCCTTCTGAGGAGCGAAGGTGATGATCTTGTTGTCAAACTCTCCGATGTATTCCAGCTGTCCGTTGGCAGCATCCATCCACCATACGTTCTTTCTGCTGCCCGAAACCTTGCGGAGGTCGAGTTTCATCGGAACACAGTTGTAATTGTAAACCAGCAGATAATCGTTGCCTCGGGTAGCCAGCAGACGGTTATATCTTTCGCCATTCTCACCGGCAATAATGCTCTGGTCAGGCACACGCTCAAAGTATGGCAGAGAGAGCATCAGATTCTTGAGATGCTTCATCTGGTTGAATCCAGGATCGTTGAGCGCCACATACCAAGGCTTCTCGGCTCCATCACTTCCATAACTGGTAGGATAGCCCGGCTTCAACATCTGCATGATGGCATTATGACCATAGGTATGGCCGCAGGAACCGGCAAAGACACTCCAGTAGGCATAGCGGCGAACGTCATAATCCTGCCAGCGCTCCTCGTTAGGATCGTGCAAGCCCTTCGGAATATCCTCGTAGCTCGGTTCGGCATCGAGCACAGGTTTGATAGGCTTGTATGCCCAGGTAGAATCCACATACATCCAGTTGTCCTCCTCGGTATTGTCAGGGATAGGATAATCCTTATTACCCATACGCTGACCATACTTGCGATGACCACTCTGGAAGGTATGGAAATCGAGCCATTTCGCCTTGCTCCACCATTTGGCAGAAGTATATCTGCCACGAGGATGATAGGTCATGAGATGATTGTGATCGATGCTCTTGATGCTGGTAGCGAGCGACTCCCACACCTCTGGGTGGATATCACCCTGGATATCGCCACCCATCACCCAGATGATATTAGGCGAATTCTTATAGCGGTTGGCAAGGAACTTTCCGTATGCCTTAGCCTGCTGTGCATTGATATTCTCTGCCTTTACCTGAAAACCCCAGATGGTTACCATGCCGATGTAGATGCCGTTCATCTCGGCAAGTTTGATGATGTAGTCGAGATGATCCCAATAGCTGTAGACACCTGCAGGGTCTGCCTTTGACAAATCCCATCCGGCAGGGAGCGACTGCTGACCGTAAATATTAAAGGAAGGTGTGCCGTCCATCACCTGGATGAGAACGGTATTGAATCCCGCTACACGGCATTTCTGAAGATAATACTGTGCCTCGGCTCTATCCAGACGTTCCGGCAGAAGCCAGCCGGTATCACCCAACATGAAGAACGGCTGTCCGTTTTCAAACTGCAGGAATCGCTGGTTGGCAGAAACCTGTAATTTACCATTAGCCCAAGGCTTTTCGTTTTTAGCGGCAGAGGCAGCGGTAAAGATTCCGCAAGCCAGCGCCAATGTTATCATTATTTTTTTCATTTTCTAAAGGAGTTTAGATGTTAAGGAGTGAAGACCCATGTTTTTAAAACAATCGGATGGTCTCTCCCTTTCGTGTAGTGATGTCATAGGTATTTGCCTTTGGCAACACCACCTTGTTGAGTTTCACTTCTGAATGATTCTGCATCTGTGGCTGTTCGAAGGCAGAGAAGAGCGGATTCGGATTCTTGCCCTTGGCAGATTTCATACCCTTAATGCCCTTTAACCGGTTGCCTGCCGGCAGACGGAGACGGAGATTGCCACCGAGAGTAGAACGGATCTTGAGCGAGGTAATTCTGCCATTCTTCCATGCCAGTTCCTCGATGAGGAAACCACCTCTGGTGCGGAGCCCCTGTACCTTTCCTTCAGCCTTCCAGACATCAGGAAGAGCCGGCAGAATATTGACACATCCGTCATGACTCTGCATCAGCATTTCTGCGATACCGGCTGTACAGCCGAAGTTGCCATCTATCTGGAACGGTGGATGCGCATCGAAGAGATTGCGATAGGTTCCACCTTTCTTCTTGTTCAATCCGTAGGCGAGGAAGTGGTCATCCGTCAGGGTCAACTGGTTGTGAATCAGCTTGTAGGCATGATTACCATCCAGAAGGCGAGCCCAGAGACAAACCTTCCATCCCATCGACCAACCTGTACTCGGGTCGCCACGATGTATCAGCGAAGTACGGGCAGCATCGAAGAGTTCCGGTGTCTTCTCCGGTGTAATCTGATTACCTGGATAGAGGGCGTAGAGATGACTCACATGGCGATGATTATCCTGAGGATCATCCCAGTCCTTGATCCATTCCTGCAGCTGTCCCCACTTGCCAATCTGCATCGGAGCCATTTTTCCTAACACTTCCTTCAGATGAGCTGCATATCCGGCATCTTCTCCCAGAATCTCGCTCGCTCTGATGACAGAAGAGAAGAGTTCGTGGAGCAATTCATTATCCATCGTGGTGCCATAGCTCATGGCTATCTTTCCATCCTTCGAAGGATGCACATTCTCTGGACTCACAGCTGGCGAAATCACGAGCCAGCCATGCTCTGGCTCCGGTATCAGCATCTCATCGAGGAAAGTGGCTGCACCTTTCATAATCGGATAAGCCTTGCGCAGAAATTCCTTGTCGCCACTATAGAGATAATGTTGCCAGAGATGGGAGGAAACCCAGGCACCACCGGTCATCCACATGCCTGATGCTGCCTTGTCAATACCACCGGTTACTCGCCAAATATCGGTATTGTGATGCAAGATCCATCCGTTCTTGCCATACATGGTCTGAGCCGATTCCTTTCCGGTTTCGCTCACTTCACGAATCAACCGGAAGAGCGGTTCGTTGAGATCGGAGAGATTGGTCATCTCTGATGGCCAGTAGTTCATCTCCATGTTGATGTTGGTGGTATACTTGCTGTCCCATGACGGGAACATCTTATCGTTCCAGATGCCCTGCAGGTTGGCTGGCTGTGTGCCTGGCTGCGAACTGCATATCAGAAGGTATCTGCCGAAAGCATAATAGGTGGCTACGAGATAGTTGTCGTCCTGCTGGGCAAAACGGATAAGGCGTTCGTCGGTAGGCAGATTCTGATACTTATCAGCGCCCAACCAGAGCGAGTTACGATGCATCATGCTCTGGAATTTAGCCACATGCTGCGCCATCTGTTCCCTGGCATCCTTTGCCATGGCTGTATGGAGAGCCTGCTTGCTGCGCTCCACCTCATTGCCGGTGATATCCTTGTAGTTCACGAAGTTGGTGGCGATGGAGATATAGAGTACGGCTTCATCGGCATTCTTCACGCTGACCACGCCGTCGCGGCAGGTCTTCGCAGCCTCGCCGCCCTTGACCTGAGCCGCCATTCTGCCCATGAATCTCACCTTTCCCTTCAGACCTTCGTGCTTGGCAGCCACTCCTTCGAGTGTAGCTTCCTCGCCATCGGTACGGATGATGACATCATCGTGAGGGGAAGTGAAGTTGGCATTGAAGGTGATGCTATGAGGCTTATTGGCGGTAAATCTTACCATCACCACGTTATCGGCAAAAGAGGTGATGACCTCGCGCTGATAGATGACACCGTGGGCTGTCCAACGGGTAAGACAACGGGCTGAATCCAGACTCAGTTCGCGATAATACCGGGAATAGTCATCCATCCCGGGAGCCGAAATATAGACATCACCGAAAGGTTCGTAAGGCATTCCAAAGTTGGTATTCGACATGATTTTCTCGGTACACATATCCTGTGCCTTGCGGTATTCACCCTGCCAAATGAGGTTCTGTACGACAGGAAGAGCTGCCTTGGCATGAGGGTTCGCATTCTTGTTAGGCTGTCCTGCCCAGATGGTTTCCTCGTTCAACTGCAGGCGTTCGGTGGCTGGGATACCATATACCATGGCGCCCAACCGTCCATTGCCCAGAGGCAAGGCATCGGTCCAGACCAATGCTGGCTTGTCGTACCAGAGCTTATACGCTTGTGCTGTAGCCTGCAAAGAGAGGCAAGCCAGACAGCATATTGTGATGGTTCTTAAGATTTTCATTTGTTTTTGTTTAATCGATTAAAGTACTATTTATTTATAGACGCAAATGAGCCGCCTTTGTCGTCAGAAAAGACGAAAAAGACCTCACATCATTTATAAAAACGGCGTGAGGTTTGATTTATTATCTTCTGTCTGATTATCTGATGACTGATTGCAAAACTTCCGGTTTTTCAACCTTCACTTTACTTTCATCCAACTTGCTGCGATCCAAACCGAAGACACGGATGAAGAAATCGTAGTTTGCCTGGCGCTTGTTGACACCATAATCGTGACGCTCCTGAGGCAGATGCACATTGGTTACCTGTTCCTTGGCACCATACATTATATATATATACTGCAGATACGGATATTCGAGGGTTGGAACAGAGAATGTCCAATCGCCACCATCGCTCACTACCAACAATGGCTTAGGTGCAAAGAAAGCCATCAACTCGGCATTACACGTACCATGTCCCGCCAACTGAATAGGTTTGCCACTCTCGCAAGGACAACCGCCATCAAAATGAGAAGCAAGATTCACCGTTGGCGCTGCTGCCGTGATACGGTCGTCGAGTACCGTCAGCAGGACAGTATGCGTACCGCCACCGCTGCCACCATTCGCTCCGATGCGCGTCTTATCCACATCCTTGCGATGGTTCCACATATAATCGAGCAATACCTCTGCATTCAGAGCCTGAATCACATGGGCACGGTCGGTCTGATGCGAATTCTTGCCATATTCCGTTTTACTCTGTCCCCAACCATACAGGTCGAAATCTACACAGATAGCACCCATCCTTGCCAAGGTTCCGAGGCGCTGCTGCTCATCGGCACGGTATCTGCCACCTCCGAAATGACCATCAGGACAGATAATCAACGGATGCTTGCCCTTCTTGATTGGCGTATAGATGGAACCGAAGACATGCTCACCTGGCAGGGTTTCGATGCAGATATTCTGAACCGTATAACCGTCATACCGGCGCACCTTTCCCAAAATCGGCTTCTTATGAACCAGCGAATCCATATAGCGGTCGATGCCCAGGATGCGGCGCACCTCCTTTCGTACCGAGTCCTTGCGTGCTTCAAACTGTTCCCGGTTCTGGTAAAGCGTCTTGAGATAAGCAAGCATCTGCTCACCCTCTTCGGTATGGCGTCGGGGATATTCATAAGGTTTGATCTTATAGACATTACCATTCTGCTTCCACCAGTTGAAGTCGAAATACTTGCAGATATTCGTCAGGGTTTCCTCCAACGAATAGGGTTTGATGCGGAAGTCGGCATAAGGCAACTGCCTACCAACGGTATCCACATTATATTTAAAGCGGACACCCCAACGCTGCGATACGTCCTGCATCACATCGTGAAGACTACGGGTAAAATGGCCCTGATAACAGTTCTGAGCATCAGCCTTTGGCTGGTTACCGCTATTTTGCGCACTTGCCGACAAAGACATGCTTGCCGCGATAAGTGCCATCATCATGTTCTGTTTCATCATAATCTATCTTGATTTCATATTCTACATCCTTATCGGTATCTACCGTTACCTCTATTTTATCATCAGCCAATTTCTTCCAAGCCACGGCAACCTGCTTGCCATTGCTGAGTTGGGTACTTCCCTTAGCCCAGGTCAGGTCGCCCATCGGATGAGGAGCGATGATGACTCTGCCCTGCTCTATCCGGATGCCTACAATATCCGGCAGGAAATGGTTGTTGATTTGCGCCATCATGAAATGGTTCATCGAAGCACCCATCTCCGGATTCCACTGTTCGGTAAGCGTGGTCATTCCCTTCTTGATCTGGAATCCGTAGCCCGGCACATCATCATGCGCCAGCATCTTGTACCAGAGATCGGCATATCCGTTTTCCAGCAATGCCTGAAAAAGGTAGCGATTGCCCACATCACCGGTTGTCAGGCGGTCGTGATGCGCATGAATATCATCTATCAGATGCTGGAGGACCTGCTTGCGATACTGGGACGGAACCATGCCCAGCACCAACGGAATGGCATTGGATGCCTGACTTCCCGAATCGTAATATATTTTTTCTACTGCATCCTTTACGACAGCATCCGAAGAAGATTTCTCAGAAGATGCAGCCTTCTCAACATGCAGGAATTCCTTTTGGAAAGCCTGCAGGATTTCAGAAGCCAGGATGGCATAGCGGTTGGCTTCGGCTGTCTTTCCACTCATTGCTGCAGCCTTCTGTGTCAGTTTCACCCACTGATAATAATGGGCTGTAGCTACCAGCGGCATCGGGGTATTCTGAGAGAAGCCCGAACGGCCTTTTCCGTAATCATACCAGTCACCCAAGCCTTGTTTCAGTATCCGGCAACTGTCCTTGCTCTGGAGATAATCCACATAGCGGAACATCTGCGGTGCATATTTTTTCACCATCCGGTCGTCACCGTAATGCTGCAGATAGAGGAACGGAAGCGCTACCAAGGCTCCACCCCATTCAGGTGATTCGGCAAACGGATCAAGCCACTTGCCCTTGAAATAGATATACTCTGGGGCAGTGGTAGGAACGGCTCCGTTGGCATGCTGGGCATCAGCGATATTCTGCAACGTATGCTCTATCATCGAACGACAGTCGTAGTTGTATACCAATCCCTCGCCATTGAGCCAATCCTGCTCCAGCCAACCGAGTTTTTCACGATGCGGACAGTCAGTCCATACTGCCTGCCAATTGCTTCGGATGGCACGGTCGATAATCTGATAAGCCCGGTTGAACATCGGATTGGAGCACTCGAAACTACCAATCTTCGCTGCAGAATTATAAACGAAGCACGACTGGATATCCTCTATCACCGGCTTGCCATCAGGATTCTCATCGCCCTTCATCACGGCACCTTCTACCTGGATATAGCGATAACCATAATAAGTGAAATGCGGATGCCAGGTCTCGATGCGCTTGCCGTCAGAAGCCTTCTCGCCCTTTCCGCTGAGCGTATAATTAAGATAATAAGGACTGCCCGACTGTTTCTGGTTGCAGGTTCCCTGTGCGGTCAGGGTTTCAGAGAGATAGAGTCGCACCTGCTGTCCTGCCTTTCCACTAACCTTGATTTGTGGGAAACCGGCAAGATTCTGTCCCATATCCAGCACAAAGGTTCCTGCCGGAATAGGATGTTTGGCATTGGAAGCCTTGGCAATTTGCTGAGGAGTGAGCTGATGACGGCCCTTCACACCGAAGTATTCCATCATCTTCACGGGCTGGGCTATCTGCTGGCGCAGAACGCCACGAGGTCCTTTCTGTATCACTACCGGTTTCCAGGAAGACGTGATGCGGGCATCCTCGTCTTCGCCACCATAGATACTGTTGAAGGTGATGCTGCTAGGCGAATATTTCCACGAGTTATCGCTGACGATGCAGACGGTTCTGCCATTCTTCAGTTCGATTTCGAGCGAACAGTAGAGCGTAGGAGGACCATAGGAAACCTTCATCTTGGTGTATCTTCCACCCTGCTCATTATAGAATCCGTTCCCCAGCAATACCGAAAGTTGGTTCTTGCCTTTCTTCAACAACGCAGTCACATCGTAAGTATTGTAAAAGACGGTCTTGTCGTAATCGCTCCACAGAGGGGCGAAAACGGCATCCGTCACCTTCTGCCGGTTGATGCTGAGTTCATAGAAACCCAGTCCCACAATCTTCATCGTTGCCTTGCGGACATCAGCCGGAAGTTTCATTTCTTTCTTCAGCCAGATGCTTTGTCTTGACAATGGAGCCGTAGCCTTCCAGTCTGGTTTTCCCTTGGCATTCACCGTTCCTGTTCCTACATAATCGCGGTTACTCGGAATGTGCGCATCCTCATCGGTTATCGCACCAATCCATTGTGGCAGAGGCGATTCATCGTCCGTCTTAAAAGCAACAGACTTTTGAGCATGAATCTGTATCATGCCCAAAAGTCCTATCAATATCAATAAATATTTTCTCTGTTTCATATCGTATTTTATTCTACATTATTTGAATGCATCCTTCACTACGAGTTTGCCGAGCGTATCACGCTGCCCCGCCAACTTGCCATCTACCCATACCTGCAGACCCTTGCCCACATGATAGCGGGAGCCATCCTGGTCGTAGAGGATGGTGAGGTCGTGACCATGATAACGCACCTTGTCAAGACAGAAGTACTGCCATTTGCCGGCTGGGATGATAGGACGCACCTCGATGGTCTGATCGGCACGAGGACGAAGACCCACGATGCCGGTGATGATGAGATCGCAGAAGGTAGAATGATTGTAATATCTGCTGCGCTCCTGATCGCCCTTCAACCAGTAACCAGTGGTTTCATCAAGATACTCACCGATGTAAGGTTTGCCACGCATGCTCTGACTCTGTACATACTTCTCCATCTCATTGAAATAAAGGCTGTCCATATCGAGACTACCCTTAGCAGAAGCTGCGAGGGCAGACGGCTTCACCTGATAATTGTTGATGAAATTCGCCATCGCTGTCAGGGTCTGGGCGGTAGCGAAAGGCCAGATGGCACCATCCCACTCACACTTTCCTACGCCATGAGAGCGGAACTGAGGATGGCGGCGCTCTGCGGTGGTCTGTCCGTAAGGAGCAGAAAAGCCCTTGCTGTCGGCAGCCTGCTTCCATGCCTCAGCAAACTTAGCTTCATCGGCAGGAAGATTGAAATACCAAGGCAGGAAACCGATTGCCTCACGCACCTTTGCCGATACCGCAGCATCGCCACTAGGCTGGTAACTTCTCTTCTTGGCTACCTCCTTTGCCTCACCGGCATTCGGCTTATACACCTCGAAGAACTGCTGGTCGGCATCCCAGAGCTGGGTTTCTACCAGATGCTTCAGGGTATCAGCCTTAGCCTCATACTTCCTTGCCAGATCCTGATAGCCGATGATTTTTGCCATCTGCGCGATGCCCATCGCATTTCCATACATATAACTGTTAATGCTAGGACGGGCATTCTTTTCTCTTCTGCCGCCACTGATGGTCTCTTCCATCGCATCACGCACATCATACTGCCAGTAGAGTCCGTTACCCCAGCGGTGATTATCCCACAGCTGATACTCCTTGTCCAGATCGTTCACCAACGACTTAAACTCCTTCTGGTTGCCGTCTACGAGATAGCGCTCCCAGATTGAAGCAGGCATCCAACTGCTATAGAAATTAATCTTAGCCATCGGCTTGCCACCATTGCCATGATACCAGGTATTCAGGATGCCGTCGAGATACTTGCCATCGCGGATCCAACGACTCTCGTGGATATGATGACCCACTCCAGAGGCGATGAGATTGTACTTGTCGGCATAGCTGCGAGGCACGAGAAACTCGGTCATCGCATAGCCTACAGGTGTATTTTCGATATGCTTGCGGAGCGTCCACCAGCGGAAATAATACATCTCCTCGAAGTTACGCTGCGAACAGTCGAAGAGGGGCACATTCTGCTTCATCCAGTCCCATGCCTGCGCATTCGGAATGGCTGAAGTATGGAGAACCTCCGGCTCCATCGCATTGAAATCGTCTACATAATGCTTGTAATCTGCGGTCTTAAGTACTGCAGAACCGGCATCAGCACCCAGACTCTCGGTCTTGACATGGGCGATGCGGTAGAGGGCGGTGGTATCGGTATCACCGGCATGTTCCAAGGTTCCAAACCAGTCGGCAGGAGTGTCGATGGTCGGGAAGGTACGGAGGTCGCCGGTACGGAAACGGATGCGCTCTATCTGATGCACCGGTGCAAAGAAGATGCGCCTGGTGCTCTTGCTCTGCAAAGTCTTGCCCTCTGCATCGAGGATACTCACGGTGAGGTTGAGCTGGCGGTGCTGGGTATCCAATGTTGCCTCAAAACGATAGGTCTGGTCTGCCTGATAAGGCATCACATTGCCATATCTCGCTCCGTTCTTCACACGGATCATTCCTTCTTTGTTCAGTTCGATGCGGGTGCAAGCGATGCCCTTCTCATCGAGGAATTCAATCTGCAGGGAACCGTTACGGGTCTGAGCTGCCTGCACATCGAAGGATGCCTTCAGATAGGAAGAAGAAGGAATCTTGCGCTCTACACAGGCATAGTCAAACGGATCTTCATCTTTCAGTTCGAGCCACTCCTGACGGAGCGAAACCGGTGCCATCAGCGGAGAATAGATATTCCAAGTCTTGAGATCGCCGAGTTTCTGATATTGGGCGAAATCATCATCGGCATGGGCAGTAGCCACGGTCTTGACCGGAACGGGTACATGCGCCACCCAGATATCTTCCTTGTTCATGGAATAGCTCACCCACATATCGGAATCCTTAGGAATGCCATTGCCTTCCTGAATGCCACGGACATACTGCGGACCGCGACTCTTATAGTTGCCACCGTATCTCATCGGTGGTACTTCGCCACAAATCAGATTCAGTGTCTTGTATTCCAGACCGTCACCACTCAGCGAGATGCCCAGCGGCCAGCGGTATTCTGAAGGGTTGTAGACGGTGGCATAGCTGCCGTCGGTCAACCGCTGTCCCCAAATCTTGGCATTGCTGTTGACGAATCCCAGGGCACGGTTGGTCGTGGTATAGGTATTACCGCCATCCAGACTCAATGAGGTGAGGGCGTGCTTCCACAGACTGACTATTCTGCCATCCGGCAGGGTATAGTCGCAATAAGCCTTATAGCCGTTGTTGAGCGGTATCAGTTTGTCGCCCCTATCAGCCTCTTCCACCCATTGCATGCGGTAACGTGGGTTGGCAAGGATTTCCTCGCAAGCCGCTCTTACCGCCTTGGATGCTTTCTTATAATTAGGATAAGCAGTATTCTTCTCATTGAATCCATGATTGTAATAGATGAAATAGATAGGTCCGAGCGAACCGTCTTTCTTCACCTCTCTCACCACACGGCCGATGCCGTTGCCATCGTTCGGGTCGTCCTTTCTGTCCAAAGCCACACCATAGTTTCCGGTAGCCAGGAGGATGCCACCCTTAGATACATACCAGCCCACACGCTGGTGCATGATAGCCTTCAATGGTTTCTGCTTGTAGACATCAGGATATTGCAGTTCCGGTTTCGGCTGGTATTTCGCCTTCTTGAAACCGGCTGGCACATCATATTCAGGGAAGAGAATCTGTGGCTGGCTCCAATTGTATCCGTCCTCAGAAACCTGCATCAGGGTTCTCGATGGGGGTACATGCTCCTCGGCAGGATCGCTCAGGAAATGCATGTAGAACTTGCCGTTCCAATACGCCATCATCGGCTGATGGTTATAGGTCCAGCCTCCACCATTTGCCTGGGAAGGATGCTCGCGGTTGGCACGGAGCGTCTGGATATTGTGAACTCCTACCACTGGCGACAAAGCTCCATCATGACGCGACGGATCTGCCATCGTGGTTCCGGTATAGTGGATGCGGTCCTGTTCCAGCATGGCCTTCACGATGCGTTCCGGAGCACGGAAGATGGTGCCGTGCTTGTGGTTCTTCGGCACACTCACCTGCTGGCTCACATCGGTGAAATGAACGAAATCCTTGGTAAAATGAGCGCCGAAATCGAAGAGGCGGTAACGGTCGTAATAAATGAGATAACCATTGCCCAGCGGACTGTTCTTAGGCAGTTTGACGGTGGTTGGTCCTTCCATGAAATTGCCGGTGAATGGTTCTGAAGCCTTGCTCCACGGTCCCATCGGGTTCTTGGCAAAAGCCACCTTGATATTGCGGGCATTGCGGGTATTATCCTTCAATACCATCACATAATCGTTCTTACCACGCTTCAGCAGAGTGGCATCTATGCAACTGAATCCCGGATCTATCAGGAGCTTACCCTTGGTCCATGTCTTGAAATCCTTGGTTACGGAATAGTAGAGACGGTGATTGTTCTTCTCGTCTTCGATGCCCAGGGCGAAGTGCTGGCTAGGCACACACGATGCCCATACCACCATTGCCTGCTGGCGGTCTTCATCCCAGAAGAACTCCGGTGCCCATACATTCACGGTAGTAGGATCGTCCATCACCTCGATGAATTTCGGTTCGCTCCAATGCATCAGGTCGCGACTTTCTGCATAACCGAAGCCACGGTCGCCCCGCCAGCTGCTGGTCCATACCAGATGGAACACACCGTCAGGGGTACGGATGATGGAAGGGTCGCGCATTACTTTCTGCTTGCCTACCTTAGGAGCCAGGAAGGTGCCCGGAATACTGTCCCAATGGACGGCATCCCTACTATAGATGAACCGCAAGCCGTCGGTTGCAGGCTCGTGGAAAGAGGTTGATACATAAAAATCCTGTGCCTGGACTGCAAAGCCCAAGGACAGCAACCATAAGATGATGAACAGTTTATTCTTTATCTTTATCATTGTTCTAGAGTTTGTTTCTAATGATTATATAGAATAAAGACGCAAGACGCTCCGTTTTGTAACGTCACTATTTAAAAATAAGTTAAACATTTTGGCTGTTTTGTCTGAATGTTGTACTTTTGCATAATATGAATAGTATTCTAGACCAAGACATCATGTTCCTGCCAGGGGTAGGACCCAAGAAGAAAGAGATACTGAGCAAGGAGCTCGGCATCAACTCTTATAGTGACCTGCTGGAATACTATCCATATAAATATGTAGACCGCTCCAAGGTTTTCCACATCAGCGAACTCAATGCCGACATGCCCTTTGTACAACTCAAAGGCAAGATACTCAGCTACGATGAGATTGATACCGGCAAGCGCAACAAGCTGCTGGTAGCCCATTTCTCAGACGGCTACGGTGTGGCTGACCTCATCTGGTATCGCGGTGCCCAATACATCATGAAGACCTATAAGGTGGGAACCGAATATCTCGTTTTCGGAAAGCCAACCGTCTTCAACGGCAGATTCCAGTTTACCCATCCCGATATGGACGATGCCACCAATCTCCAGATTTCAGAGATGGGCATGCAGCCCTACTACTCGCTTACCGAGAACCTGAGAAAACGCGGCTACACCTCACGTTCCATAGAGAAGATAACCAAGCAGTTGGTCACCATCCTTCCTCCTCTTCCCGAAACGCTGCCAAAACATATCGTAGACCGTCTGCATCTGGTTTCGCGCGATGCAGCCATCCGCATGATTCATTATCCGCATTCCCATCAGGAGATGCAGAAAGCACAGGTACGCCTTAAATTTGAGGAACTCTTCTATGTGCAGCTTAATATAATAAGGTATGCCACCGACCAGCGCCGCAAGTTCAGGGGCTATGTCTTCAACCGCATCGCTGATATCTTCAACGGGTTCTATGCCCATCATCTGCCTTTTGAACTGACAGGAGCACAGAAACGGGTGATGCATGAAATCAGAGCCGATATGTGCAGCGGCAGACAGATGAACCGTCTTCTGCAGGGTGATGTAGGTTCGGGCAAGACGCTCGTGGCCCTCATGACCATGCTCATTGCGCTGGATAACGGTTATCAGGCATGTATGATGGCACCTACCGAAATTCTTGCCGAGCAGCATCTGCAAACTATCTGCGACTTTCTGCAGGGAATGGACATCCGGGTGGAACTGCTCACAGGCATCGTAAAGGGAAAGAAGAGAGAAAAGATTCTTGCCGACCTGGCTACGGGCGACATCCAGATTCTGGTAGGCACCCATGCCATCCTCGAAGACCCGGTAGTTTTCAGAAGATTAGGCGTAGCCGTTATCGATGAGCAGCATCGCTTCGGTGTAGCACAGAGAGCCAAGCTGTGGAACAAGAGCGAGAATCCGCCTCATATCCTCGTGATGACCGCCACTCCTATCCCCCGCACCCTCGCCATGACCATTTATGGTGACCTGGACGTGAGCGTGATTGATGAACTGCCACCGGGCAGAAAACCGATACAGACGCTACATAAGTTTGATACCCAACTCACCAGTCTCTATCAGAGCATCCGCCGCCAGATTAATCTCGGCAGACAGGTATATATCGTCTTTCCGCTGATCAAGGAAAGCGAGAAGAGCGACCTGAAGAACCTGGAAGAAGGTTACGAAACGCTGAAACAGGCATTCCCGGAATTCAAATTGAGTAAGATACACGGAAAGATGAAATCTGCCGAGAAGGAGGTAGAGATGGAGCAGTTTGTAAAGGGCGAAACACAGATTCTCGTTGCCACCACCGTGATAGAAGTTGGTGTAAATGTGCCCAATGCTTCTGTCATGGTTATCCTGGATGCACAGCGCTTCGGTCTCTCCCAGTTGCACCAGCTGCGAGGCCGTGTAGGAAGAGGCTGCGACCAGAGCTACTGCATTCTGGTAACCAACTATAAACTTTCAGAAGAAACCCGCAAACGTATTGATATCATGTGCGATACGAACGACGGTTTCCGTATCGCCGAGGCCGACTTGAAACTCCGTGGTCCCGGCGACCTGGAGGGAACGCAGCAGAGCGGCATGGCTTTCGACCTGAAGATAGCGAATATTGCCAGAGATGGTCAGCTGGTACAACTGGCACGCACAGAAGCACAGGAAATCATCGACAACGATCCCGAATGCAATGCTCCTCACAACGCCCTGCTCTGGAACCGCCTCAGGGAATTGAAGAAAACCCATATCAACTGGGCAGCCATCAGCTAAAGCAGCAAGCAAGAACAGTTCCTGCTATCAGAAAGCAAGCAAAAGCAGTTCCTGTTATCAGAAAGCAAGGCTAAAAGGTGGCTTCAGCTATCAAGCAGCCTCATCCCCGTTCCAGGCGATTCCATCGCCTGTCTCAAAAGTAAGTATAATTATGGATAAAAGAAGAAAGCCGGCTATCAGGGAGCCGCGACCAGAAATAACCCTGGAAGAAATGAGAGCCATTCTCGAAAACATTACGGAAATAGAAAGTGCAACAGGCATCAGATATGTCAAACTGCATGTCACAGCAAAGATGATTATCGGTATCAGAGAGTCATCGGGTAAGGAATTTACCATCAATCTCAACGACCTCTACCGCGCTTATCAGGAATGCCTCCGATTCACCAGTCCGGAGGTAAAAGTATATTTTCATGGGGCATTCTCCTGCCGTGGCTCTGTTGAGAATGCTACAAAAGCATGAAACGTACTAAAAGTCAACTCCTTGCATCTCATTTTCCTAATGTAAGTTAAAAAAAAAGGCTAGGGCGTTAAATATCGCCCTTTTGGCTTTAACAACTTTGGTTTTTTGAAGTTTTTTTGTTATATTTGCAACGTCTATATAACAAAACCGCTACATGAAGGCATTTGCCTTAGTGGTTTTTACAGAATTTCTTGTATGATTCTGCGCTGTTGACACGAACCTAAAGAAGAAAATAGAAAAAGTAGTATGAGTTTTAAAAAGAGTATAAAGAAAATTTCGGTCGTTGCATTGTTGGCGCTAACAGCTTCTCCCGTTTGCGGACAAGACCTGTTGGCAAGACAGGCACCTGTAGACCACGGAATGAAATCGCTCGACACACTCGCTGTGTCGCATTATCGAATGATTGAAGACAGAGAGAACCCTGCAGCCGAGCTGTATGAGGATTTCTCTAACAAGTACGCTCACAGGGCTACAACCTTGCCTGAGCACTTCCGTATCGATCTCCGTCATTTCTGCATGCCAACTCCTAGTCGCGTTGTCACAAGTAACTTCGGTTACCGTGCTAGCTTTGGCCGCCAACATAAAGGTATGGACATCAAGGTTTATATTGGCGACTCAATCCGCTCAGCCTTTTCAGGCAGAGTTCGCATCGTAAGATATGAAGGTGGTGGTTACGGTAAGTACATCGTGATTCGTCACAACAATGGTTTGGAGACCATCTATGGTCACCTCTCTAAGCAGCTCGTTACTGAGGGCGAAGAGGTAAGAGCCGGCGATGTGATTGGCTTGGGTGGTAACACGGGTAGAAGTACCGGTTCGCATCTCCACTTTGAGACCCGTCTCTGTGGTGTGGCTCTGAACCCGGCACTCTTCTTCGATTTCCGCAACCAGGACGTTACAGGCGACTTCTACAGCTTTAACCGTAATACCTACGAAAGCGAATCAGCTGATGCCAATGCTGCCCGCGGCAAGGTTGGCAACGGTGGTTACACCAGAGAGCAGGTTAACGGCGGCGAAGTGGGAAGATACTACGAACTGCCTGCTGGCCACGAGAAGCTCTACCACAAGGTGAAGCCAGGCGAAACGCTTAGTTCTATCGCTGAAAAGCGCGGCGTAACTGTAGAGCAGATTTGCAGACTCAACGGCTACCGCAAAGACAAGAAGGTTAGTGTAGGACAGATTATCAGATACGTATAATACGTATAAAAGAATAAACTCAAAAAAAAAAGGGTGTGTCATTAATTTATGACACACCCTCTTTTTTTAGACCTTTATTTTCGCGATTCCCCGGCATTACAAGATGCCGAAGAGTCGCAATACATCGTTCAGATTGGCCACAACAAGCAGAAGAATCAGTATGCCGAAACCAATATACTCAGCACGCTCCATGAACTTATCGCCCGGTTTGCGACCTGTGATAATCTCATAGAGAAGGAAGAACACATGTCCACCATCAAGAGCAGGGATAGGAAGAATGTTCATGAAGGCAAGAATAATGCTCAGGAACGCTGTCATAAGCCAGAATGCATGCCAATCCCATACAGATGGGAAGAGACTGCCCAGCGCACCGAAACCACCCAAACTCTTGGCACCTTCCTTAGAGAAGACATACTTCATATCGCCCACATAACCGGCCAAGACATTCCAGCCGTATTTGATGCCGGCAGGGAAACTCTCGAAGAAGCCATAGTTGACATGAGTAATCTTATAATCGAGCAAGACAGGATGATTGTAGAAACCAAACTTCACACCCTCTTCGGTAGACTTCAGGAGAACACTCGACTTGACGGTATCGCCAGAAGCCTTGAGATAAGTAACCTGAGCTGTAAGTGCTCTGGCACTATCCTGCGGCGTTTCAGCCGAAGCAAGCACATCCTCTACTCTGCCCAATTCAATCTGAAATTCGTTGAAAGAGACTACCTTTTTATTATTAATAGCAAGAATCTTATCACCCTTTGCCAAACCGAGTTTGCTGGCAGGCGAATCCTTCATCACACTATCAATCTGCAGAGGCACATACAAATCTACGAAGCGAGGACTGCTCTTAATCATACTGAGCATGTCGAGATCGCCAGGCAGATTAAGCGTCACCGGTTTGCCCTGACGGATGATATTGACCTGCTTAGCCTCAGAGAGATTACGATACAAATCACCATCAAAGGTCTTGAACTCACCCAGATCGGTGCTTACCAGAATATCCTTATCCTGGAAACCCAATGCCTTTGCCTCGGTATTGAACTTCATACCATAACTCATATCGCGGGTAGCCACATAATTGTCGCCCCAATGGAACAGAATCATGGAATAGATGAAGAGAGCCAGCACGAAGTTAACCAGCACGCCACCTATCATGATGAGCAGGCGCTGCCATGCCGGTTTGCTGCGAAACTCGTATGGCTGTTCCGGCTGTTTCATCTGTTCGGTATCGAAACTTTCATCTATCATACCCGAAATCTTGCAATATCCTCCGAGCGGCAACCATCCCAAACCATAGGTAGTATCCGAATTCTTTGGCTTGAACTCGAAGAGATGGAACCAAGGGTCGAAGAACAGATAGAACTTCTCCACTCTTACACCAAAGAGTTTGGAGAAGAAGAAGTGTCCGCCCTCATGGAGCAACACTAAGATGGAAAGCGACAGCATCAGCTGCAACGCTTTGATCAAAAATACTTCCATTTATTTACTTTGAACTTTGAACTTGGAACTTTGAACTTTATGATGAGCCCTATATCCTACGTTCATTTTAACTATTAACTATAAACTATTAACTATTACTTGAACATCAGCTCTGTAGCTATGCGGCGAGCCTCAGCATCGGTCTGCAGATAGACATCGAGGTCGGGATTACTGTCGAAAGTAGCCTTCGCCATCGTCTCTTCGATGATATCAGCCATCTGAAGGAAGCCACATTCACCTTTGCGGAAGCCGGCATTCACTATCTCGTTGGCTGCATTCACGATACATGACATATTACCACCCTTTCTGATGGCATCGAAAGCCAGTTGCAGACACTTGAACTTCTGATAGTCAGGCTTGAAGAACTGCAAATCCTGCGTTTTGAAGAGGTCGAGACGATCGCCATTCAGATGCAGACGCTGAGGGAAAGAGAAGGCATACTGGATAGGCAGACGCATATCTGGCACACCCAACTGAGCCTTGACAGCACCATCAACAAACTGAACGGCACTATGCACAACGCTCTGCGGATGGATAAGCACCTCTATCTTGTCAGCCGGAACCCCGAAGAGCCATTTAGCTTCTGTCACCTCGAAGCCCTTGTTCATGAGCGAAGCCGAATCGATGGTTATCTTGGCACCCATATCCCAGGTAGGATGCTTGAGGGCATCGGCAGCAGTCACCTTCTCCAACTGCTCGTGGGTATAATTGCGGAAAGGACCGCCCGAACAGGTCAGAAGAATCTTCTCCACCTCGTTGTCGCCCTCACCCACCAGACTCTGAAAGATGGCACTATGCTCGCTGTCAACAGGGAGGATAGGCACATGATATTCCTGTGCAAGATTGCAGATCAGCTCACCCGCTACCACCAGCGTTTCCTTGTTGGCAAGACATATCTTCTTGCGCGCCTTGATGGCATGGATGGTTGGTTCCAGGCCCGAGAAGCCTACCATGGAAGCCAGCACCATATCGATAGGCTCAGCCTGTACGATATCGCAAAGCGCCTGAGCACCGGCATAAACCTTGATATCAGGCTCATCACTGAGCATATCTTTCAGCTCCTCGTAGCGAGCCTCATTGGCTATGACCACAGCAGCCGGATGGAACTTGCGAGCCTGCTCGGCAAGTTCCTGCACTCGGTTGTTGGCGGTGAGGCAATATACCTCGTAAAGGTCACTGTGCTGCTCGATGACATCAAGCGCCTGTGTACCGATACTTCCCGTAGAACCGAGAATACATATCTGTTGTTTCTTCATTTACTTTGAAATTATTAACTTTGAACTTAGAACTTTATGATTAGTAAAGCAAATGAATTCTTCACTCTTCACTTTATAAGTCGAGCAATCCTTCCGGAATCGCCATTCTGATTTCTTTCTTTTCAGCGCTCACCTCTTCGATGAGGTCGTTGCTGGCAGGGATGAGGATTTCATCACCTGCATCGGTTGTTACCTCGAAAAGAAGGTTGAGGGTGGAATCGTCTACATGTTCTATGGTACCTACCACCTTGCCGCTTACGGCATCTACCAGATGGAAACCGATGATTTCTGCCCAGCTCATGTTCTCTTCATCACTGTCAGAGAGATGACGTGGGAAGAAAACCTCGCAACCGGTATAGTTGCGTGCCTGCTCTTGGGTATCGATATCCTCAAACTTCACGAGCACATTCTCATCGTTCTTAAACCGATATTCTTCTAAATAGAAAGGCACAAGGATGCCATCGATGTCGAGTACCAGGTACTCGGCATCTACACGGTCGAAAACATCATCTGTAATGGCGAAAGTAATCTCGCCCTTCACACCATGAGGTTTTCCCAACTTGCCTATCTTATATACTTCATCGCGTCTAATCATTCAACATTCAACATTTAACATTTAACATTGATTAATCACTGACACGGGTAATCTTGGCACCCAGCGCATTAAGGCGATGCTCGATATCCTCATAACCACGGTCTATCTGGGCGATATTGGCAATGCGGCTGGTACCATTGGCACTCATGGCAGCAATCAGCAGGGCAATACCGGCACGGATATCAGGACTGGTCATTCTGCCAGCACGCAGTTTGATCTTATGGTCATGACCAACCACCACAGCACGGTGAGGATCACAGAGAATAATCTGCGCACCCATATCAATCAGTTTATCCACGAAGAAGAGGCGACTCTCGAACATCTTCTGATGGAAGAGGACGCTGCCACGAGCCTGGGTAGCCACTACGAGGAGCACGGAAAGAAGGTCAGGAGTGAGTCCTGGCCAAGGGGCATCGGCAAGCGTCATGATGGTGCCGTCAATAAATGAATCGATGACATAATGTTTCTGTTCTGGAATCACAAGGTCATCGTCCTCTATCTTTATCTTCACACCCAGGCGGCGGAATGCATCAGGAATAATACCCAAATCCTTGACAGACACATTCTTGATGCGCACACCTTCGCCACACATTGCCGCCATGCCGATGAACGAACCTACCTCAATCATATCAGGCAAGATGCGATGCTCGGCACCATGCAGTTTATCAACACCCACGATGGTGAGCAGGTTGCTGGCGATGCCGCTGATCTGAGCGCCCATCGCATTGAGCAGATGGCAAAGCTGCTGGATATATGGTTCGCAAGCTGCATTATAAATGGTGGTAGTGCCCTTTGCCAATACAGATGCCATGATGATATTGGCGGTACCGGTAACCGAAGCCTCATCGAGCAACATATAGCAGCCCTTCAGTTTCTTTGCCTGTATCTGATAAACATTACGCTCATCATCGTGAACGAAGTTGGCGCCCAGATACTTGAAGCCCAGGAAGTGGGTATCCAGACGGCGACGACCTATCTTATCGCCACCCGGCTGAGCTATGGTAGCCTTGCCACATCTACCGAGCAGCGGACCTATCATGAGCACACTACCACGAAGAGAAGAACATTTCTTCACAAACTCCAGACTGTCGAGATAATCGAGTTTCAACTCATCACTTTGGAATGTATAGTCGTGACGACTGTGCTTGGTTACCTTGACACCTATCTCCTGGAGCAACTTAATCAGGTTGTTCACATCCAGGATGTCCGGCACGTTGGTGATGCGCACAGGCTCGTCGGTAAGGATTGTGGTACAGATAACCTGCAGGGCCTCGTTCTTGGCGCCCTGAGGTGTGATAGTACCTTTGAGCGGATGACCGCCCTCTATGATGAAAGACTCCATAAGCTTGTCTACTATATATAATAATGTGGATTACTTTTTCTTCTTATTATTTACATTCTTAGGCTGCGCCTCAATCTTCTCGAAAACGAAGGTATCGAGATCGAGTTGGATGTTGCCATCGGTAAAACGTGCCAGATCGGAAGCTACCTTGGCTACATCGCTGGAGCCATGACTCCAGGTTACCAGGTCGCGATGCATCTGGTTGGCAGTAAGCTCCACGAGTTTATCGCGCTCCTCACTTGGTTCCATCGTCTTCAGCGTTTCGAAAATCTCGAAGAGCATAGCTCCATAATGGCGCACCGGGATGTGCTGCATAGGATATGGCAAAGGCTCCGGCTTGGTTGCTATCTTCACAGCATCCGATACATCATAAGGGAAATCGATGTCGAGCTGGAAATTGCTCATGATGGCAAGCTGGTCCCAGAGTTTCTGCTCATGATCCTCTACCCCTCTGTTCTCAGGGAACATACGGTCCATGACTGCAATAATGGTCTCTGCACAGCGCTGGCGCTCTTCACGATCGGTAAGCGTCAGACAATGGTCTACCATCTGCTGAATCTCACGGCCATACTCAGGCAGAATGAGCTTAGCTCTCTGGGTATTATAGTCTAATCCTTCTATATTCATTCTTACATATTTTATATAATAAATAATTCTAGAGCAGTTTCTTTGGCATCTTAGCCACGAAATCCTTGAGATAGAAAGGCACGAAATATGCCACATCTTCGAACTTGCCCTCTACAAAACGCTTCTCTGCCAGCGGAGCCATATTCTTAGCCAAAGGCTCAATGCCCTCTACGAGGTGAGCATTCGGATGGTTGATGGTCTCCATACACTTGGCAGCGCCATTTCCGAAGAAGTACACATGGTGCTGGTCCAGATATTCCTTGTAGGTATCAGCATCCACAATATCAGCCTGAATAGGGCGAACCACCTTCAGGGCGCGGTCGAGCACTTCGGCATATACCTCCATGCGGCGGGCGTCGAGCATAGGTACTATGAGAGCGTCTTCCTCCTCAGGATGTTCGCCAAGCAATACAGGCACTGCCATCAGTTCGAGTGTTGGAACAGCGATGAGTTTCACACCGCGACCATAACAGATGCCCTTCGCCATACTCACACCGATACGCAATCCGGTATAGGAACCCGGACCACAACTTACCGCCACAGCCTCCAGCGGAAGACCATGAGAATCGAGGAAATCAAGAGCCTCATCCACAAACACACCCAACTTAACAGCATGGTTCGGACCTGTGTGATCTTCCTGGTTGAAAATCACCTGTCCACTATCACTAATTGCCACTGAGCACACGTCCGTACTCGTCTCAATATTCAAAATACACGACATAATTAAAAAATATATTCTTAAATAAGGTGCAAATATACTCATTTTCTCGCTTTTTTTTGTACTTTTGCAGAAATTTAACGCGAAAGATTATATGATACAGTCAATGACAGGCTTCGGAAAAGCTACCGCGGCCTTTAAAACAAAGAAGATTAATGTAGAGATAAAGTCATTAAATAGCAAGACGCTTGACCTCTCTACTCGTATTGCTCCGCTCTATAGAGAGAAGGAGATGGAAATCCGTCAGTATATCTCTAAAAATCTAGAAAGAGGCAAGGTTGACTTCGCCATCTGGATTGATAAGGATGCTACTACAGATGCCACTCCTATCAACGCGGCGCTTGTACAGAATTATTACCAGCAAATCAAGAAGATTTCGGCTGAAACAGGCATTCCTGAGCCAACCGACTGGTACAGCACTCTGTTGCGTCTTCCTGATGTAACAACGAAGACGGATGTGGAAGAATTGAGCGATGAGGAGTGGGAAGTGGCAAAAAATGCAATTTGCGAGGCTGTGAACCATCTCGTAGCCTTCCGCAAGCAGGAAGGAGCCGCTCTCCAGAAGAAATTTACTGAGAAAGTGGATAACATCCAGGCGCTCCTGGCTAGCATCGAACCATACGAGAAGGCTCGCGTGGAGAAGATCAGACAGAACATCGTTAACGGACTGCAGCAGATTCCGAATGTGGATTACGACAAGAACCGCCTGGAGCAGGAACTCATCTACTACATCGAGAAGCTCGACATCAGCGAGGAGAAGCAGCGCCTTGCCAACCACCTGAAGTATTTCCGCGAGACCATGAATGAGGAAGGTCATGGTGTAGGAAAGAAACTCGGTTTCATCGCACAGGAAATGGGACGCGAAATCAACACCACCGGCTCTAAGAGCAACCAGGCTGAGATGCAGAACATCGTGGTGAAGATGAAGGACGAACTGGAGCAGATCAAGGAGCAGGTGCTGAATGCCCTCTAAACAAGAGACAGGCACCTTCTCTCTCCCCAAAAGCCCCCTCAAAAGCCCCCTCAAGTGGCGTTTTTGAAAGCCTCGCCCCCGTTCCAGGCGATTCTATCGCCTGTCCAAAAAGCCCCCTATCAAACAGCAAATAAAGAAAAGAAGAATAAAAAATGAAGAACGGATTGTTAATTTTCAGCGCCCCATCGGGCAGCGGTAAGAGCACAATAGTAAACTGGCTGATGAAAGAGCACCCGGAATTGAAGCTGGCTTTCTCTATCAGCTGTACCTCTCGTGCTCCGCGCGGTACAGAACAGAATGGTGTAGAGTATTTCTTCCTCTCTCCAGAGGAATTCAAGGCTAAGATTGAGGCTGACGAGTTCCTGGAGTATGAGGAGGTTTACCAGGACAGATTCTACGGCACCCTGAAGTCACAGGTAGAAAACCAGCTTACCAAGGGCGAGTCGGTGATTTTCGATGTTGACGTGAAGGGTGGTGTAAACATCAAGAAGTTTTATGGCGAGCGTGCCTTGAGCATCTTTGTCCAGCCACCTTCGGTAGAGGAATTGCGCCGCCGTCTGGTGGGTCGCAATACTGATGCGCCTGAGGTGATTGAGCAGCGCCTTGCCAAGGCAAGCTATGAGTTGACCTTCGCCCCTCAGTTTGACCACGTGGTCGTAAACGATGACTTGGAGAAGGCTCAGCAGGAGGTTTATCAGCTCGTCAAGGCCTTCCTAGACGCAGAGTAAGAAATGAAGAAGGTAGGAATCTTTGGCGGTAGCTTCAACCCCATCCATACGGGCCATATCGCATTGGCGAAAAGCCTTTGCGAGAAGGCCTGCCTGGACGAGGTGTGGTTCATGGTTTCGCCCATGAACCCATTCAAGAAGACCGCTACCGACTTGCTCGACGACCAGCTGCGCCTGGAAATGGTAGAAAAAGCGCTGGAGCACGAGCCACAACTGAAGGCATGCGACTATGAGTTCCGCCTGCCTAAGCCATCTTATACCTGGCATACGCTGCAAGCCATCAGCAAGGATTACCCGGAAAACGAGTTCACCCTGCTGATTGGTGGCGACAACTGGGCAGCTTTCGACAAGTGGTACCACCACGACGACATCCTAGCCCACTATCCCATCGTGGTTTATCCGCGCCAGGGAGCCTGCATAGGCAATGTACCAGAAGGCGTTACCATCGTAGAAACTCCACTGCTCAACATCAGCAGCACGGAAATCAGAAAGCGTATCAAAGAGGAGGAAAGCATCAGGGGAATGGTGCCGGAATGCATCGAGCAACTGGCTGTCAGAAACTACAGGCAGCTCTAGGCATCCCTCTATCCGAAAACGCTTAAAATCATATTTAAACAACAAACAGCAAAAAATGAGTTGGAAAGAAATCATTAAGAAGTGTCTGAACGTGGCTTCTGCGCCGATTCGCAGAAATGCCAACTTCTTTGTGTTCATGTACCTGCTGGGCATGATCAGTTCTATCGTGACTACACCAGCCAAGGGGACTTTATACGACAACCTGTTCCTAGAACTCTTTGTCGACCTCTATGTTGTGTGTGCCGTTGTCGCCATCTTCCCCAAGAAGGTGCGCTGGGGGCTGCGTGCCGTACTATACCTTATATTATATAGTACAGCTGCCGCCGACACCTATTGCTACGTGAATTTCGGCTCTACGCTCAACCCTTCTATGCTGATGCTGGTGGGCGAGACCAACAGTTCGGAGGCTAGCAGTTTCCTCTCAGCCCTCATCTCTGCCGAGGTTCTCTTCAGTAGTGTGGGCTGGATCCTGCTTCTCGCTCTCATCCAGATTCTCATCGCCATCTTTCGCAAGCAACTCATCAAGCTATACGTTTTCATCATTACCGTTCTGGAGTTGGCTTCTGTCAAGAAACGGCTGATGGCTATCCCCCGCATGACTGCAGCCATGCCTGCCAGCTTCGGAATCCTATGCCTCATCATCTTCATCATAGGATGCTGCACTTCCTGGCACAACAAGATGGCTTACCATAAACTCATGAACGGTAGAACAATAGGCGAAGTAGAGCATATCCTGACAGAAAAGGATCATGCTGTTCTCTATCTGCCTGTCTACCGACTCCAATTCAGTATCTATGCCAACCAGCTGGCTGCGCATCAGATTACCCAACTCATTCATGCTGCCCACGAGGTAAAGGTTGACAGTTGCAGCTACCGCTCGCCAAACATCGTGCTGATTATCGGCGAAAGCTTCGGCCGCCATCATTCCCAGCAGTACGGCTATTTTATGGATACCACTCCACAGCAGGTAGCCTTGGAGAAATCGCGCAAACTCACCAAGTTTACCGATGTGGTAACCTGCTGGAACCTGACCAGTTTCGTTTTCAAGAACATGCTCTCTACCCATGTGGTAGGCGAGAAAGGCGAATGGTGCGACTATCCGCTCTTCCCTGAAGTGTTCCGAAAGGCAGGCTACAACGTAACTTTCATCACCAACGAATTCCTGCCACAGGCAAAGGAGGCGGTTTACGACTTCAGCGGCGGTTTCTTCCTGAACAACCCGGAACTGAGCAAACTCCAGTTCGACCATCGCAACACCCAGCTCCACGACCTGGACGACGGATTGCTGAAGGATTATGATGACAGTCTGAAGAACTTCCAGAAGGAGCATAACCTCACCATCTTCCACCTGATGGGCCAGCATGTAAACTATAAGCAGCGCTACCGCACAAAGCAAGCCCGGTTCTGGGCAAGCAGTTATGAAGACAAGCGCCCTGAACTGACCAATGCCCAGCGCAAGATGCTGAGTCATTACGATAACGCCACCCTCTACAACGACTCTATCGTAGCCCAGATTGTAAAGCGTTTCCAAAAGCAGGATGCAATCGTCATCTACGTGCCCGACCATGGCGAAGAATGCTACGAAGAGAACCGAGGCTTCATCTGCCGTAACCATTCTGCAGAAATCGACTGGCCGCTGGCTCACTATGAGTTTGAAATTCCGTTCTGGATATACTGTTCGCCAAAATATATCAGGAACCACCGCGATATTTACCGTCAGATACGCAAGGCCAAGGACAAGCGCTTCATGACCGATGCCCTGCCTCATCTTCTGTTGTATCTGGCTGGCATTGAGACACCTACCTATAAGGAGGAATATAACATTCTGAGTCCGAAATATGACGAGATGCGACCACGTATCCTCAAAAACTCTGCCGATTACGACAAACTTCGTGATGCGCATCTGGAAAAGATAAAAAAGGAAGAAAGTAAAAAGGTAAAAAAGAAAGAAAGGAGAAACTGATTATGAATAGTGCTATTCTATCACGCCCGGCATGCAATGCCCTGAGAGGACTCGCCATCATCGGCATCTTCTTGCATAACTACTGCCATTGGCTGGGACCTATTGTCAAGGAGAACGAGTATCAGTACTTCCAGCACAATGTTGACTGGCTGAACCAGGTAATGGTCAGCATGGACCTCAACCTGCCTGTGCACCTGCTCTCGTTCTTCGGCCATTACGGTGTGCCCGTATTCCTCTTTCTGAGTGCTTACGGACTGGTGATGAAATATGAGGCTAAACCTCATCTCTCTACCGAACAGCAGACCAGAATGTACAGCATCTCGGGCAAGAAACTTACAGGAAGCATCAACTGGCGCGAACCGCTCCACTTTATCCGCTATCACTATCTGAAGCTCTTCAAGATGATGATAGTAGGTTTCGTAGCATTCACGATGCTCGACCTTATCACGCCTGGCTCTCACCACTATGCAGCGCTCGACATCGTTGCGATGCTGGGCATGTTCAATAATGTATTGCCAAATCCGGATAACATCATCTGGCCGGGTCCGTACTGGTTCTTTGGTCTGATGCTGCAACTTTACATCGTCTATCGACTGCTGCTCTATCGCCGCCATTGGGGATGGACCGTAGGATTGATGGCCATCTGCATCGTCATCCAGCTCCTCCTGGGCTTTGACAATCCGGAGAGTGAAGTGATGAACCGCTACCGCTACAACTTTATGGGCGGCATGCTGCCATTCGGTTTGGGCATCCTCTATGCCAGATATGGCGAGAAGATTCTGATGACGTTCCATTCGCCTATCACCAACTTCTTTGGCTGCATCTTCTGCATCTCGCTGATTTACAGTCTGAGCGGCAGCATGGTTGGCTGGACCTTCGTGCCTTTCTTCTTCTGTCTGCTGAGCGTATTGGTAGCCGACCTGCTCCAGAACATCAGTTGGCTATCTGGTATTTATAAAGTATTAGAGTGGATGGGCAGCATATCAGCCGCCCTCTTCGTATGCCACCCTATCACCCGCAAGATATTCATCCCTATCAGCCGTCAGGGCGACATCTATGCCGGTCTGCTCCTCTACATCATATCGAGCATCTGCCTGGCTTGGCTCTTCACCCAACTGATGAAGAAGATTCCAAACCCGAAATATTAAAAGAAAATCATGAAGATAAAAGATATAGAACTGGCGAATATCAGCCGGTTTCGCGGCGAGTTGATGGGAGCAGCCATGCTGTTCATCATCCTCTTTCATGTGGCATTGCCTAGAGAAAATGCCTTTTTCGGGCTTCGCAGAATGGGCAATGTCGGTGTAGACATGTTCCTCTTTCTCAGCGGAATAGGTCTCTGGTTCTCGTGGATGAAGAATCCTTCTGCCAAGCATTTCTTCATCCGCCGTTATCTGCGCATCTACCCTACCTGGCTCATCATAGCCTGCCTCTTCTATATCCCTTCTTTCCAGGGCGGAAGCACCTGGAACTGGATCTATCTCTTTGGCGAAATAACCATAAACTGGGGGTTCTGGCTGCATGATGAGCTCAACTTCTGGTACATCCCGGCTACGATGATGCTCTATCTCTTTGCCCCTGCCTACATGGAACTCATCAAGCGCCATCCTATCTACCGCTGGCTGCCGGTGGTGATGATCATGTGGTGCATCCTGGTACAATATGTCACCCCGATACATCAGGCTGTAGGACATCTGGAGATTTTCTGGAGCCGCGTGCCTATCTTCTTCATCGGCATCAACATGGGTGAGATGGTCAGACAGAAACAGACGCTAGACGGCACTTCGATATGGATGATATGGCTCATGTTCCTGATGACGCTGCTGGCGAGCATCTTCCTGGAACAGGAGAAGCATGGCATGTTTCCGCTCTTCCTGGAACGCATGCTCTATATCCCGCTCACCATCACCAGCATCCTGCTGCTGAACCGCATCTTCCGCCGCACCCCGAGTTGGTTTAACAAGGGGTTCATGTTTGTGGGAGCGCTGAGCCTGGAGTGTTATCTGCTCCATATCCACTTCGTGCTGAAATACCTAGAACCGCATCACTTGGGCTATTGGCCTACCTTCTTCATCTGCATAGGCATCACCCTGCCTGCAGCATGGATTCTGAGCAAGATAGCCGGATGGATTTCTAAAGAGTTAGCTAAGTTTATCAAGTAAAAAGGAGTTTATTTATTAAGAAAATTGGAGTTTTATGAACGAGAATAAATTGGAAGACAGTAAAGGTTTTGCTGCGCTGCTGCGACTGGTTCGCCCGAAACAATGGATCAAGAATGGCTTTATCTTCTTACCGCTGTTCTTTGGCGGCGCCCTGTTACATACTGATGCCCTGCTGGCGGGTCTGATTACTTTCTTCGCCTACAGTTTTGCCGCATCGAGCATCTATTGTTTCAACGATATCTATGATGTGGAGGCCGACCGCCGCCACCCTGTCAAGTGCCATCGTCCGATAGCATCGGGGACGGTCAGCATCAAACAGGCATACGGACTGATGTTCCTGATGTTTGCCCTCTCTATGGGTGTATGCAGCCTGCTCGGCTCATGGGAGACGATGGGAATCATCATCTTCTATTGGCTTCTGAATCTCGGCTACTGCGCCAAATTCAAGCAATATGCCATCATCGATGTGTGTATCGTGGCTTTCGGTTTCGTACTCCGTCTGCTGGCAGGTGGTGTAGCAACGGGCATCGTACTCAGTAAGTGGATTGTGCTGATGACCTTCCTCATCACCCTCTTCATGAGTTTTGCCAAGCGCCGCGATGATGTGCTGCGCATGGAGAAGACGGGCGAGGCTCCCCGCAAGAATACCATCCGCTACAACCTCACCTTCATTAACCAGGCTATCACGATTACGGCTTCCGTAACCCTGGTATGTTACATCATGTATACGGTGAGTCCGGAGGTGATTGATAATTTCCATACTGATTATCTCTATCTTACGAGTGTCTTTGTGCTGGTCGGTTTGCTGAGATACATCCAGATAGCCGTGGTAGACCAGAAGAGTGGTGACCCTACGAAGATTATTCTACGCGACCGCATTACACAGTTTATCGTGCTCGCCTGGTTGCTCTCCTTCCTGATCCTTATTTATATCGTATAAGAAAATGAAGAAGAAAATATATTGTTTCGATTTCGACGGAACGCTGACAACAAGCGATACCCTACTGGAATTCATCAGATATGCCAAGGGTACCGGTCGGTTTCTGATGGTTTTCCTGATGTACAGTCCGCTCCTGGTACTGATGAAGCTGCATCTCTTTCCCAACTGGAAGGCGAAGCAACTCATCTTTGCCCATCTTTTTGCCGGCATGCGTATCGAGAAGTTTGATGCGCTCTGCCGCGATTTTGCCGAAGAATACCAGCATCTGTTGCGCCCCAAAGGTGTCACGCTGGTACACGAAGCCCTGGTTGCAAGTGCTCAGGTTTTCATCGTGAGTGCCAGCATCGACAATTGGGTCCGCCCGTTCTTTAAAGTTCGCGGCCTAGATGGAGTCAGGGTTTTAGGTACCCAGATAGAAGTGATTGACGGCAGACTTACCGGCAAGTTCAAGAGCAACAACTGCTATGGCGAGGAAAAGGTGCACCGCATCTGCGAGGCACTGACCACCTCCGCCAATGCCTACGGTACCCTCTCATTATCTTTCGACCGCGCGCAATACGAAATAGAAGCATTTGGCGACAGCCGAGGCGATAAGGAGATGCTCGCCTTCGCCAACAAAGGACATTACAAGCCCTTCTGAATTTAGAAACGCATAACGGAAGACAGGAAAGCCTAACGGAGTCGCAAACCATCTTGCCAAGTACCCATGTACGGCGAAACGCCGTATCAAGTATACCAACTTACTGACTTACAATACATTAACTTGTTATGAAACAAAGGAATACAGACATCGACTGGATAAGAGCCATACTCATTATTCTCATGATATTGATTCATATCGTGAGCTTCGGCAACGCATACCCCCAGCTCAAGGCAGGCATTCTCTCATTCATGATGCCTACCTTCCTCATCATCACGGGCTATCTCGTGAATATCGAGAAAAGCCCAAAGGAGATGGGAAGATACCTGATGTGTCTCGCTTTGCCTTACGTCATCATGGTAACCGGTTTCTCTGTACTCTCCTATTTCATGCCGGTGAGAGATGGCATCACGGAACTGTCACTCTCTCAGATTTGTGAGAAGATATTCGTTACTTCCATCGGTCCCTATTGGTTCATCCAGACCATGATTATCTGCGGCATTCTCTATTACGTCAGTTTCAAGGGAGCAACCTGGGGAACCCTCAGACAGGGAAAAACGACGATGAGCACCACCACAAGCCTCTTTATCTTCGCCACCCTACTCCTGCTTCTGTCCAAGACACCCGCTCTTTCGCCCAGTGCCGCCACCTATTATTTCATCGGAGCGGTACTCAGACAATGCCATATCGGCTTTGACAGAATTTTCCGTCCTTCACCGGTTGCCCTGCTGCTCTGGATCAACTTGCTGGGCTTAGAAGAATGGTACGACTGGGGCACGCTCGCCATCGTCTTCTCCTGCTGGTGCTGCATTTCATCCCTGATGTGGATACACAGCCTCATCAAACGCCTACAGGATAATGCCTGCGTCCGAAAGACAGAAGACACCTTATTATATATAGGCCGCAACACGCTGCCCATCTACCTCTTCCACCCTATCTTTACGATGGCAGCCAAGTTTTATCATCCCCTCTTTAGCTGGGACAGGAGCGAGATCATCTTTGCCCTTGTTACCATCTTCATCGCCATTGCCGGAAGCATCGGCATCGCCAAGATGATGGAGAAGACCCGACTGGCTTATCTCTTCGGAAAAGGAAAGATGCTGAGATAAATAAAACCAGGATATATTTGGTAATTTGGAGATTTTGAAGTACTTTTGCAACATGAATATCAAGAACAAGATAAATAATATGGATGATGCCAAGCGAGAGAAGCTGGGCGAAGTCATCAGATTCGGAATCGTAGGCGGACTGGCTACGGTACTGCAATATGTCATCTACCTGGCTATGATGCCGGCGCTGACCCATTTCATCCCCAACATGGGCGACCACAGCCTAGCTACCACAGCCAACACCATCGCCTACATCGTGAGTTTCATCTTCAATTTCATCGCCAGTACCCGCTATACCTTCAAGGTAAAGGCGAATGCCAAGCGCGGAGCAGGATTCACCCTCTCCCACATCGTCAACTACTCGATGCAGACCCTCTGCCTCAACCTCTTCGTAGGCTTGGGTCTAGCCAAACAGCTGGCTATGATACCCACCCTCTGCATCTGCATCCCGGTAAACTTCCTCCTGGTAAGGTTCTTCCTGAAGAAATAAGGGGATTCCCAAAACACGATAAAAGAAAGATATGAAAAAGATATTCGATATTTTTAAAATCAAGAAAGAAGAAAGAGTTTCAGCACTCGTCGCACTCATCATAGCATGTGCTCTCAATGCCCTGACTGTCATCAAATACCACAGCCAGTTCTCGCAGATTACAGATAATTATCACAAACTCTTTGTCAAGACCTTCCATGTGGCAGGTTTCGACCCGCTTACCTATAGCATCGTATCTCACTGGGACACAGAATATAACGTATACCGCCACCCGCTACTGGCGTTCTTCATGTATATCCCGAATCAGATAAATCAAGGATTGCTAATGCTTACCGGCATCAACTGCGTTCAGTTTGTCGTGGGAGCTATCCTGGTGTTCTGCGCCTTCTATTCTTTCATTTTCCTTTATCGTATATTCAGAGAAGTGATTGGTACAGAGCGCTTTGATGCCAATCTGCTCTCTGCCTTCTATTTCTCTTTTGCCTATGTGATGGTTTCAGCGATGGTACCCGACCATTTCATCATGTCGATGATCATACTCCTCTGTACCCTGTATATCACAGGCGTATGCATGAAGAAAGGCAGACAACTTACCATCTGGCAGACTATCCTGCTCTTTGTATTTACAGCGGGCGTATCGCTCAACAATGGTCTGAAGACCTATCTTGCCGCCCTTTTCACCAATGGCAGAAAGTTCTTCAGTATCAAATACTTTCTGATAGGAGTCATCCTTCCTGCCGCACTCATGTGGGCTTTCGCCAGATGGGAATACCGCACCTTCGTATGGCCTAAGGAGATGGCAAGACACGAGGCTAAGATGAAGAAAAACAAGGAAGCCACAGCCAAGATTTACCAGCAATACCGCGACAGCACTGGCGTGAAAGACTCGGCAAAGGTAGAAGCTGCCGTCAGGAAAATCATCAAGGATAAAGCGCATGCCAAATATGTTCGTGACCATAAACAGATATGGAACAAGAACACGGGCAAGCCTATCGCCAAGGGCGAATTCATGAACTGGACCGACAAGACGACCTCCCGCTCACAAACTCTGGTCGAGAATTTCTTCGGTGAAAGCATCATGCTGCACCAGCAGAACCTTCTGGGCGATGTATTGCGCAACCGTCCGGTTATCGTGAAATACCAGTCTGCAGTCAATTATGTGGTAGAGGCATGCATCGTTGTGCTTTTCTTACTTGGCATCCTTGCCGGAAGAAAATCAAAGTTCCTCTGGCTCACCCTGACATTCTTCCTGATGGATGCTGCCCTCCATATCGGTTTGGGCTTCGGTATCAACGAGGTATATATCATGACTGCCCACTATATGTATGCCCTTCCTATCGCCATCGCCTTCCTGGCGCTCAAGGCTAAAGGAAAGAGCCTGAAATGGGCCTTCAGAGGATTGATGCTCGCCATCACCCTCTATCTGTGGATCAGCAACGGATATCTGCTGGTAGGCTACATGCTAGGATAAATATTAGCAAGAAGCCTTGATCCAGCGGATGATATCCTCATGCTCCATATCAAACTTACGGGCAAAGAGGCGGTTGCTTTGTTCCAGCTCCTCTTTGTCTGCTATAGTCCAGACGTATGGATTACCGCGTTTCCAGTCGATAAGTCGCATACATCCTTCGTATTCATCCTTTTCAGAATACAGGGCAGCCCGGAAGTCGGGATGATTCCATACCAGGGTCTGCAGGAAGAACTCATCAGGGCAGAAGGTATAATTGAATCTCTTCAGCACAAACGGTTTCTTGCTCACCACATATTCCACGCATGCCTGCGTGATGCTCACCCAGTTGGCACCCTTGGCAAAATCCATCTTCTGGCGATGCAGGAACGGCATGAGCAGCATCGAAAGATATTTATTCAGTCGCCTGGTAATGGCATTCAAAGCCCCATACTTCGAGCGGGTAAGACTGGTAAATAGCCAATAACGCATCATCTTCCGGCGGCAATCCCATTCAAATTCCTCGCCATGATTGATGCCCACAAACTCCTTACCCTGATGCTCCTCAAAGAACTGATGGATGTAATCCTGCGATTTGATAGGTAAATCCTGACCACTCAGCAGATGGTAGTAGGCATAAGGTCCATGCTTCAAAGCCTCCTCGAAAAGCACATACTCCGCCTTAATCTGGCTCAGATTTCCCCAACGCACATCCACCCTCTGTTCCAACACAAAGAGGCGTGCCTTGGAAAGAACCAGCGGTTCAGCACCATCCAGCATATCCGACTTCCGGTCGATATGCAGAAATATATCATTGCGCTCATCATCGAGCATCGACAGCAATACCCTCAGAAGCGGTAAACTGCCATGAGCCATTATCAAAAAAGCATGTTTCATTGTCATTATTTATCTTTATTATCCAACTGTCCGTCCTGATGACTTTTTCATCATCATTGCGACAAAGATACACCAAATAAAAGAGAATACAAAATAAAACTCCGTTTTTATCAGAAAAAAGACACAAAATAGAGCCTTTCTTTTTGAATATTCAGAAAAAACAATTACTTTTGCAGCGCTAAGAAGGAGATGCGGCATGCATCAGCCCAGCAAAAAATAATCAGAGAATGAACAATATATTTAGAATTAAAAAAGAAGAAAGGCTCTTTGCCTTGATTACACTCATCGTTATCATCGCCTTCAATGTGCTGATGATAACCTATCATTTTGATGATTTCGGCAAACCGAAAGCAGGATTCTGGACGCTCTTCACCAAGAACTTTCAGATTTCAGGTTTCGACCCCTACACCTACCTTACCCTCTCGAAGTGGAAGGTGTATTACACGGAGTATCGCCATCCCATGCTCCCTTTCTTCCTCTATCCTTTCTCGCTACTGAACGGCTGGCTGATAGAACTCACCTCCCGCAACTGGGCAACTACCATCGTGGCGGTGATGATGACATTCTTCTCCACCTACTCCACCCTCTTCTTCAGAAGAATCTTCAGAGAGGTAATGCAGCTGAAGGCTATAGACAGCAATGTGCTCACAGCGATGCTTTTTTCCTTTGCCTACGTGCTGCTCGTCACCTTTGTGGATGACCATTTCGGCATGTCGCTTTTCTTCCTGTCAATGACACTTTATCTGGCAGGCAAACAGCAGCAGGAACACCGCAGCATGCCTTGGTGGCAAACAGCCCTGCTCTTTTTCTTCACGGCAGGCATCACGCTGAGCAATGGCGCCAAGACCTTCCTTGCCGCCCTCTTTACCAATGGCAAAAAACTCTTCCGCCCGAAATATCTGGCATTGGGCATCATCTTGCCTACCCTCCTGATAGGTGCTGCAGGCATTTATCAGAACAAGGCTTTCATCATTCCGAACCGTCTGGAAGGAGAACGGCTCGTGGCTCAGAAAGCTGCGAAAGACAGTACTTTTAGGGCTAAGATGGAACAGAAGCAAAAACACGATAAGGCCATCGCTGGCAAAAATATCCAGAAACGAGGCATGCTCTCATGGGCAGATATGTCTATCTCCCGTTCAGAATCACTGGTAGAAAACGTTTTTGGCGAATCGCTTATCCTGCACAGAGAACATCTTCTGGAAGATATCCACAGCCACCGCCCGATATTCGTGAAATACCAGACACCCGTTCCTTATATCATAGAGGGTATCATCGTGATTCTGCTGTGTATGGGCTTTTGGATGGGAAGAAGATCGGCCTTTCTCTGGCTCATAGCCTCATGGGTGGCATGCGATGCCTTCATTCATCTGGTCATGGGATTCGGACTGAACGAGGTTTATATCATGGCTGCCCATTGGGCGTTCATCATTCCGGTTTGTATCGGATATATCATCAGAAACTGTAAGGAGAAATATCTGCCTTATCTTCGTGGCACACTCGCAGTTATCACCATCTTCCTGTTCTTCTATAATAGCACGCTGATATTCGAGTATCTCACAAGATAAAAAAGTATCTTAGATTAAAACCATCATGCTGAAAATAAGTATCTTAACCCCTATCTATGGAGTAGAAAAATATATCGAACAGTGCGCCCGGTCACTGTTCGAGCAGTCGTATGCGTCTATCGAATACATCTTTGTAGATGACTGTACCCCCGATAATAGCATCGGTATCCTACAATCGCTCCTGAAAGAATATCCTGAAAGAGCACAACAGGTACGCATCATCCACCACGACAGAAACCGGGGCGTGGGTGCCGCAAGACAGACGGCATTGATGGCAGCTACAGGCGACTATCTTTTATTTGCCGATAGCGATGACATGCTGCCGGAAGATGCAGTTGAGAAGCTGACCACAAAAGCCGAAAGCACTCATGCCGACCTGATTGATGGCGGCTACCGGGAATGGTGCGATGGTAAAGCTGGAATACTCCAGAAACCTTTTGATGTTTCTGACAAGAAACTGCTCAAACTGCTTGTTTGTCAGAACATCATCACCAACCGGCTGTGGGGCAGAATCTATAAGCGTTCGCTCATCATGGAGCACAGGATATTCTTTGAAGAGGGCATCAACTATGCGGAAGATCTTTTCTGGAATGCCCAGTTCATGTTCTACGGCAAAAAGGTGAACATCGATGATGCGGTATATTATTATCGTACCGACAATGAGAATTCCTACAATCACAACATCTCTGAAAAGAATCTCCTGTCATACTTCAAGTCAACCCGCCGACTCATCGATTTTTTCGAGCAGAACGATAAGAAGCATCAGTATCTCAGAGCCACAGAGATAGGCATCGTCAATGCCTACCGCTGGGCAGCAAACGCACAGGTAGCCTTCGAAAAGGTGGATCAGGCACTCGGCTACAAGCCTAAGAGCTGCCTCATCCGACTCATCATCAAGCTCATCAAAAAGGGGGTACCTGTCAAGAGGGTGAATCTTATCTACCTCGCTTACAGAAAGCTATACACTCTTCTAATATCTGCACCTTCAGCAGCTTCATGATACAGAAGTAGATGGTGGCTGAAACCAGCAGACGAACCAGCAGCAGGAGATAGATGTTCTGCAGGCTGCGAGTCATGAAATAGGTAACTACCATCGTGGCTGCCGCACAGAGCATGAATGGCAGTATATCCTTTGCCACATCCAGGAACCGCAATCCGGCAACACACTTCATCATCCACTGCCAGACCAAAAGCCAGGCGATGATAAACACGGTATAGGCTATCACCATGGTCTGGATGCCATATTGATGACAGAACAACACCAAGGCGAGCAACCCCACTACCTGACCGATGTTGCACCACATATACACATCAGAACGCCCCTTGCTGATGGCAAGATTCTGATAGAGCGTATAAATCGGCATAAAGGCACCGCTCACACAGAGAATCTGCAACAGCGGCACACTGGCTATCCATTTCTCATGAATCGTAATCAGAATGAATTCGCGTGATACCAGGGTCAAACCAAACATCAATGGAAAAGAAAGGAATGCCGTGAAACGGAGCATTTTTCTAAACACCAGCAACTCGCGGTTCTTATCGTTCTGGATAGAAGCCAAGACAGGCTGAGCTATCTGTCCCACCGTATTGGCAACAAACGAATTAGCCTTGGTGTCCCAGTTGTATGCCTGACTATAGTTACCCACATCATTAATCGGATAGAACCTGCCGAAGACAAAGGTCAATACATTATTGCTCACCGTATTAATGATGTTGGTAACCAGGAGTTTCACGCTGAATCCAAACATCTTCCTCACCGGTCCGAAATCGATATGAAAGTTCGGGCGCCATCCCGTATAATAATATCTTCCTATATTCAGCACAAGGATAAAGATAACCTGCTGCCAGGCAAGACTCCAGTAAGCCATGCCGTTGAATGCCAGTACCAGTCCCACGACATTCGAACTGATCAGGGCCATGAAATTAACGATGGTAATCTCCTTGTTCATCATGGTCTTCATCATATATCCGTTCTGGGCGATGCCAAACGAAGAGATGAAGAAACTCAGGAACACGAAGCGCGACAGGGAGGTGAGACAAGGCTGATGGAAGAAATCTGCTATCAGCGGCGCACAGAAAAAGAGCACCACATACATGGTAAGACTCACCAGGACATTAAACCAGAACACCGAGTTATAATCGTTGTCGGTGGGTTTTCTGATATTCACCAGTGCCTGGGTAAACCCGCTACTCTGCAGATTGCCCGCTATCAGGGTGAATATGGTGAGGATGCCGATGATACCATAATCGGCTGGCGACAACAAACGCGCCAAGAAGATGCCAAAGAGGATATTGAGTACCTGGGTAGAGCCACTGTTCATCGCTCCCCAGAACAATCCCTTGGCGGTTTTTTCCTTTAATGATTCTGCCATCGTTTCTATCTGATAAATATGGAATATTACTTGTTTTTACTTTTTAGAATGCAAAAGTAGCATAAATAGTTTGAAGTTCAAAACTTTTTGCTTACTTTTGCAGCCGTAAAACAGAAAAAAGTATGGATATTAAGAACATCAAGAAGGAATGGAACGCCACAATACTCGATATATTGAAGGCTTTCATCGAAATCTGCAACAAGTATCACCTCAGATATTACTGTTGTGCCGGCACCGCTATCGGAGCCGCCCGTCACCACGGAATGATTCCCTGGGACGATGACATCGACGTACTGATGCCACGCCCCGACTACGACCGTCTGCTCGAAATCGCCAAGCATGAAGACTTTGGCAAATACGAGGTAGTAACTCCCTACAACAACGAGTCATACCCTCTGTATTTCTCCAAACTCGTGAATCGCGAAACCACCCTTATCGAGGAGAAGGAGCGTCCCTGCATCATCGGTCTTTACGTAGATATCTTCCCTCTTGATGCCACCGACGATGACCTGGAAACGGCAAAGGCGCTGTATCGCAAATACTCGAAGACCATCAACCGTCTGAATGCCGTAACCACCCACAATACTTTCATTGAGTACATCTCCCTGCTCCTGCACAAGGAAACCTGGGGCCGCTTTGCCATCAAGACGATCGCCTTCTTCTGCCGCAGCAAGATGCGCCACCGCCTCATCCAGCAGATGGACGAGATGAGTCACCGGTATGACTTCGATAAGGCGAAGAACGTACTGGTGAATACAGGTTCCTACCACTATAAGGAGATTTTCCCGAAGGAATGGCTCGGCAAGGGCAAGGAATTCCCGTTCGAGGATACCACCGTCTTGCTGCCGGAGCAGGCTGATACCTATCTGCGCCACTTCTTTGGCGACTATATGAAGTTTCCACCCGTAGAACAGAGAGTAGAGAAACACCTTCGCTACTATCTGAACATGGAAAAGCGGGAAATATGGGATGAGATTAAAAGAAAGCTTTAGCCTTCCCTCACTTCCTGCAAGGTATGTCCGAAACCTTCTTCTACATCAAAGAGCGGTTTCCAGCCTAAAGCCTTGAGTTTATCCGTACTGAAGGTTGCCTTGGTGATAGGCGTGGTATTGCCCTGCTGCGCATCCGCCTCAGGAATATCAAACACCACCTTTCTATCCGCTTTCCGGGCTATCAGCTCTGCCAGTTGGCGGATGGAGATATTCGATTCTGAATGAGCCACATTATAGACATTTGCCCTCTCGCCATCCAGCAGGAGGCGCAAGATGGCATGGGCGGCATCTACCACATAAAGCCAGGAGCGGAAAGCCTCACCCTTACTCTTCAGGACGATATCCTCACCCTTCAGAACATTGCGGATAAACTGGGCATACACCCTATTGTCACTCTCCGTAAAGCCCGGACCGTAGGTATGACTCAGTCTGGCTATCACCACATCGGCATCATACTCTGCTCCGTATGCCATGCAGAGCGTTTCGGCAGCACGTTTGGAAGATGGATAGCAGGCACGCACCGATGCACAATCCACATAGCCGCTGCTCTTCTCGGTAAATTCAGAGCCATCGCCCTCGCCATAGATTTCACCCGAAGAAATATAAACCATGCGCTGCATGCGGTGACTCAATCCATATTCCAGCAGGTTGGATACGCCGTTGATGTTTGCCTTCATCACCTCTACAGGGTTCTGCTTAAAGAAGTTAGGACTCGCATTGCTGGCTGCATCGATGATGTAATCAGCACCCTCAGCCAACTCATTATAGACTGGTTCCCCTATCATCCTGTTCATGCTCTTGATGACAGGCTGGGTAACGTCTATCTCTGCAAAGAAGAAAGATTCATCCTCCCAATAGGCAGCAAACTTCTGTCGGGCACGTTCCTTGTTTCTTCCGGCTGCTATCACCTTGTAGCACCGGGCAGGATTCTGCATCAGCACATCAACCACACAGCCTCCTACCAATCCTGTAGCACCAGCCACAAGAATGGTCTTGCCATGCAGACGCTCCAATTCCAAACCTTCCCGGAAAAGGCGCGCAATATCTTCCTTATATGGTGAATTTCCTATCATAACATGTTTATTTTAACCAAGCCTCAGGCTGAACCTTCATCAGTGCCTTCAGTATCTCCAGATCCTCAACGGTGGTTATCTTGATGTTCTTCTCTGAACCAGGCACGATATGCATCTGTCTGCCTCCCAGTTCTGCCATCAGGGTACAGGATGCCACCGAATTGGTGATGCCCTTCTCCTTAGCCTCTTCGTGGGCTGCTATCAGATTGCCCAAACGGAAGGTCTGGGGTGTCTGGGTACGGATCAGTTTGTCGCGCGGAATACTGGTGTTGGTCGTAAAACCATCTTCGCTCTCCAGGATAGCCTCTCTACATTTGATACCCGTAATGGCATAGCCATACTTCTGGCAGATGGCGATATTGGACGAGATGATGTCTTGCGACAAGAGTGGGCGCACGGCATCATGCACCAGCACCAGGTCGTCATCACCGCATCCCACCTCTTTCAAGCCATAGATACCATTGTGGATTGACTCCTGACCATTGCTTCCGCCAGGGAATATCCATTTCAGCTTGGTAATGCAGAACTGGTTGGCATACGACTGCAGTACCGTTTCCCAACCTGCCAGACATACCACAGCAATACCCTGAATATCAGGATGCTTCTGAAAAGCCATCATCGTATGGATGATGATAGGACAGTTGTCTACATGCATAAACTGCTTTGGGATGTCCTGTCCCATTCTATTGCCAGAACCTCCGGCTATGATCAATGCATAGTTCATATTCTCTATCTTTAAATTGATTATTTCTGAATGATTCTCCCCGGATTCCCTACCACGGTAGCCCCGTCGGGAATATCCTGGAATACCACAGCACCGGCGCCTATCGTCACGTGATTGCCGATATGGATGCCGCCGAATACCGTGGCGCCGGTATAAATCTTCACGTCATTTCCGATGGTAGGTCTGCCGCCCTTGCCGTTGCCCAGCGTCACCATCTGCAGACAGTAGAAGTCATCACCTATGCTTTCTGCGTTGAGATAGGTGGCATAGCTGTGCTCCAGATGCGCACCCTTCCCGATATGCGGACACCAGATGGTCATCGTACGCTCAGGAGGCAACAGCCAGCTGATGAAAACCGAACGGTATTCGCCCATGCGGTAATAAAACAGATTGCGGAAACTCCTTTCGCGGGTGCATGCCTTAATCAGGTTGAGCACCGTAGGCTTCCTGTCCTGCACCTTCAGCAGGTCGGCATCTATCTCCTTCTTATGGAGCAGATACAAAGCGATATGCGGCAACATGCGCACCGCCGAAGCTGACAATATGATGGTTTGTACTATCGGATTCATGACTCTAAATCTTGTTTTAACATGGTTGCAAAGATACAAAAAATAAAGCAACTAGCATGCTTTTATCCGAAAACAATTGCTCTTTTCACTAAAAATAAGATAATAGAACAGGGTTTGTAGATTTTTAGTCGGTTTTATTGCTAAATAATGTGAATTAAATAGCTTTCCATACAACTTTTCCGTACCTTTGCACAAAGTTATATATAACGATATTATAGAAGAGGATAAAACAGAACATTATGAAGAGGATATTGATTGTAGAAGACGATTTGGCATTCGGAACAATGATACAGACTTGGCTCAAAAAGAAAGGATTCGATGTAGAAAGGGTAACATCCGTAGGCGCTGCCATCAAAGCGATGGGAGCCGGCGATGCATTCCATCTAGTTCTTTCCGACCTGCGCCTGCCCGACCATGACGGACTGGTATTGCTCCAGCATATCAGAAAGTCCGATGCCCACCTGCCTTTTATCGTAATGACTAGCTATGCAGAGGTTCAGAATGCTGTATGTGCCATGAAATCGGGTGCTACCGATTACGTGGCTAAACCCTTCCATCCCGAAATCCTCTTAGAGAAAATCCGTGAGGCTATCCAGTCGGATGCTGCTGCGGTTTCAACCCCTCAGCGTGCGGAATCTGCCGCCATGCAGGATGCGCCCCAAGAAGAGCAGCAGGGCGCTACGGAGGTTCCTAGATATATAAAAGGTGAAAGCGAGGCTTCCAAACAGCTCTACGAGTTCGTTTCGCTCGTTGCCCCAACCCCGATGTCAGTGCTCATTCTCGGAGCCAGCGGCACCGGAAAGGAATATGTGGCGCGCAGCATCCACGAACAGAGTCTGCGCAAGGACAAACCTTTCTATGCCATCGACTGCGGCGCCATTCCTAAGGAGGTGGCAGCATCTGAATTCTTCGGATATAAGAAGGGTGCCTTTACCGGAGCCGAACAGGATAAGAAGGGTGCCTTCGAGATAGCTAACGGCGGAACGGTTTTCCTCGATGAGATGGGAAACCTCAACTACGAAGTACAGGTGCAGCTCCTCAGAGCCTTGCAGGAGAGGAAAATCCGTCCGCTGGGCAGCACGCAGGAGATTGATGTGGATATCCGACTCATCTGTGCCACCAACGAGAATCTGGCGCAGGCGGTAGCCGAAGGCAAGTTCAGAGAGGACCTCTATCACCGCATCAACGAGTTTACCATCTACATGCCTGCCCTCAAGGACAGAGGTGCCGATATCTTCCTCTTTGCCAACCTCTTTATCAAGCACGCCAACCAGGAACTGGGCAAGAATGTGCTCGGAATGGATGCCAAAGCCTCCGAAATCATTGCCTCATACGACTGGCCGGGCAACCTGCGCGAACTGAACAATGTGATGAAGCGCGCCACCCTGCTCACCCGTGGCAAGTATATCGGTGCCCAGGAACTGGAAAAGACGATGGCACAAACCTCCACAGCCCGACCAATCAATATGCAGCTGCACAGCGAACAGTCGGAACAGGAAAGCATCGCCGCTGCCCTGAGAGCCACCCACGGCAACAAGAGCAAGGCAGCCCAACTGCTTGCCATCGACCGCAAGACACTCTACAACAAAATGAAGAAATACGGCATGGAGTAAAACATGCCACACCCCGATTCCCCAATATATTCCACACTATATTGGGGAATTTTTCTACACCTTTTCCCCACTTTCCCCACATCCCGTTTCTGGCACAAAATACCATCAACCCTGATTATCAGATACTTAACCAAATCCATCGATTTTTGGCACGCCTATTGTGATATTATTTAGCGAACTCGCAAATGAGTTTCAGCAAGAGAATTAATAAACAAAATAATATTCACAATTAAAAAACAAAAGAATTATGAAAAAGTTAGTATTTGCAGTTATCGCAGCAGTAGCAATGGTATCAGTTAGCAATGTATTTGCAGGTAACAGAATGGTAAGCGTTGCAGGTTCAGAACCAGTAGACACAGTAGCTCCAGCCGACACAACAGCAACACCTGTTGAGACTCCAGCAGCAACAGTGGATTCAACCGTAGCAAAGTAAATCCACCTTCAGAAAATAGTAATTACGCGTCGCTTTCAATGAAACAGGAGATAGATGACCAGATTTTGGCATTTATCTCCTGTTTTCGTTGGTTTATATCGCATTTTTGATTAACTTTGCACGCAAATAGCAAAAAGACTCAAAACATTAAAAGATAAAAAGATGCAGCAAACAAACGTTCCTTTCAAGGTAGCCCTGGGTTACATCATCGTCGCCATCGTACTGATTCTGGCGATAGGGCTGGTATATCGCAACACCACAACCGTGCTCGCTATCAACCAGGCAACCCGCGACTATATCGAAAAGCGACAGGCAGCCGACAGCACCATGTCCAACCTGCTCAAGGAGGAACAGACCAATCTGCAGCAGCTTACCCGCGCCATGCAGGGCAAGTCATCCCACAACTATCTGCATGAGAAGATGAACAGCCTCAACAGTGGCGAAGATTCCGTTGTCGTGCATTCCAAGGCACCCAAGACTCATGTGGCAAAGAACACCACCGTAGAGGTGATGAAAACCCGCAAGGGCTTCTTTCGCCGCCTTGCCGATGCCTTCAAGAAGGAACATGCCGAAACGCTCAGCATCAGACGCGACAGCAACCAGGCTGTCACCGATACCCTCTCTACCCCGGTCAACTTAGCCGGAAACGTAGCCGATATCCTGGAACAGATTGACCGCAAGGAGAAGCAGTCTACGCGCGATAACCACGATGCCATCAACCGCGAGGTGAGAGACCTGCAGATAACCAATGCCCGCCTCGCCCTGCGCTCCTCCCAGCAGCTCAACGATATCCACCAGCGCGAACGTCAGGCGATGCAGCAGGCTATCAACCAGGCGATGCAGGCGCGCCAGAATCTGCTCTGGCAGATAGGTCTGCTTGCCATCGTAGCCATCACAGCCGCCGTCATCCTCGTCTATTACATCTACCGCGATACGCAGAAGGAACGCATCTACCGCGAGAATCTCGAAGAGGCTAACGAGGAAATCAGGCGCATCATGAACCAGCGCGAACGCCTGCTCCTCACCATCACCCACGATATCAAGGCTCCAGCTGCCAGCATCTCGGGCTTCATCGACCTGATGAAGGATTATGTCGACAACCCGCAGGCCATCTCCTGCCTCAACAGCATCAAGGGTTCTGCCACCCATCTCTCCCGGCTCGTTGCCGCCCTGCTCGATTATCACCAGTTGGAAAACGGACTGATGAAGCTGAACCCGGTAGATTTCTCGCCTGCCGACATGTTCCGCCAGTGTGCCGGAGAGATGCAGATCCTGAGCCAGGAGAAGGGACTGGAACTGCATCTGGAGCTCGATGGCATCAGCAGTCCGCAGACCTACTACCGTGCCGATGCCTTCCGTATCCGTCAGATACTCAACAACCTGGTGAGCAATGCCATCAAGTATACTGATAAGGGCAGCGTCACCATCCAGGCAGCCATCAGTCCCCAGCACCTCCTCACCTTCTCGGTAAGGGATACCGGCAAGGGCATGACCACCGAAGAGCGCCAGAAGGTATTCCAGGCGTTCACCCGTCTGAAGAGTGCCCAGGGCATCGAGGGCACCGGTCTCGGGCTGAACATCACCCAGGAACTGGTTAATCTGCTTCAGGGCACCCTGCGTCTGGAATCCGTCAAGGACAAGGGCAGCACCTTCACCGTCACCATTCCGCTTGCCTTAGGTACCGCTCCTGCAGCAGAAGAGGCAGAAGAGCAGAAGCCCCTCGCCCCAACCAAGCCCCATTTCGAAAACCACAAGATACTGCTGCTCGATGACGACCCGTTGCAGCTCCGTCTGCTTCAGGAGATGCTGAAGAAGCTGATAGGCGACAGTTGGCAAGTCTTTGCCTGTCTGCATGTAGCCGAGGCGCTCACCGTGCTCCACAACGAGCATCCTGCGCTGATGATGATGGATATCGAAATGCCCGAGATGAACGGCATCAGGATGATTCAGCACATCAACCACAGCCACATGAAGGTAGTAGCGATGACTGCCCACGATGCCAGCATCATCAGAGAGTTGAAAGAAGCCGGTTTCGACGATTGCCTTTTCAAGCCGTTCAGCACAGAGAAGCTGAAAGAAATCCTCGGTTTGGAGGATGCAGCATCAGAAACAGAGGATATGGCAGAGGAAACAAGGGATATCGCATCAGCAGCAGAGGATATAGCAGAGAAAAACAATAAGAATTCCCGCTTTGCACCCCTTCTGACCTTTGCAGAAGGCGATCCGGAGGCAGAAGCCGAGATACTCAGCACCGTCAAACAGGAGTTGTCATCCCATCTCCAGAACCTCCAGCAGGCAACAGAAGGCGAGTTATCAATAGAAGCCATCGGCAAGACAGCCCACAAGCTCCTCCCTATCGCCACGATGATAGAGATGGAGACCCGCCAGCACATCGCCGCCCTCGCTCCCGAGCATATCAGCGATCTGCCAGAATCTCAGATAAGAGCCTACACCCAGGCCATCATCGCCGACCTGAAGGGGCTTTTAAAGGTAAAAAAGTAAAAAGGTAAAAAGGGCCTACCCCCCGTTCGTCCCCGTCCCCAGCGATTCCATCGCTGGTCCCCCGAAGGCAAAAAGCCCCTGATGCAAGAACACATCAGGGGCTATAAACTATTAACTATAAACTTCACACAGTTCCAAGTATCGCTGGGCGAGGTCATGGATGAACTTTCGTCCTCGCTCGGTCCATACGAGATAGGTATGGGTGTAAGCTCTGCCCATCTTCTCCTGTCTGCCATCACTCTTCGGGTCTAGGAAGGCGCTGTAGCGGGTACGGCTCTTGGCTAAACCCATGTGAGCATAATCAGCATAGAGGAGATACTGACCGCTCTGGTAGTACTGGATATGCAGAGCACAGAGCGAGCGGTTCAACTCCTGCGCAGTGATACCGAGTTCCTTCGCAATCTGCGTAGTAGTGAAGCAGGAAACGGAATCGAGCACGTTATCGCTATAGAGCGCTTTCGGCAGAAGATTACCCACCTGATTCTCCAACTGTATGATGTTCTCACCACTCTTGGCGTTGCGAACCACCTGCTCATCCACCACATCATTCAAGCGGCGAATTTCCGTATCCTGTTCGCCGATAAGCTTCTTCTGCTGTTCAATCTGCAGGCGCTGTTTCTTCAGCAGATTTTCCTTCTCCTTGAGTGTAGCTCTGAGAATCTCTTCAGCATGCCGAATCGTCTCCTCATCACTCTCTCCCTGCTGTACCGGAATATAACCGCCCGTCTTGCGAATCTGTGGCAGCACCTCGGAAGTAACCCAGTTTTTGAATTTCACGGCAGTAGGAAGCTTAGAGCCGAGAACTAAAGCATAGAAACCGCTCTCGTTGACATAGAGCATCAGAGTACGACGCATCGCCGAGGTTCCATCTTTCTTCAGACCGGTTGCTACCCATGTACGGCGTTTCGCCGTATCAAGTGGTTTAACTAACTGATCTACAGCATCATTCGCTCTCTTATATCCCAGTACATTACAGAGATCCTTTGCACAGAACAATGGCTCCCCATTCTCATCGGTCAAGGTACGAATCTTACCGAATTCAGAGTTTTCAAACACGACAGCAATTGCTGCCTTCTTATCCATTTCTACTTTATTTGTATTAACTGACTTTACCATAATAATTTGTTTTTAAAATAATCACTAACAATTCAACACTCAACATTCAAAAATCAACATTCAACACTCAACATTACAAAACGGTAATCCAAACGCTCTCCTCCCGTTCCCTCGCTGCGGTAATGGCATTGATAAGCCTGTACAGCCAGATGCGGGAATTAAAGACGGCACCCTGTAATTTATTTTCACCTACCAGAATGCAGCCCTGCGTATCATCAGGATAATTACCGGCATGAATGCGGATGCCCTCAAAATCAGGAACACCCTGCACCAGCGGAAGCCACTTCTTAAACCTTGGCGATTTCGAGATAACAACAGGATACGAGCCTTCCGGTATCGCCGTATGCCCCGGTATCTTGCGGGCTTTCTTGCCCGACACCCTACTGTACCGTCCATCCTCCTCTTCCGGTTTCAGTTCGATACCCAGGAGGTTTCTCCACGTAGGCTCCAGGGTATCACAGAAGTAATGCTCCTTGTCCAACTTCGCCTTATCGAAGCTATGTTCAAAGACACGCTTGTCGCCTATTTTTACCCCCGAACGCCAAGTACGTTTCACATCCTTATCGCTCAGGATATAAAGATGACCTATCGTATAAGTCTTCTTCTTTGCTATTCTTTTTACTACTATTTCCATACGCTATGAATTCTCCTTTCGGAATTTAAGTTTAATAAAAACTGAGGAACTGAGGAATTGAGGAACTGAGTCGTTCTCCTTAGCCCTGATGTAATGGCGATCCTTCCAGTTTCCCAACATCTTGGAAGTACCTTTCTGACTCATCCCGTTTGCTACACGCAAGTCTATCACCTGCTGGTAAGTAAACTCATCCGGCAACTGCATCAGCATGTTGGAAGGTCCTCGCTTGCTCGACTTCTCGCCTGTATCATTCGCCCTCTTGATGGCATCACCGAAGAAACGCATCTTGCAGTAGAGGTCGTAACGCTCGCTCCAGCGGATGAACTCGTCAATCTCCGGTTCCCATTTGCAACCGTTCGCCACATACAGCACACACGCCTTCAGGTAGGCGATGACGTTGGCACGGAAAGAAAGATTCTCGTAAACTCGGTCCTGAGAGAGGCGTGAAAATTCCGCATTCTCATCCTTCAGTTTAAGGGCAAGCTGGAATGCCTCAGGGCAGTCAATCAGTCCCCTGGCGTTGTTCAGATTCTCGATATAAGGCTTCAGCGCCTCACGGTAAGCATCATCGTAATCGCCGTAAACAGGCATTTCATCACCGATTTCACGCTCCGGAATGGTACAGAAATTGATACGGCTTATCGGACCGTCTGTCAAAACTTTGAGAAGTAGCGTTGCCCTTTCTGAATGGTGGTAGATGCATTCCAGTTGAACCTTATCGTTACCCTTTCTGTCACACTTTGAACGCCCACGCGCTGTTGGCCAAAGAGGTTGAAGGGGTCAAAGGCGAGACACATGATGCGGAACTGCTGGTTGCCGCTGCCCCGGAGTGCATCAAACTGATCCAGCTCGTTAAGCGAAGTATAGAGGAAACGCCCCTGCGCCTCAGCGGTTCGCATCACGAATGCCGGACTGGTCATATCAGCATCAATCTCCTGGATAACAAGATTATCCGGTCGTTTGCGCTTATCCTTGTTGGCACCCTTGCGCGTCACCTCCTCCTTCCATTCCTTCTCACGTTTCAGATTCTCCGCATCCCGCTTTCTGATATCCTCCATAATATATCTAATCGGCTTATCCACAGACGATTTGCCTGCACCCGTACCGGCAAGCAAGCAAGTAGAAAGCGTAGCCTCATGCACTACATTATCAATATATCGGAAGCTCGTCTGCCAGAGGTGAGTAGCCAACGGTGGAAAGATAGCGTGCGCCACTGCCGGCTTATAAATCTCCGGAGTCCGAGATATCAGCAGTTTTACCAGCTTCGGCAGTTTCTCCGGCATCGCTGGCGGTTCCGGATAATCCTCGTCGGTACTTTGAACGTTAGGCACAGCCCTATTAACTGTAAACTGTAAACTATTAACTTGCCGGCTGGCCTGTTCTGCGGTGGCATTGATGCGGATTACATCGCGTGAGAAAGGTTTCGAACTGTCACCATATTTCGCATAGAAATCATGGATAAGTTGGTGGCAATCCGGCTCCTGATAATAGCTCGGCATCTTCTCAGCCACCACCTTCATCAGTTCCTCCTCGCTCATCACCCTCGAAGCGCCTGCGCTCATGATAGCCAGCAGGGAGGAATGTCTTGATCCTACGGAATCAATCGTCATCCCCTTCAGTCCCGCTGATTCCTGAAACAAATCAAAGGCTATCAGATTCTTCTCACTGGCCTCTCCCAGTTCACCAGTGCCATAATTGCCTCCAGGATTCCCGAGATGAGAATCATCAGCATGATTGCTATTACCAGGTTGGGCAGGCTGAACAGCAGAGCCAGCAGGAGCAGCATAATCGCCACGATTGCCCGAAAGTCTATTGTTTTGAACTTTGTCATTACTATTGCTATTAACTGTAAACTGTAAACTATTAACTTTCCCTCTTCCGTCTACGGTCAACCCACGGTCCAGAAAAGCCTTTCTGCGAGCCTGTATTTCGCTCTCCGGCAGCACCGCGCACCACATTTTAGACCGGTAGATTTCCGAGTCCTTATCGGTGAGATAAATCATTCTCTCGGGTGTGATGCAGCTCTCGTCATACGGCACCCCCAGCGCCTCGCAATACGCCTTCTGCGTCTCCTCGATGGTCATTCCCACCGGCAGTCTGATCCCGATATGCAGCTTCTTTCTAGCGCTATAACAGAGATGCAGCAACGATCCGTTCCATATCCCCGAAGAGCAGTTCAGCTCGCGCGCCTTCTCAATCGCCTTTTCCACATACTCCTTATCATCCACATCAATAATCGTCTGGAAGAGAAAGCTTTCCGGCAAGGCATTCTCCTGTCTGCGCACATTATTCTTGAACATGCCGTAGTGCGGACAGAAGAAAGGCAGCTCGCTCTTGAGCCTCTCCTGCGCCTTCTTCACCGCCTGCGCATCGTTCAAATCCACTCCGTCAATCGGCAATTCACCCCGAATCTGCTGAATCATCTTCTTGATTTCCTTCGACCCGCTGACCTTATCATAAGTATCGATATTGTAAGAAAAAACTTTCCCTTTATTTCCCTTACGATAAGGATTAATTGCCACTACATGTACTGTCTCCATTTTACCTCCATATTTTTCAATTAATCGAACACTTCGCTGTTAATCATGATATACCCTGAGCCATAGCTTACATTGATAGGTAGAATCAGCGAGTTATCCGAAATCTCGTCGACCCCGTTCGCCTCGAAGAGCGAAGCATTCTCAGCATCATTCAGTCTGCTCTTGACGAACCCTAGCACCCATTTTGCCGCAATCTTCTCGGCAGCAACACGCCTGTCAACAAGGTCCTTCACCAGCTGTTCATCGCAGAAGTTGATATCCGCATTCACGTTCTCAGCCTCCGCTTCTTCCTTCCCCATTTCCTGGTTCTCGAAGAAGAGGTTATACTTGATTTTCATATCCTTCATCATCATGATGTTCAGATTTTTCAGTTCCCCCTCCGAGTCAGCAATCGTCTCATAGAGTTTCTGTACCGACTTCTTGAAGATGTTCTTCACGTCCATCAGGCAGTAATAGATTTTGCCTCCAATCACCACCACCCTCAGTTTTCCGTACTGCGGATGAACAAAATAAAAAGGTTTCATTGCTTTCATTTTCAATATTCCTTTTTTTAAAGTTGGGCGCTCCCACAACGGTTGATGTGCCTATACACAAAAGCCCCCGAAACCCAGACCATATCGGTTCTGAATTCCGGGGGCAAAATTACAACAAGATGCTGAAACCTACCTGGTACGTACCTGGTACGCGTACCAGGTACGAATTAATTTATGAAACGTCATTCACGTTATATAACAGACTAACTAACAGATATTTATCGATTTTGCAGTTTCTCCGATAAATCCAGACATCTGTTGCTGATCCATCCCTTTATTATAGGCAGAGCGAAGATTCTCCTTGTCAATATTCCAAAAGGTGCCAAACACCACCCATACATTCTGTATGCCGAGTTTGGTAGAAATCTGGAATGCAAGAACTGCAGTTTTAGCTACAGAGAGTCCCTTAGGCTGGAAATGCTCATCAAGAAAGCCATGTATCGCCAAACTGGAGAGCACCATTAACCCCTGAGGATTAGCAAGAGATTCTGGCAGCGGTCGGAATTTCTCTTCTGCCTTTGCCTTTTCTTCCTTCTTCTTAGGTCCATCACCATAATTTTCAATATACGTTGCATTATCGTGCAATTCGATTGTTCTATTATCACTCATAATTATTATGCTTTTAGATTCTATATAATTTTCAATAAACTCACTGTCCAGACTTAAATAGACATCTGTTATGAAAATACACAGAGACTTTATCCTCGACAGATTGCGCTTGATTCGCGTACTTAAGTTTTTCTTCATATTGTATTCTTATTGTAGTTGTTTAAATTTTCTTGCCTCATTATAGCAGAGTATGATTGTTTGCGCTAACAATTTATGAGGGCGTAAGCAGCTGGAGTGCTGGTGATCGTCTCTTATCGTGAGACGTGGGACCGATTCTACATCTTTTTCCTTTTGTTGAAAATTTAAGTTAATAATATGACCAAAAGATGCGTTTTCAGTATCTAAGGCCGGTTAATACTATCTTCCTCCTATTTTTCGAGATGCAAATATATAAAAAATATTAATATGCCCGCAAATTAAACTTAATATTAACACGATTTTAACACAATTAGTAATAGAAAATAAGTTTAAGTATAAGTTATACACAAAATCATCATCAGAAGCCCATAAATAAAAAGGGCACGGAGATAAACTCCATGCCCCAAAACACTTACGAATCCTATAGGCTGTTATGCCTGATAATTATACCTAACAAAATGTATGAAGAAATTCTATTTGATATCCATACCACTGACATGAAGACCAGGACCACCACCGGCTGTATAACCACGGCGTAGGATTGCTAAGAAGGTTATCGTGTTCTCTCCACACCCAGACGATGATGTTATCTCTATGGGAGGAACCATCCGCCGTGGTGAGGCTCGTACCGCTTGTACCTATAATGAAATTCCGCTTGACCATGTCCACTTCCTCGAAAATGTTGTGTACTTCACAAAGTCATCCACTTGGTAAGTGTCATGCGTGACTTCTTCACCTTGTCCCAATCCACAAGCCCCTCTCTCTGGATGTCAAGATAGAGGCTGATGTTGCCACCTGCTATCTTCTTCTCTCGGATGCGCACAGGCTCCTTCAAACGGATTTCTTTCTTCTTTCGTCCCATTTTATTTCCTTTCATTTCCGATGGTTAGACCTGCTTGGGATAATTGGTGGATACTGGCAGCTATCGACGAAGAGAAGAAAGCGGGTGCAGAATGGTCCTTTCTTGGGTAATGATGAGCGCCTGTTCTGGCAGAGAGCCGAGGACCGTAACCGTGCTACAGCATCGCTCTACGACCAGTTGGGTCTGGCATGCTATGAGGCCATGGAGGCTTTCGTGGAGTACAAGCCATTGTAATAACTTATTAACAATCACTGACAAAAAACTACCCATGCCCCCTGTTTTAGGGGGCATGGGTAGGATTAACGACATAGATTCAAACGATACAAGTCGCTATCACCCTCCCCCAACAACCAGCATAATAAAATCATTATCAGTAAATCAGCTCAGTTCCTCAGTTCCTCAGTTCCTCAGTTTTGTTCTAGGGGGTATACTTGATACTTACAAATTGCAAGTAATTATATTTTATTATATATATAATATATATTATATATATAATAAACTTCTAAATAAAGATAAAAGTGAAGGGTCATAGAAAAACTGAGGAACTGAGGAACTGAGGAACTGAGGAAGATTTCTTATGCCATTTTGTATCTTGTTATTTGTTGTAGATATAGTATTTAAGCGCTCAACTCTATGTTTTCTCTTCTGAAAAAGTATGAGTTGCGGGGCGCAAAACGGCGAGTTAGTAATTTTAACATAAAGCTCTAAAGCGGCCAAAGGAGAATAAGAGAGGTTGGAACGTAAACAGTTGGGAATGAGTAGATTTGCACAAAGTTGCCAAATCGGCATAAAGCAAGCGAGTGAGGAATATAGAAGTAGTTCAGTTACTAAATCGTGAGCCACAGTTACCTATGCAAAGCAGGTAACAATACGGAAAGGCAACTTTGTGCATCAACGGATTTTATTGCGCTGATTCTCAATGTTTTGTGTATCAAGGAACGCTTACAAAATGATTATATTTGCACACTCAAAATGTAAGCGTTATGAAAATCGAAAAATTCAAGGTGTTGCTCTACCTGAAAAAGAGCGGAATGGACAAGAATGGAAAAGCTCCCATCATGGGACGCATCACGGTGAACAGGACTATGGCGCAGTTCTCCTGCAAGTTGTCTTGCACTCCATCGCTTTGGAATCCTCGTGCCAGCCGATTGGAGGGCAAGAGATACCCTTTTCCCATTGCTGAGCACGAATCGTGTTCGTATCGATCTCATCACCATCTGCAAGATGCTCGGTCACAAGGATGTGAAGATGACGCAGCGGTATGCGAGAGTGACCCAAAAGAAGCTGTTTGAGGACATGGACAAGTTCATCGCTGCAACCGAGAAGGACTTTATTCTCGCATTATGAACAAGGCTTTCAACTTTTCTTTTTACAGTTCAACTACATTATTATATTATAAGGACAACAACTATGAGCAGAAGTACATTTTAAAAACAAGCGTTTTCAATTTCTGTGGCAGTATGTTGCCGGGGTTTGCCGACTTCAACGCCAAAAACAACAAGAAAAACTTGCACGACTGCAACGAATACATGAACAATGATGAGTTGAGAAATACGTTGAAGTTCTCACAACTATCTCGGTATGCAAATAAGCAAGCCACAACTAAATTGCCACGTTACACCCAATCAGTTGCATGGCTGCACTCAGTACACTTACTTTGCACCCGACAATCGGTCAATGGTGCAAACCGTGACCACTTTACCAACAATTTAAACAATGTAAGTTATGGCAAAAACAAAAGATGTAGGATCGTCTTGACCGTGTCGTCCGCATCCTCGGAGGAAGGCGCATGAGCGTATCGGGCATCATCGAGAACATCGTGCGCCACCACCTAAGCCTTTATGAAGAGGACTTCGAGGCTTGGCGCAAATTGTGAGAATTAAGGTCTGCGGCCTTGGACGTGGATAGCTGAAAGGCAGTAGTTCCAACTAACGCGTTCTGAGAGGGAGCGAGGTTATGTTTTGGGAACCCCAAAACGCCTCGCTCCACCATGAGGGCGGAGAAATTTTGCTCCCGACGGTCGCAGAAAGTGAGTGTACCAACTGTAAACAGTATATCGAATGACAAGCATGCAGGAACAGAACAGGAGAAAGGGCGGAAGACCGCCAACAGGCAGGGTTCGCAAGCTGTCGAAGTCTGTCACGGTGAAGTTTTCGAAGCCAAGCTACGAGGCACTGAGACTGAGGGCGAGAAAAGCCAACCGCAAGTTGGCGGAGTACATCCGTGAGTCCGCCTTGAACGGCGAGGTGGTCAGCGGACACAACGCAGAGACGGTAGCCATCGCCAAGAGCCGAATCTATGCAGGGAGGACAACCAAGTTGTCACCAAGTAGAACAGACTCAACCAACGGCAGAACATACCCAAGACCCTTGGAGTGGTATTTCTTCCATCGGCTTGTTCGCTCCGTCTAATGCCCAAACTTATGAGCCATTCCCAGAGGATGAATCCGCCAAGAAGAAAAAGAGAAAACGTAGAAAAGGCTTCAGCCTTTGATGCAAGTTACAAACCATTCAAACAACAAAAGAAATATGAAAGAAGAACTATTGGAAGCCATCTATGGCACAGTTGAGAGATTGGAGCAGAAAGTCGATGAGCTTTCTGCCTCCACAAAGAACGCAGGAGCAGAAAACGTTCCTGCAAGTAATGACATAACCAAGTTGGATAAGTCAATCAATGCGATGTTTACCAAGGAAGAGGAAGTCAGAGGTAAAATATCCAAATTAAGAGATGCCATTGTTGTTTTTGCTGACCTTATTAAGGTTGAACTTGGCAAAAATGAGCAGCGAAGCAAGCTCTTGGTAGATGCTGTCAAGCAGATGAAACAAGAGCATACTGTCACCTCGAAGGCATTGCAAGATAAACTTGAAGTAATGAACAAATCACCTCAAAAAAAGAAGGTTGTAACCCATCGCTTCGAGCCAACCTCAAAGAATGTTCTTCTTTTCATTGGTGGCTTGGTCTTATCTCTTGTTATCTCCATTTGGGGCAATCTCACCCAATGGCGAGAGCATCAAGATTGGGAGGAGGCAGACTTGAAGTATAGGGCATTGAAGATGGTGCTTCCTGCTGATGACCCGAACATTCGCTATATTGAGAAACATTTCAATGTGCAACGAGATGAAAATGTTATAAACGACGTAAGAAATCGTGTTACTGCTTATGAGGATTCTGTTCGTCTTAGTTATGAGATGTATAAATTAGCATTGTACAAAGATAGTATTGCAAATCATTTGCTGCATGAGTCTAAGATTATAAGACGAAATTATAACTTTGCAAAATAGAGACCAACGCAAGCGTAATTTTGTTATCATAATCGCAAAAAGCATAACATATCACGCTAATGTACGGCGAAAACATAATAATAATGATACATTTTTGACAAGAATACAGACATTTTGTTTAAACTTTATTAAATAGTAATGATAAGTTGGTTAACGTATTAGTTTTTATAGTATATTTGCACAAGAATTCATGTCTAAGTCTTGGAAGTAACCTTTTGGGACGAAGACAAATTGTAGTACATTAAAAATAATTTGCTATGGATTTAAAAGTTTTAAAGGATGCTGAATTTCTGATGAAATCAGAAATGGCAGTAGTTGCAGGTGGAGCAATGTCAGGTTGCTCATCTTGTTGTGACAAAGAGAATGGTGGAACTAACCAACAGCAACAAGAATTAGAAAAGGGTGATAAAATTCACGACTAATTTTTAAAAAGGGAGGGTGCGCCATTAATAAAAATGACACACCCTCTTTAACTTATCATTTATAACATTATGAAATATGTATTAAATCCGCAATATGTTCTTCGTCATGGAGGCAATAAGAGCTTTATTATTTCCTGCCAAGGGTATGGAGAAAAGTCTTCGATTTGCATCATACATCCTGTATATGCAATGATGCTTTCTTTCTTCAAAGGAAGAACGAAAGGAGAAATTTATGCAGAGATTTCCGAATTGTTTCATTTGTCTTCAGAGCTTGTTTCAAGCCAATTAGACAAACTAATAGATAACACAGATTACATAGAGTGCGAAAGTCTTTTTTCCCACCTCATCTTATAATTGAATATAAGGATGGTATGAAAATTCCATTCTATAATTATAAAGATTTTTCTTATAAAGAAGTTGATTTGTGCATGTCTAGACTTGACGCACCTATTGACATAATTTGTAACCTCACATTGCATTGCGCAACATCTTGTATTTACTGCTATGCAAATAGAAAGGGTAACCAAACAAAACATATGGATGTCAGTTTGGTAGAGAGTATATTAGACCAAGCCAAAGAATTGGGAGTTATTCGTTTCAAACTCATGGGTGGAGAAATTATGCTATATAAAGGTTGGGAGAGAATCGTCAAAAAGTCTATAGAGTATGGATTTCAACCTGATATTTCAACAAAGAAACCTATCACAGAAAAAGAAATACAAAAATGGATAGAGTTGGGAGCAACCACAGACCCTATCCAAATATCGCTTGACACCCTAATCAAAGAACATCTTTATCAGATTTTAAAGGTAAATGACCCTTATTATGACCAGATAAAAGAGTCTATAAACCTACTTGAAAAGTATCATGTTACGTATGTAGTTCATACTGTAATAAATCGCTTCAATGACAACGTTGAAGATATTCGTAGTTTAGCAACCTTTTTTAAGGGGAAAAATATCTAAAGCGTTGGATGTTTGATGCGGCAAAATGTTCTATGTATAATGGTTTACTTTATAAAGAATATAAGACATCTGCTCAAAAAATTGCAGAAATTGGAGACTATGTAAGTGAATTAAATAGACAAAGAATATTTTCTTTTAAGCTGTACAAACCTTCTGTACTTAGAGATTTCAACAAACTGACTATAGAAGAAAAAGCGGAGCATTTTGAAAAGCGCACAATGTGCTCTGGCAATCTTAATGCTCTATACATTTTGCCTGATGGAAAAGTCACGATTTGTGAAGAATTGTATTGGCATCCTCATTTCATTATAGGTGATTTGAAAAAACAGACATTAAAGGAAATATGGAATTCTCAAAAGGCTAAAGATATTTTTTATCTTAAACAGTCTTCCATACCTTCGGATAGTCCATGTTCTTCGTGTCAAGACTTTTTTGAATGCCGAAAATATAAGCATATTTGTTGGAGAGATACGATTTTGGCATATGGCGCTGATAAATGGTATTATCCAGACATCTCGTGCCCAAAAGCTCCCCACATAAATAAAGATATTGCTATTGAGTGACATCTCAATGTAAGTTCTCTATAGAAAGAGTCTTGATGTAGTTGCTCGGCACAAACAAAACTGAAATTGAATGTATATGATTTTTTTTTTAAAACTTTCGTGTGTATGAAACCATTACTTTTAACTCTTGTAAGCATATTCATTAGTTCTTCTGTTCACGCCCAGATTGCAGGAACAGTACTTGGAGAAAAATCGCATCCATTGGGCTATGCAAACGTAGCCTTGTATTCTTTGCCAGATTCTGTATTTCTAACTGGTACTATAACGAACGAGTTGGGAAAATATGTGTTTGCCAAAGCTGCCAATGCAAGTTCGACATACCTAAAAGTCAGCGCAATCGGGTATGTTACAGCAATTGTGCATCCAATCATGAATGAGCAGACAATCAAATTGAAACCTAATGAATATTCATTGAGCGAAGTTGTGGTTTCTGGACAGCGAGAGCTCTTTAAAAGCAGAGGCACTGACATTGTTGCCGACATTCAACATTCTAATCTGAGGGACTTTGGTTTTGCAGATGACATTATAGACAAATTGCCAATGGTCTCGGGTGAACATGGCAGCTACAACATTTTTGGCAAAGGAAGCGCAGTTGTTTATATTGGCAATAGAAAAGTATCTGACCCTTCTGAATTGTCAAGAATCTCCACAAAAGACATTGCTACAATAGAAGTGATTAGCAATCCTGGCGTAAAATATGATGCAGACACTCACGCTGTGATTAAAATCAACCTGAAGAAACAACATACAAAAGGACTGGGTGGAACCGTGGCATTAAGCGATGGGCAGGGAAGGAGAAATTATGATAATGAACAAGTGCAATTAACTTACAACACAGACAAAGTTAATACATTTGTTGGTTTCAGCAATTCAACGTCTCGCTATTCGACAGATCAGGAAAATACCGAATATGTTCTTACACCCAGTTCTGCATGGGGCCTTTATAGTAATATGCCAAAATGGTATTCTAATTACTACAACAAAACTGTTACTGGAGGTGTTAGTCTAAATTTGGACAAGAACAATACTTTAGGTGGACAGCTGACATATCAGCGAGAAAATGACAGGTACAATGGAGAATCAAATAATGTCATGATGCAAGGAGAAAACGTGTACGAAAGGTTGAATTCCACCCTTGATTCACATTCTCACTATAACCAATGGCAGGCGAATATGTATTATGAAGGTCATATTGGAACTAAATGGACTATTAATTTTAATGGTGATTATCTCAGAAGAAAAAGTACAGATGACAAGAGTAATGAAGAGTCTGGAACTCTGACAAATCCTCATACTGTGCTGACAACTAATAAGGCAACATATAACATAGCCGCAGGCCTTGTTGAGGCAGAATATCAATTAAACAAAAATGCGACATTGAAAGTCGGCACCAATGTAAGCTATGTCAAAGACACGAAAGTATATAGCGGTTTGGATGATACAGCAGAAAGTACAGCATCCTCATTGACCTCCAAAGAGACCAAAATGGCAGTGTTTGCTGAAGGAGAAGCGAATATGGGCAAGCTAAGTGCCAATATTGGCACAAGATATGAAATATTCAAAATGTCATATTATGACGATTTGAACAATCTGCAGTTGGTTGATAAAAGTTATTCAAGATTCTATCCGTATGTTTCCATGTTTCCATGTCTTTGCCAGTGAGTGATGTGAGATTTGGGTTGAGTTTAACGACAAAGGTGCAGCGTCCTTCTTATTATCAGTTGCGTAACAGTCAAGAATATTTCAATAGATACGAGATGGAGGCAGGAAATCCATTGTTGCTTCCTCAATATACTACCGACTTGACATATTCCACACAATACAAGAGTCTTAGGTTTTCCTTGTCATATCAATGGATAAAGGATTATATTATGACCAGCAATATGATAGATACAGAGAATCCGTTGCACATTTTGTCTAAGCCCACGAATAAGTCGCACTATTCTGCTCTAAATGGGAATGTTGCTTACAACAAGACTATTGGTATATGGGAATTCTACACCAATTTGAATGTGATGCGTACTTTCTTCAGCATTTACAATACAGATGGAACATTGACAAACGGTAAACGACCTTACGCAGAAATGTCCTTCAATAGTTATTTCAACTTGAAGAATGACTGGATGCCATATTTGCTACTAAAATGCAATAGTGATGGTTATATGCGTGAATACAGAATTAAACAAGGATTCTTTATCAGTTGTGGCATTACTAAGCATTTTCTTAAAAACACCTTATATGCGCGGTTGAGTGTTAACAACATATTGGGTACAAAGGAACGAGAAACTCGCTTTGACACAGACTATAAATTTGAAAAAGAACGTTTCAGAGACAATAGAAATATAAGTTTGTTTTTAAGATACACATTTAACAACAAGAAGAAATATAAAGGTAAAAATGCTGCCAGCGAAGAAATTGGCAGAATGTAATGGTCAATTTCTTCGATAAAACTCAACAAAGGAATGAATGGTTTTCGTGTGGAATTTCAACATGATAGTATGCAATGCGGTATAGCTTGCCTACAAATGGTATGTAAATATTTCGGCAGAGAGTACTCTTTGGATTCTTTGTCGAAACTTTGCTTTGCGACAACAGAAGGTGTGTCTTTGTTAGGAATCAATGAGGCTGCAAATACTTTAGGCTTACATACAACAAGCGCAAGAGCAACAACAACTGTGTTGAGTGATGCTCCCCTGCCTTGCATTCTTCATTGGAATCAGAATCACTTTGTTGTATTATATAAGGTAAAGAAAGGCAAGAAGTTCTATGTAGCTGATCCAGGGAAGGGATTGGTAACTTATAGTTTAGATGAGTTCAAGCAACATTGGACAAGCACAAAATCTAATAGTGAGGACAAGGGCATTGCTATGTTCTTGGAAACTACTCCTACATTCTTTACCTATAAGATGGAGGGCGAAGAGAACATCAAAGAAAAAAGATCGTTTCGCTTTCTCTTTGGGTATGTGAGGAAATATCGCAAGTATTTCGGACAAATCATCTTGGGGTTGGTTATTGGAAGTCTCTTGCAACTAGTTCTGCCATTCCTTACCCAATCAATCGTGGATGTCGGCATCAAGAACCAAGACATCGGCTTTGTTTGGCTTATATTGTTGGGGCAGCTGATGCTTACCATCAGCCGAACGGCTATCGACTTTATCCGCAGATGGTTGTTGCTTCACATATCTCTGCGTATCAACATCTCGTTGGTGAGCGACTTCTTCATCAAACTCTTGAAGTTGCCGATGTCTTTCTTTGACACGAAACTCTTGGGCGACTTGATGCAGAGAATGAACGATCATAGCCGTGTGAATAATTTCCTAACACAGCAGACGCTCAACATCACTTTTGCCATGCTTACTTTTGTGGTATTCTCGGTGGTGCTGTTCTTCTACAATAAGTTGGTGTTTGCCATCTTCTTGTTGGGAAGCATCCTCTATGGTACATGGATGACCTTGTTCTTAAAGCGAAGAAAGGTGCTTGACTATGAGTTGTTTGAGCAACAAGCCATCAACAACAACAAAACTTACGAGTTTATCACCTCCATGCAGGAAATCAAGTTGCAGGATTGTGAGCAACGCAGAAGATGGGAATGGGAGGACACGCAAGCAGACTTGTTCGGTGTGCAGATGAAATCGCTCAAGCTCCAACAAACTCAGGAGGCAGGAAGCATCTTCATCAATGAGGTGAAGAACATCATCATCACGGTAGTGGCTGCAACTGCCGTGATTCATGGACAAATGACACTCGGTATGATGCTTGCCGTGCAATACATCATCGGACAGCTCAACTCACCTGTGGAGCAACTGATGAACTTCTTCTATTCTCTGCAAGATGTGAAGATTAGCTTGGAACGAATCAACGAGATTCACCAGATGGATGATGAGAATGGAAAGGAAAGCTTGCTAACTTCTATTGAAGATAAGAATGAGGGCATTGACATCAAGAACATCATGTTCAAGTACGACCCACATGCTTTGCGCAAAACCATAGACGATGTGAGCATTCACGTTCCGCAAGGTAAGGTAACAGCCATCGTTGGTGCATCTGGCAGTGGAAAGACCACCCTCATCCGTTTGATGCTTGGTTATTATCCTGTCTTGGAGGGAAAAATCAACATTGAAAATACTGACATCAACAAACTCAACAAAAAGTGGTGGCGCAGACAATGTGGTGTTGTCATGCAGGATGGTGTTATCTTCTCGGAGAGTATCGCAAGAAATATTGCTGTTGATGATGGCGATATAGACAAGGAACGGTTGTTGAAAGCTGCCGAGATAGCTTGCATCAAGGATTACGTGATGGCTTTGCCTCTGAAGTTCAACACCAAGATTGGGCGTGATGGCGTGGGACTTAGCCAAGGACAGAAACAGCGTATCTTGATTGCAAGGGCGGTGTATAAGAATCCAGACTATATCTTCCTTGACGAGGCGACCAACTCGCTCGATGCCAACAATGAGAGAAGCATCGTGGAGAACTTGGGTAAGTTCTACAAGGGCAAGACTGTTGTGATTGTGGCTCATCGCCTAAGCACGGTGAAGAATGCCGACCAAATTGTGGTCATCGACCATGGAAATGTGGTTGAAGTTGGCAATCATGAATCGCTGACAGCCAAGCGAGGAGCATACTATAATCTTGTGAAGAATCAGTTGGAATTGGGAAACTAAAATGCTTTTGACATGGAACAGAAAGAAAAAGAAACAGATAATATCGAGTTGAGAAGCGAGAAGGTGAGGAACGTGATAGGCAAGGTTCCTCCTCGCCTCGTCAGCTTGGGAACGGTTGTCATTACGATAATAGTCCTCGCCCTCGCAGTTGCTTTCTACAAGACACCTTATCCTATATCTATAGAGGCTAATGGTGAGGTTCTCAATCAAAGAACAATACAGGTGTTTGTGCCATACAAGTATTTGTATCTTTTTGATGAGCCAAGAACTGCTCACGTTTCTTTTGAGGGCAACGACAATGTATCTTATAACTGCAACATTATAAGCCATAATGCCAAGCTCATACATAGGGAAGATGGTAACTATTTTATGGCTATAGCCACAGTGAGCACACAGGGACAAAATACTCCTATACTGCAAAAGTATATGAAAGCTGATGTCAGAATCATTGTCAGCAATAAAACGTTGTGGCAGCAGGTATTTGGATAGTCTATGTCCGAACACTTGTTGCTATCTCCATAAAGGTTCGTTTTCCCATCCTTGTGGAAAGCCCATGGCATGTAAATCAATATTGGGATAATCTGCGAACAATCTGAGCAGAGAGCTTTTTAAATCCATACAAGGAGTTATAGTTTGCTCCATATATAATAAGGTGCATAACTGATGGTAAAGTTTGATAGGCTTTTGGGTTGGAGCAATCCAAAAAAGTGGAAGCCGATTTGGCAATTGTGGCTTCAAGGCAAAACGCCTATTCCATATACGGGCATGGTGAGCACAACAATTGCGAAGCACGGTTATACACCTTATCCAACTTTCCAAGTAAGTGTATTGAGGTAGTCCAAACTCTCTTGCCACTTGCTTTTTGAGACGATTGTCCTTGAACAGACAAAATAATTTGGAAAGCGTACCAAACGAAACGACCTCCAATGTTTTCCACACAGGAGGGAGAGAAGGGAAAGTATATTTCTCGGAATGCTCCTTGATGAAATCTTCATTTGAACGAGACACCTCTTTCTTGATATTGTCAAGGCAGCCTTCATAAAAGTCTGCATTCTTGAACAATGATGCATCCATAAACCAAAATGCGCCATGCTCCATGGAAAATATCTGAAGCATTTTGGTCCGAAGAGAAATCTCTATATCTTGAATTGCCTTGAATATAAGTTGACGAAGTTCTTTGTCAAAGAGATAAAGGTCGATGGCTTGTTCAAATGTACTACCCAGTTTATAATGATGAAACTGTCTGTCTTCCTCCATATATCGTAGGTAACTGGCAATACGAAAATAACTGATATTGCGAAGCTGCAATTTGGCAGTTGCAATATCTTCTATCACCAGCCCTCTGTTCTGGAGCAAGGCAACCTGTTCATCTACGTTTATCGGTTGTTTGTCGTAATCCATATACCCTTTATAAAAAGCGAAGTCCCACCGTGGTACGCATCGTTGAGAGGCGTGGTGGGATTTGTTGCTGCAAAAATACTCTTTTTTATTGGAAACTCCAAATATTTTCTTCAAAATCTGCTTGTCAAATATGGATTTTAACGTAAAAAGTTCTAATTTCCAAGGTTTTCTCCTTGTAAGCTATGCGAGATTTAGAAAAATATCGTATCTTTGTCCCCGAATTAAGGCGTTCTTTGCATATTGCAAAATACAGAAACGAGCAGAAGTCCGCTCGTTTCCATATTGTTACCTATATTATAAAGGCAAACGCCTAACTTCTTGATATTCAACCAAAGTCCAATTTAGTGTGAGTTATAACATTTAACAGGTTTCGGATTAAAAGCGTGCTGAAAATCGCGCCTTATCACACGCTGAAATTTGGTGGTATCGGGAAATTGCAGTATCTTTGCACTGTCGTTCGAAGAAAGGTTGCACTTGACAAAGCGCACCCCCAAAAGTTAACAATCAATATTTTATTAACCCTTTAAAAATTTAAGATCATGGAAGTAAAAGGAACATTGAAATATCGTAAAGTACAGCGCACACCTCAGACTGGTGAAAACGCAGGTAAGAAGAAGTGGTATGCTACTTCGGTAACCGACCGCGAAGTGGACTTCGAGGGATTCGTATCGCATATCTCCGACCACGGCTCGCCTTACTCACGAGGTACCATCCACGGTGTGCTGATGGATGCACTCGACCATCTGCAGGAGCTGATTCTCGACGGCAAGAGCGTGCGTCTCTCTGACCTCGGACTGTTCTCCATCGGTATGACTTCGAAGGCGGAGGATACCAAGGAGAAGGTAACGGCTGCCAGCGTAGAGGGTGTACACCTGATTGTGAGAAACACAAAAAGCTGGAGCAACTCTGAGCTGCGCAAGAAGTGCAAGATTCAGGAGTACGGCGGCTATACCGGCACCGACGGAGAGGCACCACAGGCGGTGGTACTACCGGTGGCGGCACTGAACAGGGCGGCGGCTCTGACACCAGCCAGGGCGGCTCAGGTACTACCGGCGGCGGTACTGAGCAGGGCGGCGATGGGCTTGAATAAAGCCCTCGCCTGAGGGCGGCAAGTAGAAAGCTAGCGTATCCCCTCACCAAGTTAACATTAACATTTAACACTTAACATTAAAAATAATAATAAAGATGATGAAAGCAAATACCTGGAAAACGATTTTGCAGATTGCAATCTCCTTCCTCACAGCCATCGCTACTACGCTCGGAGTTACCAGCTGTACTCTTTAAAGGTAAAAAAGTAAAAAGGTAAAAAAAGATGTTTTTTAAATTTTGATTCAACATAGCAAAGCCCCCGGTGCATCACGCATCGGGGGCTTTTTTAAAACCCTTTAAGCAGTCGGCTACCCATATACGGTATTTCGCCGTACATGGTATACTAACTAGTTAATAGTCAACACTTTGCAAACAAATATTATTAAACAATTTTAAAAAAAATCTATCTCTTTACAGCCCCTCTTATCACGAACCAGGCATGAACTGCAAGGGTGGGAAGAAGACCGTAATGGGTGCGCATCACCTGAAAACGCTCCTTCAGGGAGGCTTTGTGGTTCTGCGTGGTCATGCCACCATCCAGAAAATGGGTGAGGACGGCATGGACGTTGCGCAACGGCAACTTGCGGCGAGATGACTCCCGCATGATGCGGATGCACCAGTCTACATCTGCCGAATAACGGTAGTGCAGATCGTAATGAATCTCACGGGCTATGTCTGTGCGGGCATAGAATGACTGGTGACACACCAGCATGCCCCAGATGAACGAACGCCACGTGAGCTTCTTGGGTGGAGCCAGGCGGCGATGACGCAGGAAATGGCCCATCTCGTCCACGATATCGGTATCCCCGTAAAGTACGCCGGGCAGTAATTCGCCTTCGCCTACACAGCCTTCTACATACTCCAGCGTATCGGCTGTAGGAAAGGTGTCACCGGCATTCATGAACACCAGGTAATCGCCCGTAGCACGGTCGATGCTCTTGTTCATGGCATCATAAAGTCCCTTGTCGGGTTCTGATATCACCACGATTTCGTGCGAGCTCTCGCCTACTGCATTGCGATGCTGATATGCCTTCACCAGCTGGAGGGTACGGTCGCGGGAACCGCCATCCATGATGATGTGCTCGATGTTGCAGTAGGTCTGGCGCTGCACGCTGTCGAGGGTACGCTGCAACTCCTTCTCGGCATTATATGTACAGGTTACGACGGTGAACTTAATCATAACTTATAGTTTTTGTAGGCCATCGCCTCATTATAAACTTCAATATATTTCAATGCTACGGCATGCTGCGAATAGCTCTGAGCTACCTTCTGCAGACATGCCTGCTTCAGCGCCGCCCTGTCGGCCTCTTCGAGTACCCAGTGGATGCCACTCGCCAGGTCTTCGATATCGCGGTAGTTGGCTACGTAGCCGTTCTGCTGATGGTCTATCATCTCCGGTATACCTCCTACCCTGAAACCGATGCTCGGCACGCCGCACGCCATCGACTCCATGATGGTGTTAGGGAGGTTATCTTCGAGCGATGGCAGCACGAAGGCATCTGCCGAATTGTAGATTGCCACTATCTGCTTCTCATCGCTGACATAGCCGAGCGAATAGGACGGCAGGGTGAGGTTTACTTCCTCGGAATGGCCGCCCAGGATGGCGATGGCGGTATTCTCCTTCATCTCGGGATAGCGCGCTACCAGTCGGTCGATGGCTTCGATGAAATAACGCATGCCCTTGCGCCCGTCGGTTACGCGCTGGGATACGAAGAGGATGATATGCTTGTCGGCTGGCAGACCGGCACGCAGACGCGCCTCTGCCTGATTCTGCGGACAGAACACGTGGGTATCTATCGGATTCGGGATGTTGGTGATGCGCTGACCTACGAAGAGACCGCTGCCCTTAGCCTGCCGTTCGAGCCAACGGCTACAGGTGACGAAGGAGATGGCGCCGCGATGGTAGAGTTCCTTCTTGCGGCGGAATATCTTTGCTGAGAGGTCGTTCTTGCTGCCTTTATTGGGGAGAAGCGGACAGTTGCCGCAGGCGGAGGCATAGCGGTTGCAGCCACGGGCATAATGGCAGATGCCGGTAGCTGGCCAGAGATCGTGCATGGTCCATACCACCGGTTTGCCGCTGCGGATTATCTTGCGGATGTTCTTGAGTGAGAGCATGCCCTGGTTAATCCAGGAGAGATGGATGACATCTGCCTCCTGAAACTCGCGGAGCCTGGTGATATCGGTACCCGATGTTGCCATGTCTACCTCCCAGAGGCGCTGACGGGAGAAATGGAGATGCCAGAATACGCACCAGCGCTCCCACAGGAAGTTCCACTGCAACCTGAGCGAACGGGGCAGACTGACCACGGTAATGTCTTCTGTCTCCTTGTCGCGTACCAACATCTTTGCCTTAACGCCATTGTTGTTAAGGGCATCCATCAGGCGGTTGGCTGCTACTGCCGCTCCGCCTGTCTTTTCACTTGTATTTACTATGAGTACTCTCATCTACGTATATTTTTGATACCGCAAAAAGCTGCGTATATTGATTGATACTGCAAAGATAGTACAAATCGGAGACAAAACAAAATAAAAAGGCATGTTTTTTTTCGAGGAAATCGGAAAAGAGAAAACGGAAGGGGGAGAAAGGAGCATAAAAAAACATACCACAACTCTCAACGAGCTGTGGCATGCAATATGTTTAACTTAAAAAAATCTAATCAAAATAGTCTCACGACTTTCTCAATTATCGGTTAAACAATCTACCTTAAAACCTAATAACTAAAAACCTAAATCTATTACTACTAACCTAAACAATCTATTAACCTTTTGACGCTGCAAAATTACTACTATTTCGGCTATTCACCAAATATTCAGCCAAGAAAGTGTGACGTTTTTGCATTTTTTTGATATATATCAATCAAAAATGAACAAAAGAAACGGAAATTAACAACTTTCTGACACTTTTCCTACATTTTGCTGAATATAAAGCTTCTGCCCTTTCAGGGCGTGCTGCTTGCGTTCTATCCTTTCTGGATAAGAACGGTGGCATAGGCGGAGATGCCCTCCATTCTGCCCGTGAATCCGAGTTTCTCGGTGGTTGTTGCCTTGATGGATATCTGGTCTTCGTCTACCCCCATCACCTCTGCCAGACAGGCTTTCATGGCTGGCACATGCGGGTTGAGTTTAGGGCGTTCGGCACAGACTGTAGCATCGATATTGCCCAGTGTATAACCCTTGGTAGCTATCAGTTCCATCGTTTTGCGGAGCAGTATCTTAGAATCCACATTCAGTGTCTCTGCTGCCGTATCCGGGAAATGATATCCGATATCACGCATGTTGGCGGCGCCCAGCAGGGCATCGCAAATGGCATGTATCAGCACATCGGCATCGCTGTGGCCCAGCAATCCCAGTTCATAATCTATCTTGATTCCTCCCAGCCACAAGTCGCGGTCAACCACCAGCTTGTGGACATCATATCCAAATCCTACACGTATATTCATATCTATATATAATAACTAATCAATAATCACTAAAAAACTATCTCTTAAAGAGGTCCTTCAGTCCATCCATATCAAACGACAGGGTGAAGCGGAGGGTCTGGTCGAGCGGGTTACTCTTGGCGGTAGCCACCACATAGGCAGCATCGAGCGAGAAGACATTCATCTTGAAACCGGCACCCACGGTGAAGTACTTGCGGTTACCCTTGCTCTGACTCTCATGATGATAACCGGCACGGAGCGCAAACTTATCATTGTATACATACTCGGCACCCAATCCGTAGTTGATTTCCTCCAGCTCTTCCTTGAAACCGCCAGGGGCATCGCTGAAACTCTTGAAGATACCGCTGATGCCCGAAATATCATCATACTCACGATGCACACGGTCTTCATATTCTGAATTATCCTCACCCTCTTCCTGCTTCGGAACGGTAGGCACCAGATACTTGTTGGCATCGGCTGCCAGGGTGATGCGGTTGTACTCGTCGATAGGAATCATCAGCGAAGCACCCAGACGCATGTTGGCTGGCAGGAACTCGCCATACTCCTTGCCACTGAAAGTAATCTTACTACCGATGTTAGAAATATTCAAGCCAAAACCCAACTGGCATTCGCGCTGGCCGATGACCACATAGTTCTGGTAATAGGCAGCGATATCGGCTGCGAAAGCGGAGGCTGGCGAATTATCTTCGGTATAATCGAAGCGCATATCGGAATAGATCCAGCGGATGGCGGCAGCAAGAGAGAACTTCTCGCTGAGCATCAGAGAATAAGCCACATCGACCGACATCTCGTAAGGATTGATGGTCATACCCGTGCCACTCTCGGCACCCTCTTTGCTGGTAAACACTTCACCCATATTGAAATAGCGGAGCGATGCAGATACGGCGCTGTAATCACCAATGCGGTAATAGCCAGAGAGATAGGCTAGATTCATATCATTGACCAGCGAGCGCAGCCAAGGAGTGAAGCTGAGCGACACACCGGCACGCGAAATGGTGAAAGGATATTTTGCCGGATTCCAGTACTGAGAGTTGACATCAGGGTCGGTAGCCGCACCGATATCTCCCAAGCCGCCACCACGGGCATCAGGAGCTATGGTTTGCGAAATGACTGCATAGTTCACAGGATTGAAGAGATCTTTCTTATCCTGCGCCTTCACTTCTGATGCCATCAGAGCGAGACATCCCAAGATGAATATCTTATAGATTTTTTTTATTCCCATTGTAAATATATTTTATTTGATAATGATGAGTTTCTTGACTTTAGAGGTGTAGCTGCTGCCATCGCTCGCCACCTTGACGCGATAGAGATATACGCCGGTGCCCAGAGGGGTGCCGCTATCGGAGGTGAGGTCCCAGCTTACGGTATAGCTGCCCGAGGTAGGTACACCGCTTTCGGAATGGCGCCAGTGCTGTCTGCCCGATGAATCGAACACTTCTACCACCACGTCCATATCGCTCTCTGTGCGGTCGTGGCTGATGATGAAGGTGGTGGAGATCTTAGCCGGATTGGCGGTTACGCCCACATCGAAGAGCGCCGGACTCAGTGCCTTCACCACATTGAAGCGGAGCTTCACCGTAGAACTGTTGTTCTGGATATCCCAGGCACGGAAGGTGAGTTCGTGCTTGCCCGGTTCCAGTTGCGGTATGCTGTAATAGGTAGAACCGCTGGTATAGGTTCCGAAATCGTAGATGAAATTGCTGTTCAGCACGTAGGTCTTCGACATATCGCCATCTATCACCAACTGCAGGTCGTGACCGATACCGCTTCCGGCAGCATTGATTCCGTCCTTATCGATTATCTTTGCCACAAAGAACGGGGTGGTGTTGACATTGCCGCCATCTACGAAGGAAGGCGAATTGAGATAGCAGTAGATGGAAGGACCGATGGAATCGTTCTTCTGCTCCTCGCTCTCGCCTACCGTAAACTGCTCGCTGGAGCCGTGGGCGGAGAGGGTCTTGGCGGTATTCACCGCATAGAGGTTGACCAGACCGCTTTGGTTGGAATAATTGATATCCAGCGGAACGGCAAAGGAGAAGGTAAACTTGCCGCCTCTTACGCTATCGGTGCCCTGATACAGGGTCTTGGTTCTGTCTTTGTATTCGAAAGCCTTCTCAGCGCCATCCTTGCCGGTATCGTTCAGGCGACAGGTAACCGTTTCCTTGGAATCTCTTACGGTAGCGGTGATGACGCCCCGGAAGTCGTCTGCTCCCTCGATATGACCTGCCATGCGGGCGATAGAGCCTGCCTTCAGCATCGGCAGGGTTGCGGCTCCGGCAACAGGAATGCCATTGATGGAATCTACCACAATCTGATGCATAGGCAGATTGAGTGCAAGAGCAGGGTCGCCCAGAAGGGAATAATGGAGATGGTTCACCGTGACATCGGAGCCGGAAGTTGGTCCGTTGCCGCTCACCAGGTCGTTCTGCGCCAGTCGGTGCGCCTCGCCTATCGTAATAGGCTTACCGTCTACCAGACTGAGCACTCTGTGGATGAAGGCACGGTTGATATGTCTGTTATACTGGGCGTAAACGGTACGGGTGGTGCCATAGAAAGCTACTGCGCCGCCTTTATCGTTGAGCAGCGCATATTCGCCGATGTTGGCTTCGAGCCCGTCGAACGGCATGATATCGCAGGAGGCGGTTACCCAGAGCGGCAGGTTGGTATTGCGGAAATTGGCAAAATCGGTGAGTTTCAGAACTGATTCGTGCGACATCTGTGTAGGATCGCCATGTCCGGCATAATCCATGATGAGGGCTCCCGCAGCCTGCTGCTGTTTGATAATCCGCGTTGCTTCGGGATAGGTATTGCCCGAAGAGGAGGTTTCGCGGGTATAGGCATCCCACATCACTTTCTTGACGAGATAGGCGGGATAGGTGGTGAGCACATCATTTGCCACATCATCGGCATCCTGCATGTGGAGGTTTCCGTTTCCGTCATCGCCCATAAACATCAGGGTGTTCTGCCAGGCACCTACATTGGCATTCTGAGCATAACTGATGGTCTTGTCTACCAGCACCTGGGCTTCTTCTGCATAAGTTACCGGGAAGCGGCCTACGGCTACATCTTGCAGCTCACGGTTAGGATACAGTCCGGCTCCCTCGCCGAGCATGCCGAACCAGCTGTCGCTGACGAAGCAGGAAACGGCACTGAAGGAGTTTTCACTCTCAAAGCACAGCAGATAATCGTCTGGATTCAGGGTTCTGCAACCGGAGGTAAGCATGCGGTTATCCCATACGCAGTCGCCGAAGAGCAGGAGATATTTCGGCATATCTGCCTCGCTCTGCGCCTTATCAGAAAGCATGCGCAGGTAGCGGCGGTAGGCGTTGGCATCGGGGGTACCGCTAGAAAATTCGTTATAGAGTTCATCGGCAGGCACGATGGTAACGCGCAGTCCGTCGTGCTGTTCATGAAATTTTTTCAGCCGCTGTGCCTGTTTCAGCAGTTTCTGTGAGGTCGGGATGATGATGACCATATCGGCTGCTCCATCGGCATGATGATTCTGGTTGGTGATGCCGTAGACATACTGGGCAGCCGGAATCTTTCCACCGACGGCCAGGTTGGCAGCGGTAAAGGCACAGCTTCTAGGCTCTGCCCACGTTACGGAGATATAATCGAGGCGGATGGAAGCACCTGACAAGACCTTGATAGAGATGGTATCCTTATCCTGGAAATCGGAAATGGGATAAGTGGCAACCTTCTCTGTAGCCTTGAGGTAAGCTATATCCTCCGTAGGATTGTCATTCTTGAGAGAAAGGGTGATTTCGCCCAAAACCTTACCATTCTTCAGTATCTGAGCCACGCTGTTTGTGGTGGTAGTCAGGGCTACGGAGAGTTTACCTGCCGCAGAACCGGTGGTATTCGTGATTACCACTTTCTTTTCATCGCCCACCTTCAGTTCTTCTGCACCGAAGAGGTTTCTGCCGCCATGATAATAGCTGAAACCATCTGACTCGTAGAGGGAATGATAATCGTATGGCTGCGGATAATGGGAAGAGACAAAGGTGGCTGAATCCTGCACCAGTGGCTCTCCATCGGTCTGGGTAATAAAATAGTAGCCGTAATCGGAATAAGGATTACGGATGCGCTGGAGGGCGGTTTCTGACTTCCAGGATACCGGACCCTCGGCATAGAAATAATGCTTGCCGCCAACGATGCACTGGGGAACTTCCTGCAAATCGTCGGTAGCCTGCAGTTCGCTCGCCAGAAGGGCTTCGTTCTGCAGATTGCCGCCATAGCCGTAAATCTTCACCTTGCTGATATCGGAGAAGCCTGCCTGGCGCACTACCTGTTCGGTAAGCTGATGGAAACCGGTTTCGCTGACTCTGATCTTCGCCCATCTGCCTGAGGCTAGGACGGAATGGGAGGCATAGAGGGAAGAGGCTGAGCGCAAAGCATCAGAAGAAGTGAAGGCTGATACTTTGCCCTTAGCCAACAGAGAACCTCGACTGGAACGCTCGGAGCGCTTCAGAGGACGGGCATCTACCTGGAGCATGAAGCTGACCAGCAGCTGATGGCGGTTATTGCGGAATACGACAGGACTGAAATCTATCTGGAGTACGCCCTGCTTACGGCATTCGGTAACCCGCTGCTGTGGAAATACCTGCTCAGGAGGAACTGCACCCGACAGGCGGTTGTAATTGGCGATGTCGGAGGCAGTCATGTCGATATACTCGCCATATTTCAGGCTGACGGTATATACGGAGTCACGATATGCACCGGTCAAAGGAATGGAATACACGAAACGGGGCAACACGGAATCTACTCTGACTTCTGAAGAGGTCAGATTGAAGAATCGCTGTGCCTGAGCAGGAGCCACCAACATGAGCAGGCATGCCAACAGCATGTATTTCCAAACCTTTGTTGTGTTCATATCGATATATTACTTGCAATATTGTTTATTTACAGTGAAAATCGAGCACCTTCCTGTCTTCGAGATAGCCTACGAGATGGTCGTCGATGTTGACAGGACCGCAGCCTGTAGGACATCCGGTATAGAGCAGGTCGCCCGTCTTGAGCGTGAAGTACTGGCTGATGTAGGAGATGATTTCATCTACCTTGTAGAGCATATCGCTCGTGCAGCCTTCCTGTACGGTCTTGTCATTGAGATCGAGGCGGAAGTGCAGTGCCTGGATATCACGGAACTTCTGGATGTCGACCCATTCGCCGATAACGGCAGAACCGTCGAATCCCTTGGCGAGTTCCCAAGGTTGGCCAGCCTCGCGCAGTTTCTTCTGCATCTCGCGTGCCGTAAAATCGATACCTACGGTTACTGCATCGTAATAGCGGTGGGCGAAACGCTGCGGAATGGTCTTTCCCAACTTGGATATTCTGACCACTACTTCGGTTTCATACTCTATTCTTCCCAGATGATCAGGGATGAAGAAAGGCTTGCCGTTATTGAGCAAAGCAGAATCTGCCTTGGTAAAAATGACAGGACGCTCTGGTTTAGATAACGTACCATGCAGCGATTTATTGTGTTCGGTATAGTTCATACCGATGGCAAATATCTTCATAACATCAAATTTTTACATAAAAAAGAAATGGGAGTTAGAAGCAAAGCGAGGCTTAACTTCATAACTCCCGGTATTCTAATTTAACTATAAGTCAAATTAACGCTTGCTTTTGAGTAATGATTACTCAGCAGCAAGAGTAAAGCGCTGGTAAGCAACGATCTTGAGATCCTTGCTCTGAGAAGCGAGGTACTGAGCAACAGTCTGCTTGTCACCGTCACCGAACTGGAACTCCTGGTCAACGAGGCAGTTCTCCTTGAAGAACTTAGCCAGACGACCATTAGCAATGTTCTGAATCATAGTAGGGTTCAAAGTAGCAGCCTTCTCCTCACCAACAGTCTTCTTGATGTTGCGAGCCTCTTCAGCCTGCTCAGGTGTCAACCAACCCTTCTTGGTGTTGCTCTCGATGTGCTCCTCAGAGTCAACGTGAGCTGGGTTGATGCCAGCCTTCTTCAAAGCAGCGTTAACAGCCTTCTCTACGAGTTCTTCCTTAGTCTTGGCAACAGCAACCTCGAGCTCACTCTTCTTAGTCTCCTCAGAAACAGAAGACTCGTCGAGAGCTACAGGGCGCATAGCAGCAACCTGCATAGCTACCTTGTGACCAGCCTCCTCGTTGTTCTCGTTGAGCTGAACCATAGTACACAAAGTGTGCTTGTTCATGTGGTCGTAAACCTCGATGTTGTCACCCTCGAGAACACAGTAGCCGTCGAGCTCCATCTTCTCGCCAGTGATACCAGAGCGCTGTGTAACAGCAGCCTGAGCATCAGCATCGCCAACCTTCAAAGTCTTCACCTCGTCGAGAGTGTGAGCCTTGGCAGCGATAGCAGCGTCGAGGATGTCAGATGTCAACTTGATGAAGTCAGCACCGTTAGCTACGAAGTCAGTCTCGCACTTGAGAGCGATGATAGCAGCGAAATCGTTAACCTTCTTAACGAGAACGCAACCATTAGAAGTCTCACGGTCAGAACGCTTAGCAGCGATAGCGAGACCACGCTCACGGAGCAACTCCTTTGCCTTATCGAAATCACCTTCAGCCTCTGTGAGTGCCTTCTTAACGTCAGCAAGACCAGCACCAGTCATAGCGCGAAGTTTCTTGATATCTTCAATTGAAACAGCCATAATAATATTTTTATATTAAAAAGTTAATAATAATCTTTGCTTAAAAGCTACTAAAGCCATCGAATCATAAACAGAATCAATGGCTTCAGTATATATTTCTTTGCCTAATTACTCAGCCTCGTCCTTGCGGGCAGCCTTCTTCTTAGGCTGGTCCTTCTGCTCAGCAGCAGCCTTGTCGTCAGCCTTCTCAGCCTTGCGCTCCTCGAGAGCCTCAGCGATAGCACCGCAAACTGCAGTAAGGATAGCATCTACAGAATCCTTAGCATCGTCGTTAGCTGGGATAACGTAATCAACATTCTTAGGATCAGAGTTGGTATCTACGATACCGAACACTGGAATACCAAGACGGTTAGCCTCCTTAACAGCGATGTGCTCCTTCATTACGTCAACAACGAAGAGGGCTACTGGGAGACGGGCCATATCTGCGATAGAACCGAGGTTCTTCTCCAACTTAGCACGCTGGCGGCTTACCTGAAGCAACTCGCGCTTAGAGAGGTTAGAGAATGTACCATCGTTCAACAGACGATCGATGTTTGTCATTTTCTTAACTGCCTTACGGATTGTAGGGAAGTTGGTGAGCATACCACCAGCCCAACGCTCGTTTACGTATGGCATATTGATAGAAGCTGCCTTCTCAGCAACTACGTCCTTAGCTTGTTTTTTAGTAGCGACAAACAGGATCTTTCTACCTGTCTTGGCAATTGTCTTGAGAGCCTCAGCAGCCTCGTCGATCTTAGCGACAGTCTTGTTGAGGTCGATAATATGAATACCGTTACGCTCCATGAAGATGTAAGGAGCCATTGCTGGATTCCACTTGCGACGGAGGTGTCCGAAGTGGCAACCTGCCTGAAGTAACTGGTCAAAATTTGTTCTTGACATTGTTTTTTCTTTTTAATTGTGTTTACTTTCTTTTTGAATCTAATGTTAGATCAGTCGATGAGTAGTCCCCGATTAATGGAATCTCACCGATTTAGATACTAAACTTTTTAGCTCAGCTATATATAATCTGTATATATATAATAAAATATGTATAAGATTAACGCTTGCTGAACTGGAAGCGACGACGAGCCTTTGGCTGACCTGGCTTCTTACGCTCTACAGCACGTGAGTCACGTGTCATGAAGCCTGCATCCTTCAAAGCCTTCTTATCGTTAGCGTCGATCTTAACGAGTGCGCGAGCGATAGCGAGGCGGAGAGCCTGGCTCTGACCGGTGAAACCACCACCGTCGAGGTTTGCCTTAATATCATACTTACCCTCAGCTTCGAGCAACTGCAATGGCTGCTTTACTACATAGCGAAGGATTGCTGATGGGAAATATGTCTCAATATCTTTCTTGTTGATTGTGATCTTACCGGTACCCTCTGTGAGGTATACACGAGCTACAGCGCTCTTACGGCGACCAATTGCATTAATTACTTCCATTCTACCTTAATTATTTATACTGGTTAATATCAATAGCCTTTGGCTGCTGTGCCTCGTGCTTGTGCTCTGTGCCATCGTAAATGAAGAGGTTGTCCATCAAAGAACGACCGAGAGGGCCCTTTGGCAACATACCCTTGATAGCGTGACGGAGGATCTTGTCCATTCCATCAGGACGCTTGCGCAACTCTGCTGGAGTGTTGAAGCGCTGACCACCTGGATAACCAGTGTAACGAGTGTAAACCTTATCTGTTTCCTTCTTACCTGTGAAAACTACCTTAGCGGCATTGATAATGATTACGTTGTCACCACAATCTACGTGTGGAGTGAAAGTTGGCTTGTACTTTCCGCGGAGCAATTTAGCAACCTTAGAGCAGAGGCGACCTACAACCTGGTCGGTAGCGTCGATTACGACCCACTCTTTCTTAGCTGTTTCCTTGTTTACGGAAATAGTCTTGTAACTTAATGTGTCCATTTTAAAATTTAAATTTACTACTAAAAAACGTTTTTAATCTTTTTTACTCACTATTCAGACAGGTGATTCACTAACCACATACCCCGGCCACAGGGCATGCTATTAACACACCATATCTTGGGGACTCTAAGCGTATCCCCGAAATAATCGGACTGCAAAATTACACATTTTTATTTGATTATGTGTAGGTTACGAGTTTTAACCCTAAACTTTTATAAATATTTAACTTAGTTTGCGCTTTTCTGCTTAGAATAAGCAAAAAAGAGTGCATTGTTAACGGCAATGCACTCTTTTTTATTATATCAATTCCTTATCCAGGAAATATTATCTGATGAACAGCAGCTCACGATACTTTGGCAATGTCCAAAGTTCATCGGCTACGAGAAGCTCGAGCTTGTCTATCTGATAACGGATTTCCTCCATCTTTGGAGCTACCGTGTCGTGATATGCTACTGCCTTCTCGCGCTCACTCTCTATCTTGTTGGCTACCTTGCGGGCATCTACCAATGCCTCTACACCACGCTCAATTGCCTCGGTACGCTCGGCTATCTCACGGATAATCTTCACGTTGCGGGCAGTCAGCTTCTTACCTTCCTCGCCACCGAAGATGTGAATCATGCCCTCTACGTTCTTTGCCAGACGGCTCTGATAGTGGGTAGCCACAGGGATGATGTGGTTCATGGTCAGGTCGCCCATCACACGAGCCTCGATCTGAATCTTCTTGGTATAGGTCTCCCACTTCACCTCGTTGCGCGCCTTCAACTCGCTCTCGCTCATCACGTTGGTCTTGGCAAACATCTCGATGCTTTCCTTGTCCAGGTAACGGTCGAAGACTACCGGGCAGGATGCCTCGCAGTCCAGACCTCGCTTCTGAGCCTCTTCCTTCCACTCATAAGAATAGCCGTTGCCGTCGAAGCGGATAGGCTTGCAGGTCTTGATATCCTCGCGTACAACATCTATAATAGCCGATGTCTGGTCCTCGCCCTTTGCTATCAAGGCATCAACACGAGTCTTGAAGTCTTCGAGAGCCTCAGCTACGGCAGCATTCAGTACGATGAGAGATGACGCACAGTTGGCCTCTGAACCTACGGCACGGAACTCGAAACGGTTTCCGGTGAAGGCGAATGGAGAGGTACGGTTGCGGTCGGTGTTATCAATCATCAGCTCCGGAATCTCAGGGATATCCAGCTCCATACCCTTCTTGCCAGCCAGGGCGAAGAGTTCTTCCTTGTCTGCCTTCTCGATATGGTCGAGCAGGTCGGTGAGCTGCTTTCCGAGGAATGAAGAGATGATGGCTGGTGGTGCCTCGTTGGCTCCCAAACGATGGGCATTGGTAGCACTCATGATAGAAGCCTTCAGCAGTCCATTGTGCTTGTAAACGCCCATCAGTGTCTCTACGATGAAGACTACGAAGCGGAGATTGTCCTCCGGTGTCTTGCCTGCTGCATGGAGCAGTACGCCGGTATCAGTGCAGAGACTCCAGTTGTTGTGCTTGCCCGAACCGTTGACACCAGCGAATGGCTTCTCGTGAAGGAGCACACGGAAACCATGCTTGTGAGCCACACGCTTCATCAAACTCATCAGGAGCATATTATGGTCTACAGCAAGATTGCACTCCTCATAGATAGGTGCTAGCTCAAACTGGTTTGGTGCCACCTCGTTATGACGGGTCTTGCAAGGGATGCCGAGTTCGAGTGCCTGCACTTCCAAATCCTTCATGAAAGCCTGCACACGCTCAGGGATGGTTCCGAAATAATGGTCGTCCATCTGCTGGTTCTTCGCAGAGTCGTGTCCCATCAGGGTACGGCCTGTGAGCATCAGGTCAGGGCGAGCCGAATAGAGACTCTCATCTACCAGGAAGTACTCCTGCTCCCATCCGAGATTGGTCTGCACCTTCTTTACCTGTGGGTAGAAGTAGTGGCACACCTCGGTAGCCGCCTCGCTCAGGGTATGGAGCGAGCGGAGCAATGGAGCCTTGTAGTCCAGCGCCTCACCGGTATAAGATATAAAGATGGTAGGGATACAGAGGGTATCGTCGATGATAAACACAGGCGATGTAGGATCCCATGCAGAATAGCCACGAGCCTCGAAGGTGTTGCGGATACCGCCGTTAGGGAATGAGCTGGCATCAGGTTCCTGCTGGACAAGCAATTTGCCAGAGAATTCCTCAATCATACCACCCTTTCCGTCATGCTCCACGAAGGCATCATGCTTCTCGGCAGTACCTTCTGTCAATGGCTGGAACCAGTGAGTATAATGTGTTACCCCGTTTTCCTCAGCCCAGAGCTTCATGCCGGCAGCCACGGCATCAGCGATGGAACGGTCCAGACGAGTACCGTTATCTATCACATCGATGAGTTTCTCATACACATCAGATGGCAGATACTTGTACATCTTCTGGCGGTTGAATACATACTTGGCGAAGTACTCCGAAGGGCGCACCTTGGGAGCCTCTACCTCTACAGGTCTTTTCTTAAAGGCCTCGGCTACAACCTCAAATCTCAAATTAGCCATTCTCTTTTATTATTAATTATAAGTTTGCGGGTGCAAAGTTACGAAAAAATGAGCAAATTGCTAGCGTTTGAGCGTATTTTTTATGCAAAATTCAAACTTTTCTTATACATAAAGTGCCTTTTTCCTACATGGCGACGTAATCTTTCCTACGTCCTGACACAGAAACTCCTGCGTCGCCATGTAATTTCAAGGGCATTAGGAGAGAAAAAAAAATCCCTTGCAACCACTAGAGTCGCAAGGGATTCACATTATCCACTTATCTATTTGTACCTTAAGGATTTATTGAAGATTGGAGGTCGGCAATTAGAAACGGTATACAACAAAGCTGTTTGGCTTCATCTTCACGTTCAATACATTGCCCTGAACCTGTGCATCTGATACTACAGGAACAACCACATTTTTATTGTCTATCTTGTTTTCTGCCTGAATATCGTCGGCATGGAGAACGGTTACTTTACCTGGGTTCAACTTCTTGATACCATTAAAGGTTACGTTGATTTCCTTTGCCTCGTTAGAGGTATTGGCAATCTTCACGATGTAGCTCTTGGTAGCCTTGTCGAAGCAAGCGGTAGCATAGAGACCGTTCTCGCCTGCTACAGCCTTACCGTTCTCGGTAAGTTTCAACACATTGGTACCCTTATTCTCGCCGTAGAGCTGCTGAACATAGTAGTTGGCAGAACGGACAGAGCTGAGGTTATCGAACCAGATGAGGTCCGGACGCCACTGCCATCCCTCTACATGAGCGAAGAGAGGTGCATAGGTAGCCTGATAAACCACATCGGCATTACGCTCCAAACCGGTCATGAAAGCTGCCTCAGAAAGAGCTGCCTCCCAAGAGTTTGGATCATTCTCGGCATGAGCAGCATACTCGCCGGCAAAGACCTTAGGACCCTTGCGGTCGTACTTGTCGTAACGGCTGGCATTGCTGCGGAACCATTCCGGACTCTTGTAGTAGTGCTCATCCACCATGTCTACGCCCAACTTGCGCATCTGCTCCCAACCGTAGTCGAAATCCTTACCATCAGCAGATGGACCAGATGAACCGCAGATCTTGATCTTTGGATACTTGGCATGAATCTGCTCCATGAACTTCTGCAGACGCTCAGGATACATAGGACCCCACTGCTCGTTACCGATACCAATCTGCTTCAGATTGAATGGAGCTGGATGACCCATATCGGCACGGAGCTTACCCCACTTAGAGGTGACAGGACCATTGGCAAACTCGATGAGGTCGAGTGCATCGTCGATATAGCTCTGGAGATCCTTGACTGCTACATGTGCATTAGGATCCTTATCATCGTTCTGATACTGGCAAGCCAGACCTACAGAGAGAATAGGCAATGGCTCAGCACCAATCTTCTCTGAAAGGAGGAAATACTCATAGAAGCCCAAGCCCAATGACTGATAGTAGTTAGGGAAAAGGCGATGAGGGAAGGTATCTCTCCAGCGGTTCTCGTTCAGAGGACGGTTCTCAGGAGCACCCACAGAGTTCTTCCACTCGTAACGGGTATCGAGGTCGGTTCCCTCTACGATACATCCGCCAGGGAAACGGAAGATGCCTGGCTTCAAGTCAGCCAAATCCTGTACGAGGTCGGCACGGAGACCATTCCAGTTGTCCTCAGGAAAGAGAGAGATATGGTCGAGGTCTACGCTTTCAGAACCCTTCTCCAGATAAACACGCATCAACCCCTTGGCATCGGTCTGAGGAGAAGTAAGGGTAGCAGTAAGCTTCTGCCATTTATTATTGGTGATGTTGATGACCTGCTTGGCAATCACATCATTCTTTGAATTGACGAGTTCTACGCGAATCTTGCCCTGCTTGCCATCAATGAGATGAAGACGGCCATATACGGTGAAATCGTACTTCATATCCTTCTTCAAGCCCATGCCGAAGAAGCCACGGTTCTCAAGACCAGTCTGCTTCTCACGTGCGCCTGCGCTCTCAAGTGTTACATAATGAGGATTGCGGTCGAAGGCAGGTTTTACGTCGCTGAGGGTTACATTTCCGAATGTATTCCATCCCATCAGGCGCTGTGGGAATTCGAAGGAACGGTTCTCTACCATCTCTGCATAGAGTCCACCATCGGCCGAAGTTGATATCCTCGAAGAAGATACCATACATGGTAGGCTGGATTTCTGCTCCAGGCTTGTTAGCCTGAACAGTAAACTGATGCTGTGCGAAAGCTCCGAGTGAAGACATCGCCAGCAATGCTGCTGCGAAAAATTTTGCTTTTCTCATATTGTTCGTTATTTTTATTTTTTAGGTCTGTACTTACACCTTATTAAATATAGGTGGTGCAGTAATTTGCTGCAAAGATTACACAAACGAGCGCAATGAAAGCTTGCTTTCAAATTGCCAAGTGCAGTAAATCTTCTGCAAAGATAAAAAAATCCACCCCAAATGAGGTGGATTTTCTGTTTAAATATATTGGATTTTCGTACAAATCCCTGCTTTTCTACTATTTATCTAATGGAATGAGCACGAAAGTGAAGTTCTTATCGCCATAATGGAGGCGATACTTCTCCAAAGGCCATGCACCCCAAGAGTTCTCACCAGCCACACCAGAATGCTCTGCATCGAGGAAGAGATTGGTGAATTTTGACTTCTTCAGGTTGAAACTGTGGCGCTGATCCTTGTCATCACCATCATCCAGTTCTTCGGTGTCGAAGTGGATGGCGGAAGCATAGAACGGCTTGCAGCTCTTCACTTTGAATCCGAAGCCGGAAGCATCGGTCTGATTCCACCAGCGCATATCGCCCTTGGTTCCACTCTCCTGTGGACGGATGTATGGGAAGTACTGGTTGTCGGCATCATCGCTGTAGATTCCGATGCGCATGCAGTCCTCACGGTCAGAATAGTTCTCGATAGGACCACGGCCGTAATACTGGCTCTTGTCCATATCGTATGGCAACTGCATCAGCATACCGAAACGGAACAGATCGCTGACCTTGGCATCATCAGAAGCATCAAACTCCTGGCTTACCTTCATCGCACCGGTGTTAGGCATGATGAGATAATCGATTTCCAGCTCACCCTTCACCTCTGGCATCTCATAGGTTGCACAGATGCTGATGGTGTTTGCCTTCTTATCCTTTTCAACAGCTACACCCTTCAGGTTCATGACAGGGTTCTTCCAAACCTGGAACTTCTTCTGCAGGCCGGCACCGAAATCATTATCGGTAGGAGCACGCCAGAAGTTTGGCTTCAGGGTACCGCCCTCGCCGAGGAGCGACTTGCCACGATAGGTATATTCAGAGATGAGACCGGTGGTACGGTTCACCTTCACGGTCAGATCAGGAGTAGTAACGGTGATATCCTGCTCGCCCTTCTTGTCGATGAGCTTAGCCTTCACCTTCTTGCCATCCTGAGCCTTAGCCATGTTTTCTGCACAATGACCGCAGCACTTCTTCTCCTTCACCGCCAGCTGGGCATAAGCCACAATCTGACCAGCCTCCATCAGAGGTTCAGCCTTCTTCAGACGGAAATCGATGTTGAGGAACACCTCCTTGCCCGTTACCTTAGAAAGGTCATAAGGGATGGTGAAGTTCTTGGTCTGCTGGGCAGCTACATCGATATCAGCGATGGTACCGTTCTGAGTCTCCACGCCATCCTCAATGAGGCTCCATGCCAAGGCATAGTTGCTCAAATTGCGGAAGAAGTTCTCATTGTATACACTTACTTCGCCCTTCTCTGCATTCACCATCTTAGCCCAGATGTTCTGATACTGGTAGGCTACCTCGTAGGCATGAGGATTGAGCTGACGGTCAGGACCGATGATACCATTGCAGTTGAAGTTGTTGTCGCTAGGGTCGTAATTGTTATAATCGCCACCGTAGCAATATTCTATCTTGCGGAGCTCTTCATTGCTCATCTTCTCAGGATTCTTGATGGTCATCGGCTTCAATACCTTGCGGTGCAAGCCCTGGTCAACGAAATCCCAGTCGAAACCACCCTGGAGGATAGGATACTTGCGAATCAGAGCCCAGTAATCCTTCAAGTTACCGCCTGAGTTACCCATAGTATGGTTGTACTCGCACTGGATGAGCGGCATCGGACTGTTAGGGTCCTTAGCATACTTTTCACAAGCACTTACCGGATAATACATAGGGCAGAAGATATCGGTACCCTCGCCTCTGTGAGCCTGCTCATACTGAACCGGACGGCTCTGGTCCTGGCTCTTGATCCACTTGTAAGCCTGCAGGAAGTTATCGCCCATCACAGTCTCATTACCCATACTCCAGGTTACGACACTAGGATGATTGAAGTACATGGAAACATTGTGCTGGTTGCGCTCCATAATCTGCTTGGCAAACATCGGTTTCTTGGCAGCTGCATCATCGCCATACTGGAAACCGTGACTCTCCTGGTTAGCCTCAGCTACCACATAGATACCATACTCATCGCAGAGCTCGTACCAGCGTGGATCATCAGGATAGTGGCAGGTACGGACAGCGTTGATATTCAGGCGCTTCATAATCTTGATGTCCTGAATCATGCGCTCCATGCTCAATACATAACCTCCATCAGGGTCAATCTCATGACGGTTGGCACCCTTGATGAGCACAGGCTGACCGTTGACAAGGAACTGCTTGTTCTTGATTTCCACCTTGCAGAAACCTACCTTGACAGGAGTCATGCTTGCTGATTTCATGTTGCCATTCTTCAGCGCACTTGAGAGGGAAACCTGAAGGGTATATAAATAAGGTGTCTCTGCATTCCACTTGTGTGGATTCTCTACGTTCATCGTAATGTTGGCTGTTCCATTCTTTGCCAATCCTGTAGCTGTAGTCACCTGCTTGCCCTCTTTGTCGAAGAGGATGAAGTTCAGCTTGCCTGTTCCCTTTACCTTGGCAGAGATATTGAGCACACCATCCTTGTAGTTGTTTACAAGGTCAGGAGTAACACGGATATCCTCCAAATGCAACTGGGCATCGCGGGCAAAGAGATAGCTTTCACGAGCCACACCACTCAAGCGCCAGAAGTCCTGATCCTCATCCCAGGAGCCATCGCACCAGCGGAAGGTCTGGAAGGCAATCAGATTCTTACCCTTCTTCAGATAAGGAGTGATGTCAAACTCGGCAGCTACCTTGCTATCCTCTGCATAACCGGCAAACTTACCGTTTACATAGAGATAGATGTTGGAAGTAACGCTACCGAAATGAGCGACAACCTGCTTGCCATCCCAGTTGGCAGGGATGTCGATGATACGGCGGTAAGAACCTACATGGTTGTCCTTAGTAGGAACTGCTGGTGGCTGCTGGTCAAAATGTCCACGCCAGCCGAAGCCTACGTTCACATATTCCGGATCACCGAATCCGTTCATCTCCCAGATACCTGGCAGATTCATGGTCTTCCATTTGGAATCATCAAGATCTTCCTTGTAGAAGTCGGTAGGACGCTGGTCGGCATTAGCCACCCAGTTGAACTTCCAGGTTCCGTCAAGCGAAAGGAAATACTTGCTCTCCGCCTTGTTCATGTGCAGGATATCCTTGCTCACGATCTTACCGTCTTTCTCAGAAACCCAGTCATCTGCCGGATAGGTGAAGAAATTGGTGTGCAACGGAAAACGATTGATGGCATTCACCTGAAGGTCGTGCCATTCTGTGTAAGTTGGCTGTTGGATGGTCGTCTTATTCAACGACATAATGGCAGTCTTCGGTTTGGTTGCACCAAAGGTTGCCATTGCAAATCCTGCCAAACTTAATGTAGCGAACAGTCTCTGTTTCATGTTTATCAGTTATTAATATATCAGATTGAATTTATACCTTATTATATATAGGCATCTTACTTGATGGCAAGATACTTATCATATTCGCAGGCTGTAAGAAGCATGGCTCCCACACCGAAGTTAGCCTGAGAGTTGGCATCTACGATCTGACCAGGGATGGCTCTCTCGCCGATAGGTTGAACATAACCCACCTTGCCATCTGCCTGAACGGCAGTCTCTGTAAGATAAGTCCAGGCACGGTCGATGACCTTCTTGTACTCCTTCTTGTTGAGGTAACCATTGTTGACACCCCAAAGCATACCGTAGGTGAAGAAGGCAGTACCGCTGGTCTCAGGACCTGGAGCATGCTCTGGGTCCATCATCGAACGGGTCCAGTAACCTTCCGGCTGCTGGATTTCAGCCACAGCCTTAGCCAACTTCTGGAATTTATCTACGAAGAACTGATTGTGCTTGTAGTCCTTTGGCATATCCTGGAGCACCTTAGCCAGACCTGCGAGAACCCAGCCATCACCACGAGCCCAGAAGTCTTTCTTTCCGTTGGCACTCTTGTGCTTTGGATAAACGTACTTGCCATCACGGAAGTAGAGGTTGGTCTCCTTGTCGAGCATAATCTCATCGGTAGTGAGGAGATTGTCGTAGAGCTTGTCGAGATACTTGGTATCGCCGGTCAGCTTATACATCTTGGTCATCACAGGCATCACCATATAGAGGGCATCGCTCCACCACCAGTAGTCTGTTGGCTCAGAGTAAGCCTCATAGTGCATCACTTCCTTGGCACGCTTCACCATGTATTCTGATGCAGCGGCATTTCCCTTGGCTGCCTCGATGTTGTAGAGGTCGATGTAAGTCTGGAAGCAGATCTGCCAGTCACCGAAGAGCACGTGCTGCTTTCCCTCGCCGTATGGTTTGTACTTCCACTTGGCTGGGTTAGCCTCCGTAGCACCGGTCCAGTCGTTATGTTCTGCCCAACGGATGGAATAGTCGAGCATCTTCTGGTCCTTGAGCATCTTATATACCTCCATGTTGCCGGTATGATAAGCGGCATTATCCCAGAAGGCACGAACCTCAGGCTTGTTGTTAGCCTGCCAGTAGTTATTCACCTTGGTGATGAGTTCCACCACCTGCTCATGGTCCCATTTCTTGGAAGCCTTCACTTCCTTCTTATTCTGTTTCTTGACCTTAGCGGTCTTCTTGGCTGGCTGTGCTGCATTCAAAGGCAAAGCCAAGGCTGCAGCCGCCAGCATCATCAATATCTTATGCATGATAATCTATAAACTCTTAACTAAAAACTCTTAACTAAAAAAATTACCACTTGTCCTTGGTCACGATATCGTCCTTCCACTGGTGATCCTTAGGGAACTGCTGGTTGTTCCATGCCTTCACCTGGGTCCAAGGCTGTGCTGCGTCGGTCCAGAAAGGATGGTCGGCAGACAAGCCGAGAGGCATGAAGGCGAGGGTTGTCATATAGAGCGAACCGTTGTTGGTATACCAGTCGGCAACGTTCTTCTGGCTGTTTCCACAGAAACCGATAGAGAGATAGCCCTTCTCGTTGAAGTTGTTCTGCTGGTCGAACATGCGATGGAGCACCTTGGTAAGTGCTGCACGAACCTGACCGTTGCTCAAATCCTTAGGCAACTTCTGGTACCATGCCATCAGAGCCAGCGGCTGCATGGTAGCCATACGGTAAGGAATACTTCTTCCGAATGCTGGGAAGGTACCCTCAGGAGAGATGAATCTCTCGAGAATGATGCTGTACTTCTGGCAGCGTTTCAACTCTCTGTTATAGTATTTCTGATAGTCGAGACGGGAATTGACCTTGGCATCTACCATCGCCTGGAGCGTCTCCAGATACATCGGATGGAACACGTAGCTGCTGTAGTAATCGAAAGCGAACGAAGGACCGTCAGCATACCAGCCATCACCCACATACCACTCCTCTACCTTGCGGCAGGCTGAATTGATGCGAAATTCATCGAAATCGCCACCCGCCTTTGCCATGAAACTCTCGATGGTTGAAGAGAAGAGCAACCAGTTGGTATAAGGAGGGTCGATGTGGCGGAGCTTGGCAAACTCTGTGAGATAACGCTTCTTGGTCACCTCGTCGAGAGGCTTCCAGAGTGTATCGTAAGCACGGAGAAAACTCTCTGCAATATAGGCTGCATCTACCAGATTCTGACCACCGATGCCCCAGCAGAGATAGTCTGGATTCTGAGGGTCTACAGCATTCTTATAGGAAGCCAAAGCCCATTCACGCAACTGCTTGCGCTGCTTACCTTCGGCAGTAGCATCATCCGGAAGGGTGAGCCATGGAGCCACACCAGCCATCAGTCTGCCGAAGCACTCCATATAGAGCACCTTTCTGTTGCGGTTGTCGAAGTTGGGACTGAACTCAGTCTGCATATTCTTCTGTAACTCGCCTTTAGCCATATTTTCCAAAACAGGCTGTGCCATCTTATAGGCTAGCGAGCACCAATATTGGCGGTCGCTCTGCTGAACAGTCTTCTTCTTGGCAGAAATTCCCATGAAAGGAACCAGCGCCAAGACTAGGGTCATCATGATACTTTTAAATATATAATTCATAGATAGTTGTATATTGTTTGTTGTTATTGATAATTGTAAGAGGCAAGTTGCCTGTAGCCTTAGCTGAGCAACTGCAAATATATATAAAATTAGTTAGAAACAAGCAGAGCGACCGTATATTTTAGTGTTTTTTCAACACTGGTGCACCATTTTCCCAGGAAATAGGTACCCACAAGTGTCTACTGTCACTCAAGTGTTTAGGATTCCACATGTCTGCCATGAACACATAGTCGGCACCATGGAACATCTTCTTCTGTGCTGCAGTTTCCACCTTATATATATAGGTACCCTGTGCACCGAAGGTCTTGTCAGCACCCTCGCCACGGCAAGGATTAGGCAACTGCTCCCAAGGGCCGAAGATATTCTTAGCCTTGAACATGCGGGCTGCATTTGGAGCCCATCCGGTACATCCGCTGGTAATCATCCAGTAGGTGCCATCCTGCTTGAAGATGGTTGGAGCCTCGTTCTGTCCGCCGGCAGCAACTCGTACGTAGCAACCGTTGTGCTGCATGTAGTCATCTGTCAACTGTGCGATTTGTAGTGTCAGGTTTTCCTCTGAAGAATAGATGTGGTAAGCCTTGCCATCATCGTCGATGAAGATGGTCATATCTCTCGACATCTGTCCACCCTGGAAGTCTCTCATCCAGAACATACCCCGTTCTATCTGCTTGCGCCAAGCTGGAGTCCACCACTCTTTCAGTTCAGGGAAGAGAAGCTGATGCTTGAGGTCGGTGGTATCCGGTTTCGCAAATCCGATAGGATAAAGACCTGGATTCACTCTGCCTGAGCGGATGAACTTGAATGGTCCGAAAGGAGTATCGCTGGTTGCCACACCATAACGGGCAGCAGCATATCCCTGCCCTTTCAATTCGAGATGGAACCACATGACGAACTTCCTGGTCTTCTGATTATAGAGCACCTTAGGGCGCTCGATGATGCAACCACCCCCGATGTCGCTGCCTGGTTCATTAGAAACAGGCAGCACCAATCCATGGTTGGTCCATTTCTTGAGATCCTTGGAAGTAAAGCAGCTTACGCCGAGAGAGCTGTAAGGCTTGCCATCCTGCGAACGGCTTTCGCCATACCAGTAATAGGTACCCTTGTAGTTGAAGATGTTGCCACCATGTGCATTGATATGCTTGCCGGTATTGTCCTTCCACACGCCTCCGTCCATCGGAGCCTGTGCCAGAGTTGGGAGACAAGCCATCATCCACAACATAATAAATGTGAATAGTTTATTCATTTTGCTGATGTTATTAATAAGTTAGTGAATACGCTAATTGTTGCTGTCGTTTGTCGGGTGCAAAATTAAAGAATATCATCAACTTCATAGTTCTATAATCGGTAAAATAAGGACGCAAATTGAGATAAAAGGGCTGAAAACAGTCAAAAAATGACTATTACAGCCCTCTTGTAACTAAATATCAATCTTAATCCTTATTCTCATTCTTATTCATTCTCTGGATCATATACCACCTTGTGGGCATCGAATACTGCAAGCTCTGCAAGGTTGAAGTAGTTCCTGTCGCCGAAGGTCTTGGTAACAACCAGACGGAGATGAGTGAATGGTTTGCCGGCATCGATACCCTCAGAGGTATATTCTGCCTGGCTGGCAGAAGGAAGACCAGAGAGGATTTCCTTGATACTCTCCCAGTTATCTCCATCATTGCTGATTTGGATATCGAGATTTTCAGGACCTACCTGAGAACCGTTACGGTTGCGATACCAGAACATGAATACCTGATGAGCCTCCTTGAAATCTACCTGGATATATTGAGGAAGAGGCTTCTGAGGAGATGACCAGCGGGTATGGAAGAAACTGTTATAGTTGCCATCCACCAGGTTCTTGATAGGGCCCTCAGAAGGTTCCTGATCATCGGTACTCAACATGTCTGCTGTGACATTTATCTTATCACCTTTGGAATAGGTAACGGTAGCAGGAAGCAAACCCGACTGAGCCTTTACCTGCATAGGAGCACCCGCCTCGTTCTTGTCGTTGAATGCCTGGAAGGTGAAGGTGTAGTCACCATACTTCTTCAAAGTATTCTCGATGAGGAGCGTACGGGTATGGATAGAAACCACATTGGTTACCGTCTCCTGATTAGCTGGATTTACATACGAAATCTTCATATATGAGAAAGTGGAATCGGCAGGAACTGTCCAGTTCAGACGGATGGCACCAGGAAGAGCCTCGGATGTAACAGCAGAAGCATCAATAGTCTTTGGAGCTCCTGTATAACCCTGATATTCGAAATCGGTGATATTGCTATCACAGGAAGCCAAGGCTACCATTCCAACTAATGCACTAAATATATATTTAATTGCTTTCATTGTTTTGTCTATTTGTTTGTTCTACTTGGGATTGCCCTGCTCCTTATACTTAAATGTCGCTATATATATAATCAAGGTGACATATATATAATAAGGTGAAGAGCAATCCATGTATTGACTTTGATTAATTACCAACCAGGATTCTGCTTGAAGTCTGGGTTGGTATGCTTCAGGAGTTCACTCTTGGAGATTGGGAAGAAATACATCTTGTCGTCCCAACCACGATTCACGACATTGCGCTTGTAAGTGAATGTTCCATCCCCATTCTTGGTAATCTTCATCTCTGTGATGGTAGCCAGTTTGCTGCCTTCCTTCCAGCGACGGACATCGTAGAAACGATGACCCTCGAAAGCCAACTCTACCATACGCTCGTTCTCGTACTTCTTCCAGAACTCGTCGTTGCTCAAGCCTTCTGCCAAAGCAGGCATCTTGACATCCTGACGGCTGCGGATTACGTTTACTGCCTGACGGGCAGACATAGGCAACTCTACCGTTGTAGCATCAGCACTGCCAAGATACTTGAAGGTAGCCTCAGCATAGTTGAGATAGAACTCGCCCAGGCGGAACATAATCCAGGCATGAGGAGAATTGGTGCTGTTGACTGAAGAGATGTTGACAGAACCATCGCAATACTTCTTCAGATAGTATCCTGTAGGAGTAGCACCCACGATAGGCTCACCATTCTTACCACCATAGTAAGTCTCCAGGGCTTCACCATTGTATGAAGGCCACTTCTTCTCACCGTTTACGGCGATGGTCATAGCAAAACGTGGGTCACGACCAGCATATGGATTGGCTGCATTATAACCGCTTCCCTCCTCGTTCCAGAGCTTGCCGGTTTTCTGTATCTCGTAAGCATCTACAAGAGTCTGGGTAGGACAGTTGCCACCATTACCATTCTCCAAGCCACGTGGATAGTTGTTATACTCGAAACCATTCTGAGAACCTACACGGCGGGCGAAGATAACCTCCTTAGCCTGCCAGTTGTTAGCCCCCCAAAGATCAGAGTACTTACCCAGCTTCAAACCAGCCTTTTCGCACTCGTCGATAACCACCTTGCTGGCAACAGCAGCCTTGTGATAAAGCTCCTTATCGCTTGTGGTATTGAAGAGAGGACTTGCCTCATAGAGCAAGGTACGAGCCTTGAGAGCAAGAACGGTCAACTTATTGACACGTCCGGTCTCGTTAGCTGCAGCATCATCGCCCAGGGTAGAGTAATCTACAGGCAACTTATCAGCGATAGCATCACACTCGCTTACGATAAAATCCATCACTTCCTTGGCTGGAGTACGTGGAAGGGCATTTGCCTCATCCTCACTCAAAACCTCGGTAGTGAAAGGAACATCACCAAACTTCTCTACTGCTGTGAAGTAGAAGTAAGCACGGAGATAACGAGCCTCATACTGCAAGCGCTCGAAACGGGCCATCTGGGCAGCATAGTCCTTATTGAACTTGTAGTCAGAGAAATCACACTCATCCTTGTGAGTCAGGAAATAGTTGGCTGCACGGATGGCAGAATAGTTGTTGCTCCAGCTGTCCTTGGCATTCAATGCACTCCAGGCACCATTGGTAAAATCCTGTACGCTACCGTTCTTCCAGGAATATTCAGCCTCATCACAGGCAGAAGCAAGCATTCCCTTGCCGTATGGTCCGAAACCATCCTCCAACTTACCATAGATGTTGGTAACGAAGCCTACTGTATTATCAAAATTGGTAAATACATAGTCCTTATCGTAATTGGTATACTCATGATAGTCCATCTCATCACCGCAAGATGCGAGCAATGCCAAGCAAATCATGCCACCAAATATATTCTTTATTTTCATTGTCGTATTCTTTTAATGTTGATGATTAGAAACCAAGTACGAGACCGAGAGATACAGAACGGTTTACCGGATAGGTTGCACCATAGCACTCAGGATCCAACTCCTTGATATGATCGAAGCAGAGCAAATCTACACCACGAACATACAACTTGGCATTGTTGATAAACTTTGTTGCGCCCAAGAGAGACTTAGGGAAGTTGTAGTAAACTTCTACATTTCTCAGCTTGAGGAATGAGCGGTCAGCCAACCAGATAGAGTTGTATCGGTTGTTGTTGTCATTGGTCTCAGCAGACAAACGAGGGAACTTGGCTGTTTCTGCGGTTGCTGAAGTCCAACGGTTGTCGAAATAGTACTGACCGATATTGGTATTGTTTACCAAAGGACTGTACATTGACTGAGTGTCCAGATAAGCACTGTAGTTAGCTGCGCCCTGGAAGGTTGCTGTGAAACCTAATCCCTTATACTCCAGACCGAGATTGAAAGAATAGTAAATCTCAGGACAGGTAGTATTGTAACCCATCTTTACTACATCATCCCCGTTGATGATTCCGTCACCATTCTGATCCTTGTACTTGATGTCACCAGGCTTGCACTGGGCAAACTGCTGGGCTGGACTGTGGTCGATATCAGCCTGGTCCTTGAAGAAACCTACAGCCTGAAGACCGAAGATCTGACCTACAGGATTGCCGGTACGCTTCAGATAATCGTAAGCACGTGGCTCCTCATATTCTTCCTTGATTTCGTTCTTTGCCAAAGTGTAGTTCACGCCAGCTGTCAATTTCAGGTCCTTAGCGATTTCCTTGGCATAGTTGGCACCGAGTTCTACACCCCAGCTATCCACGATACCACCGTTGATATAGCGGTTGGAAGCACCAAGAACAGAAGAAACCTTACCACCAGCATTCACCCACTGACGGTCACGACGCTGATAGTAGCCATCTACAGTCAGGTTCAAGCCGACCAATACGGTAGCATCCATACCAACATTATACTTGGTAGCACGCTCTGCCATCACATTGGTAGAAGCCAGACGACCTTCAGACCAACCGCCGGAAGAAGTTGCATTATCCTTTCCTACGAAGTAGCTGTTGCCACAGCCAAAGGTCTGGTTCCAATATCCTTCTGCTGGAATATAATCCAGATTGATGATACCCCATGAAGCACGGAGCTTCAGGAAATCGATGAAGGATACATTCTGCATAAAATTCTCCTTGCTCAATACCCAGGCAGCAGAAAGTGTTGGCGAGAAATTGGTACGATGACCTGGAGCCAACTTGTTGGATGTTGCCAAAGACAGGGAAACATCTGCCAGATATCTCTCCTTATAACCATAGTGGTTGTAAAGGGTAGCTGTGGTACGATACTGGGTATTGTTCTGACCGTTCCAGTTGCGGAACTCATAGTTCCACATCAATACAGAGCTGATGCTGTGGTCGCCAAATGTATGATCGTAGTTGGCACCGATACCGAAGTTGAAGTTGCGGTTCTGCCAGTCGAGCTTGCTGTCCTCTGACATGGTACCGTCCTTACCTCCTGTATAGTGAGAGAATGCTGTTGGTTTGCCATCCTTCCACTCGGTAGCTGTATCCATACCATATTTATATTCTCTGGTATGATTCTCCCAGTAAGCAGCAATGTTATCGTAAGCAAAACGGGTCCATACGCTCAGACCATCGGTTACGGCAGAAAGGTCCTGACTCAAGGTCATGTCGGCAAAGAGAGAACGGGTATGAGCCTTGCTGTAGGCACGCCCCTCGGTCAGAGCCACTGGGTTGTAATAACCTGTCCATGTGGTGTTACCACCCCAAAGTCCGGCTTCGGTCTTGACAGGGAAGGCTGCTGCAGGAACGGTATAGATCTTGCCCCAGAGGTCATCGCTCGACAAACCAGGACGGGAAGCCTCCATCAGGGTTCCGCTGATGTTTGCCATCAACTTGGTAGTTGAAGTCAAGTCAATATCCAGATTGGTGCGAATGCTTCCCTTGGAATATTTATTCTGGGTGGAATAACCGGAATTCTCCTTTGGATTGGCGATGAAGCCCAGATTGCTGATCAAATTGACATTGGTATAGTAGCGCAGACGCTCGCCCCCACCACGGAATGTCAGATTGTAGATATCGCTGGAACCGTTGTTCTTGAAAGTCTCGTTGATCCAGTCTACATTTGGATAGAGATATGGGAACTCACCACTCTTGAAGTAGCCCAACTCTGCATCTGAATAACGTGGAGACTTACCATCGTTGGCGTATGCCTCGTTCAATCCTACAGCATAATCGTAGGCATTGACGAACTTAGGGCGACGTGCCTCCCAGTTGAAGGCATGGTCGTAAGTAAACTTGATTTCGTTGGTCTTGTACTTACCACGCTTAGTCACGATGTTAACCACACCGTTGGCACCCTTGTAACCATAGAGAGCTGTTGCAGCAGCATCCTTCAGTACATAGACATTCTCTACTTCCTCAGGAGAAAGATAAGTGATGTTACGCTCGATACCATCCACCAGAATCAGAGGAGAAGAACCATTAAGGCTCTGCAAACCACGTACATAGAATGAAGGCTCGTAAGATGCATAGTCACCTGTGCCCTGAAGGGCTGTCAAACCAAGTACACTGCCGCTGAGCAATGAGTTGCCGATGTTCTTGGAAGAACGTTTGTTGAACTCATCGTTGGAAGCACTGGCAACAGACACGGTAGACTCGCCTACGTTCTGCTTGATGCCAAAACCCAGTTCTACAGGACGGCTGGCATAATCCATCACCACCTTGATTTCCTTGCTGCCATTGAGGGCAACGGTCTTCTTCGACTGGTCTGGAGCATCGATAACCAACTCGTCGTTGGCACTGGCACCAATCTCAAAGGCGCCATTCTTATCGGTATAAGCCTTAATGAACTTATTATTTTGAATTTCCACCAAGGCACCAGAGACAGGATTACCCATCTTGTCGACTACCACACCACTGACATTACCACTCTGAGCAAACGCAGAGGTGCTAGCCAAAAGTACCGAAGCAAATAATATATGTCGTTTCATATCTATTCAATGAAAAATTTATAATTTATAATGTATAACGAACAACCTGGACTAACGCCATTATTCATTATCTATCGTACATTATCTTTACCATCCAGGGTTCTGAGTCAAACCATAGCCCTTGTTGATTTCTGTAGAAGGGAAGGCATTGAGATACCACTTGCTGTCCCAGTTGGTCCACCATGAACGAGCCACGTTGCGAATCTCGAACTTCTCGAATCTGTAGTGGGTTGGATAGCTCTTCTCATAACCTTCATTACCTTGCTTGATACCCTGCCACTGGTAGTTATAATCCTGACCATCCTTCTGGCGATACATGCGGAGACCATGCAAAGGCTTCTGGAAGATATCGGCACGACGGTAACGAACCAAGTCGAAGAAACGGGTCTCCTCGAAACCAAGCTCTACGGCACGTTCCTTCATCACGGCATCGATAACTGTCTGCTTATCAGACCAGTTCTTGGAAGCATCCGACTCCTTCAAACCTTTCAGACCTACACGGGCACGAACAACATTCACATTATCAATAGCCTTATCCAACTGACCATTCTGTGCCAGAGCCTCGGCATAGATGAGATACATCTCTGCAAGACGGAGGTATGGCCAAAGGGTGACACGGTTGCGCTCATTATTGAAATAGAACTTGTTGTTGGCAAAACCTGTAGCAAACTGACCGCTCTCAGACTCACCGGCACCATCACCACCATTGGTACCCTTGTACCAGTTCTCATAACGGTTGCCACTATAGTTACCATTATCATTCATGGTCTTCTGTACACCATTCACTATCATGGTTTCATACAGACGAGGGTCACGAGTCAACTCGAAATTCTTGCTAGGATTGACGAACATCGTGTCTGGATCACCAGCCAGAGTCTTGTCCAGATCAAATGGACGACCATCCTTCCAGTCGAACATCTCCATGTACTCAGCAGTTGGAGTATAACCACCATTTCCATTCCAATCCTGGAAGAGATAGTTCCATGCCCAGTCGTCTCTGAATCTTACACGGGTGCTGAGCAGCATCTCTGTAGTACCACGGCTGGAATAACCCTTACGGAAGGCAGCACGATACTGACCGGATGTGGTTCCTTCAGCCTGTACCAGCTGATAATAACCGTCGGTACCTAGCTCATTGAAAAATTCCTGGCAGGCAGCCAAGCATCTGGTCCAGCGCTCTGCACTGTAATTACCATACCAAGCCTGATGCTTCTCGTTAGCCTCATCTGATGCACTGCCAGCGTATGGCTGGTCATTGTTAAACAGAGGAGAAGCTGCAAAAAGCAGAATCTTGCACTTCAAGCCCATGGCTGCAGCCTTGGTGAAACGGCCATCCCAGTTAGCCTGCTCAGACTCATCCAGGTTCCATGGAAGGTTAGGAGCTGCCTCATCGAGCAGTCCAACCATGAAGTTAACTGTCTCTTCCACTGTACCACGAGGCAACTCGTAGGTACCCTCTGTACCAGAGAAAGAGTTCTTGACGATAGGAAGGCCACCGAAATGGCGGAACATATCGAAGTAGCGGGAAGCAATGATGCACTTAGCCTCAGCCTTCAAGCGGCTCTTCTCGCTCTCCTCCATATCAGGAGTATTATCTACGTTCTCCAGGAAAATATAAGCAGCACGTACACCCTCCCATACTTTCTCGTTGGTATAGCCGAACTTTCCACGATCGCCTGCCTTGTAAGCACCTGAGTAGTAAAGACGGTTCACGTCATCCCAGGAGTTATGGCTGTGCCAGCAATCAGACAAAGTCTCGAACACACCGGTATTCATCTTTACCTGCACACCACCATCCCAATAGAATGGCAAGCCATAGTACATATAAGAATAGGTCTTCCAGAGAAAATCGCGGGTATATTCCGCATTATTGAAAATCGTATCCTTGGTAACATCGCCACCAGGAGCCTTTTCCAGAAAAGAATCACCAAACTTCCAGTCGTCTACACAGCTGGTTGTCATAGATGACAGTGCAAAAGCAAAGAATGCACCTATTAATATTTTATGTAATTTCATAATTGTCGTTTATTTTTAGAATCCAACCTTCAAACTCAAAGAGAATGATCTTGTCAATGGATAAGATGGACGGGAACTTGTACGAGACTCTGGATCACCCCACTTGAAGTCTGTGATGGTGAAGAGGTTATAACCGCTCAATGCCAAAGTCAGGTTGTTCATCTTTATCTTCTTCATGAATGGGAAGTCGAAATGGTATGCAATCTGTGCATTCTTCAGACGCAAGTATGAAGCGTTCACCTCATAGAGCGTAGAACCTGCATAGTTGTTGCTTGCATTCAGCATGGTAGCACGTGGATATTTGGCATCGGAATTGTCCTTGCCTTCCTGCCAGGTATGGTCGTACTGATACTTCAGCAAGCCCTTCTGACCGGTATCTCCCAATGGCTGGCGGAATGACTCATCCAGCATACGGCTCACGTTCCATGCTCCAGTCCACTGTGTACTCACTTCGAGATTCTTCCATCTGAAGCCAAGGTTTACACCGATTACGTACTCAGGGTCATCGGTATGTCCCAATTCGTATGACTGGTCATTGGCATCAATCACACCATCCTTGTCCAAATCTACATAGATGGCATCACCATACTGCAATGTCTGCTTATGGTCTGGAATATGCTCGCCAAACTCAGCAAAGTACTTCTCGTCAGAATCCTTCTCATAGAATCCCCAGAACTTGCGAATCAGACGGGAACCGATACGATGACCCTTCTGCTCCATCCAGGAATAGTTCTGCGGTTCCTCGTAAAGATCCTTGATTTCGTTCTGGTTGTAAGACAGGTTTCCTTCTACCCAGTAGGTTACGTTCTTGCCAATCTTGTCGTTCCACTTCAGGGAGAGTTCATAACCCCAGCTGTCAACCTCTCCAAGGTTAGCTGCAGGCAAGGTGAAACCTAACAAGCCAGGAGCAATACCACTGCGAACCAGAATGTCGGTACGATGCTCCTTATAGTAGTCGAAAGTAGCCTTCAGACGATTGTTCAGAATGTTCAGATCTACACCGTAATCCTGCTTGAATGACTTTTCCCAGGTTACATCAGCATTGTTCTTACTTGATTCCCAGGCTCCTGCTACAAAGTTGCCGGTATTGACACCGAAGTTATAACCGCTACCTACGCCATAAGGGTCGGCAAGATACATGAAACGGCTGCCACCAATCTGGTCGTTACCTACGAGACCCCATGATGCACGGACCTTGAAGTAATCTACCACCTTGCGCAAAGGCTTGAACAAAGGTTCCTCACTGATGATCCAACCTAATGAACCTGCTGGGAAGAAACCATAGCGCTTTCCCTTGGCAAAGTTCTCGGAACCATTGTAACCTACATTAAACTCTGCCATATAACGGTTGTTCCAGTCGTAGGTAGCACGACCTACCATTCCTACATAGCCTCTAGGAATAGAAGAGTAAGTACCTGGATAGTAATACTTTGACTGGTTGTAAAGAACCAAACCACCTACATGATGCAATCCGAAGCCACGGTTGTAGTTCAAGCTGGTTTCAAAGTACCAGTTACGGCCCTTGCCAAAGCTCTCACCATAGCCCAGCTGTGAATCGGTACCGTTCTTGCGATACTCTACGGTTCCGTCTGGCTGCATCACTGGTGTATAATAGGCAGCAGAAGCACCACGCGACTTAGTTACGCTATAAGAGCTGTTGTAGGAACCCTTCAACTTGAAAGACAAGCCCTTGGTAATGACATCGAGTTTCTGATTCAGCACAACATCGGCATTCAATGTATTGGAATTTCTGGACATATAACCCTTACCATAATAGGAAGCCAGACCGGTTGTACCAGTAAACGGCATGTTGTCGCAGTCATTGTAATCGGTACCCGACAAGAGATACTTGCCGTTGATGACACCAGGGCTTGAGAATGGAGTTGCCCAATACAGCTTTCGGAACAACTGGTTGTTGTCCTCACCGGAATATGGAGTATTCTTTGTATCAACACGACCACCCAGATTTACACTGATGGTGGTAGTCTTGGTTACATCAAAGTCCAAGTTGGCACGATAGTTGAAACGCTGATACTTAAAGTTGAAATCGTAAGGCAGAGACTGCTGCTTGAAGAGACCATCCTGGGTGAAGGCACCTACAGATACGAAGTAGCGCATGCGGTCGGTACCACCAGAAATATTCACATTGTGCTGTGTCTGGATGGCATGATCCTTGAAACAGTAATCAATCCAGTCGGTATCAGGGAAACGGAGAGGATCGGAATGATCCTTGAACTTCTGAAGAATCTGATCTGAGAAAGGAGCAGTAGCAGCACCATCATTCAACTTCTGCATATTATAATAAGAAGCATACTCGTAAGCGTTAGCCAACTTGATAGGATCAGTAGGCACAATGACGCTCATGGAAGTATTGGCAGAAATCTTAGCCTTTCCCTCCTTACCACGTTTGGTGGTTACGAGGATTACACCATTGGCACCACGCACACCGAATACGGCTGTGGCTGATGCATCCTTCAATACGGTAATGCTCTCGATTTCGCTTGGGTCGATGTCGTTGAAGTCACGCTCTACACCATCCACCTGAATCAATGGAGATGAATTGTTGGTAGTAGCCTGACCACGTACCAGGATCGTTGCAGCATCAGCTCCCGGCTCACCGGAATACTGTACAGAAGAAAGACCTGGAACTACACCAGAAAGCATATTGTTGATGGAACCGGTAGGAACCTTGGTCAGCTCGCTACCATTGATATTAGAGATTGCACCCGTTACAGTTACCTTCTTCTGTACACCGTAAGCCACAACCTGTACATCTTTCAACACCTGAGAATCGTCCTCAAGAGTGACAGCAAGGGCACCACGACCCACCTTTACAGTCTTTGGCTTGCAGCCTACGTAAGTAATCTGCAGGGATTGTCCACTTTTGGCATTGATTTTGAAGTTACCTTCAAAGTCGGTAACCGTTGCAATCTTAGTGCCAACTACACGTACGGTAGCACCTATGATAGGTTCTCCCGATGCGTCTTTTACTACACCTTCCACATCATTGCCCTGCAGAACAGCCTGGATGCTGTTCTCAACAGCCAGCAACTCCTGTGGCAACAAAGTCAGCCCAGCCGACATTGCCATCATGAAAAAGAAGCTTCTTGACGAAGTTTTCAGATCGACTTTTTTCATTAGTTGCAAAAATTCGTTAGTTATATACGTTTTGTTCATTCTGGGTGCAAAATTCGGTCTTTTTTATTAATATAAGGAGAAAATATCGGTATTCATAGGGAACATATCGTTAAAAACTACTTATTTTTGCCCTTTTTACTAAAAATTTTATAACTTTGTAGCAAAAATTAAGAATATAGATAAAACAGATAAAAGACATGAAAACAACTATCATTCACATCCTTATCGGTCTGATATGCTTTGTCTCCCAGGTCAAAGCACAGAATTTTCCATTCCATTATCTCCCTCCTATTACCATTGCGCCTACCGAAGAGGCAAACTGCATGTTCTTCGACAAGGAAGGCATGATGTGGGTGGGAACCAATGCCGGAGTGAAATCATACGATGGCTATCATGTGAAAACCTACAAGACGAATGCTTACCAGCCTGGCATACTGCCCAACAATACCATCCGCTCCATAGCCGAAGATCATCAGGATAATCTCTGGCTGGGAACTCGCAACGGTCTGGTAAGAATGAACAAACGCACCGGAAAGTTCAAGACTTTCTTCCTGCCAGATGAATCTCAGCGCATCATCTATACCCTCTTCGTATCAAAAGATGGAACTTTATGGATTGGAACTGATGGCGGACTTTCCTACTTCAATTCCAAGACAGAGACGTTCTATACCTATAATAATAAGAATACATGGCTCATTGACGTAGATGACAGCAAAAACAGAATAACCAACTATAGCGTGAAAGCCATCATAGAAGACAGAAACGGCGACCTTCTCATCGGTACCTGGTCTTCCGGACTGATGCGTCTGAAACGTGGCAGCAACGTATTCCGCAGCTACCCGAAGCTGAATGACATAAATTCTGCCTACTCGCTCTTTTTCGACAGAAACCATCGTCTCTGGGTAGGAACCTGGGGATACGGAGTGCTGTGCATCAGCAATCCGGACAATCTGAAGAATCCGCAATATCATCAATATCCCTATACAACCAATAATTTCGACATCTTCTATAAATTCGTAGAAGACCCTACTACGCATACTCTCTGGGCATGCACAAGAGAAGGCATCTGCTTTCTCGACGAAAACCTGCCGCAGGCCAGCTGGCAGAAATATACCCAGATAGGCAACAGCCGACTCATCTACTGCAATGATATCTGCACAGATGGGGGGGGGCAACATCTGGCTCTGCACGCAGAATGATGGAGTCCTGCAGATTACTACCACACCATCGCTCTTCAGGCAGTGGCATCTGGGAAATCTTCAGAATGCCCCTACCATCAACTACGTGAATGCCATACTAACCACCGATGGAGCATGGTTCTGGCTGGGGCTCAACCCATACGGAGTAGCGCTCTACAACAGATACACCGGTGCCACCTATTATAATAGTGAAATTCCAGGTTTTGGCAGTTTGCACGACTATACGCTAACCACGAGTATCACCAGCATTGCCAAAAGAAGCAATGGGGAAATCTGGTTTGCGGTCAACAACTATGGTATCGTAGTCAAACCAAAGGAGGGAAATGCCTTCGAACTGAATCGCAGCAATACCAAATACATCCAAGAAGACTTTGTCAATGCTGTTTTCGAATCAAAGGATAAAACCATGTGGATAGGAAGCCGCAATGGTATGAGTATCGTGTATCCAGACAATACAGGCTACTTCCTGACAATGAAAGAAGGTAAAAACGACTTCAGCAGCTGTGACATCCGTAACATCTGCCAGGATAGGCAGGGTAACATCTGGGTCTCTACCAATAATGAAGGCATCATCCGCATTTCGGGAAATCCCAAGAACATCCGATCGCTGAAATACAAGCAATACAGCTTTAAAAACCAGCTGTTTGCCATCAATGATGCCCAGAAATGTATGGAGGACAAGCAGGGCAGACTCTGGGCGATATCAAACAGTGGCGGACTCTTCCTATATAATAAGGAGGAAGACCGTTTTGAATACCAGAACCGAAAGATTCATCTTCCGGATGACCAGACCTTCTCCATAGAAGGCGATGCTTTCGGCAATATCTGGGTAGCGCTCAACAAGTCTCTGGCTTATATTACCTGGAAAAGTCAGGATGCGGAAGACTTGCGCAACATCACTTACTTTACCCGGGAAGACGGTTTGGGAGAAGTCCATTTTTCGGCGGATGCCAGTTATCAGTTTGGCAAGGAAATCTTCTTCGGCGGAAGAACAGGCTTCTTCTCCTTCACTCCATCTCCTCTTATGGGAATGAAGTATCACAAGAAGAACAGCAAGCTCATCATTACCGACCTGCTGATAGACGACGTGCCATTTGCCATGCTGGACTCTGTTCTCAAAAGTGATATTTCGAAAGAAATGCCTCACTATACCCAGGAGATTACCATACCGGCAAAGGTGAAGAAGTTTGATATCGAGTTTGCACTCCTCACTTACGGCAATGCCAGCAAGAATGTCTATGCCTACCAGCTGGAAGGTTATGATGAAGACTGGCAATACTGCAAGCCTGATGTTCACAAAGCCACCTTCCAGAACCTAAGCGCAGGAACCTACAGATTGCGTCTGAAGGCCACCGACAGCTATGGTCAGTGGCAGGAACTGCCCTACACCATCACCATCAAGGTGCTGCCGCCATGGTATGCATCCAGAATAGCCTTCATGCTCTATATCCTGATGCTGATAGGCGGCATCTTTGCTGCTGCCAGATGGTATAAGGAGCAGGTGAAGACCAGAAACAGCCTGCAGATGGGTGTTATCCTTACCAATATCACCCACGAGCTGCTCACCCCGCTCACCGTCATTTCTGCCACCATCTACAAGCTCAAGGAAAGAGCACCACAGTATGAGGAAGACTATCTGGTGATAGACAGCAACATCAACCGCACCACCCGACTCCTGCAACAGATCCTGGAAGTGAGAAAGTCGCAGGCAGGACAGCTGCATCTGCTCGTGAGCCGCAGAAACCTGATTTCGTTCATAGAAGAAGCTTGCGAGAATATCCGTCCGATGGCTGAACACCAGAAGATTACCCTATCCCTGGAGAAGCCGAAGACTGAAGGCATGGCATGGTTTGATGCCGACAAGATGGATAAGATCATCTACAACCTGCTCTCCAACGCCATTAAATATAATAAGGTGGGAGGCAAGATTGATGTATCACTCAGCCTCAGCAAGGAACAGGCTATCATCACCATCGCGGATAATGGCATCGGTATGTCGAAAGAGAAGATGAAGCATCTCTACACCCGATTCTTCGATGGCGACTACCGCAAGCAGAACATGCCGGGAACCGGCATCGGACTGTCGTTGACCCACGACCTGGTGAAACTGCATCATGGCGATATCCAATGTGAAAGTCAGGAAGGCGAAGGCACTACCTTCACCATCACCCTGTCTATCAGAAAAAGTGCGTATGCACCAGATGAAATAGACAATTCTGAAAAAACAAATGCAGTAAATCGGGAAGCCATCAGACAGGCAAGCCAGGAAACGAAGCTGGAATTCCAACCAGCTTCTGAAGACAAACCTAAGCTGGCACCTGTCCGCCAGAGCATCTTCATCAGAAAGAATGCGAGCAAGATCCTGGTGGTGGAGGACAACGAGGAACTGCTCGCCCTGATGCTGCAGGTATTGAGCAAGAACTATCATGTGTTTACGGCAAAGAACGGAAAGCAGGCGAAAAACATCATCATGAAGGAGAAACTCGACCTCGTGGTGAGCGACGTGATGATGCCAATCATGGATGGTATCGAACTGACCAAGCAGCTGAAGTCTGACAAGAGTTTCTGGCAGCTGCCTATCATCCTGCTCACCGCCAAGAGCAAGGAAGAGGACAAGACCGAGGCTTATGCCGCAGGAGCAGATGCCTACATCACCAAGCCTTTCAAGTTTGAGGAGCTGGAAGTCCGGATCAATGCCCTTCTTGCCAACCGTAAGAAGATGATAGAGAAGATTCAGGCAGAAGTTGCGCTCCAAACCAGCACGGAGAGCGAAACACAGACTGCGTTACATTTGAGCAACCCAGATCAGGCATTCATCACTCGTGCCACAGAGGTAGTGATGCAACATCTTGCAGATGGCGATTACAACCGCGATTCTTTTGCCAAGGATATGGTGATGAGCGAATCCACCTTATATAATAAGGTGAAAGCCACAACAGGGCAAACGGTCATTGCCTTCATCACCAGCATCCGCCTGAAGGAAGCTCAGCGCATCATCCGGTCGAACCCTAACATTCTGATCAGCGATGTGGCCACCCAGGTAGGTTTCAACACGCCGAAGTATTTCTCCAAATGCTTCAAGAAGGAGTTCGGCATCTTCCCGAAGGAGTATGCCGAGGAACTGAAAAATGGTTAATTAGTATGATTAGTCGTGGAAATCCATTGTTTTTTCGCACATTTCCACGACTAATAAATACTATCCTCCCTATCACTATTCTGCGCGAAATGGCTTTTTTACCCCATTTCGCGCAAAATAGTGACTCATTATTTTGCGCGAAACGATATTTTTAGTATCTTTGCAGCAAAATAACGACATCCATTATGGCACAAGAGATTATAGGAAGAGAGCCTGAAATCAAGGAGATTGAGGCTCTATATCAAACAAACAAACCTGTTTTTGCAGTAGTTTATGGTAGAAGAAGAGTCGGCAAGACCTTTCTGATAAGAGAATTGTTAGGCGACAAGTTTGCATTCTACCACACAGGACTCTCGCCATACGAATTACAAGGCAAGAAACTGAAGGAGCAGCAACTTAGCAATTTCTACTCTTCGCTCATCAAGTATGGCAGCGATATCAAACGAGTTCCAACCGACTGGCTGGAAGCATTTGATGCGCTCATATCCTTGCTGGAAAAAAAAGACACCAAGAAGCGACAAGTTGTATTCATCGACGAACTTCCATGGATGGATACACCCCGTTCTGGCTTCATTACCGCCTTGGAACATTTTTGGAATGGATGGGGAGCAGGCAAGGAGAACTTAATGCTCATCGTCTGTGGCTCAGCTACCTCTTGGATTTCAGACAAACTCCTCAACAACAAGGGAGGACTCTTCGATCGAACTACAGATGAAATCAAGCTCCGCCCTTTTACCTTGGGGGAATGTGAGAGATTTTACCAGGCAAACCATATCGTAATGTCTAAATTCGACCAGGTACAATGCTATATGGCTACTGGTGGCATACCTTATTATATATCTATGCTCCAAAAGGGAAAGAGCCTGGCGCAAAACATAGACCGCCTCTTCTTCGAGCCAAACGCCAAACTCAAGTTAGAATTCGACCGTCTCTACTCTTCTCTCTTTACCAATGCAGAAGACTGCAAGAAGATTGTACGATTACTGGCAAAGAAGCAACAAGGGTACACAAGAAAAGAGATACAGGTACTGACGAATCTTGCAGACGGTGGCGGTCTCTCCACAACTCTGAAGACTCTGGAAGTGAGCGACTTCATCACCTCGTATATCAAATACGACTATCCGAAGAGAGAGGTTTACTATCGTCTTACCGACTTCTACAGCAAATTCTATCTCTCCTTCATTGATGGCAAGAAGACTACCAATCCCAGCTTTTGGCAGGATAATTTACTGACACCCTCCCTTACGGCTTGGCGAGGCTTCACCTTCGAATCACTTTGCATCTACCATTTGCCACAAATCAAACAGGCGCTTGGCATTAGCGGAGTACAGACTGAATCAAGCCCATGGAAGAGCAGAAAAGAAAAGGATGGAGCACAGATAGACCTGGTTATCGAACGAGCAGACCACATCTGTAATATCTGCGAAATGAAGTTTTGCGAAGATGACTTCTCCATCAACGCCAGCTACGACAAGAACTTGCGACATAAACTCAGCACATTTCAGGAAGAAACCCGATGCAAGAATGCCCTTCACCTGACACTCATCACAACATATGGCTTAAAGTTCAATGAGTATGCAGGAAGAATACAGAAAGTTATCACTATGGATGACTTATTCCGTATCTAAAAACTCCAAAAGCCTAGAGGAAAAAGTAATTGTTATTAGGGAAAATCTTGCTAATTAAAGTTCGGTTCGGGGTGTACCCGCTTGCTTTAAAAATTCGTTTCACCAGATGAATGTTGGTCATCAGTGACTTGAATGAAGACATAGAATATTCCATTCCCATCTCCTTCATAGTTACCTTGGCAACATTTAGTGATGTGAACGAAGCATTGAAAGCAAAATCGAGTTTCCACTTATCGCGAGCCTGGCAGTCCATAAGACCAGTATAGCCTTTGGCGTCACGAAAGCAAAATTCAATCTGGAACCTGGTTCTATAATAAAGAAGTACCTCTTCACCCGAAAGTGAGGTGTCTGTAGAGAAGAATAGTTTCTTCTTGCCATTCGGCATCTGCCAGATGACAAGTCTAACTTTACACCTGAGTGCCTTGGAATAGGCTATCAAAGTATAAGCTGTTCCTTCTATATCTTTCATCTCCATCTTCTCCATTCGAGTGAGGTCAAGATTCTTCATATCAATCTTGCCATCCTTGGTCTTTGGACGACCACGTTTTCCTGTACGTGGACCAGCATAGACATAAAAGAGACAAGCATTGTCACGAAAGCGGCTTATCAAAGAGAACCCTTCTTTCTTTATCCCATTAACAAATGTACTTGTAGAGAAGTAAGCATCTGCAACTATGAGGGTTGAGAGTTTGAGAAGTTCCTTGCGATAACGCTTAATGACGCTGATATAGAAATCTACCATAGTCTTGTTTCTAAGACTCAGTTCTTTATTACTTAGCGACTGGTGTGCTTTTAACATCATGCAGTCTTTGGCATCAATATCAATGAGGCCAATACCCATGATTTCGAGACCATGTTTAACAGACTGTGCACATCCTGACCAAAAACGACCGATATGTGGAGTCTTCTTGCCAGCTTTGCTGATGTAGCTGGGATCAATGGCAATAGCCCATCTTCCCTGTTTACCAAAGAAGCGCTTGGCAAGTGAGACATTAAGTTTGAGCCAGTCAATGCTTTTCGACTTTTTTAAGCCGAATGCGTTGCGATAGGTTTAAGCAACTTCTTCTCCGAGTCATCCCGAACTGGTTTTCTGGCAGAATCTGTCTCCATTCTGTTGGAAAACGACCTGTTTTTAGCCTTAAAAAGTCGGTAAAAATAGTGTTTCAGGTACTCTGTACACCTTATTATATATAGTCACTCATACAAACAAAGAATAGAATATCATATAAATATATAAAACTTTTTCAATATCCGCTAAAAGAAAATGACAAAAAAGTTTGGTATTTCCGAAAAAATGCATTACCTTTGCCATCATATAATAAACAACGAAACGACATAAAAATTATGATGACAATCGAAGAATACAGAGCAGCCATCTTGCAGGCTTTACTCGATGCTAAGAACGAGGACGGCACTCCAGCCATTACTCCAAGGGAAGCACAGGAAGCACTCAACGGATTTACCGACGACGAGTTGCAAGACGGAATCCTATGGAATTCGCCCGAAGACGTGGCATCAATTATCCTCGAGGGATAAATCACGGAAGTTATATTCAACTACCAACAGATAAGAATAGGAGCAAAGACCCTTTTTGCGGGGTTTTTGCTCCTATTCCCATTTATACTTCCTGTTCTTTCTTCCTTTAAAGACAGTCTTCAACAGCCCCGCAATACTTCATTTCTGTTGCAAAAGCAATAAAAAACTAAAGAATGCGACAAAAAACAAAAGAATGTGCAATTTTTCTTTCACAATTCAATTATTATTTGTAAATTTGCAGCCGCATAAACGGAAAGGGAACTTGCAAATCCCTCTTCAATCAGTTTAAAAAGATAATTTTACCGGTAAAAATATATATTAAATAATGAAGATAGAAAACGAAATCATCAGCTCGGTCATCGCTGCGGTGAAGGAGCTTTATGGTCAGGACGTACCTGAGAAGATGGTAGCCCTGCAGAAGACCAAGAGTAATTTCGAAGGTAACCTTACCCTCGTCGTATTCCCATTCCTCAAAATGTCGAAGAAAAAGCCTGAGGATACAGCACAGGAAATCGGCGAATACCTGAAGAAAAACTGCACTAACGTTATCGCAGACTTCAACGTGGTTAAGGGTTTCCTCAACCTTTCTATCGCTCCTGCCGCTTGGGTAGGACTCTTGAATACCATCAACGCTGACCCTAAGTTTGGTGAGAAGCCAGTTACTGAGAACAGTCCGCTCGTCATGATCGAGTACTCTTCTCCTAACACCAACAAGCCTCTCCACCTCGGTCACGTGCGCAACAACCTCCTCGGCTGGTCATTGGCCCAGATTATGGAGGCTAACGGCAACAAGGTAATCAAGACAAACATCGTTAACGACCGTGGTATCCACATCTGTAAGTCTATGCTCGCCTGGCTCAAGTGGGGCAATGGCGAAACTCCTGAAACTTCCGGCAAGAAGGGCGACCACCTCATCGGCGACTACTATGTAGCCTTCGACAAGCACTATCGTGAGGAAATCGCAGAGCTCAAGGCTCAGTACATGAAGGATGGCATGGACGAAGAAGCTGCCACAGAGAAAGCTAAGGTAGAGGCTCCGCTGATTAAGGAGGCTCACGAAATGCTCGTAAAGTGGGAGAACAACGACCCTGAGGTTCGTGCACTCTGGCAGAAGATGAACAACTGGGTTTACGCTGGCTTTGATGAGACTTACAAGATGATGGGTGTAAGTTTCGACAAGATATATTATGAGTCAAACACTTACCTTGAGGGTAAGAAGAAGGTAGAAGAAGGATTGGAGAAGGGTCTCTTCTTCCGCAAGGATGATAACTCTGTTTGGGCTGACCTCACCAACGAGGGTCTCGACCAGAAGCTCCTGCTCCGTTCTGACGGCACTTCTGTTTATATGACTCAGGACATCGGTACTGCCGACCTCCGTTTCAAGGATTTCCCTATCGACAAGATGATCTACGTAGTAGGTAACGAGCAGAACTACCACTTCCAGGTACTCTCTATCCTGCTCGACCGTCTCGGTTTCAAGTGGGGTAAGGACTTGGTTCACTTCTCTTACGGTATGGTAGAGTTGCCTAACGGAAAGATGAAGAGCCGCGAAGGAACCGTAGTAGATGCTGATGACCTGATGGCAGAAATGATTAAGGACGCTCGCCAGACAAGCGATGAGCTCGGCAAGTTCAAGGACATGAGCGAGGAAGAGCGCCAGGAGATTTCACGCATCGTGGGTCTCGGAGCGTTGAAGTACTTCATCCTCAAGGTAGATGCCCGCAAGAACATGCTCTTCAACCCAGAAGAGAGTATCGACTTCAACGGTAACACAGGTCCTTTCATCCAGTATACCTATGCCCGTATCCGCAGCATCATGCGCAAGGCAGCAGCCGAGGGCATCGAGATTCCTGCAGAGTTGGGCGCAGACGCTCCTATCAACGAGAAGGAGATTGACCTCATCCAGAAGATGAACGACTTTGCTGCAGCTGTAGCCGATGCAGGCAACAACTACAACCCTGGTGGTATCGCTAACTACTGCTACGAGTTGACCAAGGAGTTCAACCAGTTCTATCACGACTACAGCATCCTGAATGCCGAGAGCGAGGCTGAGAAGATTACCCGTCTGGTTCTTGCTGCCAACGTGGCTAAGATCTTGAAGAACGGTATGTCTCTGCTCGGCATCGAGGTTCCGGAAAGAATGTAATATATACATAAGATATAATAACCTACAATTTAAAAAATAAAAGAATATTGACTATTTGACATAATGAGCATGGCCCTGGAGCTCGACTCCAAGGCGCATGCTCATTTCAGTTTTAGCCAATCCTTTTTGTTTCTCAACCCACCAAAAAGAAAAAAGATGAATAAAATGCCCGTAAATCCTCCTTCATGGAGAAACGATACCGTTTTGCCTCTACCCAACGAAGTTATAGCCAACGCCTGGGCTGTGGATGCCGCCTGTTCCGGCAATCCCGGTCCAATGGAATACCAATGCATCGACCTTCAGACCGGTGCCCAGGTTTTCCACTATGGTCCTATCCACGGCACCAACAACATCGGCGAGTTTCTCGCCATCGTCCACGCCCTCGCCCTGATGCAGCAGAAGGGCATTACCGACAAGATAATTTATAGCGACAGCGTGAATGCCCAGCTCTGGGTAAGCAAGAAACAATGCAAGACCAAACTGGAGCGCACTCCCCAGACCGAACAGCTCTACCAGGTCATCGCCCGAGCCGAGAACTGGCTCCGCACCCACCCCATCAACATACCTATTATAAAATGGGAAACGAAGAAATGGGGCGAGATTCCAGCCGATTTCGGAAGAAAGGGATAAAATACTCTTCACACTTCACCTTTCGGCCGGAAACCCCTGTGTTTATCGGCATTCCGAGGGGTGAAGAGTTGTTTTTATCTCTTCACCCACTCTTCACCACTCTTCACCTTCAGAAACGGAAACAGAGGCGAAAGACTGATAGGTGGATTGCAAATCAGCCAGAACTGAAGGGTGAAGAGTGGTGAAGAGTAGGTGAAGAGTGCCCGAATACTCTTCACCCCTCAGAATGCCGATAAACACAGGGGATTCGGGGCTTTTGGTGAAGAGTATTTGGCAGGAAGCCTATACGAACAAAATAAAGGAGGTTTCGATAACTGTTCCAGTAAAACAGCCGACTAGCGACTCTTGCGCTAGTCGGCTGTTTGCAGTTTGCCAGTTGGCTGTTTATATTTTGCCAGTTAGCTATTTCCGGTTCTTGCATCAATCATCGCAAGTACTTGCATTAATACACGCTATTTTGCTCGAAATGGGGTAAAAATACCATTTCGAGCAGAATTTACTTAGCATTTACGAACCGATACTTCACTTTCGCCATCGGATAATTATCGTTCAGACGCAAGATAATGCGGTAGATGTTATCCTTCCACTGGGTCTTCATGATGCCATCCGTCATCTGCACCTTTTCTACAGATGCAGAGAGATACTGCGCATCATATTCCAGACGCACATTGCCGCCCTGAAGAAGGATTCTGCCTGCCTTCTGAACCAACGGTTTGCCGTATGCCATCAGGATAATCTGATTATCGAATACCTGACCGTTCAGTCGGTCCTTCTCTATCTGCAGGGAGTCGAGCTTGTACTGCTCGGTTACCTCTACCCAGTTAAATTCCCTATCCAGGGCGATGGTACGCTGCCATTTATCCACATGCGCCCCATCGGTATACGCCTTTTCGAGATTCAACGACAAGGAAGAGACTACTTCAGAAAAGACATGACTCACCTTCTCGGCACGATACTTCCTGCCATCCTTCTGCTCCAGACCGTTGATGATAGGAACGTTGTGATAAGCCGAACGGCAGTTCATCAGTTCAAAACGCTGGTTGCTGAACGACTTGGAAGTATAAGTATCGCGCCCCAGGTCGATGACAACCGGCTGATTGTTGTGATAAACGATGAAGTTGCCGATATCATTGTGGTTATGGCTTTCGGCATTATTTCCGCCTTTTGCCGCCACAAACCAGTTTTTGTTGCTCGCCACCATAATCTGCGAGTTTTCCAGATAAGCATCCTCCGTCTTCGGCTCCACAGCCGCTGTTTTCTGATACTTCGGGAGCATGGAGAGAAGCATCAGTTCTCTGCCCAGCTTCGGATAGTTGCCCGATTTCAGGAAGAGCGTAGAAGGCTTGAGGGTATACTGATATTTCTTGCCGACGTATGCCGCCAGCTGCATCATCTGCTCATTCTGGAGATAGGCTCCATAAGGAAAGAGGATATTGATGTTCGGAACATTCTGAGCCTGGGCATCAGAGAAATTCACGAAGGTAAGGTCGTTGATATACATCGTAGTGATGAATCTGCCCATATTCTCTACCTTCTTCTTCTGAGCATCAGTCAATGTCAGGACAGCCTGCTTAGGGGCAAACTGCATGAAATAGAGCGATTCGAAGAACGAAGCCCCGGCACAATCCCAATAACTTACACCTTCTTCGCAACCGCCATCATCCGGATACCCCTTCATAAAGGTTCGCAGACATTGCTGCACTCCCTTGAAGGCTGCATCACGCTGCTTGGCATCCTGCTCACAGATGAGCACCGTCTGCAACCAGTTGGTCGTAATCCAGGTATTCCAGTTGTTGGCATTGTTCTTCCAGCCCTGCGGCTGGTTTAACACCGGCTGCAGGAATCTGCGATTGATCTCGCTTCTCACACTATCGCAGAGTCCCTTTTCCTTACGGCTGATTTCATCTTCCAGCATATAGAGGGTCCAGGCAAGCATGCTGGCAGTCTCAGCATTGAAGAGATCTACCGGCTGGATATCCTTTTCAGGATGGTCTTTCGGATAATGCGCTGGGATTCCCCACCAAGGCTCCTTCTCTATAAAATAATGCAAGCCCTTGCGGATGGAAGGCAGGAACCGCCCCCTACCCTGCATGATTTCCGCCATTACCAGACAGACAAACTGCTTTCTGATGCCAAAGCTCGCCTCCTCGTATCGGGTGCGGTTACCATTGGTTCGGTACTCGGCAAACATCGAGTTAGGAATGGCATCCCAAGGCTTGTTCCTATAGAGATTACCCAACCGGATATAGTCGTTGCGCATCGCCAGAGGCACCTGTTTCTGCCAATACTTATCCTTAGCCTTCGGGAAAGGCGAGAAAGCCTGCTGAGCTTTTGCCGAAAACGACAAAAGCACGCAGCAGACCATTATCATTATTTTCTTTAAAATCATAAATTATTTATCCAATACACTTAAATTCTGATAGAACCAGACATTCATCTGATTGGCTCCACGATGATTCCAGGCATAGTAAGGAATCAGAGTCAAGACATCGTTCTTGACAGATATACCATTGGCACCCTCTTCCAAAACCTGGGCATCAGCCTTGATGGCCTTGACTGAGAAGGCTGGAGCACTCTTGGTCTCGGTGTTCTGAATGCTGTAGTTATCCACCAGCGAGAAAGCAGGCTTCTTGGCCATGACGGCACGGAGTACTTGCTCGTTCTGATTATCCACAGCCTCAGCGCAATATACCAATGGTCCACGCTCTACGGCGACCTTGCCCTTATCATCTGCCACCTTGCCGTTAGCTACAACTGTACGGATAGGCATATCGAAGTGGATGCGGATTACATCGCCCTTCTTGATGTTCTTGACAGGGAGATAACCCTTGTTAGCATCGAGATCAGCCTCTACAGCCTTGCCGTTTACGGTTACTGTGTAAGCAGGCTTCTCTGCATCGCTATACTTGTAAAGATCGCTAGGAACCACCTGGTTGCGAACCCATCCAGGAATACGAACCAGGAGGTTGGCATTCTTCACACCGCTCTTCTTCACAGCAATCTTGATGTCGCCGTTCCAAGGATACTCGGTAGTCTCCTCCAGAACCACATCCTTGCCATTCACCTTGATGGTAGATGTATTACCGGCAAAGAGGTTTACATAGATGTTGTTATCCTTCACACCATAGAGATAACCCGGCACAGAAGGGATGAAGCGGCTCAGGTTACTTGGGCAGCAGGCACATCCGAACCAAGGCTGGCGGGTGGTGTTGCCATCGGCATTGAAGGCATACTTGCCGTCGCTAGACAATGGGTTTGGATAGAAGAAACGACCGCCATCCATGCTCATACCCGAAATGACACCATTATATAAGGTACGCTCCATGCAGTCGATATACTTACTCTCGCCGTGAAGGAGGAACATGCGCTCGAAGAGGTAAACCATAGAGATGGCTGCACAGGTTTCATTATAGGCAGTCATGTTTGGCAACTCATAGTTCTCGCCGAAAGCTTCACCTGCATGACGGGCACCTACACCACCCGTAAGATAGTACTTCTTGCCAACGATATTTTCGAAAATACGGTCGATGACCTTCATATAGGCAGAATCCTTGGTCAGGGCAGCCACATCGGCAATACCAGCATACATATAGCCGGCACGAACAGCATGACCTACCGCCTCTTTCTGCTCCAGGATAGGAGCCTGGCTCTGAGAATATGGGTTGCGGATATGAGTCTTGCCACGATAGTCGAGCAGATACTTAGCCTCATCCAGATACTTCTTCTCACCGGTCAGGGTATAGAGACGAGCCAAAGCCATCTCTGCAATCTGATGTCCCGGAACGATGGTAGCCTGTCCTGGATTAGGTCCCACTTCCTTTACCACACAATCAGCATAACGCTTGGCGATATTCAGGAACTTGGTGCTACCGGTAGCCTGATAGTGAGCGCAGGCTGCATCTACCATGTGACCGAGGTTGTAAAGCTCGTGGCTCGCCTCCTCGTCCTTGATCCAACGCTTATTTCCCGACCACTGATGTGGATGCTTTGGATTGATGGTACGGGCGGTATAGAGATAGCCATCCGGCTCCTGTGCCGCAGCTACCACATTGAGCACGCTGTCGATGTAAGCCTTCAACTTCTTGTTCGGATAAGTCTGTAGGATGTAGCTGGCACCTTCGATGGTCTTATAAACATCGGTATCATCGAAAGAGAATCCCATGAACTTGCTCACATCCCACTCCTTGGTATCCAAGCCCGGGTGGTTAGGATGCTGCAGGGTATAGGCAGCCATATCGAAATTCTTGTAACGGTGCTCGCTCTCACACTTGCTGAAAGCCAATGGCACGGTTACTTCTCGGGCAGCCTTCAGACGGGCACCCCAGAAAGTATTCTGTGAAATTTTCACACTGGTGAATGGTACTTGAGTAAATGGATAACCATTGCCCAATGTCTTTGCATTCTTCGCCATGGTTGGCACAACTACGGCTGCCGAAAGCAATACTGCTGAAATTAATCTCTTCATTTTCAAATAGGTTTTATTAATTTTATATTATTGTTTGTTATTTCGGTTGCAAAGATAAGAAAACTTTCCGACTATAGTGTATAATAAACAATAAAAAGCAGGTAATTATCAGTCAAACACCTATATTTATATCATATTTAACGCTTTTTTTTGTTACAATCATTTTTTTATCTTACCTTTGCAGTCAAATTAGAAATACAATAATATATCAAATATGAATCATCTTCCATACCGTGCCATCGCCCTTGATCTGGATGGCACCCTGACCAACCACGACAAGGTGGTTACCCCGAAAACCCGCGAAACGCTGCTCCAGGCAGAAGCCGAGGGTGTTGTTATCATCCTTGCTTCAGGCAGACCGACCTACGGCATCGAACCGGTGGCAGAATGTCTGGAACTGGATAAACGAGGCGGATACATCCTATCTTATAATGGCGGCAACATCGTGAATGCCAAGACTGGCGAAAAACTCTTCGCCCAGTTCCTGCCTGATGAGGTGATACCTATATTATATAGGTACGCGAAGGAGAAGAACCATGCCCTGCTGGGATATGCCGGCAACGAGATTATCACCGAGATGCCCGACGACCAGTATGTAAAGGAAGAATCGCGTATCAACAAGATGAACATCCGAAAGGTAGAAAACCTGTTCGAAGCCCTGGAGCCTCACCCTACCAAGCTCCTCATGACAGGCGCCCCGGCAGATATGCTCAAGGCAGAAAACGAGCTTTCCGAGATTCTGGGCGACAGGATGGACATCTTCCGTTCAGCCCCATTCTTCCTGGAACTGGTTCCCAAAGGCATCGACAAGGCTAAGTCCCTGCTCCGCCTTCTGTCGAAAATCAATCTCACCCCAGCCGATATGATTGCTTTCGGAGATGGCTACAACGACCTGAGCATGCTGAAACTGGCAGGCATGGGTGTAGCCATGCAGAATGCAGCACCAGAGGTCAGGGCCGAAGCCGACTACATCACGCTTTCCAATGAAGAAGATGGCATAGCTGCTGCTTTGGAACATTTCTGTAAAAAGGATTTTTAAAAGTAAAAAGGTAAAAAGAAACTAGGGAGATTATACCCCGCTAGGCTTTTTTACCTTTTTACTTTTTTACCTTTTTACTTTTCAACAATCAGTCCACCCTTAGGCTGCATTTCTACCTTCAGGTTTCCCTTCTTATCCACCTTTACGGTCTTCATCTGCGATACTGGCCAGAGAGCCTTCTTGTCCTTGCTTGCCGTCTCATAATAATAGGTAACGGTTTTGCCGGCAAGCATTGGCAGATTCAGGGTGAGCTTCATCACCTGGTCGGTGCCGTTCAAACCAGCCACATACCATTTATCACCATGGCGACGGGCAACAACGGCATATTTTCCAGGATAACCGGCGATGAATTTGGTCTCATCCCAGGTAGTAGGAACGCTCTTCAGGAAATCAATCTCGTGCTGAGGAAGCTCAGAGAGATTATTCGGATAGATGGCGATACATTGGATAGCTGCCTGGTTCATGATAGCCGAAGCCATCTCGAAAACATCGGTGGTATAACGGCGATGACGACTCTTGTTATCTTTAGAGAGATACTTGTTCATGATGGTACCACCCCAATCCATCGCAGCCACGGCGTTGCGGCAGAATGGATGCATGGTCAGTTCGAAAGCCTCCTGCTTGGCATGATACTCAGAGAAGAATACATTCTCCGAAGCCAGTACAGCCTCGCTCGATACATAGTTAGGATACATGCGCTCCCAACCTCTTGGCAGGGTGCAGCCATGGAAGATAACCTGAATGCCATAATCGTTGGCATCGCTCAGGATGTCTTCATACTGCTGCATGGTATGCTGCTTGTCGCCACCAAAGAAATCTACCTTGATACCCTTGATGCCGATGCTCTTCATCCAGGCCATCTCCTTCTTGCGGGCCACGATGTTATCCATGATGCCACGAGGACCCTGAGGTGCATCGTTTGCCACACCATTGGAATTATACCAGAGCATCAGACTCACATTCTTGCTCTGCGCATACTTACTCAACTCTGCTATCTTGTCTCTACCAATCTGGGTATCCCAGAGCGCATCAATCAGCACATATTCATATCCCATGGTAGCAGCCAGGTCGATGAACTGCTTCTGGTCGTTATAGTTGCAGGATTCATCCTGCCAGATGAGCCAGCTCCAGGTATACTTGCCTGTTCCGTATTTCTGGGAAGCCTCGAATCTTGGCTCTACTACATCGTATGGAATGGTGGTCTCTACCAGAGGCTTCAAATCAGAACCCACGGTAATGGTACGCCAAGGAGTAGAACCCGGAAGAATGAAGGTGCCCGATGTAGAACCGATGCCATCTGCCTCCTTCTCCATAGGGAAGGCAATCTGATAACCCTTAGCAGCATCGTAATCGCTGATGTGACAACCCGGATAGTTGCCGTGAGTACCGGTCTCGCTGACCAATACCCAGCCATCGCCACCTACCTTGAAGAGGCAAGGGAAAGTATAGCCATGACCATAACCCGACTTGGCTGTAAGAGGCTGATCCACCTTATAATCTTCTTCATAACTTGGTTTGGTACGGGCAAAACCGATGAGCGGATCCGACTGTGGACAGAGGTAAGTGGTGGTTACCTTAGGAAGATTGAAGGCAGTCTTCTCCTCGCTTACGATGATATGCTGAGCCTTCAGTTGATCAAAAGTATAACGGAATGCCACATCGTTGTTGCTTACATTGAAAGTAATCGTCATTGGCTGCTTCTTGCCGTTGATGTATGTCACGTTGAGCTGGTTGGCATGATAATCTACATGCGAAACCTTGGCGGTGCGGAGGTCATAGCTCTTCTCCACCTTTATCTCATTCTTGCCCTGATAGGTCAAGCCCTGACTGAAATCTCCTACATTGGCAAGGAGTCCGAGCTGTGATTCCTCCATCATTCGCTTGCCTGCATAGTCGATGGAATAATAGAGTTTACCATCGCGGTCTTCTACCACGACATTCAACTTACCATCAGGAGAACTGACAGTATTCTTCTCTGCGTATGCACCGATGCTCGCCATCAATGCCAGCGCTACTGCTAAAACATTTTTCTTCATTTCCAGATAAAAGTAATTAGTTTATTTGTTACTATGTTTTTATGCCGCAAAGTTAAGCAATGTTATCGAATAAACAAAAATTAAATCGAATTATTTTGTATTTTCTTCAAATAATAGTAACTTTGCACGAAATAAACTATACACATATCAGCAGTTATGTTACAACTTGACAATTTCTATAAGGCTCGCTTCGTGCTGAGCAAGGTAATAAGAAAGACTGAGTTGGTTCACACGCCAAGAATCAACCCAGAGAGTGATGTTTATTTGAAACCAGAGTGCCTGCAGAAGACCGGTTCGTTCAAGATTCGTGGTGCTTACTATAAGATTTCACAACTCACCGATGAAGAAAAGGCGAAGGGTGTGATAGCCTGTTCTGCGGGCAACCATGCACAGGGTGTAGCGCTGGGAGCTACAGCCATGGGCGTCAAGAGCCTCATCTGTCTGCCTGAAGGTGCTCCTATCTCCAAGGTAGAAGCTACCAAGCGACTGGGTGCTGAAGTCTGTCTGGTACCTGGCGTTTACGATGATGCCTACCAGAAGGCGCTGGAACTGAAAGATGAGCATGGCTACACCTTTGTTCATCCTTTCGATGATGAGAATGTCATCGCCGGACAGGGCACCATCGGATTGGAAATTCTCGACCAGCTGCCTGATGTAGAGGCTGTAGTAGTGCCTGTTGGCGGCGGCGGTCTGATTTCGGGTGTGGCTTTCGCCATCAAATCGTTGAATCCTCATGTTAAGATATATGGTGTTCAGGCTGAAGGAGCCGCCAGTATGGTTCAGAGTCTGCACGACCATAAGCAGGAGAAGTTGCCTTCTGTAGCGACCGTAGCCGATGGTATTGCCGTAAAGGAACCGGGCAAGATTACCTTCGAAACCTGCTCCAACTATGTAGACGAAATCGTAACCGTGAGCGAGGATGAGATTTGTGCAGCCATCCTGAAACTCATAGAGAGTGAGAAGATGGTAGCCGAAGGTGCCGGTGCGGCTAGCGTGGCTGCCGTGATGTACAACAAGGTTCCGGTGAAGGGCAAGAAAACCATCTGCGTGGTAAGCGGCGGTAACATCGATGTTACCATCCTGAACCGTGTTATCAACCGTGGATTGGTAAAGAGCGGACGTCTCTGCACCATCGAGATGGAGCTGGACGACAAGCCGGGCGAGCTGGTAGAGGTAGCCTCCGTCATCGCAAGCCTGGGCGGCAACATCACGGGAGTTCATCACGACCGTTCTGCCAACCGCAACAAGGTGAATGCCTGCGTGCTCCGCCTGACGATGGAGACTCGCGACGAGGAACACGTAAAAGAAATCAAGGAGGCTTTGGAATCAAAGGGATTCCATCTCTGGATAGTATAATATTTAATGTTGAATGGTTAGTGTTCAATGTTTAGTATTAAGTGTTAAGTGTTAAGTGTTAAGTGTTAAATTATAAATTGTAAATTGTAAATTATAAATTGAAGATTATGAACGCAATTCACACAGACAATGCGCCTGCAGCTATCGGTCCATATAGCCAGGCTATCGAAGTAAATGGTTTTGTTTTTGCATCTGGTCAGATTCCTATCGACCCTGCAACAGGCAATTTCGTAGAAGGCGGCATCAAGGAGCAGACTCGCCAGAGCCTCACCAACGCCCAGAACATCCTGAAGGCAGCAGGTACCGACCTTTCTCATGTGGTTAAGACTACAGTTTATCTGAACAGCATGGACGATTTCGCAGCCATGAACGAGGTTTATGCCGAGTTCTTCAGCCAGCCATATCCAGCCCGTTCTGCCGTAGCTGTAGAGAAGTTGCCAAAGGGCGCCCTCGTAGAGGTTGAGGTTTTGGCAGCCAAGTAATTCTTCCTCTTTTCTATCAGGAAGTAAAGTTTCAAGGTGAAAATATTCTTTAGATGGTATCAAGCATTACATTAAAGAATCTGATTATAGGCTATCGTTCGAAGCACCAGCGCCGGGCGATAGCCTCACCTGTTCATGCCTCGCTCCAAGCCGGTGAACTGACCTGTCTCATCGGAGCCAACGGAGTGGGCAAATCTACCTTACTCAGAACTTTAGCCGGATTTCAGCCAGCGCTTGATGGCGAAATCCTGATTCAAGACAAATCCCTTTCTGATTTCTCTGCCCAGGAACTCGCCAGAGAAATCAGCATCGTTCTCACATCGAAGACAGACCATGCCCAGCTCTCTGCCGAAGAGATTGTAGGCATAGGCCGTTCTCCCTATACCGGTTTCTGGGGCACATTATCTGCTGCCGACAAGCAGATTGTTGCTTCTGCTCTTCAGGAAACGGGCATTCAGCATCTTGCCCAGAGAAACATCAGCGAACTGAGCGATGGTGAGCGTCAGAAAGTAATGATAGCCAAAGCCTTGGCGCAGCAAGCCCGCATCATCATCCTGGACGAACCTACCGCCTTCCTCGATTTCCCCAGCAAGATAGAAACCTTACAGATGCTCCGCCGTCTGGCGCACGAACAGCATAAATCCATATTACTGTCAACCCATGATGTAGAGTTGGCGCTCCAGCTCTCCGACCGTCTCTGGCTGATGGAAGAAAGCCGTTTCTCTATCGGCACTCCTAAAGAACTGGCTGCCGATGGTTCCTTATCCAGATTCATCAATCGTGACGGCATCCGATTCAGCAAGGATTCCCTCCGCATCGAAATCAAATGAGTTTTCGTAATTGATTTTTTCTATGGTTGCACGCAAGCACATGAAGAAAAATTCTCAAGTGGCTCAGTTTGCTAACTCAAGTAGCTCAGTCAGCGAGTTCAGACGTCTCAGTTAGCTGATGCAGACGTCTCGATAAGCCTACGGATACGGCTCCGTTAGCTTACGCAGTCATATTCATAACCCAACGCAGTCATATTCGTAACCCAGCGCAGTCATATCCGTAACCCAACGCAGCCATATTCGTAACCCAACGCAACCATATTCGTAACCCAACGCAGCCATATTCGTGAATAAGTTTTAGATAATTATCTATCATCCATCACGATTTACATACACCACCCGCATTAATACACTAATATACAGATACTTAAATAGCGTGACAGATACTCCGAAAACGGGAATATCCATCACGCTATACAGAAGAGATAATTACCTCATTATCAAACGTTTAAAGATTTAAAAAGAGGATACGTGTAAAATCTAGCACTTTGAAAGCTAGGATACGTGCAACAACAAGAATACCAAGAAGTTATGAGACGTAAAATCTATAGTCAATTATTAAGATGGAAATCAGACGATAATGGGCAGAACGCATTGCTCATTGATGGGGGTACGACGTATTACCTATCGACTCCTTACGTCATTCACACCTCAGACTTAGCGGAAAAAGATGGGATAGTATATCTGCCACTCTATATGACACCCCTGCTATAAACCAGAGCTAGAAGAGGGCGTGCAAAGACTATATCTTGCACACCCTCTTTTTTCCCGATTCCTACAATATCTCCAACTGATCCTTTACCGCCTTATAACAGCGGCGGGAAACCGTGATTTCCTCATGGTCGAAAGGAGGAGAAAAGATGCAGCGGAGCGTATAATTCTCGATGCAGAGAAGATAATCGAGATTGATGATGCAATCCTGACGAACCTGAGCCAGAGAAGGCGACATGGAAAGGATGGTCTTTGCCGTGGCCTGCCTCTTCAATTTATAAACCTGCCCATTCGACAACTTCAACTGCCAAAGATGAGTAGCCTCATCAAAAGTGCAACTGAACACATCATCGGGCTTCAACATCAATAAACCCGAAATGGTCTGAATGGCAAGACGCTTGGCTGCTGTTCCCAGCATCCCATTCATTCCCGAAAAATCCTGAGCCTTCTGAGAAGCCAAGACTGATTCAGAAAAACAGGAAGAGGACTCTGGAACGGAAGAAGCATCTTCATCCACATCATCTCCATCTTTCATTTTCTGCCGGATTCGGTCTACCACCAGTTCAAACTCATCCTGCTGATAAGGTTTCAACAGGAAATCGAAGGCAGAGGCTCTGAGCGCATCAATCATATACTTATCGAAGGCGCTGTAAAATACTACGATAAGGTCCATCGGAATTTCATCTCTCAGAGATTGCAACACCTCAAAACCCGTCTGTCCAGGCATTTCAACATCGATGAACAGCACATCGGGCTGTATGCTCATCACCAGATTCTTTGCCGATACCGCCGAAGAGGATGTGGCAATCACCTAAAAATCTTCCAGAGTTGCCAAATCATCCTGCAACCTGTGGATGCTCTGTGGTTCATCGTCCACAATCACAACCTTAATTCTATCTTGCATGTTATTTCGTTTTAAATTCTTATGAAAAGTTTCTTACTTAAAGACATTATAATCGTAATTACATGGAACTCAGATACTTACACATATTCCTCTATTCCTGGTACCACCCTCCTCTTCTGATGCTCCTCTGTTGCTCTGCATCTTGAAAAAACATCTTGCGTTCGTTGCTTGCATTAAGCATTTCGATGGTACTGTTCAGAATTCTCAATCCGGTTCCCGTACTGGCAGCACAATTTTTCTTTTTCTTGCCAACGGTACCCGAAACTCCACATCCGTTGTCTGTAACATCTATGCGGAGCATATCGTCCTCAACCCAGATGTTTACATCCAGCAAAGGCTTATCTCCCGTCTCTTTCATTCCCACAAAAGCATGTTTCAAAGCATTCTCTACAGGAATCTGGATAATCATAGACGGCAGCATGAGCTTCATATCCACATCCTTGGCAACATGGAACTGAGGCATCGGAAGGAACGGATTGGTTTCATGGCGAAGAGTAGAATAGCTCGTCACCATCTGCAGTTCCTCTTCCAAACTTACCGCCATCTTATCACAAGAAAGCAAGTAGGCACGCAGTACCTGTATCAGGAGCTGAAGCGGTTTGACATTAACCCCCTTCGGAAGATTAGATACGAAGATATTGAGCACATTAAATACAAAATGAGGCGAGAAACGATTGCGCACATTCTCCATCTTCAGAGCCATCATCCGGTTCATCTCCTCATGATGCTGATGCTTGCTGCGCATCCATTTGTAACGGATGAAAGCGATGAGAGCCAACACGCTCATTACCAGCAAGCCGATAATCAGGAGCAGGATGACTCTAAAGGATCTTACCTCTGCTTGCGTGGTGTAAAGGGAGAAGCAAGCGGCAAGCAACAGCATAAGAGCGAATATGCACAGAAGGCACACTCCATTCTTTATCTGCATCAACATTATCTTTCTATATTCACTTGCCATGATAGACTATTTTTAAATGAATTTAAGTTCTCGTTGGCGAAAGTACGACAAAAAAACCAAATAGACAAAAAAATAACTGAAAAACTCATTTTTTATATAAAATATGAACTAAAACGCGTTTAAATGTGTATCTTTGTAGCATGGAAATGCAATTATTTAAAAACATCACCCCCAAAAATATGCCTGAAAGGATGAACAATCCATTCAGCTACAAACCTCATCCGCTCTGCATCGAAGCATGCAGAGAGTTGCAGAATGAACTCTCACAGCGAAACGACTGGCGGGAGGAAATAGACCGTGGAAAGATGTTCGGCGTACTCATCGTAGAAGCCGACAACAGTAAGATTGGCTATCTGAGAGCTTATAGCGGACAGATTGGCGGCAGAAGCGACTGGGAAGGTTTTGTGCCAGCCGTTTTCGATTATCTTCAACCCGACGGATATTTCAAGGTACATGAGGCTGAGATTTCGGAAATGAACCAGCAAATCAGACAGTTTGAAGCCAACGAAAACCTGATAAAGGCGAAAAACCTGATTGATGATTTGCAGCAAAAGCGCCAGGAAGTTATCGCAAACTATCAGACAAAGATAAAAGAAGCAAAGGAAAAGCGAGATGCAAGGCGCCAGGAAGCCCTTTCGGCAGGAACGCCCCTGAGCGAGGAAGAGGAGAAAGCGATGATAAAAGAGAGCCAGTTTATGAAGGCAGAGCTGAAGAGGCTGAAAAAGTCGATAAACGAAAAGACGGCGTACGAAACGCTATATGAAAACTACGAAAAGGATTTGAAAAGTGCGAAACAGCTCCGCAAACAGTTATCTGAAGAACTTCAGCAATGGCTGTTTTCGAAATTCCAGATGCTGAATGCGGAAGGAGAAACCAAGGATCTGCTGGAGATTTTCAAGGACGAGGCGGTTAAGATTCCACCTGCCGGAAGTGGAGAATGCTGCGAGCCGAAACTCCTGCAATACGCTTACCAGCATGGCTACAAGCCTCTGCAGATGGCGATGTTCTGGTGGGGAGAGAGTCCGAAAGAAGAAATCAGACATCATCTTCAGTTTTATCCTGCCTGCAACGGAAAATGCAAACCGATACTACATTGGATGCTGCCTAAAACAGTCTTTGAAACCCAACAGACCGAAACTACTATATATAATAAGGTGGAAACGCTCTACGAAGACCGTGAACTGGCAGTCATCTATAAGCCCGAAGGTTTACTCTCGGTTCCGGGGAAAGATGCAGCCCAGCCTTCCGTCTACGCTCTGATGCGCAGGAAATATCAGGAAGCTACCGGTCCGCTCATCGTCCATCGTCTGGACATGGCAACAAGCGGACTGATGATTGTTGCCAAGACCGAATTTGCCTATCATCGCCTGCAGAAGGAGTTTCTGAATCATCGGGTTCAGAAGAAATACGTAGCCATCGTTTGCGGAAAAGACAAGGAATCGTGCAACCGGATTCTGAAAGAAGCTGAAGGCGGAAGAGGTTACATCTCGCTCCCCCTGATAGCAGATTTCCTAGACCGTCCACGCCAGATTGTAAACCGCGAACAGGGTAAGGAAGCCATTACAGAATACGAGGTTCTAGAGCGTATTGACGATACCCATCTTCGCCTGGCGCTCTATCCTAAAACGGGCAGAACGCACCAGCTGAGAGTGCATTGTGCTCATCAGGAAGGTCTGAATGCCCCTATCATCGGCGATCCGCTCTATGGCAACGAGCCGGCAACAAGACTGCATCTTCATGCAGAGGAAATCACATTTGAGCACCCGATGACGGGAAAGAAAATGACTGTAACAAGAAAGGCTGATTTCTAACCGAAACCAGCCTTTCTTCATATCTGCGGATGACAGAATCCGCAGAAACAGATGAAAACATCGTAACATCAGACAAAGAACATCACGATAACCTGAGCTATCACCACTCTGATAAACATGCCGAGCGGATAAACCGTAGCATAACTGATACTTGGCGTATCGCCATCCAGCGTCTCGTTGGCGTAAGTAAGCGCCATCGGATTCGCCATACTTCCACAGAGGATTCCGCAGATACTGCCGAAGTCATACTTCTTGGTCTTCAGGATGATGAGACCTACGATAACCACAGGCACAACCGTGATGAGGAAGCCTATGCCTACCCACATCAAACCTTCCGGACGGACTACCGTCTCGAAGAACTGTCCACCAGCCGCCAAACCCAAGCAACCGAGATAGAGGGCAAGACCCAGTTCTCGCAGCATCAGACCCGCACTTCGCGTCATGTAAGAGATGAAATGCACACGAGGACCGAGCGCACCAATCAGAATACCCATCACGATAGGACCGCCAGCAATACCCAGACGTACAGGAGCCGTCATTCCAGGAATATCCAGAGGAATGGTTCCCACAGCAAGACCGAGAATGATTCCGAGGAAGATGGCGCCGAGGTTTGGCTCGTTCAGAGTCTTTACGGCATTACCCAGGAACAGCTCTACATGGTCGATACTCGTAGGGTCGCCAACTACCGTCAGGCGGTCGCCGTACTGCAGACGGAGATCATCGGTAGCCAGCAGACGGATATCACCACGAAGCACTCGGCTCACATTCACGCCATAGGAATTTCGCATCTGCAGACTGCCCAGGCGCTTACCGTTCAGTCCCGGACGGGTTACAACGATAATGCGGCTTTCTACCTTCGCATCAATCGCATTCCAGTCTACCTTATCATTATTCCACTCCTTATCCACCTTCTTTCCGAAGAGAATCTGCATCGCCGAAACCTCGTCCTTATTGGTAACCACGAGCACATTATCATTCGTATGAAGAACCGTATCAGCCTGAGGAACTATCACCTGTTCGCCTCTCCACACACGGGAGATGATGAACTTGCGATGCGTCATCATCGTAATCTCTGCGATGGTATTGCCGTTCAGGGCAGGATTCACGATTACGTATTGTCCGACAGACGTATGGTCGTCATCATCATTATTGCGAATCTCCAGATCTTCCGGTTTCACAAAGAGTTTGCGCAAGAGCATCATCGCCAGGATAACGCCCACAACACCCAACGGATAAGTAACCGCACAGCCCAGAGCCGCACCTTCGCTAGGCAAGCCCAACTGCTGCAACGCCTGCTGGGCAGCACCAAGGGCAGGCGTATTGGTTGTGGCACCACACAGGATGCCCATCATATCAGGCAGACTGATTGGCAAAATCCAGCACAAGCCGAGCGAGAACAAGGTTCCCACCAGGATGACAGCCAGACTCCAGAGATTGAGCGAAATACCTTCGTGACGCATCGAACCGAAGAAGTTAGGACCCACATAAAGACCCAGCACATACACAAACATGGTAAGACCGAAGCTTTCTGCAAACTCCAGCATGTTCTGGTCAATAGAGAGACCGAGATGACCCGCTATAATACCCACGAAGAATACGAAGGCTATGCCAAGGGAGATTCCTTTGACATGAATCTTACCAAGGGCAAGACCCAAAGTACAAATCAAAGACAGGATGACGATGCCTTGCACCGCCGAATGCACGTTGATTAAATTATCAAACCACATAATGTTTCTTTATATCTATTCTAGATAATATTTTTAAATTGCTTTTTCTTGATGCAAAGGTACATTAAAATGCGAACAAAACAAAATAATTCCCATTTTTTTTTGTATTATTCTCGATTTGCAGTACCTTTGCATCCGCAAAATGTAATAAGAATGAAAGATATTTGTTGTATTGGGCACGTAACAAAGGATAAAATCGTGACCCCGAGCAGTACGGTTTACATGGCTGGCGGCACCTCTTTTTATTTTGCCTACGCCATCAACCAATTGCCAAAGGATGTAAATTTCTCGCTCATTACGGCGATGGATCCTACCGAGAAGGAACCGGTTGAAAAGATGCTCAAGGCTGGAATAGACGTCACCTTGAACCCATCGCGCAATACGGTTTTCTTCGAGAATATTTATGGCGATAATCCTAACGACCGTAAGCAGCGTGTGCTTGCCAAGGCAGATCCTTTCACCATCCAGCAGCTGGAGCATGTGGAGGCCAAGGTCTTCCACTTGGGCAGTCTGCTGAGCGATGATTTCTCGCCAGAAGTGGTTGCCTTTCTTGCCAAGAAGGGAAAAGTTTCCATCGATGTGCAGGGATATCTGCGCGAGGTGAGAGACGAGAAAGTTTACGCCATCGACTGGAAGGACAAGCTAGATGTGCTCAAGAACACCTATTATCTGAAGGTGAATGAGACCGAAATGGAGACCATTACCGGACTGAAGGACCCGAAGGAAGCCGCCAAGCTGATTCATGCCTGGGGCGTAGCCGAGGTTATCATCACCCTGGGTAGCGAGGGTTCGCTGGTTTATGTAGATGATACGTTCTACGACATTCCAGCCTATCCTCCTCATGAAGTAGTAGATGCTACCGGATGCGGCGATACCTATTCGGCAGGCTATCTCTACAAGCGCCTGCAGGGAGCCAATCCGGTAGAAGCCGGCAAGTTTGCGGCAGCCATGTGTACCATCAAACTGGAGCACAACGGACCATTCAACCGCACCATCGAAGATGTAATGAAAATCATCAGATAACAGACGGGGCAATCCCCACTTTGAAGAGAAAGGCAGTTTCCTACATGCAGGAAACTGCCTTTTTTCTTTGAGTTCACCCTCCTTTTAGCCTCTGAAAATATGTTGTTTAGCAACTTTTTCTATATATGGACCATTATGAACTTGTATAACACCACATTTTTTCATACCTTTGCAGAGTAAATGAAACTGACAGTTCCAGATACACCTAGGAAAAATAATCATAAAAAACAAAGAAATCATGAAACAGAAGAAGCATCTAGCAATCGTAGGGAGCATGCTACTCGCGTTAACCGCATGCTCTGGTGGCAGTTCCGAACTGGACCCGACACCAAAGCCTACCCCTGCAGCAAAAGTACCTATCAACATCAGCACTTCGATACAAAGCCGTGCTACAGATCTGGCTTTCGAAGCGGGCGACCAGATAGGCCTGTTTGTCGTCAACCATCAAGCCGACGGCTCTGCCGCAACACTCCAAACGACAGGTAACTATATAGACAACACGAAATTCACCTATGATGGAACCTGGAAGGCTGCAACTCCAACCTACTGGAAAGACAACAGCACCCCCGCCGATTTCTACATTTATTATCCATATACAAGTTCTATCAGCAACATAGAGGCGATGCCTTGGACTGTAAATACAGACCAGAGTACAACCGAGAACTACAAGGCTAGCGAACTTCTGATAGGCAAGACTACAAATGCAACTCCTACAGAAAGCGCCGTGAAGATAGACGCCAAACACGTGTTGAGCCAGATGATTATCAAACTCGTGGCAGGAAACGGATTTACAGAGGCTTCGCTTGCTGCAGCCAAGATTAGCGTAAAGATTAACCGCCTGAAGACACAGGCTACAGCCAATCTTTCTACAGGTGCCGTAACAGCCAAGGGCGATGATACAGACCTCATTCCGCTCAAGGAAGAAGGCAACAGCTACAAGGCGCTCATCATTCCGCAAGCCGTAGGCGAAGGAAATCTCATTACCGTAAATGTTGACGGCAGAGATTTCAATCTCCCTAAGTCATCCAAGTTTTCCGCTTTCGAGGCTGGCAAGAAGCATAAGTTTACCGTTACGCTCAGCAAGACCAGCAACGGCGTGAATGTAAACATCAGCAAGTGGGAAGACGACGGTATCGACTATGGTGGTACAGCCGAATAAAAAAGTACAGACGATTTTCTATCCTAGAAATAATACGAGATGATCTTTCTTCTAGAGAAAAGTCATCTCCCCAAAACGAATTATTTATGAAAAGAGTAAAACATACCTTATTATATCTGCTTGCGGTAGGAGCCATGCTCCTGACAGGCTGTAGCGATGACTTCTTCGGCGACAAGACCGAGCAGCACGACAGCAACCGCATCCAACTCTCGGGCGATATCGACCAGCTTGCCGTAACCCGCGTCAACGACAACGGTTTCTGCAACGGCGACGTGATGGGCGTTTATATCGTAGATTACGAGGGAAACAAGCCTGGAACCTTGAAGGTAAACGGCAACCGTGGCGATAATGTGCGCCACACTTTCGATGAGCCTAACTATAAGTGGAACTCCGCTTATGACCTTTTCTGGAAAGACAAGCATACGCATATTGATGTGTATGGTTACTATCCTTTTGCCAATCCTGAGAGCATAGAGGATTATCAGTTTGAAGTACAGAAAGACCAGAGCAAGGCAACAGAAAATGGCGAAATGGGTGGCTACGAAGCGAGCGATTTTCTCTGGGGCAAGGTGTCGGATGTGGCTCCTACCACCAGCGTAATCCGTTTGCCTATGGCGCATCGCATGTCTAATGCCCGCGTTACCCTGATTCAGGGTTCCGGTTTTGCCGAGGGCGAATGGGCGAATCTGGAGAAGATTGTTCTGACAGCCAACGTAGCCCGCAAGGCAAGCATCAACCTTTCTACTGGCGAAATCAAGACTGCCGGAAGTGCAGAGAGTACCATGACCATCCCATCTCGTACTAACGACGAGTGGCGCACCATCGTGGTTCCTCAAACCGTGGCTGCCGGCACAACCCTCTTCAGCATCACCATCGGCGGCGTACCTTATAAGTTCACTAAGAACGAGGCTTTTACCTATGTATCTGGCAAGATGATGAACTTCGGTATCAAAGTAGATAAGCAGACCGGAAGCGGCGCTTACAAGCTGACTTTGGTAAGCGAAAGCATTACTCCTTGGGAGAATGATTTGGTAAGCCATGATGCTACAGCGAAGGAGTACGTGGTTATCAACTCAACGAAAGGGCATCTGAAAGAGGCGATTGCTGCGGCTAATAAGGACTATACAAAACTCAAGAATCTTAAGATTACCGGCGAGATAGGACCAACAGACTTTGAATTTATGCGTGACGAAATGAGCAATCTTCAATCTCTGAATATGAAAGAAGCTATTGTTTACGGATCTTTTGGCCTACAACCATGGTTTTCTGGCGAAAAAGCTCATGATGATGTCGAGAGAAAATATGTAATTCATCAACGTGCATTTGATGAAAAGAACACATTAGTCCGTGTCGTTCTTCCAGATAGTCTTACAGGTATTGGTGAAAGAGCCTTCAGAGATTGTGTAAATCTAACTGGTTCTATCATCATACCAGATGGAGTAACTCGCATCGGTCCTAGTGCATTTCTTTGGTGTAATTCCTTAACAGGCTCGCTCTCTCTACCAACAACCTTGGAATATATTGGAGGTGGAGGTGCAGTAGATATTGGAGGTGCGTTTGACGGCTGTCATTTTAATTGTGAGTTAAAGTTGCCAAACAATCTGAAATATATTGGACATAATGTATTTGCATCGAATCCAGGTTATTACGGCAATTTAGTTTTACCTGATAAACTTGAATACATAGGTGATGGGGCTTTTTGTAATGACAATAATCTTACGGGAAGTCTTAAAATACCACAAGGTGTAAAAACCATTAATCAAAACGCATTTGGCGGTACAGGTTTTAATGGTACACTCCAACTTCATGATGGAATAACAAGCATCAATCAAGGTGCTTTTAATAATGTTCCACTAAAAGGAGAGTTGAACCTACCTAAAAACTTAACTTCTGTAGGCGAGAGTACATTTGCTGGATGTGATTTTTCTGGAGAATTAAAATTACCAAAAGGTCTTGTATCTATCGGCAGAAACGCTTTTGCCGGGAACTGGCGCCTGATGGGTACTTTGGAATTTCCTGACGGGCTAGAATCAATTGGGGCTGGAGCTTTTGCTAATTGCCGTAGTATAGAACAACTTATTTTCCCAGAAAGTCTGTCTAGTATTGGTTATGAACCAACATGGGGAGATAATGGAGGTGCTTTTGCCAACGATTTTGGCATTTACAGCATCGTTTGTAGAGGAGAGGTTCCTGCACGTGTTTTGAGCGGAGCTTTCAATGGCGTAGCCAAGGATAACTTCACTCTCGAAGTTCCTGAGTCTGCCATTTCCCAGTATCAGGCTGCACCAGGCTGGTGCGACTTCAAGCGAATCGCAGCTCACCACGAACTCGTTTGCCGACCATCTGTAGCCTGCGCCTTGAGCACGGAGCATAAGCAGAAACTGGTAATTAACGCCGAGGGCGAATGGGAAGTAGCCAGCAAGCCAAACTGGTGTGAGGTTTCTCCTGCCAGCGGCAACAAGAAGACAGAAGTTACCCTGACCATCAAGGGAATGGCCAAGAATGCTGATAGCCGTGATGGAAAGGTGGTATTCCGCCTGAAAGACAAAGACTATACCCACGAATGTAGCGTTTCGCAGTATGGTTATGAATATGGCGAGGACGAATGGATTACCCTGCAGAAGGCTACCAAGGGCAATAATGGTGGAATCAACATCGTTCTGCTCGGCGACGGCTTTAACGCAAAGGATATTGCCAGCGGCAAATATCTGAAGGATATCAAGCAGGAAGTGGAGTATTTCTTCGGTATCGAGCCTTACAAGACTTACCGTGATTACTTCAACGTTTATACCGCCATTCCGCTTTCTACGGAATCGGGCGTAGGAACCGTGAACACCATCCGCTACAACCGATTCAATACCACCTTTACCGGTGGCGTAGGATTGAAAGCAGATTATGATGAAGTATTCGATTATGCTCTGGGCGCTCCAACCGTCAACAAGGGCAATCTGAATCAGACCCTGATCATCATGGTTCCTAATTCCACCGATTACGGCGGCATCTGCCAGATGTGGGAAGATGGTTCGGCTATTGCTTTCTGTCCGCAGAGTACCTACGGTTATCCGCTCGATACCCGCGGCGTCATCCAGCATGAGGCAGGCGGACACGGATTCGGAAAGTTGGGCGATGAGTACATTTATCACAACGCCTTCATCGATTTCTGCGACTGCACCTGCTGCGGACACGTTTTTGAATTCAACGCAGCCAAATCGCTTGGTTGGTTTGATAACCTGGAACTTACCGGCAAGATGCATAGCGTAGGCTGGAGTCATCTGATTTTCGACGACCGATATAGCGACATCGTAGATATCTACGAGGGAGGCTACATGCACAACCGAGGCGTATTCCGTTCGGAGCCGAACTCCTGCATGAACAACGATATTCCTTACTACAGCACCATCAGCCGTGAGAGTATCGTGAAGCGCATCAAGGCTTATGCCGGAGAAACCTACAGTTTCGAAGATTTCGTTAAGAACGACAAGCGGGATGCGGGAATCGTAGAGAGCCGTGCTTTCGGCGGCAATGGCGACCAACGCACATCCGGAACCTACCAGCATGCTCCAGTCTTCCATAAAGGCAGTCCGCTGAAAATGGCAAAGGTTAGAAAGCATCGCTAAGAGCGAAGGCAAGGTAAATCAGAATATGGACCATTAAAACAAGAAAAAAATGAAGAAACATATAATAAGATACGCCAGTTTTGCGTTGGCTATATTAGGAATGGTTTCATGTAGCGAGGAGGTGGAAACAACCTCCCGCTTCAAGGATGCCCAATCTACGCCGATGACTTTTGCCGTAAACTATCCCGGCCAGAGCCGTGCCACGGCAACCAGTTTCGAGTCAAACGACAAGATAGGTCTCTACGTGGCAGAAAACAAGGCTCCACTCGAAATAGGCGGCAATCTCGTGAACAACGAAGCGCTCACCTACGATGGCAGCAAATGGGAAGCCGCCCGCACCCTCTATTGGGACGAAGGCACCTACAACGCCTACGCTTACTACCCATACATCCATGGCATAAGCAGCACGACAGACCAGCCTTTCAGCGTAGCCCTCGACCAGAGTACCCCGAAGACGGCAACTGCACCCGGCGGTTACGAGGCAAGCGACCTGCTCTTTGCCACCAGCAAGGACATCCAGGCATCCAACTCCCCTATCAGCCTCAACTTCAAGCACATCATGAGCAAGCTCAAGATACGTCTGATCAAGGGCGAAGACTTTGAGGGAGACATGCCTACCCATGCCCAGGTAACCATCCACAGCACGGTACCTACAGCCACCATCGACCTTCAGGCAGGCGTGGCAACCCGTTATGTGAAAGGAACCCAGCAGAGCATCATCGCCCATCAGGAGAGCGACTACATCTACTCAGCCATCATCGTGCCTCAACGCATCGAAAACCGAAGACCACTCATCGAGGTGGTAATGAAAGGTGTAAGTTATCTCTACGAGAGCAGATTCCAGTTTAAACCCGGAACCGAACATCTTGTCAACTTCATCATTTCTGACAACCCAGACCAGGTGAAGATAGAGATAGGCGGTGAGATTCAGAACTGGGGGAAATAAATAAGAAAGCCTTTCTCCCGAAGGGCTATGAATGATAAGAATACAGAGAATTATAAATGAAGAAAACGGTATTGATATTATCCCTTCTAGCATTCCTTCTCGGAGGATGGGTGGCAGCCTTGTGGCTGCTGCCCTCTGCCGTTTATAAAGGCGACTGTCAGGAAATCCGATACGGAGTGAACGAAGGACTGGAACTTGTAGAACAGGACAACGGCGCGAAAGGCAAGCGATACGTGGTAGAAGATGCAGACGGAAACGAGCTGTTTACCATCCCTTTGCGTGGCTGTCTGCTAGACACCCGTTTCCGCAACGGGCAGCTCCGGTTCCGCGAGCAAAACTCTAAGAGAGAGGGATTTATCGACCGCCAGGGTATGGTAGTATTCACAGAAGACAATAAAAATGCGGTTCCGGAAGCCAACAGACAGCAGGCGCAGATGCTGATGAACGGAGAGACGGAAGAAGGCACGAAGAGTGCGGCTAATTACCAACCGGAAGAACCGACAAACAGGCAAGCGAATGCACCAAAAGCAGGAAAGACCAGCCATCTTTCGCAGGTAAATCTCAAGACGATGGCACAGTCGAATCCTTTCTACAAGGAAGCCTCGAAAATCATGCAGGGCAAACTCACAGAGACCGATGCCAGACGCCGCCATACCATCCTCAACTACTGCGAACATTTCCGCAGAGCCTATACCACCAAGGATCTAGATTTCATGAAACAGGTGTTTAGCGACAAGGCACTCATCATCGTAGGAAACGTGATAAAACCAGTAGCCAACGACAACAAGTGTCAGGCTGAAGCAAAGGTAACCTACGCCATTCACTCGAAGAAAGACTATATTTCAAGACTGGCGAAGGTATTTACAGCCAACCAGAAGATAGACTTGAAATTCTCGGGATTCCGCATCATGCGCCATCCTACGATGGACGGCATTTACGGCGTCACCCTCCGGCAGCAATACAAGAGCGACCGCTACGCAGACGACGGCTATCTCTTTCTGCTCTGGGATTTCCGCAACCCGTCCATGCCACTCATCCACGTGCGCACCTGGCAACCGGCAGGAACCGTACATAGCGGAGACGATGTAATCAGTATACAAGACTTTAATTTAGAATAATATGATGATACTCTTATTCATATTAAGCCTGTGGTCAGCATCCGTTCAGGCACAAGAGTTTTCGGTAGCAGGTTTTCGCCTGTTGCCCAACGACGTGAGTGCCTTTATCACCCCCGTGCGCGACCTCAACGATGAACCTTGCGCCCTGGTGAAGGTAGAAGCACCCTCCGACTTTGCCTTCTCCACCCCGCTCGGAATCGTATCGCGAAAAGATAAAGTGGGCGAAATCTGGCTCTATCTTCCTAAAGGCTCGAAACTGCTCACCATCAAGCATCCGGAATGGGGCGTGCTCCGCGATTACCGGTTCAGCAAACCGCTGGAAAGCAGAATGACCTACGAGCTGAAACTGAAACTGCCCAAGCCTACTCCTATCATCCAGGAGAAGCACGACACCATCGTAGAGGTAAAGACGGTAATAGATACGATTGCCATCCCACAAGTACGTAAGAAGATGCCACTCGCCCTCTACACGCTCGCCACGCTATCCCTTCATGAAGACGGACCGTCCTATGGTCTCTTCTTCGCCCTGATGCGCCGCCACGGCTTCTTCATCCATGCCAGCAGCAACCTCAAGAGCATAGGCAGCACAGAGGGAACCTGCAACAAAGAAGGTTTCACGCCGGGCAGCAGCATCAAACCTTATTATACAGGCAATACACGCCACCAGAACTACACCTTTACCGCTGGAGCCATCCACCACATCACGCATGGCTTCTGTCTCTTCGAAGGCGTAGGCTACGGCAAAGCCGCTACAGCCTGGCAGCAGACCGAGAGCAGCGGAGGCGGATACCTGCTCAACGAAGACCTTACCGACAAAGGCTTCGCAGCCCAGCTGGGTGTGCTCGCCTCGTTCAACAGAGTGAGCATCGCAGCCTCAGCCATCACCATCGCCGGGAAACAATGGCAGGGCAGCATCGGCATAGGTATTAAAATCGGAAAACAAAAGAAGTAAGAAATGAACATAAAAAGCATATTACGCAGCATCAGATTTCTTGCCCTCCTGATAGGAAACATGATGATGGCAGGTTGCAGCAATAGCGATAAGCCCGCCTATCTGGAGCCGCACCTGATAACCACAGAGGCGACCCACATCACCCGAACAGAGGCTACCCTCAACGGATCAGCCACCATAGAGGGAGAAACAGAAATGCCGAAACTCCTGTTCAGATACGGCACTTCGGAGAGCATGAACCTCAATACCAGCGAGGTTCATGCCCAGGGAGCTGACGTCTCGCTGGTTCTGACGGGGCTCAAAGCGGGCACTACCTATTATTATATGCTGCAGGGCAACAACGGGCGAACAACCACAACCAGCAACATGATGAGTTTCACCACCCAGCCCAATATAAGTCCGAAACTATCGTCGGCTACGCTCTTGAGCCACGGACCGATGAGCGCATTCGTAAGCTACGAAATAACCGATGATGGTGGCGAGCCGATGACCGAAACCGGATGCTACGTTTATCTGACCGGCGAGCCGGAGAACAAGCAGAAATGCATCGTAGAAAACTTTGACGGAAAGAAGGGAAAAATCAAGTTGCGCATCGGAAATCTGGAGCGGAATGCCCACTATGAATTCCAGCCTTTCGCTCGGAATAGGGTAGGAGAAACCATAGGAACCGCCATCAAATATGATACGAGCGACGCCATTACGCTAAACGAAACAGGTGAACTGATCCAGCTGATGGGCAATCATCTTTACGAATATACCCAGTTGACCATAGCCGGAACCCTGAACGGCGAAGACCTCAGCTGTATGAGAATGATGATGGGGCGCGACAACGATAACGCAGTCACCCCCGGCAAGCTATCGGATATAGACCTTACCGACGTTCACCTCGCAGCAGGCGGAATGGTAGGTCCTTATCATCACGAAGCTGCAGAAAACCAGATTGTGCAAGGCACATTTGCCGGTTGCGAGAAGCTCACCCACGTAGTTCTCCCAGCCGATGCAACCACCATAGAGAAAGATGCATTTGCCGATTGTACTTCGCTCCGCGAGATAGAGATTCCAGCCTCAGCAGGCAGCATTCTCCCTTCCAGCGGATGCACGGCGCTCGAAGTCCTTACGGTTTCGCCTGCCAACGCTAACTACAAGAGTCAGGACGGCGTGTTGCTGAATGCAGAAGGCAACAGAATCATCTGGTTTCCGATGGGCAAGAAGGGCAAATACACCCTTCCTTCCGCCTTTACCTCCATTGGCGCCTACGCCTTCAAGGAATGCAGCATCGAGGCGTTTTATCTGTCAGACAACGTTGAAACATTAGGACAAGGCGCCTTCATGGACAGTCAGATAAAGGAAATACATCTTGGAGCAGGCATCAAGCTGATTCCTACAGGCGTTTTCCAAGGCTGCCGGAAACTCACGAAAGTGTATCTGGGAGCCAACACAGAACAAATCAGCAACTACGCCTTCGACGGAAGTCCGCTTACCGACCTTTATGTTTCAGCTTCCATGATTCCTTACTGCGAAGAAAACGCCTTCGCCAACAAGGTAGAAGACTTCTTCGCCACCTGCGTGCTCCACGTGCCTGCAGGCATGAAAAAGAAATATCAGAACCATAAAATATGGGGTAAATTCACCCATATAGTAGAAGAATAAAAATGTTGAATAATCATATAATTAAAAGATAAATTATGACAACACCCGAAATAGAAGAGCTCAAAACACTCGTAGAACAGAAATACGGCAAGATTCTTGCCACGACAACCGACTTCGAAGAGTTTTCACTCTATCTGGAGAAGAAAGCAAGTGGAACTATTTCGCCATCCACCCTCAAACGACTCTATGGTTATGTGAGCGACAATCACAAGCCACGCATGGTAACCCTCGATGTGCTTTCCCAATATATCGGTCATCGGAACTACATGGAATTTACCCATTGGCTCAAGACAAGCACCAAGTACAACAGTTCCTTCTTCAAGGCAAACCAGCTGGTAAGTAGCGATTTGCAAGAAGGTTCTCTTGTTTCTATCGGTTGGAGTCCCAACCGTCTGCTGCAGCTCCGCTATCTGGGCGACAGTACCTATGAAATAGAAAAATCAGAGAACAGCAAGCTGCAGCCTGGCGACCGCTTCGTAACAGGCTGTTTCATCAAGGAACAGCCCCTCTTCCTGCCCTACATCGAGCGTGGCGGCGAGCGTACAGCCTCGTTCGTAGCCGGCAGAAACGGCGGACTTACCGTCATCAGCATCAACGAGAAATAAAATAACAGTAATCAAGAAAAAGAGGAATCCGTGAGCATGGAAGAAACTGAAGAAAAGAAGAAGAAAACGACATCGGGATTTACCGAGGATATCAGCAAGGAGATGAGCAATTCAAACCCCTTGCCTGTGGAGGATGCATTCAGCAATCTCCACCAATGCTACGTGTCTATTTCGGGCCATACACGCATCTTTACAGCCACCAAATACGGCAAGCGTTTCATGTTGAAATGTCTCAAGAACGATTTTCTCTACACCCCTATTTACCGCCAGGCACTCGCCAAGGAGTTTGAAATAGGCCAGCAGCTGGAACATCCCAATATCTGCCGTACCATCGACCTGGAAAAGGTTGACAACCTGGGCACGGTAGTGGTGATGGAATATATTGACGGCGATAATATGGAGCAGCTCATCAAGAAGAATGCCCTCTCGGCAGAACTCGCCCGCAAGATAGCAGGACAGCTGATGGATGCGCTGGAATACATGCACAACAAACAGATGATTCATCGCGATCTGAAGCCTTCCAACATCATGATTACACATAACGGGCAGAACGTGAAACTCATAGATTTCGGTCTCTCGGATAGCGATTCTTTCTGCGTATTGAAATCGCCAGCCGGAACTTCGGGCTATATTGCTCCCGAACAGATGCTACCAGCTGCCAAGGCTGAACCGCGTGCCGATATTTATTCTCTGGGCATGGTTCTGGGCGACATGGCCAAGGCTACGGGCGATAAGGCGCTCAGCAAGATGGCAGAAATCTGTAGTTGCCGCGACCCGCAAAGCCGTCCGCAAAACATCGCCCAACTGCGCCAACGCCTGTCCTGTACGCCCCGTTACCGCCACGCCTTGCTCCTGCTCTGTGCCCTCATCATCGCCCTACTGGCAGCCCTGGCTGGGAGCTATTATCATCTGGAGAAGAGTGCCCAAGAACCTGCATCTTCGGCAAGCGACAGCATTCAGCCCAACGACAATAAGGTAATCGACTATCAGCTTTGGGATAAATAAAGCAGGAACTTTAAACATATTTATCTCTTTTTCTTTCCATATTCGGCAGAAATACGCTACTTTTGCACCCTATATGGAACAGATTTCACCAATTCAGGCATTATTGCAGCAACGCACCCTGCTCCAGCTGGAGTATTATACCGAGAAAGAAGCCTTCCGCAAGCTTACCGAACAGATGGGCATGCAGCGGAAGGTGAAACGAGGTGATGCCTGGTTCCCGCTACAGGTGGGAAAGAGCTTTTATAATTCGCTGAACCAGACAGCCATAGAGGTTTTCCGAACCTCTGACCAGGATATCGAGCACAATTTTGAGTTCGGTCGCCCCGTCATGTTCTTTAGAAGTGAAGGAAGTGAAGAACTTAAATATTTCTCCTTCACCGGAACCGTGAGTTATGTGGATGGCGACAGAATGGTGGTTACCGTACCCGATTCTGCCCCTCTGCTCGAACTTCAGCAGTCAACCGATCCTATCGGCGTACAGCTATCCTTTGACGAAACCAGCTACAAACTGATGTTCGAGGCCCTGGACCGCGTGATGAAGGCGAAGAACAACCGTCTGGCTTATCTCCGCGATTTATTCTATTCCCATCAGAAGGCAAGAAGATTCTCCTTCGAACCGATGAAGTTCCCTTGGCTCAATCCTACCCAGGAAAGGGCTGTGAACGAGGTGCTTTGGGCGAAGGATGTGGCCATCGTTCACGGACCTCCGGGAACCGGAAAGACTACAACCCTGGTGGAAGCCATCAACGAAACCCTGATGCGTGAAAGCCAGGTTCTGGTGTGTGCACAGAGCAACATGGCGGTAGACTGGATATCAGAAAAACTGGTGGATAGGGGCATCAACGTGCTCCGTATCGGAAACCCGACCCGCGTGAACGACAAGATGCTGGGCTTCACCTACGAGCGTCGCTTTGAGAGCCATGCTGATTACCCTCAGCTTTGGGCGATTCGCAAGGCAATCAGAGAATTAAGAAAGAACAGGAAGAAGGGTAGCGAAAACTATCATCAGAAGATGGATAGGCTGAAGAGCCGTGCCGCCGAGATAGAACTCCGCATCAACGCAGAACTCTTTGGCGAGGCGCGTGTCATCGCCTGTACCCTGGTAGGCTCAGCCCATCATCTGCTGGAAGGCATGAAGTTTGGTACCCTCTTTATCGACGAGGCTGCCCAGGCTTTGGAAGCAGCCTGCTGGATTCCGATGAGAAGAGCCAGCCGGGTGATTCTGGCAGGCGACCATTGTCAGCTGCCGCCTACCGTAAAGAGTATTGCGGCATTAAGAGCCGGACTGGGCAAGACCCTGATGGAGCGCATCGCCGAAAACAAGCCGGAGGTGGTAACCCTGCTGAAAATCCAATACCGCATGAACGACGAAATCATGCGATTCTCCAGCGACTGGTTCTACGGGGGCAAGGTGGAGAGTGCGCCTCAGATTAAATACCGAAGCGTATTGGATTACGACCATCCGATAACGTGGATTGATACTTCAAACGAGGAGAATCAGATAACGATAGAAGGAGAAGATGCTCCCGAGGATTCTGCATCTGCCTCATCTGCAGCTTCTGCAGCCAATCAGAATTCTGATTTGAACTTCAAGGAGCAGTTTGTGGGCGAGAGTTTCGGGCGCATCAACAAGGCAGAAGCCGAACTTACCCTGCTCACTCTGGCGGAATACTTCACCAAGATAGGCAAGCAGCGCGTTTTGGAGGAAAGAATCGATGTAGGCATCATTTCGCCTTACCGTGCCCAGGTGCAGTATCTCAAGAAACTCATCAAGAAGTATGAGTTCTTCAAGCCTTACCGCCGCCTGATAAGCGTGAATACGGTAGATGGTTTCCAGGGGCAGGAAAGAGACGTGATCCTCATCTCCCTGGTACGTTCCAACGATGAAGGCCAGATCGGATTCCTGAAAGACCTCCGCCGCATGAACGTGGCGATGACGAGAGCCCGAATGAAGCTCATCATCCTGGGCAACAAGGACACGATGACGAAACATCCTTTCTATAAGAAACTGTGGGAGTATGTGGAAGCTATCAACAACAACGAATAAAATAAAGACTATTTTATGCTACAACGAGACTACATACAGCGGTTGATTTGCGAGTTTATGGCGGCACTCGAAAGAATGCTCGAAAAGAAAGAGGTGGAGGTGAGACGTGAGAAGATTAAGGAGCTCTACAATCAATACGTAGGCCCTTACGCCTTCTACAGCATCGCCACCATCGAGGATGTGATGAAAGCGATGGCAGGAATCGACGACGAGGAGAAGCAACTCTCCAAGATGGATATGCTTGCCGAACTCTACTATCACGAGGCGGATACCGTGGGACAACCTACAAGAGATGAACTCCTGAACAAGGCGTTCATGCTCTTCGATTATGTGGAAGCCCACGGAGATACGTTCTCTATCGAGCGCCGCAATAAAATGGCACAAATCAAACAGAAGATTGGAGATGCGCTCAAATAAAGAGTGCATCCTCCTTTTTATATTTTTAGGATAACAAAAACTAATCATAAAGTTCAATGGTCAAAACTCAAAGTTCAAATTTCGATGCTGAGTGGCGTAATGGAAATGATTGCGAGATGCGGTGTGAGTCTCTGGCTGGTACCAGCCCTGGCATGGACGGGTGTCTGCTTCGGCGACCCTGTAGCGTGGGTCATGGCAGATCTCTTCCTCATTCCCGCCTTCCTTTGGCTTTACAAGCATCTGAAGAAGGAGCAAGTCCGATAGGGTAATTTTGACGTTTTAAAAATTTGCATTAAAAAATATTCTGCTAAGGGTTAGGAAAATGAAAATTCGATTGTAATATAGGCAAAAGAAAAGAAATAAAGTAATGCAAATAAACAAAGAAACGATAGAACAGCTCTTCCGGCAGCATTATCTGAGGATGTACCAATTGGCCAGGGTACTTCTGAAGGATGATGCAGCCAGCAAGGATGTGGTGAGCGAAGTCTTTGCCGATGTGCTCGACGGAAAGACCCAACTGGGTCTTGATAACGAGACAATAGCCAGCAATTCGCCCCTGCCTTCCGCCAACGCCGGGAGCTATCTTCTGGTGTGTGTGCGCCATAAATGCCTCAACCTGTTGAGCCGACAGAAGATGAAAGACCGGGTTCATCACCTCCTGAAAACCGATACTTCGCCTTCGATAGTTCCCCTGGAAGCGACGATTGCCGAAATAGACAGGGAGACCGACAAGTATGAGGCAATTCTGGCTTATATGGATGCAGAACTCACGCCACAAACCCGCAAGGTACTCGATCTCCGTTTTCGGCAGAAACTGAAATATCGGGAAATCGCTACAGAATTGGGCATTAGCGAAGTGGCAGTTTATAAGCATCTGGCGCAAGGCATCAGAAAATTAAAGCAAAAGTTTAACCCTTAGCAGATTTATTATGGACAAGTTTGAAAAAATACTGGATATCATCGACCATCAGGAGAAATATTCTGATGAGGAGATTCGTGAAATATTGCAGGATGAGGAATGCCGAAAACTCTATCAGACGATGATGGAAGTGGATTCTGCACTTGAAAACCCCTCTCCTATTATTAATGTAGATGAGGAATGGGAGAAATTCAGCCAGGAGCATCAACTTCAGGAAGAAGCAACCCAGAATGCTGCTCAGGAAGCAGCATCCCATCCTATTACTTCCTGGCGCAAGCTGGCAGCATCCATCGCCGGCTTTGTCTTGATTTCGGGTATTGCCTTTGCCGCAATCCATACTTACATCAAGCGCAGCCAGGAACCAACCCAGGTAACCGCAGATACTCATCCGGAAGTCATAAATTCAGATTCCGCAAAGCAGGTAGCAGCAAAGGATTCCCTGACTCATCCGAAACCAGAAAAGCCAGCCATTCACAAGACTTTCGAGAATGTGGCTTTCGAGCAGATGATTTCAGAGATTGCTTCTTATTATGATTTACAAGTGAAGTTTGAGAATAACGAGGACAAGACCCTCCGCCTCTATTACGAATGGAACAGTCATTCGAGCATCGAGAACATCGTAAAAGAACTGAACCAATTCGAGAATGTAAACATCGAATTGCAACAAAACGAGCTGATTGTAAAATAACAAGCTTATCAAAAGTAAGCATAATATTATCGACTCTCAAAGTAATCATAAAGCTCAAAGTTCAAAGTTAAAAAGTATCATTATGAGAAGATTTTCAGCCATCATATTCCTGCTATGCACGTTCGCCCTGGCGATGAGCGCACAGCACATCCAGCGCAACTATCACAACCGCAGCATGTCGGACGTCCTCATCGACCTCGACAAGGCTTCCAAGCGCTATAAAATCAGTTTCATCTACAACGAACTGGAGGATTTCACAGTTACCCAGAACGTGAAGACAGCCAATATTCCCGATGCTATCCGCAAGGTAATCGGTTTCTATCCGATGCAGATGACCGTGGGCGACAGCCTCATCACGGTAGAATGCATGCGCAAGAGCGAGCGCAAGCTGATAGGCAGACTGATAGACAATCACAATCTTCCTGTAGAATTTGCCAATATCCAACTGCTCAACCCGAAGGATTCCTCCTTTCTCTGTGGAGGCGTGAGCAACGCCAATGGCGATTTCGTTATCCCCTGCCAGCAGAAGCAGGCCCTCATGAAGGTTTCTTTCGTGGGCTACAAGACGATTTGCAAGCTGGTACCTATTGCCCGCATCGGAAATGTGAAGATGCAGGCGAATGCCTATCAACTGGGCAAGGTGGAAGTAAAGGGCAAGTTGCGTATCGACCACGGCGACCATGCCTCTTATACATTCTCTGACGAACAGATCAGGAACTCACGCCATTCACAGGATCTCCTGGGAACACTCCCGGGAATCTATACCGATCCGATGACCGGCAAGACATCCAGTATGACCGGCAAATCCATCAAGATTCTCATCAACAACGTGCCGATGACGAGCGAGAACGACTTGAAGGCTATTGCCGCCAACAAAATAAAGAAGGTGGAATACTACGAAGATCCTCCTATCAGATACGGCGATGTGGGCATCTTGATGAACATCATTACCAAGCCGCTTGATACGGGTTATACTACCGGTTTTGACGTGTCTAGTGCCTTGACTACAGGGTTTAGCAATGATAATGTGTATTTCAAGTACAACAAGGGCAATCATCAGTTTTCCTTCGATTACAGCATCAACGTGAGAAACTATCGTGACTGGATAGAAGACAACCAGTATACTTTTACGCTTGACGACCAGCAGGCTGTCTATGATTACCATCTGCACAAGCGTTTTGGCTATACCGACAACAAGTTCAACCTGAAGTATGCTTACAGCAAGCCAGACGACGTAACCTTCCAGGTCACCTTTTCTCCAGAATTGTCACATAAGTTCAACCGGGGAAATAGCGAGGTTGCAACGCAAGGAAACGAGGCTTGGCAGGATGGTTTCGGAAACACGAAGGATATTGTAGATTACGTGAAACCAGCAGTAGATCTCTATCTCAGCAAGCAGTTTGCCCATAAGCAGACACTCGATGTGGACTTGCTCGGCTCTTACTTCAACACCAGGCAGCAAATGCTCAACCGGCAATGGACTTCCGACAAGGATAGCATCTTGACCGATGACGACATGCACTCCAGGAGCCACATCTATTCCCTGATAGGAGAAGCTGATTATACCAAAGAATGGGAGCAGGGAGAGCTGTCGGCAGGAGTGTACACCTGGAACAAGTGGAGCGACTATAATGTGCGCAATATCCTTTCCGGCTATGAGCCTTCAAAGTATTCTTCATGCATCAAGATCAATACGGTTTATGCCCAATACCAGAACCATATCGGCAAGTTTACCTATCGTATAGGCGTAAAGAGCACGTGGAGAACCCAGAGCTATCAGGATCTCACCTATAACAACAACTATATTCTTCCGTTGCTGTATTTCTCCTATAAGCTGAAGAACGGTTCGTTGCAGCTGCTATCATCCAGCGGCACCAATTACCCCGCCATCTCAACATTGAGCGAGAACATGACGATTGTCATCCCCGGACTGATGAAGCAGGGCAACCCGAATGTAAAGGCTACGATGGAATGGGGACCGATATTCAGATACACCTATAATGATGCGATGCTCTACCTGCAAGTAGCACTTTATGGAATCTATAATGACAAGGTAATTACACCTTATTATTATTGGACCACGGTGAACGACAAGCGCAGCATAGTTTCTACCTATGAAAACGGCAGTTTCTATTGGCGTTATGGCACAGGCTATTATCTTCAGTTCAAGCCGTTCAAGAACGAGGTTTTGAAACTGATGGTGGGTGGAGGTTTTGAACGGGAGGTAATCAGCAATTCCTATGGTCGCCATTGCTACTGGTGGAGTCCTTTCAAATATGGCATCAACTTCCGGAAGGGAAACTGGGGAGCATCTTACCAGGGAAATATTCCTTCGAAGATGGCTGTCTTGGACTATCGCAAGGCGGATGAGTCCAAGAGTGAATTCTCTGCTTTTTATCAGAAGGGAGCCTGGCGTTTCTCGTTCTATGGCTTGTGGATGTTTGCACCAGCCAAGTACGAGAGCCAGACGTTCGACAATCCGATTATGAACCAGACGGAACAGCACATCATCAAGGATAATCGCCGCATGCTGACGCTGGGTGTCAGCTACAACTTCTTCTCCGGAAAGAAGAAGAACATCCGGAAGAACATCAACAACTATGATTCAGATGCTGGCGCATTCAAGTAAAAGCCGTCTTCGCTTTTCCCGAAATCACAAATAAGCAAAAGGCTGGACTTCCTAACCCGAAGTTCAGCCTTTTTGCATGTCATCAGTAATCCAAATACGCATTTTATCGTTTATAGACGATAAAAACGCATCAATTCTATCGTTTATAGACGACAAGCATCATTTTTAGGGCAATTTTGCGCTGGGACGATTACCCTTCTAAGAGAAGAAAATAATATTTCCAGTTAGGAAAATAAAAATCTCTAACTGGGAAAATATTTAGGATGAAAATGACTCAAAACAGACAACTGAGACTCACATTCCGGTTTTTCCGGCTCTAAATCGGGCAATAGTCTCAGTTATCCCGTTTTTACTTGCATTTTTTAGGAGAACATGATTTTGTATTTCAGCAAGGTCTAAATCTACTTTAAAGCAAAAAACAAAGCAATTTTGAGGGTTTGGGAGACCTAAAAAGAATGCTTTTGTAAAATCTTTCGAATAATCTATAGGGCTGAGACCGAAAATAAAAAACTGAGAAACCTTCATAAGTCGTTGCTTTCTAGGGAATTAGATTATCGCCTCTTTTCCTTTTACTTGCTTCCATAGTCTCAGTCTCAGAGTCTCAGTTGTTTTTCAAGCACCCCCTCTTCTTCTTATATACTTATATATTATATATATTAATATATAAGTAATTAATAATCAACAAGTTATAAAGATAAAGAAAGAGAGAGCGGAAGAATGGTACCCCCTTTATTTATAACTGAGACTCTGAGACTGAGACTCTCTGCTCATCCCGAACAAAAAAGCAGAAGTCTGCCAGCATCCCTGCCAGCAGACTCCTTTTCCATAAACCGAACCTAAATTTTACACTTTCTTTTTCTAGGAAATGCAATTACAATGTAAACCTAAATATAACCTATTACCTTGATGAAATTTCTAATACGCTTTTCTCTATTATAACGCTTTGCAAATGAATACCTTCTTAAGACTATTCAGCAACAGCCTGCTCTGTAGACTCCTGCTGAGTATTCTCTACAGGTGCATCCTGAGCCTTTACTTCCTCTGTAGGCTGCGCATTCTCCACCTGCTCTACAGGAGTTTCGCTTGCCTTTGCCTCTGTTGACTCTGTAGCATTCTCTACAGGAGTTTCCTGCTTGTCAGAATCCTCAACGCTAGCCTGAGAACTGATAGCTGTGCCTTCTACTGTTGAATCGGCTGGAGCTACTGTATCAACTGGAGCTACTTCAGAATTACCCATCATTTTGCTAGAAGCAAAAACATTACTTACTGAAACCATTACCATAGCTGCGATAGCTGCAAAAACGAACTTCTTCATAATCTTATCTTTTAAACTGTTATTACTAATATTGTTATTTACTTTCGTTGTGGATTCATTATCGAACCCGCTATTCATTATCACAAGATGCGTGCCAGAAAATGAGCAAGGCAACTACTTCTCCTGATTATCAGCCACTTATCATTTTCGTGTCAAAAACAGAGAGTGGGGAAAAGGGGGAATGAGTGGGGAAAAAATCCACAAAAAAAATGGGGATTCCGTTCCTGATAACTTCCATTTTCCCCAAGAAACAGTTTTGTTTCACCCCGAATTCTGGATTTCTTTATTGCTTCAGATTCATTCCCAGACATACAAGAGAGCATGGTTACCCCAAAAGAAAGCACAAAAGCTAGAAAAATGAAACAGATATAGCCCTCAAAAACGCTCCTTTTTTGGAAGATACATTCCTTTTTCAAGTTATACGGAAGATTGATGATTGCGTTAACCGCTTGATAATAAGCCTTTTAGAAGAAAGCAGATTAGAAAATCTTCCAGATTCCAAATCTTCCAATTGTTTTTTCTGCATATCCCTCCTACCTCTATTTATATATATTATATATATAATTAATTAATAATCAATAAGTTATATAATACAAAGAAGTAAAGAAGAAGGACAAACTAAAGATGCATACCAACTCAAAATTAATTGGAACAACTGGAACGCAGCCCCAGGAAAATCCCCTTTTCTCTAGAAGGTAAGCCCAATCCATTTGCTTTTCACCTTAGGAACAGAAAATCATAGGAAAAACATTAATTTTCCTTAAACAAGCCGTTTCCCTGGATTATTTCGAAGTATAGTTAGAAATATTTTCGTATTTTTGCAAAGTATACTTTAAAATATTTCTGTATAGACTAGCAAATTATTAGAAATATCATCATAGACTGTAGATAAATGCAGAGGATAACGCATAAGAGAATCAGAATTTCCTGGCTGCTGCTATTGGTTTACTTGCCGATGCTGCTTGCCGTTACGTTTCACCATCATGGTGAAGCGCAGGGAACTCATGCTGATTTCTATTGCGCCGATTGTGCCCATCATGTTCATCACGACGGGCATCTGATAGCCCTACAGCATACCATGCACGACTGTGTGCTTTGCCAATTGCAAAGCACTCCTTATCTGGCTCCATCCCTCGTGGTTTGGGTTGCCATCGCCGTGCTCCCTCTCTCCCCTCGCCGTGCTTTCTGCTCTCCTTGCTTGTGCAGGGCGAAGGGGGTAAAATCTACCCGTGCTCCACCTTATTCTCTGTTTTTATAAATAATTGAATATTAACAGAATAAGGTAACAAATAACATAATGAGAACAATATTGAAAGCAATATTGCTGATGAGTCTGTGCTCATCGGCAACAGCCACTGCTATGGCTATAAACAGAGCAAATCATGATAAGAAGGACGGAAACATTCATGAAGAAGAGACTAACGATTCTACCAGACACCAGCCGCTGACAGAATCGGGCGTGAAACTGAACGAAGTGGTGGTAACAGGCTTGACGGGCAGCCAGAAACTGAAGCAATCGCCGGCACCTATCTCCTTCGTTTCTGCCCGCCAGCTCGAAATGCAACCTTCTACCAACATCATCGACGCCATCGCCCACCAGCCAGGCGTTTCGCAGATTACCACGGGAAGCGGAATTTCAAAGCCCGTAATCCGTGGCCTGGGCTATAACCGCGTGGTAGTGGTAAACGATGGAATCAGACAGGAAGGACAGCAATGGGGCGATGAACACGGAATAGAAATCGACCCCGCTTCGGTGCATTCCGTAGAGATTCTGAAAGGTCCGGCAAGTCTCATGTATGGATCGGATGCGATGGCAGGCGTCCTCGTCTTCCACTCTGCTCCTACCCTTGCCAAGGGCGACATGAGAGCAAATTTCTCAACGGGTTATCAAACCAACAACGGACTTTTTGATTATTCGCTCAACTTTGCCGGCAACCAGGGCGGATTTGTATGGAACACCCGCTACAGCGGAAAGATGGCGCATGCCTACAAGAATAAATACGATGGTTATGTATTCGGTTCATCACTCAGAGAGCAGGCATTCTTGCAGCTTCTAGGCTGGAACTACCGCCAGGGGCATTCGCATCTCACACTCGATTATTATCATCTCACTCCAGGCATCGTAGAGGGAGAAAGAGATGAGAAAACGGGCGAACTGGAAATTCCGGAAGGCTACGATGCCAAGAGTTACGGCAAGCCGATGCCTTATCAGCAGATTCATCATTACAAGGCTGTACTTGATAATTCCTGGTTCCTGGGCGACGGCAATCTGAAGTTCCTCCTGGGTTATCAGCAGAACCGCCGTCAGGAGTTTGAGGAGGAAGAGAATCCGAAGGAATGCGGACTCGATTTCATGCTCCATACCATGAATTACGACCTGCATTATCTCTCGCCGGAAATGAATGGCTGGAAGTTCTCTACGGGCATCAACGGTATGTGGCAGCAGTCGATTAATAAAGGTTCTGAATTTCTGATTCCAGCCTATCATCTCTTCGATTATGGTGTATTTGCCACGGTGAGCAAGGAGATAGGCAAACTGAACCTGAGCGGCGGCATGAGATACGATCATCGCCATCTGCACAGCGAGGCTTTGAGAGAAGAGGATGATGCAGAATCGAATGATTCCGGTTTGAATGATTCCTTCCGCTTCCAGGCCTTTAAGCGCAGCTTTGAAGGAGTAACCGGAAGCATAGGATTGGCTTATGAAATCCTGCCCGATTTCAATCTGAAGCTGAACCTGGCAAGAGGATTCCGTGCTCCAAACATCAGCGAATTATCATCGAATGGTGTGCACGAGGGAACCCAGCGATACGAATTGGGAAATACCAGTCTGAAGCCGGAAAACAGCTGGCAATTCGACCTTGGTCTGGATTATTCTTCGCCTATCATTTCGGCAGAGCTCTCGCTGTTTGCCAATCGCATCAACCATTACATCTACAGCGAGAAGTTGGCAGATGAGAACAATCAGCCTGTCCTCATCGACGACACGCCAGCCTATCAGTTTACTTCGGGCGACGCCCGCATTCTGGGTGGTGAGGCGAGCATCGACATCCATCCTGTAGAGCATCTGCATATCGGCAACACCTTCTCGTATGTCAACTCGGTTCAGTTGCATCAGCCATCCGAATCAAAGTATCTGCCATTCACCCCAGCCCCTCGCTGGGTTTCGGATGTAAGGTATGAGTTTGTCTGCGACGGCAAGACTTTCAACCATCTCTTCGTAAAGCTACAGATGGATTGCAATCTCCGCCAGAACCATTATTTCGCAGCCAACGAGACGGAGACCGCTACGCCATCGTACACCTTATTAAACATGTATGCCGGTACCGACGTGAAGCTCCATGGCAAGCGCCTTCTCTCGCTCTATCTTTCGGGCGAGAACCTTACCAACCGTGCTTACCAGAACCACCTGAGCCGTCTGAAGTATCTTGACGTAAACCAGGTTACAGGCAGAAGAGGCGTTTACAATATGGGCCGCAACTTCAGCATAAAGATAGTGGTTCCGATAGAGCTGTAACTCCCCTTTTGGAATAATTAATTCCCCTTTTAGGATAAGCAATTCCTCATCAGGAATCAGAATTTTGAATAAACAAGTACCGATAAGGATGCCAAAAGCTGCCGGAAAAGCAACTTTTGGCGTCATTATCGGCATTTTTTCGTCTAATTATTAGACAAACATTACCACTTTTCTATGATATTTCGTAACTTTGCACCATGATTAAGAAACAAGGAACGATATTGATTGTTGATGACAACCGCAACATTCTTACTACGGTAAGGATGCTGCTGGAACCCATATTCGATGGCATCATCACCATCGCCAACCCTAACTCCATCCCAGCCAAGCTGAGAGAGGAGCACCCCGACGTGGTGCTCCTCGACATGAACTTTTCCAGCGGAATCAATTCGGGAAACGAAGGACTGTACTGGCTCAGGGAAATCAAGAGCCTCAGCCCGAAAACCGAAGTGGTACTCTTTACCGCCTACGCCGACATTCAACTTGCCGTAACAGGCATCAAGGAAGGTGCCGCCGACTTCATCGTGAAGCCTTTTGAAAACGAGAAGATGATTCGTACGCTGGTAGAGGCTAGGGATAAGAACAGGGCTGTGGATAACGTTATCAACAGGAAAGGTGGAAAACCTGGTGGAAAAGATGCGCAAAGCGCTATGTATTGGGGAGATAGCGAAGTTATGAACAATTTGAGAAGTATTGTGGAAAAAGTTGCCGCAACCGATGCAAACATCCTCATTACAGGCGAAAACGGAACAGGTAAAGAGGTGTTAGCCAACGAGATACATCGTTTATCCACAAGATGTGGGAAAAAGATGCTGCCTGTGGATATGGGAGCCATTACGGAAACCCTGTTCGAGAGCGAACTCTTCGGTCATGTGAAGGGTGCTTTTACCGATGCCAAGGTGGATAAACCGGGCAAGTTTGAGCTTGCCGACGGCAGTACCATCTTCCTGGATGAGATAGGAAACCTATCCTACGGTCTTCAGGCAAAACTCCTTACCGCCCTGCAACGCAGAAGCATCGTAAGAGTGGGCGGAAGTAAGCAGATTCCCATCAACGTACGACTGGTTTGCGCCACCAACCGCAACCTGCAGCAGATGGTAAACGATGGCGAATTCAGAGAGGATCTGCTCTATCGCATCAATACCATCCATCTGGAATTGCCTGCCCTGAGACAGAGAAAATCAGACATCGTTCCGCTGGCTGAAAGATTCCTCCATCAATATGGCGATTTATATAATAAGTTGAATCTCCGTTTTTCGGAAGAGGCTGAGAAAAAACTTACCAGTTTGCCATGGTACGGAAACATCCGTGAACTTCAGCACGCCATCGAGAAAGCCGTGATTCTATCTGATGGCGGAATGATTTCTGCCGAAGATATTGACGGCGGAAACCAGCAGAGAAGAGAGAAGCCCCTGGAAGAGGTTCAGACGCTCGACGAGATGGAGAGCCGAATGATAGAGAAAACCATCAGGGAATGTGAGGGAAATCTGTCGGTAGTAGCCGCAAGACTGGGCATTTCCCGCCAGACGCTTTATAATAAGATTAAGCGATATGGGTTATGAATTTAGGCACGGATTACACGGATTTTTAGTTATCAGATGAATAATCAGTTAGCAATCATCGTTTTATTGGTGATTTTGGTGGTTTTAATAGCAGTCAACATCTGGCTCTACCGCCACTATCGCCGTAACATCAAGAAGGTAACCTTCCTTTTTGATGCGATAGATAATGGGGATTTCTCCTTCAACTTTCCTACGGAGAAGAGGTTTAAGGAGGATAAGATTCTGCATCAATCCCTCAACCGAATCAAGCTTTTCCTGCAGCATACGAGAGAGGAGCAGATGGATCGGGAGAAATATTACGAGCAGATTCTGAATGCGGTGGATACGGGCATCCTGGTGGTGGATGGCCACGACAACATCCTGCAGCACAATCAGGCAGCCCTCCGGTTGCTCGATACGGATGTGCTTACCCACATGAACCAGGTAAAAGAGAAACTGAAGGATGAACACCTGGCAAAGCATGAGACGCAAGCCATGCTGAAAGACAAGCACGTGCGCATCATCGCCCTGAGCGACGTGAGCCACGAGTTGAGCAACCAGGAGGTGGATTCTTGGATCAAGCTGATTCGTGTGCTGACCCATGAAATCATGAATACCATCACGCCGGTTACTTCGTTGAGCGAAACTCTGCTTACCCGGGTTACAGAGGATAAAGACCTGAAGCAAGGCTTGGAAACCATCCACAAAACAGGAACCGAACTGTTGGCTTTCGTCAACAACTATCGCCGTTTTACCCATGTTCCCCAGCCTCAGCCTGCCCTCTTCTATGTGGAACCATTCCTGGAAAGGATGGCGTTGCTCTGCAACCACGAAGTAGAGATAGAAGTTTCTCCCAAGGATTTGCTGGTTTACGCCGATGAGAGCCTCCTCTCTCACGTGGTAACGAATCTTCTGAAGAATGCCGTAGAAGCTTTCAGGGAAAAGGAAAGAGAAGACAAGCAGGAATGCCGCTCCGCGGATTTGCAATCCGCGGCAAGCAAGAAGGCATTTATCCGTCTCCAAGCCTACGCCAACGTCCAGGAATCCATCATCATCGACGTGAGCAACAACGCCGGTCTCATCCCCGAAGATGTAGCCTCCCACATTTTCATCCCGTTCTTCACCACGAAGCCGGAAGGAAGCGGAATCGGTCTTTCCCTCTCCCGCCAGATTATGCGAGTAAGCGGCGGCAGCCTCTCGCTCCATCAGGACAAGGCACAGGGAATCACCACCTTCCGCATCATCATCCCATAACATAAGCACATTTTTTGAAAGAAAAGTTTGGTGTTTATCCATAAAAATCGTATCTTTGTCCCCACAAATACAGAAGATTATGGCATTCGAAAAGGAAATCAAGGAATACGAGGATTTGAGACGCAAATATCAAACCCTTATCATCAATAAAATGGATAGAGAAGAGTACATCAAATATAATGAAGTACTCTTCTCTACCCATTCGTGCGCCATTGAAGGCAACTCATTCTCCGTAGATGATACCCGGGAACTGAAGGAGAAAGGATTAGGGATGATTCCTGCCGGAAAGACTCTTTTCGAGGCTTTCGAAATGCTTGACCACTTCGAAGCCTTCGAGTACATGATGCAAAACACGCAGCATCCACTCGACGAGAATCTTCTGAAAGAAATCAACAGGCGGGTTACCAGCCATACGCTTTCCTATCGTTCTCCAGAAGCTATTCCGGGCGAATACACCACCACGGACATGGCTGCAGGCGACACGGTATTTGGCGACCACGAAGAACTCATCGCCAGAATTCCCAAACTGTTGGAATCTACCGAAAAAGCCATCGTTTCAGCAGCCGTTCATCCCATGATTCTTGCCGCCCGCTTCCATGGCTTCTACGAATATCTCCATCCGTTCCGTGATGGGAATGGAAGAACAGGACGACTCATCAGCAACTACATTCTCTTAAGATTGAATCATCCTCTCCTCATCATCCCATCCGAAGCCCGACAGGAATACATTTCTGTCCTCCGTATGATTCGTACGGAAGCAACCGACGAGCACCTCATCCGCTTCTTCTTCAAGATGGCAATACAGAGAATGGAAGAAGAGCTGAAGCAGAAAGAGGCTAACACCAAGCGATTTATGACTTTTCTCTTCTAACAAAGCATCGGATGCCCCTCAGAAGTGACAGAAGCACTAAAGCTGATTGCCCTCCGCCTCCACAATCTGTCCATCAAACAGACGGATGGTGCGATGGGCTATCTTGGCATCATGCTCATTATGCGTTACCATGACGATGGTGGTGCCCTCGTGGTTCAGCTCAGTAAGCAGATGCATCACCTCGGCTCCATTCTTGGAATCGAGGTTACCCGTAGGCTCATCGGCAAGGATGAGCTTTGGACCAAAGACCACGGCACGGGCGATGGCTACTCGCTGCTGCTGACCACCAGAAAGCTGGTGAGGGAAATGCTTGGCACGATGACTGATGGCCATTCGCTTCATAATCGCCTGCACCTTTGCCTTACGCTCCGCCTTCGGAATGTTGAGGTAAGTAAGAGGAAGCTCGATGTTCTCCTCTACATTCAATTCATCTATCAGGTTGAAGCTCTGGAACACAAAACCGATTTCTCCCTTTCTCACATCCGTACGCTCCTTTTCCTTCAGGTTTGCCACCTCGTGATTATCCAGGAAATATTTTCCTGAAGTTGGGTTATCGAGCAAACCGAGGATGTTGAGCAAGGTGGATTTGCCACAACCTGATGGTCCCATAATGGCGACAAACTCGCCGTCTTCTACTGTGAAAGATACGTTATTTAAAGCAATCGTCTCCACATCTTCTGTGCGGAATGACTTGCAAAGATTCTCTACTTTTATCATTTCTTCTAATGTTTAATGTTTAATGTTTAATTTGGGCATACGCCCTTAAATCTGTGTCATCTGTGAAAATCTGTGGGAGACTTATTCATCCTTGAGATACTTCACAGGATTACTATTCGCCACCTTGTAGCAGTTGATGACGACGGAAAGCCCGATGATGACGAGCAAGATGATGGTAACGCCGATAAACAGCAAAGGCGTCATCGTAATCTTCTCGCTGAACGACATGAGCCATTGTCTGGCTATCAGCCAAGCCCCCAAGTCGCCCACGATGATGCAAGGCAAGGCAATCTTCATAATGTCCTTCAGGAAGATGCGAAGAATATCCTTCACCTTCGCCCCGTTCACCTTCCTTATCGCTATCTCCTTACGGCGGCGGTTCACCTCATCGCTCGTATAACCCACCAATCCGAAGAGGGCGATAATCATCGTTACGATGCCGGCTAGCAGGATTCCGTTGCGGAAATTGAGCTGGGAAGCATACTGTGCCTTGAACTCGGATTCATAATCACAAACGGTCACTTCATTATTCGGATACAGCGACTGCACCTCGTTCTTTAAGTCAGAGAGACTCTTTTCCGTCAAGTCATTAAACTTGACGAGCATATACCGATTAGCCCGACCATAGAAATAGACAAAAGGAGTAGCTTTCGTATCAGCATTCGACGTGCTAATCGTTCCATACCTCACATTCTTGACCACGCCACAAATCGTCATCGTTTCATCCTCATCACAATGAGAAGATACCCAAACCCTCTTACCTACGGCTCCATCTTTCCAATGTCCAAGTTTTACGAGCTTGTTAGCCAAGTTCTCGTCAATAATAATTTGTCGAGAACTATCATTACGCTCTGTGAAGAAAGATCCTTCTACAAACTCAACGTCCATCATCTTGAAGTAATTGTCATCCACTCCACCTGCATCATGAATGAATTGGATAGTACGCTTGTCGCCAGGCAAAGAAAGATTATTACCATTAAAGCTATAACTTTGCAAAGGAACACTATAGCAAGATGCCACCATATTGACATCAGGCATTCGCTTAATTTCCGATAGACATTGCGCTCGTTGGTCTTTCTCTAGTCCTTCTACAAAAACGAATGCCATCTTATCATACTTGTAACCAGGATTCAAGTTTACCATCATATTATATTGATTATTGACCACAAAGAGCAAGCTGAACAATAGCCCCGAAATGATAAACTGAACACCCAGCAAGATGAGCTTCCATTTCTTACGGTTCTCACTATACCCCCTGAAAGCAATCGCTACAGGTATCTTGCAGTAAAGCCAACCAGGCATCCATCCACCCACTAAAAGCACTAAGAGACAAATTGCTACCAATATCCAGCAACCTCGATTGAGCACCAAGACACTAACTGGGGCTGAAAGGAAATTCTCTACCGTTCCCTTGCTGAGAAATACTAAAATAGCTGCAAGAACAATCGACAAGCCAACATGTACCAATGCCTCGGAGAAGACAATGGCATGGATGTTCTTAGGGTCCGCTCCATAACATTTACGCACAGCCATCTCACGAGAACGCGTTACGAGATTACCCACGATGATGAGCAGGTAATTCATCACGGAAGTGAAAAGCAATACAAAAGCGATGATACCCATGATCCATCCCATCTTCTTGATGTAAGGGCTTTGCGTGTACATTTCGCTGAGAACGGTAAAGTCGTAATCTAATGAAATACCCGCTTTCTTCCATTCTTTCAACGGGAAGTGGTCTTGCTTCATCTTGTTGATATATGGATGAAGTTCACTTGGCTTATGCCCTTTTGACAATCGGATAAAAGACTGATAACAATCATTTCCAATCCATTGCTGCCTTCCATCATAACCAAACATATCCCCGATACTACCCAATGACACCAACACTTGAAGAGAATGCCAAGAGGATCCCCATGGGAAACTCTCAAATACACCTCCGATAGTAAAGGTATGTCCAGGATAACTTGCCATCGTGAAATGCTTACCCACGACATTGCCGCCCATCTTCGCCGCTGTCTCTGAGTCTATCATGCAATAGAATGGACGAGAAAGGACTTCTTTTGCCTTGCCAATCGTTACCTTTTGGGGAAAGACATCAAAAAAACAGCTATCCGCCAATGCTATTTTACAAGAGATTGCATTTTGGTCTTCCATATTACATTGGAAATCTCCAATAAAAACAAGTCGTGTAGCAGCCTCCACAAATGGAGCATACTGTTTGATGCCCGGAGCTGTAGCTCCTGAGGTTTGGGCGAAATTGAAAGACTTATTGCCATCGTCTCCCGGCATCGTTCCCACTTCTGAAATCTGATACGTCCTTTCCCATCCTGGGAAATACGTATCGTAAGTCTGCTCGAAATAAATCTCGGCAATAATTACCGAACTGATTGCCAATCCGAGCGCCAGACACAAGATCTTCACGAAATTGTGCTGACCTCTTCGAGGCAGATTCTTGAATGCGTTAATAATATGATTCATATCAATATCCTGTTTCAAGGGCGTTAGCCCAATTTATCACTAATCACTACTAGTTAATCATTACTAACTAATCACTACTAATTAAAAACTAATACATCATTGTCCTTATAGGCTTCATAGCCGCTAACGATAACCTGCTCACCTGGCTCCAAGCCTTCAATCACCTCATAATACTGAGGATTCTGGCGACCGATGGTGATCTTTCGGCGATAAGCCTTCTTGCCACTCTTGTCTAATACGAAGATCCATTGACCGCCCGTTACACTATAAAACGTGCCTTTAGGGATAATTATTGCCTGCTTCGACTGACCGAGCTGCAAATCTACATAATAAGTCTGACCGGTTCGGATGTTGCCAGGGCGAACGCCTTTGAAGATGAAGTCGATACGGAACCTGCCGTCTCTTACCTCGGGATAAACCTTGCGAACCTGCAGGAGATAATGCTTGCCATTCTGGTCGAAAGTGGCTGTGAGCCCCGGTTTTACCCGGTCGATGTAATGCTCATCCACCTGCGCCTGCACTTTGAAATCGCTGAGGTCGTTGATGACTCCTATCTTCTGTCCGGCAGAAATGCTCTGTCCCAGTTCCACATCGAGCAAGCCGATTTCGCCCGAAATGGTGCTGCGGATATTCAGTTTCTCCTTGCGCTGGCGAACCAGCTGCACATTCTTCTGCATGGCTTCCAGATTATCGCCCATCTGATCCATCTGCGAACGGCGGAGCTGTGCATCCTTCTTCAATCGCTTGCTGATGAGCGCATGCTTCTTGACGGCAAGGTCGTAATCTTCCTTTGCCTTGAGATACTCCTCGCGCGAATTGAGTTCTTCCTTGTGCAACGCCGCCTGATGCTGATAGGAACGGCGCTTGGTAATGACATCCTGCGAAAGCGACAGTTCCTCGTTGCTATTGTTCAGACGGTCCTGTTCCATCGAAATCTGGGTGTTGCGAAGCATGTCCTGCTTTTCGGCAAGTTCGCTTTCGGCATTCAGAATCTCCAGGTCGAGATTTGAATTGCTCAGTTTCACGATCACATCGCCCTTGTTTACGTGGGCACCTTCATCCACCACTTTCTCCAGAACAATACCGCCTTCCTCTGAACTGATCTGCACCACGGAGATAGGAACCACCTGTCCATCCACCGAAACATAATCGTTGAACTGCGCCTTCTCCACGGTTCCGATGCTCAATCCCTTCCTATCCACCTTCAGGGTGGAAGAGAAATTGCTCAATCCCAACCAAATGAGGACTGTGATCAAAACCGCTCCTCCGCCAATCCATGCCCAGTACTTGCGAGGCACGAGATATTTTTTCTTTTCTATCTTTATATCCATAATTTATCTTATTAAATTTTCTCCCTGATAATAAGCAACCAATCTCTGTTTGATAATGAGCAGCATCTGCATCTGGAGTTCCTTGATTCTGCTTTCCAGAAGCGTCTGGGCTGCGGTATGAAGATCGAAGGTGGAAAGCATTCCTTCTTCAAACTTCCGGCTCGACATGTGATAGGCGAGCGAATCTGAGGCCACCTTCTTCTGCATCTGATGCAACTCCTTGGCGTAACCCTCTGCATCCATTACCGCCTGGGCTATCTGGTCGTGAAGCTTGCGACGGGTTTCCTCCAGGTTCACCTGTGCCAGTTGCCAGTCGTTGCGTGCCTTCTTCACGCTGTGCCATCGGTCGCTATTATAAATAGGTATGGAAAGGGTCAATGCGAGGTATTCGCCCTGGTTGTTGTGAAACTGCGAGGCAAACCCATCGTATTGCCCTTTCTGAGAGAGATTCTTATAATAATTGGTAGAAATGCCACCACCGAGAGAGAGTGATGGCAGCAATCTGCCTTTTGCAATCTTGTAATCATACCGTGCCCGCTCTACTTCGTATTCTGCCGACTTCAAATCGGGAGAAATATGCTGGAAGGCCTGGTAAACGGTTTCGTAGTTTACTCCAGATTCAGAAACCTCTTTATTATCAGACGTTAACTTCAAATTCTGCTCCTCTTTAATCAGAATTTTCAGCTCTTCATCCACCGGAAAATTCATCGCGGATTTCAAGGCGAGCAGACTCTGTTTTGCCACATTCTCCTGATGCGTAAGATTGTATTCATCTTCTGCCACCTGCGATTCCATCTGCACCACATCCGGGCGTCCCTTCTCGCCCAGCTGTAATTCCAGACCAGCCAAAAATTCCTGTTCTTTTCATAATCTTAACATTTTGGCATGATTAAACAAAAAATGCTGTTAGATGCTCATTTTCCAACAATTAGACACCGGCGTCTAATTGAGGTCTCCGCGTTTAAGCATAATTCAAAAAAGCAGTAACAGCTGATTAAACAAATGCTTTTCTTTTTAATGGGGTCTCTATATTTTTCTAATATTGGGTTGCCATTCTACAGTCTTTTCTATTACGTCGCATATGTATTCAAACAGATTAATGCCATTCAGCCTGCATGAGATTGCGATAGAATATAGGATAGCCGCCCGGCTTGCTCCTTCGTGCGAACCAAAGAACATTGAGTTTCTTCTTGATAGTGATATGTACCTCTGGATTCTCTCAATGTAGTTGTTATCGAGAGCCGTATCACCTCTTTTTGAAGATGTCACAAATGGCATTATATTCATTAAGGGCATAGCCGACCGCCTGCGCCAAGGTAGACTTGGGCAGCAAATCTTTCCTGGAAGATATTTCCTCCAGTTTCTCCAATAAATCCTGCAAAATGTCCGGTGCATATGACTGCCGATAGGCTAGATGGTCTTCAACGGTCCATCCATTTACCCCAACCTTATGTTTTTTGTCTTCTCGATAAAATCTGTTGAGGATATCTACGACCTCCTGAGCATCCTTGTCTTCCTTGCCGCAGTCGATGAAATCTCTCTTGACATGCTGCAGGCAGGCGATTCTCATAATGTCAGGATAAGCATCCGACTCCAGTTTCCGGTAAGGAGCATATGCATCACTCTGTATGGTACCTTTATAATCAGAGAATATGTTAAGTATGACCTGCTCAGAGCGTGATCCATCCTCATATACGAAGAAGACAAGTCCCAGTTTAGGCGCACTTACAGCCCAGAAGTAGCCTTTCTTCGAACCCTTGTCCGTAGGCTTTGTCTTGGCTAACAGCACTTTATGGTATGTCTCGTCTGCCGAGACATAATCCTGCTGCAACACTACTTGGCAGATAGCCTTATAGAAGTTTTCCAGTACATCGGCACTTCTGGCAATCAGTTTGTTTGCCGTGGCTTTCCTTAACGTAAACCCATTGTCGGCAAAGTATTTGATGATTCGCTCTACCGGCATGGAATAGATGTATCGCATCTGCAGGAGTCCTGCTGCAAAGGAAGGTGAATAGGAAGAATTCAACAACAGAGCCGGCGGAGTTTTCCCCGGATACATGATACTTCCATCAGTATAAGTGTTGATGTGATACACGGTCTTGATGAATTTGATGGGTTCCATGCTGTAACGTATACAGGTACGAGTTCCGAAGAGACGCAACGTCTTCAAAAACTCTGCATCCATGACTGGATCTATCGTAACATGCACCTCTTTCATCTCGTAATGCATGTCACGCTTGGCTCCGTTGTTTTTGCGTGCCTTTCTCTTTTCGGCCTGCTCTGTCTTTCTTCTTGTCAAATTCCTCCTGGGTCATCGAGTCTTGTGGATTCTTTTCCTGACGTTCGGACTTCTTGCCTGAAACGAGCTTGCCGAGTGCCTTGTTCTGACGATTCGCTTTGTCAATGGCGATTCCTTTCTGGACGAGTAATTCTTCTAATGACTTTATACGTTCAATGAGTTCGCTGACCTGTGTAGTCAACGAACTCACCGTAGCATTAGCTTGCTGAAGCTGTTCGTTTGCAAGCTGAAGCTGTTCCTTAAAAAAAGTACTATAATTTCGTCCTTTTTCATAGTGCAAAGGTACGAAAAAATATCGAGATATGCAAGGATTTTTAGATATTTATTTTTCTATCTTGTTGATACACAGTTCATTAAATATAATCTTATGCGCCTATAGATTAAGCCGTTTCCTATATCTCATACTTTTCAGGCAAATTCCGCTCATGATGGCAGATAGCGTCTTGTACGGCATTTTGCATTGTTTGCTTTGGGGATCAAAGAATGGTAATTCAAAGGTTCCTCGCTCCAGTCGCTTCTGATACAGCAAGAAACCGTCGCCATCCCATTTGAGCAATTCTACCTGCTAGCGGTTCTTGGAGAAGAAGATGAAGACGGCACCACCAAGTGGCGGCAGCTCCATCTCCGTCCTCACAATCTGGTACAAGCCATTTATGCCCATGTTCATTCGGACATATCGCTGGCAGACGTAATACTGGGTATTTTCGTTTAGTCCAAACATAGCATATCCTCCTTTTCGTAAAGTTTCATCAGATGCATGACAGATTTGACACTACCTTTCTTGATGGTGACTATCGTTCCATTTGGGAAGGTTAGGGTTATGCCGAAAAGATAATTTTCCGGGCAGACGGAATCGGATGGCATTTCCATGGGAAGGAACATCATCCCAGTGTCCTTGGCTATTGCCTCGGAACATTCCTTACGGGCTTCGGTCTGAAGCAGACGAATCTGCTGTTTGGCTAACCTAACAGAATAACCTTTCTCTGACATCCATCTATGCATCGAGCGATGGTTTACATGCCGTTCCTTTAAAAAAGGAATCAAACTGGCTTTTGGATTATGATTCAAATGAATCTGGAAGGCATTCCGTGCCCTCTCATAACGTTCTGTTGCTCTCATAATTGCGTTGCTTTTAAAATTATGGTGCAAAGGTAAGAACTTTTACGATAAAGGGAAAGAATCTGTTACTCATTTTCTTGAATGTTAAGTGTTGAATGTTGAATTGGGCATACGCCACTAAATCTGTGTCATCTGTGAATTGAAAATCGCTGGTCGAAGGGAAAAGCAAATCTATGAGAAGATTACATCCGCTCGTAGGTGTTGATAACATTTCCATCATACGCCTCATGGCTCACTAACCGGACGTTATGAGGAAGCATAGGCGCTGGCGTTCCAGAAGTTACGGAGTTTTCCACAGATGTGGACAACAACGTTTCTACCCTGATTTCATCCCAAAGTCCAGCATCGAGGAATGCCTGATGGGTGATGGCGCCTCCCTCTACTATCAGCGACTGCACCTTATTATTATATAAGTACTGCATGATTTGCTGCAACACTTCCGTCTTGCCCCGTGAGAAATCCAGACCTTCGAAACAAGGATGATGGCGGTCGATGACCAGGCGCATCGGGTCCTTGCCGCTCCAATCTCTAACGTTGAGCTGACTGTGGTCGCGCTCATCGGTTACGCGGCCTATGAGGATGGCATCGTTCTCAGCACGCAACTTGTGGGAGAGCATCTTGGTGAAAGGCGAGGAAATAGCCATACCCCTACCCCCGTTGTCAAGAAAGCCATTCGCGGTCTGCGCCCATTTCAGGATGATGTAAGGACGCTGATGGGTGTTAAAGGTGATGAAGCGCTTGTTGAGTTCGAGACATTCCGCCTCCAGAACGCCTACAGTTACTTCAATGCCTGCCTCGCGAATCTTGCGGATACCGCGGCCCTGAACCTTGGCAAAGGGATCTACGCAGCCGCAAACGCATCGCTTTATTCCTTTTCTTACTATCAAATCGGCGCAAGGCGGCGTCTTGCCATAATGAGAGCAGGGTTCGAGACTCACATAGATGGTAGCTTGGCTTAATAGATGCTCATCCTCGGGCTTAACAGATGCAAAGGCGTTGACTTCAGCATGCCCTTCTCCGCATCTTACATGATAGCCTTCGCCGATGATTCTACCATCCCCACTCACGATAACGGCTCCCACCATCGGATTGGGTTTGGCATTCTCTCTTCCGTTTTTCGCCAGCTGCAGACAGCGGCGCATAAACATTTCGTCTATTTCCTTTTGCGACAACGGTTCGCCCGTCTTCACATTCTGAAAAGAAACATTATTTTGTTCCATATCTAAAACTTTTCTTCGTTTTTTACTTACTTTTCGATAAAATGTCGTACCTTTGCTCTCAAATCATAATATACGATTTAGAGATGAAAACGTATCAACAACTTTGGCAATCCATTACCCCTCTATATGAGGCGGGCGAAGCACAGGCTATCGTCCGCACCGTGCTCGATGTGAAGTACGGAATGACGCTGACCGACATAATCTGCGGCAAAGTTAATGAATTATCTGCAGATGAAGAAAGAAAACTGGAAGAAATTATCAGAAGATTGCAAAAAGGCGAACCTGTACAGTATGTTCTGGGCGAAGCTGACTTTGCAGGAAGAACCTTCCATGTAGAGCCGGGCGTGCTGATTCCGAGACCCGAAACGGCGGAACTCTGCGAGTGGATAAAAAAAGATGCGACTGAAAACAAAGGGATTACGGAAGGAGAGAAGGAAGAAAATACCATCCGCATCCTGGACATCTGTACGGGTTCGGGCTGCATCGCCATTACGCTGGGACTGGACATCGGCGGCTCGGAGGTTACGGGTTGGGATATTTCGGAAAATGCCTTGAAGATAGCACAGGGAAATATTGCGCTTCTGGATGCCGGTAACGTAAAAATAGAATATCAAGATGCCCTGAAATTGGCGGAAACATCGGATACCGGAAGATGGAACATCATCGTGAGCAATCCCCCGTATATCTGCGAAAAGGAGAAAGCGGATATGGAGAAGAATGTGTTGGAACACGAACCCGGAATCGCCCTCTTCGTGCCCGATGAAGAGCCTCTGAAGTTCTATAGGGTCATCGCCGAATATGCCTCTTCTGCCCTCAAATCCGGAGGTGCATTATACTTCGAAATCAATCCTATCTACGAAAAAGAAACAAGGGAAATGCTGGAAGGATTGGGTTTTAAAGCTATTGATACAAAGGAAGATGCCTTCGGAAAGCAGAGAATGATGCGAGCCGGCAAATCATAAAGTTCAATGTTCAAATCTCAAAGTTCAAAGTAAAATTATCATGTTCAAATCTCAAAGTTCAAAGTATAAAAAGCCGATGACCGAGCAACAGGCGCTCCTGAAGCTCACCACCCTCTGCACCCAAGCCGAACATTGCTCGCAAGAGATGATCGACAAGATGAAGAAGTGGGAACTGCCCGAAGATGCCATCGCCAGAAACATGGAATTCCTGACCGAGAAGAAATTCATCGACGATGAACGTTTCGCACGCTTCTTTATCAACGACAAGATAAAATACAACAAGTGGGGACGCCGGAAGGTGGAACAGGCGCTGTGGATGAAACATATTCCGAAGGACATCTCCGACCCTATCTTCGAAGAGATTGAAGACGACCTGTATATGGAAACCCTCCTGCCCCTGATGAAAAACAAATATAAAACCATCAAGGCAAAGAACGACTATGAACGCTCGATGAAACTCATCCGCTTTGCCCTGGGAAGAGGATACAGCATGGAGGTTATCCACAAATGCATCGACCGGATGAAGGAAGAAGATCTGGGAGACATCGATTTCGAAGAGGAATTCTAAAGCAAAGCATCAAGTTCAATATCCAAACCTCAAAATTAAGAGTAAAGCCATGCGTACCAGCCTGTTAAGAGACATATTAGATTTATTCTTCCCCCGAACCTGCGCCATCTGCGGAAATGTGCTCGCTGGCGGGGAGGAGATGATATGCATAAAATGTCTGTTCCGCATGCCGAGAACCGATACCTGGAAACAGCCCTACGACAACGAGATGGCAAAACTCTTCTGGCATCTGATTCCCATCGAACGCTGCTGCGCTCTCTTCCATCACATCAGCCATGCTACATCGGCTAGAGCCGTCTACCAACTGAAATACATGCATCATCCTGAAATGGGAATCTATCTGGGCAGAATGCTGGCAAAGAAGGGGTTAGGCATTCAGTTCTTCGACGGAATAGACGCCATCATCCCCATCCCGCTCACCCGAAAACGAGAAAAAGAACGCGGCTATAACCAGAGTCTTCTCATCGCCAAAGGTATCCAGCAACTCACCCATCTGACCATCATCAAGGATGCCGTAAGAAGGAAAAAGTTTAGCGAAAGCCAAACCCACAAGAACCGGCAGGAAAGACAGGAAAACGTGAGCCAGGTTTTTGAAGCCGCAGCAACCTATCATGACGGGCAGGGCGAGCACCCCATCACGCAACTTGAGGGCAAACATATCCTCATCATCGACGACGTATGCACCACCGGATCCACCATCATCTCCTGTGCGGAAACCCTGATAAAAGCTGCCGGAAAGATGAAGATAAGCGTGCTGACTGTAGGTTTCGCACACGACTAAAGGCCCTTTTTGCCGAGAGTTAAAACATTTTAACCCTAAATATAGCCGCCGTGTGCAAAAATCATTGTACCTTTGCAAAATAATTAATAATAATTTAATCCTTTAAAGATTATGGACAAACTGAAGAAAGAATTCGCATCTAAGTTATTGAAAGTAAAAGCAATCAAGTTGCAGCCTAATGATCCATTCACATGGGCTTCTGGCTGGAAGTCACCATTCTATTGCGATAACCGCAAGACTCTCTCATTCCCAGAACTCCGCAATTATGTAAAGCTTGAGCTCGTTCACGCTATCCTGGAACAGTTCCCTGAGGCTGATGCTGTAGCCGGAGTAGCTACTGGTGCCATCGCGCAGGGTGCTTTGGTTGCTGACGAACTGAACATGCCTTTCGTATACGTTCGTTCTAAACCAAAGGATCACGGTATGCAGAACCTCATCGAAGGTCAGCTCGACCCTAAGGCTAAGGTTGTGGTAGTAGAAGACTTGATTTCTACCGGCGGCAGCTCTCTCAAGGCAGTAGAGGCTCTCCGCAAGAACGGCAACGAGATTGTGGGCATGGTAGCTAGCTACACCTATGGTTTCCCTATCGCCGAGAAGGCTTTTGCTGATGCTAACGTAAAGCTGGTTACTTTGACCGACTATGAGCACGTAGTGGCAGAGGCTCTGGAGACTGGCTATATCAAGCAGGAAGACGTAGAGCTGCTCCACGAGTGGCGCAAGGATCCAGCTAACTGGAAGAAGTAATCAAGCTGACCCATCAATAATGAGTACAAGTACATTCGAAAGTAATATCAAACAGATTCCTCACAAGCAGGAATCTGTTTACCGTACATTGAGCGATCTGAATAACCTGCAGATGCTCAAAGACCGCTTCGAGCAGGTGAAAGACCAGATTCCGGAAGACAAGAGAAAGGAAATGGAAAAGCTGAAGGACCTCAAGTTTGATAGCGACAGCATCTCTATCACAGCACCTATGGTGGGTGAAATCAAGATGCGCATCATCGACCGCGAGGAGCCTAAAACCATCAAGTTTGAAACAGAAAACAGCCCTGTTCCTTTCAACTTCTGGATTCAGCTGCTCCCTACAGGCGAGTTCTCATGCAAAATGAAACTCACCATCAAGGCAGAACTTAACATGTTTATCAAGGGTATGGTGAAGAAGCCATTGCAGGAAGGCATCGAAAAAATTGCTGATGCGCTTGCGATGATTCCTTACCAGGATTAATAAATAAAGAAATTATGGCACATAAACTTTGGGAAAAGAACTTCGAAGTAAACAAGGAAATTGAAAGATTCACCGTAGGAAGAGACCGCGAACTCGACCTCTATCTCGCCAAGTATGACGTGCTGGGCAGTATGGCACACATCACCATGCTCGAAAGCATCGGACTCCTGGAGAAAGATGAACTCACCCAGCTCCTTGCCGAACTGAAAAACATCTACGCCATCGCCGACAAGGGCGAATTCGTAATAGAAGACGGCGTGGAAGACGTTCATTCCCAGGTAGAACTGATGCTCACCCAGAAACTGGGCGACATGGGCAAAAAGATTCATTCGGGTAGATCACGCAACGACCAGGTTCTCGTAGACCTCAAACTCTTCACCCGTCATGAATTGAAGGAGATTGTGGACGCCGTGAAGATTCTCTTCGATGAGCTGATTCAGAAGAGCAACCAGTATAAGGACATGCTGATGCCGGGCTACACCCATCTGCAGGTGGCTATGCCTTCATCATTCGGTCTCTGGTTTGGCGCTTATGCTGAAGGACTTGCCGATGACATGCTCTTCCTTCAGGCTGCTTACCGCATGACCAACCGCAACCCATTGGGTAGCGCTGCCGGCTATGGAAGTTCATTCCCATTGAACCGCACCATGACCACCGAACTTCTCGGTTTCGACAGCATGGACTATAATGTGGTTTATGCACAAATGGGCAGAGGAAAGATGGAGCGCAACGTGGCTTTCGCCATGGCTACCGTGGCAGGAACTTTGGCAAAGATGGCTTTCGACGCCTGTATGTTCAACTGTCAGAACTTCGGTTTCGTGAAATTGCCTAAGGAGTGTACCACCGGTTCGAGCATCATGCCACACAAGAAGAATCCAGACGTATTCGAGTTGATTCGCGCCAAGAGCAACAAGCTCCAGAGCCTTCCACAGCAGGTAATGCTCATCATGAACAACCTGCCAGTAGGCTATTTCCGCGATCTCCAGATTATCAAGGAAGTGTTCCTCCCTGCCTTCGACGAGTTGAAGGACTGTCTGCAGATGGCTGCCTACATCATCAACAAGATGGAGGTGAACGAGCATATTCTTGACGATCCTCGCTACGACCCTATGTTCTCAGTAGAAGAAGTGAACCAGCTTGCAGCCAACGGCATGCCATTCCGCGATGCTTACAAGAAGGTAGGACTGGAAATCGAGGCTGGCGAATTCAAGCCAAACAAGGATATTCATCATACTCACGAAGGCAGCATCGGCAATCTCTGCAACGACAAGATTCAGGCGCTGTTGGAGCAGACCCTCTCTGAGTTCCACTTCGAGCGCATGGAGAATGCCGAGAAGAATCTTCTGAAATAAAGACAGAAAGGTTTCTGCATGAAGAATAGCATATATAATAAGGGTATATATATAATAAGGTGAAGAGCATGGCTGGAATAGCTATGCTCTTACTTTGTTCGTGCGATGCAGAAAACAGCATCAGCACCAAATATCCCTGCCAGTTCTATTTCAAGTCACAATACCATCCGGGCACAAGTCTGGAAACAGCCCTCAACGGAACGGGCGTCTACACGATGGTTAGCGCCAAAAAGGTGAAAGGAGCCTGGAATATCTATTCTACATTAAACGATGGGAAAAACCAGACGGAAACCATCATCCTCTCTACAGCCAAGGAGAATTATGCCAACTATACCTATTTGGGAGCGGGAAACGACCCTAAAGATGCCAGGAAGAATGGCTTCATCATGGGACTTACAAACTTCAGCGGACCTGTAGCCTGGGACCGCCAATGCCCCAACTGTCTGGAACAATATGGCGGCACCAACTATCCGCTGGAATGGACCGGCAACCGCCAATCGGTAATTTGCGACAAATGCAAACGCATCTACAGCCTGGAAAACGGAACCATCACAAGCGGCGGAAAGAGCAAAAGCGACAAGCCGCTGATGCAATATCGGGTAACCTACGGCGGCCAAGGAACCGATATATACGTGGGAAACTAAGCAGAAATGGAGGGCAAACGAAAAAAAATGGCGCTTTCTTATCTTAAAAAATGTAAATCGTTTGGAGATTTAAAGAAATAGCATTACCTTTGCACCCACATAACGCGGAAATAGCTCAGTTGGTAGAGCACAACCTTGCCAAGGTTGGGGTCGCGGGTCCGAGTCCCGTTTTCCGCTCAACTCTTAACGTTTACCATGCCGCAATGGTGGAATTGGTAGACACGAGGGACTTAAAATCCCTTGGCCAGTAATGGCTGTGCGGGTTCGAGTCCCGCTCGCGGCACCTTAAAGTTTTTCCTTATGAAAAAATTTGCTTACATCCTCATTTTATTCATTACGCTGGTCTTAACATCATGTGGTGTTAGTAGTGGGCATTTCAAGTTTGAAGGCAAATTTCTCAATATGAATCAAGGCGAGTTTTATGTATACAGTCCTGACGGGGGCTTCGAAGGCGTTGACACCATCAAGGTAGAAGGCGGCCGTTTCACTTTCGAAACCGAATGTAAGGAAGATTTTACCATTATGCTTGTTTTCCCTAATTTCTCTGAGCAGCCTATCTTCGCAAAATCGGGCAAATCAGTAGAGATCAAGGCAGATGCTTCGCACCTTAAGGAAATGGAGGTAAGCGGAACCGAGGATAACGAACTGATGACAAAATTCCGCCAGAACATCCTGAAAGATACGCCACCTGAGGCTAAAAAGCATGCTGAAGACTTCGTCAGAGAACATCCGAATTCTGTGTGCAGCATCTATCTGATCAGAAAATACTTCATCACTTCTACACAACCTGATTACCGCAAGGCGCTCTCACTCATCAATATCGTAGAGAAGGAACAGCCTAAAAACGGACAGTTGGCTAAGATGAAGCAGTTGGCAGAAACCATGAAGAATGTAGGCACCGGTGCAACCCTGCCTTCATTTACAGCATACGATATCAACGGAAAACTCGTTTCTAGTACAGAAATGAGCAGCGCTCCGGTTGCCGTAATCTACACCTGGGCTACCTATAACTATGACAGCCAGGACATGCAGCGCGAACTGAAGAGCCGGCAGAAAAAATCGAACGGCAAGCTTAAGCTGATGGCTTTCTGTCTGGATGCCAGCAAGAGCGAATGCAAGAACAACATCAAGCGCGACTCTATCGCATGCCCTATCATCTGCAACGGCGAAATGCTGGAAGACAAGACCTTGAAGAAGTTGGGATTGGAAAACCTTCCTGACAACATCATACTTCAAAATGGTAAAATCATCGCCCGAGGCATGAAAAAGCAAGAGCTTTACAATAAGCTCGACCAACTGCTAAAATAAATACTTTCGAGCTAGTCAAGAACCCATAAAAAGCACGCCTATATGTTAGTAAAGACATATTGTGCAGCAGTTAACGGACTAGAAGTAACTACTGTAACCGTAGAAGTAAGCCTCAACAGAGGCGTCATGTACCACCTCACAGGCTTAGGCGACGAGGCGGTCAAAGAGAGCCGTAACCGAATTTCAGCAGCTCTCCAGTATAGCGGCTTCAAATTTCCGATAGCCGACATCACTATCAATCTGGCTCCAGCTGACCTCAGGAAAGAGGGCAGCAGTTTCGACTTGCCGCTTGCAATCGGACTTCTAGGCGCCAACAACAACATTCCCGAAGATCATCTGAAAGAGTACATGATGGTAGGCGAGCTGAGCCTTGACGGTACGCTCCAGCCTATCAAAGGTGCCCTACCGATAGCCATCAGAGCAAGAGCAGAGCACTTTAAGGGACTGATTGTGCCGGAACAGAACGCTCGGGAAGCGGCTGTCGTAAATAACCTTGAGGTTTACGGCATGAAAACGCTTTTCGAAGTCATACAATTCATGAGCGACAGAAGCAATCCTTCTCCTACAATCGTTGACACCCGCAAGGAATTTTACGAAAACCAGACACATTGTGAATACGATTATGCCGACGTCCGCGGTCAAGAGAACGTGAAAAGAGCGCTCGAAGTGGCTGCGGCTGGCGGACACAACCTGATTATGGTAGGTCCTCCAGGTTCCGGAAAGTCGATGATGGCAAAACGTTTGCCGTCCATTCTTCCTCCCCTCACGCTATCTGAGAGTCTGGAAACAACACAGATTCACTCCATTGCAGGCAAACTGGGCAAGAATGTATCACTCATTTCCCAACGCCCGTTCCGGTCTCCTCACCATACCATTTCTCAAGTGGCTCTGGTAGGCGGAGGAACTTCACCACAACCGGGAGAAATATCGCTCGCCCATAATGGCGTTCTGTTCTGCGATGAACTTCCGGAGTTCAATAAAACCACTCTGGAAGTACTCCGCCAGCCATTAGAAGACCGCCACATCAACATCAGCAGAGCGAAATATTCTACAGATTACCCATGTTCATTCATGTTTGTGGCAAGTATGAACCCTTGCCCATGCGGATATTATGGTGATCCGACACATCGCTGTGTCTGCACGCCAGGCCAGATTCAAAGATACATGAACAAGATTTCGGGTCCGTTACTCGACCGCATCGACATCCAATGCGAAATCAGTCCCGTTCCTTTCCAGGACATATCGAAGGCAGCACCAGGTGAGCCAAGTGCCAAGATCAGAGAAAGAGTCATCAAGGCAAGAGAAGTTCAAGCCGAAAGATTCAAAGATTATAAAGGCATCCATTGCAACGCCCAGATGACCGAAAGAATGATTCATCAGTTTGCCGAACCCGACGAACAAGGTATCGAACTGCTCCGAATGGCAATGGAGAAGCTTTCTTTGTCAGCCAGAGCCTATAACAGAATACTGAAAGTGGCACGAACCATTGCTGATTTGGCAGGAAGTGAACAGATTAAGCCTGACCATATAGCAGAAGCCGTGGGATACAGAACCCTCGACAGAGGCGATTGGGCAGAAAGAGGACATTTATAATCATAAAGAAGATATATGCAAAAGGACAAAAATCACTAATTCTAATAAAAATTATCCTATATCGGATAAAAAATGCATTACTTTTGCAAACGTAAAAAGAACGCTAGTTTAATTATTAACAACAAAACCATTAAGATTATGGATTGCATTTTTAAAATTACAAACGCAGTAAAGAAGATTGGTTTCGTAATTCTTCTTGCAGAGTTGGCCGTTATCGCCTATATGAACGTAATGTAAGAAATCTCTCTATAGATAAAAATATATAAGGAGGAAGTTTTCTACATACTAAGGTAATTAGATTGTAAAATGTCAACAACATAAGTTGTCAGAACGAATAAGTTCTTAGAAAAAGTAAATGATAATAATTAGGTACAGTCCTATCAGGGAGGAGTCTGATGGCAATGTACAAGATGGGAGGCTCTTGCAGAGATGCGAAGGGCCTTTTTTTTGTATCCTGCCCTACGCTATCCTTACTATAAAAACACTAAAGAACCCAGCTTTTTACACCTTATTATATATACAAGTAAGAAAAAGCGACGATAATTCTTTCTTATCTCCAACATTTTTTGTAATTTTGCAGCCAAATAACAAAAATATATTAGCTAATATGGAACAAAAGAACTTTAAACGTACTACCGTGACTGCGGCTTTGCCTTATGCCAACGGTGGTGTGCACATCGGTCACCTGGCAGGTGTATACGTGCCAGCCGATATCTATGTTCGCTATCTCCGCCTCAAGAAGCAGGATGTTGTCTTCATCGGCGGTAGCGATGAGCATGGTGTACCTGTTACTATCCGTGCCAAGAAAGAGGGAATTACCGTACAGGAGGTGGTTGATCGCTATCATAACCTCATCAAGAAGAGTTTCGAGGACTTCGGTATCTCTTTTGATATTTACAGCCGTACCACTTCGCCTACTCACAATAAGTTTGCTTCAGACTTCTTCCGCACACTCTATGACAAGGGCGTATTGGAAGAAAAGGTAGAGGAGCAGTTCTGCGACGAGGTAACAGGTGAATTCCTTACCGACCGTAATATCGTAGGTACTTGTCCTCGCTGTGGTGCAGAGGGTGCTTATGGCGACCAATGCGAGAAATGTGGTGCTACCCTCTCTCCTGAGGAACTCATCAACCCTACCAACAAGAACAACCCTGGTCATGGTCTCGTAAAGAAGCCTACCAAGAACTGGTATCTTCCATTGAACAAGTATCAGGATTGGTTGAAGAAGTGGATTCTGGAAGGTCACAAGGAGTGGCGTACCAATGTTTACGGCCAATGCAAGAGCTGGTTGGATATGGATCTTCAGCCACGTGCGATGACACGCGACTTGGATTGGGGTATTCCTGTTCCAGTAGAGGGTGCAGATGGAAAGGTGCTCTACGTTTGGTTCGATGCACCTATCGGTTACATCTCAAATACCAAGGAGCTTTGCGATGCTCATCCAGAAAAGTGGGGAACATGGCAGAAGTGGTGGCAGGATCCTGAAACCCGTCTTGTTCACTTCATCGGTAAGGACAATATCGTGTTCCACTGCATCATCTTCCCTACTATGCTGAAGGCTCACGGCGACTATATCTTGCCAGACAACGTACCAGCCAACGAGTTCCTGAACCTGGAGGATGATAAGATTTCAACATCCCGCAACTGGGCTGTATGGTTGCACGAGTATCTCGTAGATTTGCCAGGCAAGCAGGATGTATTGCGCTATGTATTGACAGCCAATGCGCCTGAGACCAAGGACAACAACTTTACCTGGAAGGATTTCCAGGAGCGCAACAACTCTGAGTTGGTTGCCGTTTACGGTAACTTCGTAAACCGTGCCCTCCAGCTCACCAAGAAGTATTGGGGCGGCGTAGTTCCTGCCTGTGGTGAATTGCAGGAGGTAGATGAGAAGGCTATCGCTGAGTTCAAGGACGTGAAGGAGAAGGTGGAGCAGTATCTCAACGTATTCAAGTTCCGCGAGGCTCAGAAAGAGGCAATGAACCTGGCTCGCATCGGTAACCGATACATCACAGAGTGTGAGCCTTGGAAGGTTTGGAAGACCGATCCTAAGCGTGTGGAGACCATCCTGAACATCTCCCTGCAGTTGGTTGCCAACCTCGCCATCGCCTTCGAGCCATTCTTGCCATTCTCTTCTGAGAAACTCCGCAAGATGATCAATATGCCTAACTTCGAGTGGACTCAGCTCGGCAGCACAGATTTGCTCAAGGCTGGTACCCAGCTCGGTGAGCCTGAATTGCTCTTCGAGAAGATTGAGGATGAGGTTATCGAAAGACAGCTCCAGAAGCTCGCTGACACCAAGAAGGCTAACGAGGAGGCTTCTTATCAGGCTGCTCCTATCAAGCCAGAGGTTAGCTTCGATGATTTCGAGAAACTCGATATCCGCGTAGGTCACATTCTGAACTGCGAGAAGGTAAAGAAGTCTAAGAAACTCCTGAAGTTCACCATCGACGATGGTTCTGGCGTAGAGCGCACCATCTGCTCAGGTATCGCAGCCTACTACGAGCCAGAGCAGCTGATCGGCAAGGACGTATTGTTCGTAGCCAACTTTGCTCCTCGCAAGATGATGGGCATCGAGAGTCAGGGTATGATTCTGAGTGCTGTCAACTTCGACGGCTCATTGAATGTAACTTCTCTCCTTGGCAAGGTTAAGCCAGGAAGCCAGGTAGGATAAAGAATCATAGAATCATCTGATTATCAGATAAGGTAAAAGCCTCAAATCCTTTGCGGATTTGAGGCTTTTCTTATTTCTATCCAAATATTCTTTTATAATGTAAAACGATAACCCACGGTAAAGGTCAGAGCCTTGTTCTTGCAGTTATCCCAATCACCCTTGCCAGCCTTCGTCAGGCTCACGTTGTAACGGGCATCCAGAATCACGTTCATATATTCATAGCTCAAGCCCAAAGGAATGGCTACATCCACCTTCTTGGCAGGCCAAAGAGCTTCGGTTTCATGCATATCCTTGTATGTAATAGACCCGTTTTTGTCCTTCTGAAGGTCGGTTTCCTCTCTTTTAACCTTGCCGTCGCCACAAAGGAATCCCACCTGAACGCCTGCATTCACCGACAAGCCCTCTACAAGATAGGCTTTCAGCATGAGCGGTACCTGGATATAATCGAGGTTCACATGATGATTCTTAATACCTGTATATTCCCCTTTTTCAGCATTCTCAGTCAACTCACAGTCAGGGAAGCGCATACCCTGTCGGGCATAATAAGCACCCAGCGTAATACCCAGGCTCTTATTTATGCGATATTCCACATCTGCGCCACCCATGAATCCTGCCTGATACTTAGACTCTAGCGAGGTTCCCTCCAAAGTTTCTAGAGTCAATCCGCTCCAGTTAGCCAGAGATACACCAATACGAGGAATTACCGAGAATCTGCCTACCGGATTCTCCACTTCCTGTGCCTTTGCTCCCACAACAGCAAGCAGCAGCACCATCATTATAACTATTTTCTTTTTCATTTCCACAACAGTTTGTATATCATAATAACAAGAAACAAGGGATAATATTGCATCCAACAGCCATTTTTCTCCATGAAAGACCTGTTCTCGCAAAGTGTTAACAAATACAACTCATAGTTTTCTTCCCTCCAACTCACCGTTTTCTGGAGCATAAGTCATAGTTTGCACCATGACAAAGCTGTGTTTATGCCCTAAAAATATAACACGGACAAATTGAATTTGTCCGGTTGTTTGTCCGGCATCTTCATAATCTTCTTATAATCAACGAATTATAATATACCAGACAAATTTGTCCGGACAAATTCAATTTGTCCGTGTTTTTTTTGGAAAGAGGCGAGCTTTACAGCCAGCATTCTTACCCCTGTATTCGTCAAAAGTGTGATTTATCCTTCTGCTATCTTCCATTCACCAATGGTTCGCTTCTGGCTGTCGTAGTTGATTCCTACTTTTACCATTCGTTTGCCGTCAGCTGAATAAGGAATGAGATAGCCTTTGTCATCAATCTGTTGCAAAGCTTCCTCAGCCGTCTTATCAAACTTCAGTTCCATCACATAGATTGTATCCGGCATGTGAAGAACGGCATCTGCTCTGCCTATTGCACTATCCTCCTCCACCAAGATGTAAGCACCCATCAAATTAAAAATGAGATAAAAGACCGTTTGGAAGTCCTTCTCGTTCTTGTTGGCAAGTCGATTGGAGATACTGGCGAGATAAGCCTGCATTTTCTGCAAAGCACCATCCATATTATTTTTATATAGTTGCTCCAAAAAGTCGAAGATGAAACTATTATTGTTCAACGATATTGGAGAGAGATAGTTAGGAGCCAAGGAACGAACCATTCCTACACGCACTTCCTTGTTTGGATAATCCAGCTGATAGCTCTGCAAGATAGGGTTATACTTCTTGATGGTGAGATACCCACTCTGATAAAGCAATGGTAAAGCAGAAGTCATCTGCTCAGGAGAGACATCGAAATCATCCACCCCTACGGATTTCTGTTCTATATCCATCACCCCCACATGATGTTTGCGTAAAGTGTTGATAATGTATGCAGGAGTACCTGAACTAAACCAATAAGCTGCTATTTCCTTACTTCTCAACGCTTTAACCAAACTAAACGGATTAAACACATCTTCTGATTTTTTACTGAAATGATAACCATCATAATATGAACCCAACTCGGCAACCGTTTCATCAAAAGTTTTTCCCAAAGACTTGGCTAGCAACTCAACATCAGGCTTCATCACCGTCAGTAGTTCTGTCTTGCTGATACCACAGATAGCAGAATACTGATCGAACATGCTGATATTATCCAAATTATTGATCTCGCTAAAGATACTCAACTGAGAGAACTTGGTGATACCCGTGATAAAGGTAAATTCCAGCCAAGGGTCGAGATATTTCAATGGGCTATAGAACTTCCTCATAACCAAGCGCAATGGCATCAAACTTTCCTTCTCATGCACGACATCCAAGAGAGGAGCATCATATTCGTCTATCAAAACGACCACCTTTTGACCCGTCTTCTTATAGGCACGCTTTACCAAAGACTGCAAACGCTGGCTCGGCTGCACCGCCAATTCGTCACGTCCATAGACCTGCTCGTATTCTGAAAGCATGTAGCCCAGCATCTCTTCTAACCCTTCGGGTGTCTGATTTTTGGCAGTACTCATGTCGAAGTGAAGAACAGGATGCTTCACCCATTCTTTCTCATATTCGCCAAGTGCCAAACCATCAAACAGTTCCTTCCTGCCCTCATAATATGCCTGGAGTGTAGAGACAAAAAGCGACTTACCGAATCGTCTTGGACGACTCAGAAACACATATTTAGAACCATTACGCAAGAAATCGACAATATACCTTGTCTTATCTACGTACACATAATTACCCTCTCGTATATCAGAGAACGTTTGCATTCCTACTGGGTATTTTCTTATCTCTTCCATAGCCATATTTCTTTAGACGGTGCGAAGTTACGAATAAAATATCAGATACGCAAATAAAAAGACAAAAAAAAGAGAGGCGAGCTTCACAGCCAGCCTCTCCCGAGAGATTTATAGAAAATGCCACTCATGGCATTCCTATATTGTTGATTAAAAATATTATCTTATTAAAATATTCCATCACAGCGATTACTCACCGTAACCCGTATTCTGCTTGATGTTAGGGTTGGCGTTGATCTCTGCCTGCGGAATGGCAGCAATAGCCTTGAAGTAATCACGGTTGAAAGACTGAGCTTCCTTGCTCAATGTCTTGTGCCAACCCTTATCAGCTTCACTTGTATAACGGGTGATAGTCTCGTTATTACGCAAAGCATCAAAGTAACGCTGTCCCTCGCCAATCAACTCCTTACGACGCTCAATCAAGATGCGGTCGAGAGTGATGTTATCAACAGTTGCCAAAGAAGCCACTGTTGTGGTACGATTCTTTACCAAATCATTCAGATACTCTACAGCCTTAGTCTTGTCATTATTTCTAAATGCACACTCTGCAGCTGTCAAGTAAACCTCAGAAAGACGGATAATTGGAACGATAGTAACATTACGAAGATTACCACCTTGACCACGAAGTTTGTTAAGGAAGACTTTATTGGTTCCATAAACAGCAACTTCTTTTTCTGCTTTTGCTGGCAAGAACATATCGTTACGAACATCTTTTGGGTCTGAAGTAAGCATGTCAACAAACTTCTTAGTAGCAACCATTTCCTTGTAGCCATCACGCTGCTGAAGGTTACCGATACCATTCAAGTCATTGTTGTCTGTAGAACCTGCCACATTGAGACGGAACAAGAACTCACTCTCATTAGGAGTTGAAGCATCCCATGCTTTGAAGTATTGGTCACGAGTCCACAACGCTGCGCCAGAATTCTTGATAATATCCTCAGCAACAGACAAGGCGTTAGCATAATCACCCATATTCAAATAAACACGAGAAAGGATTGCCTTTGCTCCCCAAACGCTTACATAACCTGGTTCTGTCTCTGTAGCAAGAGCATTAGAGCTGATAGCCTCAGTCAAATCCTTCACTACTTGGGTGTAAACCTCAGCAACAGTGCTACGAGCAGGTTTTGCATTAGACTCCAGCACTCCTGTTACCAATGGTACACCAAGAGATGCACCCTGATCCTCTGTATATGGCTTTCCGTAAATTCTCACAAGATCGAAGTGGGCAAGAGCACGTAGAACTTTAGACTCTGCTGCGTACTGTTCAATTTTTGCTTTTGCTTCAACAGCATCACTTAATTTTCCACCTTCTGCAGCTGCAATAATTCTGTTTGCACGTCCAATTACAACATATGGAGACTGCCATGATACTGTACTTGTGTTGAATTCTGATGCTGTCTGATAGTTCATATCATAGTAGAAATTTGCACGGTTAGAACCACCAATATTATTATACTGATAATCATCACCTGCATGAACATCACCATAAACGAAGAATTGCTGACCATAGTAATCTACAAAGCTGCTGTTTCCTTTCAAAGCCTTGTACATACCCGTTCTCACAGCATCCAAGTCTGAACTGCTGGTCAAGGCTGCATCTGCATCTGTACCATCAGAAGGAGCTACGTCCAACCAATCATTGACGCAAGATGACAGGCTGGCTGCCAAAATAGCGCAGCCCATTACCTTATATATTGATTTTAATACTTTCATTGTATTTCGTTCTTTTATAAATTAGAAACTAAGTTCGATACCAAATGTATAAGTTCTCAAAGCTGGCATTTCGAATGTACACAAGCCATCCGCTGGTGTCTCTGGATCAACATAAAGATCCTTAGACTTCCAGGTCAACAAGTTGTTGGCAGAGAAATATACACGAGCCTTGCTCAAGCCAAGGTTGCTGATCCACTCCTTTGGTGCTGAGAAACCTAAGGTAAGGTTCTTCAAGCGAAGATAATCGTTAGGCATCAACCAACGAGAAGACAACACACCCATACCATAACCAGCCTGGAACTTAGGCAACTTAGCATTATCGCCTGGCTTCTGCCACATATCCTCCAACTTATAGTAAGAAGGGATTGCTCCATAGAGGGCGTATGTACCACCATTATCGTGCAACCAAGTAGCAGCATCGTAAGAGTCACCGCCCAACTTATAGGTCAAAGTAAAGTTGAAGTCGATAAACTTCCACTTGATGAAGTTAGACAAACCGCCCTCAAGTGCTGGCTCATGATGACCAACAATAGTCTTGTTTGCCTCAGCTACATTAGTAGTGGTCTTGCGAGCATTCTCAGTTCCATCATTGATGTAATAGCTCTCCAAACCTGTCTCAGGGTCAACACCTGCATACTCATACATATAGTAAGAATAGTAAGGCTTGCCTACCTGATGAATCATGGCACCGCTGATAATCTTGTCATCATCACCAGTCAACTCTGTTACCTTGTTGGAGTTATGACCAAAGTTCAGAGAAGTAGTCCAAAGGAAGTCCTTCTTCTGAATGTTGGTAGAAGAAATGGTCACCTCAATACCTTGGTTACGCATAGAACCTACATTCTGAGCCATGGTAGCCAACAGAGAAGATTCATCATAGTAACCTGGAATCATAGAGATAGGACGGTTCATAATCAAATTGGATGTATTACGAACGTAGTAATCCAATGTTACAGAGATACGGTTGAGGAATGTCAAGTCAAGACCAAAGTTCCAAGCCTTGTTCTGCTCCCACTTCAAGTCCTTGTTGGCTACACCAATGATACCCATACCATTGCTACCATTGTAGTACTCACCATACTTATAAAGGTTCATGTAACTATACAAGCCAGATGGAAGAGTTCCGTTCACACCATAAGATACACGAATCTTACCATCGCTCAATATATCCTTGATAGAATCCATGAACTTTTCTGCACCAAAGCGCCAAGCACCAGATACAGACCAGAACGAACCCCAACGATTCTCACGTGCCATACGAGAACTACCATCACGACGATAGCTTACACCAGCATAATACAAATCGTTATAGTTGTAGTTGACACGACCCAAGAAAGAAGTCATCTTTGAGTCATACTTGTAACTCTGCATAGAGGTATCGCCAGAGTTAGCGAACTCATACAAGTTGCCAGGGAAGTCTGTACCGGAAGCGTATGAGTTGTTGTTATGCCATGCCTCTGTCTCGAAACCAAGCAAAGCATCCACATTGTGGGCTCCAAAAGACTTATTGTATGTCAACTGTGTCTGAGTGTTCATGGTTGTCCACTCATTGTAAGTACGCTGCATCACACCATTTGAGTTAGAACCATTACCACAGTATTTGTCCCAAAGCACATCCTCGGTAGAGTTGATGTAGTCGTAAGCTACCTTCTCACGCAACTTCAAGTTGTCCCAAATGTTCCATTCGAGAGCCAAGGTGCTGTAAGAACGTGTCGTGTTGGTTCTATCAGACATGTGCTGGTTCTCATAAATAGGGTTATAACCATTGTTATAATCACCATCTGTCTTTGTCAGCAAATTACCATTCTTGTCATAGATAGCATTAGAAGGGCCGAGGAACCATACTGCACTTGAGATGGCACCAGCAAAAGAAGCGCCACCATCCATAGCAGAGTTCTGATGCATAGATGAAATCATTGAGCTAGCATCCAACTTGAACTTACCAAAACGATGGGAAACGTTTACATTACCTGTCATACGTTCCAAGCCTGAACGGTCAACAATACCATTCTGATTTGCATATGACAAAGATGCATAGAACTTGGTCTTATCATTACCACCAGTTACACTTGCCTGATAGTTCTGGTTAGAACCATTTTTGAAGAGAGCGTCACGCCAATTAGCCCAGCCATTCTCTGGTTTTGCTGCATAATCATCAATATTAGCATCAGCAAATGCTGCAGCCGAAGCATCGGTTGTACCATCAATATTGTCGTAAGCATAGTTCTTCAAGCCTTGATAAATCAAGGCACGACGAGAATCACCATCCAACGTTGGACGATAGTTGATAGCCATGTTAGAGAATCCCCAGTCGCTACGGAAATCAACCTGGGTCTTACCTGCACTACCACTCTTGGTTGTAATGACAAGCACACCATTGGCTGCACGAGAACCATACAAAGAGGCTGCGGCAGCATCCTTGATAACAGTGATAGATTCGATATCGTTGCTGTTCAATGTAGAAAGTGCATTGGTACCAGAACCATTGTAACCACTTCCAGTCTGAGCATCATTGAAACCACTCAAGTTACCAGAGTTCACAGGAGTACCATCAATCACAATCAATGGATCGTTACCTGCATTGATAGAACCCATACCACGAATACGGATATAGTTCATTGCACCTGGCTGGCCAGAGAAAGAAGAAATAGAAACTCCTGGGATATTACCAGAAAGCTTATCTTCAACAGAAAGTGAAGGAACATCACTCAACTTAGCTGTTGACATGGAAGCAGCAGCACCTGTAAATGAGGATTTCTTGAAGTTACCATAACCTGTAACAATCACCTCATCCAAGGATTTGTTATCAGAAGTCAAAACAATCTTCATGTTAGAACTTGCTTTGACAGTTTGTGGATTCATACCTATATAGGTAATCTCCAACTTGGAGCCGGCTGGAACATTCAAACTGAAGTTTCCATCGACATCCGTAACAGTACCCGTATTAGTACCAGCTACCTTGATTGATGCGCCAATAACAGGCTCACCATCCTCTGAAGCTACTACCTTACCGGTAACAGATGTTTGGGCAAAGGCTACTCCACAACTGAGAATTGCCCCCCACAAATAAAGCGATTCTTTTAAACATAATCTCTCTCTTTATTAGATAATAATTTATAAATTTATAATAATCGGCTGCAAAATTAGATTTTTTTTCGGATATTTGCAAATATTTTGAAAGAAAAATTTAATAACGCACATAAAAAAGTCTGTTTTTAACACTTCTACCTTGTCATATTGCAACAAAAAGGATATTTTTGCAGCAATAAGGCTATAATTTGTAAGAACAGAAATAAGAAGGTTCTTAAGTTATCTATACAGGCATCTGCCGGGTAAGACGTATTGCTTAAATACATAGAACAAATAGATTAAATAGTCACAGTTCTACGGTTCATCGGTTCTAACAATTAGTTCCGTTCGGTTGACGGCAGTTGCCAACAAGGTTGCTGACATATGTCAATAACTCTGTTGGCATATGTCAGGAACCTTGTTGGCATATGTCAGGAACCCTACAAATCTAATTCCTCAGACCAACAGATACGTTATCTATAAGCATAAGATATATCTGTTTCAGGCTTATTATCTGCAAAGAATAAATAGAATATCATACTGACTGCAGGGAGCGAAATACTTGACATACCACAAAAAAGAAAACGTTTACGGCACTTTTTAGTTAAAAAATTTGGGTATATTGCACATTTTTCGTAATTTTGCGCACGATTTCAACGACTAGAACAAAACAAAGTGGTTTTACACCTTATTATATATAGAGAATGATATATGTAGGGGATTGTCGTTAGTATAAACAAAAGTATTAAGATAACAATGACTCACAATTTGTTAAAAGGCAAGCGTGGCATCATCTTCGGTGCACTCAATGAGGAATCAATCGCTTGGAAAGTAGCTGTAAAGGCTGCTGAAGAGGGTGCTACTATCGCACTTAGTAATACAGCTATGGCTTTGCGTATGGGTACGCTGGATAAGCTCGCTGAACAGATCAACGCTCCTATCATCGCAGCTGATGCGACTAGCGTAGAAGACTTGGAAAAGGTATTCACAGAGGCTCAGGAGAAACTCGGTGGCAAAATCGACTTCGTGCTCCACTCTGTAGCTATGAGCCCTAACGTTCGCAAGCATCGTACATACGATGACCTCGACTACAACTTCCTGAACAAGACATTGGACATCTCTGCTATCTCTTTCCACAAGATGTTGCAGGTAGCCAAGAAGTTGGATGCTATCAACGAGTGGGGTTCTGTAGTAGCTCTCACATACGTAGCTTCTCAGCGTACATTCTTCGGTTACAACGATATGGCTGATGCCAAGAGCATGCTCGAAAGTATCGCCCGCAGCTTCGGTTACATCTATGGTCGTGAGAAGCACGTGCGTATCAACACCATCTCTCAGAGCCCTACAGCTACAACAGCAGGTAAGGGTATCAAGGATATCGAGAACATGATGGACTTCGCCGACAAGATGTCTCCACTCGGAAACGCCGTAGCTGAGGATTGCGCTAACTACTGCGTGATGATGTTCTCTGACTTCACCCGCAAGGTAACCATGCAGAACCTCTTCCACGATGGTGGTTTCTCATCAATGGGTATGAGCCTCCGTGCTATGAACCAGTATGCTAAGGATATGACTCCTTATGAGGATGAGAACGGTAATGTTATCTACGGATAATCAGGCAGAAGAGAAAAAATCTCACTAAATATACAGACAGGTATGTTCAGTAAAAATCTGAGCATACCTGTTTTTTTTATTCATATCCACCCTCTATCTTAAACTTGGCAACAAGCGGAAGATGATCGCTGTATCCACCCAAATATCGGGGACCGAGATAGGTGCGGAAAGGTTTCTTTCCGCCATATTTCTCATCATCTTCTAAGAGGAATGGCAAATCTCCTATCTGACAACTCATCTTAAGCTGGGAAAGCGAAGGACTGAAGAGAATCTGGTCAAGACTTCGCCAATCTCCATGCCAGCGATAAGTAGCCTTGGCACCATGAGAGCCTTTGACGCCAACAGATATATTAATAAGGTGATGCTGATAAAGATAACGAAGAGCCGGAGAATCGGAATAATCGTTGAAATCGCCGGCTACGATAATCCTTGCACTATCATTGAGCGCATAGATAGAATCTACAGCAGAAACCAGCTGGCTGGCTACCTGCAGGCGGTAGGGACGCGAAACCTGTTCGCCGCCACGCCGGCTAGGCGCATGCAATACAAAGACATGGAGCGTATCATCATTTATAATCCGCCCCGAAGCGTAGAGAATATCTCTCGTAGGGCGAGTATCAGGCAGCGGCTTGATGCGGATGGACCGGAACTGTATAAGCGCAAAAGAAGATGGCTGATAAAGCAAAGCCACATCTATGCCTCGTTCATCAGGCGAATCGGTCATCACATAATCATAATTTACACCGCGAAGAGCTGAACGCCGGGTTAAATCAAACAGCACACTATCGTTCTCCACTTCGCAAAGCGCCACAAAATCGGGAACATGCCAGGACTTCTCCGAGGGTCTTGAAGGATTATCTGGGGAGGCGGTACCAACAAGCGACAAATCTTCATAACCCAAAGCCACTATAGTCTTGGAAAGATTTGCCAGCTTGCGCCAATAGCGATAAGGCGTCCACTTATAACTGCTCTGCGGCAGGAATTCATAGTCATTCTTCAGCGAATCATGCTTCGTATCGAAGAGGTTTTCGCAGTTCAACTCCACAAAAGTGAGGAAACTAGATAAGATGAGAGTGAAAAACATAACATTTTATTTTGTATTGTCAACGATTTGATGTATCTTTGCAGTCGGTTTACAATGGTCCTATAGTTTAACGGATAGAACGGAGGTTTCCTAAACCTTTGATCCGAGTTCGATTCTCGGTGGGACCACGTACTTTCCTTATCATTCCAGAGATGATAAAACAATAAAGGTCGCTCCTGACAATCAGGAAGCGACCTTTATTATTTTTATATTCTTTCCAGTATCTTTCTCTATCCGACATACATCGGACAGAGAAAGAATGAAGAGTTTCTGATTACTTAACTTCTGCAACCTCCTCAGCTGGCTCTTCCTTAATCTTACGACCAAGAACGATGTAAGCCATAGGAGATGCAATGAAGATAGATGACAATGTACCGAATACAACACCCAGGATCATTGCGAATGAGAAGCTGCGGATGCTGTCACCACCGAGGATGCAGATACAGAGCAACACGAGCAATGTAGATGTAGACGTATTGATGGTACGAGCCAATGTCTCATTGATAGATGCATTGAAGAGCTGCTGACGGTCGCCCTTAGGATGCAACTTCAAGTTCTCACGGATACGGTCGAATACAACCACCTTATCGTTGATAGAGTAACCTACCACGGTCAGGATAGCACCGATGAAGGTCTGGTCAATCTCCAATGAGAATGGAACGAGACCCCACAGGAGTGAGTAAAAACCGATTACTGTCAAGGCATCAAATGCCAAAGCTACTGTAGAACCTACAGAGAAGGCCACGTTGCGGAAACGTATCAGGATGTAGAGGAAGATAGCAATCAATGCGAAGAGCACACTATAGATAGCACCCATAGTGATATCCTTAGCCACAGAAGGACCTACCTTTGTACTACTGATAATAGAACCACCCTGACGAACATCTGGGTTCTTGAATGCCTCAACACTCTTCTGAGAAACCAGGTTAGCCTTCTTCAAGGCGTTGTAAAGGATAGTCTCTGCCTCATCGTCAACAGTTGGACTGTTGCTCTCAATCATATAGTTGGTAGATACACGGATGGTCTTGCCATCTGTACCGATAGCGATAGCGCCAGTAGTTGCCTTGGTGCCGTCTGCATTGACGAATGCATCGCCAAGAACAGTACGAATCTGCTCAGGCTCTACAGGATTCTCGAACTGTACCACATAGTTACGACCACCAGTGAAGTCGATACTCTTACTCAAGCCACGAACAAAGAAGCTACCGATGAATACCACAGCTGCTACGATGGCAATGGTGAAGGTAGTCTTGTACATAGACATGAACTTATACTTCTTGCCCTGCATCAGGTTGTGAGAAACAGGAGTATCAAACTTGCAGTGCATCCACTTATCGTGGTTCAACTTATAATCGTAAACCAGACGAGTCAGGAACACAGCAGTGAAGAATGAAACTACGATACCGATGATCCATGTAGTAGCGAAACCACGGATAGGACCTGTACCGGTAATCAACAGGATAACACCAGTAATCAAAGATGTCAAGTTAGAGTCGAAGATAGCAGAGAAAGCGTTGCCATAACCAGCAGCTACAGCCTGCTTCATACCCTTGCCAGAGCGGAGCTCCTCCTTGATACGCTCATAGATAAGCACATTGGCATCCACGGCAGTACCCAGAGACAAGACCATACCGGCAAGACCAGGTAACGTCAGAGCCGCCTGGAAGGACGTCAGAATACCCAGCGTGAAGAATACGTTGACGAGCAAAGCCAGGTTAGCCATCATACCAGGAATGACATTGTACATCATCACCATGTAAACCATCAGGAGTACGAAAGCTACAACGAATGATACAATACCCATCTGGATAGACTGTGCACCGAGTGTAGGACCTACAACCTCCTCCTGAACGATACGTGCAGGAGCTGGCATACGACCAGACTTCAATGTGTTAGCCAAGTCCTTGGTATCCTCGATAGTGAAGTTACCGGAAATCTGAGAGCTACCACCATCAATCTCGCCGTTTACACGAGGAGCAGAGTAAACTACGCCATCCAGAACGATAGCAATAGCCTTACCTACGTTAGCCTTGGTCATCTGAGCCCACTTACGTGCGCCCTCAGTATTCATCTTCATGCTAACAACAGGTGAACCCATCTGGTCGAACTCGTCCTTAGCATCGGTAATTACATCACCCTCCAAAGGAGCACGACCTGTAGTGGTAGTAACCTTCAACGCATGAAGCTCATAGATGTTCTTAACCTTCAGATTATCTGCTGGCTTAGCACTCCAAAGCAAGCGCAAGTCAGATGGCAATACACGCTTAGCAACTTCAGAATAGATAATCTTGTTGATAGCAGCAGTATCGCGAACGCTAGCATAACCAACAGTGCTCAAACCACCACCGAGCTGCAAACGAGCCAACAATGGGTGAGCCTTGATAGCAGCAGCATTCTGAGCATCCTCGCCTACCTTGCTTGCAGCATCGTCCTTCTTCTTGATAGAGAACTTAGCCTCAGCCTTCTTAGGCTCAGCCTTAGCAACTTCTTTCTTTGCAACAGTTGTATCAGCAGCAACAGAGTCTTTCTCCTCCTGACCATTATCACCATTTGCGATACGAGTATCAAGCTGCTGGAGATAAGGAGCGATTTCCTCTGAGTTGTATGTCTCCCAGAACTCAAGGTTTGCACTACCCTGGAGCATCTTACGCATACGCTCTGGCTGGCTGATACCTGGCATTTCTACCATGATACGGCCCTGCTGACCTTCCAACTTCTGGATGTTAGGCTGTACAACACCAAACTTATCTATACGGGTGCGGACAACATTGAAAGAGTTGTCAATAGCATCCTGTACAGAAGCGCGGATAGCCTTCTCTACCTCTGCGTCGCTGCTCTGAGGAGAAACCAAGCCCTGCAACTGCTGGGTAGCGAACACTTCTGCGAGTTTATGACCTGGTGCGCTCTTATGATAAGCGTTAATGAAAAGTGACACGAAGTCACCACCGTTAGCTTCTTCCTGAGCTCTAGCTTCCTTCATGGCATTGGTAAAACCAGCGTCGGTCTTATGATCGGCAAGGTTTTCAAGTACATCAGGTACAGAAATCTCAAGAATTACATTCATACCGCCCTTAAGATCAAGTCCAAGACCAATCTGAGTCTCCAAGCAGTTCTGGTAAGAATAAACCCCTAAGTACTTAACAGAATCCTTATAATCCTGCTGAGCAATAGGATCTTTAATCTTTGCAGCCTCGCTGTCATAGTAACGTGTGGCAAACGAGAATGACAAATAGAAGATACTTGCGAGTGTCAGTAAGACGGCTACACAAATTACAATTCCTTTGTTTTGCATTTCTATTTATTGTTATTAATTATTTATTTCTTTTCAATTGCTTTTAGGGATTCTTTCAAAAACCTCCATAAAGTTGTGCAAAAATAAGCATTTTTTTTCTTATATAAGAATTATTTGCTCTATTTTTGCTTTTTAGGGCGCATTTTTAGCTTACAAATGATTGGATAGTGGTCTGAAACGGCGATTTTATCATCAACTTTACATTCATAAGGCTCCCAATCGTCTGAGCACATGATATTGTCAATGCGAACAAAAAAGCCTCCACGATGATAGCTGATACCCGGTCCGTTACCACTTGCAATGTAGCAATCCGTCAAATTTTTAGCTATCGTACGATGAGCATAAGAGATAGGACCATCATTAAAGTCACCGCACAAAATAATACTCTGTTCTTTATGCTGCTGAATGTATTTTGCCACAGCCTCAGCCTCCGGAGCCCGTTTCTTTGTTGCCTCGGCAAGTTTTACAACGAGCAGTTTGGACGTTTCTTCTGCAGTATCAACCTGCAATTTTCCGATAACCAGATTCTTGAACTGGCGTCTGTCCTCTAAACTTAAGCCGGTAGTTTCCAAATGATTATTGATGAGAAGGACCTCTCTATCTTTCACTTTCAGACGATACGCTACACTCATATTTCCTTTCGATTCATAAGGAATTCGCTCTTTTGAAAGAATAGGGTATTTACTGAGCAACATAAGACAATTTCCGCCATTCACGTGCATCGTTGTATCCTGATAAGCATACATAGGCTTGAGCATGCTATCTATCTGTTCAATATTCCGGGAAGTAGGACATGCTTCCTGCAGACAAACTATGTCAGCATCCTGCTCCTGCAGATAAGCAATACAGATATTAGTTCCTTCGGCATCCTCTGTCTGTGCACCAAAATTCCAGGTATTATATGATAGAACTTTGATACAACCTTTTGGAGTTTCGCCAGAAAAGTTGATTGGCATATACTTGCGGACAGGAACAAAACAGATCAAGAAGCCTAAGAATGGAATAATGGCATACTTAGACCGGAAGAGCAACCAGAAAAGCAAAAAGCCTAAGTTAACTATAAGAAAAACCGGGAAAAGTAAACCAAGATTAGCCAATGCGGCGAACTTTTCTGGCTGAAAGAAGTCAGAAAAGCCCACCAGCAACATGATGATGATAGTTGCCACATTAGCACCAGCTATCATCTTATATGTAAATTCCTTAAATCCTTTAAACATGCTTTTTACTTATTACTCTGATCAAAGAGCATCTGCTTTTCACTAGGAGTCAAGCTATCATAACCGCTCTTTCTTATTTTATCTAAGATTCGATCTATCTCTTCCTGTGACACAACCTTTTCGTTGGTCTTACATTCAGCATCCTGCTCATAAGTCTGATTATAAGATTCATTCTTGGTATAAGTAAAATGCGTTCTACCTGCCCGACGCTTTCCACCGAACATACCTTTCAACTTATCAAAAGCGTCTGCAGAATTTGAATGATAGTAACCATTACCAATCTGCTTACGCCAATAACGGATCAGGAAGAATCCAAAGACCATACCTCCCAAATGGGCAATATGCGCCACACCGTCATCAGAGAGAGAGAATGTTGAAACCAATTCTATGACAGCATAGCCTATCACGAAGAATTTAGCTTTAATAGGAAATGGCAACGGGAAAATGAAGAGACGCTCGTTTGGATAAATCATACCAAAGGCAAGCAATATGGCATAAATAGCTCCTGAAGCACCCACGGTAGTCCATAGGTTCAGATATTGCTCCATTGTTATTCTGGCTCCATTAACACTAACATAATCATAAGCTGCCATATCCTTTGCCACATAGGTAATATACTGTGCAGCTTCCTGGAACAAACCTGCTCCCACTCCACACGCTATGTAATAAAAAAGGAATTTCTTTGGTCCCCAAACTCTTTCAACCACACAGCCAAACATCCATAAGGCAAACATATTAAAGAGAATATGCTGGAAACCACCATGCATAAACATGTAGGTAACTAACTGATAAATATGGAAATCGGATGCCAGGAAGAAATGAAGCCCAAACATATCTGTCAGGCCAGAACCGCCACCCATACTCTTGTCCATCAGCATGCATGCCAGGAATGCTACTACATTCACTATCAGCAAATTCTTTGTTACAATTGGAATATTGCGCATAACTTTATTTCTATAAACAGTTTAATAATCTGACTAATATTTGTATTTTGGCGACAAAATTACGAAAAATATCCGTGAAAACACCAAAAAATAGACTTATTACACTTAAATTTCAATAATTTCATTACTTTTCTGCTTTTTTTATTTGAACTTTCACAAGAAAAAGCTATATTTGTAAACGAATTCAACTAAGAAACAACAATATTATTCATTTAATAAAGAAAAATTATGAACAAGACAGAATTGATTGACAAGATTGCAGCAGGTGCTGAGATTACAAAGGCACAGGCTAAGGCCGCTCTTGAAGCTACAACAAACGCATTGAAGGAAGCCCTCATTGCAGGTGACAAGATCCAGTTGGTAGGTTTCGGTACATTCAGCATTAACGAGCGTCCTGCTCGTGAGGGTATCAATCCAGCTACTAAGGAGAAGATCCAGATTGCAGCTAAAAAGGTTGCTAAGTTCAAGGCTGGTGCTGAGCTTGCAGATGCAATCAACAAATAATTGTAAAGATTATTTTAATTACAAATATAGGGCAGTCCTTTATGGCTGCCCTATATTTTTTTATTCTATTCAAGTTTATTCAAATTTAAATCTTCATGTTTGATCCTTTATTTTGGCTGCTTTCCGATATATGCCAAGATACCACCATCTACATAGAGAATGTGACCATTCACTGCATTAGAAGCATCTGAAGCCAAGAAAACTGCAGGACCTGCCAACTCTTCTGGTTCCAACCAGCGACCAGCAGGAGTCTTTGCACAGATAAAGCTATCGAATGGATGACGGCTACCATCTGCCTGACACTCACGGAGAGGTGCTGTCTGAGGAGTTGCGATGTAACCAGGGCCCAAGCCATTGCACTGGATGTTGTACTCACCATACTCTGAGCAGATGTTACGTGTCAACATCTTCAAGCCACCCTTGGCAGCTGCGTATGCAGAAACAGTCTCACGGCCCAGCTCGCTCATCATAGAACAGATGTTGATAATCTTACCATGACCCTTCTTGATCATACCAGGGATAACTGCCTTAGATACGATGAAAGGTGCAGTGAGGTCAATGTCAATAACCTGCTTAAAGTCATCTACAGACATCTCTGTCATAGGAATACGCTTGATAATACCTGCGTTGTTTACCAAAATATCAATAACACCAAGTTCCTTCTCGATGTCAGCTACCATGTTTTTCACCTGTTCCTCGTCTGTTACATCACAGATATAACCCTTTGCCTCAATACCCTTTGCTTTGTAATCTGCAAGAGCCTGATCCATGTGGTGCTGGCTACGGCAATTGAAAGCAATCTTAGCACCAGCTTTGGCATAAGCCTCAGCCATAGCAAAACCGATACCATAAGCGGCACCTGTAACGAGGGCTACTTTACCCTCTAATGAGAATAGTTTATTAAAGTCCATAATTTTATTTTTTATAAATTGTTTGATTTGTTACGAGGGCAAAGATACAAAATAATTTTGAATATCACCCTAAATCAATACGAAAGATGCACCCTTTTTACTTATTTTCTCATTTTATTGCCTACTTTTCATCAAAATTGACCTATAATAGATGCAAAGAGCTTGTTGTATCCGAACTTTATTATAAACAAAATAACCCTCCAAATCCGCAAAGACTTGAAGGGTTATTTATGACCTGTTGTCCCAGGCGGATTCGAACCACCACTGACAGAACCAAAAACTGTAGTGCTACCATTACACCATAGGACAAGCAAATCGGCTACAAAGGTAGTGGATTTTTTCTCCACTACCAAATATTTTCAATACTTTTAACGATTACTTAACGGTAATCAAGAAGTAGTTCTTCTTACCTTTCTGAACCAAAAGATACTTACCGTCAATCAGGTCATCAGCAGTTACAACCTGGTCGAAAGCAGCGAGTTTCTCCTTGTTGAGTGAAACGCCACCACCCTTAACGAGCTTGCGCATCTCGCTCTTGCTTGGGAAGATCTGCATACCTTCCTGGTTGAAGAGATCTACAGCAGTTCCACCGAGCAGGTTCTTGTCGAGGTCATAGTGAGGAACATTGGCAAATACATCATTCAATGTAGCCTCATCGAGCTGTGCCAAGTTCTCCTTGGTAGCCTTACCGAAGAGGATGTTGCTGGCTGCGATAGCCATATCCAAATCCTCCTGAGAGTGAACCATTACGGTAACCTCCTCAGCCAGACGCTTCTGAAGTACACGGCGACCAGGATCCTGCTTGTGCTCCTCTACGAGAGCATCGATAGTCTCCTTGTCAAGGTCAGTGAAGATCTTGATATACTTCTCGGCATCATCATCGCTTACGTTCAACCAGAACTGGTAGAAAGCGTAAGGAGTAGTACGGTTACGGTCCAACCAGATGTTACCGCTCTCTGTCTTACCGAACTTCTTACCGTCTGCCTTGGTAATCAATGGGCAAGTGAGGCAGAAGCACTCTGCGTCGTTACCCAATGTACGGTGAATCAGCTCAGTACCGGTAGTCATGTTACCCCACTGGTCGTTACCACCCAACTGGAGACGAACACCATACTTCTCATACTGATAGAGGAAGTCGTAGCCCTGGAGCAACTGATAGGTGAACTCAGTGAAAGACAAGCCATCACGTGCCTCACCGTTCAAGCGCTTCTGCACGCTATCCTTCGCCATCATGTAGTTTACAGTGATATGCTTACCAACCACACGAGCGAAATCGAGGAAGGTGAAGTCCTTCATCCAGTCGTAGTTGTTCACCAACTCCGCCTTGTTAGGCTCATTGCCATCGAAGTCGAGGAACTTAGATACCTGCTTCTTGATAGCTTCCTGGTTATGATAGAGAGTCTCTGAATCGAGAAGATTGCGCTCCTGGCTCTTGCCAGAAGGGTCGCCAATCATACCCGTGGCACCGCCGACGAGGAGATAAGGCTTATGGCCACAACGCTGCAAGTGGCGCAACATCATGATACCACAAAGGTGACCGATGTGCAGAGAGTCTGCAGTAGGGTCGGTTCCGAGATAGGCAGACACCATGTGGGTGTTGAGATATTCCTCAGTACCTGGCATTATCTGCGCCAGCATACCACGCCATTTCAATTCTTCAACAAAATTTTTTGCCATAGAATATGATTTTTTATTATATTATATAATATGTATAAGGGGCCCAACAATACAGTCGGAAACTTACGGTACGGGATCATAACCCGAACCACCACAAGGATTGCATCTTAAGATGCGCCAAACAGCCAAAGCCAGTCCCTTAAAGGGACCATGCTTCAGGATGGCTTGTCTCGCATACTCTGAGCAAGTGGGCTGAAAGCGACAGGAAGGTGGCGTATAAGGAGTAATACACTTCTGATAAAACAATATCGGCAGTATAAGAATCCATACCAACACCTTTCTCATGCCATGTGCTATCATAAAGAGAATCTTCATCATAAACTGCTCTCTTTCATGACTGTTTCAGATTGCATCTCCTTGATATTAACAACCAATCTATCCAAAAGTTTAGTCATTTTGGTTGAAACCAGCTTTGAAGGCTGCAATTGTTCTGTTTGCCAAACAAAAGCCACAAGCAATTGTTTTCCAACATAATTCTGCATACAAGTCTCCAGCTCCTGTTTTTGATAACGAAAAGCTTCACGTATCTGTCGCTTTACCCGATTGCGCTTTACTGCGTGCTTAAAATAACGCTTTGATACACTGATAAGAACTTGAACAGAAGGTGCTTGCTCATCTTTCTTGTCAACAAGAAGAAACACCATTCTCATAGGCCATGCCGTCATTGCTTTAGCACCACCTCCAAAGAGCTGTTCTATAAGTGTCAGTTTACATAGATGCTCTTTCTTTCCGAATGTTTTATTTCTGTCTGTTGACATATCTATTCTATTAAATATTTCTTATTTATTATGACGTTTCAGATAATCTGCCAAGGCACCTGTCATAGATGGAAAAGCTTTATTAGGAGCCTCCAGATCAAGGCGTAAGCCCTCATCTTCAACCGTTTTTGCTGTAGCAGGACCAAAAGCGCCAACAGCGATATTCCCTTGTTCAAAATTAGGGAAATTCTTCTTCAGAGCCTTTACACCTGTTGGGCTAAAGAAAAGCATCATATCATAATCGAAGTTCTTGATTTCCTCTTCTGAGAAATCATTGCTTACAGTACGATACATCACACATTCTGTATGATTGAGTTTTTTCTCATCAAGCAAGTTGGCAATATCATCATTATGAACACTGCTTAATGGTACCAGATATTTCTCGGTTTTATGGCGAGCCATCTGTCCCATCAACCCATCAATTTTACCTGTATCACCAAAGAACACCTTACGCTTGCGATACTGAACATACTTTTGGATGTAGAGAGCGATAGTCTCTATCACACAGAAATATTTCATATCTTCAGGAATTGTGATACGCATCTCCTTAGCTAATTTAAAGTAGTTGTCTACTGCATGACGAGATGTAAATACGACAGCAGTATAGTCAAGCAAATTTATTTTCTGCTGACGGAATTCTTTAGAAGAGAGCCCCTCTACCTTAAAAAATGGACGGAACACGCATTCTACTCCATATTGAGCCTGGATATCGAAGTAAGGAGACTTCTCACTTGCAGGTTTTGGCTGAGAAACTAAAATTTTCTTTATCATTTTGTCTTAAAAGTTTATTTTCAAATAATGACTGATTAACACAAGTCCACCCCAAAGAGCGAACAAGGGTATCACTTCAAGGGCACAAAAGTACAAAAATATTTGCAGAAACACGCCATTTCTTCTAAAAAAGATAATGTAAGCCTTCAAAAAAGCCAACAATTTAACTAATCCAAGGATAGTCAACGTGTATATCACTGCAATTTGCAATGGAAAATCGAAATACGACAAAAGCATCACCATTGGGAACAAGGCCACTCCTTGACATGATATAAGGAACAAGTATGCCTTGAGCCATTGTACATTTTTTTTCTTTTCAAAAAATACCCAACCAGAAATCACATAGAGGAACGCCTTCAACAAGAAATAGCCCCCCATACAACCAGCATATATACTGATCACCTGATATTGGTCTACGATAAACGTATCGCTGATAGATGCTTTCGAATAAATGAAATACCCGATTGCCAGCAAAAGACAGGTCTGCAACACGAAGAAGAACTGGTATCTTACTTCAGAACTGGTCTCCGTCACCTCTGTTGTACCGATGCGTGGAGTACGGAAGAAGGTTTTTGCCTGGCGTATAACAAAATGCTTAGATTTAGAGAATGCTATACAAGCCAAGAGAAAACAGACCAACAGCAATGAAGTAATAAAGTTATCACCAGCTACCGTATAGGGAACAGGATCACCTGCCACCCCCAAGCGTCCACCCTTTAATTCCGGATGAAACAGAGAATCTTTTGAAAAGAATGACTCACGATAATATTGTGGCAAACTTACATCCCTAAAACTCTTACCTGCCTTATGTCCTGGCAAGTGTAATGTATCCGGCATCTCGCTCCAATGAATCTCACTGGGCTTGATATGTGCCCTAATCATGGAGTCCTGCTGAGCTGGCGTTGCATTCTTAGGCAGCCAGCTCAACACCTCTTTGGGTGTGAGCTGGCTGCTATGTTGCCTGAGCACTTGCTGTTGCGATTCAGCCTCAAGTGCGGCACCTGTCTGTATCGAATCTGCCTGTTGCACCATTCCTTAAAGTCCGAAAACTTTCTTGATTTCGTCTACCTTATCTAATTTTTCCCATGTAAAGAGTTCTACCTTCACAGTTTTAGCCTCATGATATCGGCTGGTGAAGGTTTTCTCTACTATCTCATTCTTACGTCCCATGTGTCCATATGCCGCAGTTTCCTGGAACATTGGCTGGCGCAACTTCAACTGGCGCTCGATTGCTTTAGGACGAAGATCAAACATTTCTGCAATTTTCTTTGCAATCTCGCCGTCAGTCATATTCACATGGCTTCTGCCGTAAGTATTTACATAGATACTAACCGGTTCTGCCACACCGATAGCATAACTTACCTGAACCAACATTTCATCTGCAACGCCGGCAGCAACCATATTCTTTGCAATATAACGGGCAGCATAAGCTGCAGAACGGTCAACCTTACTGCTATCCTTACCTGAGAAGGCACCACCACCATGAGCACCCTTACCTCCATAAGTATCTACAATAATTTTACGACCGGTAAGACCTGTATCTCCATGAGGACCACCAATCACGAACTTACCTGTAGGGTTTACGAAGTACTTGATGTCATCATTGAAGAGAGCCAACACCTTATCACTCAGATGAGTCTTTACTCTTGGAATCAGGATATTGATTACATCCTCACGAATCTTTGCCAGCATAGCATCATCATCGTCCTCACCATTTGCCTTCTTGATAAAATCATCATGCTGGGTAGAAACTACGATGGTATCGATGCGCTGTGGGATATTATCGTCTGAATATTCGATAGTTACCTGGCTCTTAGAGTCCGGACGGAGATAAGTCATCACCTTGCCCTCCTTGCGGATATCTGCAAGGACACGCATGATGAGCTGAGCCAAGTCGAGTGATACCGGCATATAATTCTCGGTTTCCGTTGTAGCATAACCGAACATCATACCCTGGTCGCCCGCACCCTGATTATCATCCTCCTCACGACTTACACCGCGGTTAATATCATCGCTCTGTTCATGGATAGCAGTAAGCACACCACAAGAGTCGCCGTCAAACTGATATTCGCTCTTGGTATAACCGATTTTCTTGATAGTCTTGCGGGCAATGGTCTGCAAATCAACATAAACGTTAGAGCGAACCTCACCCATGATTACTACCTGACCAGTAGTACAAAAGGTTTCGATGGCGCAATGAGCGTGGTCATCGTAAGCCAAAAACTGGTCAAGCAATGCATCTGAAATCTGATCAGCCACTTTATCTGGATGTCCTTCAGAAACTGATTCTGATGAAAACAAATATGCCATATTTTCTTACTTTATTTCTATTAATTATTGATATTCATTATTTTGCGGCTGCAAAGTTACTCATATTTTTTCAGATTTTGTCATATTCCCATATAAAAAACGTCAATTCCTTGTGCTTTATCTGTTATTCGGGCATCTTTTGTCTGTTTTATCAGAATCAAGCACTTGGTTTTCTCCACTATATTTGATATTTCGAGGATGATGTTCCAAGATAGCTCTGCGCAAATCTGAAGTTTCAAGATGAGTATAAATCTCTGTGGTTCCAATATCTTCATGCCCCAACAAGGCCTGAATTACCCTCAGATCGGCTCCACCTTTCAACAAGGCTGTAGCAAAACTATGGCGTAAAGTATGAGGAGAAATGGTTTTCTTGATTCCTGCATCATAAGCCGCATTTTTTATCATGATAAGTATCATATTGCGTGTGAGATGAGCACCTCTACGATTCAAGAAGACATAGTCTTCCTCACCTGGCTTGATTGGCATCAGATTCCGGTCTATATACCAAAGATTGATTTCTTTCAGAGCCTTACCAGAAATAGGAACGATGCGTTCCTTGTTACCTTTACCTATGACCCTAATAAACTTTTCTTCTTCAAACACATCGCTTTTCTTTAGATTCACAAGTTCCGAAACGCGAAGGCCACAGGAGAACAGGGTTTCTATAATCGCCTTATTACGCTGTCCCTCCCATTTTTCCAAATCGATAGCCGCTTCAAGCATGTCAACCTCTTCTACAGATAAATACTCCGGCAAATGCTTTCCTATTTGGGGAGAAACCAGTAATTCGGTCGGATCGTCTTTTATATAATCATCAAGCACCAGATACCGGTAGAAAGAACGGATTCCGCTCAAAATCCGAGCTTGTGAACGAGCAGAAACACCACGATCATGCAAACTTGCAGAAAAATTCTCCAAGTCTTCCAATTTCATTTCCGTCAGCACCAAATTATTCTTATCAGCATACTCCAAGAGAAAATTCAAGTCATGGTAATAGGCATCCAACGTATTTTTGGAGAAATTACGCCCCAACTTGAGGTATCTCATATAGTTCTTTATAATTTCATTCCTCATTTTTTGTCAGTTTCCTTAATTTATTGTATCTTTGCATCGTCTTTGCATAAGATAGGAGAGTACAAAAGATCTCTGCCGCAAAGATACGAAAAAAATATGGATTACGATTAAAAATCAAGTAAATATGAAGATACAAATTATTAATGGTCCAAACTTGAACCTTCTTGGTGTAAGAGAACCAGGCATTTATGGTAGCAATTCTTTCGAGAGTTATCTGCCTAAGCTGAAAGCGAAATTCCCAGATATTGAGATAGAGTACTTTCAGAGCAACATTGAAGGCGAGTTAATCAACAAGCTGCAGGAAGTTGGTTTTTCCCATGATGGTGTAGTACTCAATGCTGGCGCCTATACTCATACCAGCATCGCCTTGCAGGATTGTATTCGCAGTTTGAAATGCCCTTGCGTTGAAGTACACATCTCTAATGTACATAAACGTGAAGAGTTCCGCCATCATTCATATATTTCCTGTGCTTGTCTGGGCGTAATCTGCGGTTTCGGTCTGGCTTCTTACGAACTTGCCATTTCAGGAATCTTAGCACAGAAAGAAACAGAAGAGTAAGATTTCCGTTACTCTAAATCCATCAGATTATGACAGAGACTGAACTCATAGACAAATATATCTGCCAGCATATAGAGCCTGAAGGCGATTATCTGTATCGTCTTTACCGCGCCACCAATATACATACTATCCATGGACGTATGGCTAGCGGCCATATTCAGGGCAGACTTCTCAAGATGCTTGTAGAGATGATTCGCCCGAAGAATATTCTGGAAGTAGGTACATTTAGTGGCTATAGTGCTATCTGCCTGGCCCAGGGATTGCAGGAAGGTGGAAAACTCTACACTTTCGAGATCAATGATGAGATGGAAGATTTTACCCGTCCCTGGATAGAAGGTTCGAATGTTGCCGATAAGATTGACTTCCGCATCGGTGATGCCAACATAGAAGCGCCCCAACTAGGCGTAAAATTCGATATGGCTTTTGTTGATGGCGATAAGCGTACCTATATAGAAACGTATGAAATGGTTATGAGCATCCTGAACCCTGGAGGCTACATCCTTGCAGACAATACCCTTTGGGATGGTCACGTCATCGATCCTGCCTACGACCGAGACCACCAGACTCAAGGCATTCGGGCTTTCAATGATTTAATAGCAAAAGATCCTAGGGTAGAGGTTGTAATCTTACCACTACGCGATGGTCTTACACTCATCAGGAAAAAATAAAAAATCAATTAGAACAAGAAATGGGATGAATCCCCCATGAAAGATTCATGCCATTTCTTTTAGTATATGCACCCAAGTATAAGAAATTCTGTAGGTTTAACTCAACAGCCTTTTACTCAGCGCTCTTACAGGATACCATACAGCAAGCCAACCTACAGCAATTACAGTAACGAAGATAATAGCAACATCTGAGTAATGAACACTTACCGGATAAGCATCAACAATAAAGGAGCCTTCAGAATCTCCCAGACGTACAAATCCATATTGCTGCTGCAAAAAGCAGAGGAGCAAGCCCAATCCAATACCGATAACAGCACCTATCACAGCTATCATTCTACCTTCAAAAAGAAATACTCTGGTAATCTGCTTATCGTTAGCTCCAAGATTACGAAGAGTCACTACATCATTTTTCTTATCAATAATAAGCATAGAAAGCGACCCGATGATATTGAAACATGCAACAACTAAGATAAAGGTCAGGAAGATATAAGCAATCATCTTCTCTATCGACATAATTTTAAAGGTATCTTCCTGTTGTTCAAATCTGTCAAGCACTTTATATTTATTACCAGCTATCTGCTGCATCTCAGCCTTTACAGCATCCAGATTGCTACCCGGTTTCAAGCGTAATTCCAAATCAGAGAGCATACCTTGCTGACCAAAGAGATTACGGGCAAATGAAATAGAAGTGATGATGTAGTTTTTATCATACTTAGCCTGTTTGACGGCAAAAAGTACGCCAGGAGAGTTTAGCGAGTCAACAACAAAGCCATCACCAGGGTTAGTCATATCCAGCTGTCCTTCCTTTTTAGGAGCATAGATTTTCAGGAAACCATCCCATTGTGCTCCTATGCCTAAATTCTGGGCAAGACGGATACCTACGGTTCCATATTCCAGATTGGCAGCATGCAAGGAGAAAGAGCCATCACCATATAAAATATCTGTAATATGAGAAAGTTCTGCAAAATTATCATCTACACCCTTGATTTTCACCATAGCCTGATGATCATTATAGATTGCAAGAGCTTGATCTTCTACGGTTTCTGTTGCAACATCTACCTGCGGCAAAAGACGAATCTTAGTAAGAATAGGATCATCTGCAGGTGCAGTCTTTCCCTCAACAGGCACAACCTTGAGTTGTGGGTCAAAACTCGTAAAGAGTGAAGCTACCAGGTCATGGAAGCCGTTAAAAACACTCAGAACGATGACCAGAGCCATCGTAGCTACCGCCACACCTATTACAGAAATAGAACTGATGACGTTGATGACGTGCGTACTCTTCTTTGAGAAAAGATACCTGCGAGCTATAAAGAATGGGAAATTCATAATTCTATCTTACCTTATTTATATAACAGTATAGGGAGTCAAGAATTGCCGTCTTAACTCCCTTGTCTTTTTTTTTACTTCCTTACTCTTTTTACTTTTTCAAGAGTTCATCAATGTGTTCCAAATAATCGAGACTATCATCAAGGAAGAAACGGAGTTCTGGAATAATACGTAACTGGTTTCTCACTTTTTTACCCAAGTCGAAACGGATCGTCTTCTCATTTGCATTGATGTTCTTCAAAATCTCCTCTCCTTTTTCAGAAGGGAACACACTCAAGTAAGCAGTACAGATACTGAGATCTGGACTTACTCTAACCTTAGTAACACTTACCATCACACCATGCATCATGCGGGTTTGTGACTGGAAGATAAGACTCAACTCCTTCTGGAGAAGTCTTGATATACGGTTTTGTCTTGTTTCTTGCATAACTATTAACTATAAATTATTAACTATAAACTATTCAAGATCTACATGTGTAACCTCCACCTGTTCATGAAGGAAAATCTGTGCAGATTCCTTGAATTTATCCTCACTCTCTGTTGTGAGATATCGGCAAGAGCCTGTTTTGGTTATCATCTGTTCCATCTGCGGATGGCGGTTCAGATAATCTTTCAGACTGTTTGCTACATATTGTCCTTGCGGAACCACTCTTACGCCATCAGGAAGATTCTTCACAATGCTGCTCATAAGAAGCGGATAATGCGTGCAACCCAAAATAATGGTATCAATATCAGCGTCCTTCAGCATCAGCTGGTCGATGCGTTTCTTTACGAAATAATCAGCTCCCGGACTATCTGCTTCATTGGCTTCCACGATGGCAGCCCAAAGCGGACAAGCCACGCCACTCACCTGAATCTCTGGCCAAAGTTTCGAAATTTCCATATTATAACTTTGGCTTTTAATAGTACCTTCTGTAGCCAAAAGTCCCACGTGATTACTCTTGGTAATAGTACCAATTACTTCGGCAGTAGGGCGGATAATACCCAGAACTCTTCTGCTGGGATCCAACTCAGGAATATCGCGCTGCTGCAAAGAACGTAGTGCCTTAGCCGAAGCAGTATTACATCCCAGGATAACGAGATGACACCCCATAGAGAAAAGTTTAAGCACAGCCTGGCGTGTGAACTTATAAACCACCTCAAACGAACGCGAGCCATAAGGAGCACGAGCGTTATCACCCAAGTACATATAATCATACTGAGGCATCGTCTGGCGCAACCCATGCAGGATGGTCAGTCCGCCATAACCAGAATCAAAGACACCGATTGGTCCGGGATTAGAAGGCAACATCATTTCAAAGTCTCCTCCAGCAAAGCTGTAATATCCTCCCCCAATTTCTTCGTTGAGATAAGGAGCTGCATTATTGTCTGTATTGATGATAAAGGCAAACCCCTTCTGCTTGCCAATCTTTTTAGCTTCCTCGTTTATTTTTGCTTTGAGCGGAGCATAAGCATCATTCTCTGCTTGCTGCAACAGGCGGGTAGCCTCAGCCTTGAAGGCAATATTTTTCTCCATCAATTCACGCAATTCAGCCTGACGTTTCTCCAGAATTGTCTTGGCATAAGTGCGCTGTCCATCAAGAAATTCCTCATACTTAGCATTAAACTCAGTTTCTACACGTTTCGTTTCTGCATCGTATTTCTCACGGAGTTCATCCATATTATGCTTGGCTATAGCGTAACCAGGCATAGTATGAAAAACCTTATCAAAACTAAAGTAGCCAAAATGCAAGGGAGCAGATACAGCAATCTGTTGTTGCTGAACCTTTGCTGCAGGCGTTGTATGCTGGGCTGAACTGTCAAAGAGATGAGAGCAAAAGCCAGAAATAAGAGATTCTTTTTCATGATGAGTGATACCGTTTATGATGAATACCTTATAAATACCTCGTTATTAAAAATGAGAAATAAGGGCAAGCACTTCTGCCTGCCCTCAATCTATATTCTTTTTATTTGCCTTGATTACTTAATCTTAGCCTGTACTTCCTTAGTAACGTCTACTACGTTAGTACCTGTATATACAGCTGCACCATCCTCGAAGATGAAGGTGTAGTTACCAGCCTTGCCTACAGCCGCGATAGCTGTACGTACCTTTGCTACGATAGGCTGCATGAGTTCGCTGCTCTTCTTCTGCAACTCCTGCTGACCATCCTGGTAAGCCTGCTGAATTTTCTGCTGGAGAGTCTGCAACTCAGTTTCCTTCTGCTGCTTTGCTGTAGCGTTCATTGTGCTGGAACCCTTCTGATACTCGTCAGCCTTACGCTGCAACTCATCCTGCATAGACTTCAAGTCATTCTCTTTCTGCTTCTGGAGAGCTTCCATCTCGCCATTAGCCTTAGCTACATCTGGCAAAGACTGCATAATCTGCTGAGTATTTACTTTACCAAACTTCTGAGCCATCATAGTCATTGGTGCACAGAGCATCAACATTAAAATAAGCTTTTTCATTGTTCTATTCTTTTTAATTATTAATTTCTAAATGAAGTTTTCATGCCGCCAACCATTGGCACATGTACTTACCGGCTGCAAATATACAATTATTATTTGGAATAACCTAATTTTTGGAGCACTTCGTTGCTAATATCTATCTTAGGAGAGCCAAAGATGATGCCGCTGTTGCTAGCTCTATCGAGAACAAGCGAATATCCGCGCAGGTCTGAAATCTCTTTTACGGCTGTATAAATCTCTTCCTGAATAGGTCCCATCAATGCCTCACGCATCTTATAAAGGTCGCCTTCTGCACCAAAATATTTTTTCTTCAAATCGCTAGCCTCCTTCTCTTTCTGCATGATGGCATCCTGCTTAGCCTTCTTCTGCTCCTGAGAAAGGAACACTACCTCGTTCTGATAGTTCTTATACATGGTGCTTGCCTCTGTGTTAAGAGCTTCTACCTCAGCCTGCCATTTGCGGCTTACCTGATTCAACTGCTCGTTGGCACGCTCATAAGCGGGTACATTCTTCAAGATGTACTCCATATCTATCAATGCATATTTCTGTGCATGTGCTGAGATGGCTGCTACAGCCATCATCAGCATCAATACTATTTTCTTCATAAAACCCATTTTTAGAATTCCTGACCTAAGATGAAGTGGAACTGGCTTCCACCCTTCTTATATGAACTACCATTCCATACCTTGTCGAAACCGTAAGCCCAGTCGATACCCATGAGACCAACCATAGGCAAGAAGATACGTACACCGACACCGGCACTACGTTTCATGCTGAATGGGTTGAACTTCTTGGTTTCATACCAGGCGTTACCAGCCTCTACGAAGGTCAAACCATAAATGGTTGTGTTACCTAAGAGGAATGGATAGCGAAGCTCCAATGAGAAGCGGTCGTATGCATAAGCATAGTAACCGGTTGTAGGGCTGTAAGATACAGAACCATTCTCATAACCGCGGAGTCCGATTGTTTCCTCACCATAATATGATGAGTATCCACTCATACCGTCACCACCCACATAGTAGGTCTCGAACGGACTCTTCTTATACTTGTTATAAGAACCGAGCAAGCCGAGTTCTACACGGGTCATCAATACGAAGCACTTCTGACCCTCTGTGAGTGCAGTATAAGTCTTTGCCTTGAACTTCCACTTATGGTATTCAATCCATCTGTACTTCTCCTGCTGCTCAGCAGAATAGGTTGGCGACTTAGAATCGTTGGCAAGATTCTTGTAGTCCTTGTTGTCGAACGCACTCCATGGTGGAGTAAGGTTGACACTTGCCTCAACCTCAGAACCACGACGTGGGAAGAGTTGGTTATCGGTTGATGTTCGATTCAATGCGATGGTCAAGTTCAAGTTGTTCGCATTACCGTTGGTCATCAACATATAGCTCCAGTTCTTCATCATGTAGCGCTGGTAAGCCAACTGTACAGACAAGGTGAAGTAATCATCCGGCCAACGGAGGCGCTTACCCCAACCGAGGCTTACACCCACCATCTGGATATACTTGTCTGGATCGTAATAATTCTCGTAGTTGTTATAGTAACTAGAACCATAACCATACATATAACTGTAATAGTTGTTCATGTAAGCACTATTGTAATAGTTGCTTGACACGTCGGTACTCTTACTGTAGTATGCACCTACGCTGAACTGGATAGGGCGCTTGCCGCCAAACCAATTGGTAGAGTAGCTTACGTTATAGCTCTGGTAGTAGGTACCATTGGTCTGTGCACCGATACTCAGCACCTCACCATCACCGATAGGCATGATACCACGATGCTCCTTGTTTTTGTTGAAGAGGTTTGCCATAGAGAAGTTGTTGAGCTTCAAGCCCACACGTCCGATGACACCCGTCTGACCCCAACCGAGCGAGAACTCAATCTGGTCGTTACTCTTCTGCTCCAGGTTCCAGTTTACATCAACCGTACCATCTTCAGGATTAGGCTTTACATCCGGGCTAACCTTCTCTGGATCAAAGTGTCCCATAGAAGCAAGTTCACGAGCCGAACGCATCAGAGCATCCTTAGAGAAAAGGTCACCTGGCTTGGTACGAAGTTCACGACGCACTACGTTTTCGTAAAGACGGGTATTACCATTGATACGTACATGGCTCAGATAAGCCTGAGGTCCCTCTGTTACGCGCATCTCCAAATCGATAGAGTCGCCATCAATATTGATTTCAGTCGGTTCGATACGAGAGAACACATAACCATTATTATAGTAGAGGTTAGAAACTGCGTCATCATCTTCATTCAGGCGCTTACCCAATATCTTCTGGTTATATACATCACCCTTCTTCATGCCGAGCAATGCTTCGAGATAAGCTGAAGAGTAAACGGTATTACCTGCCCAGGAGATGTTGCGGATATAGTATTTCTTACCTTCATCTACCTTGATGTAGATATTAACGTGCTTCTCATCGAAGTTGCTCACACTATCTTCCAGAATCTGAGCATCACGAAAACCATACTCATTATATTTGTCGATGAGTTTCTGCTTATCTTCCTTCCAACGCTCAGGAGTAAACTTCTTCGACTTGAAGAAAGAGGCGAACTTACCAGCCTCATGCGTCTTGGCAAAAGCACCCTTCGAGAAGAGTCCACCCTTAATCTTGCGGTCAGAAAGCTGTTCGTTTCCATCGATTGTTATCTGATGTACCTTGATTTTTTCTTTCTTGTCAACAACAACATCCAGGATTACCTGTCCCTTGTTGGCAATATCATCGCGCTGGTTTATCTGGATATCAGCGTTCTTGAAGCCCTTATCATCGAAATACTTCTTGGCGAGAATCTTGGCACGGTCGAGCATATTCGGAGTTACCTGAGTGCCCTTTACCATACCCAACTTCTGCTCCATATCTTCACGCTCGCTCTTTTTCAAACCAACATAGTTGATATTAGAGATACGTGGACGAACCGCAAGATAGATATGGAGATAAAGCTTCTCACCTACGATAGAGTCGGCAGCGATAGCCACCTTCGAGAAGAGTCCATGTTTCCAGTAGCGCTTTACGGCATTGGTAATCTCGTCGCCAGGCACAGTAATCTCATCGCCCACACTGAGGCCTGAGATACCTGTGAGAACATAGTCTTCGTAGCCCTCAACACCCGAAACATTGATACCACCAATCTTAAGGGTACGAGGTGTACCAGCATACGAGATGTCAGGGTTTACGATTTTATCTTGTGCCTGAATCTGCATGCATGCCATTACGCCGAACAGCAGGATGAAAATCTTTTTAAATCTATTCATTTATACCTTATTATATATAATATGATTTTTCTATGCTTGTATGAGGTTTGCCTATTTCTCCTCCTCTTCCACCTGTGCCTCGGTTTTTCCAAATCGACGTTGGCGGTTCTGATAACTTGCTATTGCCTTGTGCAGATCTTCTTCATTGAAGTCTGGCCAGAAGGTATCACAGAAATACAACTCTGAATAAGCTATCTGCCAAAGAAGATAGTTGCTGATACGGAGTTCACCTCCTGTACGTATCAGAAGTTCAGGATCTGGCATGAAACTGGTCTCAAGATGCTTCTCGAAGTTCTCCTCTGTCAGTTTATCCTCTATCTGCTCATAGGTTGAACCAGACTCGAGCGCTTCTTTTACCATTTTCTTTGTAGCATTCAGGATTTCCCAACGTGAAGAATAGCTCAATGCCACTACCATAGTCATCGAATCGTTCTTCGCAGTATGGTCCATGGTCTCCTGAAGCTTGTCCTGCACCTGTTGTGGCAGGCGTTTCAAATCACCTATCACACGGAAGCGGACATTATTCTTCATGAAGATTTCATCTTCGAGCGAAGTCAGTACCAGTCCCATCAAGGCAGCAACCTCATCGGCCGGACGGTTCCAATTCTCTGTAGAGAAAGTATAGAGGGTGAGATATTTTACCCCCAACCTGGTACACTCCGATGTAATTCGGCGCACGGTATCTACTCCAGCCTGATGGCCGTAGCTACGCTCCTTGCCCCGTTCTGTTGCCCAGCGACCATTGCCATCCATAATGATAGCGATGTGCTCAGGAATCCTGTTCATATCTAAGTTGTCCATCATTCTTCTTTATTACAAGTTTTACATTTTGCACTGAAACTATAGGTCACCGAAACGGCTATGGTAGAATAGCAGTCGGTATTCTTGAAAATGCCACTGCTCTTTACCCAGTAAGGGTCTTTCACACCATCCAGTTCATCGCTGAGCGAGAAATGGAAAGTCCAAGCCAGTCCCAAGTTCAACCTTTCGTTCACTTTATATTTTGCGCCGATGCCTAAAGGCACGTTGGCTGTAAATACATTTTTTTCGTTACCTTTTACATAGGTTGCTCCCAAGCCACCCAGTATATAAGGAACCAGGCGCTGGGCTCCGCGATAGTCTCTGCCTGTTCCGTAGGGCCAGAAGTTGTACTCAAACACCAGATTCATATCCACCAGCGTATGATTGAAGGAATAGAGATTCTCCGCATAATCAGGATAGAAAGTATCCACATTTGCCGAAGAACCTTTTATTTTTCCAAAGCCCACGCTCAGTTTCAAGTCCTTGTAGGGGTCGAAATTGTATCTTCCCAACAGGAAACCGGCAGGTTGCATGTCGCCAAGCACATTTCCGTTAAAGTCGCCTTCATAGGTCATTACTCCCACACCGGCGCCTATCTCCATGCGATATTGCGGATCGTCCTGTGCACGAACCGCCATACAGCCCAGAGTTAAGAAGGCAAGCAGGATGATTAATCTTCCTTGCTCCAGCCATCTATATTGAAACGTCCTCTCCATACGTATCCGTTTCTGATAATCCAATAGTAATGTTGCTTGTCACGACAGAAAGCGAAACGACCTTCATCAGCAAACTTAGCAGGCAGAACAACCATCTTATCCTGCTTCCAAGTCAATCCGGCATTCTGGCTCTTATACCATTTGCCGTTACTGCCTAAAGCAACGAAGCCTGTATCGGCAGCACAGGTAATTACCTGATCCAGCCAAGGCATCTTTCCACTTTTATTGTTTTCGATTTCCAGATAGTTCCACTGTCCGTCTTCATTTGCATAGTCAACCGTGCGCAACCATGTGGTAGCAACCGTATCTTTCAAAGCCTTGTCGCGAGTACCCAGCAGCATTACGTTCTCTACATCCTTAGCAGAGAGTACGCCAGCCACATTCATTGAGATATTCTGTGTTGGCAAATAGTCTGCATCTTTATCGAGTTTCTCTGCCTCCCAGCTGACACCCTTATCTTTTGAAACAGAGATACCTGTAGCTGTATAAGCATAGAGATACTTGCTACTTGCACCAATGAGCTGCTTGACATCTGCATTTCCAGAAACCAATGTCCATGTTGCTGCATCGGCAGAAGCATAAACCTTGCCGCCATCTGAGATATAGAGTTTGCCATCCAGCGCTACTGCACTCTGGTAAGCGTCACTACTTAAGCCTACGTTCATCGTAATAGATGACCAGGCGCCGCCATCATTGATGGCTGAATTCAGCACCTTAGTACCCTCGGCAGTCTTGCCGAATACATAGATGGAATCACCACAAGCTACAGCCTTCAGATCAGAGAACGCAGCCAACTGACTGTTGTTCTGAGCCAGCTCATGCCACTTAAACTCATAAGGCAACTCCTTATGTACGTTTACGGTAACCTTATACTCGGCATAGGCAGAGTAGTCGCTGCTGTAAACTCTAATAAAGCGAGGCTTTGAGAAGTTAATGGAATCAGAGCTTGAATAGTATGCTGCGACAGAATCAGTCTTGTTGATATCCATCAGGAGAATAGGGCTGCTATTCTTGCTGCTGATAGTAGCCAATATGGCAGTATCCCTCACCCCACAAGGCAAGGAATCTACATTATAAATCAAGCGTTGTGCCCGATCTATGTAAAATTTATAGTCAGAGCCCGTCACATTAGCCTTGAGCAAGGTATCTTTACCTGCCTTCGTTTTGGTATATCTGTCAAGACTACCCAACGAGAAAGCCGTGATGGCTGTATCATGTGTATATTCTACTGTTGTTTCATCGCTGCTCAAGCAAGAAGAGAGCGAGAGCGTAGCTGTAATCAGCGCTATGAAAGCAAAAAACTTCCTTTTCATTCTATCCTATTTTATTTTTAGCTGCAAATTTACTGAGAATTCTTTAAAAACTCGACCTTTTCTCCTTATTATTATGCAAATTATTCATTTTAGACGCATTTTTTAAGTTTTTTAGTGATTTCGAGGCGTAAAAACGAAGAAATCCCGCTTCTTTTGCAAGAAACGGGATTCCATATTTAGTATAAATTCGAAGTATCGAATTAGAGCTGTGGACCAGCAGCAACGAGAGCCTTACCAGCCTCGTTGTTTGTATACTTAGCGAAGTTCTTGATGAAACGAGCAGCCAAATCCTTAGCCTTCTCCTCCCACTGAGAAGCCTCAGCGTATGTATCGCGTGGATCCAAGATCTCAGTAGCTACACCTGGCAACTCTGTTGGAACCTTGAAGTCGAACATAGGAATCTGCTTTGTAGGAGCCTTGTCGATGTCACCGTTCAGGATAGCGTCAATGATACCACGTGTATCGCGGATAGAGATACGCTTGCCAGTACCGTTCCAACCTGTGTTAACGAGGTAAGCCTTAGCGTTGTTCTTGTTCATCTTCTTAACCAACTCCTGAGCGTACTTTGTTGGGTGCAACTCCAAGAATGCCTGGCCGAAGCAAGCAGAGAATGTTGGAGTAGGCTCTGTGATACCGCGCTCTGTACCTGCCAACTTAGCTGTGAAGCCAGAGAGGAAATAGTACTGAGTCTGCTCTGGAGTCAGGATAGATACTGGAGGCAATACACCGAATGCATCAGCTGAGAGGAAGATAACCTGCTTAGCAGCTGGAGCAGAAGAACCTGGCTGGATGTTGTTGATATGGAAGATTGGGTAAGAAACACGAGTGTTCTCTGTTACGCTCTTATCAGCGAAGTCAATCTTACCATCAGCAGCTACAGTTACGTTCTCCAAGAGAGCGTTGCGCTTGATAGCGTTGTAGATATCTGGCTCAGACTCCTTGTCAAGGTTGATAACCTTAGCGTAGCAACCACCTTCGAAGTTGAATACACCATTGTCATCCCATCCGTGCTCATCGTCACCGATCAACTTACGCTTAGGGTCTGTAGACAATGTAGTCTTACCTGTACCAGAAAGACCGAAGAAGATAGCTGTATTCTCACCGTTCATATCGCAGTTAGCAGAGCAGTGCATAGAAGCCATACCCTTCAATGGCAAGAAGTAGTTCATCATAGAGAACATACCCTTCTTCATCTCACCACCATACCATGTATTGATGATAACCTGCTCCTTAGATGTTACGTTGAAAGCAACGCAAGTCTCAGAGTTCAAACCGAGCTCCTTGTAGTTCTCAACCTTAGCCTTAGAAGCGTTGTAAACAACGAAGTCTGGCTCGAATGCCTCGAGCTCCTCAGCTGTAGGACGGATGAACATGTTTGTTACGAAGTGAGCCTGCCAAGCAACCTCAACGATGAAACGAACAGCCATACGAGTATCCTTGTTAGCACCGCAGAAACCATCTACAACATAGAGGTTCTTGTTGCAGAGCTCCTTAACAGCGAGGTCCTTCACTGTACCCCAAACCTCCTCAGACATTGGGTGGTTATCATTCTTATATTCATCAGTAGTCCACCATACAGTGTCCTTTGAGTTCTCATCCATTACGATGTACTTATCCTTAGGTGAACGACCTGTGTAGATACCAGTCATAACGTTAACTGCACCTAATTCTGTCTGCTGACCCTTCTCATAACCTTCGAGACCAGCCTTTGTCTCCTCCTCGAACAACTTCTCGTAAGAAGGATTGTGAGCGATTACTGTAGCACCAGTAATACCATACTTTGTCAAATCTAACTTTGCCATTTTACTTTAAATGTATTTAAGTTGTGAAATATTTGTTCGTTTCCTAAATCGCCGCAAAGTTACGAAAAATATGTTTTATGGCAAAGATTCTCATGCATAAAAAATGTATTTTAAATTCTTTTTAGGTTAAAGAAGTTAAAAATGGAAGATTTCATCTGATATTTGCCACGTTGACTTTGCAAAAAATCTCTGCTTGGAGAATTTGAAGCTGAGATTTACACCTATTTTATATATAAAAGGATATTTGGGAAGAGATAAGAGTTGCTTTATATCTTTGTAATCACAAAAGGATGTTTAACAGCAGCTCTAGCAGACTTCTGTGCTACAGTACGTTCGGCTTCTGTCATTCCCATAGGCAAATATTTATTTCCCACAACCGACTTTTTAAAAATAGCCTGATACCAAGTGCATGCAGCAGTATATCTACCATAAGTCAAATTGAGGTGATACCCATCTCTATTCATTCTGTCGCCAATATAAGATGTACGCGCATTCTGAATGGCCGTACCTGCAGGAACAAGAATATCAGGATGGCAATCATGAATAACTTTGCGGGTAGCATCTAAGATGCAATTATACATTATCAGCTGATTATTACCATACTTTACAAAGCCATCATGCTTAGAATCATTAGAATACGCCCATGTCTGATGAAACACAATCTTTGTTTTTGGTGAAGTATGCGTCTTGACATAGGCAATCAACTCTTTCAAATATGGCTGATAAGTATCGTAAACACCAGAGAAATGACTAGCTTGCTGTACACTTACATAATCCCATTCCTCATCTGCCAACGCCTTTGACACCTGCTCTTTATCTATTTGCTGCATTTTACCATCTACCCCTATTTTGCGATAGCGATAAGATTTTAAATCCTCATTGACACACTTCATATGATGTTCCAGAGAGCATCCCGGAATATAGAGATTAGCAATAATGGTTTTCACCCCATCAGCATCAGCTAATTCGTGCAAATTTTGCTCAATCGCATCCTCCGAAAAGCTATTTCCGATAGCTAATATTTTAACGACCTTAGCAGCATTTGCCCCCATGAGGACAAATGCCGTAACTATAAACAATAAGAAGATTCTCTTATTCATAACTAACATTTCTATATTTTAATTCAAACTTCAGAGTCTGTACATTTTTACTGTTTGGACCAACCATTACCTCGAATTCTCCAGGTTCATACTTATATTCCAATTCCTGATTATAGAATTTCAAATCATCAGGGGTAAGAGTAAAGGTAACTGTTTTTGTCTCGCCTTTCTTCAAACAGATTCTTTCAAAACCCTTCAATTCCTTCACTGGTCTAGACACACTTCCTACCAAATCGCGGATATAAAGTTGAACTATCTCATCTGCATCATAATTACCAGTATTTGTGACATCTACAGAAATCAGAATCTTACCATTCTCAGAAAGAATTGTACTAGAAAGAGATGGCTTTCCGTAGCGGAATGTGGTATATGAAAGTCCATAACCGAATGGATATAACGGTTCATTATCTATATCCAAATAGTTGCTGCGGAACTTCATAAACCATTTTCCATCCTCAAGCGGTCTACCTGTATTCAAATGATTGTAGAAGAGAGGAATTTGCCCTACACTCTTTGGCATAGTGGCTGTCAGTTTACCACTTGGAACCTTATCACCAAACAAGACATCACAAATAGCATCAGCCGATTCACATCCACCAAACCAGACATTCAAGATAGCAGGAAAGTTCTCCTTTTCCCAAGTCATCACAGTAGTTCTTCCTGAGAAATTAACAAGCACAATAGGCTTGCCCATTTTTTTAAGAGCAGCCAACAAATTCTTCTGAGCATCAGGCATTTCCAAATTAGTTCTACTACTACATTCACCACTCATTTCTGAAGACTCGCCCACAGCAGCAACAATAACATCAGCCTGTTTAGCTACAGCAATTGCCTCCTTCAACATCTCTTCTGCAGATCGCTGATCACGCATTTCTCTTCCAAACATAGTAGCATCAGCCTCTCTCTTTGCATCATACAACAGATTAGAGCCTTTAGCATAAAGTACTTCTGCTTTATTTCCTACAGCCTCCTTAAAAGCCTGAAGCACAGTTTTATTATCATTCAATCGGGCAGCAACGCTCCATGTTCCCGACATATTACTACGAGTATCTGCCAAAGGACCAACCAAAGCAATTTTACCCTTTTTCTGCAAAGGCAAAAGATTACCCTCGTTCTTCAACAGAACAAAGGTTTCTGCAGCAATCTTACGAGCGATAGCCTTGTGCTCTGGTGTAAAGATTTCCTTTTTTGCCCTTTTTTCGCTACAATATCTATAAGGATCATCAAACAGACCTAGCTTATATTTAGCTTCCAATATACGACGACAAGCCGTATTAACCGTCACCTCAGAAACTTTTCCTTCTTTTATTGATTTTTCTATAGTACCAACAAAGCCATCGGAAACCATATCCATATCGGTACCCGCATTCAACGCCATAGCAGAAACCTGCTGCAAATTGCCCATTCCATGTGCAATCATTTCTTCGATAGCCGTATAATCTGTTACAACCATTCCCTTGAATCCCCACATATTTCTGAGCACATCAGTCAAAAGCCATTTGTTACCAGACGCAGGTATACCTTCTACCACATTAAAAGAAGTCATCACACTTAATGCACCAGCATCAACAGCAGCCTTATAAGGAGGCATATAATAGTTAAACATACGCCATCTACTCATGTCTACCGTATTGTAATCTCTTCCAGCCTCAGCCCCACCATAAAGAGCAAAATGCTTGACACAAGCCATGACTGTATTTGGTGCAGACAAATCATTACCTTGGTAACCTTCTACCATAGCCTTGGCTATGCAAGAACCCAAATAAGGGTCTTCTCCATTGCCTTCAGACATTCTACCCCAACGAGGATCTCTGCAAATATCAAGCATAGGACTGAAAGTCCAGTTAATGCCATCAGCCGAAGCCTCTTGAGCTGCAATTTGAGCAGACAGTTTGATAGCCTCCATATCCCATGAACAAGACAACGAGAAAGGTATCGGGAACACGGTTTCGTAGCCGTGAATTACGTCCATTCCAAAGAGAAGTGGTATTTTCAAGCGACTTTGTTCTACTGCAATTTTTTGAACTTCCTTAATGTTCTTCACACCTTTCAAGTTGAAGAGTCCACCAACTTCTCCTCGTTTGATTTTTCCTGCAACATCACTACTTTTAGCCTGTCCTGTTACTATTTCACCTGTTACGGGAAGATTAAGCTGTCCCAACTTCTCCTGTAAGGTCATCTTACTCATCAAATTATCGATGAACTTATTCATTTTTGCATATTCTCCGGTTTGCTGTGCCATAGCCGGACTTAATCCCATGGCAAGCGTTACGAAAGAAAGTATCCAGTTTTTTGCTTTCATAATTTTGTTTTTTATTTATATGTAAAACCTAGTTTCGTTAATCCTTCTTGTACCTCAGGGCAACTCATGAAGAGTTTCCACAAAAGTCCTGAGCGATAATTTTCTATCATCGGAGCTATCGTCAGTTGATCTATTGCCAAATAACGAGGCACTGTCCATTTTTTTGTTTCAGAGAAGGCATCATAGAATCCATACTTGCCCCAAATCCAAGCCCCCTTGGCATAGAAATATTTAAGGGCATTCATTGACTGTTCCGGTGTATATGGGAAAGAAGATAGAGCCGCTGTTGGCGTTATCACACCTAAATCATTATTTGGTGCATGAGCCGAATAGCCATCAACCGAATAGCTAGCAGTCAAACCCCAGCATTTTTTTCCATAACCTTTATAGCCTTTAGGATTACGAACGCAGTATTCGTAATCGCTCAGAGCATGGTTCTGTACTACATTCCAATAGTTGGCATACTGATCCGACAAATTTCTAGGATCGAGCCCGATATATGAATATTGAGCCCAGAAAAGCGGACCGCCCATTTGTTCTGCTCCATTATGTTTCAACTCCAATGCATAACCAAAAGGCTTAGCTGTACTCTTGATTCCGCCACTACGCGCCCATCCTTTATGATAGCAGTCTGCTGAAATAGAATGAGTAGGTGAAGCCGCTCCAAGAATGTAAGTAATCAAACACTCGTTATAGCCCTCCAAAGGAAAGTTCATTTCCCATCCATAGTTAGGCGACCAATGCCAATAAAGTACATCCTGCCCCCCACGACGATACCAGTCGAATTCCATTTCCTTCCATAACTTGTCAATGCTAGCAGCAACTTGCTTCTCTTCGGCATTTCCATCTTTGAAATACTGTCGGGCACAGAGCAAACTAGTCATAAGAAACGAACTTTCTACTAAATCTCCACCATCATCTTTTCGACCGAAGGGAACAATTCTGCCTGTCTTACCATTGATCCAATGTGGCCAAACACCATGAAAACGATCAGCATTCTCTAAGAAGTTCACTATCTTCCTAAATCTCTTTACCCCTTCCTGACGGTCAATAAAACCACGATCGATACCAACCAGTAAACCTGCAATTCCAAATCCACTTCCACCGGTTGTAACCACATCTTTATCATTCTGCGGATAAATGCCATCCAGATGAATACGTTCTGGCGCCAGTCCTGAATTACTTTCCGCACCATCCCACATATAATTAAGGTGTACTTTCTGTATATAGTCCAACATTTCATTATCATTAGCAAAGGATGTTGGTCTATCTTGCTTTTCTGAAGGCGGAAGTGTTGCTGCTGGAATATTCTCCCCAGATGCTCCACATGAAGTCCATGACAATGTCAACATGAAGAGCGATATTAGTGTTTTATTGATTTTCATTACCTTATTATATATTTTTATTATACTTTAATTACTTTGTTACGTAACAAGTACCCAGTTTTCATCGATTGTCCTCAATTTACATCTTGAAGAAAAATAACAATATCAGAAAAGAGTGCTTCTTTCATTCTTGTAGATGCTATTATTTATAGTTTAAATCAACCAGTACTGGAAAATGGTCTGAAAGATAGACCTTCTCCGGTTTATCATCTATCACACGATAACGGGTAGCTTTTACGTTCTTATTCACAAACACATGATCAAGCAATGGGCATTCACCGAAAGGAAGACGACCGAAATCATGCCAAGAATAATTAGGACCATATTTAACAGGCGCTATATCACGAACACTTTTCATGCCATTTTGGCGAAGCACCATGAATGGCGGTTCACCATCTGAGCAATTATAATCAGCTGTGATAATCACCGGCAACCCCTTAGCGCACTCATCTATCTTTTTAAGAATCAACCGAATACCTTCCTTTCTTGCAATCTGCCCATCAGTATCAAGGTGAGTATTGAAGAAAGCTATCTTCTTGTGGTTGATTTTATCTTCTAAGATAGCCCAGCTACAAACACGATTATAAGAAGCATCCCAACCTTTTACACCAAACACATCTGGAGTCTCGCTCAAAGAGAAATCACCATGCTTAATAAGTTTAAAACGACTTTTCAGATAAAATAGAGGACTATGCTCACCCTGATGTTTACCATCGTCTCGTCCTACGCCAAGTGCTTCGTATTGAGGAAGTTTTGATTTTAAATCATCCATTTGATTAGGGCAAACTTCCTGCATACCCAGAAGATCCGGCTGATAGTAATTGAGCATATCAACAACAGCCCCTTTTCGATTGTTCCAGATATTATCTCCATCTGATGCAGCATCCAATCGGATATTAAAGGTCATCACGCTCACTTTCTGGGCATGAGTAGACAGAACACAAAAGATGCATAATGTCAGAAAAGAGAATATTCTATAGACTTTATTCATAATAAACGCATTGATTGTGAGTATTCATCCTATAGGACCAGCCCCATTACAGAGCCGGTCCATAGATTTATATAAGAGAGATTGATTATTCCCCGATTGGTTCTTTCTTCAAGTCAGGATTATCATTTACGGTCATGAATGGCAACGGATAGTAAGTCTTAGCCTCTGTCCATCCCTTTGGTCCTAGCACGGTCTTAGCCTTGCCTGTACGTACCAAATCGTTATAACGCTCACCCCACTCACAACAGAGTTCCATTCTACGCTCATCAAGAATCTGATCAACCGTTACGTTGGTCAACTCGCCTAGATGTGCTCTAGATCTTACCAGATTGAATGGAGCATCACCATTCTTGTTCAAGCGCACCTTAGCCTCGGCATTCATCAGGAGAACATCAGCATAGCGCAAGATTCGAATGTTGTTATTGCTACCATACTTGGTTCTGCCTTCAGTCAACTCGTTGGTTGGAGTATAAGCCTTACCATTCCAACAATCAGTCTGGGTAGGGTTTTTCAATGGGCGGATAGCATCACCACTAGGAGTTGTTGTGCCAGCCTCCAGGAAAGAAGTAGTATATCTTACTGTTTCACCACGATTCTTAGCCCATGCTCTAAACTCAGGGTAAAGACCAATAAACCCCCAGCCAGAAATATTACCATCATTAGCCGGTCCCTGGAACACAAACCACTGGTCAGCATCGACCATTGTACCAGAACCAACACCGAAGTCTGTACACTGACATTCCATCAAAGACTCATCACAGAGTTTTCCAGGAATTTTGAACAACTCATAAAAGTCATTATACAACTCAAAACCACCATTTGCAATGATATCATCAGTCAATCTTTCAACCTCATCATAGTTACCCATATTGAGGTTGATCTTGGCAGCCAACGCCGCAGCTGTGTAAGCAGTAACAGCACCCTTGTGCTCCATCTGGTTAGGACGCTTACGAGGAGCATTCTCCATTGCATACTTCAAATCCTCCAACATATAGCGATTTACAGAATTTAATGTTGAACGTGTCAAATCCTTCTGTGTATTGCTACGCAAGATAGTTACAGGACCAAAAGCCTGTGTCAGACGATAATAAGCATAAGCACGAAGAATCTTCACCTCACCTTGATAAGCACGATTGGTCTTCTTGTCTGCTTCAGTAGTCAGATTCTCGGCATATCCTTCCAATGATTCGATAGCAGAATTAGCCACCTTAATCATACCATAATACTGATTCCATAATTCCGTTAAGCCCCAGAAGCCATTGTCGTACTTAAAATTGCCGAAGTCTACCAATGGAGCTTGGTCATCAATACGACCTGACCAGACATCGTCATCTCTAACAATAGACAAAGGCCAAATCACCCAGTGCATACCACCTGTTCTCAACTTTGCATACACACCTGATACAGGCTGATACATATCATCGGTCTTTGTAAAATCTACCTTCTCCTCAGGAACTTTGTTCTCTGGGTCAATATCAAGATAGTCACTGCATGAAGTTACACCAACCATCAGTGCTCCAACAGCAAAAGCTGATATATATTTATTGATTCTCATTGTTGTATCTTTTTAATTAGTTAGAACTGAATTTGAACACCAAATGTATAAGTGCTTGTCAATGGATATACCTCTGTATCCCACCCCTGTGCATCGCTCAACTCTGGAGTGAAAGCGTTGGCACTGAAAAGAGTCAATGGGCGGTCGGCTGTTACACTCAAACGGATTGATGGCAAGGTATAGCTACCCATCTTGATATTCTTGAAACTGTAACCGAGAGTTGCATTCTGAATACGGAAGTAGTCTGCGCTCTCTACGAAGAAAGAATTAACTTTTTGGTCTGATACGTTCCATCCTTTTATCAGTGCCTTAGCAGATGGATATGTGTTGGTTGAACCAGGACCGGTCCAACGGTTCTTTACCTGATCCTCATCAAAGTTGAAGTCACTCTGAGCATATCTCAAAGCACGCTTACGGTTGTACATCTGAGCACCAGCCTGTCCGTATGTACTCAACTCGAAGTCGAGATTCTTGTAACTGAAACCCAGATTGATACCGTATGTGAAGTTAGGGATATAAGAACCCAATGTCTGCTTATCTGCTGCGTCTATCACACCATCATGGTTTACATCCTCATACTTGAAGTCACCTGGTTCCAAACCGTTTGCTACAGCAATAGGATCATTCTGACACTCCTCTGGAGTCTGATAGATACCAACAACCTTGAAACCATAGAAAGAATTCATCTCCTTGCCAACCATATTGATAGTCTTACCACCATTGATTATGTTAGCGCCACCCAAGCTCTTTACCTTATTATGAAGGAAAGACATATTTACACCTGCATGATACTTGAAGTCCTTACCTATACGGTCGTTCCATGTCATAGAGAAATCAAGACCTTCGTTCAAAATCTTACCATAGTTGCCAGCCAATGACTTATTCTCAAATGAAACCAGCGGAGAAATCACAGCATGCTTGGTCATTCTGTGGAAGTAGTCGGCATCAATATTCAAGCGGCCCTGCAAAGTAGAGAGATTGAAACCGGCGTTGATTTCATCTACAACCTCCCACTGCAACCAGCTGAAATATGTATTATTCTGATAGCCAGGGAAAACAGTATTTCCGAATACACCAGAAGCACTATTACCGGTGGAGATGGATGCGAAGCCATCACTTGCTGCTACGTGGTCGTTACCCAACTTACCCCAGCTGGCACGAACCTTCAGATAGTCGATAATTGACTGGTTCTTCATCCAGGATTCCTCTGAAATTACCCAAGAAGCACCTACTGATGGGAAGTAACCCCACTTGTCCTGATACTTAGAAGAACCATCAGCACGCATCGTGAACATCAAGTAATACTTGCTGTCGAAATCATAGTTCAAACGGGCAAAGTAAGACAAACCTCTAAACTTTGTTCCGTCATCACCCAATGTAATACCTGTTGTGCTACCCTGTCCTAAATACAGATAAGAATCGTTGCCCTCTGGTACATTAGGAGCAGAGCCCCACAAGTTCTTATAAGTTTCCTGACGCATAGATGTACCAAGCATGGCACCGAAATTGTGCTTACCGAAACTATCCTTATAGGTCAAGGTATTATCCCATATATAGTTGTTATACTGGGTATTGGTCTTGGTCAAAGAAGTAGCATTACTCTGCTGATTGCTTTCTACATAGTAGGTAGGAACAAAAGTTCTGCCATCAATATTCTGATAGTTGTAGTTGATACTTGTCTTGAAAGTCAACTTCTCTGGCACGATATTCAACTGAGCATAAAAATTGGTCATATACTGACGCAAATCATTCTTTGAATCATAGTAGTTGGCTGTAGCTACAGGATTCTTGAAGTTGTCAGACAATCCGATGCTCTTAGGCGAAGCATACTTTTCAGGCTTGGCATTCTCATTGTTATTATCATATACAGGTATCAAACCAGGAGTATTGAATGCTTGCTGCCATGCTTTATTGTTTGGCAAAATCTGGCTTGACTGGCTGAATACTCCATTGAAACCTACCTTCAACCACTTGGTTGCATCGTAATCTATGGCAGCACGGAAGTTAAGACGCTTGTAGTTGTTCTTCACATCCATGATACCATCCTGTGCCAAGTAGCTCATACCCAAAGAGTAAGTTGACTTATCGCTACCGCCACTGATACCAATACTGTGGTTGGTCATTACTGCTGTACGAAGAAGTTCATCATACCAGTCGGTATTTGCACCATAAGTCCACTTATGGAAATCGCTGTCAGCATAGCTACCCCCAAAACGGTCGATAGAATTCTTGAACATTGGGGAGTAAGCATCAAAGTTTGCTTCCATCAACATGGTAGCATACTGGCTAGAGTTCGCCATCTTCAATACATTTGTAGCTTTCTGAATACCTACATATCCATCGTATGTAATCTTGGCACTCTGATTCTTAACACCCTTTTTGGTCGTGATGAGTACAACACCATTGGCAGCTCTTACACCATAGATTGCTGCAGCAGAAGCATCCTTCAGAATTGTCATATCCTGAATATCATCATTGTTGATGAAGTTGATGTCATCATAGAACATACCATCAACAACATAGAGCGGAGAACTGTTGCCGAAAGAACCGACTCCACGGACACGCACTGTAGGACCAGCACCAGGCGTACCACTATTTACGACGTTCACACCTGCAACCTTACCCTGCAAGGCAGACATAGGAGAAGAAGAAGGTGTAGACTTGATATCATCAGCCTTGATAACGGTGATAGGCGAAGTCAAATCCTTGGCCTTAGCAGAACCGTAACCGATGACTACCACATCATTGAGGTTCTGGAAATCATCGTTCAAAACTACTTTCAGGTTATCAGTAACCTTTAAGGTCTGAGGCTGCATACCAATGTAAGATACATTAATAGTTGCCTTAGGGTTAACATCTTGGATTGTAAAGTTACCATCCATATCGGTAACGGTAGCCTGGTTAGAGCCAACAATCTTAATGGTCGCACCTATAATAGGGTAACCAGATGTGTCTAGGACACTACCTTTCACGACCTTATTCTGCGCAAAAGAGAATTGCGCAAAGCAAGAGAGTGTTAGAAGCAATAATAATTTTTTCATAATTAAATCATTTTGTTCGTTACTTTTATTTAAGTTTAAAATTGCGGTGCAAAGTAAACACTTTTTTGTTTCATTAGCAAATTTTGGACTACTCTTTAACTACTCTACACTATTTGCCCACTACGCTATTACTACTGCATAAATAGTTAACTTCTTGTTTTATAGAATGTTAAAGATACGCATATTTTTAGCCTTTTTTCTTTGCCCATTCACATATTTTTTGTATTTTTGCATGCGGATTCAATAATAACTAAACTTTGAAATATGTCACGACTAACATTTATCTACATAAATATACTATGTTTTTTATGCTTTGCTAGGCAGAACTGCAAAGCACAAACCTTCATGCCTATCATCACCAATTATAACTCGTTCTCCTATCAATTCGGTATTCAAAATTGGAGTTGTACCCAAGACGATAGAGGCACAATGTATTTCGGCAACAACGATGGCATGCTTATCTATGACGGCTATGAGTGGACACATGCTGCTCTTCCCAACAAAGGAATCATCCGCTCTGTTCTTGCTGATGGAGACAGAATCTACGTAGGAACTTATACTGACTTTGGATATTTCACACGCGACAACCGAGGTCGTATGACTTATCACTCTTTGTGGCCATCCCAGTATAAATCGCATAACGATGAGATATGGAATATCATTAAAGTGAAGGATCATATCTATTTCCAGTCTTTCTGTTCTTATTTCGATTACGACGGCAAACAGGTTACGCCTTATTTCAATAATAAGGAATTACCCCTTTGGTTCTACCCTGCCAGAAACAATGTCTATACTCAAATGGTAAACGGCGGAATAAGCTTGGTCAAGAATGGAAAATTTCTGCCTGTTCTCTCTGCCACTAAAGTAAATGGCGACAACATTATGGGCATGCACGCCCTTTCCGGAAACAAAACCTTGCTGATTACGCACAAACAAGGCTTCTTTATCATGGAAGGATCAGAGGCGACCCCTGTCCACACCAGTCTTGACGCAGAATTGTCGCGCTCTTTAGTCAACAGAACCGCTCTTCTTAACCCAACCACACTAATCGTAGGAACCATCAAAAATGGTGTTTATGCTATCAATCTCAACAATTTCCAAGTAATATGGCACTACAACAAAGCCAACGGATTGCACAACAATACCGTTCTCAACCTCTATGTAGATAACAGCAAGAATCTCTGGGTAACGCTTGACAATGGCATTTCTCTGATACATACCGGTTTACCATTGTCGGTAATGAACATGGAAGGCTTCGGCATGACGTATGGCATGAGTATCATCAACAACCAGATGTATATTGCTACAAACCAGTCGGTATGGCAATATGATATGGAGAAGCACCAGACCATCAACGTATCAGGATGCGAAGGTCAGAACTGGTACTTGGCGGCGAAGAACACCCAAGTGTTTGTTGGCAACAATAATGGTATCAAGAACATTGTTGGGGACAAATCTTTCAATCTAAGCAACACCATCAATGGAAGTACTTGCCTCAAAGAATACCATCTCTTTGGGCAACATGCCTTGATAGAGTCTTCCTACACCATCTTTCATTTCTTCAGAAAAGAAGGTAACAGATGGGTTAACAGACAGGATATCAACGGCTTTAGTGCTCCTATCCGAGAATTCGAAATAGACAATACGGGCGTTCTCTGGGCAGCCCATATGAGTAAAGGTCTGTATCGGCTCACATTGTCAAAAGACCTTTCCCGCTTTACCAAAGTACAATATTATCCTTCGCTCAACAATGGGCCAGAACAGATGTTTCACGTTATGAACATCAATGGAAGAGTAGTCTTCTCTTATAACAACGGGCTATATACTTACGATGATATTCAAAAGGAAATTGTAGTTTACAAGGGATGCGGATGGCTCAGCAATACTGGCATCATCACCTCTTCGTTCATTGACAAGAACCAATATTGGGTGCTTAATAAAGACGGTTTCTGGTTGATCCAATCCAACGAACAAAACGGACACCCAAAGGCATTTATATCGAACACCATCTTTGGAAAAGAAATCAACAACTACGGCCATGCGATGTATACGCAGGGAGCCAATACCTATTTCTTCCTGAACGATGGCATTGGCCGATATAATGGCAAAGACATTCGTTCAAAGAGAAATCTGTATAAGATTTTCATCAAGGAGGTGATTACCAAGGGGAAGAACAACCATCAGGAATACCTGCCGATACATAGCAATAAAGAGGATGTTGACTCAAGGGGAAATATGTTCTTCAAGCTATCTTATCCAAACTTTGATAACGAGAAACTGGTATTTTGTTATACGCTGGCAAAAAATGGCAAAAAGCTGACAGAGAAAAGTAGCTCACCAACCATCTCTTATAATAACTTAGATTACGGAGATTATACTTTTACTGCAACCGTCAAGAGCCTGAGCGGAGAGGTACTGAGCGATTCTATCGTCTATCAATTCTCATACCCAGCCCCATTTTACCTTTCTATTTGGGCATGGTTTGGATATGCCTTCCTGCTCTATGTCTGCGTATATGGCTATACTCGCTGGCATACAAACAAGATTGTACGCCGCAACCAAAAGGTGGCAGAAGCAAAACTGATGGTACAGAAGATGAAGGTTCTGGAACAGGAACGCATTATTGCCGAACAACAGAAGATTCTTCTAGAAAACGAATTGGAAATAAAAGGCAAAGAAACAGCAAGCATCGCATTCGATATGCTCGCGTTGAAAAACTCTATGGGCGATGTAAAGGAGCAACTCTTAAGCGGAATGCACCGGGGAACCTTAAGCTCACGGGATGTAAACAAGATTCTGATGCAGATGAAGAATCAGGATACAGATTTGTTCTGGAGTACCTTTCAGAACAACTTCGACCTCATCCACAAGCGTTTCTTCAGAAATCTGCACGAGAAATATCCGGAGCTTACCGCCAACGATATGAAGATTTGCGCCCTGCTGCGACTAAATCTTAACACTAAGGATATTGCCAACTTTACACATCTCAGCATACGAGGTGTAGAAAGCGTAAGATACCGTCTGCGCAAGAAATTGGGTATTCCTAGCGAGAAATCGCTAACAGACTTCCTGATAGAATTTGAGTAGGCAATAGCATATTTGGTGCTATTCAAGATAAAAAATACGCAAACATTTTGCTGATTCCGTATTTTCTATTATCTTTGCATGAGATTTGCTGCATCTCAGCTATCTGAAAACAAAACGAGAAATATAAAACTACAACTATATGAAGATAAATAATTTAAGCGAGCACAATTGCATCATCAACCGGTATCTGGCTGAGATGCGTGACTGCGATTATCAAAAGAACCGACTGCTCTTCCGCAACAACATTATGAGAATCGGTGAGTATGAAGCCTTTGAAATATCAAAGACTCTTAATTACGAAAAGACTGAGGTGACTACACCACTCGGTGTGGCCCAGGTCAATCTTCCTACCGAAAAGATTGTCATCGGTACGATCTTCCGTGCCGGACTTCCTTTCCACGAAGGTTTTCTCAATATTTTCGACCACTCTGGCAATGCCTTTGTGAGTGCTTATCGCGAGTATACCAACAAGGAGCATACTGAAGTGGGCGTACATATCGAATACCTCGCCACACCTGATCTTACTGATAAGGTGCTCATCATTGCCGACCCTATGCTTGCCACAGGTATCAGCATGGAGATGGGTATGAAGGCTTTCCTCACCAAGGGCAATCCTAAACATATCCACATTGCCTGTGTTCTCGCTGCACCTGAGGGCATTGAGCACATCAAGAAGACCTTCCCTGAGGACAAGACTACTATTTGGTGTGCCTCTATTGATGAGGGGTTGAACGAGCATAAGTACATCGTGCCAGGCTTCGGCGACGCCGGCGACTTGTGCTATGGCAGCAAGCTCTAAGCCGCAGGCTTTATAAATTCGTACGCTTTATAATAAAGTATAGCAACTCTACTCTGAAATACTCTTCACTCTTCACCTTTCGGTCCGAAACCCCTGTGTTTATCGGCATTCCGAGGGGTGAAGAGTTGTTTTTATCTCTTCACCTACTCTTCACCACTCTTCACCAACAGACATTAAAAAAACTGAACTTTCGCATGCGGTTCAAGTACGGGCTGAAGACCCAAAAGCTCCTAGCCCAGGGCGTGTGGGGCAAAACTTACGAAAGTTCAATTAAAAAGAGGTACAAGACCGCTGCAACAGAAGGTGAAGAGTGGTGAAGAGTGGGTGAAGAGTGCCCGAGCACTCTTCACCCCTCGGAATGCCGATAAACACAGGGGGTTCGGAGCATTTGGTGAAGAGTGAAGAGTTTTTCGTCTATCGCATAAAAAAGAAAATCAGACGTCTAAAAGGATATCAGATAAACCCAGTTCCGAGAACTGTTAAAGACAAACAGCCGACTAGCGGATAAGGTGCTAGTCGGCTGTCCGGCTTCTGCCAGTTGGCTGTCCTACTCAAACAGCCAACTTATCTCCGAAAGATAAAACCTTTAATAATGAAACGAGCTGCCCCCCAGGAACTCTCGCAGAAGCGAAGTAGGCGGCAGATTATTATAAGGTATACCCTTGAAGTATTTCAGGAACTTAAGCAACCGGTAAGCCTCAGCATATTCCTCGCAATTCTCCGGAACCTGCTGCAGCAGCGGCTCTGCCTGCGTCTTGATTACAGCCAGCTCATAAAGCATCGCCGTATTGAGCATCGCATCGGCATTCTCCTGGAATGGGAATATCCACTTGTTCTCACCCGCCCTTACCGAAGGCCAGCGATGAATGGTTTCCTGGGCAGAGACACCCCGATACTTGTAATCGCGGATGATGCGGCGGAGCAAACGGTTGTCTGTCGTCGGGATATAATTGTGATTATCCAGAAGAATCGTGGTCAGCGCCGAAGCATATACTCTGAATATCTGCTCCTGTGGGATGTGGGCCGTCAGCTCTGGGTTCAATGCATGAATGCCCTCTACCACCAGCACATTGTTATCGTTCATCTTCAGCTTGTTGCCGCTCTTTTTACTCTTTCCGCTCTGGAAATCATACTTCGGCAATTCTACCTCCTCACCACGGAAGAGGGCATTGAACTGCTCGTTGATCAGATCGAGATCCAGGGCATAGATGCTCTCATAATCATATTCGCCCGAAGCATCCTTCGGCGTTTTCTCCCTATCTACAAAATAATCATCGAGCGAAATCTGGAGCGGTTTCAATCCGTTTACGGCAAGCTGTATGCTCAGGCGTTTGCACGAAGTGGTCTTGCCCGAAGAAGAAGGACCTGCCAGCAGCACCAGTTTCACGCCCTTGCGGCTGGCAATCTCCTCAGCAATCTTGGCAATCTTCTTCTCCTGCAGCGCCTCGCTGATATTGATGATGTCGGTAGAATGATTGGCATCTATCGCCTGGTTAAAATCGCCTACAGTCCTGATGCCCAGGATACTCTGCCAGCGATGATGCTCCTTGAATATCTCAAACATCTTGTCCTGTCGGGTCATTTCGCCCAGCACATCCGGGTTCTTGAGCGAAGGAATGCGCAGGAGCATGCCATCATAATATTTCTCCAGCCCGAAGAGATAGAGCTGCGAGGTATTGGTGAGCAGCGTGCCGTAGTAATAATCTACATAATCACCTATTTTATAATAGGTAGTATAGATAGAGCCCGACGTCTTGAGCAGTTTCACCTTCTCAACATCCCCTTTCTCCTGGAACAGCGCAACTGCCTCTTCGGTAGGCACGGTGAAGCGGCGTATCGGCATCCTGGCATCGATAATCTCCTGCATGCGACGGCGGATGATGTTCACATCTTCATCTACAACAGGTCTGCCCAGGCGGATATCTACGTAGAAACCATTCGATACGGGGATATCAATCACCACATCTGTAGCAGGATAAATGTCCTGTACCGCCTTGCAGAGAACAAAGAAGAGGGTACGGGTATATGCACGCGAACCGGATGAAGAAGTCATATCAAGGAATTCCACATCTTTAGAATTATAAACACGATAATGCATGCCTTCAACCTTGTTATTTACCCTTGCAGACACCGGTCCGTGGGTCATTTTAAGGTCAAATGCAGAAAAAATATCAAAAAGTGTGCTTCCGATTTCTACTTTCTGAGATTTTTTATTATTTTTGCAACGGATTTGAATTACTTGTTTCATTTGTATTAAAACTATGTTACAAAATTAAACTAATCTACCCGCTCTCGAAGCCCCCAAAGGTGCTTTTTGAGCATCGGCTTACTCTTTTTAGAAGAGAGACGCCTACAGAGTGTAAAGTTACGAAGAAATTCGGAAACCAGATGTATTTGACAACATTAATTAAGTTATTATATGTCGATTTGGATATTTTTTAAGCTTATTGGAGCACTCGCCCTACTGATGTTCGGTATGAAGACCATGAGCGACAGTTTGCAGAAGATGGCAGGACCACAGCTCCGCCATGTGTTAGGAACAATGACCACCAACCGTTTGACGGGCATCCTCACGGGTACGCTCATCACCGCAGCGGTGCAGTCTTCTACAGCCACAACAGTGATGACCGTATCATTCGTTAATGCCGGTCTCCTTACCCTAGCCCAGGCTATCTCCGTTATCATGGGCTGCCAACATATGGAACCACGCTCACCGCATGGATCATGAGTGCCGGTTTCTCGTTTAACATCACAGATTTTGTATGGCCGGCGTTCTTCATCGCCATCATCCTGATTTACAGCAAGAAGCGCAAGATTATCGGCGACTTCATCTTCGGTATATCCTTTATGTTTCTCGGTTTGGGAACTTTACGCCAAACCGGTATCGACATGGATCTGGCTCATAATCAGCCGGTTCTTGAATTCTTTGCAAGTTTCGATCCTCACAGTTTCCAGACCACCATCACCTTTCTGATTATCGGTAGTATACTCACTATGTGCGTGCAGAGTTCGGCAGCCGTCATGGCGATTACGATGATACTCTGCTCTACCGGCGTATTGCCTATCTATCAAGGTATTGCGCTTGTGATGGGTGAGAATATCGGAACAACCGTAACCTCCAATGTGGCAGCGCTCACCGCCAATACCCAGGCCCGGAGAGCGGCGATGGCGCACATGGTATTCAACATCTTCGGTGTGCTTTGGATACTCTGCATATTCCACCCGTTCATCCATCTGGTTTGCGGCTGGGTAGGTTTCGACGATGCCATGGAGAAGACTGATCCTCATTTCGTAGCCAATGCAACCAAGCTATCCTTTGTGCTTGCCGCCTTCCATACCACCTTCAACCTCGCCAATACCTTTATCCTGGTATGGTTCATTCCACAGATAGAGAAGCTGGTATGCAAGATTATCCGTCCTAAGAAGAATGCCGACGAGGACGATTTCCGTCTGCGTTTCATCCAGAGCGGTATCATGAAGACTCCGGAAATCTCAGTATTGGAGGCTCAGAAGGAGATTCACTGTTTCGCCGAGCGCATCCAGCGTATGTTCGGCATGGTGAAGGAACTCCTGGGCGAGACCAACGACGATAAGTTTATCAAGCTCTATACCCGCATCGAGAAGTACGAGGGCATCTCCGACAACATGGAGATTGAGATTGCGAAGTATCTCGACCAGGTGAGTGATTCTCATCTTTCTGACGAGACGAAGGCGAAGATTCGCGCCATGCTGCGTGAGATTTCAGAGATTGAGAGTATCGGTGACAGCTGTTTCAACATCGCCCGTACCCTGAACCGCCGCATCCGTGGCAAGGAAGACTTCATTCCTTCTCAGTATGAGCACATACATCAGATGATGGAGCTTACGGATAATGCCCTCACCCAGATGAACATCACCTTGGTGGGTCATAAGGTGGATAACGATGCGAACCTCTCTTTCAACATCGAGAACGAGATCAACAACTATCGCAACCAGTTGAAGAGCCAGAACATCAACGATGTAAACAATCATCTCTACACCTACGCCATCGGTACGATGTATATGGACATCATCCAGGAGTGCGAGAAGCTCGGCGACTACGTGGTGAACGTAGTGGAGGCCCGCATGGGTGTAAGACAGCATGAAGCATAACACCTCAATTTTTTTTTTATATAATCGGGTAGGAGGTAAATGCCTCTTATGAGTAACATTTACCTCCTACCCGATTGGTGAAAGAACCGTACAGTTTATCCTTCAAGAACATTCCACTTGATGCCTCCATTCTGTCCTGCCACATAGTTGCAGAGAGGAATGCCGGGATGATTCAGGTTGGAAAGATAAAGAGGCTCATCAGCCACAAACTGGTGGCAGGTAAACGTATCCCCGGCAGCCAGTTTGCTGTTCAGCGATTCCATCACCTTGAAATTGTCATTTCCCAAATACTTGATGGTAAGAATACGGCCGGGCTGCCAGGTCAGTCTAACCAGATCATTTACGACAAGAGCATCAGCAATCAGCTTGCTCTTGATAAAGAATCGGCTGGAAGCAACAGCATCCTTACTCTCTACGAACGCATTCCAGCTGGGATATCCCACCATGCGGGAGAGCAATTCCAGATTGAACCTGCTCGGCTTGCAGGAACATGCTACATATCCCCACAGACGCTTCAACGTGCTCACCGAAACCGTTTCCTGGGTATAACCCTCTATCTGTCGGGAAAGGAAATCAAAATCCCTTGGTGAAACGATCTTTCGTCCCACCAGCGTTTCGACCTCATTCTTGAGTCTATCAAAATCTTCTTTTTTATAATCTTCCATCATTATATATTCATCTATTTGCTTTTTACAGATTGCAAAGATAAGCAATATTTGCCGTTTTTCCCACAAAAAATGTACCTTTTATTGCAATAAGCTGAAATTAAACCGTTTTGAACCAATCTACTTTCGTTCTTTTTATGTATTTTTGCAGCCAGAAAGTAAAGATTGATTTGGGAGATAAAATAAAATCTGAAAGCGTATTTATAGTCATTTGAATCATTTTCTATGAACCCAGGATATTAGAGCAGGACAGATATAACATCCCTGCGGTCTGAGATTCAAATGAATCTCAAACCATATCCTTTTAACAAAGAAATGGCATCCCCTCAAAACCAGGGAGTGCCATTTTTAATTTTATCGTTGTCATTTCTCAAACTCCACAATATAAGTAAAGTGCCCCCACGGTGAACGGCAATAAGCATCTTTGCTACCCTTAGGAACATAGAGAACAATCTTCCCAAAACTAGGAGTCTCAAAGATATCATCCATCGTCACCCTCCAGATTGCATTGCCCAACATAGGTGGTGTCTTGCTACGGAAATATATACCCTCCAGATTAGGACTGCCAGCAAAGATATGTTTCATCACATGCAACTTGGGATTATCAGGCATCACGACCCGCTTCAAGAAAGGGTGAGCAGCAAAGGCACTATCCTCCAACTCATCTATACGATAATCCATACCCTTATATTTCACGGTAGCAGGTATCTCGATGACAGAATCCCGGTCATTGGCAGCACTTACAGTAACCAAACCACCACCCCAAGACTTATACACCAGGTTGCCTACAGTAAACTGAGCAACCACATCGTATAGTATCTCTGGCTTTACCACCTTATTATATAAAACAATACCTGATGTGCCCAAAACTAAAAAAGCGAGAAGACAGTTTAAAGCTATTAGGCGACGATGAAGCGACTGAATATGCATCCTTAAAGCTAACACATTAGGATACCGATACTCTAAAGGAAGAAAACATCTCTTGACAGCCCAACGGCAAGACCATCCCAGCCGCATCTCCTTCAAGATGACTCCCAGGCTGTAGATATCATTGCGCACATCAGGCACACTCTCCTCCTGCTGCTCAGGCGAAACATACCCTTCGGTACCGGCAGGGCTCTTCAGAATGGTATAGCTATCGGCATCAGAGAGCCCGAAATCAATCAACTTGAGCGTACCTCCGTTACGGGCTATCATGATATTGGCAGGTTTCAGGTCGCGATGCACAATCTGCTGTTCGTGCACATACTCCATCACCAGCAAAAGCTGGCGGGCAATCTGCCGGCGCTCCAAACCGGAATGCTTCTGGGCAAGCCACTCATCAAGCGTCACGCCATCTATCCATTCCATCACGATACACCTACCGTATCCCTCAACTTCTTCCACCCCCTCCACCTTCACAATACCGGGATGGTCAAGACGGGCAAGAATATCATATTCCTTCTGCTGAAGCTGCAGGAAGGTAGAATCATGACACACATCAGGCTTCAACGATTTCAATATCCACCACTGACCGTTGCGCTTGGCACGGAGCAGGACATTAAAACCGCTGGTAGAGAGCTCGAAGATTTTCGTGAATCTATTCGAAACTGCATCTACAGGAGACAATATAAAACCTGAAACTTGAGTCATAGCTGCAAAGATAATACTTTCTGATGAAGAAACGAAAGAATTTAAAATAATTTTAGCATAACATGGCGGATAACTCATGAAAAAATAGTATCTTTGCAGCCAAAATTGCAATTTTATAAATAATTAATGAAGATTCTAGTAACGGGTGCGTCGGGCTTTATCGGCAGCTACATCGTGGAAGAGGCCTTAAGACAGGGCATGGAAACCTGGGCGGCAGTACGCCCTACCAGTTCCAGAAAGTATCTGCAAGACGAGCGCATCCATTTTATCAATCTCAATCTTTCTTCAGAGGAAGAGTTGGAGAAAGAACTCGCCCCGCACGAGTTCGACTATATAGTGCATGCAGCCGGCGCAACGAAGTGCCTGCATGCAGAGGACTTTTATAAGGTAAACACAGAGGGAACCAAGCATCTGGTGAACGTCCTTCTGCGCCTCCAGATGCCTATCAGGCGATTTGTCTTTGTCAGTTCGCTCAGCATCTTTGGAGCCATCCGCGAAGAGCAGCCTTATCAGGAAATCTCAGAACATGATACTCCTAAGCCAAATACTGCATACGGAAAGAGTAAGCTGGAGGCAGAACGCTATCTGGACAGCATCGGCAATAACTTCCCTTATATCATCCTCCGCCCTACAGGAGTTTATGGTCCTAGGGAGAAAGATTATTTTCTCATGGCGCAGAGCATCAAGCAACATGTTGACTTTGCTGTAGGATTCAAGCGTCAGGACATCACTTTTGTATATGTACAGGACGTGGTACAGGCTGTATTCCTGGCTCTGGATCATGGAATGAACGGCAGGAAATACTTCCTCAGCGATGGAGAAGTATATCAGTCTGCTGCCTTCAGCGACCTGATAAAAAAGGAGTTAGGCAATCCTTGGATGCTACGCATCAAGGCACCTGTCTGGGTGTTGCGCATCGTAACCTTCTTCGGAGAGTATCTCGGAAGGATGACGGGCAAGATGTCGGCCCTGAACAATGATAAGTACAACATTCTGAAACAGCGCAACTGGCGATGTGATATTGAGCCAGCCATGGATGAACTGGGCTATCATCCTCATTATCCACTGGAAAGAGGTGTGAAGCTCGCCATCAAGTGGTACAAGGATAACGGATGGCTGTAAACTAGTTAATAGTTAAAAGTTAATAGTTGATAGTTGATAACGGCTACACCGTATAGCGAGATTGCCCTATAAACTGTAAACTATAAATTATAAACTAATAAGAAGCGTGATAAAAGATTATTTCAAGATAGACAAGAACCCGAAGAAGGGACTGATGACACTGGAATGGGTCATGCTGGGATATATGGCAATCACCATTATCACCATGCTCTTTACCTATACCAAACTCGTAAACCCGGAAGCTATGCTTTGGGGACGACTGAGAGTGCTCGTCATGACCATCGCTCTTTGGGCAGTATACCGCATGATACCTTGCCGCATCACCAAGATGGTGCGCATCATTGCCCAGATGGCTTTGCTTGCCTGGTGGTATCCCGACACCTACGAAATCAACCGCATGTTCCCAAATCTCGACCATATCTTTGCAGGTTGGGAGCAGGATCTTTTCGGCTGTCAACCCGCCCTGCTCTTTGCCAAAGCCCTGCCTTGGGCTGTAGTAAGCGAACTGATGTCGATGGGCTACTTTATGTATTATCCAATGATTGCATTGGTTTCATTCTATTATTTCTTCTGCAGATATTATGAGGCTGAAAGAGCTGCATTCGTCATGCTCACCAGTTTCTTTATCTACTATCTCATCTACATCTATGTACCGGTAGCGGGTCCGACCTTCTACTTTGATGCAGTAGGGATATCAGAAATAACCAAAGGCATCTTCCCGGCTTTGGGCGATTACTTCAATACCCATACCAACTGCCTGCCGACACCGGGCTACACCGATGGAATCTTCTACCAGCTTGTAGAAGACGCCAAGAACGCCGGCGAGCGTCCTACAGCCGCTTTCCCAAGTTCGCATGTGGGCGTGAGCACCATCTGCATGCTCCTGGTCTGGCATGCCGGTAACAGAAAAATGCTATACGTGATGCTGCCATTCTACATCTTCCTGTGTCTGGCTACCGTATATATTCAGGCGCATTATCTCATCGATGCCATCGCCGGCCTCATCTCTGCCGTCGTCATCTATTTTGCATTGATGGCAGTATCGAAGGGAATGATAGAGCATCATACTCCTTCTTCGCGACAGAAATTCAGATAGTTACATATTTTAATTACAATAACATTATAAACGAATAGAATTCATCTAGAACAATGAAGAAACTATTTATTGAGACTTATGGCTGCCAGATGAACGTGGCAGACAGTGAGGTAGTTGCCTCTGTGATGCAGATGGCTGGCTACGAAATTTGTGAGAAAGAAGAAGAGGCTGATGCCATCTTCCTGAACACCTGCAGTATCCGCGAGAATGCAGAGAACAAGATTTATCATCGCCTCGACACCCTGCATGCAGAGCAGAAAAAGGGAAGAAAGGTGATTCTCGGCGTTTTGGGCTGTATGGCAGAGCGCGTGAAGGATGACCTCATCCAGAACCACTATGCCAATCTCGTTTGCGGACCAGACAGCTATCTCAACCTGCCGGATATGATTGCGCAGTGCGAGATGGGAACCAACGCCATCAACATCGAACTCTCTAAGACCGAGACTTACCGTGACATCGTACCTCAGCGCATCGGTGGCAACAGAGTGAGCGGTTTCGTAAGCATCATGCGTGGTTGCAACAACTTCTGCCACTACTGCATCGTGCCTTATACCCGTGGACGTGAGCGCAGCCGCGATGCTGAGAGCATCCTGCGTGAGGTTCGCGATTTGCAGCAGCGTGGCTTCAAGGAGGTTACCCTGCTGGGACAGAATGTAAACAGTTATGGTCTCTCGCCATCGGGCAAGCGCGAGGAAGGCAGTCTTTCCTTTGCCGAGCTCCTCCACATGGTAGCCCAGGCTGTACCGGATATGCGAGTGCGCTTCACCACCTCTAACCCAGAGGATATGACCGAGGACATCCTCCACGCCATTGCCGAAGAGCCAAACCTCTGCAAGCACATCCACTTCCCTGCACAGAGCGGAAGCAACAAGATTTTGAAGCTGATGAACCGCAAATACACCCGTGAGGAGTATCTGCAGCGCATCGCCGATATCAAGCGCATCATTCCAGGCTGCGGCATCACCACCGACATCTTCGTGGGTTATCACGACGAGACCGAGGAAGACCATCAGGAAACCCTCTCGCTGGTGAAGGAAGTAGGATTCGACAGCGCCTTCATGTTCAAGTATTCAGAGCGCCCGGGCACCTACGCAGCCAAGCACCTGCCAGACAACGTTTCTGAGGAAACCAAGATAGCCCGCCTCAACGAACTTATCAAGTTGCAAACCGAGGTGAGCGCCGAACAGAACAAGAAGGATGAGGGCAAGGTATTCACCATCCTCATCGAGAACTTCAGCAAGCGTAGCCGCGAGCAGATGATGGGTCGAACAGAACAGAACAAGGCGGTTGTCATCGATAAGGGCAACCACCACATCGGAGAGTTCGTGAAGGTTCGCATCACCGGTTCTACCTCTGCTACTCTCTTCGGAGAAGAAGTAAAGGAGTAAAACCAAACTCTTCAGAACAGCTTTTTCTGAATAAAAAGACTCTTCTGAAAGAAAAAACAGAATATAAACAAGAAAAACCGCCAAAAGTTTGGCGGTTTTCTTAAAAAGCACTATATTTGCACCTATGAAGGAATTCTTGCAAATTTTACGCCGATTCGTCCCTCCATACAAAAAGTATCTGGGACAGTCAATCCTGTTCAATATCCTGTCTGCGGTATTGAACATCTTTTCGTTTGCAGCCTTGATACCAATCCTGCAAATCCTGTTCAAAGTAGATGGTGGTATCCGTGTCAACGAGTATATGCACTGGAATGGAGATTGGGGTAGCATCAAGGAGGTTGCAACCAATAACCTGTATTATTATATTCAGGAGTTTATTGTTGTCCATAGTGCATCAACAGCCCTTTTGGTCATCGGCATATTCCTAGCCTTCATGACATTCCTCAAGACGGGAGCCTATTTCCTCTCGTCAGCCACCATCATACCTATTCGTACAGGTATCGTAAGAGACATCCGCAACCAGATTTACCAGAAGATAAACAGTCTCTCGCTCGGTTTCTTCAGCGAGGAGCGCAAGGGAGATATCATTGCCCGCATGAGCGGTGATGTGCAGGAAGTGGAGAACAGCATCATGTCGTCGCTCGACATGCTCTTCAAGAACCCTATCCTGATTCTCTTCTATTTCGTTACACTGATCTGCATCAGTTGGCAGCTCACCCTCTTCACCATTCTCTTTGTACCACCTTTCGGCTGGTTCATGGGAGTAGTGGGCAAGAAACTGAAGGCACACAGTATCGAGGCACAGGCACTTTGGAGCGACACGATGAGTATGGTAGAAGAAACCCTGGGCGGCTTGCGCATCATCAAGGCGTTCTGTGCAGAAGAAAAGATGAACAAGCGTTTCAATCAGGTTAACAGCAGCTACCGCGACAACATCATGCGCGTAAATATCCGCCAGCAGATGGCACACCCGATGAGTGAGTTCCTGGGAACCATCCTCATCGTAGTGGTATTGTGGTTTGGCGGTATCCTGGTTCTGGATTATGGTAGAATCGACGGTCCTACCATCATCTTCTATCTCGTGATGCTCTACAGCATCATCAACCCACTGAAGGAATTCTCCAAGGCGAGTTACAATATCCCAAAGGGATTGGCAAGTATGGAGCGTATCGACAAGATTCTGCAGGCTGAGGTGGAAATCAAGGATAAGGAGAACCCTGAGCATATCAGCAGCTTCGAACATCAGATAGAGTTCCGCCATGTTTCCTTTGCCTATACCGACCATCAGAATGATGAACTGGTTTACGTGCTGAAGGATATCAACCTGGTGATTCCTAAGGGAAAGACCATCGCACTTGTGGGTCAGAGCGGTAGCGGAAAGAGTACGATGCTCGACCTGATTCCTCGCTACTACGATGTACAGGAGGGCGAAGTGCTCATCGACGGTATCAACGTGAAGGACCTCTGCGTGCACGATCTCCGACAGCTGATAGGTAATGTAAACCAGGAGGCTATTCTCTTCAATGCAAGCTTCAAGGACAACATCCGATTCGGCAAGACCGATGCTACGGATGAAGAAATAGCCAATGCAGCTAAGATAGCCAATGCTTACGAGTTTATTACCAAGTCGGAGCATGGTTTCGATACAAATATCGGAGACCGAGGCGGCAGACTTTCCGGTGGCCAGCGCCAGCGTGTCAGCATCGCCCGTGCCATCCTCAAGAATCCTCCTATCCTCATCCTCGATGAAGCGACATCAGCCCTCGACACCGAGAGCGAGCGCCTGGTACAGGATGCCTTGGAGAAACTGATGAAAACCCGTACCACCGTGGCTGTGGCTCACCGATTGAGTACCATCAAGCATGCCGATGAAATCTGCGTATTGCACGAGGGTAAGATTGTGGAGCGCGGTACCCACGATGAACTGATTAGAAAAGACGGATATTACAAGAAGTTGCATGATATGCAGCAGGTGTAATTGAGTAAATAGTTAATAGTTAAGAATTTATAGTTTTACAGATGGTTAAGATTGTTTATGCATTCTTTTATGCAATATCGCTGCTGCCTTTCAGGCTGCTCTATTGCATTGCCGACTTCGAGTACTTCATGATGTATTACGTCATCAAGTACCGCAGAGGTATTGCGCGTAAGAATCTCACCAGCTCTTTTCCCGAGAAATCAGAAGAAGAGATTATCGACATTGAGAAGAAGTTCTATCGCTGGTTCAGCGATTACTTCTTCGAGGCTGTCAAACTGCTCAGCATCAGTGACAAGGAGTTGCGCCAGCGATTCCAGGTCATCAACAGCGAGGAAGTGGAGCAATGTTTCCAGGAAGGTCAGAACGTGGCAGCTATCCTGGGCCATTACTGCAACTGGGAGTGGCTCTCATGCGTGGGTATCGAACTGCCCAAGTCACGCAAGATAGGCCTCATCTATCACCCTCTGCGTAACCATGCCTTCGACGAGCTCTTCAAGCGCATCCGTTCTCACGAGGAGAATGGCGTGGTGGTGCCCAAGAAAGAAATCCTCCGCTATCTGGTGGATTACAAGCGCAAGGGCATCATGAGCATCTTCGGCTACATCAGCGACCAGGGTCCCAAGTGGGAGAACATCCACCTGTGGCTTCCTTTCCTCAACCATCCCGAAACCCCGGTGTTTACGGGCGGCGAGAGAATCATGAGAAAGATGAACGATGCCGTGTTCTATGTAGAGATGTCGCGCCCTAAGCGAGGCTACTACACGGCAACCTACAAGCTCATCACCCGTGAGCCCAACACCCTGCCGGAGCACGAGATTACCCGTCGCTTCTTCCAGATGCTGGAAGCCACCATCCGCAAGAATCCACCTTATTATTTATGGACGCATAACAGATGGAAGCGAACCAGGGAGGAGTTTGACAAGCGATATGAAGTGGTGAAGGGGAAAGTTGTACCGAGAGAATAGAGTTGTTCCAAGAGAAATAGAGTTTATCTTAATAATAGAAAGGGTTACAAGATGATAGAAGCAAAAAGAGTACCTTATGGAGTCTCTGATTTCCTGAGAGTTATCAGAGAAAATCAGTATTACGTAGATAAGACTATGTATATTCCGTTGTTGGAGGCTCAACCCGACAACCTGATATTCATTCGCCCTCGCCGCTTCGGCAAGAGCCTGTTCCTCAGTATGCTCGAAGCTTACTATGACTGCAAGATAAAAGACCAGTTCCAGGAAATCTTCGGAGGTCTCTGGATTGGCAGTCAGCCTACCCCTCTACAGGGTAAGTATCAGGTACTGACACTCGATTTCTCACAAGTAGGAGGAAACATCGACAATCTGGAGGAACGCTTCAATTCGTATTGCAATATCTGCTTTGACGCTTTCATCAACAGATATGCACAATTCTATGATGAAGCAACCAGAAAGACCGTTCTTGCAGAGGATGTAGCATCCAACAAGCTTGCTACTATCCAAAAATACGCAAAAGAACACAATTATCAGCTTTATCTCATCATCGATGAATACGACAACTTCACCAACACCGTGCTCAATGAACAGGGTGAAAAAGTGTATCATGCGATGACGCATGCCAGCGGTTTCTACCGCGACTACTTCAAGAAGTTCAAGGGTTCATTCGCCAAGATATTCATGATGGGTGTAAGCCCTGTAACACTAGACGATGTTACCAGTGGCTTCAACATCGGCTGGCATATCTCAACCAAGCCCGAGTTTGACAAGATGCTGGGCTTCAGCACAGAAGATGTACGAGCCATGTTTACCCGTTATCGCGATGCGGGACAGATTCCGGCAGATAGCGATATCGAGGCAATAATAGAAGAGATTAAGCCGTGGTATGACAATTATTGCTTCTCAGAGGCATGCTTAAACAGTAAGGTCAGGGTTTTCAATTGCGATATGGTGTTATATTATCTCCGTAATTACATGGACGATGGTAAAGCCCCTAAGCAGATGATAGACCCAAACACGAAAACCGACTACAACAAGATGAAGCGACTGCTCCAACTCGACAAGCTAGACGGCAACCGCAAGGGCATCATCCGCAGGATTACGGAGGAAGGCAGCATCGTATCGAATCTATACGAAACCTTCCCTGCCAGTGAAATCGTGAAGCCGGAATACTTCCCAAGCCTGCTGTTCTATTACGGCATGCTTACCATCAAGGATACTTTCGGCGACCAGTTGCTCTTGGGAATCCCGAACAACAATGTCCGCCGTCAATATTATGGCTATCTGCAGGAGCAATATCAGGAAATCAACCATATCAACCTGAATGAGTTTGGTTATATGCTCACCTGCATGGCGTTCTATGGAAAATGGGAAGATGTCTTGGGCTTTATGTCGAAGGCTTACGCCGAAGTGGCATCAGTAAGAGATGGCATCGAAGCCGAGCGCAACCTGCAAGGTTTCTTTATGGCATATCTCTACCTGAGCAGCTATTACATTACGGCTCCCGAGCTTGAATTAAATCACGGCTATTGTGATTTCTTCCTCTTGCCCGACCTGACTCACTATCCTACCAAGCATAGCTATATCATCGAACTGAAGATGTTGCCAGCCAAGGATTTTGAGGCAAAAGCCGAGGCACAATGGCAGGAAGCAGTAGAACAGATCAATCGTTATGCCGCAGCACCAAGAATAGAAGTCTTGCGCCAAGGCACGACATTGCATAAAATCATCATCCAGTTTGCTGGATGGGAAATGAAACGAATGGAAGAAGTATAAACATTCATATTTAACTATAAGAATGAGAAAGATTAAGATAAATCCTAAATACGAATATCTGAGAGCCTTTATCGAGAGCATCCCTGATATTTTCGAGAAGGAAGGTCGTGAGATATATAATAAGCGCAGCCTCATCAAGGTGCTAACAGCACCAGATGGAACACTGGTTAACGTAAAGCGCTTTCATATACCACATGGTCTCAATAAATTCGTCTATTCTTGGAATATCAGGAAGTCAAAAGGTCAACGGGCATTCGAATATCCTATGATTCTGAAAAGAAAAGGAATCAATACTCCTGAACCTTTAGCCCTCATTGAAGAGCGTAACTTTCTGAATCTCTTAGGATATAGCTATCTTATCACCATCCAGTGTGACTATGCTCATACCCTCTATGAGATGGCAGATGCTAAACCGGAAGAATATAAATATCTGGCAAAAGCTTTAGCCCATTTCGCTGCAGACATTCATCTACATGAAATCCTCCATAAGGACTTTACACCAGGCAATATTCTCTGGAAACAAGATGAAGAAGGCTTCCATTTCATGCTGGTAGATATCAACAGAATGGATTTCGGACCAGTAAGTGAGAAGAAAGGACTTTATAATCTCAGAAGATTCTGGGGTCCCAAAGAATTCACCCGTATCTTAGTAAGCGAATATGCCTTGCTGCGTAACAGAGATACCGACAAGGCTGTAGCCTATGTGATGAAAGAACGGGCTAGGTTCTGGACCAAATATGGAAAGAAGCACGAAATTCCATTTCAGCTAGAATTATAGTTCAAACTCATCTTTGTACATTTCACATATAAACTATTGAATATGGAACAAAAAAGACTCTGTTATATTAGCCGCAACTATTATAATCTGACAAGTGCCGGCAATAAAGCAAAAACAGACAACGAGGATACGCTTGCAGAAATGGGAGCCATCAATCTTGGCTTACCACGCACAATCAGGAATAGCAAGATATTGGCTTTCTTCCTAGACTTAATAGGCGTCATCCGTGCCTGTATCTTACTCCAGAAAGACGATGTGCTGTTCTTGCAATATCCTGTAAAAAAGTACTTTTCGTTTCTCTGCCATATAGCCCAACTGAAAGGAGCCAGAACGGTTTCTCTGATTCACGACCTCGGCTCTTTCCGCAGAAAGAAGCTCACCATCCAGAAAGAGATAAACCGTCTTTCGAATAGTGACTATATCATCGCATCAAACGATAAGATGAAAGGATGGCTCAAAGAGCATGGGTTACAGAAGCCAGTTGGTGCCCTGGGCTTATTCGACTATCGTTCTGCATCAAGATGCTCGGAAGAGGTAACAGAAAGAGAACAGATAAAGGTGGTTTATGCCGGAGCCTTGAGCATGAAGAAGAATTCATTCCTGATAGAACTTTCCAAGACATTGAGCCATTGGCAATTACTGGTTTGTGGAAACAAAGAAGGTCTGCAAGGTTTGCAAAACAATCCTCAGATTACTTACCAAGGGTTTGTACCGTCAGAGGAATTTATCAAGCACATAGATGCCGACTTCGGACTGGTATGGGACGGCGATTCTCTTGACGGATGCTCGGGAGAATACGGGCAATACCTGAAATGGAATTCTCCTCATAAGGTATCCTTCTACCTCCGTGCCGGTTTGCCGCTCATCATCTGGAAAGAAGCTGCCGTAGCTCTTATCATCGAAGAAGCTGGAGCAGGTATAACCATCTGTTCGCTGGAAGAGCTGGATGACAAACTTGCCAATCTTACCCCGGAACAGAAAAAGGAGATGAAAAAGCAAGCGGTAAATTTGGCTCAGAAGCTGAACAAAGGCAGATTCCTTCAAGACGCTTTTCGCTCGCTATAATATTGCAGATATAAACTTAGTTTTCAGCAAGATAGAGGAGATACAATCTTAAAAATATATTAAACTGACACTTCACAAGCAAGTTCTGTACACTCAGTACATTTCTTCTAAAAAGACAAAGATATGATTCATATAGCTTGTAACATAGATGATAATTACATCATGCAATGTTGTACTACTTTAGTTTCTGTCATGTACAATAACAGAAATGAACAGATAACATTCCATATCATTGCTGAGTTTCTCAGCAATGAGGCCAAAAGTATGCTTACAGAAGAAGTAGAAAAATACAATCAGCAAATACACTTTTATGCTTACAATCTAAACATGAATCTTTCATCGTTCAAAAGCGCCCACATATCGCTTGCAGCCTACCTGCGTCTTTTCGTGGCAGATATTCTACCTGTAGAGATACATAAAATTCTATATCTGGACTGCGATCTCATCATAAACGATTCTATAAAAGATTTGTGGGAGACAGATGTTACATCATACGCCGTAGCTGCAGTAGAAGACATGTGGAGCGGAAAAGCAAACAACTACACCCGGCTCGAATACCCTCAGGAAGATACCTATTTCAACTCGGGAGTACTCATCATCAATTTGGATTACTGGAGAAATGCCCATCTGAGTAAAGCCAGTTTGGAATTTGCAGAAAAATATGCAGAAAAGCTAATCTTCAACGATCAGGACATACTCAACGGACTTCTGCATGACAGAAAACTCCTGATACCCTTCAGATGGAACATACAAGATGGCTTTCTAAGAAAAAGAAGACATCTTCGCCAGCAAGCCATACCGAAACTGATAGAGGAATTAAAACATCCTGTCATCATACATTTCACAGGCCACAGAAAACCATGGCTCCATATATGCCAAAGTCCGTATCAAAAGCTATTCTTCAAATACCTGGACATGACAAGATGGAAGGGTATCCGACCTCAGACGCCATGGTCGTGGAAGCTCAAGACACTTATCGATAGTATATTATATGCAATGCACTTAAAAGTTCAAAAATACGATTATAAAAATATTCAAGCATTATGAATTGTGAATTAAGCATCATCGTTCCCGTTTATAATACAGCACAATATTTGCCTCAATGCATAGAGTCTATTCTAAAACAATCATTCAAGAACTGGGAACTAATTCTTATAGATGACGGCTCAACAGACGGCTCGGCTGAAATATGTGAAGAATGGGCTCAAAAGGATGCTAGAATCAAAGTCATCCACAAAGTTAATTCCGGACAGGCAGATAGCAGAAACCAAGCTCTTGAAATCTGTCAGGGAGCCTATATTGGCTTTGTTGACAGCGATGACTGGATTGAAGAATCTATGTATGAAGTCTTGATGAATGACTTAAAGACTACCAATTCAGACATTGCTATCTGTAATCATTACGACGAAAGTAAGAACAAGACTCTTTGCAAAAATGTTTCAGACAAGAGATATATCTTAAAGAACCAAGAAATACAGGAGTTTGTCATTAAGGATAAAATCAAGAGCTATATCTGGCAAATGCTCTTCAAACGAGAATTGCTCAACAAGCCGATGCCAACTTCTAAGAATTACGAAGACTATAGCATTCTGCCACATTGGTTCGAAAATGCCAAACAGGTGGTCTATACTTACCAGCCGCTGTATCATTACCGGCTTCGAAAAAGCAGCATCGTCCACGATTTATCTCTCAACAGATATTATGAATTCTTTAAGGCTGAAATATCAAGATATAATTATTACAAGCGCTCTCCTTTCCGCAAGATTGCCAAAAGAATGGTAGTAAAGCGAGGTATCAAAGCGGCTAAATACGTATCAAGAAACCAAACTTCTCTATCGAAGCAGAAAGAAATCAAGGCCATGGTAAGCAGAATATCCAAGGACCTCAAGGCCTTTTCTCTAATCGGTATAGAGAAAAAGAGTTTCAAGGAACGCGTTTTGCTTTATCTCTTGTTAAAACACCCTAATAAATTCATATTGTATCAACGAATGATGGACAAACTGATGTTCTACAAACATTCTAATTTAGATTTATACGAATAATGAAAAAGAAAGTCTCAGTCATAACAGTCAACTATAATAATCTGAAGGGTTTGGAAAGAACAATCTCTTCAGTGCTTTTGCAATCATTCAGCGATTTTGAATACATCATCGTTGATGGTGGGTCATCAGATGGCAGCAAGGAATATATAGAATCTAAGCAAGAATATATCAATCAATGGGTTAGTGAAAAAGATCATGGGGTATATAATGCCATGAATAAAGCCATAAGAATGGCACAAGGCGAATATTGTATCTTCATGAATTCGGGCGATCATTTCTTTTCTTCACAATCTTTGGAGAATGCTGCCAAGATGCTCAATGGCTCAGACTACTACGTGGGAGAAACCATTATCATAGACTGCAAACTGGCTTCACTCTGCCTTCCACCACAGAACATGTCGTTCCGATTTATCAGAGATAAAGTTCTGCAGCATCAATCTACATTTACAAGGACTCAGTTGCTAAAGGAGCACCCCTACAATGAAAATCTGAAAATCGTATCAGATTGGGCACACTTTCTGGAAAACTGGTATTTCAAAAAATGTTCATACCAAGCTATTAACTCTATTGTTGCTGTATATTATACTGATGGCATCTCTTTTACAAATGGTGACTTGTTGAAAAAGGAAAGAAAAGAGGTGTTCTCCGAGTTATTTGGAAGCACCAGCAAGTTGCCTCACATAAAAGAGACTGCAGAAGAAAAGAAAGAACGCATCAATGATGATTTTGCATTCAAACTGAAAAAAGCTCTGAAGATGAAACCAGTATCACGCGACTGGAAAATCCTACGTACAGGCTTTAAATTTTTATGGAAAGATTTGTCTATTAAATAGGGTGTCCAGTTCCATGTTCTCGTTTTTGATTATGTTTTAGCAACTTAGCACACTGTAAATCAGTAAATTAAGCACAAAATATAAGACAAATTTAACTATCAAAAAGTCTGATGTAGATTCGCACAAGATTATAGTTTATTTAGCGAATGATTATCAATGACTTAGATGGTTATTACATTGTTTTTGATACTAAAAACTGGAACACAGAACTGGACACCCTATCTATTAAATCAAAGTAAGATGAAAGTATTATATGACAGTCAAGCCTTCGATATGCAAACGCATGGAGGCGTATCACGTTGTTTTGCCGAATTATATTCCCACTTGCCTCAAGACATTGAAGCAAGCCTCAGCGTCATGGAATCTGCCAATGTTTACCTCAAAACATTAGGAAGTAAACCAGATGGAGAATTATATCATAACTTTCTCTGGAAGAAAGATACTGCAATAAAGAAAATGCTATATAAGTTCTATTATAATGCAAAATTCGGAGAATATTCACGATTAGATCGTACTCCAAGAATCAATAGATACAAGTCTGTCTGCGACATCAAGTCTAAAGATTTCGATTTGTTTCATCCAACTTTCTTTGACCCTTACTTCCTCAAGTACATAGGCAGTAAGCCTTATGTTGTCACGGTACATGATATGATACCCGAACAGTACAATCAGTATTATGACCATAATGACTATCAGATTCTGCAAAAACATCTTGTCATACCAAAAGCAAATCACATCATTGCAGTCAGCCAACAGACAAAAAGGGATTTATGCCGTATCATGAATATCAAGGAAGAGCAGGTGAGCGTAGTTTATCATGGAGCAGACGAAACTCCTTATACGCCAAACGAAAACAACAGACATCCATTTGAATATATACTTTTCGTTGGCGAACGTCACTTTTATAAAAACTTTGATTTCTTTGCCAAGCAATGTGTACCTATTTTAAAAAGACACAAGGAACTGAAGGTAGTATGCACAGGAAAGCCTTTCAATGAGACTGAAAAAAGTATGTTTAAATCATGGGAAATGGAAGATAGATTCATACATGAGTTTATCAAAACAGATCAAGAAATGCTAGACTTATACCACTATGCCCTGGCATTCGTTTACCCATCATCATACGAAGGGTTCGGACTCCCGATTCTTGAGGCTTACAAAGCAGAATGCCCTGTTTTACTCAATCTCATGCCAGTTGTTTTCCGGAAATCGCAGAAGACGCAGCAGTTTACTTCCACATGGATGAAAAGAGAACTGATTTCGAAGAACAGTTTGAAACTTTCTACTATCTAGACGGGATAGAGAAAAAGAAACTCATAGAAAAGCAGAATGAAAGACTAAAACATTTTTCATGGAAAAAATCTGCGTTGGAGTTGGCTAATATTTATAAACATATCAATTAGCAAGTATGAAGAAATATGATTATCTCATAGTTGGCTCCGGACTCTTCGGAGCCACATTCGCCCATTTGGCTCATAAACAAGGAAAAACTTGTCTGGTGATAGATAAGCGACCACATCTCGGTGGCAATATCTATTGCGAAAACATAGAGGGCATCAACGTACATAAGTATGGTGCCCACATCTTCCATACCTCCAACAAAGAGGTGTGGAACTTCGTCAACTCTATCGTTGAGTTCAACCGCTACACCAACTCGCCTGTGGCAAACTACAAAGGCAAACTCTATAATCTGCCTTTCAATATGAATACCTTCTATCAGATGTGGGGCGTAACCACACCAGCAGAAGCACAGGCTAAAATTGATGAGCAGAAGGCAGAAGCCGTGGCTAAAATGAAGGCCGATGGTGTAAGTGAGCCTCGCAATCTGGAGGAACAGGCTCAGGTGCTCATCGGTAAAGATATCTACGAGCGTCTCATCAAGGGATATACCGAGAAGCAATGGGGACGAAAGTGTACAGACTTGCCAGCCTTCATCATCAAGCGACTGCCGGTACGCCTCATCTTCGACAATAATTACTTCAATGACAAATATCAGGGAATCCCTATGGGGGGATACAACAAACTCATCGATGGTTTACTTGAGGGGGCAGATACAAAGGTATCAGTTGACTTCTTTAAAGACGAGATAGAACTCCCAAACGGCAACAAGGGGGTGCTGAAAGATCATTGGAAAGAACTTGCCTCTAAGCTGGTTTTCACAGGCAAGATAGATGAGTTCTACAACTATCAGTTTGGTAAGCTCAACTATCGCACTGTCCGTTTTGAGCAGGAAACCATCGACTGCCCTAACTATCAAGGTAATGCCGTGGTAAACTATACTGAGCGCGAAGTGCCATATACCCGAGTGATTGAGCACAAGCATTTCGAAATGTTCGGAGCAGAAGTCTATGAGACCCCGAAGACGGTTATCTCCAAGGAATATTCCACCGAATGGAAAGATGGCATGGAACCATACTATCCGGTAAACGACAAGGAGAATTCTGAACTGTATGCACAATACAAGAACCTGGCAGACCAGGAAGAAGATGTAATTTTTGGCGGCCGCCTTGCCGAATACAAGTATTATGACATGGCTCCTATCATAGAGAAAGCATTGGCTATGTTCAAATAAAGCTATTCTGTAAAGCCCCTTCTATATTCGGAATATATTGGCTCAGGAGAGGTTGCCCATAGATGGATAACCTCTCCTGAGCTACTTTAGTATTATAGAGAAAACCATATTGACTACAACGTCCAAAGGAACGAAAAGATTTTTCTCTTATTTTTCTTCTGATACATTTTGAGGAGTTAAATAATCCTTTGTCATCATCTCGTAAACGAGCTTAAACCATATCAGCACGCAAGGCAATGCCTTCAAGGCGTAAGGCTGCACGTAGTTCTTGCGGATGAAAGCAGGGAAAAGATCGGATGGCGACATGCTCGTCAGAATGAAGGCAAACACCAGCAGCGCAACGTCCCAGCAGCGATTGATTCTGCATTTTGGAAAACATATTCTCCATGTTCTTGCCCGCAAGGCTGACGTGCCACTCCTTATACTGGTCGATGATATACTCAGGACTGGTTATCGCCATAGGCAGGACAAAGAACAGGGCTGCCCATCCTATCAGTGCAGCTACAAACTTAACCTTGTGCTTGGAAAAGAATGCCAGCCCTACGATGCCATAAAGCTTCACAAAGGTTCCTATCATGATAAAGCAGGCTGCCGTAATATCTTTCTCTATGCAATAGAACGATGCGATGATGATGGCGGCAATGATGACGTTAAACTGACTCATAAACAATGCCGTGAGCAACTCATGGGCACAGAACCAATAGCAGAAATCTGCTTGCCCTAACGCAACGGTAGTTTGCGTATGGCAACAAACAGAGCCAGCGCCATCAACACTTGCCAGAAAAATAATCCCAGCGGATGGGGCAACACGGCAAAAGGTGCGATGATGATGCTGAAGAACGGACCATAGTGGTTCGAATCGAAAAACTCCAAAGGATACTGGGCATACAATGAAGTCTGATTCCAAGCATGCCAGAAATCATACTTGAATATCAAGAAGTTATTGCACTTGTGAATCTTGATCAATGCAGACCCACACCTAGAATCAACCAGAGCCCCAGCAAGGTGCGAGGGTCGCTGAAGAAAGGGCGACCGAAAAAGTGCCTGATACCTGCTAGCCACTGGCTATTCTCCATTTTTGTACTATCCATTCTATCTGTCTTGCTATGAATTACTTTATTTAGAGGGCAAAATTACGCAAATTCCACGTAATTAGCAAATAAATCCATATTTATTTTGAGAAATCAGTTTTTTAATATACCTTTGTCCCAATAATTAAAGAAAAAACAAAATGATGAACATAGGATTCTATGCAAAGAGAGCGGCGCAAAACCGCACAGGACTGGGCAACTACAGCCGATTCGTGATTAGAATACTGTCGGAGCAATTCTTACCATCTGTATACCCCTAAGCCTCATCGCATGCCCTATCTCGGAGAGATACCCACGCTGAAGAAGCTCTCCCTGCATTTTCCACCCAAAGGTATCTGGAGCAAGATACGGTCCATCTGGCGTGTATGGGGAATGACCCACGACATCCAGCAGGATGGCATCAACATCTTCCATGGCCTCAGCAACGAACTGCCGCTCAACATCGGCACACCCCAACAACGTGAGACAAAGCTGGGAGAAGACAGATGCAAATACCTAGTTACTATCCACGACCTCATCTTTATCCACACCCCACAGTATTATCACTGGATAGACCGAAAGATATACAACTATAAGTTTCGACGTGCCTGCCAGTGCGCCGACCGCGTGATAGCCGTAAGCGAATATACCAAGCAGGAAATCATGCACTACTATCACACCCCAGAGGAAAAGATAGACGTGGTGTACCAAGGCTGCGACCCTGTCTTTGCCCAAGACATTGAGTCCAGCAAACAGGAAGAGGTAAAGCAAAAATACCAACTGCCCGACCAATATGTGCTCTACGTAGGAAGCATCGAGGAGCGCAAGAACCTGATGCTGGTGGCAAAGGCTATGGCAGAAATCAACCAAATGGCAAAAGCCAATGAGGAAAAGTGCAATATAGCCAAAATCCATGTGGTGGCTGTAGGCAGAAGAACCCCTTATGTAGACGAGATACAAGCCTACCTCAAGGAGCAAAGCATTGAGCATCTTTTCCACTTCCATCATCAGGTACCTTACGAAGACCTACCATCCTTCTATAAGCTGGCACGCAGTTTTACCTATCCTTCTCGCATCGAGGGATTTCGGCATCCCCTTGCTCGAAGCCATCACAAGTGGCATACCTACCATCGGATGCACAGGGTCTTGCCTGGAAGAGGCAGGAGGACCTGGCGGAATCTATGTGAATCCCGATGATGCCCAAAGTATGGCAGAAGCCATCGTGCGCACTTGTACCGATGAGCAACTGCGCCAAGACATGATAAAAGCCGGCAAGACTTATGCCCTCAACTTTACAGACGAGAAACTAGCCTGCGACTTAATGAACACATACGAAAAGTTATAAGGGGGCACCTGCAAAAGCGTGTGGATGCAGGTGATCCCAATTATGTTTAGTACCTTTGCACCTATACACAATATAAGCTTTAACATTTATTGTTTATCTTGCATGCAAGATTATGGCAATAAGGATGTTATAATATAGAGAAAGTAAGAAGTAAAGAAAGAACAAGAAGTAAAAGAAAATAATATAAAAGGATAAAAGCAGTTATGAATAAGAAGCAATTGAAAATTGTAACAGGAGTAGCTATTGCTGTTCTAATCATATCCATCATTCCCATGTTATGGATAAGCCAGTATCTTCATCCATTTGCGGATGATTATGTCTTCGGTGCAGAAGTATATAAGATTTGGAATGAGACCCATTCATTTCCGGCTTGCGTTCAGACAGCCTGGAATGTAGCTATGACGATGTATCATACATGGCAGGGCACCTATTCCGCCTGCTTTCTCATGGCTCTACAACCAGGAGTATTCGGCCAATATTGGCTTGGAACATTCATCTTGATTTTCAGTTTGGTGACCTCCACTTACACTTTATTATATATGGTTATGCGAAAATTACTCCATTCGTCCAGATTGGAATATCTCTTCGTATCTACCCTCTTCGTTCTGATGACCATCCAGTTTACATGGTCATACTACGATGCATTCTATTGGTATAACGGGGCGATGTACTACACTTTATTCTATAGCATGTCTCTGTTTTTAGCATCTCTGCTCATAGGATATCAATTAAGTAGTTCCAAGTTCAAGAAAGCCCTTATCGGAGGGGCGTCCATCGTTCTATCCATCATCATTGCCGGCGGAAACTTCGTGTCAGGACTTGGCATGGGAGCGATTCTGTTTGCAGCCATTCTCATCATGAAGATGGAACAAAGAAAATGGCCACGTTTATATATTACTATTCTCACCATCTATGGCATCGCCTTCCTTTTCAGCGTGTTGGCTCCTGGTAATGCGTTCAGACAAGTTACCATAGAAAGCAAGCCAAATGTTGTCGTTGCATTCTTCATGGCAATAGGAAAGAGCTTCGAGTTCTTATCAGAATCCATCAATATCGCTCAAATTCTGATGTTGGTGCTTCTTAGCCCTACCCTTGTCAAGGCGGCAAGTAGCTCGAGATTCAAGTTCTCTCACCCTTGGCTATGCATCCTGATTACCGTTACGCTTTACAGTTCATTCTTCTTCGCCCACAGCTATGCCATGGGAACAAGAGGACCGGGCAGAGTACAGAACATCTATTCGTATATACACCTGTGGCTCATCTGCATCAATATTTATTATCTTTCTGGAGCTGTTCTGAGAAAGGCTGAGGCAAAAGCGCCATTAAGCTCTGCCATTATAGATTTAGTAACGGCATCTAAGAAGAAATATGCCAACTCGCTGCAGTATGCGCCATATTGTGCCATTGTCATCTTGATATTATCCGTAAGTCTCAAGGAAAGGACAACCAACAGAACCGTTTCACTTATGTTGAAAGGAACTGCCGTGAAATTTGACAAGGAAATGAACGAGCGTGAACTGGCATTGAAGACGAATACCCAAAGTGCCATAACATTGAAGCCTCTTACGGTAAAAATGCCTTCGGATGCATTCAATGACATCATGATTTATCCAGGATATTGGATCAATCAGGGAATTGCCCGATACTACGGTAAAGATAAGATTGTTGCCTCACCAGCCGCAAACATGCAGGAATCTCCAACCATGCTTCTTGCACGTTGCAAAAGAGACATAGGACCAGGTAATTTGAAATTTGTATATATAAAATAATTGAACTCTTGCAAGTAAATTCCACACGCCTGAAAGGGCGTGTGGAATTTACTTGCAAGAGTTTAGCACTTATAGCTCAGGCTTAAACTTGAGAAGTTGCTTATGGCTTAAACTTAATTCGTTTCCTATAACTCCAGTTTAAACTTAATAGGATGCTTCTTGCCATAGCGGGTCCAGAACTTGGCGCGTTCCTTCATCACATAATCTACAGCCTCATCCACGCTGTAATCTCTTACCTTGGCATATTCAGAGACCAGGATTCGGATGAATTCCTTAGGTCCCCAGAACTTTCGGAGATTATAGAGTCCTTCCTTGACGCTGATTTCTCCAAACTTCATGCGGTTGATATCCACGATGATGAAATGGAAGCCTTCATCATCCTGTTTCCACAACACGTTGCCTGGCGTAAAATCCTTATGCAGGATTTTCTTATTATGCATATCAGCAGCAAAATGCGCCAGCGCCTTAGCCAGTTTCTCGTAGGTGCCAGGGACTGCATCGCCCACTTCGTAAAGCGTATGCAGGTTGTCACACTGCAGGGTGATGAGATAGGTATATCCCAAAAGCCCGATGGCATTACGCTCTTCGATAAGGGCAATAGGTGTAGGGGTTCCAATGCCTTTCTTCTCCAATATCATCGGATATTCGAAGGCACGCTCTCCCTTAGGCTTTCTGATGCCTAGGGAATAAATCAGTCTGTTGGGTCCCTTTGGCGCATGATAGCGCTTCACATTAATAACAGTTCCATCAGGAACTTCCATCACCTTAATAAGATTGCGACCCGTGTAAATCACACGTCCTTCCTTCTCGAACACATCCGGGATGCGTTCGATGAAACTTCTCATCTCTTCGTATTTTGGATTTATCTTTATCTTCATTTGTTTACTATACTTTTATATTTTTGCCTAGGATGCTTTGGAACTCCAGGGAACATCATTTCCAAACTCTTCTCTTGAGCCACAACGCCAAGATGGGGTCACTCATTTCCAGATGCTTAGGAGCAGGAATCGTAATCAGATCTTTCACCATCAAGGATTTCTTGAGGCGGGTTACATTGGCGGCAGTACCCAGACGATAGGTTTCCAATATCGCTGTCTGCGTGAAGCCTGTATGTACTCCATTGATGATGGCATGCAGGAAATTCATCTGATAGGCAGAAAGGTCTTCGGTCTGCTGGATAAACAAAGGCTCGCAAGCATCCAGCAACCGGTCTATTCCATATTTCAAGTCTTCTTCTGTAGCTGCAGAATCATCCTGCACTCGCAGCCATACAAACCATGCCAACTGCTGTACATAAGAGGAATATCTGTCTGTTACCTGACAGATTTCACGAGCCAACTCTTCAGAAATATGCTTGCCGGTAGATTCGAATCGCTGACAGATATACTCCACCCAGTCTTTCTCGCTTATCTTATTCAGATAGAAGAAATCACCAAAGCGATAGAATGGATAACTGGCATTCTGGAACATCTGTTCCATCATGTGCTTCTTGCTTCCATAAAGACAGTAAGATACATGGCTCTGTAATTGCCATACGCTGCGGAGCTTCTTCTGGAAGGTCAAGGAATCAGGGAAATCGCCTATCTGCTGAAATTCATCGATGCAGACTACGATATGACAACCTTTAGAACGAGCTATCATTTCCGGAAGTCTCAATACTTCTTCTGTTGTATTGTTACCTGCATTATACTCCAAAGCCAAAGAAAAATCAGTCAAAGGATCTTGACCAATACTGATTTTCGGAACGAAACGGCTTAAGAATACCTTGGCATTCTCCATCCATTCTTCCCATTTTGAAGAAGTAGCCCGAACTACAGCCGTAGCAAAAGCATTGATAAAATCATTCTCCGAACGACAGCCAAAGGCATCTATACGAGCTATCCTGATGTCCTCGCTCTCTACAAGCGAACACACCTTATCCACCAATGAAGTCTTACCCATACGACGAGGTGAAATCAATATCGTATTCACTCCATACGTAAAGTTCGCCTTCAGACGTTCTGTTTCCTCTCGTCGGTCGGTAAAGGAATCTCCCTCCACACGAACACCGAACACAAACGGAGCTTCTTTACTTTTTCTCATAATCACTACCTTATTATATACTAATGTAATTCGTATGTAAGCTCCACACGCCCTGGGCTAGGAGCTTTTCTTCTGCAAAGATAGCAAAAAAAAACAAATTAAACAAGGTTGTTTTAAACAAAGTTGTTTAAAACTAGCATTTTTATTACGAATTAACTAATAGTCAATGGATTACGGGTAAGACACCAAAGAATTTAACGGGAATATTTTTAAAACACGGACAAATTGAATTTGTCCGGATGGTTGTCCAAAAGGCTTATAAGTACCAGAAAAACAACACGTTATGAAACTCCGGACAATTTGTCCGGACAAATTCAATTTGTCCGTGTTATTTTTATGAGAAAGGAAGAAGAAGAAAAAGGGGGTTACGGATTGAGACGAGAACCTGTTATCCAAGAAGCTATAACCTGGCACCCGAGAAACTATGATTTAGCACATAAGAACCTATGTTTTCCGACCCACAAAACTATGACTTAGATTTTTTAACACAATTTGCCCCAAATGGCTGCTGAAATTCGGGTCTTATCACACGCTCAAATTTGGCGGTTACAGAAGATAGTCGTATTTTTGCCGCCGTTTACCGGATATTCCGACAAGCTAACTTTTAAACATTAAATAATTATGGAGAATGAAAATTTAAGAAACATAGAGAACCTTTTAGCCGCTAAGGCAAGTACACAGCCTCTTTACGAATTCCCAGTAGACCAGCTTCCACTCGGACTCCGCGACTCGCTCTCTGGCGTAGCCGCAGAGGCACGCGTGCCTGCCCTCTTCTCAGCCCTCCCTATTGCCGCAACCTATGCTGACCGTCTGAAGGCGAAGTATTGCGACGGCAGCGATACTCCGATGGCACTCATGTCTATCATCATCGGCGAGCAGGCATCAGGTAAGGGCGTATGCCGCCGCATCGAGAACATCTGGGCGAAGAAGATGGATAAGGACGATGAGAAACCTCGTGAGGATGAAGCCTGGTACCAGCAGCACAAGAGCAAGAAGGGTGTAGTGGATCCAAAGCCTTGCATCCGTCACATTGGCGATACTATCTCGAAGTCGGCATTGATGCGTCGTCAGCTCTGTGCCGATGGCCATACCATGTATATGTTCAGCGAGGAGCTCGGTTCGATGAAGAGCGTATGGAAGGTGTTCGGCGACTACTTCCGTAAGGCGTTCGACCAGAGCGAGGTGGGTCAGGACTACATCACAGCCACCAGCGGCGTAACCCACGCCCAGCTCAACTTCTCCGGCTGCTGCACCCAGAACATCTTCCAGAAGTTCTTCACCGATGATAACATCGAGGACGGATCTTCTTCAAGAATGATGCTCGCCAAGATGCCCGATACCTCCTTCGCACCCCTCAGCCAGCACCACGACTATACCGAGGAGGAGCAGGCAAACATCCTCAAGGCAGTAACTCTCCTTGAACGTAGTCACGGCGTAATGGAGCTGCCCCGTATGTGCGAGGAGTTCTGCCTGTGGCTCGAAGCGAAAAGACAGCTTGCCCTGGCGAATGCCGACCGTGTGATGGATGTATATCGTCGCCGTTCCGCCGTCATCGGCTTCCGTTGTGGCGTCATCTTCCACATCCTGGAACAGACCGGAGAGGAAACAGATGCCTGCATCCGTTTTGCCAAGGCTGTGGCCGACTACGTGCTCGCCATGCAGATGGAGATGTTTGGCTTGCGTCTCGACAAGCAGCAGCAGGACAACGAGGCAATCCCAGTCTATAAGTCTCGAAACACCCTGCTCTTTGCCCAGCTCCCTGAGCAGTTCACCCTCTTCGATGCCAGCCGTGAGCGTGGCGACGGAGCCAGTCGTGAAACCATCCGTAAGATGATAAGCCGTTGGACCAAGCGTGGTCTCTGCAAGAAGCTGAAAGGTGGCGACACCGAGATCTGGCAGAAGCTTACCCTCTCGGCATAAAGCATCTTGAATCTCCTGAAACAGTAAATCCCCCATCACGCAGCCAAAGCGTGATGGGGGATTACTGTTTCTGATAATATCGTTTTTTTATTGCTGATGTCGCTCGATATATTCAGCAGCCTGGATATTCGAGAACACATAGTTCTTCAAATCCTGGAACTTAGATTCCTGCTTGGTTTCCTTCAGATTACCATTCGGCAACACATCATAGCAGAAACTGCGGTTCATCGACGGATTATAGACAAAGCAACGCTGATGGTCTCTTGCCACAATCTGGTTATCTGCCGAATAGAATACCATCGGGCGCTCCTGTTTCAGCAAATCCACGCCGAAGCCCTCGTACTCATAATTCAGATTCATCAAACCGAAAAGCGTAGGCATTACATCTACCTGCATACCCAAACCGGCATACTGCTGCTGCGGAACACCAGGACCAAAGATGATGAGCGGAATGTGGTTGTAAGACTGAGGCAACTCGCCCTCGCTCTTACCCACCAGCTTACCATGGTCTGCCTGAATCACGAATATCGTGTTCTTATACCAAGGCTCCCGGCTTGCCTTCTTCAGAAAGTCGCCTATCGCCAAGTCGGCATACTCCACAATCTGTGTTTCCTTCTCCTTGGTCTTCGGCTTGAAGAAATCAGGAATGATATATGGCGGATGATTGCTCACGGTGAGGATGGTAGCCATGAAAGGCTTGCCCGTCTTCGCCTTCTGGTTGATGGTGTTGAGGGCATAGTCCATCTCGAAATGGTCGCTCACACCAAAACTGTTCACCACCTCGCTCTTAGGATAGTTCTCCTGAGAGAAGATGTCATCGTAACCATTGGTCTGGAAGAAAGCCTTCATGTTGTCATACTGTGCCTCGTGAGTCATGAAGAACATGTTCTCGTAGCCATACTTCTTCAACACCGTGGCGATACCCTTGCGGCGTGGAGTTACCGTTCCCTTCATCAGGTTGCGGAACATGAGGGCAGGGAAACTGTAGAGCGTAGCCGTCATGCCATGGTTGGTATGGATGCCGGAACTATAGAAGTGGGTGAACGCCAGGGAATGCTGATAGAGCGAATCGAGCGTTGGAGTGAGCGGCTGCTGATTGCCGAATGTGCCCAGCAGGTTTGCCGACATCGACTCCATCAATATCACCACCACGTTAGGATGATTCTTCTTCGCAGGAGATTGACCCATCTTCATCATCAGGGAATCGTTCACCACCTCACGCTTCAGAATATTCGTGCTATCCACCTTTCCCGTAATACCCAGCCACTGGCGGGTATTCGTGATAGCCTCAGCGTATGGCATGAGATGCAACTCCTTGTTCTCCTTGCGCATATCGTCGAGCGCAGAAGTAAGGAGATTGAAGGCAGGATTGATGCCGAGCTGGTTGAGAAAAGAATCCTCGCAATAGTAAGCCTGGCTCACCTTGATAGGGTTATAGCCCATTCTGCCACGAATGCCGAAGAGACAGGCACCTATCATCACAGCAGAAATAAGGAAACGGCTGACTACCTGCACCAGGTGCATATTGTCCTTAGGCAGAAGGAAGAGCCCCTCGAAGTAGCAGCGCAGACGGACGAGCGCATAGATAAACGCCCCCGTAAACACGAAATAGAGGGCGATATAGAGCCAGTAGGAAGACTCCTGCAAGAGCATGCCCGATGTGGTGGCTACATAGCCGAACCACCCGAATATGCTGGAATTGATGTTCTTGAAGAAATACTGGAAATAAGGAGTATTGGCTGCCGAAGGCATGAAGGCGATGGCAAACCATGCCGCATACCAGATGTTGATGCCACGCAGCAAACGGCGATGACACCACCCCAGGCTGGCTGCTATCAGGAGCACAGCCACAGGCAATACCGAAATATAACAAGCTATGACATTATCAAACCATACACCCTTGACAAACGCCATTACCCTACTCGCCTCTGCATCTACAATCATGCCATGCAGAGCGATAAATTCTACCAATCTGAACAGAGTCATCACCAGCAATGCCAATACATGCACCGAAAGGAGATACCCAAAAGCCTTAAAATATCGTTTCATTTTTATTCTACTTTAGAAATCGGGTGCAAAGTTAATAATTATATCCTAATAAAAGCAAAATTTCTAGCCTTATTCTGTCTATAAACAAATAATTATATGTAACTTTGCAGCCAAAATAACAAAACAAGACTTCGATAAGACATGAACATCAAGTACAACAAAGCCCTATGGCTCATCATTATCCTGGCTATCGTGATGATGATTCCATTCCTCGGACTCACAAATTTCAATACCAAGGGAGAGCCGCGCGAAGCGGTGGTTGCCTACACCATGCTGGAACATGGCAACTGGATTCTGCCTATCAACAACGGAGGTGATATCCCTTACAAACCGCCATTCTTCCACTGGTGCATCGCCTTCTTCAGCCTCTTCATCGGCCATGTGAATGAGTACACCTCACGTCTTCCATCCGCCGTATCGCTGGTATTGATGACCATTGGCGGCTTCGTATTCTATGCCAAGCGCAAGAACGCCCCAACCAGTCTCATCGCAGCCATCCTCACGCTCACCGCCTTCGAGGTGCACCGTGCGGGTATGAACTGCCGTGTAGATATGGTGAACACCGCCTTTATGGTGGGAGCCATGTATCTGCTCTACCGCTGGTGGGAGAAAGGAAAGCACCAGTTGCCTTGGCTCGCTATCCTCTGCATGAGTGGCGCTACGCTTACCAAAGGTCCTGTGGGCATCATTCTGCCTTGCTTTGTGATGGGCGTATTCATGCTTACCCAACGTGAGAACTTCTGGGGCATCGTATGGCGCATGGCTCTAACCGCCCTGCTCTCGCTCGTTATTCCTTTCTGCTGGTATTATGCAGCCTATCTGCAAGGCGGCGATGAGTTTCTGCGCCTGGTGAAGGAAGAGAACATCGACCGATTCATGGGCAAGATGGCATACGAATCGCACGAGAACCCAGCGTGGTACAACCTTCTCACGCTCATCACGGGCTGGTTGCCTTACACCTTATTATTATTGTTCTCGCTCTTCATTCTGCCATGGAAGAAGTTCTCGAAGACCCGTTTCCTTGAGAATGCGAAGAAGGCTACTCCGCTGCAGGTGTTCACCTGGCTCGCTTTCCTCCTGGTACTCTTCTTCTACTGCATCCCAAAGAGCAAGCGCAGCGTTTATCTGCTGCCATGCTATCCGTTCATGGCCTATCTCATCGCCGAATACATCGTTTGGATGATGAAGGAGAAGATGGGAGCCTTGAAGGTTTATGCCGGGGCGATTGCTTCGATAACCCTGATTCTCAATATCGCCCTGCTGGTGGTAAAAAAAGGATGGGTGCCAGAAAGCATCTTCCACGGCAAGCATGCCATAGACAATATCGCCATGCTCCATGCGCTCGAAAATAACGATTTGCTCATCCCATGCAGCATCTTTATGGTTATCACTTTGGGGGGAGTTTACCTCATCTTCCGAGCACTCAAGAAGAAGAATCCAGGCAATATTGTTTCATATACCCTTGCCACCATCGTGGGTCTCTTCTTGATGCTCGACTCCAGTCTGCAGCCACCTGTGCTCAACACGAAGGCCGATAAGCATCTGGCGCCGGTTATCGAGAAGAAGTTTGATACCAGCAAACTCTATTCTTATATGTCGGTAGATATGCTGCATTTCTTCAGCCTCAACTTCTATCTGGGCGATAAGATCCAGCAGTTTGACAAGGTATTGCCACAGGATGGTGTACTGATGATTCCGGAAGAAGACATGCCTGATTTCCTTGAGAAATTCGGCAAGGACTACACCTTCCAGAAGGTTTGGGAAGTAAAGAAACTCGTAGAATGGCACCATCCGGTAGGCTTCTATCGGTTTGTAAAGGTAAGAAAGGCTTTGTAATATAAGCCTTTCTATCCTACATTTCATTCAAAATAATCATTTATAAATTAAAAGATATGACAAACAAAATCAAAATATTACTTTTAGCTACTCTGTTCTATACTTCATGTAATAGTTCAAAATACCCTAAGAGTTTAGTAGAAATTGACAGTTTATGCTATTCAAATCCTCAGTTAGCTTTAACTAAATTGGAACAAATTGGCAATAATTTTGATACAACTCAGACTGCCTATTGGATGTATTACAACCTCTTGAAGCTAAAAGCACAAGAAAAGACTTGTACCCCACATCCTAATTTAGGCAAAATCAATCTACTAAAATCTTATTATGAAAGAAATGACGACAAGAAACTTCTACCTGAGATTTATTACTTAACAGGTACAACTTATTTAGACCTACACGACTCTCCTCAAGCCTTAGAGTACTTTCATAAAACATTAAACGAGTGTAAAGATATTCGTTTAAAGGGGCTTACATATGCCCAAATGGGCTATATTATGCTTTACCAAGGCAACTTCTCTTCTGCCATAGATTTCTATAAGAAATCATATCATATCGACTTAATAAGAAATGATATAAAAGGACAAATATATGATCTTAGAGACCTAGGATATACTTACGCTAACACCAATAAAGTCGATAGTGCAATCCTCTTCAGTCAACAATCCTTACAATTAGCACTAAAAGCTAAAATGCCTAAAATGATAACTTCGGCAAGATCAAGTTTGGCAAATATTTATTTAGACTCAAAACAAGACGTTGACTCTGCTGCAAAATACTTTCTTCCACTACTCAGTGATGTTAGAAAAGAAAATAAAAGTGGGACCTATTCTATGGCAATAAAATACTATAAATTGTGCAATCTTCCTGATTCTGTCAATTACTATATAAAGAAAATTGAAGAAACAGGAGACGTTTATGCCAAAGAGGCTGCTTATCAAGAAAAGGTTGAGATGGCATTAAAAAAGAATTGTTCCAACAAAGACTTACTGTCATGGAAGCTATTTATCCAATACGCTGATTCCATTGAAAATATCTCGAATGCCACCGCCATCGCAAAAAGTCAGTCTCTTTATGATTATACGCAAAAAGAAAAGGAATATATTAAATTACAAAATGAAAACAAACAACATAAATTATGGCAAATTATATATGGACTATCAACCCTACTCACATTTTTGTTATTTTATGTGTACTACAAAAAATACAAAATAGCAAAAAATGAACAAAAACGGCAAACGATGGAATTACAACATATTTTGGAAAAAAGTGCCTCGCAAAAGACCAACAATAAAGACACCCTATCACAGATTAAAGAAACAAACATTTATTCAATTTTCCTCCAAAAAACACAAAACAAAAACAATATCAATGAGAACGAATGGAAAGAATTAGATGAATTAGTCAACAAATACTATTTCGATTTTAAAATTACACTTTACAGAATTTGCAAATTATCTGAAATCGAATACCGAATATGCCTACTTCTTAAAGTCGGATTTACCTTGTCTGACATGGCGACTATACTTCACCGAGAACCATCAACACTTAGCATGGCTAGAAAACGTTTATATAAGAAGCTTTTCCATAAAGACGGTAAAGCAGAAGAGTTAGATATATTCATTCGCTCCATCTGAAATTTGCAATCTCTTACTAGAAAGAAGCCAGAAGTCATGTGAAATATTTCACATGACTTCTGGCTTCTTTTTTCATAATAGCAACCTGAATATCAACAACTTACAAAATGTGAAATATTTGTGAAAAGGATTTTGAGCACCATATTATTTTTTTTTCATAATTTTGTCCCCAAAAGAAGAAGCGTATGAAACAACTTAGTCTAATTATTTTAATGTGGTTTTCTACATTATGTCTAAATGCTCAGCAAAAGTTCTATGTTGAACTTTTCCCTATTTCGGTATATAGCAATGATCGAGAGAACTATCATGAGCGTCACAGAATGCCTTCAAAGAATCCATTAAGGGTTTTCTATGAAGATGGAATGATACATTTTACAAATGTACCAACAAATAGTCGTATAGTATTCAAAAATGAGCAAGGAGAATTTCTATGTCAATATTCTTTTAACACTACATTTTTTACTATTGAGAAACCAAACTCAGCTGTTTGTTTAGAAATTTACTATGGCGATTCGGCATTGAGAGGCTTTATATCATAAATTATTCACCAAAATATTACAATATGAAAAAAATATTTATTTTCGGAATATTGCTATCATGCATAGCAATATCATGCACCCAAAACCTAGAAGAGGGTGACCAGGACAATGGTGGCAACCTATTACACCGTGTAGCAATAGGGCTAACTGAACCAGAATTGTTAAGTATTGCCTACGACTCTGACAATGACTTATCAGAGGAAGCCGCAACAGACATTCTTTCTGATTTTATTGCAGCAAACAATGTATCAGGAAGTTCTATGTCAACCTTTAGTTTAACAAACAAATTCACCATCAACGAGGTAAACAACGCAACACGTTCTGCCAATAAAGACCATGTTACCTTCTATGAGTATGAGACAGAAAATCAGCCAGAAAAAAAGAAGGCGTTAGTTTGTGGTGACAAGCGTTTTCCTGCTGTAGTTGCCTACATAGACTCATATAACAAAACTAGCATATTACCAGCTGACATCATGCTAGCCAATGCAAAGCAATATGTGTTGTCCACAATCTCACAAATCAAACATTATGAGGATTCCTTGCGAGTACAAACTATAGACAAGGTTCGCCGCATTAAACCTTTTACCGGGGATTTTAAGTTTAAAGACTTTGAACACAACATTTTTGTTTACGAAAATACAACAAGAGGATGGGCTGTCACACCTGGTGGAACTGAAATGGCAAAAATAGGTCCCCTCACGATGACCCAATGGGATCAAATTTCTCCTTATAATTTATATGCTGACCCAACAACAGGAACTGCTGATGAAGGAACATTTACCGATAGCTATGACAATCGTTATCCTGCAGGATGTGTTGTTACTGCTATGGCACAAATTGCTGCATATTTAAAACCTTCTATGCCAAGCATAGACTGGACTCTTGCCAATGTTCACTCCGTATCAAATTCTGACAAAACCTCAGAAAGGGCAAAAGCTGTAGCTAGTGTTTTTTCCCTAATTGCAAAAGGAAGTGGAACAACATATGGTCCAGAAGGTGGCTCAACAAACACCCAAAAGGCTCGTAACTATATGAAGACTTTAGGAGTATATATGGATGATGCTACAGACTGTACTTTTCAAAACATGAAGTCTAGTCTTGATGCATTAAGACTTGTATATATTACAGGAACCTCTCGCCATGTCTCCACTAGGGGATTTAATGCAAGCGGAAGGCATGCTTGGTTAGCTGATGGATACCAAATAAGGCAAAGAAACTCCTCGTACAGAATGATATTAAAACAATATAACGTGTATTGCCACTGCAACTTTGGATGGGGAGGTGACTTTGATGGATGGTATTTATACCAGTCTTCTGGTGACATTACTTTTGATTGCAACGGTTATCCAAATTTTGAATATGACATTTTTGACTATGATCTCAAAGCTTATCCAAACGTTCGCAAAGGATAATCACCTTCAAATTAACACTATTTCTAACATGGATTGAGAACTAGGCAAGTTCTCAATCCTTTTAACATAAAATTTATGAATAGAAAAATCTATTATATATTAATGGCTCTAACCATGACTATCACATCTTGTCAAACCAACAATGATGCTCTCAATTTTTGTTACAACGAGAACAAGATTGAACTAACAGAGGCTGAAATTTCCAGTATTATGTTTGATGATGAAGTCAAGTTGACTAAAGACGAAGCTGTTGACATTTTCAATCTCTTTGCAGAAGACAACCTTACAACTCGACAAAACGACCCTGTAATCAAAATAGAAGAAACTAAAGAGTATAACATTTCACCATCAAACAAATTACAGAACCAAGTGAATAATAACAAATTACATTGTCCTATTTACGAGTTGAAAATAAATTCCACAACAGGAGTCTATACAGCAATTATTTCTGGCGACAAGAGGTTCCCTTATGTATTAGCATACTTTAGAAACGATAGTACAAGTTTCTCAAAAGAGTTGCCACCACTTCTATATTCAAAAGAACTTTTTACTAATGTCATAAACGCTTTAGATTCAAACAAAGATTCCTTACGCAATACGACATTAGAGAAAATTGCAAAAGTGCTAAAAACTACTCCTGAGAACGTTGAGTTTGCTAGAATCAAAGAACTCATATCTCCCCAAACAACCAAAAGCACAAGAGCTACAATAACAGCACCTCCTAACGATGCCATCGCAGGAAATGGTCCATTCATTAAAGTTAGTTGGAACGACGGACTACCATACAACCAATTAATGGAACAAAACTGCTCCGACAATTGGCTTTGGGATTATCGTTACCCAATTAGTTCTGTCGTTATTGCAACAGCTGAAATCATGTCTTTTTACAAACCGATTGTTTATATCGATGGCACTAGAATTGATTGGGACTATCTATGCGAAAAGGAAGAAATACATGATACCTCAGACTACTTTGGTTCGTACACTAAAGATCCTGATGACAAATGTCTGATGATTGCTAAACTTATGAAATTTATCGGAGAACAATGTGGAGTAAAATATCAATGTAATTCTAGTAGCGTCAACTTTAGTAATATTATCAAATTCTTAAAAAAATATGGGATATACGTGGACAACATGCAGAAAATGAACATTGCCACATTAAAAGCTTCTGTTGATGAATTAAGACCCGTATTTATGTATGGGCAAACTAGTACTGGAGCTGGACATTGGTGGATTGTAGATGGGTATCGAACACAACCGACCACTCGTGCCTCTTTCTTCCCTGGATTTAATGTTTACATGCATGCAAACATGGGGAAAGGCAAATCGTACTCTGGCTACTACTTAGTAGATAGCAATGGTGGGCTTACTTTTGATACTACATTTGCTAATTTCAACACTAATCTAAAAATGTACCCAAATGTAAGAAACGATTAGCCACATTCCACAAACAAAGGACAGGCATCATCTCATATTGGTTTCTAGCGATTCATCAAAAACGAAGTCAATATAGCTATGCGATAAAATCAAAAGACGTGCCGCTCATACGACACGCCTTTTGATTTTACACACGCTCTTCTTATGTTACGCTTATATCTTTATTCTTATACTCTTTCTTCTATAAAATATCGAGGGCGGCGCTTCACCTCGGTATAAATCTTGCCGATATAAACACCCGTGATGCCTACACCCGTGGTGATGATGCCTCCGATAAACCACATGGAAACAAGCATAGAGGTCCAGCCCTGAATGGTCTTGCCCTGGAAATATTCTACCAAGGCAAAGATAATCATGATGATTGCTACTAAAGTCATCGCCAGACCCAGGAAGGTGATAAACTTCAATGGTGCCACGGAGAACGAAGTGATGCCATCTATACTGAAACTCAGCATCTTGGTAAACGGATACTTACTCTCACCCGCCTCACGAGCCTTGCGGTCGTAATAGACGAACCCCTCTCGAAAACCCAACTGGCGGACGATGGCTCTGAGGAAAAGATTGCGCTCAGGATACTGCATCAGCGCCTTTAGGGTGCGGTTGGTCATCATGCGGAAATCGGCATGATTGTAAACCGTCTCCTTATCCACACTCTGCATCAGTTTATAGAAAGCCTGGGCGGTAAAGCGCTTGAAGAAGGTATCGGTCTTGCGCTCCTTGCGCACACCATAGATGATATCCTTGCCTTCCTGCACCTGGCGCACCATATCCACGATAACATTCTCATCGTCCTGCAGGTCGGCATCGATACTTACCATCGCATCACAATGGTCTACCGCAGCTTCCATACCTGCCCAAAGCGCATTCTGATGGCCCCGGTTATGCGACAGTTTGATGCCATGCACATACCCATGCTCCTTGGCAGCATCCGAAATCATCTGCCAAGTATGGTCACGACTGCCATCGTCGACAAGCAGCAGTTCTGTGTCGGCATCAGTCTCTTTCTTAATTTTTCTGATCAATGCCCCCAGCACATCTAAGGTCTTAGGCAGCACTTCTTCCTCGTTATAACAAGGGATAACTATCAATATCTTCATTTATAAGCCAGTATTTATTCAAGATGCAAAAGTAACTCATTTTTTCTATTTAAACAAGAAAAACGGTTAATATTTTTTATTCTTGATATATTTTTCCCGTTTTTCTCCATTCTTTCTTACCATTTCCACTTTACCTGTATCTCCAGATCGGATTGTGAAGAGCGGGAGATTTCCTGCAAACCAGAAGAGATGTGAGAGCGGTCGAAATAATCGGTTGTACCCAATTTGGCGATAAGCAGCAGATGGGAACCTATCTCTGAGCGTGCCACCAAGGCGTAACGGATGCCCTCGCCGTAGTAGCTGCCGAAACTCATCTGATAGAGCAGACCAGGCTCATAAGCGTAGATACGGGAGGCGAAATCGGAAGTATGAAAATAGCCCAGGCAGCCTCTCAACGTTCCTTTCAACTGCTTCTTCCATTTCCATTCCCATCCTATATGCTCGCTCACCATATAGCCTTTACTAAGCTCATCGCCCTCATTCTTCATCGTGCTTTCCGCCTGGCTCATCGTATAGTCGAAACTGGTTTTGGCGCTCCATCGTTTTTGGACTATTGTGGCATAGAGGCGCAGACGGCCGGTCGTGGTTCCCGCCTTATCCTTATAACGGAACCTTCCTCCTACCGTCAGGACTCTGGAGGGCTGGAAGAGAATATTCACCAGATTATCCCAACTCTGAGTGCTCTCCCTGGTCTGATACTTAGGCCAGGCGAAATAGGCGAAATCGCTATAGGCTGTGATGCTCCAATGATGGGCAGGAATCCAGGTAAAGCCCAGATATACGCCGTTTTCATCCTGCACATCGCTCCCCTCGGAAAAGCTGTTGCTGAAGAGAGAATAGTAACGGGCAGAATAGTACCTGTGAAGAGCCATGAGCGTGAAATGGTCGGAACAGAGATAGGAGGCTGCATTGAGCGTGGCTATGGAACCGCAATCGCCAATTGCCGTCTCGCCGGAGAGGGTGAGGCGATGGGAGATATAACCATAGCTGATACTGGCATTCCAAAAGGCATTCCCCTCTGGAGCAAAACGCTTGTAAAGCTGGCTTTTATTGGGCGTGAGCGGAAGGGAAAAAGAGGTATAAAAGGCTGTACCTCCGATGTGCCAGCCCTGATGCCGGTAACTGATGTTGCCTCCCACAAGTGTATTGGATGCTACCTTCTGTTTAGCAATCTCATTCACCGTGCGATGCAAACCGGTCTTCAGGATGGTCTTGATGCCCCCGCCGTCAGCAGAAAGCGTAGCATCTATCTGGCGATAAGAAAGAAAACCAGTCAGTTCGAGGCCCTTTAATAAGGTAGGTGGCGGCGGCCGCCTTGCAGATAATTGGCTGAAGAACGGGAAGAATGACCGCGGATGATGCAGGAAGATGATCTGCCCAAGGAGGTTAAGGCTGAGAGTTTGCCGAATCCGAAATCATTATTGAGTATCAGTCCCAATCCTGCGTTCAGTCTGTATCTGCCCAGGGTGATATTCTTCCATCTGCCCAGGTTCTTTACCTGAAGATAGAAGGAATAGAAGTCGTAACCCATCGTGTTCCTGCCTCCGAAGAATGGTTCGCCGGCATCTTGAGAAGCTACGAATCCCAGTTTGACGGAATTGCCGTAGCGAAACTGGTAGCGCAGTCCGTGCTTGTAAGGATAACCTAGATAGCCGTCGGTTCCGCTCGCATCGCCCTTGCGCTCATAAAAAGGAACCTTCAACATGCCCATCACTTCGTGCTTGCCATACTGGGCGATGGTTTTAAGACTGGGAAAAGCCGGCTTGCTCCCGTCATCGGCCACATAAAAGAAACAACTCATCAGCTGGCGCTGATACCAGCCGATGCTGCTTATCAGGGTAAGCTCGCTCATACTCTTCAGCTGTCCATAGCGGTAGATATAGAACAGGATGTCTTCTACCTGCGATGCAGTAAGAAACGGCATGCGCTCCAGTTCTTCTCTCGTTGCCGTATTCAGATTGACGGGATGCTGCGCCATCTCCTCCAAATCTTCTTCATAGTCCTGCCAGGCTACATGCTCGAAATCTTCGGATGAAGAAAGGTCGGACAGCAGTTGCTGCCAGAGTGGCGAAGCGGAAAGAGAATCTTCGGGCACGGCGCCCAGTTCTGAAAGAGAGGAATATTGGGCTTGAGCCCATGAGGCACAGAAGATTTGGGAGCTGCCTACGAGAAACAGTTTCAACAAGAGGGATGTTATGGAATGAGCATGCTTCATCTGCAGTAGGCACTTCATTTATTAAATTAAGACAAAGTTACTGCTAAAATCTGAAAAAGAGAAAGAAAAAGCCAAGAATCTTTCTCAAATTGAGAAATAATCTGTAATTTTGCGGCGTAATTAGTACCACAAAGGGGCTTACACCTCTTTATATATAGAAGAAGCTCCACGAAAAAAGGAGCTGGACAAAGAACTTTGAGGAGATTTACATGAAACAGAAAATATGCTTTTTACTGGCGATGCTCTTCTGCATCACCCTGCAAACCATGGCGCAGACCGATGGCGACAACCCTGAAGACAGGGAGGTGGACATGGATGCTCCTACCTTTGAACCGATGGTGAAGGTAGGAAAAGTGCTCCTGGATCATGACAGCGTGCAATATGTTCAGGTGAACAACGTGTACGTTTATCCGCAGCCGGTATTCAAGAACGCCAAGGAACGAATGGCTTACAACCGTTTGGTATACAACATCAAGAAGGTGCTGCCGATAGCCAAAGAGGTAAGAAAGATTATCATCGAAACGGGTGATTATCTGGAAACGCTGCCTAATAAGAAGGCAAAGGATGCACACATGAAACTGGTGGAGAAAGGTATCAAACAGGAATATACCCCGAGAATGAAGAAACTCACCTATGCACAGGGTAAACTCTGCATCAAACTGGTGTATCGCGAATGCAATTCCTCATCCTATCACCTGATTCAAGCCTTTCTGGGTCCTATCCGTGCCGGATTCTATCAGGCATTTGCAAGCCTCTTCGGTGCCAGCCTCAACAAGAAGTACGACCCGAACGGCGTTGACAGATTAACAGAAAGAGTGGTAAGACAGGTAGAATCGGGGCAGATTTAACCAGCTCATCTTATTCAGAGAGCCCATATACTTAGGTATAAAAGCATTTCCAGTCAATAGGAATTGCTTTTATACCTAAGTTTTTTTGTTGATACAAGCAGAAGAAATCTCCGTTCATCGACGTTGAATGTCCGTTCAGCGTCGTTGAACGGCGGTTCATAGACGGTGAACGGCGGTTCAACGTCGATGAACGAAGATTTAAACAGACTGAAAAAAGAAATGTTCCTAAGAAAAGCAACAACTTTTCCTAGGAACATTTCCTTTTATATCCGAATGGGATGCCGACCTATTCCTCAGTATAAAGCACCTGAATCACGGTTTGGCCAACTGCCTTAAGCACATTCTTATCCAAATGAGCCATATCATCGCTCACGGTGTGCCAGGTAGGACCGAAACTGCTCTGCTGACAGTCCGGATAATAAGCAATCACATCTACAGTAGGAATCTTAGCCTTCTCGTTGACCGGAATATGATCATCAGTAATCATTCCGCCATCGCTCTTAGGAAAGTAAGAGCCGAAACCAGCCTGACGGGCTGCAGCCCAAACCTTCTTCACGATGCCACCGGCATACTGCATAGACATGCCTTCACGATAGAACTTGGCTCCCTGTCCGCCCACCATATCGAGGAGGATTCCAAAACGTGGATTATATCCCTCAGGCTTGTTCTCGCTCCAATACTGGGCACCCAAAGCCCAAGTATCGCCATCGTCCTGAACATCAGCCCACTGAGGTGTCCCCCAATCTTCAGTATCGAAACATACGAAATCTACGCCGATGTTAGGATTCAGCTTCTTGTCTGCCTGCAGCTGGCGGGCAATCTCCAACATGACGGCTACTCCGCTGGCTCCATCGTTGGCCCCATTACAGGCTTGCGCCAGTTGGTGCTGTCGGGGTCGTTGTCAGCCCAAGGACGGCTGTCCCAATGGGCACAGAGCAAGATGCGGTTTTCAGCCTTCGGATTGTAATGGGCGATGATATTGGTATTCTTCAGGATGTACCATCATAGCCCTTGAGGTCAGCCTTCTGGGTTTCTACCTCGCAACCAAACTGCTTGAACTTGCTCACAATCCATTCGCCACACTTGTCGTGCGCCTCGCTGTTCATGACGCGAGGACCGAAATCGCATTGTGCGGCACAATAAGCCAACGCCGAATCGGCATTAAAGGCAGGACCTACAGGATTCAGCTTCTCTGCTTCCTCTACTTCCTGGATTTCCGGCGACGTGGTGTTGGCATTCTTATAGCTGATAGCTCCAGCTACCACTCCGGCAGCAACTACCAAGCCTAAAATTATCTTCATTTTCTTCGTCATAACATTAATGTTTAAAGTTCTGTACCTGCGTCATCACTCTGAGCCAGTTGCCTCCCCAAATCTTGACAATATCCTGCTCGCTATATTTGCGGTGCAACAGCTGGAGGGTGAAATTGATGAGTTCAGAAGAGTCGGCGAGACCTCTGATGCCGCCGTCTCCATCAAAGTCGGTACCCAGACCTACATGGTCGATACCCATCACATCGATGGCATGCTCAAGATGGGCGATAGCGTCCATGATGTCGGCTTCACCCTCTTTACGCAGGAATCCGTGATAGAGCGTGGTATGAGCCACACCACCCTTTGCTGCGAGGGCACGCATCTGGTCATCGGTCAGATTACGAGGCACATCGCAGAGCGCACGGCTGCTGCTATGGCTGCAGACAATAGGAGTCTGGCTGATATCAAGTGCATCGTAGAAACTCTTCTCGCCACCATGACTCAAATCTACCATGATGCCCAGGCGGTTCATCTCATGAATCACCTTCTCGCCAAAACTGCTCACACCATTATGGGTATTGCAGCCGCGGGCACTATCGCAGATATCATTATCACCATTATGGCAGAGCGTGATATAAACGATGCCGCGCTGGGCGAAATGCTTCACGTTACTGATATCGTGCTCCAGGGCGAGACCGTTCTCGATGCCGAGCATGATGCTCTTTCTGCCATTCCGCTTATCGCTATAAAGATCGGCAGGAGTGCGGGCTATGCTGAGATACTGACTGTTCTTGCTCACAATCTCTTCTATCTTATCGAAGATGAGGTCGGCATACTGCGCAGGTCCCTTTACATCGAAAGCCACCTTGCTGCTGAAGCTCTCGCCTATCTGAGGCTGTGGCAGGTAAGCTACCATCGTGGTAGCATCCTGATGACCATCGGTCATCTTATGGAGATCAACCAGGATGCGGGAATCGCGATGATCAAACTTGATGCCCTGAGGGAAGAACATCGGAGTATCACAATGGGTATCGAGCGTAAGGATGCGCTTATGCAACTGCTTGGCTGCATAAAAGTTGTTAGCCTGATTAACCAGCCATTGGAAAATCTTCAATCCTTCTTCTTCCAGCCATTCCGGATGCCATTGCACACCGAGAATCTGCTTATACTCGCTACTCTCTACAGCCTCGATAATATGGTCGGAAGATTTGGCGATGGTACGCAGATGATTGCCAGGTTCGCTTACCGCCTGATGGTGGAACGAGTTGACAAAAATCTTCTCCTTATTATATATATTATATAAGGTGGAATCTTTCTTGATTTCTACGATGTGGGTAGGTTCAGTACGGTCGGCATCCTGGCTGTGCTTTACCAGCTGCTTGATATCCTGGCACACCTTTCCGCCCAGCGCAATGGCAAGGGTCTGGATGCCCCGGCAGATGCCAAGCATCGGAATCTGGCGGTTGAAAGCCAATCGGGTAATCATCAGTTCGGCAGCATCACGTTCCTGATTGATATTGTGAAGACGGGGAGAAGGCTCTTCGCCCATCCACAGCGGATTATGGTCGCTGCCACCCGTCAGAATCAATCCATCAAGATGCTCCAGGGTATTGACGATGACCTGAGCATCGGCAACAGGAGGAATAATGACTGGCGTACCGCCAGCCGCTATTACCTGCTTATAATAACGGTCGCGAAGCGTAGCATCGATACCTTCATAATTGGCAGTAAGGCCAATTATGGGCTGATGCTTCGCTTCGGGAAATCTAGAGTATGCATCCTGGAGATGCGACTCTAAGTCAAATGTTTCCATTTGTTTATCTTTCAATAAATAATGATTCAAGATCTTCTAAAAATCGTACTCAGGTATGGAGACTCTTATTAATCTTCATCGAGAAGTACAGGAATCTCACGCTTGATGCTCTGCTCAAGAGAGATAAGCGTTTCGGTAGAAACCACACCAGGGATAGCCTGAAGCTTATTGTTAAGCAGATCCATGAGCTGCTCGTTGTCGCGGGCATAAAGCTTGATCAGCATGGTGTATGAACCGGTTGTAAAGTGGCACTCTACGATTTCAGGAATGTTCTGCAAGCGCTCTACCACCTTTTTATACATATTACCACGCTCCAAGTTCAAACCTACATAAGTGCAGGTAGAATAACCCAGGCTTTTAGGGTTTACATCAAAACCGCTACCGGTGATGAAACCATCCTCCATCAAGTGCTGAACACGCTGATGGATGGCAGCACGAGACACGCCACATTCTGCGGCTACGTCTTTGAAAGGAATACGGGCATTCTTAGAAAGGATGCCGAGAATCTTTCTGTCTAGATTGTCTATTTTCTCCATTTCGTTTTGTTTTATATTATTCTATTTATAAGGTACTTTTCTATACCAGATAGCAAAATTAATAAAATCTATTGAAACTGCAAACAAAATGCACGAATATTTTGCAATATCCGTGCATTTTGTTGTTTTTTATACTGTTTTTAACCAAAAACCTTGGCATTTTGCTACTTTTAGTAGAAAAATCACACGCTTATCTGATAACCTCGGAGAAGTAATGATCACGCAAAGGTTTCACCACTTTATCACCCGTCAAAACTATCTGCTGCTTAAGACGGATATCTTGAGAAGAGGCTCCAATCTTCAGTTCATACGTTCCAGGAGCTATGTTCCATTGACGATTGCCTCGATGAGAATAATAACCAAACTGATCAGTATAGAACCTGATGCATACTCTCTTGGTTTCGCCAGGATTGAGAGAGATGCGGGCAAAGCCCTGCAACTGGATAGGATGAATCTGCTGGTTGCTCTGAGTTGGCGACAGATATACCTGCGCTATCTCATCGGCACGAACCTTACCCGTATTGGTAACCTCAAAGTAGATATTGCTCGACTCTGAAGCAGTAGAGAGTTCCCTAACTGCCCGCAAGTTCTTATAGGCAAAGGTTGTATAGCTCAATCCATAACCGAAAGGCCACTCTACACGGGCATCCTGACGGGTGGAATAATTATAGCAGATAGGCTCATAAACCTCAGTATTAGGATAGCTGACACTCAGCTTGGCAGATGGTGAAATCTTGCCATAAAGAATGTCAGCCACAGCTGTACCACCCTCTTCACCTGGATACCAGGCCTGGATGACTGCTGCACAACGCTTGGCTATCTTGGAGATAACCTGCGCACGACCGCCGAAGACTACCAGGACTACAGGTTTGCCCGTAGCCAAGAGTTCCTCAACATATTCCTCTTGCTTACCAGGAAGTTTGAGACCATCTCGCTCACGGTTCTCACCACAGAGCATCACATTTTCGCCTACAGCAGCAACGATAACATCGCTTTCCTTTGCCATCGCCAAAGCTTCTGCCTTGTCTGCCTTCTCGCCTGAATCAACCTTGCGATGCAGGAGCTGATACTCCCAGGCGCGCTTATCGCCAGACTCTTCAAACTTGGTCTCTATCTCCTCTGTCCAGTCACAACCACGAGAATACTTAATATTAATACCCTCAGGTTTACTTGCCTGCATTGCCTCTAGCAATTTAACGATATGTGGCAAGTGGCTATCATCCCACTTTTTCTTCCAACTCTGCCAGAAATAGAACATTGAAGGGAAAGAGTAGTCGCCACACATCGCCCAGACAGAATTGGCATTAGGACCCGTGAGCAAGATATTCTTAACCTGCTTGGCGCTGTTAACATCAGCCTCCTTCACAAGAGGCAAAACACCATTATTCTCCAACAAGACGATAGACTGGCTGGCAATATCGTAAGCCGTCTGCCGTTCTTCCTTAGTATCAAGCTTTACATCCTCCGTACTATACAGATATGGATTCTTATCCATCAGTCCTGCACGAATCTTATAACGCAGAACATCCTTTACAGCACGCTCAAAGACTTCTTTCTTAACAAGTCCCTTATCCAAGGCTTCCTGTAAATACTGATAATTTTCACCTCTAGGGAAATCAACATCATTGCCACCATTGATAGCAGCCACAGCTTTCTGAAGAGGAGTATCTAGTCCCAGCAACTGGTCAATGGCAGTATAATCGCTCACCACCATTCCATCGAATCCGAGATAATCTCGCAAAATATCGTTGAGGATCTCACTATTTGCCACGCACTTGGTACCATGAACAGCATGATAACCAGGCATCAAAGCCTTGCTACCTGCCAGACGAATCATCGTCTCATGAGGCAAAAGGATATCTTCCATCATCTCCTTCTCATCAGCATCACCGCCACCACCATATCCCAGATAGTGTTTAGAGCAAGCTCCCACTCCCTTCTTGAGGTCTCCCTGCTGAAGACCCTTGACAAAAGCAGTACCCATAACGGCAGAAAGATAGCCATCCTCACCGTATGATTCTTCCAGACGATTAAAACTTGGAGTACGGCAGACGTCTACCATAGGGGAAAGCGACAATACGCCACCCATCTTGCGAAGAGCAGTACCTGTCTGCAAAGTCTTGAGCTCTGCCAACTCTGGGTTGAACGAACAAGCCTGACCTATCTGCTGTGGATAGACTGTTGCATCTTGCGTATTGATACCCGAAAGAACTTCCTCGTGAAAAAGAGCCGGGATTCCGTTAGGGGTATGATGCATCAACCAATCTTGTACAACAGCTACACGCTTTCGCAAGAAATTGGCATCAACCAATTCCTGACTGGCGTACTGGGAAAAATGTCCAATACCATAAGGAATGAGCTGCTTGCATTTGACTGTATCCAAATTGCCTTCCGCATCAAAAAGCTCATCCATATACCCACTTCTCAACTGAGCGATACGCTCTGGCTGTGACATTCTGCTGTAGAGTTCATCTACCTGTTGGTTCACTTGCTGCTCCGTATTGTTTATGTTACAGCAACTAGCCATCAGCACAGTTGCACATACGGTTGTTGTAATTTGTTTCATCATTATCTTTTAGGTTAAAAATATAATTATTGAAGTTGTTTATTATCATGTGCAAAGATAATGCAAACGAGCGCAGAATATCAAGCTTGCTTGAATATTTTGCCGAGTGCAGCTTATCTTCTGCAAAGATAACGCAAATAAGAGAACTAACAGATTCGCTTTCCCGTTTTTTATGCAAAAGCAACAAACACAAACGTAAAAGAAACAAAAGAGCCAAAGATAACACTCTATCCTTGACTCTTACCTTATTATATTTTAGTAGTAATTACTTGTTGAAATGAATTTCGTAATTACTTTCTCTTTCTGGAAGCAGCTTTCTTGCCGTTTGACTTGGCAGAAGCCTTAGCCACCTTCTTCTCTGCTCCTACGGCTACATCTTCCTTCAACTCGCCAGCAGGCTCAGCCTTAACCTCAGGCTTTACGATGCTAACCAGCTCAAGATCGAACACCAAAGTAGAGTATGGAGGAATCTGACCAGCCTGGCGCTCGCCGTAAGCCAACTCGTAAGGAATGTAAACCTGCCACTTACTGCCCACAGGCATCAGAGTAAGCGCCTCGGTCCAACCCTTAATCAAGCCATTGGCACGGAACTTGTCAGTCTTGCTGCCACCATGCTTGGATGTAGCATCAAAAACGGTACCATCAATCAGACGACCCTCGTAAATAACCTCTACCTCATCGCTTGCCTTAGGCACCTCGCCATGACCTTCGGTAATCACCTTATACTGCAAACCGCTAGGCAACACCTTTACACCAGGTTTCTTGGCATTAGCAGCAAGGAACTTCTCGCCGGCACCAGCCAAAGCTTCCTTCTGGAAATCGGCAGCAGTCTTAGAGGTAAAGAATGTAGTATCATTAGCCAAAGCTGCGATAAAACCATTCTGGAACATAGCATGGCTGATAGAATCGCCTGTACTCTTCAACTCTTCCTTTGTGCCAGGATATACGCGCTTCTCTACCAGTTTGGCAACCTCCATACCTGCAGAATAAGCTACGGTCTTAGGATTGATTCCCATGGCAAGCGCATCCTTGTAACCACGAAGGAAATTCTCCATATAGGCAGTATCTACCTGAAAACTCTGCTGGATATAAGGAATCAGACCACGAGTGGCATTCATACCAGCTACATAACTCAAAGAATCGGCTGATGATTTCAACTCGACAAGAGTAGCCGCCTTCTTAACCTTCTTTTTGCTTGCAGCACTAGCTGTAAACAAAGAAGCACCCGCCACGAGGACGAGTGCTGTCATTAATATTTTCTTCATTTATAAGTCCTCTATAAAAATGAGTTCCCACAAAAATTACTTGCCACCTACTGAAATCAACTCAATCTTGAAGATCAATACAGAGAATGGCTTGATCTGACCCTGCTCGCGCTCACCATAAGCCAACTGCTGAGGAATGTAAACCTCCCAAACAGAACCTGCTGGCATGTGAACCAAAGCCTCAGTCCAACCCTTGATAACCTGGTTAGCACGGAGATCTACGGCCTGGCCACGCTTGAAAGAAGAATCGAATACCTTGCCGTCGATTGTCTTACCCTCGTAGTTAACCTTAACCATAGAAGTATCCTTTGGCATAGGACCGTTACCCTCCTTGATTACCTTGTACTGAACACCTGAAGGCAGAGTAACAACTCCTGGCTTCTTCTTGTTGGCAGCGAGGAACTTCTCACCAGCAACCTTGTTAGGACCATATTCCTTCTCCATGTTCTTAGCCTTGATAGCCATCATCTTAGCCTGAGCTATCTGAGCAGCCTGCTCAACTGTCATCAAGCCCTTCTTGCCAGTAGTACCTGTGATGAAACCAGCCATGAAGTTCTTCAGAGAGATAGACTTTGTAGAATCCTCACCGAATACCTCGTGGTTGATACCCTTAACCATCTGGTTAGAGATCTGCTGACCAATCTGAATACCTGCGTAGTAAGCAGCCTTCTTCTTGTCGTCACCAGCGTTGGCACCATCGTTAAGACCCTTGATGAAATCATCCATGTAAGCAGTATCAACGCCCATGCGCTCTACCATAAACTCCTTCAGACCCTGAGTCTGAGACATACCCATAGCATAGCTCATAGTATCTACATCAGTCTTGAGATCTGCCTTAGGAGTAGAATTGCCACAACCTACGAATGTTGCAGCAGCACAAGCCACGAGGGCTCCGAAAAATAACTTTTTCATTTCCTTATTTATATTTTAAATCTTTATTTTTATCTATTATATTCCAGGATTGCCTTTACTTCATTTAAATATATCTACTAACAGATTACTTAACGGCAACGAGCTCTACATCGAAAATCAATGCTGAGAATGGAGGGATAGATGCACCAGCACCACGCTCGCCATAACCCAACTGATAAGGGATGAAGAAACGGAACTTGGCACCCTCGGTCATGAGCTGAAGACCCTCTGTCCAACCAGCGATAACCTGGTTCAATGGGAAGGTAGCAGTCTGACCACGGTCGTAAGAGCTATCAAACTTAGTACCATCGATAAGCGTTCCCTCATAGTGGCACTCAACCTGATCGGTAGCCTTAGGAGCCTTGCCATTACCTTCACGCAAAACCTGATACTGCAAACCGCTCTTAGTAGTGATGATACCATCCTTCTTGCCGTTCTCGGCGAGGAACTTCTCACCAGCTTCCTTAGCAACCTTGCCCTTCTCGGCAGCAGCAGCCTGAGCCTTAGCCTCCTGCTCTGCAAAGAAGTTCTGTACCAACTCCTGAGCCTCCTGCTCGCCGAGCTGAAGTTTACCGGCGATGGCATCCTTTACAGCCTGTGCAAAATCATCAATATTCAAACTCTCTGCACCCATAGAAGCCAACTGGCGACCGATGCCGATGCCCAAAGCATAACTTACTTTATCCATAAAATTTATTTATAATAATGTATTAATAATCTTAAAATGTACTTTTTGTCCTTAAAACGAGTGCAAAGATAACATTTTTCTCGCTTAAAACGATGTTATTTGCAGAAAAATTGCTAAATTTGTGCATTCTTAATAAAAGATTAAGAAAATATGAATAATTAAAACGTGATAAGATGAAGAAACTCGTATTTTTAACCGGTGCAGGCATGTCTGTGGAGAGTGGTTTCAAAACTTTTCGTGGCAATGATGGATTATGGGAAAACTATCCTGTAGAACAGATAGCTACCCATGAGGGATGGGAAGCTGACCCTACCCTAGTAACAAACTTCTATAATATGTTGCGCCATAAACTCTATGCTGCGCAACCTAACGAGGGGCATAAACTCATCAAGGAACTGGAAAAAGACTTCGATGTGACGGTAATCACCCAGAATGTAGATAATCTGCATGAGAAGGCAGGTTCCAAGAATGTAATCCATCTGCATGGCGAACTATCAAAGGTTTGCTCTTCACGCGACCCTTACGACTATCGCTACATCAAGGAATTACCTGAGGATGACTGCGAGGTAAAGCCGGGAACCGAAGCTGGAGATGGAAGCCTGTTGCGCCCATTTATCGTTTTCTTCGGCGAAAGCGTTCCTATGATTGAGCCGGCAGCCGAAGCTGTACAGCAAGCCGATATCTTCGTCATTATCGGAACCTCACTCAACGTTTATCCTGCTGCAGGTCTGATTTCATATACCAAACCTCACATTCCTATCTATCTGATAGACCCGGGTGCCGTAAACACCAATGGATATTACAAGATAGAGCACATCATGAAAGGGGCTTCAGATGGTATGAAGGAACTGAAGGAAATATTGGAAAAATAAAAACATTCAGAATATAAAAGTAATAAAAGCAAACGGGGAAGCATCCATTGATACTTCCCCGTTTGCTTTTATTACTTTTATTTTCTTTCTATCAATAACATTCTGCATTATACAGCCTCAGATGTTCTGACTCCCATGCGAGCCTCGGCGACATTAACCACATAATCACCCAGTTTTTCGCATTCCTGAATGATATCCATGTACAATGTACCTACACCATAGGTATAAAGATGGTTATCCACATCATCCAGGTTCTGGTTTCTCAACTGAGTACGATAATTATTAATCTCAGTCTCGATATTGTACGTATGGTTGAGACTGATAGAATGGCGTTCATGAGCAAACATATAGTTCATCTGAGTCAGCGCCTCATCTACCAACTTAAACATCTGATGAATGTTTTCACTCTGCTTGGCAGTAAACTCCTCCTTGTTTTCACCCTTGCGCTTAATGGTGCGGGCAAGATTAAAGCAACTGTCACCAATACTCTCGATTTCAGAAATCTCACGCAACATCGCACGGATCTTCGCCTTGGTATCATCACTCAGATGAGCATCGCTCACCTGATCAAGATACTTAGCAATCTCTATCTCCATATTATCAGAAATACCTTCATACTTCTCGATACGCTCATAGAGTTTGTCGAAAGTCTTGGAATCCTGAGTATCCAGCAACTCTCTCACCATACTAAACATACGGTGGATACGCTCGCCGAAACTTCCGATTTCCTGCTGTGCCTCGAAGACTGAAAGTTCTGGTGTCTTCATGATGCCAGCCTGGATAAAGCGCAAACGGAAATCTTCATCCTCCTTATCTGCCTTAGGCTTGATAAGTTTGCAGACAACTTTTTCCAACTGTGGGATAAACCAAATCAGAACGCCCGTGTTACAAACATTGAAACAGGTATGGAACATCGCCAGGACAATTGGCAACAACTTTGCCTTCTGTGCCGCAGACATACCACCATCAGGATCATACCCCACGATAGAGCAAACGAAATCTACAAATGGATAGAACAGGCAGAGAACCCAGATTACACCAAAGACATTGAATACCAGATGGGCCAAGGCTGCACGTCGAGCCTGGGCATTGGCACCCAAAGCGGCAAGATTGGCTGTAGCGGTAGTTCCGATATTCTCACCCATTACCAAGGCTATGCCCAGATAGATAGGAAGTACACCCGTAGAACAGAGTAAGATGGTGATGGCCATCACAGCTGCCGAACTCTGTACGATACAGGTTATAAGCGTACCGATCAGGAGGAAGACTACAATCGTGAAATGACTCTTCGTATCAAAAGAACCAAAGAAATCGATAACCGCCGGATTATGTTCCAGATCAAGAGCCTTACCCGCACTACTCAACAGAACGAGCGAGAAGAAGAGGAAGGCGATACCAAAAAGGAAATCTCCGAAATAACGGCGCTTCTTACTATAAATCAGCATAATGCCGAGGAAGAACGCAGGGAATACGACAATCGTTAAATCTACATTATAACCCAGCGACATAATCCATGCCGTAAACGTGGTACCAATGTTGGCACCCATAATAACGGAAATAGCTTGGGCTAAAGTCAGCAAACCTGCATTTACAAAAGAAACCGTCATAACGGTAGTTGCAGAGGAACTCTGAACGGCACAGGTAATAAAGGTACCTGTAAGCATTCCCGTAAATCGGTTGGTTGTCATAGCGCCCAAAATGTGGCGCAACTGAGATCCTGCCATCTTCTGCAAGGCCTCACTCATCACCTTCATACCATAGATGAGCAAAGCTAAAGAACCGAGAATCTGAAAAAAAATCACAAGATATTGACTTGTATCCATATTCATTTGTATTTGTGGAAATGTTTGTTACGTTTCGGTTGCAAATATAATAAGAATTTCCGTTATTACGAAATATTTGTTACCGATATTTCAAGTTGTAACAGTATTGTAACATCCAAGCCCCCCTAAACACAATTTTGGAAGAACTACATTTACGAATAGACAAAAAGAATCAATAAGCTATATTCTGCTCTGAAATACGAAAAATGAAGACATATTATGGTCTGTTTTGCCTCATATTTAATAAAAAACGAAAAAAGATGCCAAGAAACTTTGTTTTCTCCTTTTTTTTTTGTTTCTTTGCCTTATAAAACTAATAATAGTCATAATTTATGGGAAAAGGTAAAAAAGGTGGCAAAAGAATGAACAAAGCGCAGCTCACTGAGATGCTGCAGGAATTCTTTGCCGAAAGACCGGGCGAAACGCTCAGCTTTAAAGAGATATTCCGTTCCCTCCGTCTTACGACGCATCCGCTCAAGATGCTGGCGATTGACATTATGGAGGAAATGGCATGGGATGACTACCTGGCTAAGGTAAGTGATAATTCTTATCGCCTGAATCAAAGCATACAGGTGATGGAAGGTAAATTTGTCAGAAAGGCAAATGGCAAAAACTCTGTTATCCCTGAT